>Ga0210405_10000002_pt1 | contig 488435 bp, 406 predicted proteins | sample IncBWH11MmetaG_FD_155492 | JGI IMG/M metagenome (GOLD analysis project Ga0210405, IMG submission 155492) | Forest soil microbial communities from Barre Woods Harvard Forest LTER site, Petersham, Massachusetts, United States - Inc-BW-H-11-M | ecosystem: Environmental > Terrestrial > Soil >... | reverse complement strand
GCATCAGCGGCGAATTCCGAAAAGACGGTCTGGCTATCGCGATAATGCCAGAAGCGCGGAACAGAAAACGGAATCTGCTGCACATTGCGGTCCTTTGCTTCGCTATTGACGCGCAAGATTCTGGATGGCTCAGAAAACGGCAGGCCGCGCAGAAAAAGATCGTGGATCAAACTGAAGATCGCTGTGTTCGCGCCGATACCGAGGGCCAGCGTCAACACTGCGATTGCGCTAAACGCCGGGGCCTTGATCAGCGACCGCAACGCGTATCTTAGGTCCCCAAGCATAATTTCGTTCCTCTATTCAGTTCGCAGCGCTTGCACCGGATCGACAAGTGTGGCGCGACGCGCCGGCAACAAACACGCGAGCAGCGCGATTCCAGCGAGCAACACAGTTGCTCCCGCGAGCAGCGCCGGATTGTTCGAAGAAACCTGATAGAGTTGCGACGCGATCAAGCGTCCGAGGGCGAAAGCGGCGGCGATTCCAATCGCCAGTCCGATCACGACCGGCTTCATTCCCTGATTGATGATCAAACGGAGGACATCTCGGGTTTGCGCGCCGAGCGCCATCCGAACACCGATTTCTCCGGTGCGCTGTTCAACCGTGTAAGCAACGGCGCCGTAGATTCCAATGCTAGCCAGTAGCAACGCGACCCCGGCAAAAATTCCGAGCAGCCACGTCTTGAGGCGCGCTTGCCCAAACGATTGGGCGACCACTGCGTCCATGCTTTGGGGCAAGGCAATCGCCAAACCGGGATCCACTTTCGCGAGCGCGGATTGTACCAGCTTCGTGACCGCTTCAACGTTCAAGGTGCTGCGCACCGAGATATTCGCGAACGGAAAATTTTCCTGAGCCCAGGGCCGATAAAATTCCATTCCGGGCTCTTCGCGGACTTGGACCGAACGCACGTCAGCGACCACGCCGACGATCTCGCACGGCACGCCAAGACTTGTCACGAGTAGCGTTTTGCCGATCGGATTCTCGTTTGGATAAACTTTTTTCGCACCGGTTTGGCTGATCAGGCAAACGTTCTGACCTTCGGCCGTGTCGTGCTCATTAAAATCACGCCCGGTCAACAGCGGAACTCCCCACGTCGGAAAATATCCCGGCGCAATATCGTGACTCGGCGCATTGGCGCGCTTCTCGATCGGCGGAACGTCGCGATCGCTCCGCGCGTAAAGCGTTCGATTTCCTCCGTTCAATGGAATGTCGCCGCTCACTGTCGCGCTTTCCAACCCCGGAACATCGCGCAGCGCGTCGAGTGTTTGCTCGACAAAACGCTGACGCGACGGCGCGTCAGAATAATGCGCCACCGGTAGAGTGATAGCGCCGGTCCAGAGATTTGCGGAACGAAAGCCGATATTCTGTTGGCTAAGGCGAATGAAGCTCGTGATGAGCAACGCCGCGCCAGCAACCAACGTCACCGAAAGCGCGACCTGTGCGCCGACGAGAATTTTGCGGAACCGTTGTTGTCGCACACTTCCGCTGGTTCCGCGTCCGCCTTCTTTTAAACCGTCAGCCAAATCGGCGTGCGAGCCTTGCAGCGCGGGATAAATCCCCATCAACAAACCGGTCAAAATCGACAATCCGATCGTAAATAGGAGAACTGGGATCGACAAACTCGTGACGCTATTCGCTTCCAACGGAAGAAAATTGGCCGCCATTCCCGGGACCAGCGGCACCAATCGCCAGGCCACAAATGCGCCGACGACGCCGGCGAACGCGCTGACCAACAAACTTTCAAACACGAAAAGCCGCACAATGCTCGCTCGCGATGCGCCAATTGCGATTCGCAACGCAATCTCGCGCCGACGACCACTGAATCGCACCAGCAACAAATTCGCGACGTTGCTACATGCGATTAGCAAAACAAAGCTGACCGCCGCGAAAAGCGTGATGAAACTGGCGCGAATGTTCTCGGTAACGTCTTCCGGCAAAGTCTTGATCGTGGTCGTCATCTTGCTGTCGATCTTGTTCGGATATTGCGCGTTGTAACTTTGATCGAGCGACGGCAGGGCCGCTTTCGCTTGCTGCACGGTGATCGACGACTTCAATCGTCCGACCACGCGGAGAAAACTCGTGCCGCGCATTAGCCGCTCGTGGGTGAATCCGGGAATTTGAAACGGCTTGGTCGTCCAAACCTCTGCAATCGGGTTCGCACCGAACCATTGCGTGGGCATGTCTGGCAGAACACCCACGATTGTGTGCGCAACGCCATCGAGCGTAATGCCGCGTCCAATCACGTTCGGATCGCCACCCATCCTTTTCTGCCAAAAATTCTTCGTGATAAGCGCAACATCTGCGCCCTCCTGTTCCTCGGGGAGAAAACTCCGGCCAAGAATTGGACGTACGCCAAGCACGTCAAAGTAGTTGGAAGTCAATCTGCCGCCGAAGACCTGCACGGGATCACCGAGACCAGTCAATGTGAAGGCGAAGAAATTTTCCCCGGCCAGACTCTCGCAAATGGTTTGGCCATCGCGAACGTGTTCGAAGCGCGGCGCCGAAACCGGCAAATCTACGAGGTCACGCGACTTGTCGCCGCCGAAAAAGTGTACGACGTGCGCCGGTTCCTTGAAGGGCAGACCGCGCAGGAAAAGATCATTCACCAAACTGAAGATCGCAGTGTTGAGCCCGATCCCGAGAGCGAGCGTGATCACCGCGATCGCAGTAAACGCGGGCGACTGTCGAAGTTTACGAAAAGCGAAATGGATATCGTTCATATTCGAATGTGGGGTTGATTTGTTTCGAGAAATTCATTCGGCGCGCAGTGCTTCAATCGGATCGACTAGTGTTGCTCGTCGCGCGGGAAACCAAGCTGCTAGAAATGCAACCACCGAAATCAGAATTACAATCGCGATAAAGGTGACTGGGTCCCACGCATTGATTGCGAAGAGGAGGCTGTTTAACAATCGCGTGGCCGCAAACGCACCGGCAAGTCCGATAACAACGCTGACGGCGACGATTCCCATCGCCTGACCAATTACCAATTTGAAGATGTTGGCTCGGGCGGCACCGAGCGCGATGCGAATTCCGATCTCGTTGGTGCGTTGCGCTACCGCGTAAGCCATCACGCCATAAATGCCGATCGCGGTCAGAATCAGTGCACTTCCAGCAAAGATCGACAAGAGCAGTGCGTTAAAACGCGGCCGGGCGAGCGAGCGCGAAATGTAATCATCAAAAACGCGAACGCTTGTCAGCGGAATGGTCGAATCCATCTCGGCGAGTTCCTTTCGCACCGTCGAAGTCAGGGTATTTGGATTCAATACCTTCGTACGAATGACGATCGACATGCTGTGGGAGGGAATCTGCGTGCGCGGCAAATACATCTCGGGGGAATCTTCATTCTTGAGCGAGACATGTTTTACGTTTCCCACCACGCCGACGATGTCGCGCATCTTTTCGCCAGAATCGTCGGCAGAGAACCCCGGTTTGATGCGTTTACCGATAACGTTCTGGCCCGGAAAAAATTTGGTGACGAAGCGCTCGTTCACGATCACGACCGGTGGTGAATCCATCCGATCGTTTTGATCGAAGGCCCGGCCTTGTTGAAGCGGGATGCCGGTCGTCCTGAAATAGTCAGTGCCAATCAGATGGACCGGCGAGCCGGGTCGTTGCCCCTCCGGCAACGGATGTTCTTCAATATCGAAATCAGTCACCATATTGCTTCCGCTCAGCGGCAGCGGAACAATCGCGCTGGCAGACTCGACTTCTGGAAGTGCGCGCAGACGTTCCAGGAAACGATCGTAAAACGCGATAACGTTTTCGTTTTTCGGATAACTTGCGCTGGGCAATTGAAGGCTCGCAGTAAGCAATCGCTCAGTTCGCAGCCCCGGTTGAACGCGGCTTAGTTTGGCAAAGGTCTGAATTAAAAGCCCGGCGCAGATCAACAAAACGAGAGCGAGCGCGACTTCACCAATGACCAGACCATTCCGCAGGCGCGACTTGTGTTCGCCGCTGCCGGTCCGCGTACCGGATTTCAATGAAGCGTTAAGATCGACATGAGACGCTTGCCACGCCGGGACAAGACCGAAAACAATTCCGGTGCCTAACGAAACAAAAAGCGTAAATGCGAGCACGACGCCATCGAGCTGAATATCGCTGATGCGTGGAATGTTTTGCGGAACCGCTTTGATAAGAGCTTCGGTCCCCCATTGTGCGATCAACAATCCGCCAAGGCCACCGAGTCCAGCCAGAACCGTGCTTTCGGTCAATAATTGGCGAATGATGCGCGCGCGGCTCGCGCCGACGGCGGCACGCAACGCAATTTCTTTCCCGCGAACTGAAGCGCGCGCGAGCAAGAGATTGGCCACGTTTACGTTCGCGATCAGCAAAACGCAAGCGACTGCGGCGAAGAGCACATAAAGCGCGGTTCGCACATCGCCGATCAGTTCTTCGCGCAGCGGTTTTAAGCGCACGCCGAAAAAGGAATTCGTGGTTGGATATTGTTTCTCGAGATTGGCCGCGATGGTGGAGAATTCGGCTTGGGCCTGGCCGATTGTCGTCCCAGGCTTGAGCCGGGCGATCGCTCCCAAAGTATGGTTGCCGCGTTCTTCGGTTAGCGGTTTGTCGCCATCGGGCGAGATGGCGTCTTCGGCGATCGTAACGTAAAGCGAAACCGGATCGGTTGAGATCGGATACTGAAACCGCGGTGGCATTACGCCAATGACGGTGTGGAGCTGCCGGTTGATCTCAATCATGCGGCCAACCACGGTCGGATCACCTCCAAAATGTTCTCGCCAGAAATCATCACTAATCACGACTTTGTAGCCGCCGGGTCCCCCGCCGGCTTGTTCATCCGCGCGCACAAATTTGCGCCCGATGACCGGTGTGATCCCAAGCACATCGAAAAACTCAGCGCTTGCTCTCACGCCCCGCAAGCTGGTGACGCTTTGTTCGCCGGTCAGGGCAAATGAGCGATCACAATAAATCGCCACGGCGCCGAGCGTGTTGTTCTGGCGCCGAAAATCAAAGAAATCAGGATAAGAAAGAGAACGGAGAGTGGTCTGCGCTTTCTGGCGTGTGTCGGTCATGCCGAAGGCGACCAGTTGTTGCGGTGCGGGAAATGGCAACGGCTTGAGTAGAACCGCGTTGACGACACTAAAGATGGCCGTGTTGGCACCAATACCCAGCGCGAGCGTGAACACTGCAATCGCGGTAAAGCCCGGCGCTTTTACGAGCATTCTTAATGCGAATCGAAGGTCGTTCATGTCTGGGTCGGGTTAACTCTCTTTATAAAATCATTCGGCACGTAACGCTTCAACGGGATCGACCAGCGTCGCCCGGCGGGCCGGGACAAAACAGGCAACAAATGCGACGGCCGTGAGAACGAGCGTAACGGCAAGCATCGTTTTGAGATCAGTCGCGCCGATTCCGAAGAGAAAGCTTTGCAGGAGACGCGACGAAACAAGCACGCCGATAATGCCGAGCACCAATCCAACGCCGACAAAACGCATGCCTTGGACGACAATCAGCCGCAACACATCGTAGCGTTGCGCCCCGAGGGCCATGCGAATGCCGATCTCCTGAGTGCGTTGCGTGACCGAGTAACTCATCACGCCAAAGATTCCGGCGGCGGCGAGAAGCAGCGCGATCAGCGCGAACAATCCGACGAGCATCGCGTTCAACCGCGGCTGGGCGATCGATTGCGACATGTAATCGGTCAATGTTCGCGTCCGATAAATCGGCACGTCCTTGTCGATCTCCGCGACGGTGCGGCGCAACGTGCTCGTGAACGATTGAGGATCGATCGCCGTTCGAACAAAGATTGACATTGAATGGATTCCGAACTGCTGCTGCGGAATATAAATCTGCGGCCGCGGGGCAACCTTCAGACTGATCAAATGCATGTCGGCCACTACGCCGACGATTTCGCGCACCGGCGGTTTGCCTTCGACCGAGCCATTTGGAGTGATCCGCTTGCCGATCGGATTCTCCCCGGGAAAATACCGCTTAGCGAAACTTTCGGAAACAATCACAATGGGCGGGGCATTTTTGTCGTCGCGCTCGGTAAAAGCCCGGCCGAGCGCGATCGGAGTGCGCAGGGTCCGGAAATATTCGGGAGTAACGACATTAACCTCCGCGACGGCTTGTTGGCCTTCCGGCAGCGGCCTCTCTTGAACGTCGAAGGTGAGATCGATGTCGCTCCCGCTCAGCGGAATCCACCAGGCCGCGGCAGCCGATTGCACACCGGGAAGAACAGAAACGCGCTCAAGCAATTTCTTATAAAAGTCCGCCGTGTCCTGCGCTTTCGGATAACTCGCATTCGGCAACTCGAGACGCGCCGTGATCACTTTTGTGTGATCGAATCCGGCTGGAACTTTTTGCAAACGGAGAAAACTTTCGACGAGCAGTCCCGCGCTGGCGAGAAGAACAAGCGCGAGCACCATCTCGATGACAACGAGGCCTGCGCGCGTCCGGCGTCCGGCCAGGCCTTCACTGGAACCGCGAGCAGCCTCATTCATTGAGGTGGCAAGATTTGGATGCGATGCACGCCACGCCGGCAGCAAACCGGCAAAAATTCCAACGCCGAAACTGATTGCGGCCGTGAAAATAAGCACGCGCGGATCTGGTGAGATTTCGTCCATGCGCGGAATGCCGGGCAGAAAAGCTTTCATCGAATCGACGCCCCAGATTGCGAGCATCAATCCAGCAAGGCCGCCAAAAATTCCTAGGAGCGCGCTTTCAACAAGAAGTTGTTTGATGATTTGCCAACGTCCGGCTCCAAGCGCGGCGCGAATGCTGATCTCCCGATTGCGGGAAAGCGAACGCGCCAGCAATAAGTTGGCGACGTTGACGCATGCGACGAGCAGAACGCAGCCTGCCATCGCGCACAACATGAACAACGCCGAACGCGTATTGCCAACCATCGCGCTAAGTTCCGGAATCACTTTCGCTCCGGCGTTTATTTTTTGCGGATACTGTTGATGCCAATTGGAGGTGATTGTGTCGATGTTCGCCTGCGCTTGTTTGAGAGAAACGCCAGGCTTCAATCGCGCGACGCACTGTAAGAAATCATCGTCGCGTTGCTCGGTCATCGGCTTCGAGCCGTCGTCGCTCCTGCGCAAGATCGACATCGAGATCCAAAGCTCCGGTGGATTCGAAAACCGGAGAGGATAAGTAAAGCGTGGCGGCATTACGCCAATCACCTGCCACTGTCTCGCATCGAGGCTGATGTTTTTGCCGATAATCCCGCGGTCGCCGCCAAATTGGCGCTGCCACAACTCGTAACTCAAAATTACGACGTAGTTTCCCGGTTCGTCTTCCTTTGGGAGAAAGGCGCGCCCCAGAATTGGTTGAACTCCGAGAAGCGGGAACAAATCGGCCGAAACCGATTCGCCTTGAACGTGCGTCGCCTGATTGCCATCGGTTAAGGTGCCAACACTTTGATTGGTGCAGACCGCGACGTGTTCGAAAACTTTGGTTTGATCGCGCCAGTCGACGAAATCGAGATAGGAAATGCTTTCGATCTGCGTGCCGGGATCGACCGTCTCGCGTCTGTCGAATTCGCCAAGCGCGACAAGATTCTGCGGCTCATGAAATGGAAGCGGGCGCAACAGCACCGCATTGAGGACGCTGAACACTGCCGTGTTCGCTCCAATTCCAAGCGCGAAAGTCAAAATGACAATCGAAGTGAAGAGCGGTTGTTTGGCAAGAACCCGCAGAGTGTAACGGAGATTTTGCATAACGAGTTACTCAGCGCGCAGAGCGATGATTGGATCGACCCGTGATGCACGACGCGCCGGAATCCACGAAGCAAGAAAAGTCGCGACAAAGAGAAGCGCGCCGACGCCGAGATAAATTCGCGGATCGATTCCTTTGACTTCGAAAAGCACGCTCTGCAAAGCGCGAGAGAGAGCCAAGGCGCTGATCAGTCCGATGCCGGAACCGATCAAGAGCAAATGCATCCCGTGCGAAATAACCAGCGCACGAATTTGGGCCGGGCGCGCGCCAAGTGCGAGACGAATACCGATTTCACGGACGCGTTTGAGCGTGGTATAGGCGAGCAATCCGTAAAGACCGATAGTGGCCAGCGCCAGCGCGAGCCCGGCGAAGATGGAAAATAGAAAACTTAACAGGCGATGCGTTCCCCAGGTTTCCTGAACCCGATCCAACATCGGCCGCGCATCGTAGACCGGCTGATTCGGATCGATCGAAACCGCGGCGTCGTGAATTGATTTACTCAGCGACGCGGCGCTCATGCTCGAACGCACGAAGATTCCCAGACTCGTTCGCTGGGCCTGCGCCATTGAACAGTAGATCACCGGCAACGGCGCCATTTCATCGATTGCATGAAACCGCATCTTGGCCACGACCCCGACGATCTCGCTCATCACCCAGCCCTCGTCGTCGTTGCCCACATCTACACCGAGGCGCTTGCCGATTGGATCCTCCCCCGGGAAATATTGCTCGGCCAGCGCCTGATCGATGACGATGACGCGTGGTGAATCTTTTGTGTCGCGCTCGTTAAGAAGCCGGCCGCGAAGTAACGGCACTTTGAAAGTTTGAAAATAATCGCCGGTAACGATCTCGAGATCGGAATTCAGCATATCGGAAGGCTGCGGACGCCCTTTTTCTTCGCGCCAGAAACCGGTTTGCCAGCCGCCCATCAACGGCGCATTCGAACCGATTCCCGCGCTCTGAACGCCCGGAACGGCGGTGACCTTGTCCAGCAGCGCTTTAGTAAAGACGCCAATTTTCGTCCGATCGGAGTACGTTTGCCATGGCAACTCAAGGCGAGCGCTGAAAAGATTCTGCGGCTCGTAACCGAGCTGGAGCGTTTGCATCTTCGAGAAACTTTTCAGAACGAGCCCGGCCGCGACCAACAACGTGAGCGTCAGCGCGATTTCGCTTATGACGAGCCAATCGCGCGCGCGTTTCGCTGAGGGCGGATCGCCGCTTCCTGAGGATCCCTCTTTCAGCGCGAGTTGAACGTCAGCGTGAGAGGCCTGCCAGGCCGGCCATAATCCGAATAGGACGGTTGTCAGCGACGCGATCAGAAACGTGAAACCAAGAACCGGAAGATCGAATGAGACCTGGTGAAATCGGGCGACATCTCCCGGGCTTAACGCGATCAAGCCGGTACGGACCCAGACCGCGAACAGAAATCCCAGCGCTCCGCCGAGGATCGCGATCACAAAACTTTCGATCAAGAGTTTCTTAATGATTTGTCCGCGGGTCGCGCCGACCGCCGCGTGAATTGCGAACTCTCTCGCGCGCGCAGCGCCGCGTGCAGCAAACAGATTGGCCAGGTTCGCGCACGCGATTAGCAAAACGAGTCCAACAGCTCCAAGCAAAAGTCCGAGATTCGTTCGGTATTTGCCGACCAGATTATCCAGCAACGGCGTCACGACCGCCGTCTCCTGTCCGTTTGTGTCCGGATATGCTTTTTCTAAACGCGCCGCGATTCCTTTCATTTCCGTGCGCGCTTGTTCGACCGTGACTCCGGGCTTGAGCTTGCCCCAGACGTAAATCATCGGATGGATGAACCGCTGCATCCACACGGCGTTGTTGCTTCGTCGCATCATCGACATCCAGACGTCGCTGTCCTGCGGCGAGGTCATTTGCGGAGGCATCACGCCAATGACGATGTAACTCGAATCGTGCAAAGTGATCGCGCGACCCAACACCGCCGGGTCGGCGTTGAACGCACGTCTCCACAAGCGATCGCTGATGACGACAACTGGCGGCGCGCCGACTTTGTCTTCGTCTTCGCTAAATATTCGACCGATTTCCGGCGTTAAGCCGATTATACTGAAGAAATTTCGCGTCACTGCCGCGCCGGAGATGCGCTCAGGATCGCGGCCGGGAATGCCGCTCAAGTTACGCGATTCCTTGTGAGTGGCGGCAAGATGTTCGAAAACCGTGTTGTCTTTTTGCCAATCGAAATAGTCTGGCAACGCAACGGAATAGTCCTGTCCCGGTCCCGAAGATTCGTTCAACACCATGATCCGGTCAGCGCCGGGGTAAGGCAGCGGCCGAAGCAACACCGCGTTGACGATGCTGAAGATGGCGGTGTTCGCACCGATCCCGAGAGCGAGCGTAATGATCGCAACCGCCGAGAATGCGGGATTCTTGATTAGCTGCCGAAAAGCAAGCCGGAGATTACTCATAATTAAAGGCGACAATCGGCTAGTCGATTCGCAAGGCGGTGACAGGGTTGATTCTCAACGCGCGCCGCGCTGGAAAATAGCAGGCAACGAAAGCGGCCATCGCGAGCAGTGACGTAACTCCGATAAAAATTACGGGGTCACTTGGATTGACGCCATAAAGCAATGATCCGGCGAGCCGAGTCGATCCGAACGCGGCAAATAAGCCAAAGGCCAGTCCGATCGCTGCGAGAAACATGCCCTGGCGCAATACCAATTGAATCACCTGTCCAGTTTGCGCACCGAGCGCCATCCGGATCCCTAATTCGCGTGTGCGTTGACTAACCGAATAAGCCATCACTCCGTAGACGCCCATTGAAGCGAGGATGAAGGCAAGCAAGCCCAAACTTCCCAGCAACATCGCACCCATCCATGACGGCCAAAGTGCAACCGCCATGTGTTGCCGGATTGTCTTTTCATATACGATCGGAATATGAACATCAACGGAGCGGACAATCCGGCGAATTTCAGTGAGCATCATTCCTGGTGCACTAGTCGTATGCACGAAGAGGGTGATGCCGGTGTCAGTGATTTCCTTTAGGGGCCAGTAAACCATTGGCAAAGGAATTTCTCCGAGCGTATTCGCCTTGGAGTTGCGCGCGATTCCAATGACTTCGATCGGTTGCTTGTTGATCATGAACCTGAATCGGCGGCCCAAAGCATCTTCGTTTGGCCAAAATTCGCTCGCCATCGTTTCGTCAATGATCGCAACCGGCGCGGCGTTCTTTTCTGCGTCTTGCTCGGTAAAATTACGGCCGCGGAGAAGCTGAATGCCCATGGTCTGGAAATAACCGGGAGTGATCGGACTGTAATTGGCGAACCGGCGATTGTGTTCGTCGTTTGGATCGCGGCCGTCGATCACGATAGTTCGCCCTTCGCCGCCAAACAGCGGGACCCAGTTGTTAACATCCGCTCCCGCCACGCGCGGATCATGCCTGATTTGATCAACAATTGCGCCCACGACTTGAAGAGCATGGTCGTTATCGTAGCCGGCCAGCGCCGGATTAATCGTAACGATATCCAGATTCTCGGTGCGGAAGCCTGGATCGATCGCCTGGGCCTTGTAGAACGACTTCAGAAACAAGCCGGAGCCGATTAAGAGAAGCAGAGAAACAGCAATTTGAGCAACCACGAGCAAACTGCGCAGATTAAGCCGCGTGACGGCGCCACCGGCGGTGGAAGCTCGTTCCCGCAACCCCAGGGTGAGGTTCCAGCGCGCCATTTGCAAGGCGGGGGCCAGGCCGAATATGACGCCGCTCAAACCGGCGACGAGAAACGAGAAGACGAGCACTCGCCAGTCCGGTTGCGGATCCAACGCAATAGGAAAGGGAGTTGGCGGAAGCAGCGCGACCAGAACATCGCCGAGGCAATAGGCGAGCATGACGCCACCGACGCCGCCAATTACGCCAAGCAAAATACTTTCGGTAAGCAATTGTCGCACGATTCGTCCTCGGCCAGCGCCTAGTGCCAAACGAACCGCCATCTCGCGCTGGCGAGCAGTCGATCGCGCGAGCAGCAGGTTGGCAACGTTAGCGCACGCGATCAGAAGGATGCTCGCCGATGCAGCGACTAAAAGAAGGGAGACGTTGCGGGCAAGATCCTCATTGTTCGGACCGCCGAGCCCCTGTGATTTGGCAGCCTCGAGCGACATCAGTGCGATCGAGCGCTCTTTGTTTACCTCCGGATAAGCTTGCTCGAGCTGTTTCGCGATCGTGCGCATCTGCGCTTGCGCTTCGGACATTGTCACTCCGGGCTTTAGCCGCGCGACAACACTCATTAACAGCGCCCGCCGTGTATCAAACCAGAAGTCACCGCCCGGACGGACCCATTGATGCATTGAGACGGGGAAGTAAACATCTGGATCAAAGCCAACATCGACGCCGGTAAAAGCCGCCGGCGCAACGCCAATGACAGTGAAAGAATGCCCGTTCAAGGTGACCTGGCTACCGACAATTGCCGGATCGGCTCCCAGTTTTTTCCAGAACTTGTAACCGAGGACGACAACCGGATGGCCATTAGGCGTTGAATCCTCTTCCGCCAAAAATGCTCGTCCTAAAGCCGGTTTTACTTGGAGCAGATCGAAGTAATTTCCGGTTACGAGCAAACCGCCAACATTCAGAGTGTCGCTGCCGCGGGTCATCCCCACTCCCGCAAACGTGTAGGCCACCATCGAACTAAACGCCGTGTTTTGTTTGGCGTAGTCCTGGAAGTTCAGATACGAGGTCGATTGGTTGCCCTTGATGTGATTGTCGGTGGTAAAGACTTTTACCACTTCTTCGGAATGGCCGACGGGCAACGGGCGAAGCAGCAGGGTATTGATGATTCCAAAAACGGTCGTGTTCGCGCCAATTCCGAGGACGAGCGCGAGAAAAGCGACGATTGAAAAGGCCGGATACTTGATCAGCATCCGGATTGCGAAACGCAAGTCGTTAATCATAAGAATTACTCCGAACGTAGGCTTGGACTGGATCAACAAGAGCAGCGCAATACGCCGAAGTCATGACCTTGGGGAACCTCAATGCTGATGACTTGGCCATTGCTTCATACCGAAACGAAAATCAGTTATCATAGCCAGGTCTCCGCGATTTTACTCATAACGAAGCGCAACCATCGGATCGACTCGGGTGGCGCGGCGCGCCGGGACAAAACAGGAAGCCGCCGCGACGAGAGTGAGCATTCCCGCAACGGCGAAATAAATCGTCGGATCGAGCGTATTAACCTTGAAGAGAATATTTTTCAGGGCTGCCGCCAGAACGACTCCGAAAAGCAGGGCGATGCCGCCTGCACCAAGAACAAGGCCAATCATCAACTGCCACGCGCCTTGAGTCATCACCATCCGGAAAATTCGCGCTGCGTCCGCACCCAGCGCCATGCGAATGCCGAACTCTTGCGTGCGCTGGTTCACCGAAAAACTCATCACCCCGTAGAGCCCGACTGCCGACAAAATGAAAGCCACGACTCCAAAAATTGTGAAGAGCGTCGCGATAACGCGGTTGCCGTTGAGAATTTCATTATGCAATCGCGCCGGTGTTCCTGGGAAATAGGTCGGCAGGTTTGAGTCGAGCTCGGCGATAGCTTTGCTCAAAGTCGGACCGAGGGTTTCGGCGCGCTGCCCCGCGCGCGGTTGAACAATAATCGTACAAAACTGGGTGGCCGGTGATGCACCAAGCAGCGGCATATAGAATCCGGCAGTCTCGGGCTGCTGCTGAGGGAACGGTCCCTGCATTAACATGTCCGGAACCACACCGACAATGGTGCGCCAAGGTTGCGGGTTGCCGGGATTAAAAATGCGGACCTGATGCCCGAGCGCGCTCTGGTTGCCCCAATATTTTCGAACGAAACTCGCATTCACGATCGCGACCGGCTGCATTGAATCGGCGTCTTCCATCGTGAAATCTCGACCCTCCAAGATTTTGAGCCCGAGGGTGGTGAAGTAATTGTCCGATACCGATTCATAATTCGCGCGCGGCCGATCGCGGTCCGTCGGATAATTTTGGCCATCAACTTCGTACTGACCCTGGCCGTCAAAGGTCAGGCGAAATCGGCTGCTCATCGCGGCGTTTTCAAATTGCGGATTCGCCCGCAAGGTCCGAGCGGCCCGCTTGAAAAATTCGCGGCGCGCTTCGTCGCTCGGGTAGGCGCCTTCCATTAAAGCCATTCGCGCGGTGTAAACGGCGTTCTCGTCGTAGCCGTAGTCGACTCTAGTCTGATTTCGGATCGATTTGATTTGCAACGTCGCGGCGATCAAAAGCGCGGCGGTCAGCGCGATCTGCGCGACCACCAAGACGCGAGTGACGATATTGACCAGACGGCTACTATTACCGCGGCCGCCTTCTTTCATGATTTCAGCCGCGTTGCCCCTCGCGCTGAGATACGCCGGGACCAAACCCGAGGCGAGTGTGGCCACTAATGTGATCGCGACTGTGAAGGTGAGAACACGTCCGTCGATGATGAACTGCATCCAATACGGGAGCGGGAAAGGCCCTGTGCTGAACGCGCGCACCAACATGTCGACGCCCCAATAGGCCAGAATCACTCCCGTGACTGTCCCGAATACCGCGACAACCAAGCTCTCGGTCAACATTTGTCGGACCAGTCTCCAGCGCGTCGCCCCGAGCGCGCCGCGAATCGCCAGTTCCTTGGCGCGCAACGCGGCCCGGCCGAATTGCATGTTCATCACGTTCACGCACGCGATCAGCAAAACGAGAATGACCGCGGCCAGCATCGCCCAAACGATTTGGCGAAGCTGCACGCCGGTAAACGCATTCAAAAGCGGCTGCACGCTGGCCGAGGTGAAGTTTTGATTCGTTTTCGGATTGTCCTCCGCCAAATGACGTGCCAGAGCGACAAACTCAGCATTAACTTGATCGAGGGTCACGCCGGGTTTCAACCGGCCCATCACCGCAGGCGCAGCGTTATTCGGGCCCAGCCGCAAATCCCCGCGCGGTATCGGCGGATACTCATTATAAAGAGGTGTCCAAAGCTCCTCCGTGAACGGAAACTTAAAATTCGGAGGCATCACGCCGATGATCGTCGCCGATTTGCCATTAATTCGAACGCTTTGTCCGACGATATTGGGATCCGCGCCAAAATCGCGTCTCCAAATCTCGTCGCCGAGGATCGTGACCTTTTCCGCACCAGGCTTGTTGTCCTCGGCTGTGAAATCGCGGCCCTTGACCGGCGACACACCGATGATTTTGAAGAAATCTTCCGTGACATAGCCGCCGGTATAACGTTGCGGATTGTTTTTGTAGCTCACGTTGATCGTCGATCCGCTGAGGTAGCCGGCCATCAGCGCAAATGATTTCTGCGCCGCTTTCAAATCTTCGTAATCCTGAGCCGTTGGAATCTGGCCAAGACCGAAATTATTATTTTGATCGCTCGCCTTGGGATCGATCAACCCGACGCTTGCCAGCTGTTCGGGATGTGGAAACGAAAAGCCACGCAAAACGATCGCGTTGACCACGGTGAACTGTGTCGTCGCTCCGCCGATGCCGAGCCCGAGTACGAGCACGGCCAGAATACAAAACGCTTTATCTTTGAACAACACGCGCAGTCCGACGCGCACATCCTGACGAAATGAATCTAGAATCATAATGGCTTACCTCTTGTTGCCCTCGACCACCCAACCGTCCCGCAGTTGGATGATCCGGTTCCCGTATCCCGCATTTTTTTCCGAGTGTGTGACCTGAATGATGGTTGTGCCCTCGGCGTTCAGTTTTTGAAATAGCTCCATGATTTCCTCTCCCTGGCTGGAATGAAGATTTCCGGTCGGCTCGTCCGCGAGGATCAGCTTCGGGCTGGCAATGATCGCGCGCGCCACACCAACGAGTTGTTGCTGACCGCCGGAGAGCTGGCGTGGATACAAATCGCGCTTTGCCACCATTTGAAATCGATCAAGCGCGTCGGCCACAATCGCTGACCGTTCGTTCTTGCCGACTTTTCGATACGACAACGGGATTTCGAGATTTTCGTAAACCGTCAGATCGTCGAGCAAATGATACTGCTGAAAAACAAAACCGATCTGTTCGTTGCGAAGCGCGGCCCGCTCTTTCGCTTTCAAATGATGAACCCCGGTCTCGTTCAGAAAATATTCGCCCTCCCATCCGTGATCGTGCATCCCGAGAATGTGGAGCAGCGTCGATTTGCCGGCGCCGGATGGACCCATTACCGAAACGAACTCGCCTTCCGCAACTTCGATGTCGATGTCGCGCAGAACGTAGAAGAATTTTCCTTTCGCCAACGGATACGAGCGCTCGAGATTGTGAAGTCGGATCATAAGTTTACTCGGCGCGTAAGGCTTGGACTGGATCAACCCGGGTAGCGCGTCTTGCCGGCAACCAGGTGGCAATCAGCGCGGCCGTGGTAAGGACAAGTGGCGCAACAGTGAATGCGATCGGATCGAGCGCGCCAACTCCGTACAGAATTCCGCTCAGAATCTTTGCCGTCGCGATCGCAAGCAGCAGGCCAATGGCGACTCCACTGACAAGCATGACGGAGCCTTCCCGCATAATCATTCGCAACACCGCCCCGGCTTGAGCGCCGAGCGCCATCCGGATTCCGATCTCGCGAGTGCGTCGAGCGACTGAGTACGCTTTGACTCCGTAAAGGCCAACTACCGCCAGACCAAGGGCTAGTCCGCCAAAGATGGAGAACAAAGCCGCGCCGGCGCGAACAAGCCAGAGGTCCAGGTTCGAATCGAGATGCTGTGCGAAGGTTCGCAACGAAAGGATCGGAATTGAAGGATCGACATCGCGCACTGCACGTCGCAGCAAGTCGGCCGTCGCGGCTTCGTTTCCGGAAGCGAGCGAACGGAACCGGACAAAAAATGAAACGTCACTTTGGAAACCGCGCGCGAACGGCAGGTAAATCGCGCCGCTGGGATTTTCATTTTCAAAAAGCTGATGGCGTGTCGCCGGGACGATGCCGACGATTTCGATCGTCTCTCCCGGTTTTTCCTCTTCACTCACATCCGCGCCACCTCCGACGTGAGCACCTCCGCCGCCTTGAGCCGACGGCGCATTTTTATCCGCATATTGGATGCGTTGTCCAAGCGCATCACCATCCGGCCAGAGCTTCTTTGCCAGAACTTCGTCAATCACGGCGACTTTCGGACCGGGCTGGGTCGTCTCCGACTCGCTGAATGCGCGGCCGCGAATTACCGGCAATCCAACTGTTGAAAAATAGTCCGCGCCCACGCTGTTCCAACTTGCATTAAAGGCGAGACCGTCGGCAGCCCTCGCTGGCTTGGAATCCGGACCGGGACGGACACCGGCGCGTTGGATGTTTCTATCCGTCGAAAGCATTCCGAACGGAACTGTTGCGGAAATGCTCGCGCGTTCCACTCCGGGCAGAGCCGCCAGTCTCTCGCTCAAGTTGCGATAAAGTTCCTGCGCGCGTTTCGGCTCGTAACCGGCCAGACTCGCATCGATTTCGAGAAGGTAGCTTGCGCCCGGTCTTAATCCGGTATCAACCGACGCGGCTTTGCCCGCGCCGCGAACGAACAAGGCCGCGGCCGTGATCAGCGCGAGCGAGAAGGCGATTTGCACAACCACGAGCGGATGGCGCGGCAAAAATTTCCAGCGATGGTGAACGACATCTTCGCCGGCGTGTTCTTTCAGATCTGTCACAACTGCGCTGCGTGAGATTTTCACAGCCGGTCCGAGCGCAAACATGAGCGTGCCGAGCAAGCAAAACCCGAACGTCGCCGCCAAAATTGCGGGGTTTGGTCCGGTCAACCACACAATATCGAGCGGCATCAGTTTGCGCATTGAGCCGACCAACAGATCGGACGACCACAATCCGAGAATCAGTCCACCGACACCGCCAAGCAGAGCGAGCAGAAACCCTTCGGTCAGAAGCTGACGCACGATGCGCCAACGGCTGCCACCAAGCGCGAGACGAATCGCGATTTCTTTGCGGCGCGCCGTCCCGCGCGCGAGCAGCATATTGGCAAGGTTAAGGCAGGCGACCAACAAAACGACTACCGCCATTCCAAGTAGCAATGGCGCGATCACTTTTATACCGCTATCGGCTCCCGGTCTGTTGCTGACAGTGTTACGGGAAACTCGTTCAGCCAGGAACGTCTGGTCCTTTTGCTCAACCGGATAGGCTTTTTCCAAATTCGATGCCAGTCCTTCGAGCGCAGGTTTGGCTGCGGCTGCAGCCAACCCGGGTTTGAGCCGGCCCATTACGCGCAACTGCGTTCCCTTGCGGTCGTCAATCGTGGTTTTGTCTTCCGACCCAAAATCGTTGGCGACCTGATCGTAAACACTCATCGGCAACCACACTTCCGGAGACAGGACTTGCAGCGTGCCGGTAAATTCCTTTGGCGTAATTCCGACGATGGTGAACGAGCGGCCGTTGATAAACACTTGCGAGCCGAGCACGCTTGGATCGAGACCGTGCTTCTGCCAATAACTGTAACTTGCGATCGCGACCGGCGCGTTGTGGCCGGGCGTCTCTTCCTCCGGCAAAAATGCTCGGCCTCGGGCCACCGGGACACCGAGCACTGAGAAATAGTTCGAACTGACAATACCCGCGAACGTGCGGCGGGTATCGCCTTTCTGGCCGATACCGATCAACGCAAGATTGAAACTCATTACGTCGGTAAAGACCGTGTTCTGTTCGCGGACGTCGACATAAGTGGGATAAGAAAATCCGCGGAATTTTTTCGGATCTTTCTTGTCCTGAGAAAAGAGCTGCACCATTTCGTGCGGCTTGGCGTAAGCCGGCGGGGCGAAGAAAAGCGTATTGACCAGGCTGAACACGGCAGTGTTCACGCCAATGCCCAGCGCGAGCACCGTTGCCGCTGCGATCGTAAACGCCGGGGCTTTGAACAGCTGCCGAAACGCAAATTTGAAATCCTGAATCATAGGTTGTGGCTGAGCGCGATCATCGGATCGGCGCGGGTTGCGCGAAGGGCGGGAATGTAACTGGCGAGTAACGCGACTGCCGCTAGCGCGATCGTTACGAAAATAAAGGTCGTCGCGTCAAACGCGCCGACGCTGTAGAGCAAGGCCGAAAGTGTTCGCGTTGATAAAAAAGCGAGCACCAACCCAATGACCGTCCCGATTCCGACAAGCTTGAGAGCGTGTCCGACAACGAGTCGGAGAACGTCGCCACGCTGCGCACCCAGCGCCATCCGCACGCCGATTTCGTGCGTCCGTTGCACGACCAGATACGAAATGACTCCATAAATTCCAACGCTCGCGAGAAGCAACGCGATTCCGGCAAACGCACCGAGCAACACCATCGACATCCGCCGCGGCGCGATCGAATCCGCCGTGACCGCTTCGAGCGTGCGCACATTTGCGATCGGCTGATCGGGATCGATCGACTGAATTTCGCGGCGAACGGCATTTGCTAGTCCGCGCGGATCCTGCGAGCTCCGGACCGTCAGGATCATGCTGCTCTCCGCGCGTTGGGCGAGCGGCAGATAATATTCAGGCTGTGGATCGAGATCGAGCCCGCGGTGCCTGATGCTGCGCGTAATTCCGATAATGGTCAGCCATTTCGGATCCGGTTTACGCGTATCGCTAAAAGTGATGCGTTTTCCAAGCGCGTCTTCATTCGGCCAATATTTTTTTGCCAGCGCATCGTTGATGATTACAACTCCAGGAGCGTCGGCATTGTCAGACTCGGCGAAAAAGCGCCCGCGAAGTAGCGGCGTTTTCAGGACCCGGAAATAATCGGGCGTCACGATGCGAAGTTCCTCATCCGGTCCTGGCTCATTTGGACGCCTCACGCGTCCTTCAATCGAAAAGGACGAGTCCGTATTCGAACCGCTCAACGGAAGGACGATCGTGTAGCCGGCCGCTTCGACTCCCGGCAATTGCTGGACGCGCCGCAGCGCTTCGTTCCAAAAATTAATCATCGCTGCGCCGTGGTTGTAGTCGGCGCCCCCGCGCTGCGGATATTTTGTCTCCGCAAGATCGACCTCCGCCGTCAAAACATTGCGACGATCGAACCCGGGATCGATATTTTGCACCCGCGCATAGCTCTTGAGCAAGAGGCCCGCGCCCACGAGCAAAACGAGCGCGAGCGCGATTTCAGCGACGACGAGCGAGTTGCGGACCTGGTTGCGTCGCGCACCACTGGTGGATCCGCGGCCGCCTTCCTTCAACGCTTCAGTCAATTCCGGTTTCGCGCTCGCGAAGGCTGGAATCAAACCAAACAGAATTCCGGTTCCGACAGCAACGACCGCGGTGACAATTAAAACGACAAGATCGACATTTACTTCGGCCAGGCGCGGAATGGTGCGGGCGCCGATTTGCTTCAGTAATTCAAGTCCCCAAATCGAAAGGATGACTCCACCCGCCGCGCCGGCCAGTGCCAGTAACACACTTTCGGTCAACATTTGCCGGAGCAACCGCCAACGTCCGGCACCGAGCGCGATTCGGATAGCGAGCTCGCGTTCGCGAGCGCTCGCGCGGGCGAGCAACATCGTCGCCAGGTTCGCGCACGCGATGAGCAAAACAAAGATCACCGCGCCGAGCAAAATGGCGAGACCGGCGCGCATTCCGCCGACTACCTGATCCTGCAGCGGATAAATTCGCGCGCCAAAACCTCCGCCAGTGTAATTGTCACGATAGGTTTGGATCCAGTTGGCAATAATCTTGTCGAGCTCGGCCTGCGCTTTGACGACCGGCACATCCGAACGCAACCGCGTGATCAGGCCATAACTGCGATTACCGCGTTCCTTCAATTCAAGCGGCGTAAAGGCGATGGGTTTCCAGATTTCGACCCGTTCCGCGAATTGATTGCCTTGAACACCGAACAGCGGAATCGGAAATTCAAATTTCGCCGGCATGATTCCGATCACCGTGTAACTGCGGCCGTTCAAGAGAAGCGTCTTGCCGACCAGTGCCGGATCGGAACTAAAGCGACGTTTCCAAAGCCGCTCACTGATCACAATGACATCGTCGTGACCCAGGCCCTGTTCCTCGCGAGCGAAAGTGCGGCCTTTGATCGGCTCAACTCCGAGCAGAGGAAATAACGACGGCGCAACCAGCGCGCCGGAAATTCGTTCCGGAACATCGCCACCGCCGAGATTGAAGGTTTGATAAGTAAACGCCGCGAGCCCGGTGCCGCTTTGGAATTCCTTTTCCAGATCGAGATACTCCGGTGGAGAACACGGAATTCGGTCCAGTCCCTGGGTCGCAAATTGTTCCCAAATCAGCGCGAGCTTTGCCGGTTGCTGGTAGGGCAGCGGCCGGACCAACAGCGCGTTAATCAAACTGAAGACCGCGCTGTTCGCGCCAATCGCCAGCGCCAGCGTTGCAATCGCGATAATCGTGAAGCCGGGACTTTTCGCAAGGCCCCGCAGCGCCACTTTGATTTCGCTCAGCATAATCGCTGGTGACTGTCGATTTTACATTTCGTCAGGCCGCGATCCGGCTGTCTTCCACCACTCGTCCGTCGAACAAGTGGACCGTGCGATCGGCGTGCTGGGCGAACCGCTCGTCGTGCGTGACCATGCAAATAGTCGCGCCGCCGGCGTGCAGCTCCTTCAGCAAATTCATCACCGCTTCACCATTGCGTGAATCGAGGTTTCCGGTCGGTTCGTCCGCGAGCAGGATCGCCGGTTTGCCGGCGAGCGCGCGCGCAACCGCCACGCGCTGCTGCTGACCGCCTGAGAGCTGGCTCGGCAAATGTTTTGCCCGGTGCGCCATTCCCACACGATCCAAGGCTTGCGTGACCAAAGTTTTCCGATCACCTGCACCCATTCCACGATAGGTCAGCGGCAATTCGACGTTTTCAAAAACCGTCAGGTCGCCGATCAGATTGAAGCTTTGGAAAATGAACCCGATCTCGCGGTTCCGGATTCGCGCTCGGTCGGCAAACGAAAGGTTCGCCACTTCGCCGCCTTTGAGCGCGTAACTGCCGTTCGAAGGCGTGTCGAGCAGGCCGAGGATCGACAATAACGTCGATTTGCCGCAGCCAGACGGCCCCGCGATCGAAATGTATTCGCCGTCGCGGATATCCAAATGGATCCCGGAGAGAGCGTGCGTCTCGACTTCGTCGGTCAAAAACACTTTGGTGACCGCATCAAGTCGGATCAAAGGAGTTGAGCCGTTCTTGCGCGATGATGTTTGAGGATTTGGTGAGGTTGATGTCATGGTTGGTTTAGTTAAGTCGAATTCGTTCGTGTGAATCCCAGGCGCTGGTATCGGAAAGGATGACCTGATCGCCCGGATTCAGGCCGCTGAGAATTTCAATCGTGTTGACCGAGCTTTTGCCAAGCTTTACCGGCGTCCGCGTCGCTTCGTTGCTGCCGGGAACGAGCTTGAACATTCCAACGGTGTTGTTTTCCTGGCCAAACGCGGGCCGGCCGACAAAAACAACGTTGTCGAGTCGCTCGAGCTCGATTGTTCCATCGACACTCAAGTCGGGTCGCGCGCCTTTCGGCAACTCTTCATCAAACGCAACGTCCACCGTCACGGTTCCCTGCTCCACCGCCGGGTCGACCCGTTTGACGTGGCCTTTGACTACGCCGTTGCGAGTGTCGATCACCGCCTGCTGATTTGGCTGAATATCTTTCGCCTGTGTCTCCGCGATTTTGATTTGCGCCTTGAGCTTCGATGGGTCAGCCACGCGCGCGAGATTGTCGCCCGGTTTCACCCGCTGACCGACCTGCACCGGCAGCGCTTGCAGGACGCCGGACATTCCAGCCTTCACGTGCAGCCCTTCGACTTGGTCGAGTTTTAATTTGGCGAGCTGGTTTGCTTGATCGACTGCGGCTTGTTTCGACGCCAGCTGCGGCTCAATCGAGTCGCGCTCGAATGTCAGCCGTTTCTGCTCGATATCGTCGCTCTTCTGCAATTCCTCCTCCTTGATCTTCGAAGTTTTATAGACGAGGTCGGCGACGAGGCCGTTCTTGGCCAGCTGATCGTTGGTCTGCCGCTCCAGCGTCGCCTGCACGTAGGCCGAATGTGCCACAGCAGCTTTGGATTCCTGATCGAGCAGCTCGCGCTGCAGAGTCGCCTTCTCCGTCGCAAGCTCGGCCTCCGCGGCCTTCGCCTTCGACTCCGCCTCGTGCGCGCTTTGTTCCAATTCCGGACTAGTCAACTCTAGTATAACGTCACTCGGTTCGACTTTTGTTCCCGGCCAGATCAAAATTTTCTCGATGCTTGCTTCCGTCGTCGTGGGAAGCCAACGAAATTCTTCCGGAACGAGCGTGCCCAATCCGCGCACTTGCCGGACCATTGGACCGCGTTTCACCGTGTCGATCCAAACGCTCGAGCGGTCGACACTCGGCGCCGCCGGTTTCAAACGCGACAAGGCAAACGTCGCCAGGATCAAACCGACCGCGCTTGCCGAAATAATTAAAATCCGGCGCTTCCGTTTTTTCGCGGCTACGCCCTCGCGGGGAACATCCATGGAAGAAAGGCTCGGCGTAAAACCGCTTGGCCTAACGATGGTGGAATCCTCGTCTTTCTGTGGTTGTGGGGTCACGAGTTCCTTAAAACGGCATCGCGCGGCAGAGTTCGACGACTGCGCTCAGGCCGGCGACGATTGGCACCGCCGCGGTGACGATTAACGTCCCGAAAACTGCGGCGTCGCTCAGGAAATCGTGGTTCGCCTCGCTGTCGAAATAGTCGCGGCTGATGTCGCGCAACGATTTCGACGATGTTTTTGCACAGCGACCGGTAAAGTTTCCCAGGGTTGCGGTCTGATAATGGTAATCAACGAACGGGAATTTCCGCGCGTTCTTGTTTGTGATGGTGGTTGGTTTCATAATTTCCTTCCCTTTCGTCTCTAGTAAGAAGCGTTTCGACCACTCACTGGATTCAAAAGTTTTTTCATTCGCCAATCCCTATTGCAATGGCCATGCCACGCCCGAAAACAAAGTCACAAGTCGCTGATGATCAGCGACTAAAAGTTCTTCGCGTTTTTTTTAGCAATCGCGAAGTGATCCGCTTCTGGGACGACGCTGTCCCGATTTCGGGACGAAAAAATCTGTAGTCGCCCCGCTCTGTCGGGGCGGAACGGATTTGGATTCACGGCGACAGAGCGCCCTGGCTACAATTTATTTCGGCAAACGCAACATCGCTTCCGCGCCGATGCGATCGTCTCGATTCGTCAGGCTGAGCGTTCCGCCGTGAGCTTCCGCGATCTGCCGGCTGAGCGTCAATCCGATGCCGGAACCGCCGGGCTTGGTGGTGAAAAATGGAACGAACAAATTTGTCGGGTTCATGATCCCCTCTCCTTCATCACGAACGATCACTTCGACGCAATCGTCGTCCTCGCGCCACCGTATCGTCACTGCTCCTTTCGTTTCGAGCGTGGCATCGACCGCATTGTGCACCAAATTGATCAGGACCTGTTCGATCTGGGCCGCGTCGGCGTGAATTTGCAACTTCGGTCCGGGAACAATTTGCACTTTGAGTCTTGGCTCGAGATTCACCACCCGCTGCACCAGCTCGCCAAGATCGACATCTTCCTTTTGCGGCGGCGGAAGTTTCGCCAGCCGCGTGTAAGCCTGCATGAACCGGCTCAATGAATCCGCGCGCGACGCGATCGATTTCAATCCACTTTCCGCGTCATCTTTCCAATCGCGCGGCATCGGCTCGCGCCGAAGTAAAGTTTCCAAACTGCCGGCCAACGATTTGATCGGCGCGAGCGAATTGTTCATCTCGTGACCGAGCACGCGGACAAGACGTTGCCAGGCGCGGCGCTCCTCCTCGCGCAACGTGCGGCTCAAATCGGTCAGCACAACCAGCTCGTGAGGCAACCCGTGCTCGCGGAACGTGCTTCGCCCCACGCGCCAACGCCCGGATCCGCCGGGAAAAGACAATGTCAGCGGCTCGTCTTGATCGACATCGTAACAAGCGGCCAGTCCGAGATCGTCTGCGTTCCGGCCTAACAATTTGTCCATTGGTTGTCCAAGAAGATTTTCGCCGGCGCGATTGACTAGCCGCAATCGGCGATCGGGATCGAAGGTAAAAACCGCGACTTCGATCTCGGCCATGATCGTGCGCAAGAGTGCAGTGGCTTCGAACGCGCCGAGACGTTGCACCCGCAACGTTTCGCCGAGCGTATTGACCTCGAGCAGCACTTCGCCCAACGCATCGTCCGCTCGCGCGCCACGGGCCCGAATCGAGTAATCTCCTTCCCGCAACGCCGCCAGCAGATTGCTCATCGTTTGCAGCGGATGGACCACATGATCGCGCGCGGCTGAAATGAAACCGGCGGCGAAGGTGACAATCACGATTGCGAGCGTCCATTGCACTTTGGCGCTGAAATCGCCGAACCATAAGATCGACATCACGATGATCACTGCCGGCGCGACTGCGCCGAGGATCAACCACGTCAACTTGCCCTGATGCGAAAACCGGTATCGATCTTTCGGCCCGCGTCTCATCAGAGAGAAAAACTGAAAGCGGAAAGCTGAAAACTGAAATTCTCAAAGTCCATACTGTTGTAGTCGCCGGTAAAACGCACTCCGGCTAAGGCCGAGCGCTTCGGCAGCTTTCCGCGCGTTCCCGTTGTTGCGGGCGAGCGCCTTTTTGATCAAGAACGCTTCCACTTCTTCGAGACTCATGTCTTCCAGTGTTTTCGATTCGCCTCCGCCACTCGTCAGGCCGAGATCGGCCGCCTTGAGATGTGAACCTCGCGCCATCAGCACCGCGCGCTCGATCACGTGATCGAGCTCGCGCACGTTTCCGGGAAACGAATGTTGCAACATTCGGTCGCGCGCAGTTTCGTCGAACCCGATTAGTTCCTTGCGATAACGTTGCGCGTGTTGAGATAGAAAATTGTTGGCCAGCGGGATGATGTCTTCGCGGCGGTCGCGCAACGGCGGCAACGCGATCTCGATCGTGTTCAGTCGAAAAAGCAAATCCTGCCGGAAACGCCCCGCCGAAACTTCGTCCGCGAGGTTCGAGTTCGTCGCGGAAATGATCCGGACATTCGCGTGCAAAGTTTTCGACGAACCGACGCGCTCGAATTCGCCGGTCTCGATCACACGCAGCAGTTTCGGCTGCTGGTTGAGCGGAATGTTCGCGATCTCGTCCATGAAGAGCGAGCTCTCGTCCGCCAATTCGAACCGTCCCGCACGATCGCTCTTGGCGTCGGTGAACGCGCCTTTGACGTGACCGAATAATTCGCTCTCGAAAAGTGTTTCCGAGAGTCCGCCCATGTTCACCGTGATCATGCTGTGAGATGCGCGCGGCGAGAGCGCGTGCAACGCTTGCGCGACCAAACTTTTGCCGGTGCCATTCTCGCCGGTGATAAGCACGTTCGCGTCCGACGGAGCGACACGCGAGATCATCTCGACCACCGGCCGCATCGACGGCGCTTCGGCAATCATGTTCGGAACGTTTCCGCCGAGGAGTTTGTTGGCCGCTTCCAGTTTACGGCCTTTGCGCAGCGCGCTCCCGAGCTCGATCTGCGTCCGCACAATCGTGAGGAGCCGCTCGTTGTCCCATGGCTTCGGAACAAAATCGCGCGCGCCTCGTTTCATCGCCTCGACCGCAAGATCGATCGTCGCCCACGCCGTCATCACCACGACCGGCAATGTGCTGTCGAGTGCCTGGATTTTTGGAATGACTTCGAGACCTTCCTGCCCTGACGTGGTATCGCGGGTGTAGTTCAGGTCCATCATCAGCAGCGCGTAGTCGCGTTGCTGCAAAGCGTTAAAAATTCCGCTTACCGAAGTGACCGATTCGGTCTGGTGCCCTTCGCCTTTGAGCAAAATCCGGAGCGCTTCCAGCACATCGCGCTGATCATCGGCAATAAGAACCCGGCTCACCGGCTAACTCTCAACCGCGAATCTGCGAGTCTGTCAATGATGCAGCAAAGATCACGACGTTGTAGCGGTGCTTGTTCTCAAGCATCGAACTAAATAAACAGGCGCTTGAGACAAGCGCCTCTACAACGCTATTCTTAGTAACGGGCCATCCCAATCACGGCCACGACGCTCGAAAAAATCGGCCAGACGGAGATCAGACCGAGCACGGTAAAGGCCGAAAATTCAGCCACATAATGCCGGCTTTCTTCTGCGCCGAAGAACTCACTGCTTAATTCGTGGAACCCAGGCGACTTCTTTGCCGGCCGGCTGGCGGCGAACCCTGTTTGTGTTTCCGCTGTCGGAAGATAGTTGTACTCCGTTAATGGAAAGCTCCGGTGTTTGCGCGCCTGGCCTGTTCATTTCATCGGCTCTTAAAACAAGCCAGTTCGTTGCCAATCCGATTGTGGGAAGTAGGTAGCTTGGCGCGGAATCAGTTCAGTTAGGAATTCTGTAGCAAACGAGTCACTGCCACGACCATCGACATGATCGGCCAGGCCGTGATCAGACCGAGCACACTGAAGACTAAAAAGTTAGTCACGTAATCCCGGTATGATTCTTCGCCGAAGAATTCGCTGCTTAATTTGTGGAACGGAGGCGACTTCTTCGAGCAACCCGACTTTGGATCGCCGGTCGCTTGGAAATTGTAATCCATTAACGGAAAACCGGTTTGCCGGTTCTGACTGATTTGAGGTGTTGGTTTCATAAATTCGTAACTAAATTGTTGAGTGTTTATTCCCGAATTCGGTTCGGGATACCGGCGCAAAAACCCGCGCGTGGTTGAGATTCCGTCCACTGGGGTGCCGCGAAAGTGCGGGCTCCAACTTGGCGAGATCGGACGGGCCTTTATCCAGCGTGCCCGACTAGGCGGGCAGCGCGAATCGGCGCGTCGATCAAATTCATCTCTCCTTATTTACAGCGCGTTCCGTACCTGTCCAGCAACGCATCGCGATCTCAGTCGTAACAGCCTGTCGCACTGGCAGAAGCGATTCGATATTTATTTTATGGCTTTTCGAACTGGGGCCGGAACGCGGGCGATCGATCAATTTTGATCGTGATTTCTACCGCGCGGCCGGTTCTGACCGAGTTCCGGCTGGAACGACTCGAAGCATCATGAATTCGGAATGCGCCTTCGTCCACTCGTCCGCTTCTCGTTTCGTATCAAAAAATCGGTCGACCACGATGGCTTTGAGTTGGCTCGCAGTCCGTCCGCATACACGCGCGGCTTTGCGACTAACAACTGCCGTTCCGGTATCGACCGCGGTGCAGACTGCATCGGGAAAAACCACCTTGCTGCCGTATGGAATTCGTTTCGGATCGACAGCGCAATGCCCTGGGCGTAATCGTCGGCCGGTGCTGGCGAATTTCGAGCCCTCACCCCCCCAATAACTGGTCACGCGGGCGAGGACCGACTCCTCCCGCGCGAAAGCGGACGTAGCTAGCGATAACAAAAATATGACTGTGTAAGGTAATTTCATGGCGTTCAAGCTGCGCTCCGATGTTGTCGAGTCTTCGGGTGGAGCACGCTGTTTCCGTGCCGAAAGCTGCAAGAATGCAGCTTTTAGTTCGGTTCGGAACAGCCCCGGCGCGCTAGTTTTTGGGGAACGCGCGGACTTCTGACGACCATTCGCCGCGGCGAACGGGCCCTCTTAATAGACGAGTTGAGTGCCTTGTCAAACGATCAGCTCATCGCATCGCGACCCGGGCGATTTGAGCCACTGCCGAAAAGCAAAACGCAGATCAGTCGATCATAGGATCGACTAATGCTAGCAGGTCATATCGACTAGCGCGGCTTGGTCACGTTTCGCAGTGAAAGCGCTAACAATTTCCGCTAATCGCCGGTGGCGCGTTCGCACTCGGCTTAATCGAAAAGAAAATCGAGCTTGCCGGATGCGATGTCCCTTTTCCATCTGCTTGTCCCAGGCTTTCTTCGTCGCGGCTGTTCCCTTGGCTCACGCAGCCAGGACCCTTTATGAATTCTTGTTAATTTTCGTGAACGCGAAGAGAAGTTCGTGATGGCGAAGGCACATTGCGAGCAAGCGAGGCGCGGGCGGCGCTCCCCAAATTAATTTTCCTGCCTTCCTGGTTTCCTAATTAGTTGATTCTCTTCTGCGATGGAATCGCCTGCTTGGGCATCCAGCGGAAGTTGAGAGGTTGAGTTGTTGAGGGGTTGAGGCAGAATCCGTTGCATTGACCCCTTTCTAAATGGATCCCAATGATTGGGCCGGATTAAGTGACGAAGAACTGCTCGAGCGGAGGATTTCCAAGCTCGGGTTGACGCTTGAGACGACGCCGCTTGAGCCGTTAATCCAGCAATTGTACGCGGAGCTTTCGGCCAAGGGACTCGCGTTTCATCCGCCAACGCACATCGGCGATGAATGGTTCGTGCCGATCGGTGTCCCGGCGATTTTTGTTCCGTTTTTCCTGGTGCACGACCGGCTCCGCTCGCTCGAGCGGTCGATGATGCTCGAGGTGGAAGGCGAGACGCCAGAGTGGTTCATGAAATTGATGCGGCACGAGGCTGGTCACGCTTACATGTATGCCTACCGCTTGACCCGGAAAAAAAAGTGGCAGCAGATGTTCGGGGAAACGTCGGACGAAGAGACGCCGAGTTTTTATCGCCCGCGCCCGTTCAGCCGCAGTTACGTGATGCACCTGGACGATTGGTATGCGCAGGCGCATCCCGACGAAGATTTCGCGGAGACGTTTGCGATCTGGCTGACGCCGGAGTTCGACTGGCGCAAACGTTACACCGGATGGAAAGCACTGCAAAAACTCGAGTACGTCGACGAGTTGATGGGCTCGCTGAAAGGAAAGCCGCCGGTGCATTCGCCAAAATTTCGCGTGGCCGATTACAATTTTCTCAACGTCAAGCTCAAGACCTATTACGCGCGGAAACGGAAACTTTACGAAGAGATCTATCCCGGCTTCTACGATGCCGATCTTCGGCAGCTGTTTTCGGCCCCGACCGGGATCAAAGCGAGCAGCTATCTGCGCCAGCGACGGCGGCGGATCATGAACTCGGTCGCCCAATTTACGAACGAGAAAAAGTTTCGGGTGAACAAACTGCTCGCGCGGTTGATCGACCGGAGCGATGAGCTTGGGTTGCGCGTCCAGAACGACGATCCGCAGCAGGATTTTCGCGTCGCTTCCTACATCACGACGCTGGTGATGAATTATCTATTCACCGGCAAGTTCAAGCGCACAAAATGAGACGGGGCCCCACGCTTGTAGCCGTCGCCCTGTGGGCGGCGTGCGCGTTTCGCGCAGCGAAACGGCTACAGATCCTCGTAAACACATGAAAAAGAAACTCAAAGTCCTGGTCCTTTGCGACGGTGTCCGTCCGACCAAGATCGATGAGGACCTGAGCGAGGAGATGAAGACGGAGGATTGGCAGACCGAAGCGAACGTAATGGCCGCGCTCGGCGAGCTCGGTCACACCGCCGAGCATCTCGCCATCTTCGACGATGTCGATCTTGTCCGGCAAAAAATGGAAAGCTTCCAGCCGGACGTTCTTTTCAATTTGGTCGAGCAATTCAAAAACAATCCAGGGTTCGACCAGAACATCGTTTCGCTTCTTGAAATGCAAGGCGTGCCGTTTACCGGATGCGGCGCGACTGGTCTCACCCTTTGCAAACACAAAGGCATCTCGAAGAAAATCCTCGGCCATCATGGAATTCCGACGCCGAGTTTCGTCGTGATCCCGCGCGGCCAACGGATCGGAGGGCCGCGGCAATTGAAGTTTCCAATTCTGGTGAAACCGGTGAAAGACGAAGCGTCCTACGGAATTTCACGGGCGTCGTTCGTCCAGAACGAGGAGCAATTCCGGGAGCGGATCGCGTTCATTCACGAAAAACACAGCAGCGACGCGATCGCGGAGGAATACATCGACGGTCGCGAGCTTTACGTGAGTATTATGGGCAACACACGGCTGACTGTTTTCCCGATTCGCGAGCTGATCTTTCGCGAAGTGCCGGCGAACGAACCTAAGATCGCTACCTATAAGGCGAAGTGGGACGAGGAATATCGGAAGCGCTGGGGATTGGACGGCCAGTTCGCGGAAAATCTCGATCCGGCTCTGGTCGCCGAGATCGGGCAGATCTGCAAAGACATTTATCGATTGCTCACGATCGACGGCTACGCGCGGATCGATCTGCGACTCGCAGCGGACAATAGGATTTATTTCATCGAGGCGAATCCGAACCCACATCTCGCGGCCGATGAAGATTTCGCCCAATCCGCCCAGAAATCAGGCCTGCAATATCCGCAGTTAATCAACGCGATCATCCGGCTGGGGATGAGTCCGAGTCGGACTGGCGGTTAACAGATAGACCTCAAAAAGCTTCGGGGACAAAAGAAGTTGAGACGTTGAATGGTTGAGGAGCTGAAACGTCAAACCCACGAGCCCAATGGGCAGCGCGACCCCAGAAACTTAGGCGCAACTCGGTCGGGGTTGCGATTGTTTATTAGAGTGACGTTTAGGCCGTTAGCGGCCGAGATTTATGGAGCACACCACGTTTTTCGAACATTATCGCGTCTGCACGGGCGAAGACGAATCGGTCCAGGAGGTCAGCCGGACCGGAGCGGCGATTAATTATAAGGCGGTCGACACCCGCTCCCATGAACCGGTCCAGCTCCAACTGATTCCGGTCGCGACGATCGAGCCAACGAAACTGCAGCAGTTAAAAGAGCGCGCAGAAACGGCGGAGAAGCTCGATCACGTTAATATTGCCAAAACTTTGGCGGTCGGCGTCGAGCACGATTACCTCGCCCTTGTCTCGGAACATTTCGAAGGCGAAACAGCCGATTCCTGGATTGTCGCCAACGGGCCAATGGCGGCCGACGCGGCTTTGCGTGTCGGACTGCAAGTAGTCAGAGCAATCGGCGCGGCCGCGTTCTTCAATCTGACGCATCGCGCCATTCAACCATCGAATCTGATGATCGTGCCGGGAGAATCCCCCGACGGCGGTTGGCCCTTCGTGAAACTTTTGAATTTCGGTCTCGCCGGGCTCGAACTGCACTCCGACAGCGGCGAAGCGCGCGAGCTGGCACCTTCGATCTCACCGCAATTCGCCAGCCCAGAGCAACGAGCGAACGGCGAAATCGATTTCCGATCGGAAATGTATTCGCTCGGCGCTACCATGTGTTTTCTGCTTACCGGCGCAGCGCCGCTGGCGGTCAGCGGAATGAAGGCGCGTTTGCGCATCCAACGTTTACCCGAGCTACGCCGGGCGCCCAAACCACTGCACAATTTGCTCGTTTACCTGCTGCGCGAAAATCCAGAGAACCGTCCACAAGATCCGGTCGCACTCGAGCGCGAGATGCGCGAATGCCTGACCAAAATCGAGAAGCGTCAAGCCATCGGCCGGAAATTGGGGATTCCATTGGCCGCAGTCATTCCGAGAAAAGCCAAACAGCCGAAAGAACCGGCCACACCGCTCGCCCAAGTCATGCGTGGAGTGGTGGCGTTCGCTGTTCTCATCCTCGCGGCCGGAGCGGCGGCCGAGTTCTTCTTCCCGGATAAAATTCCATTCTTGCACCGAAGCGGAGACGTCGGTGTGCCAATCGGTGTCCCGGAGGCGTCGCGATTTGCGACCACGCCGACCCAAATAACAAAGGCTGCGCCGGTAACGCCGAATCAACCCATCCAAAATGCGTCTCCCGCGATTGCGGCGACAAACGAAGCTTCGCCGCCTGCCGCTCAGCAGGATCAATCATCGAAGGCGTCCGACGCGAACTCGATCACAAGTCCCACGCAGATTTGGAATCAAATCGCTTCCGCCGGAAAAGCAATGGAACCTCCGTCGCCGGGACTAGGACCAAGCGAGCCTCCAACATCATCCACGGCGGAAAATTCGGAACAATCCTCATCGACAGAGCCAAATCAGGCGAGCGAACCCAGCAGCAAGAAAACGATCGCCTCGAATCGAGCATCGACGTCGCGAAACGCGCGGATCAATCGCGCTTTGCCGGACGAAGGCAATTATGACGGAGAACCAACTCACCAGGGTGGACACCATGCACGAGTAGTCGGCAGAACAGCCGATGGTGGATTAATTGTCCGGTTATCGTCGGGCCGGGTCGTGACCCTGCCGCCATTAAACGATGATGGCGTTTACAGGTCGCGGCCGCGACGGCGGGTTTTCGTCGAACGGCCGGATCAATATGTGCCGCGGTCGCAGCCGTTTTACCCTAACGACTGAATCCGAGCTCCGAGCTCGCCACGGGACCAGTCCGTGTCACCGCGGTGACCGGACCGGAATGGCAATTAAAAGAAATTGAGACGTTGAGCGAGGAGTCGAGAGATCGAGGCCGGCCTACCGATTTTAGCATTGAGCACCGAGAAATCGCATTTCCGTTGTCGCGATAAAGCCGAGCCGTTCGTAAAGAGCGCGACCTTCGTCGGACGCATGGAGAACGAGCGAATCGATCCCCTCCTGGTGTGCCCAATCGATGATTCTCTTTATTAAGAGGGTCGCCAGCCCACGTCGGCGCCAGTCCGGCTCGGTATAAACATTTTGGATGATGGCCTGACGGCCTGAGATGATGTCGATCTTGCCGCCCGCGTTGGGTTGCGGATGCGCCTGAACTCCGCGCAACTGCACGCCCGCGCCGGCGACGATCTGTCCGGGTTCCTTGTCGGAACTGGCGAGCCAGCCCACGTAATCGCCACGCTCAAGCATCCATTGAAGTGTGTCACGGGATTGAGCGCGGAAGGATTCAAACAAATCCGGCGGCAGCTCGCCCATGTCTTTAAACATTCGGGCGCGGTGCCAACTGATCAGCTCAACATCGGCAATTGTGGCAAGGCGAATCTGGAAATTGTCGGACACAACAGTAAAGGTCGAACGCCCAAAGTTGATTCGCAATTTTCCAATTACGCTTGTCGTATTCGGTCCCGACATGGAATTCGGAAAATGCAGGAAAATAGTAGACCAGTCGTGTAGGGTTAACTCTCACAACAAAGGGAGTGCTGCAGTATGCTAGATTTTTACGAGATTTATAGAAATTCACCCTATCTTTACACTAAACCATTCCAAAACTTCAATCTCCTTTACATGCGCTTTACAGTTGCGCAGCGTTATCCTGCGAGAGGGTGCAAGTGAGCTTCCAGGGCAATCAAACACACGACGCCGCGCGGGATCATTATCCACGCGATGCGTGGACACACCACTTGTTTGAAGCGCAGGTCAAGCGCACTCCGGACGCGGTGGCCTTGGTATGCGGCGAGGTCGAGCTCACTTATCGTCAGCTTAACGAGCGCGCGAACCAACTCGCGCACGAACTCATGCGACTTGGCGTTGGACCGAATTCGTTAGTCGGCATCTGCGTCGAGCGCTCACCGGAAATGGTCGTTGCGCTGCTTGCGACGCTGAAGGCGGGGGGCGCATACATGCCGTTGGATCCAACCTATCCGCGAGATCGGCTCGCCTTCATGATCAATGATGCGCGCGCCAGCGTCTTGCTTACCCAATCAGACCTAGTCGAGACGCTGCCGCTTCACGGCGGGCCGCGGATTTGCCTGGATTCCGATTGGAAATCGATCGAGAAAAACTCGACCGACAATCTGAACACGCGCATTGGTGCCGATAGTTTGGCGTACGTCATTTACACGTCAGGCTCAACCGGCCAGCCGAAAGGCGCGATGATCACTCATCGCGGATTAACGAATTATTTGAATTGGGCCGCGGAAGCCTACGCAGTCGCCGATGGCTGCGGCGCGCCAATGCATTCTTCGATTTCATTTGACCTGACGGTGACGAGTTTATTCACGCCGCTGGTGGTCGGTCGGAGCGTTTTTCTTTTGCCTGATGGAATCCAGGCTTTGGCGACTGCGTTGACCGAACGCAGCAATTACAGTCTGGTCAAAATCACGCCCGCGCATCTGCGCGCGTTGGCTGCGTTGTTGCCGGCGGACGACATTGCCGGCCGCGTGCGAGCTTTGATCATCGGCGGCGAGGCTTTGCATTTCGAAAGCCTTTCTTTTTGGAGACGGCATGCGCCGGCGACCAGAATCATCAACGAGTATGGGCCAACGGAGACGGTCGTCGGCTGCTGTGTGTACGAAGTTTCGGCTAATGATCCTGTTTCGGGACCGGTTCTGATCGGCACACCGATTTCGAACACAGAGCTGTACGTGCTCGACGATAATTTTAAACGGGTCGCATCAGGCGAAACTGGCGAACTATTCATCGGCGGCGCTGGCGTCGCGCGCGGGTATTTGAATCGTGAAAAGTTAACGCACGAGCGGTTCGTCGCCAATCCGTTCGGGTACGGGTGTCTTTATCGCAGCGGCGACCTGGCGCGAGTGACGGGTGATGGGAACTTCGAATATCTCGGCCGCTTGGACGATCAGATAAAGATTCGCGGCTTCCGGGTTGAGCTGGGCGAGATCGAAACCGTTCTCAAGCGGCACGAAGCAGTTTCTGATTGCGCAGTGATCGCGAAAGATGACGAGTCGGGCCAGAAACGCGTGATCGCTTTCGTAGTTCCAAATCAAAGTCCAACTTTAAGCGAAGCAAATCTCGCGAGGTTCCTTAAGACGAAATTGCCGGAGTACATGATTCCGGCGGCGTTCATTCAGATCCCGATGTTGCCGCTGACCATTAACGGCAAGGTAAATTATCAAGCTTTGCCGGCATTAGGGCAGGTCCTCGAGGTTGAACAAGATCGAGAAGTGACGACACCTAAAACGCCGACAGAAATAGCCTTAGCCGAGCTCTGGAGTGAAACACTCAATTTGGACGAAGTAGGAATCGATCAGAGATTTTTTGATTTGGGTGGTGACTCTTTGCGAGCGGTGGGGCTGGTCCTGATTCTGGAGCAAAAACTTAGTAAACGCCTGCCGCTGGCCGCGGTCGGTACTGGAACAATTCGATCGCTTGCTGCTGTATTGGACCGACTGCCGGTCTGTGGAAGCGACCTGAGCGAGGGAGTCGTGCCCTTGGGCAACCGGACGACACTCGGGAAACGCCCGGCGCTCTTTTTTGTTCCCGGAGAAGTGGGTGATGATCTCGGTTGTTATTTACATGTGGTCGCGAACCTTCCGCAAAACCAACCAGTTTACGGCCTGCAACCCCCAGCCTTGATCGGTAACCATGAGTTCGAAACCATTGAAGAAACCGCCTATTACTACGTTCAGCGGCTCCGCCATAGCCAACCTTCCGGCCCGTATTTTCTATTCGGATTCTGTTTCGGAGGATTGGTTGCCTTCGAAATGGCTCAACAATTGCAAACCCTCGGCGAACAGGTCGGGTTCCTCGGCATTTTGGACTATCGTTTGAATGCCGATGAGCCTGAAAAATTCAGCCCGAGCCCACGCAATATTCTTAAGTTCTCTCGTAATATTTTCTATGCCGCGCTCGATTTCTTGGAGTTGGAACAAGAACGGAAGTCTTCGCTCCGACGCTTGCTGAGACGGCTTGTCACCTACGGGAAGCGAATCTGGACCCGGAACGATTCGACCTTTCCCGAGATAAAAAAGCTTCCGCACGATACGCAAAGCAAATTTGGCCCTATCAGCGAAGCGCAGAAAAGATTGGAATCTCAGGAACGCGCCTGCCGGAGTTATCAGCTAAGCAAGTACGCGGGGCCGATTACCCTTTTCCGCTCGCGTCGGCTGCCTTTGGGACATTTCCACGACGAGACTCTGGGTTGGAGCAAAATTGCTCCGGATTACCTCGAAGTTCAGGCGGTTGCTGCGCCCGGTATTCATGGGTACATCCTTCGGCCGCCTTATGCCTCAATTTTAGCGGAGAGCCTTGATCGTTCGCTGGAAGTTGCCCAAAAAAAATCCGCGTTCCCGGAGGCAGTGATTGATTCAGGGCTGAACGATAACAGTTCGAATTGCGAAAGCTAGTTCTCGTCTGTTCGTGTCCCACCGAAACAGCCCCCCTCGCAAACAGACGCTCAATCTCCGATGTTCAACCTCCGAACTGGCTTTCTGATTAACATTCCTCTTCGTTCAGCGCACGATTTGGCATCATAATTTCACCATGCAGGACGCGCTCACCCCGATGATGCAGCAGTATCAGCGGCTGCGGAAAAGCATCCCGCCGGACACGCTTCTGCTTTTTCGCCTGGGCGATTTCTACGAACTGTTTTTCGAGGACGCGAAGGAAGCGTCGGTCTTGCTCAATGTCGCTTTGACCAAGCGCAACGAAGTTCCGATGTGCGGCGTCCCGTATCACGCCGCACCGGGTTATATCGCGAAATTAATTAAAGCCGGCCGACGGGTCGCGATTTGCGATCAGACGAGCGAACCGCAGCCGGGCAAAATCGTTTCGCGCGACATCACCCAGATCATCAGCGCCGGGACGGTGAGCGAATTGAATCTGCTCGATGCCAAGCGCGCAAATTATCTCGGCGCGGTTTACCGCGACAACGAAGGTTTCGGTTTCGCTTATGCTGATCTGACCACCGGCGAGTTTCGTCTGACGCAATTGCAAGATCGACAAGCACTGTTGGACCAGCTGGCGCGCGTGTCGCCGTCGGAATTGCTGGTCAGTGGCGAACAAAAGGAGTCGTTAGGCCCGATCGATCACGCAATTGAATACGACAGCTACGCTTTTCTGCCGGAGCACGCGAGCTTCACCTTGTGCGAACATTTCCAGATAAAATCGCTCGACGGCTTCGGCTGCGCACACATGTCACAGGCTGTCGCGGCCGCGGGCGCGATCGTTCATTATTTGAAGCACCAGCTTCGTCGTAAGATCGATCATCTGAGTTCGCTACGGTGCGACGCCCCGAGCGACTACGTGTTGCTCGACGCCGCGACGCAGAACAATCTCGAACTGGTTGAATCACGGAGCGCGCGCGACACCAGCTTGCTCGCGGTGCTGGATCGAACCGTGACGCCGATGGGCGCGCGCAAATTGCGCTCTTGGATTTTGCAGCCACTGCGCGATCTGACCGAGCTGGGATGCCGGCAGCAAATGATCGCCGATTTGTTGCAGGAACCAGAGTTCCTCGACTCGATCCGAACGGAATTGAAATTGATTCGTGATATCGAACGGGCGGTCGGGCGATTGAGCCAGGCTTCCGGCAACGCGCGCGATTTGGTTGCGCTGAAAACGTCGCTCCAGCAAATCCCAAAACTCAAAGCCGAACTGCAGAAAATGCTCGACCGCCTTGCCTTCGGCAGGACTTCTACTGTGGAGGCAGGCGTCTCGCCTGCAACATCCTTCAACGAGCAGCCGGGACGGCTGCCACTACAGAATTCACTAGCGCGGCGGCTGCAAAACGAAATCCAGGAAATGCCGGCGCTGGCCGACAGGTTGGCCAAGGCGCTGGTGGATGATCCACCGCTGACCTTGAAAGAGGGCGGAATTTTTCGTGACGGTTACGATGTCGATCTTGACGGACTGCGAAACGGTTCCCGCGAGGGCAAAAGCTGGGTCAGCCAATTGCAGGAACGCGAGATCGCCGCGACTGGGATCAAATCGCTCAAAGTTCGCTACAATTCGGTGTTCGGTTATTTCATCGAAATAACGAAGTCGAATCTCGCGAGCGTACCGGCGCATTACACGCGCAAACAGACCACCGTCGGCGGCGAGCGTTTCATCACGCCGGAGTTGAAGGAGATGGAAGGAAAAATCCTAGGCGCCGACGAACGCGCCCGAAATCTCGAGTACGAACTTTTCCAAAAACTTCGCGAGGAAACGTTGCGCGAGCTCGGTCCGATTCAACGGACGGCAGAAGCGATCGCAATTGTCGATGTAATCAGTGCCCTCGCGGAAACAGCGCGGCTTTTCAATTATTGCCGGCCCAATTTGAATGAGTCGCTGCGACTTGTTATCAAGGACGGACGGCACCCGGTGCTCGATCAGAACCTGGTCGAGGAGAAATTTGTGCCTAACGATACGACGTTGGATGGCGAAGACATGCGGCTGGCGATAGTAACCGGACCGAATATGGCGGGCAAATCGACTTACATCCGGCAAGTCGCGCTGATCGTTTTGATGGCGCAGATCGGCAGCTTCATCCCAGCGACAAGCGCGGAGATCGGGCTGGTCGATCGCATTTTCACGCGGGTGGGCGCGAACGACGATCTGGCGCGCGGCCAGTCGACGTTCATGGTGGAGATGAACGAGACATCGAACATCGTGAACAACGCGACCGAGCGGAGCCTGGTCATTCTGGACGAGATCGGTCGCGGGACATCGACATTCGACGGATTGTCGATCGCCTGGAGCGTGGCGGAATTTCTCCACGACAAGATCAAGGCGCGCACGCTGTTTGCGACGCATTATCACGAGCTGACGAAACTGGCGGTGGAACGCGAAGGCGTAGCGAATTTCAACGTCGCTGTACGGGAGTGGAACGAGCAAATCATCTTTCTGCGCAAGATCGTGCCCGGTGGCGCGGACAAAAGTTACGGGATCCAGGTTGCGCGACTGGCCGGTTTGCCAAAGGAAATTCTGGACCGGGCCAAGGAAATTCTGTCGCACCTGGAAAATCCAAACGGCGCCGTCGTGCACGAAAAGAAAAAGCGACGATCGACAAAGAGCATGCCGCAAGCGGATAAGCCGCAGCTCGATTTGTTATAACGAGATGGCCGTCAAGACCGAAAAGGAGCTCAACGAAACTCAGCGCAGTCTTTGGCTGAAAGCGATGGCGGCGGTCGAGCTGCGCAACTTCGGTTACGCAATTTCGCTTTTGCAGGGGATTCTGAAACAGGAGCCGCAATTTTTGACCGGCCGTCAGTTGCTGCGCCGGGCCGAGGTGGCAAGACAAAAATCCGGCAAGAAAAGTTTCTTCAACATTTCGACCGCGCCGATCGCAGTAATGAAAGCGCAGCGCGAAATAAAAAAAACTCCGCAGCGTGCGGTGGAAATGATCGAAAAGGTTTTGGAAGAGGAGCCGTACAATCGCCAGGCGAACCTGACGTTGAAGGAAGCCGCGGTGGCGGCGGGATGGCCGGAGATCGGCGTTTTCGCGCTGCGAACTTTGCTCGAAGGAAACCCGCGCGACGTGAAACTGCTGCGCGAATTGGGGCAGCTTTATCGCCAGGCAGGTCAGAACGAGGAGGAGGTCGAGATTTACAATCGGATCACAGAGATCGATCCGCTCGACGCGGCGGCGCTGCGGTTGGGGAAGGACGCATCGGCGCGAGCATCGATGAGCAGTGGCGGTTGGACCCAGGCCGAAAGCTATCGCGAATTGATCAAAGATAAGGATGTCGCCATTTCGATGGAGCAGCAAAGCCAGATGCAGTTGACGGGCGAAGCGCTCGAGCAGCAGATCGCCGAATTAGAAGCGCAGCAGCACGTTAAACCGCAGAATGTCGATCTTGTCCGGCGGCTCGGTGCGTTGTGCGAACAAAAGGACGACATCGAATCGGCGGGCAAATGGTATCAGCGCGCGGTGGATTTAACTGGCGGCCGCGATGCCGGCCTGGTCCGAAAGGTTTCCGATTTGAAAATGCGCGGGGCGGAGCGCGATATCGCCGAGCACGAGGAATTTCTCGCCGGACATACCAAGAAGGACGCGATCCACGCCAAGAGAAGCCAAGAACTTCAGGTCGCGAAGAAAAAACGCGCCGGAATATTGATCGAAGAAACGAAGAAACAATTGGAGCGAAATCCGACCGACCTTCAACTGCGATTTGAACTCGGCGAGCACTTCGTCAGCGCGCGGCGATTTCGCGAAGCCGTGCCGGAATTACAACGCGCGCGACAAAATCCGAACGCACGGTTAAAGGCGATGAATCTGCTTGGGGTTTGTTATCGCGAACTCGGCATGCTCGATCTAGCGATGAAACAATTGGAGGACGCAGCCAAGGAAGTTATGACAATGGACGCGATGAAAAAGGAAATCGTTTACAATCTCGGGACCGTTTACGAGAAAATGGGCGAGCGCGAGAAGTCGCTCAATTGCATGAAACAAATCTACGAAGCGGACTATGATTACAAAGACGTGGCCGAGCGCGTGGAAAGTTCATACCGGCAGGACAAGGGCCGGTGTTGAGTTGGTCGATGCCGATCTTGCGGCGTCGAATAGCTGGCTTGCACGCACGTCCAAAGCTGTGTCAGGATACCAACTTCTGGATGCCGAATGTCGGCTTCCTAACCTGCACACACTTATGAAAAAGAATCTTATAATGTCACGAATCGCGATTGTCGCGCTGGGCGCCGGAGCGCTTTGCATGCCTACCCCAAGCGGCGCACTCAATCAGTATCCACCCTTGAGGACCGGCGCGAACTCGGACGCGCCAAAAGCAACCGCTTCACCGGCAAAGGGTCCGGCCAAAGCTGCCAGCAAGCTGAGCGCGGCGGACAAAACTTTCATGATGAACGCGGCCAAAGGCGGCATGATGGAAGTTGAATGGGGCAAGCTGGCCGCGCAGAACGGCCAAAACGCCGACGTGAAGAAATTCGGTAATCGAATGGTGACCGATCATTCCAAGGCGAACAGCGAGCTGATGGCGCTGGCGAGGGAGGAAGGGGTCTCGCTTCCGGGCGCGAAATCGGCGGGCAAATGGAAATCGGACAAGGACTACATGGAGATGATGGTGAAGGACCATCAGGCGGACCTGGCCGAGTTCCAAAAACAAGCCCAGAGCGGAACTGATCCCGACCTAAAGGCGTTCGCAGCCAAAGGCGCGAAGATGGTCAGTGCGCATCTTAAACTCGCTCAGGAAACGCAGGGCAAGCTGAAGTAAATTCGTAAGAATTGCATTTTGACGCGGCACGTCGTTTGGCGACGTGCCGCTTTTTTTTGGGCTTTGCTTTCCCTGGGACAAACTTGAGGCTTTGATCGATGCGGAAAACAAAAATCATCTGCACGCTCGGCCCGGCGACGGAAAAAACGGACACGATTCGGAAACTGATCGCGCGCGGAGCAGACGTCTTTCGCTTGAACATGAGTCACGCGCCACGGGAATGGGTGCGGGAGATCGTGCCCCGCATCCGCAAGCTTGCCGATGAACTGGGCCGTCCAATCGGCATCCTGCTCGACACGCAAGGACCGGCAATTCGGACCGGACCGGTAAAAACACCGTTGGAATTAAAGAAGGGGGACTTGCTCGAATTCACGGTTCGTCATACCAAAAGAACACAAAACAAATCGGTCGAAGTAAATTACGACAAATTCGCGGATGATGTCGGCGTCGGCGACACCGTCCTGGTCGACAACGGCCTGATTAAGCTCGTTGTCGCCGGGAAAAAGAAGAATCGTGTTCTTTGCAAAGTCATTACTCCGGCCGCGCTCGGCTCGCGGCGACATATTAATTTACCCGGTGTCCACGTCAGTCTTCCAGCGCTGACAAAAAAGGACATGGCAGACGTTGCGCTCGGGGCGCAGCTCGGGGTCGATTTCGTCGCGCTCAGTTTTGTCCGAAAACCCAGCGATCTGGTCGAGTTGCGCAATTTGCTCACCCGGGAAAAAAGCACAGCGCAGGTGCTGGCCAAGATCGAGGATCAGGCCGCGGTTGAATCAATCGACGACATTATTAAGACCGCGGACCTGGTCATGGTCGCCCGCGGCGATCTTGGGATCGAAGTGCCGATGGAAGAGTTGCCGATCATTCAGCGACGAATCGTCAAAAGTTGTATTCGGCTGGGCAAACCGGTGATTGTCGCAACGCACTTACTCGAATCGATGATCACGAATCGCGTGCCAACACGAGCCGAGATTACTGACATAGCGAATGCAGTTTTCGAACAAGCTGATGCAATCATGTTGAGCGGTGAAACGACCGTTGGCCAATATCCAGTCGAATGTGTGGAGGTTTTGAATCGCGTGGCGACGCGAATCGAGCGGAGCGGCGGCGCCGGTTATGCCGAATCAGCTATTCTGGAGGATGCGCGGCAAAAAACGGTTGCCGCCGCGGTCGTCTTGGCAAACTCCCTCACCCGCTCAAAGATCATTGTTTTTACGCGACATGGCCGAATGGCACGCAACACCTCGAACTTGCGCCCGGAACACGCCACCATCTTTGCGTTCACACCAAGCGAAGAAGTCCGCCAGCAGTTGTCGATCTGCTGGGGCGTGTGCGCGCTACAGATCGAATTCAGCGACGATCCGAACGCGACGATCGAGACTGCGCAGAAATCTTTGCGGAATCAGAAGCTGACTTCCGCGGGCGACAACCTTGTCATCATCAGTGACGTTCTCGCGCGGGATGCTCTGGTGGATTGCGTCCAGTTGCGCACGGCAAAATGATGTTGCCACCGGCCTATGGCCGGTTGATGGCATTAAAACCGGAGTCTGACGGCCCGCAGGACCGTGGCTACACTTATGCTTCGACCGGCAGTTCGACGTCGATCGGCTTTTCTTTTTTGCTCAACGCGCGGCGCAGTTTCGAAAGCGCGATGTTTTGCAACTGACGAATGCGCTCGCGGGTCACGCCGAATTTCTTTCCGACTTCCTCAAGCGTCTTCGGCTTTCCACCATCGAGACCGAAGCGTTGGAAAATGATCTTCTTTTCGCGATCATCGAGGACGTCGAGCAGCCCGCCGACTTCGTTGCGAAGATTTTTGTCGCGCAACAGCTCAAACGGCGTCTGCGCATCCTCGTCACCGACGATTTCGCCGAACTCAGTGGAATCGTCATCGCTGATCGGCGCGTCCAACGACGCCGGACGAATTGAAACCGTCTTGAGCTGCGAAACCTTACCGGCGGCAATTCCGATCTCTTCGCCGAGCTCGTCGTCGGTCGGTTCGCGGCCGAGCTCTTCGCTCATCTGCAACGAGACACGGCGCATCTTGGAAATTTTGTCGACCAGATGGACCGGCAAACGAATCGTCTTCGATTGATTGGCCAGCGCGCGCTTGATCGATTGTTTGATCCACCAGGCGGCGTAGGTGCTGAGCTTGCCACCCTTGGCCGGATCGAACCGCTCGACCGCTTTCATCAAACCGATGTTTCCTTCCGAAATCAGGTCGAGCAGCGGCAGTCCAAGATTCGCATAATCGTGCGCGATCTTGACCACCAGACGCAGGTTCGAGCGGATCATGAGCGCACGCGCCTCCCGATCGCCTTTTTTGATCTTGGCGGCGAGCTCAATCTCCTGTTGCGGGGTCAAAAGCGGGATTTGCCCGATCTCGCGCAGGTAAATCTTTATTCCAGTATCGCTATCTTCAGCGGCCATATAGCCTTTCTTCATGAAAAATTGGGGGTAAGTCCGACAAGTTGCCCGCTTTTGTGTTCGTGGCTGGCTCCTTAAACGGATTTCTTAACATCAGGGAAACTACTTAACAAGGTTAAATATCCGGTTTTTGACATCCTCCCAACTGAGTTTGTTCAAATTTTCTTAAAAGATTCGGCGACAAGCCCCTCGCTCGGCATCGACCTATATGAAATTGGACATTTGCCCCTTTTCCGCGTTGCAATTTTCTGCAAGTCTTTTGCCGATTCGTTCCTCCCATGCTGGCAAAGATTTATTCAGCAGCGGTTTACGGCGTCGACGCTTACGAAGTCGAAATCGAGGTCAACGCCGGACCTGGCAAGCCGCAGATGGTCATTGTGGGTCTGCCGGATATGGCGGTGAAAGAGAGCAAAGATCGGGTCTGGACTGCCATCGCGAACAGCGCCTACCGAGCGTCGCGTAGACGGACGACAATCAATCTGGCGCCGGCCGACATCAAAAAAGAAGGACCGAGCTTTGATTTGCCGATTGCGCTTGGAATGATCGCGGTGGCCGAGGAATTGAACACTTCGGCGTTCGAAAAATTCAGTTTCGTCGGCGAACTCGCCCTAGATGGCAGCGTTCGTCCGGTCAAAGGCGTGCTCCCGGTCGCGTTGGAAGCGCGCCGCCGCGGAAAACAGGCACTGTTCGTTCCGGAAGCGAACGCCCTCGAAGCAGCGATGGTAAACAAGATCGACATCTACGGCGTGCATAATTTGCGCGAGACGTTCCAATTTCTCCGCGGCGAGCTTCCGCTTCTCCCAACGCGTGGCGATCTCACCGGATTTTTCGCAAATCATCAAAGTTACGATGTCGATTTTGCGGATGTGAAAGGGCAGCGCCACGTCAAACGCGCAGTCGAGGTGGCGGTCGCCGGCGGTCACAACATTCTCATGATCGGGCCGCCCGGCTCTGGAAAATCGATGTTATCGAAACGGATCCCGACAATTATTCCGCCGATGTCGCTCGATGAAGCGATTGAGACAACAAAGATCCATAGCATTGCGGGATTTCTCGACGGCGAGAAATCTTTCGTGTCGACGCGACCGTTCCGTTCGCCGCATCACACCATCAGCGACATCGGCCTGCTCGGCGGCGGCGCGTTCCCAACCCCGGGCGAAGTCAGCCTGGCCAACAACGGCGTGCTTTTTCTCGATGAATTGCCTGAGTTCAAACGATCGGCGCTGGAAGTTATGCGACAGCCGCTCGAAGACGGAAAAGTCACGATCTCGCGCGCGGCCGGCAGCCTCACCTTCCCAAGCGAATTCATGCTGGTGGCGGCGATGAACCCCTGCCCTTGCGGATATTTCGGCGACCTAAAACGCGAATGCCGTTGCAGCCCGCTCCAAGTCCAGCGCTATCGACAAAGAATTTCCGGACCGCTGCTCGACCGGATCGATTTGCATATTGAAGTGCCGGCGGTGGAATACCGCGATGTGTCGAGCGAGCGCCTGGAAGAAGGTTCCACCGCTATTCGCGAACGAGTTGCTCGCGCCCGGCAGAAGCAACACGAGCGCTTCGCGCGCGATGTGAGAACAAATTGCAATGCACGGATGACAACGCGGCATTTGAAAACGCATTCCAAACTAACGGCTGACTCCCAGGAGCTGATTCGCGTCGCGATGACGGAATTGAATCTGAGCGCCCGTGCCTACGATCGGATCCTGAAAGTCTCACGCACCATCGCCGATCTGGACGACAAAACCGACATCGCGCCGGAACACGTCAGCGAAGCGATTCAATATCGCACGTTCGATCGGACGCTTTGGATTTAGGAGAAATCATTGGACCAATTAACTGGTCGTTTCTGGCAGACGGCCGGCGGTTCTTCGTCGATCGATCGAGTTGATACCTTGCGCCGACGGTTTTTGTGGGAATGTTGAATCCGAGTTTGAGACGGGGCCCATCTCACAAAAGGAACGTTTAGAAACGATGAAACCGAGCTCTGAAGAAAACGTTGGCCGAGGCAGGAATTTTCTTCAACGTCGAACTGGCCCCCGGTTTCCTGTTACAACTTACAATTTCCAAGTTTTCTCGGTTGATCGCTATTACGGCGGTTCCACTGGCAGTTCGCAGCCGTCGTTCCTCAACATCAGTCGCGAATACTTTCGCCGCGAAGCGCGGCGCGATTTTCTCGTCGAAGGCGCATTCTTTCTCGCTATCGCTGCCATTCTCGCCGCGACATTCATCAGCGGCGCCGGCGCGATCATCCACTTCCTCCATCTTCCCACCGCTTGAGGCAGAATCGACCGACAAGCATGGCCACGAGTAAACCGATTCGCGTCCTTTTGGCGTCGATCGCTACATGCTTGCTTTTCAGTTGTCGCCCACCGGTCGATCAGACATTGGAAGAACTGATCGATCACGTTTATCCGGTCGAACCAACCGCGACCCTAAGTGTGATAAATCGCGATGGTTCCATTCGGGTTTATGCGGCCGGGGGCGAGACGCGCGATGTGCACGTGGAAGCGATCAAGAAAGCGTACAGCGCCGAGCGACTGAAGGCGATTTCGATAAAAGTATCAGCACAACCGAATTCGATCTCGATTGAAACAGCTTATCCGCCAGATTCAGCGATAGAATTTTCCGACCGGTCCGGCACAGTCGATTACATAATCGTTGTTCCGCAGACAGTCCGCATTTCAAAGTTGGAGTTGACTAACGGCGAGGTGCAACTCGATGGGATACGCAGCGAAGAGGCGCACGCGCAATTAGGTAGCGGCCGGTTATTCGCGCACAATTGTTTCGGCAATCTCGATCTCAATCTCAAGACCGGCAATCTCGCGATCGCCTACGAATGGTGGGAGGAAGCGGAGTTCTCAATCCGTGCCACCGTCGAAGACGGAAACGCATTCGCTTACATTCCAACCGATGCCGCATTTCACCTGATCGCACACACGGCCACCGGTAAAATCGCCAATGATTTTGCGGAGAAGGAGCAACGAACGGCCGAACCAATTAACCGGATCGACATGTTGATTAACGGCGGCGGTAAAACGACCTTTCAGTTCGAGACCGAAGATGGCAACGTCAAAATTGCCGAACACAATCCATAACCCAATCATCAACGATGCCTTCGTTCGATATTGTCTCTGAAGTCGACAACCAGGAAATCGACAATGCGCTCAATCAGGCTCGGAAAGAACTGGTCACGCGTTTCGATCTCAAAGACGCCAAGACCGAAATTGTTCAGGATAAGGACAAGATCGTACTTAGCGCCGACGACGGCGCGCATTTGAAGGCGCTCCGCGAAATTGTAATTGGCAAACTTTCCAAACGCGGGGTGGATCTGCGCAACGTGACGCAGGAAGAGCCGGCGCTGTCTTCAGTTGGTCACGCCCGGCAGGAATTAAAAATTCAGCAAGGTTTAGAAGGCGACAAAGCCAAGGAAATCATTCAGGCGATCAAATCGCAGAGCTTTAAAGTTCAAAGCCAGTTGCAAGATCAACAAATTCGCGTGACTGGAAAAAAGAAAGACGAGCTCCAAACGGTCATTCAGTTCATCCGGGGCCGCGATTTCGGCGTCGCGACGAATTTTAAAAACTTCCGAGACTAAGGCCAACCGCGGATTACGCGGGTGCCACGGATTCCAGAGCAAAAGAATCCGCTAAACACGCCAAAGCACGCTAAGCTTTTCCGATCGGAGTCTGCCTTTTTTTGGCGTCGTTTAGCGCATTTGGCGGATCAATCTTCACCCGCCTTGCACCGGCGGCATGATCGAAATCTCGTCACCGGGTTGCAGTTGATAATTACGGTCGACAAACTCGACCCCGGCGCCAACGAGAATGTTTTTGTCATGCGCGCGCAAGGACGGGAACTCTTGGTAAAGGTTCTCCAACAAATCTGAAACAGTTGCTTCGTCCGCAAGATCTACATCGGCGGTCTGGCTGCCGACGATATCACGCAATTGAGCAAAGAAATGGGCGCAAACTTTCACCAAAGGAACTTATCACCGGTCACTTGTCACTGCCGATAAGTTCTTTCCGCAGAACTCCGATGCACGGCAAATTGCGGTAGCGCCCGTCGTAATCGAGTCCGTAGCCGACCACGAACTCATCCTCGATTTCAAAACCAAGATAATCGGCATCGACTGCTCGCGCGCGCTGCTTCTTCTTGCTTAAGAGAACGCAGACGCGAACGCTTCGCGGCTGAGCTGTTTCTAATTTTTCTCGGATTGCGGCCAGCGTGTGTCCGCTATCCAGAATGTCATCGAGGATCAGGACATGTCGATCTTTCACGTCCGGTGGCGCGACTTGTTTAAAGATCACTTCGCCGCTCGTTTGCGCTTTGCCGTGATAACTGGCCACGCTCAGGCAATCCAATCTCAGTGGCAGCGTAATTCTTCGCATCAAATCGGCCATGAAAACGAGACTTCCGTTCAAGACTGCGATCACGGTCAGCTCCGAATCACGGTAATCTTTCGAGATTTGCGCTGCGATCTCATCGAGACGGCGGAGAATGGTCGGCTCATCAAACAGAACGCGCTCAAGGTCGCCTTGCACTGCTCAATATTAGGCCATTAGCGCAGCGAAAGATCAACGCGCGACTGTTCGTGGAGCAAATGCTAATTTTCACCATGCGCGTGCAGCAGGAAACATTTGAAGTTCGCACGAAGGGCAAAGGAACCTACGAAATCACGGAGGAAATTCAGGACAAGATCGACAAGTGCGGCGTGCGGAACGGGATCGTGACGGTTTTTGTGCAGCACACGAGTTGCAGCCTGACTATGATGGAGAATGCCGCGCCCGCGGCGCGCCGGGATGTCGAACGATTTTTCGAACAATTAGTGCCCGAAGACGCGGACTACGAACACGATGATGAGGGAGCGGACGATATGCCGTCGCACATTCGCATGGTCCTGACGCGCACAAGCGAGACCGTCCCCATTGCCGATGGAAAAATACAGCTTGGCATCTGGCAGGGAATTTTTCTTTTCGAACACCGCCGCGCGCCACACCGGCGAAGGATCTTGGTCAGTGTTATCGGGGAAGAGTCGCGCCAGAACTGACGATCGCAGCTCTAGTCGTTAATAATGACCGTGGCGCTCTTAGCGGAAGAGAGATTGTAGCCGCTTCCCGGGTTGAGAGTCATGGTGGCCGATTCGCTTCCGTCGGGCGGGTTTTTCAAAGCGTGGATGGTGATAGTGGCGAAGAATTGACCGGCTGGGATGGTGACCTGGCCAGGTGTGCCACTGAGCGTATAATCGACTCCCTGGGTCGCATTGCCACTCATTGAATAGAAAACCGTCAGCGGTTGAGAGGACTTGGACGAAGCATACACGGTAAATGTGTTTGTAGTTCCCTCCCGGATACTCTCTGGGCCTTGGACGCTAACAAACGGACTCGGTCCTGGAGTCGGCGTGGGTGTCGGGCTGGGCGTAGCTGTCGGCGTGGGTGTAGCAGTTGGAGTTGGGCTGGGCGTTGGAGTTGGACTCGGGGTCGGGGTGGCAGTTGGAGTTGGACTCGGTGTAGGTGTAGCCGTCGGCGTAGGTGTGGGAGTTGGGGTAGGAGTCGATCCTGGAGTAGGCGTTGGCGTCGGGCTAGATCTGCATTCGGACGACTTGTCGAAGTAAGCGATCAGCGAACGGTTGGAATTCGCGGTAAAGGTGTAGGTGGCCGAAGTGCTCGCAACCGAGTTTCCCTCTATCCAGGCCACGAACTTGAAACAACTGTTAGTCGGAGTTGCCTTCAGAGTAACACTTGACCCGCGAGAGTAGCTGCCCGCGCCGGTTACTGTCCCGGCTCCGCTCGGTGAGACGCTGGCTGAGATCGTAACCTGTGTCGGGTTCGGAGTCGGAGTTGGTGTCGCAGTTGGCGTTGGAGTTGGACTCGGTGTCGGAGTAGCTGTCGGAGTTGCAGTAGGTGTTGGTGTTGGGCTAGGCGTCGGACTCGGTGTTGGGGTTGAAGTCGGAGTCGGACTCGGTGTCGCAGTTGGCGTTGGACTCGGTGTTGGGCTGGGGGTTGGTGTCGGCGTAGGACTTGGCGTGGGTGTCGGGGTTGGAGTTGGAGTCGGCGTTGGTTCCGTACCTGCGTCGTTGTCGGTGATTGTAACAACAGTCGTGCCTGGACCGCTAAGCATCGCGCCGCTGGCATTGCTTAGGGTCACGCTGAAGAACTTAGTCGGTGGCTCCCCGTTTTCGCCACCCGGATCGACTGAATCGGCGGGAAGCGACACTTGAATAGGCATGCTGGTGTCGCCAGGACCAAAGGGCAGGTCGCCGGAAGCAGCCGTGTAATCACCTGGCGCACTGGCAGAGCCGTCGGCCGTGGCGTAGTGGACTGTAGCACTGCCGCTCGTGTCGCCGTTTCGCGTAACAGTTAACGTTACGCTTGCATCCGTCTCATTAACACTATAGCCAGTCGCCGAGAACTGGATGCAATCCGCGGTTGGCGAGATTAACTGTCGCGCGATGAAGAATGGATTTTTTAAGTTGGCGGCCGGGGCAGTGGCAAAGACAGTCTGACTGCCTTTGGCGTCAATTTTGTAGATTAGATTGGTTCCACTGTTGGCGAGATAAAGGTTGCCTTCCAAGTCAAACTCAATACCCAAATTGCCGCTCCCGCCAACATCGGCGAAAGTTCCGAGATCATTGCCGGAGGAATCGAACCGCTCGATCTTCCCGAAGTAGGTCGAGACATAAAGGATGCCGCCGAGACCGAAGCGCAATCCTTCGGGTGACGAGAGTGCGCTGGTAAACGGGCCCTGGTCCGTTCCGGATGAATTGAATTTTTCGATTGTGCCACTGCCATCGTTGACCGCGTAGAGAAAACCGGTCGAGTCGAAAGCGACGTCCGTGGGTGACGACAACCCCGAGCTGGCAAACACGCTTGTGTTGGCCGATGGAAGGAACTTCAGAATGTTATTGGCCGACGAATTTGCCAGGTAGAGGTTGCCGGTCGCGTCGAAGGTCAGGCCAGACGGGTTGTTTATGCCGACGCTGGAGTCGGCGAAGATCGCCCCATTTCCGAACGGATCGAAATTCAAGATAAAATTGGCGGCATTGGCGGCGTAAAGATTCCCGCTGTAATCAAAGGCCAGCCCGATCGGGCCGTTCAAGCCCGAGTTCCCGTCGGCGAAGGTTCCGAGATCCGCACCGTTAATATCAAATTTTTCGATAGTGTTATTGCCGAAATTCGAGACATAGAAGCGCACCGTCTTGCACTTGCCCGCGCTACCTGCGTTGTAGAGCGAAGCTACTTCGTCCGAAGTAAGGACGCGGTTAAAGATTTCTAGTTCATCAATCCGGCCAAGAAAGCGATTGCTATTGACCGTGGCCCAATTGCCGATCCTTGCATGAGCAGAACTAGCTCCGGGCGCGCCAGCGGAATTGCTGCCACTGGCCGAAACTGGCGCACCGTCGACGTAGAACGTGAACTGGGGGCTGGCATTTGCATCGTAGGTAACGACAACGTGCTGCCACACACCCGTTTGGATGACACTGCCTGTACTGTAATCGGAAAATGAACCCCCGTTAGCAACCAAACCTTCAAGGGCCCCAGTGCTTTCCACCTGCACCAGAAATCCGTTTGTGCTATCAAAGTTAGAAATGATGATGCCGTTTCCGCTGTAATCGGTTCCGTTAATCCACGCGTCGATTGTGAAGGTACTTCCGGGATCGAGCTGCCCGACATCCACCGCCTGGTTACTGCCATTGAAGAGGAACGCGCGATCCACTTTACCGTTATCGAAAGTAGCACCGCCTTGCAGCGTGCCGTTATGCATCCCCTGAATATCGGTGGCAGTGTTATCACCCGGCCACCAGTCGATCAGACCGGAAGGCGGAGCGATGCACGTCGGCTTGCATTTACCCTGGCTTCCCGCGTCGTAGATGAATTGAATCTCATCGGCGGTGAGCGCCCGATTGAAGATTTCGACTTCGTCGACAGTGCCGAAGAAATTTCCGCCGCCGGAACCGAAAAATCCGATGTAGGCATTGCTCGTGAACGTGAAACCGGGATCATAAGACGCATCAGCCGCGGCGGCGACGTCATCCACGTAGAACGTCACGGTCGAGCCCGTTTTTGTAACCGCGACATGGTGGAAGTTCGTGTCCGTAACCTTCGCGCCTGTCGAGCTCGTTCCGCTAACGCTTACTTTCGTTAAGAGCAGGGTCCCATCGGGGTAAAGTCCAAAGCCATAACCGTTGTTGCCGTAGGAAAAGATCGCTGCGAGCTGCGAGGGCCCTGCTGGATTATTTGAAACGACCGTATTGCTGCTTCGCTTTATCCACGCGTCGATGGTGAAGTCCTGCAATTGAAGATCCGCTGGATTGCCGATCAAGACGTCTTGATCGGTCCCGTTCAGTCCAAATCCCTGACCAACCTCCGCCGATGGAAACGTCACCGACCCCTGCAACGTCCCGCTGTTGTCGCCTTGGATGTCTTTGGCGTTCCCATCTCCTGGCCACCAGCCAACCATGTTTGCCGGCGGCGGCGTGCATGAGTGGCATTTACCGGTGCAGCCCGCGTTGTAGATTCTTTGAATCTCAGCCCCGCTAAGTGCGCGGTTGAAGACTTCTACTTCATCGATGAGACCGGGGAAATACCGACCTGCGCCATCGCTTGCTTCACTTCCGATATTAACCTGCGCATCAGTCGCCCAGATATTCGTGTTGGGGGTGCCGGTAAAAGAAGTCGCGACGGTTCCATTTAGATACACGGTGAAGGTACCCGAAGCGGCATCGTAAGTCATCGCTAAGTGACTCCAGGTATTCAGCGGAACGCTTCCACCTTGAATCGCCGGCTCGCTTCCACTGGCTAACAGCAAGTCAGCGAACACGGTGAGCGTTCCGCCGTTATTATTAAGCCAGAGCGCGTAGGAGTCAGCGGTTGAATCAAGGTTGAAATCTTGCGCCCATTTCGTTAACACTCCGACGAGACCACTCGGCATACTCGTCGGATTGACCCAGGCATCGATTGTGACTCCAGTAGTCATTTTCAAACTAGCCGGATCACCGACAAAAACGTCCTGGTTGGATCCATTGAAACTGAACGCCTGCCCAACTTTTCCAGATGCAAAGCCCGCGCCGTTTTCCAAGGTACCGTTGTTGTGACTTACAATGTCGTCAGTATTGCCTTCAGCCGGCCACCAACTGATCATACCGGACGGCGGCGCTGCGCAGGGCGGCGCAGCGGGACCTGGTCCGGAAAAAGTAACCGTAATCGTCTGACTCGGACCGCCGCAGGTGGCAGTATTAACCCCGCCCCAATTTACATTAAACGCACCGATATCCGGACGCACGACATAGCCTGGGTTCTCGCATGAGCACGTAGCCGGATCGCCGGCATTATTGGCGGCAAGTGTTATACCATCACCACATCCTCCTACGGCCCACTCGACGCTACCTACCAGCCAGGGACCGCCCGAGCCATTTTGCAAGGCCGCGGCAATTTGCGGAACAATCGTCGCATCAGTTAGAGTCCGCCCCACTGAATCGTTTGTCCCGCTAATCGTGACTGTGTCGTATCCAGCAGGGGTCAGGCTCCTGATAAAATCTCTCCATTGTTGCACGACTTCCGCCGGAGCGCTTTGGTGCGCGGTAAACGACGCGGTGAAAATCGTGCTCGCCGGACACTGCTGCACCGGAGCGTTCACAGCGACCACTGTGGAATTCGACTGAACAGGCGTTCGCGCGAAGAGCGCGCTGAAAATCAGGAACGCCAAAAGAATGACAACACCAGCGACGCGCGAATTACTTGCACCAGATTGTCTGACACGTTCGAGGAGAAGTTTCATTTGCGGCGTCCGTTTCCGGACGAGCCGGCAAATTGGTTTGTCACCTTTGCCGCCGAGATCGTCAATCTAATTGCGTAATCGCACCCTAAAAGTTGTGTAGGGTAATGGCCGACATCGTTTGCCGTGAACCGCGCCTATTTATAAATCGCGTCCACCAGTCGGAGCGATTTCTCGTTAGGCAAAACCGATTGCTCCATCTGATTCATTACATAAGCGAAACTGATTTTGTTTTCGGGATCGGCGAAAGCGTGACTGCCACCGGCGCCGGGATGTCCGAACGGTCCGAGCCGGACTGGCAGTTGTGTCGATCTTCCGAAAATTTTTCGCGGCGATTTTTTGGAATCTTTCATAAACCCAGCCGAGAACGCGGTTGGAATTTGAAAGACGCGATCAATTCCGTCGCTCAATGTCGTTGTCATCCAGCCCAGCGTTCGTTCCGAGAAAAATTGCCGAGTATTGGGTTCCGTAAGTCGCCCATCCGGCTCGGACCCGGCGTTTGCCAGCATCGCGTAGAATTTAGCGAGCGAGCTCGCGCTGCCGATTCCGTCGAAGGAAACGATCGGTTGGGCCCGGATCTCCGGCTTGTTCATTTCGCTGACGGCTTGGAGCCCGGCCGGTGAAGTAAAGACTTTGTTCGGAAACGTCCCCTTCGTTGCTACTTCAAGATAAAAGTCCGAGCCGGACTGGCGGTTTTTCGGCCCATGTGGTTTACCAACTTTACCAACTCGGGCGGCATACATGGTCGCGACGCGCGCGTTTTCTTTTTCCGGTAAACCGATCCAAAGATCGAGGCTGAGCGGGTCGGCAAAAGTTCTTCGCCAATATTCACCCAATCTTGTTCCGGAAATTCGCTTAACGAGTTCATCGAGCAGAAAGCCGAACGTGCGGGCGTGATAACCGTGCGCGGTTCCCGGCGGCCAGTTCGGTGCTTGTTTTTCGAGCGCGTTGATGACCGCTGCGTAATCGAGCACGTCTACTTTTTGATCAAGCACAGCCAAGCCTGCTTGATGCGAGAGCAACTGCGCGAGCGTGATCTGTTCCTTTCCAGCCTGCGCAAACTCGGGCCAGAATTCCCCTACCCTTTGTTCGATGTCGATCTTGCGTTCCTGCAAGACGTGTAAAAGACAGGCGCTCCCGAGTCCTTTTGTAGCCGACCAAATCAGAACAAGTGTGTCTTTCGTCCAAGGTTGTTCGCGTCGCGCATCCCGAAATCCGGCGTGAAGCTCGAGCAACTCCTTTCCGTTTTGCCAAACCGAAATCGCAGCACCGAGCTCGCCGAACTTCTCGAAATTTTCTTGAAACAGCGGCGTAAGACGCTCGCGAAGTTCGTCTGTATTGAGCTGCATTCAGCAACCCTGTAGTGGCAAGCGTACCGCCTGCAATAATTTAAAGCAGCCGAGACAATGCCAGTCCGGCTCGGACCTGCCGCCACAGAAGAAGAGACTTTAGATCAATTCCCGGACCGCTTCCAGATCAGGATCCTTCTTCGCGATCTCGCGAAATGACGGATCCATTTTGAAACTGGTGAGCAAGTGCACCTGAGCCGATTTTGGGTTGCCAAGAAGCGCGTCATAGCAGCCCATGTTGTAGTAGTAAATTGGCTCGCGCAGGAGTGCGACCGGTCCTTTGAGGAGAAGCTTCTTCGCTTGGAGAGTTTTACCAAGCTCGTGCAAACAGAACCCCGCATGAAGATATCCCGCGCTGCAGTGCGGCGCGACCTGGCAAAGCTTGCGGCTGACCGTCAAAGCGCGCGCCCATTTTTTCTCTCGCATCAGGTGATGGAGGCGCAATTGCAGGACCTCCGGACGGATTTGCGATGGTGTGTCGATCGCGTTTAGCTCGGCGATTGACTCGCGGTTCATGCCGAGTTCGGCATATCCGGCCGCCGCCCGCAATCGCCATTCGAAGTCCACACATGCCCTTAAGCAAAGAGCTTGCCAAGGGCGTGGTAGCCACCGCCCTGTGGGCGGTTTTGGACGGCGCACAGCGCCGTGGCTACAATAGCAATTCTTCCAACTCGCGAAGCCGGCGTTGGAACAACTGCAACGTGCTTTCGATCGGCTTTGAAGATGTCATGTCCACGCCCGCTGCCTTTAATGTTTCGAGCGGGAATTTCGAGCCGCCCGATTTCAGGAACCCAAGATAAGCGTCAATCGCGCCTGCATCGCCTCGCAAAACTCTTTCTGAAAGCGCCACCGCTGCGGAAATCCCGGTGGCGTATTTGTAAACGTAAAACGCCCCGTAAAAATGTGGAATGCGCAGACATTCCAAATCCAGTTGAGGATCGAGCACGAAATTTTCCGCGAAATAACTGGCGAGCAATTTGTGATACTCAGATTTGAAAGTGTCCAGGGTCAGCGCGTCCCCGCTTTCCTCAATCTCGTGAATGACCTTCTCGAATTCGGCGAACATCGTCTGCCGGAACAGAGTTCCGCGAATGTCGTCGATCTGTCGATTAATGATGTAGGCGCGCATTTTTGGATCGCGCGTTTGCTCCAGCAGATGATGGGTGAGCAACTCTTCATTGAAGGTCGACGCCACTTCGGCCAGGAAAATCGGGTAATCGTAATCCTGGTACTTCTGCGACTTTTGCGAGAACCAGGTGTGCATCGAATGTCCAGCTTCGTGCGCGAGCGTGTAAACGTCGGCGAACACGTCATCTTTGTAATTCATCAAAATGAAAGGCGGCGCGCCGTAACTTCCGGATGAAAACGCGCCGCTGCGTTTGCCTTTCGTTTCATAACGATCGCACCAGCGGCCGCGCAAACCCCTCTCTAGGACATCGACATATTCCTGTCCGAGCGGCCGCAATGCTGTGACCACATGCTCGACCGCTTGATCGAACGAAATGTGCGTTTCAATCTCCGCCACCATCGGCACGTAAGTGTCGTAGTGATGAAGCTCCTTCAGGCCGAGCACGCGCCGTCGTAATTCGAAATAACGAAAGAGTGGCGCCAAATTTGCGCGCACCGATTTGATCAACCCTTCGTAGACCGCCGAAGGTACATTGTCAGGAAACGAGGCGGCTTCGAGTGACGAAGAATAGTTTCGGGCCCGCGCGCGAAACACATCAGCTTTGACCGAATACGCGAGCGAACTGGCGAGGGTGTATTGATGATCTTGGAACTCGACGTAGAACTGCTCAAAAGCGCGTTTGCGTAAAGCGGGATCGCGTTTCACCAAAAATGAACTGAACGAACTTTGGGTGAGCGGTTTTTCGCCGCCGCTGTCATCGACCAGCACACCAAACTTCATGTCGACATCTGTCAGCTGCGAAAATGTGTCGTCGTAACCGCTGAGCGCGGCAGCACCTAGAGCGAGAATGCGTTCCTCCGGCTCAGAGAGTACATGTGGCTTCAGCCGGCGAATTTTGTGCAACTTGATCCGCCAATCGGCCAGCGCTGGGTCGGCCAAAAACTTCGCGAAAGTCTGATCATCGATCGCTTGAATTTCCGGAACGACGAACGCAAAAGCCTCGCCGATTTTGGTCAGCAAGTTTTGGATCTGGCCGACACGCGAAAGGTATTCAGTGTTGGCGCTATCCTCGGCCAGTTGAAGCGACGCGAAGTGATAAAGCCGTTCGAGTTTGAGATCGAGCTCCTTCTCGAATTCCAAACATTCAGCCAGATTTTTGGCGGATTGGCCGACCGTTCCCTTCCACTCTTTGATCCGCGGATAGATTTGCTGCACCAACTTAAAATCTTCCTGCCATCTGCCGACATCGGCGAAGAGATGCGCCAGATCCCACTTATCGGATTCGGGAACCTCAGCGCGCGTCGGGACGTTCACGTGAGATTCTCGCACAAAGTCAACAAAGGACACAAAGGAACGCTAGAATTTTAGCGTCGCGACCTTTGTGCGAGCTCTTGGATCGACGGATGGCGCGCGATTTTGCGCATGGCTTTAGCCAACAATTGTTTCCCGGGTGGAATTTTGTGCCAGGGCGAAGCGCCAGAAGGATGCGGGAGCGGGACCAGATCGAAGATCCGCTCGGCGCGCTGCGCGCGAAATTTGCGACCGATCACTTGATCCAATTTCGTGCACTCGATGAATTGCGCGATCGCCAATCGCCCGACAGCAATAATCAGACGCGGTTTCAGGATTTTGATTTCCTCGTTCATCCAGGACGAGCAATTTCGAATTTCGTCCGGCGCCGGCACCCGATCGGTCCCGCCCGGAGATTTTCCAGGAAAACAGCGACACACAGCGGCGAAATAAATTGTGGATCTAACGGCGGCTTCGTTCATCCCGCAGAATTGTTCGAACCAGCGGAAAAGTGTTTGCCCAGCCGTGTGCGCGAATGGGCGTTTCAAAGTGGGCTCGCGAGGACCGGGCGCCTGTCCGATCAACATCACGCCGCTAACGACCGCGCCGCCGGAGACCGCGATCGATTTCATTCGCGGGCAACGCCGGCAGCGAACCAGCCGCGCGACATGTCGATCTAAAACGAGCTGTTTCGTCAACGCCGGCATCAGCGTCGAAAAATCGAGAAGAGCAGACTCAGCACGATGCTGACGATGATGCAGGTAACGATTGGAAAATAAAAAGCGGAGTGTTCGCGCTCAATCCGGATATCGCCCGGCAGGTGTCCGAGCCATTTGGGAGCAAACCCGCTCCACAAGATCGCACCGAGCACAACGGCGGCCGCGCCGATCATGACGAGGAATTTTCCGAGGTCGCGCATTACCGGGCAAGGTTGCGCGAATTGATCGGCGGCACAAGGTTGAGGCTCAATGGCAGTGCAGTTCAGAGATTATTACGAAACGCTCGGTGTTTCCAAAACCGCAACGGAGGACGAGATCCGGAGCGCGTTTCGGAAATTGGCGCGCAAATATCATCCGGACGTCGCCAAGGACAAGAAAGTCGCCGAGGAGAAGTTTAAGCAGATCAACGAGGCCTATGAAGTCCTGAGCGATCCGGAGAAGCGCAAGAAATACGATCAGCTGGGTGCGAATTGGAACCAGCCCGGCGGCTTTCAACCGCCGCCGCAGTGGAGCGGTCAACCTGGCGACGGGTCTTATCAATGGGGCGGAGATGGTGGCGGGGGAGTTGAGTTCGAGTTCGGCGGCACCGGGTTCAGCGATTTCTTCGAAGCGTTTTTCGGCGGTGGCCGCGGCCGCTCAGCTTTCGGCGGATTCGGCGGACGGGAAGCAACCGCAGCGCGCGGAGCAGATGTCGAAGCCGACATTTTGGTCACGCTTGAAGAAGCGCTCCGCGGATCGACACGCACGGTCTCGCTACGCCGCGCCGGCTCGAACAAGGTCGAAAGCTATCAGGTGAAAATTCCGCGCGGCGTTCACGAAGGACAGCGCATTCGCCTCGCGGGTCAGGGCGAAGCCGGTGCCCGCGGCGGAAAAAGCGGCGACCTTTTCTTGCGGGTGCGCCTCGCGAAACATCCAGATTTTTCCGTGGAGGGCAGCGATCTCATTCACGAAGTAAAGATTGCGCCATCGCAAGCAGCGTTGGGGACAGAGCTGAAAGTGCCGACCCTCGAAGGAAATGTTCGCCTGAAAATTCCGCCCGGGACGCAGGGCGGTCAGCGATTCCGATTGCGCGAACAAGGCTTGCCGGGTATCTCCGGGAAACGCGGCAACCTCTATGTCGTCGTGCAGATAAATATTCCAAAAAAATTATCGGAACGCGAACGCGAGATCTGGAGCCAACTCGCGAAACTGCACGGGAGCTGATTCTTGTCATTTCGACCGTGGTGGAGGAATCTCCAGATATTTCTAAGCTGGCTTCCATTGGGCCGGAAATAGTAAGAGATGTCTCGACTTTGCTAGACAGGACAAGCCCATGAAAATTTCACTCGGGAGCGATCACGCCGGTTTTCGTTATAAAGAGAAGGTTAAAGAACTTCTCGTCTCGCTTGGTCACGAGGTGAAGGATTGCGGCACTTTCAGCGAGGATCCGGTCGATTACCCAGTCTTCATACGGCCGGCGGCGGAAGCGGTCGCGCGCGGCGAATGCGAGCGCGGCATTGTTTTCGGTGGATCGGGCAACGGCGAAGCGATGACTGCGAACAAAGTGCACCTGATACGTTGCGCGCTTTGCTGGAACGAGGAAACCGCGCGATTGTCGCGCCAGCACAATGATGCCAACGTCCTCTCCATCGGTCAGCGGATGATCCCCGAAGATCTGGCGCTGAAAATTGTGCAGATCTGGCTGGATACGCCGTTCGAAGGCGGCCGCCACGCGCAACGGGTCGCGCAGTTGAACGCGATGTAAGTCCGGGCCGGACTAGCATTTCTTAGACAAGGCGGTCCAAGCAGACCGCAACCAAAAAAACAGCGCTGACAAAGGCATTGCTCTGGAAAAACGCGCGATTAATGCCGGCGACGTCGAGTGATCGTGCGCTGCGATGTTCATAAGCAAGCGCGGCGACAACGACCGGCATTGCGCTGAAATAGATGGTTCCAAGATTCGCAGCGAAACCGAAACCTATTAACATCGCGAGCATGAGCACGTGCAGTAGCTGGGCGAGGCGGAGAGTGCGCGCGATCCCCATTGCTACGACCAACGAGCGAAGCCCTTCGCGCCGGTCAAATTCAAAATCCTGCGTCGCATAAATCAGATCGAAGCCAGCGACCCAGAAAATGACACCGATCGCCAAGATAAACGGCGCAAGCTCAACATCTCCTCGCTGAGCGATCCAGGCGCCGATCGGAGAGATAGCTAGCGCCAACCCAAGAAAAAAATGGGTCGCAGTAGTGAAACGTTTCGTCAGCGAATAAAAGAAAACGATCGCGAGTGTGAGCGGGGAGAGCACAAACGTGAGCCGATTGATGGCGGCGCCGGCGGTCAGAAACAACCCCGAACTGACGACGAGCAATGCGGCAATGGCCGGTTTCGATAGAAGTAGATGTCTCGAAGCAGTCCGCGGATTGCGTTGATCCAGCGACCAATCGACGAATCGATTGAAAAGCATCGCCGCGGTGCGCGCAGAAACCATGCAGACGAGAACAAGGAGCAGCGTTCGGCCTGAGGGGAGGCCATTCGCCGCCACAACGAGCGCGCCAAGAGCAAATGGCAAGGCAAAGATCGTGTGCGAAAAACGAATCAGTCGCAGAAAACGGCTGAATGCATTGCTCGACCGCGTTTCGTCCTGAAGATGTCGATCTTCGAAATTCACACGGCCGACCTAGGAATCAGTTTCCAGGAAGCGCCGCAAATGGGCATTGGCGCCAGAAAGAATCGGCGTGCCGTGGGCGAAAAGGATGCGCTCTACTGGACGAGTCAGACGTTCCCATAACGATTGCCGAAGTTGTCTTTCGTTCAGACAATATTTCCTGGGAAGAACTGCGAAGCCGGCAGGCTCGAAGTTAATCAAAGCGTCACCGACAATGAGCGTTCCACCCTTTAATGGATCGTAGAGCGCGATCTCGCCATCCACGGCCCCCTCGATCGCGATGACCTCCAGTTCAGGGCAGATTTTTCTGCCGCCAGCGATCTCCACAAACTGGGCCGGCTTCTTGTCTCGAAAACTGGCAGACTGCGCCAAAATCGGCACAGAGAGCTCCCTCGAATAGTAGGCGGAGGCTCGCGCATGGTTGGCGTTCGTGACAATGATCCCAGCCGGGGGAGCTTTTCGGCAAAGGCGATCAAGCTGAGAAGCTTCCAGCAAGATTGGATCGACCAGGTAGATTTTTCCGGCAGCCAGGATGGCACTGGAGCAGAGTTCAGCTTTGATTTTGGGGTCGTAGTACTGCCAGAAAAAGAGGCCGGGGAAAGGCTGATCCAAGGGGCAAGCGACGGGCATGACGGGGGTTAGTTTGGGGGGATTTCCGGGGAAGGCAAGGCGGTGGCACTATAGGTGCTTTAGTGATTATAGAAATTATAACATGATCACCTTTGCCTACCAAGCTCGAGACGCCTCCGGCCGCATCGTCTCTGGCATCCAAGACGCCCTTAACGAAGACAACGCCGTCACCAGTCTGATGAGCCGCGGCCTGATGGTGTTGTCGCTCCAAAAGAAATCTGTCGCCAGCCGCTCCCGCAAGAAAACTTGGTCGGTCAAAGAAACCGATCTGGTCCTTTTTACGCGCCAGCTCGCGACTATGATCGAGGCCGGCATTTCGCTGGTCCAAGGATTGACTGCGCTTTACGACCAGTGCGATCCCAAACGCCAGCGCAGTCTGCGCCATGTCGTCAGCGACGTAACTACGCGCGTGCAAGGCGGAGAAACATTTCACGAATCGATCGCGAAACATCCGCGGGTTTTCAATCGACTCTTCGTCAGTATGGTGAAGGCCGGCGAAAGTGGCGGTTTGCTTGCCGAGATTTTGGAGCGCCTCGCCGGATTTCTCGAAGCCAGCGCCCGTTTGCGCAAGAAGGTAAAATCGGCAATGACCTACCCGGTCATCGTGATTTGCATCGCGTTCGCGATTACTACATTCTTGATCGTCCGGGTGGTACCCATCTTCGGCGAGATCTTCAAGGATTTCGGCGCAAAGCTGCCCGCGCCGACCCAGTTCCTGATCGACGTGAGTGATTTTGTCCGGGCTGAATGGTATTTTCTAGTGCTCGGAATTGGAGGGACGATTTTTGCAATCCGGACCTTTCTCCGTTCCAAACGCGGCAAGCAATTCTCCGACCGCTGGAAATTGAAGTTGCCCGTGTTCGGCCCGCTCGTGCACAAGATTTGCATGTCGCGCTTCGCGCGCACCTTTGCTCAGCTCATCCGCAGCGGCGTACCAATTTTGGAAGTGCTGGAGATTGTCGGTGGGACCTCCGGTAATCACGTAGTGGAACAGAGCATTAAGAGCGTGGCTGGAGATGTCGAGAAAGGCGACAACCTGTCCGTCGCGATGTCAAAGGAATCGATTTTCCCTCCCATGCTTCTCCGAATGCTCTCCGCGGGTGAAGCCACCGGCAAGATCGACAACATGCTCGAGAAAATGGCCGATTTCTGGGACGAAGAAATCGAAGCGATGCTCGACGCCCTCACCTCGTTGATCGAACCGATGCTGATCGTTTTCCTGGGTGTGATCGTCGGCGGAATCGTGATCGCGATGTTTCTGCCCATCTTCAAACTCAACGAAGTGGTCTCGCAAAACTCACAAGGACATTGATTTCCCAAGACAAGAGCTAGGAGAAGCTCGTAGGCAGGGAGGGGGCGGATCGAAAGGTCCGTCCCTTTTCTATTTTTTAATCTTCCTCTACCTCTGCTCTCTTCTTCTTACTCCAGAAGGCAGATGAAGATTAAGCGGTAGAGGAACGGGAAAGCCGCGACCTCAGTCGCGTGCTTTATGGATGATCGACAAATACCGGCGCCGCCGAAATGTCTTTCGCGTCGAAAGAAAGTCCGTGCGCAGGGCGCCGGAGCAATTTCAAAACATCGGCCACGTTTTGCGCGGTGGTAGTAGAATAGAAACGCACCAAGCCCACCGTCGTGCGCGAGCCGAACACGGTGATCATGATCGTTTCATCATCGACCGAATTCATGAACATGTGACTGCCGTTACCCTGATGATAGAGAGCATTAAATTCCACCTCGCCGATGCGCCGCGCGAGCTCGCGTGTGGCGGCAAATGATCCGGCCGCCAGCGCCGCAATCACGGTCACGTCCATCACGTCCATGTCACCGCACTGCGAGATTACGTTGCCGCCGCGATCAATGACTACGGTCAGATCGGATTCGGTTTTCTTTAAGAAATCACCGAGGACCCCATCGAGCATGGCTACATCTTCGATTGTTAGAACCGGAATTGCGTTCATGCGGAGAGCTTTTGCTTTTGGGCTGCGGTCGGTTCAACTGGGATCGCCACTGGCAGGGGCGCACCTTGCGGGGCCTCGCTCTGCTTGCTGAATTTGTGGAGAAGAATCTGGGAGACTGCGTTCAGCGCCGCGAACACGTTTTGCCCACTGCTCGAAATCACTTCGAAACTTTGCAACCGTTTCTTCCGGTTGTTCAAAACGTATTCCATGTAGTTGACCGGTGCGATGTTCGGCAGGTCGCGCTTGTTGTACTCCAGCACACATGGGATTTCGTCGATCGCCATGTTTTGGAGTGCGAGGTTGTCGCTGAGATTTTTGTAACTCTCGACGTTTTCCTCCATTTTTTCCCACTGCGAATCGGCCACAAAAACAATTCCGTCCACGCTCCGCAACACGAGTTGCCGGGTCGCATTGTAAATGACCTGGCCAGGAACAGTATAGAGTTGAAACTTAGTCACGAATCCCTTGATCACGACCGCATTCAGCGGGAGAAAATCGAAAAAGAGCGTGCGCTCGGTCGCAGTCGCAAGCGAGACCAGGTCGCCGCGGTTCAGCGGATTAATTCGCTGATGAATATAATTGAGGTTCGTCGTCTTGCCGCACAATGCCGGACCGTAGTAAACAATTTTGAACTGAATCTCGCGGCTCGCGTAATTAATGATCGACATGCGGCTTCTCCGTTTGCGCGTAAGTGCGCGAAAGTTTCTGCACCAGTTCGGCAACTTGCTTCCGAGTTTCCGGAGGGAGTGAGCCCTCAGCATGCAATGCCGTCAGGCAAATGTTTCCTTGCGCGAAAAAGCTTACTGCCGAGCCGCTCGTATAGAGCGTTACCGCCACGAGTGAGCCGAGCTTCGTCTCGCGGACGTGTTGAGCAACTCGATCCAACAGTCCGGGCGCCATCGCGCACAATCCTTCCGCTGCGATTTCCTCGGGTAGTTCTCCAGCCAAACTCAAACCATCCGAAAATGTGATTGCGCACGCTTTCACGCCCCGAAGTCCGGATGCTTGAGCGACGATTTCCTTCGGGTCTATCTTTTTCTCGACGCCGGGTGCGATGTCGATCTTCGCCTCGGCGACTGATTGCTCCGTCGCTTTGTCGACAATTTTCTCGGTCGGCGCCTTCTCGGCCGCGAGACGTTGCGCGTCCTCTTTTGCTTTGATCGAGAACGGCGTCTCGAAATCGGTGTCGAGCGCGAAGTCTTCTTGATCGTCGCGAAGTTTCAAAATCGTCGCCGACAGATTCTTCAGCACTTCCTCGAGCGGCAACGCGACCGGCATCTTGGCCTCGTCGATCTGAAACAAATCGCGATGTTTTTCCGGCAATGCCGCTTGGAAAACCTCAGGCGCAATCGATATCCGTCCACTGGCCAATTGTGTCTCAATCAATGCGAGCGGCAGCTCCAGCCGGTCCTCATCCGAAACAGTCCCGACATCGCCATTCAATTGAAAGGCGGGCAGATTTTGGAGCACGACTTTCAGCGAAAGCGTAATCGGCGTTTCGTCCTTCTCCGGTGCAGAAATTGTCCCGGGCTTCGGAGCTGACGGTTGCGGGAGCGTTTTCGTCAGCGCCGCTTTTGGTTTTTCGACCGGCGGTTGAAACGCAATCTTCGGCAACTCAGGCGTAAACGGTAAGGGAGTTGGAACGGGCGGCCCGCTAGAGGCTGGAACTCTCTCGGATGCGGACGCACCCGTTCCATTCGGCGAAACTTCAAAAGGGATTCTCCTAGGGGCCGGCAGCTCGCTCTTCGGTTTGAGCTCCGGCGAATAAAGTGAAACGACCGGATGATCCGACGACGTCGATTTTGTCGTTTCTTGCACAATCGCGTCCGGTTCGGCGGCGGCGATTGATTCCGCAGTCGCCGTCTTCATCGGTATCGACGGAAGCGGTGAAGTCTCGATCGGCTCGATTTTGGTTCCGAAACGCTCCGAATCCTGGATCGTCGCCTTCAGAATCGGCGTATCGAGTTGCGGCACCGCCGGATCGCGCAGCTGATCGCTGCGGACATTCGCGCTCTTGAATTGCTCGAGCACTTTTTCATACGGCAGCGAAACGCGCGTGTCGTCGTCCGGTCGGACGCCGCGCACAAAAATTTCCGGCACCTGTTGATAAAGACTGGGCAGCGAAATGGTCGGGTTCTTGTCCGGCATTCCTTTTTCGATCTCGGATGCCTTCAACGAAACCCGAGCGGACGCGTCCAGGATTTCGACCGGCTTGATATAACCTGTCGGGACGCGATCAATGAAATCTGCGATCCGCAATGAGATGGCGCGCTCCAGTTTCGGCTCGAGGGCTCGCGCGAGCGCCAGGGGAAGATGGCTGGAGCGCGCTTTTTTTGGTGAAGCCGTTATTCTGCGAGCGCCGAGTTCAAGCGGAGGCGTGCCGGTCCGCGCTGGGGTTGCGCCCGCCGCGCTCCGAAATGGATCCGGCGGTGAAAACGAACGCGTCGCGTGCGGCAAAACCGTTTTGCTCAGCCGTTCGCTGGCTGGTTTTTTTACCACCCGCGTCGGTGCCGCGGGCGCGGCTGGTTCGGTCGTCACGGGTGCGAAGCGTGCGGTGAATTTCTTGAAGAGCTCGAGAAAAGGAATTGTCACGGTATTAACGGTCCTCCGCCGTTACTCGCCAGACTTCTTCGAGCGTGGTTATGCCCTCTAGCGATTTCTCAATTCCGACCATGCGCAAGGTTTTCATTCCTTCGGTGACCGCCTGATTTTTGATCACCGCAGCTGAGGCACGTTTGATGATCAAACGCCGAATCGCTTCGCTCACCGGCAGCGCTTCGATTAATGCCGCCCGACCGAGATAGCCGCGCCCCTTGCAACGGTCGCAACCGGTTCCGTGGTAAAAAACTGTGCTTTTGTTTTCCCCCAGCCCGAGCTTCTCGATCAATTCCGGTTCCGGAACGAATTCTTCCTTACAATTCGTGCAGATCCGCCGAACCAGTCGTTGCGCGCACGCCATCAGGATTGAGCTGGAAATTAGAAACGGCTCGATCCCCATGTCGTCCAGACGAGTAACGGCACCGGCGGCGTCGTTCGTATGTAGCGTGCTCAAGACCTGGTGACCGGTCAGCGCCGCTTTGACCGCGATGTCGGCGGTTTCGTTGTCGCGAATTTCGCCGACCATCACGATGTCGGGGTCCTGACGGAGGATCGAACGCAGAGCGGACGAGAAATCGAGACCGATATCGCTGCGCACCGCGACCTGATTGATTCCGGCCAGCTCGTACTCGATCGGGTCTTCGACCGTCACGATGTTGTATTCGGGGCTGTTTAATTCCTGCAGCACCGAGTAGAGCGTGGTCGTTTTACCGGAACCGGTTGGACCAGTCACGAGAATCATTCCGTGCGGCGCGTCGATCGCCTTCTTGAATTTCGAGAGCGTGTCGGCGTCCATGCCCATCTGGTCGATGCTGCCGGTGAGCGAAGCCTTATCGAGAATACGAATGACGATCTTTTCGCCGTGCGCCGTGGGTAGAATCGAGATACGAAGATCGATTTCTTTGCCTAGCACGCGAATCCGGAACCGGCCGTCCTGCGGAATGCGTCGTTCGGCAATATTCAGTCCCGCCAAAATTTTGATGCGCGACGTGATCGCGAGCTGCAACGCTTTCGGCGGCGACTCAGCTGGAATCAATTCGCCGTCGATGCGGTAACGAAGCTTGAGCGTGTTGTGAAACGGCTCGATATGAATGTCTGACGCCTTTTCTTTTACCGCCTGGGCCAGGATCAAATTGACGATCTTAATGACCGGCGCGTCTTCGCTGTCGTGCGCCAGGCGGTCGAGGTCGATCTCTTCGCGCTTGTTCGCCTGCACTTCAACGGAATCCGCGGACTGCGCTGCTTCCTCCGCGACCTTCTTCATCACCTGACTCATGTTGCCGGCGCCATGCGCGCCGCTGAGCGCCTCCGCCACCGCGCGCTCGGTCGCGATCATCGGAACGATCTCGAGTTGAACACGTCGTTTCAGGTCGTCGACTGCGAGGACGTTCGTCGGGTCAGCCATCGCCACGAAAAGTTTCCCATCCAAACGCGCGATCGGCACGAGCCGGTTCGCCTTCGCCATCTCGCGCGGCACCAGTGACATCACTTCTTCCGGCACGCGCAACCGCGTTAGGTTCACCGGCGGCGTATTCAGGCAACGGCCCATGCTGAAGACCATGTCCTGCTCGGTGACAAACTGCCGGTCGGTCAGAATTTTTAGCAACCGGCCGCCTTCGGATTTTTGAATGCCGATGGCTTCCTCGAGTTGATTGGGAAGGAGAAGACCTTCCTCGATCAACACATCCGCGATCCGTTCGCCGAAAGATTTACTTCTCATGAACGGTTACGCCCGGGATTCGAGCCGGTAGATGGACTGCAAACTTTTTACAATGGCCGACGGTCGAGCCAGGTACCACGAAACTGTGTAATCGACCGATTGCTGGACTGCGTCGCGGCCGGCCGAATCAAACGGATTACAGCACGCCACCATGATTGTGCGGCTGACCAGATCGAACGGAACAAACAGCCGGCCGAGCGTCAGAACTTCGGGCAACATCGGCGCGATCTGCCGGTCGGTGTCGTAATATTCGAGCGGAACGTAGGCAAATTTTGTCCGGTCGATCAACGCCGAGAGCACAGCATCGACCTGCGCTGGATTATCTTTGCAAAGCTCTTCCAGCATCGACACCGCCATGGCCTGCCCATTCAAATCTTTGTTTGCCGCGCTCACTGACTCGAGCGCGGCGTTCACCTGCTCTTCACCGAAGAGCTGCTGCACGATCAGAAATTTCGCGAGATGATCGTCTCCGCGTTCGTGCAAATTCGTGATCCGCCCCAAACCTTTCCCGCGCGATGGATCGACATCGATCAACGCGCCTTCCACACTCGGTGAAATGAGCGAACCGTCGTTGCGCGTGAACGGACTGCTGACCAGACCGCTCGTCTGCCTCGATTTATCTTTATCGATGATCGCCTGGCCCGACGCCTGCAAACGCGACTCGATCTCGCCCAGCATCGCCAGAATTTCGGGCGCATTCGGCTCGCGGGTCAGAATCATTTCGCACTGCTGAAGAGCGGGCGTGTAGGAGCCGGCAGTGAAATACGCTTCCGCCAGTTTCCGCGAAGTCCGGAGCGCGTCATCGTGACGCCCGATCTTGGTGTAAGCCTCCCTTAAAATCTCGAGCGATTGATAATCCTCGGGCTGTGTTTGAGTGATCGCCTCAAACATCTCGATCGTTTGGAGAATCTGGCTATGCTCCTCCGCAGAAAGCGCGTGTTCCAGCACGTCAGACTCTAAAAGCTAGAAGCATGCCCCTACGCCTCGGGAACGGGCATTTTCCCTCTTAAATCTGCGAAATTCTCAATCCCGCTAAACCACTGGATTTGTGGCGCTTGAAGACTGCGGAGTAGGCGGATTATTCGGATTCCGGCTGCTCCCTTCGATCAAGCTGACTACTCGTCACACCTAACTGGTCACTCATCACCAAACATGGAATGAAGAAATCAGGAAATCAGGAAGGTTCAGGTGATCCATCTGCGAAATCTGCGGATCGATCCTGCGCATTTAGATCGCGTCGTCACTTGTCACTTCTCACTCGTTACTTGTCCCGATATAATTTTCTTCGTGTTCGTCCGCAATTGTTTCGCGATTCGCACTTTGCGATTCGCATTTCGCGAAGGTTTCACTCTTCTCGAATTGCTCATCGTCATCGCCATCATCGCGGTGTTGATGGTCCTTGTTGTTCCCGCCTTCACAAACCTTAGCGGGGGTAACGACATCACAACTAACGCCTACACAATCAAAGGAATTCTGGAGCAAGCACGAACGTACGCAAAAGCAAACAACACGTATTCGTGGGTCGGATTTTATGAAGAGGACAGTTCTAAAACATCCACGAGCCCGGCCACTTCGGGCAATGGAAGACTTGTAATGTCAATCGTTGCCTCAAAGGATGGAACGACAATTTATAAATCGGGCACGCCCGGGGCGATCGATCCAACGAAACTAATTCAGGTCGGAAGACTGATGAAGGTCGACAATAGTCATCTTCCTCTGCTCGACGTTGGGACTGGGACGGGTGACACATTTGATACGCGCCCAATCCCTGATTGGGACGTTTTCAACGGCTATAATGACGCCCGTTTCGGCGAGCTCAATGCCATAGCTCCGAACACTGCGCCCAACACAAATTCCCAGTTCCCTTTTCAATATCCAATCGGCAGCCCCGCTCCGACAGGGCAATACACATTTCAGAAGACACTTCAGTTCAGTCCGACCGGCGAGTGCAGGATTAATAGTACTTATAACGTTCGCCGCGTTGTTGAAATCGGCCTCGTGCAAACCCATGCTGGCGCCATACCAGTCCCCATCAGTGGTTCAGGAACCTCCGCGGTCGTCTTCAATGGTAACGTCGTCGCACTCCAAATCAGTGGATTTGCAAGCAACGTTAAGATTTACAGACGATAAAATGCAGACTCGCGCCGTTAGTGGATTCTCTCTGATCGAAGTAGCCCTTGCACTAGGAGTTGCTGCGATCTGTCTGGTTGCAATTTTCAGTTTGCTTCCGATCGGCCTACAAACAAGTCACCGGGCTATTGAGCAAACAGTTTCCGCCGACATCCTCTCCGAGCTTATCGCGGATTTACACGCGACGCCCGTGACGAGTCCTCGTGGTAACGCAGCGACTTCAATTCAACTTGGCATTCCTATTCCGGCTGCTGGGAGTACTGGAGCTACGACGCTTTTCTTTAACAGCGCTAGACAGTCCGCGACGTCTCAACAGTCGGATTCGCGTTACCGGGTCACGATAACATTTCTTCCCAACGGCGGCGGTGCGAAAAGGGCCACATTTGCGGATTTGAAAGTGACCTGGCCCGCAGCCGCCGCAATTACGAACGCCCAAGGATCTGCGGAAACTTTTGCTGCCTTCGATCGGAACTAAATCCATATGCGCAAGGCCGCACACGCTTTCACGATAGTTGAACTACTGGTGTCGATCACAATCCTAGTTGTTCTAGTTTTGCTGGTGAGCCGACTATTTACCAATACGGCAACCGTCGCCATGTCCGGGAACAGGCGAATGGACGCTGAGGCGCAGCTGCGTCCTTTATTTGATCGAATGGCCGTCGATTTTTCGCAGATGGTGACGCGAAGTGACTTTGATTTCTTTGGAAAAAACACTACGGCGCCAAACTCGATTGGTGGATCGATGACAGGAAATGATCAGATCGCGTTTTATAGCACAGTCGCCGGCTACTACCCATCAAGCACTCTCCAAAGCCCACTGTCACTTGTCAGCTACCGGATTAATTCGACCTCGGCTTCCGGACGTTTCAATAAACTCGAACGGCTCGCGAAGGGATTATTATGGAATGGCGCTTCGGCGACCAATGCGCCCATACTTCTCATGCCGCTAACGATCGGCGCTACGTGGCCAACTGCGACGAATGCCAATTCTGATCCTGACTACGAATTGATCGGTCCCAATGTTTTTCGATTCGAATATTACTATTTGCTGAAAAATGGGAGTCTTTCCGACACGCCGACTGGAATTCAGAACGTAGCCGCCATCGCAATTGCGATCGCAACCCTCGATCCACGGAGTCGAGTGCTTTTGTCCGACTCACAGGTGACCGCTCTGGCGGGACGCCTAGCCGACTTCACAACATCTATGAAGCCAGGTGACCTTCTAAGTCAGTGGCAAACGACCTTAGCTGGAGTGACCGACATGCCGCAGTCTGCCGTTTCCGGTGTACGCGTCTACGAGCGTTATTTCCACCTGTAGCGGAAACATGCTTTACTCATTACTGCATCCTTCAGCAAGAACACGAAAGAATGCAGTCGCCCTTTTAATCGTACTCGCGTTTCTCGTCCTTCTCGCGGGGATGATAGTCGCATACCTCTCACGCACGGCGATTGATCGGCAAATTGCTCATGGCAGTTTCAATGATGCGAAATCGGATCAGCTGGCACGGAGCGCCCTAGACTTAATTGTTGCCGACTTTAAGCAAGAAATTGCAACTGGAGGAACGCCGCCCACCAACGCTAACATAACACCACAACGAAGTCCGAGACCCGCTTCCGGTTCGACACCTGCAATTCCCAACATGATTCGACGCAGCGTGCGCTCTGATGCCATTACTGCTCCGGCGCCACCCAGCCGCGCCTCGACTGTAAACTCGATGGCAGATGTTTCGCTGAACGGTCGATCGGTATCTTTGATGCGCTGGAACAGCCATTACTTAATACCCAAGTCGAATACCAGTGACAGTACTTCCGATCCTATAACATCGGGATTCACGGGTCCCAATTATTGGGCACCTGACTGGGTTCTGGTAACACGAAACGGCCCAACTGTTTTCAGTAGTTGGAATTCCGCTTTATCTGATGCAACCGCTTCAAATACTAACTATGCTATCGGGAGATATGCTTACGCTGTGTATGACGAAGGCGGCTTGCTTGATGCCAACGTAGTTGGCCTGCCTTCGCCTAGTCCTTCGGCGACAGTGTTAGCTAGAAAAGGGAGCCCAGCGCTCGCCGATCTCACAGGGATGAAGATCACGGCGGGGGGATCTACTCCAAATCCGACGACAATTAGCAAAATTGTCGCCTGGCGGAACTTTGCGACACTTAAATCGTCCGGGACATTTCCCAACCTGTCACCGACACCTGATCCTTCGAATTTCCTCAATTATTTCTTGGATACGACTCGTGACTTCAGGTCGGGGGCTACAACAGTTTATAGCGACCGAACCGATCAGGTCTTCACCAGTCGAAAAGAACTCATCGAGCTTTTTCAAAGCAAACTCTCCGCGCCCGTTAACATGCTTCAGTTCCTGGGAACTTTTTCGCGCGAAAATAATTTACCCACTTGGACTGCAGGCTCGGCAGCCTTGAGCCAACGATTTGCTATTGGCAATTTGAACTTGGTCAAGCCCGGCGCTGCGAGTTCTGATATTCAGAAATACTTTGGCCTTACATGGAAACCCGGCACAGCCGGTACTGCTGGCCCCCCACCGGTGCGCGCACTTCCGGGCCATTGGCAATATGTCGGTTCAGTAGGAGGACCGATGAAGGATCGGATTCCAGCCTTCACGACAAACCCAGAGTTCTTCCAGCTTCTGAATTATGCTCTGAACGGTACGAACTCCGATGATGCAGGTCACATTTTCACTACGCTCTCAATCGGCGCAGCCATCATCGACCAATACGACGACGACACCTCGGCAGACCCAACGACTGGAACAACTACAACGATGATCGAATACAATGGGGGCTGGGCCTTCGGATTAGAGAATACAGACCCAGCGAGACCGAGTCCGTCGCCCATGCCTACCGTATCACCTTTTCCGCCGCCCAGCGGAATGTCACCTACTCCGCCGCCTGCCATTTCGGGTTATGTGATGCTTAACCGACCATTTCGTAATGTCGGTGAATTTGGATATGCATTCCGCACAGAACCGAATCCAACGCCGACTCCCCCTTCACCTACAACTCTGGATTTCTTCACTCCCGCTAGTCCAGATGCATCGATTCTCGACCTTTTCACATACAATACCGCACTCCTACGAGAAGGTACCGTAAATTTGAATGCACAGAATCCGGCCGTTATCGCAGCATTGTTGAAGGGTGCGGCAACAACCGTGGCTGGTCTCGATGCCTCTCCAACTCCCACAGCCACGGTCGGGCAAGCGGCCGCTAATAATGCAGCAGAAAGTCCGACGCCGGCGCCGAACGTTGGCATCGTTGCCTGTACAGCAAGTGGTTCAGAAGGGACGCTGATCAAATCTGCACTGGGCCGAAGAGAGATCACGCGGTTAGTTGCCGCTTCGGCAACAACTATCGGCACGACGGAGGAAACCAAGGAAACAGTCGCACGAGCCCTCGCAGAAGTTACTCAGACAAGGACTTGGGGCCTGATGATCGACGTTATCGCACAATCCGGGCGTTATCCGCCGACGGCGAGTACGCTCTCAGATTTCGTTGTCGAAGGAGAGAAGCGGTACTGGCTGCACGTCGCGATTGATCGGTTCACTGGAGACGTGATCGGTCAACAACTCGAAGAAGTTTTTGACTAGGATATTACGGCCCGCGTTTCGGAGTCGGTCGATCAAACGCTGAATGGTGGTTTGGATCCCCACATCCATGCGCCGGGCGGGATAGATGTCGATCTTCCGATTGATTGGGATCGCGGTTCTGGCGCGTTGCTGCGTGCTGTCGATGATTTGGCGACGCCGCTGACGCTGGCAGGCAGATAATCGCGGAACGGTGTTGCCCAGCCGAGGTAAATCAGCGCGCCAACAACGATGATTTCCGCGAGGAAACGCATTGGGGGTTGGTGATTTGTTAGCGGTTAGTTGGTATTAGTTGCTTGTTTAATGCTTCGCCGTTTTCGCGTCGATCGTGGCGGCGGTTCCTCCGTCGGCAGCCGACGCAACGACGACATCCATTCCAGTGGCGAGACCGCTCAATTGGGCGGGTCGTCCGTTGACGGTGATCCTTGTTGCTGGCGTAACTTTATATTCCTTGGAAGCGGGCGGCGAATGCACGCTCACGATGATCGAAGCAAGATGAACGGCGCTGATTTTATCGGTGATATCGGCCGCCCGGACCGGCGTGGTTTTTTTCGATTTTGACTTTGCCTCCGTCACCATTGGAATCGAGACGGCTGCGCCAATTAAAACGGCGGCACCAATCGAAAGAATCTTCACAGTGCCATTTCACCCTGGCGCCGCAGTTCTCGACAAGCAAAAATGTCGGATGAAGCCCGACTCGGACTGACGGCTGCCTTGTGTCCTCTCACCCGCAGGCGAGACCCCTGCCACCACAGAAAATCAGCTTGCGACGCCGCTGGTTTTCGATTTCAGCTGCTGAATGGCGTCCCGGAGCTCCGCAGCGCGTTCGTAGAGTTCTTTCGCAACCGCGGTTTCCATCTCGCTCTCCATGATCTCGAGTTTGGAACGCGGACGCTTGGCGCTTACTTCATTGAGCCATTCCTCGAGGAAATGAATCTCGGAACTTTTTGCGGCGAGCTCGGGAAAATTCGATTTCTGAAAGAATTCGGCGATCGCATCGCGTCCGCGGTGAATCTCGGCGATCGCTTCCGGAAATTTCCCCTGCCCGAGGAAAATGGAAGCCTTGGCGCGCGTGTTCATCATCAGCACGTAGGGACGAAATTGCTGGAGCGTCCAGGAAAGCTCGTCGCGCTCGGTATGCGCATCGACAAAGTCGAAGAGTTCAAGATTACGCTGGGTGTCGCGGACGACGCCGTGGAAATCGTTGATCTGAAACAAACTCAAATAGCGATGGTAATATTGAATGCCTTCCTGCTGAAGTTCGGCGCATTCTTCGGGAGTGAGCTCGTAGCTCTCGTTGCGTCCTTCCGCGCGCGCCGCGCGAAGTTGATGATAAGTCAGGAGCGATTCGCAACCGTGCGGCCGCATCCCATCGGGCCGACCGGCCAATTCCATTTGGAGAACGCCGAGATCGATCCGCAGCTGCAATTTTTGCCGGCCGTCCAATCCGAGGATCTTGCGCACCTTGATGGCGCGGTTCTCATGCGGCCAATCCTTCAGAATGCTGTTCAAATCCAAGCTCATCCTCAACAAATGATCGGACATTTGAGCTTCCATTGTCAATCGCCGCGCACGGACGCCCGGGCTGCCTGGGGCGAGGAGCTTGGAAGCACGGAGCTGGGAGATGGGAGCCGATGTTTGATGTTTGAGGTTTGATGTTTGATGTTCCGCGCGTGGAAAGCGCGATCGAGTCGTTCATCCGCTATCTGGCGGTCGAACGCGGGCTTTCCGATAATTACCAGCTTTCGACTCAGCGATCGCTGAACGACTTCGCGAGCTGGGGCGCACGCCAGCGTAAGATCGACAAAGTGCGAGCAGTCACGTTGCCGATGATCAGCGAATATCTCGCTGAAAAGAAGCGGACCGGGCTTTCGGCAGCGTCGATCAAATTGATCGTAGTTGCGCTCAAGATTTTCTTCCGATTCCTCGCTGGCAAAGGCGAGATCGAGCGGGATCCGACCGAAGCGCTCACTCTTCCGCGGATCGAGCGTTATTTGCCGGAGACGTTGAACGAATTGCAGGTCGAACAATTGCTGAACAGCATCAACACGAAGGCGCCGCTCGGCTTGCGCGACCGCGCAATGATCGAGCTGCTTTACGCGAGCGGGCTGCGCATTTCCGAACTGGCCAATGCGCGGCTGGAGAATTTTTCTCTGGAGGAAGGAACGATTCGCGTAATTGGCAAAGGAAACAAAACGAGGATCGTTCCGGTCGGGCACAAGGCGTGTGAGGCGCTCGCGTGTTATTTGTCGGCCGAAAGACCGAAACTGGTGAAGCGCCGAAGCGGGAGCGAAGTTTTCCTGTCCGAGCGCGGAACGAAATTAACGACCGCGCGGATCTGGCAGATCGTGAAAGAAAAGGCAAGAATGGCCGGCTTGGAAAAGAACATTTATCCGCATTTGCTCAGGCACAGCTTCGCCACCCATTTGCTGAGCAACGGCGCCGATCTGCGCATCATTCAGGAAATGCTTGGGCACGCCGACATTTCGACGACACAGGTTTACACGCACGTCGACCAACAGCGTCTGAAAGCTGTGCACCGACAATTCCATCCCCGGGCGTAACGCAAATCGAGTTGATAGTTGAGAGTTGATAGTTGATGGAAGGCGGCTCATGAAGCGTCTTGGTTTAATGGTGTTGATCGCGGCTCTCGCGGCCGTCGGTATTTTGTACGGGCTGCGCCGCGCCGAGCGCACCCCGCACGCAACGGTAACTGCGTTGTTGCCGCGAGGAACGATTGCGCTCGCGCACTTTCCGGATTTCAATCGCACGCGCGACGAGTGGCACGCTAGCGACCTTTACAAGCTCTATCAGGAGCCGGCAGTCCAGGATTTTCTGAACAAACCGCTCTCGAGAGTTCCGCAGCGCGCCACGGCCGCGGACACTGCGGCTGATATCGCGCGGCTCAGTCCGAAAGACGCGTTTATAGCGGTCACGTCGATTGAGAACAACAACCCGCATTTTGTCGGTGGTTTCCGATTTCGTGGAAGCCAATCAAATGCCGAAGAAATCGTTGGCAAATGGCGGTCGCAGATCGCGCGCGACCCTTCCGCACACGAAAGCGTCGATTACGAGCAACATAAGATCGACATCGTGGGCGTCGCGCCAAACCAGGTGGCGACGGTTTACGACGGTCAATGGTTCTTGGCTTCGAACGATCTGGCCGAATTGAAAGCGGTGCTCGACCGCGTCGACGGCCGCGATTCCAGCACGGCGGCTCCCTCCGGTGGCGGAAAGGGACAAACGACATTGGACGCTGACGACGTATTTCGCGGGGCGATGCAACATATGCCGGCAAGTTACGCGCTGCTGTTCTATCTCCAGCCAAAAGCGTTATCTGAAAAATTAACGGCCCTGCGCAATGCCATTGGCGTCTCCACCGATCAGAACGGGGTTGTCGATCAAATCCGCAGTGTTTGCGCGGCGACGAGATTCGATAAAGGCAAAATTCGCGACGTTTTGTTTGTTGGAATGCCAAGGGCACAATTGGAGCAAACGCTGACGCAATCGTCTCTCGCGCTCGGAACATCGGAGACATTCTTGTATCTCGCGACATTGCTTAATCCCGACAGACTTGCCAGAATAAACCAGGGAGGTCTGCCGGTTGGAGGCTGGTTGCAGAAAGTCTTCGACGCTGCTACGCGCGCCGGCGTGACGGTGGATGATTGGAAAACGGCGTTCGATCTGGAGCTAGGATCGCTTGCCGATTGGCCGCAGAATTCGCGCTGGCCGTCGATCATCAGCACTTTGCGGGTGAAAGATCCGGTCCGCGCAAACAAAATCGTAAATGCGTTGACCCATGCGATCGATGAAGACGTCCCCTGGACAAAAACTGAAAAGAATGGCGTCGCTTATTTTTACATGCAGTCGCCGGCGGCTTTGTTCGCGATCACACCGACAATTGCATTCTCGAACCAGGTCCTGATTGCGGGGCTCGATTCGGCTTCGGTTGAATCGGCAATCAATCGAAGCATGAAGTCGTCCGGTGGGCTGGCCAATTCATCCACTTACAAATCGGCCGTGCGCGCAGTGCCGCCACCGACAGACGCATTCGTTTATGTGGACACGGCGCTGCTTTACTCGCGACTGGACGCGGCCCTGCGTCCGATGCTACTCATGAGCGCGGCCTTCATGCCGGCGATCTCGGATTATGTCGATGTTGGCAAACTGCCGCCGCCAGAAATCGTAATCAAACACCTCAGCCCGATCGTTTCGTCCCAACGATATGACGCCGACGGCTACATGACCGAATCGACGGGTCCAGTGACATTAGATATCGGACTTGGTTTGCCGGCGGCGCTCTGGGTGATCAGTCGCCACTACGGCGATTAAACTCGAGAAAACGAACGATCTGAGTGGGCCATTTCGGCGCGATTTACCTAGCATAGTCTAAGTTAGCGGCGAGTGTCAGATTGTGCTGTTAGTTTGGCCAAAACGTGCTACTGTTGCCGACCTATGGCTATTCTCAAGAAAAACGCATTTTCTCGTCGAGTTCCTGATTTGGTGACCGAGGAACTGGTGGCGGTGCTCTCTCGTCGCGCCTCCTACGAGTTCAAGGAACTCTTTGATATTGTGCACGAGAATCTTCGCGCGCGAAACGCCGCGAGCGGAGGCGAGGAAATGCTCCGGCTGCGTGCCTACGAAAAGCTGCAGAACCTGGTCGCACGCGGCGCAGTGAAAAAGAATGGCAAGAAATACAAGGGCCTGCCCTCATCGCTGGCCAAGGCCATTGCCCCGCAGAACGGACACATTCCCGGTCCGAGACTGGCCGCGGTAAAGTAATCGCGACAGTTCCGCGCCAGCCTTTCGAGGCCGCGAATGATTCAAGAATATCTGCCGGTCCTCCTGCAGATCATTGTTGCAATTGGATTCGCCGCGTCGGCGCTGCTGATCAGCGTGCTGCTCGGGAAAACAGGGCGACGCACACCCGCGAAAGACACTGCCTACGAATGCGGGATGATTCCGCAAGGCGAGGGACAACCGCGCTTTAGCGTGAAGTTCTATCTCGTGGCGATGCTCTTCATCCTCTTCGACCTCGAGATCGTCTTCATGTATCCGTGGGCGGTCGTGTACAAAGAAGCGATCGCGCACAGCAGCTTGATCTTCTGGAGCATGCTCAGTTTCATTGCGATCCTGATGGTGGGCTATGTTTACGCGCTGAAAAAAGGCGCGCTCGATTTTCGAAAGTAGAAGCGATCGACTCCAAGATCGACATCGTATCTTCGCCGCGGCTTTGGCCGGTGGCGTTAGTGCTGAGCGTCCTGATTTGGATCATTGCAACCACGGGCGGTCAGGAAATCTTCGTCAAAGAAGTGCTCGGCGATGCGTTCGATTCGCAGGCCGAGCATTTTTTGCGCGGGAACATCGATGTCGACGCCGATGCGATCCGCTGGGAGACAATGATCGTCAACGGGAAGACCCGCATGTATTTCGGGCCATTCCCCGCGCTATTGCGGATTCCGCTAAATTTTGTTTATCCGGCTGGCCGGGGCGAGTGGTCGCGCATTTCCGGCTTTTTGGCCGGTGAGCTTGCGTTGTTTGCGTTTACCGGACTGATCTCGACCGCATTAAGTCGCTCTGCGCTTTGTGTGCGCGCGCGAAATTGGCTGGGCGGCGCGTGTTTGATCGGATTTGTTTTTGGGACGCCGCTGCTTTCTCTTCTCGGCAATCTTTCGATTTATAGCGAAGCGATAATTTGGGGGTTCGCGTGGTCGGTTGCTGCGCTCTTCTTTCTTTGGCGTTGTCGCAGCGCGGAAGGAATAGCATTCACTCTTTCGCTGGCCGGTTTTTCCGTCTGCGCCGCCTTGGCCTTGTTTTCACGGGCGACGTTTGGAGCCGCGCTCGTAATCATTGCGCCGCTCGTTGCCTTGCAAATCCCACGAGAGAAACGGCTGCTCAATTTCACCGTTCTTGGGGCGACACTCGGACTCGCGCTCGCCTCTTATCTGCTGCTCAATTACGCGAAGCTCGGTAACCTTACCGGAGCGAACTATGAATCCTACATCAATTCACCTCACCGGGAGTTCGCTCGTGAGCATGGGACTTTCAATTTGAGCCGTGTGCCATACAGCTTTGCAGACTACTTCAGTCTGGTTCCGCCATCGTTTCATTTGCATCCTCCGTTTGTCCGGGTCGATCGCCACCCTGTTGTGCACCCTGGCGTTTTCTCGCTCCCGGTCAGTGAAACCTTTATTTCCATTCCGTGGTGCTCGAGCTGGTTAGCTGTCACGGCGACAGTGGGAATAGCTTTCCTTTGTTGGCGAACTCGAACCGATTATTTTCAACGCTGGATTGCGGCAGCCTTTTTCGCGCAGGCGGTTTGTGTCCTGTCGTACCTGGCGCTGGCCGAACGCTACACCGTGGAGTTTTATCCACTTCTTATTTCTTGCCTGTTTGTTTTTCTGAGCGCAGGCAGAACTCTGCTCGTCCGAATGCGTCACGCCGTGATCGGACTCATCATAGTTTCGAGCGCCATCAACTTACTGGCCACCGCTTATTACCTGGCGTCTGACTCAAATCTGCCGGTCGAGACCCGAAATTTCTGGAGTGCGATCTCGGGGAAAGATGCGGTCAGATGAGGAAGGCCACTTCCACGGCGCACTGGAGAAGGACCAGCAAGAACACTGCGAAGGGAATGATTTCACGGCGATGCGCAATCTTTCGATCGACCAAGAGAAATCCCGCGAGGAAGAAACAGAGCAACGCCGGCAGAATGAGTCGCGGTGTCCAATAGCCAAACAGGGCACCACCGTGAACGAACGGAATTGGCAGGAACATTAGGAGAAAATAGGCTATCCCAAGAAGGATCGCGCTATCTTCAAGTTGGAGTTTGTCGGCAGATAAGTGCCTCAAACTTCGAACGAAGCTCCAGGGCGTCCCTATCAGAGCCAAAACAGTCCACAGAGTTCCAAGAAAACTCGACACCTCCATCACCGTAGTTTTCCACGGGCGACGCGTTTTCTGATCGGGAATAAGAATGCTCCCAAAGCGCTGAGGCACGCTCAAATCTTGAAAGAGATTCATCGGGTCGCTGAAGACGCCCAAGTGTGATAAGCCCAAATAGCTGTATTTATGCGGGACAAGGATGTCACGTTTGAAATATTCAGGAGCCTTAAACAGCTGGATGTCGTTGGCTTTGATGGAAAAAATATCTTTGTAGTTCATATCGGCCGGGATCCCGCTCCGGGCCCAATGTTTTTCGGTGTTATACCCATGGACCTGACTGCTCGCCCAAAAACTGTAGGCCGTGATAGCGGAGGGGAATGCCAGGGAAATAGCACAGATGTTGGCGAATCGGCGGAGCCTCCATGCGCGTTTTGTCCCGATCCAATTGAAGACAACGAACACGATCGGAAGCAAAGCCATGAAACTGTACTTGGTAAAAACAGACAGACCGAGCGCGAATCCCAATAACGCGGCATTTTTGGGCGTAGACGTTTCTTCGCTCGAGAACTTATTGAAAAGAAAAAGCACGAGAGCGAAGAGCGGGATCGTCATGCAGTCAGTCCCAATCGTCGCCGCGTGGATGACTCGCACCGGCAAAAACGTAAGCAACCCGACGAAACCCGCATAAACCATCGGCGACGCGAAGCGTCGCTCGATGTAAACGAAGAACCACCACAGCGCGATGACGTTTACGGCCGCCTGGATGATGGACAGAGTAATCGGAAATGCGTTCCTTGAGCCAATGATCCGGAATAGCCCGTGACCGAGCAGATAATACAAGGGCGGGTTCGTCGCACCGAAATCAAAGATTTTCGGCCACTCGATCATCCGCGCCAGATGCGTGTAGTAGTCCGGACCGATGTAGCCGCCCCGATACGCAGCGAAAATCGACAAAAGAAACGATGTGATAAGGAGACCGGCAGGCACGAATTTCTTCATGAGATTGCTATTCGCTCAAAAAACCCACCAACCGCGAACGAAAAGGCTGCTAAAGAGCGCGAAGAAGAGAAGTGACCATACCGTGATGACCGCGCTCCAAAAGCGACTCTTGCTGACGAGAGCGAAGAGGAAGAAAATCGGAAACATTGTCAGCGCGTAGCGCGGCATGCTTTCAATAAAAGTGACGCAGACAAGAAGTAACCAGTTCGCGGTCATCCAAGTCGCATAGATCGGTCGAAACTTGAACCAGCTCGCGACGGTGCAGACAAAGCCGAGCGTGGTAAAAATGATTTCCTGGGTCCCAACTATTTCCGCTTCGTTGGGATCCCGCCTCAGATTGCGAAAGGAGTCGGCGATCCCGTTCCAAGGCCACGAGAAAGTCATGTGAAACAGCTCGCGCCGCAGCCGCAGAAATGCGAACGAATTACCCGAGACGCGCCAGTTCAGAAACAAATAAACTGCGAACCCGGCAGGCACTAGCGCGATCCAGAGCCACTGCCATCGCCAGCGTTTGCCGACGAACCATTGGTGTCCAGCTTCCACCGCCAGGGTAGGCAACAAAACGATTCCGTTCGCCCGCGTCATCCACGCGAACGCGCCGAGGACGCCCGCGAGCCACCATCGTTCTTTGCGCGAGGCGAAGACTGAGCCAAGTCCTAAAGCGAGAAAGAGACTCTCGGTGTAGCCGATGTGGAGATAGAATGCCGTCGGAAAAATCAGAAAGAAAAAAACGGCTCGACTGGCAAGAGGCGCGGACAATTCCAGCGCAGCAATGCGTCGCAAAACGACAACGGCAGCGAGCAAGGCAAGGCCGGAGACTGCGAAGGAGGCGACTAAAAAATCGCCGGAGATGTAGGAGAATAAGCGAACACACCACGGGTAGAATGGGTAAAACCAAGCTTTGAACTTGTCCGAGGCACTGTAGCCGAACTCTGCCAGGCGCAGAAAGTGGACGCCATCCCATTGATTCCAGATATCCAACCAGGCCTTGCCGAAAGGCACTTTTTCGTCTTCCAGGGCCTGATAGCTGGCGACGCCAAAAGCTAAAAGTATTACTTTCATCGCCATCGCCCACCCGAGGACGAGCCAGTCGTCGCGCGGCAGCAGGTCGGTGACACGAGACCACCATTCGTTGATTATCGATCTCAGCGCTCTCGACCGTGTCGCTTCGTTCATGCGCAGAGTTTCTTCAGCCCCTCAGGGATGAATTTGATTCGTCCACAGAAATTGATAGGTGGCGAACGCATTGATCGTTACTGAAACAACAAAAAGCGACAGCTCGATCACCGAAATTTTCGCCGGACTGTTGCCAAGCAACAAAAGAAACATCCAGGGCAGAAGCACCATCGCGTAGCGGTAGGAGAATTGCCAGCCCCCGGGATTACCATGCGCCCAGAGCGCGAACGTCAGTAAACCTATACCGATCCAAGCCGCGGCCTTGTGCGGTCCACCCTCGCGAAAAATCAGAAACAGAAAGGGACTGGCGAGAAAAATTGAACAACCGAACGGATAAAAGCTAACGAATGGAAAATCGGGCGCGTCCCGAAAACCTTCGAATAGCATTTTGTGAATGTTCCAGGGTATGGCCTGAAGCGAGAAAAGTCCGTGCTGGTACCACGGCTCCTGCAGAACGTTCGGAATATGCGCGTAGCCAAAATCAAAGATCGAATGGAAGCGCGCGTAATTGTAAAGGGCGGTGAACAGACCGAGAGCGGCGGGAACAATCAAGAAGTAAATGAGGACGCGCGATTTTTCGCGGGATTGTTGCACCAGCGATTTTAAATCCCGCGTGTCGGGAGCGACTCGTCTGACCAAAAAATAAATGAAAATGGGAAGGCAAAGAGCCAACTCGGTGCGATTGCCAATCGCGAGAGCGAAAAATGCTCCTGCCAAAAGCGGTCGAAATTCAACGAGAATAAAATAAAGAGCGGCTACCTCTCCGAGCACGGCAAAGCCCAGAGCCAGCTGCCACGCGCCGCCGAAGCCGAGATTGCACCACGTCCACGTTCCAAAAATGGGCACCAGTGAAAGTAAAATTCGCTTGAGCACCGATTCAGGTCCGATCACCGACAAACGAAACAGGAACCAAACAGACAGGGCCGCGATCAATGCTGCCAAAGCGTGTCCCGGAAACTCACGGATCAGTTTTATTTTTTGTAGGACAGCGACTGGCATCATGCTCAGAACCGCGCCCAACGGAAACACGGAGTAATACCGGCCGTTCGCCGGGACCATTTCGTTGAGCCAGGAAGGCGCCGGGTTGCGAAGGCCGAGATCGCCTTGCAAAAGGGCCGAAGCGATTCGCGCGGTATAATCGAAGTGCTGTTGCGTTGCCTTGATCGACAAATAGAAAAGAACGAGCGCGGTCAGAGCTAGCGCGCTCGCTACCCAAACATCTCGATGCTTGGTCATCGCCCCCATTTTAGAATTGTTTGAGCCCGAATCGTCCATCGATATTTTTGATTTTATGGTGACCGATTACCACTTGCGCGGCCTGCCGAGAGCGCCTAATAGCTTTAGCCTTCCATGATTCACCACATCGTCCTTTATAAACTCAAGCCTGAGGTCACTCCCGCTCGTGTCGAGGAGATGATGATGAACACACGGATGCAGCTCTTAAAGATTCCTGAGGTGCTCAACATCAAATGCGGCAAACGGGTCGACCCGGAGCTGCAGTGGCCGTTCTTCATCGCGATCGATTTCGAATCGATGGACAAGTTCGCTATTTTTCGAGAGGACCCCATTTTCGTGAAATTCATGGAGGAAATCATCAAACCGAACACGGCCGACTCACTCAACCTCGATTTCGAAATGGACCCCGGCAAAGACGTGCGATTTTCCTGAGTTTCTGATCGATTTGCCCTTTCCGGTTTCCAAATTGCTGACATATAACGTCAGCGCATGACAAAGAAGGCCATCGTTCTTGCAGGCGGCGCCGGCAGCCGGCTCTTTCCGATCACCAAGATCGTCTGCAAGCAGCTGCTCCCGGTTTACGACAAGCCGATGATCTGCTACCCGCTTGCGACACTCATGCTCGGCGGAATGCGCGAGGTCCTGATCATTTCGACGCCGAAGGATTTGCCGATGCTGCGAGATTTTCTGGGAGACGGCGGGCAGCTTGGAATCAAGATCGAATATGCTGAGCAACCGAAACCGAATGGCATCGCGGAAGCATTCGTGATCGGTGCAAAATTTCTTGGCGACTCCGGCGCGTGCCTGATTCTGGGCGACAACATCTTTTACGGAAAACTCGATTTCTTCCGGGACGCGCTCGCGATCAAAAAAGGCGCGTGCATTTTCGGTTACCAGGTGCGCGATCCTCAACGCTACGGTGTCGTGGAATTCGACAAGAGCGGGACAGCAATCAGCCTCGAAGAAAAACCAAAGAAGCCCAAAAGCCACTTTGCCGTGCCTGGTCTTTACGTTTACGACGAGGAGGTTGTCGATCTTTGCAAGACATTGCGTCCATCTGCGCGCGGCGAGCTCGAGATCACCGACTTAAATTTGCTCTATCTCAAGAAGAATGAATTGCATGTGAAGTTGCTCAGCCGCGGCATGGCCTGGCTCGACACCGGCACGCAAACGAGTTTGCTCGAAGCCGGCAACTACATCGCCACGATCGAACATCGACAAGGACTCAAGGTGGCGTGTCTCGAAGAGATCGCCTTACGGATGGGTTTCATTGACGAAAAAGATTTGGCCAAGATCATCGACCGGCTGCCCAAGGGCGATTACCGCGATTATTTGCAAATGGTTCGCGACGAAGGTTCCACGGCTGGACCGGAACCAGTCGGTTGATCGGATATTGCAGGCCAAACAGACAAGATTTCGCTCCTGCGGTTCGTTACAATTACCATAATTCGGTACGTCAGGTGCTGGCTCTTCAATGCAGAATGCGTCGTCATCTCACGACAGAGCAAACCGCTTTCACTTTAATCGAATGCACGATCGCTACCGCCATCTCCGCCTTGTTTCTCGGGTCCCTCTTTCTCTTGAACTCTTCCGCGATGGACACGATCCAAATGGCACGCGAGGCGGCGTGCGCAAGTCAGGTTTTGCAGCAACGGATCGAAGCGATGCGGATCGCGAACTGGCACCAGGTGACCGATGCCAACTGGCTGCTGACGAACTTGCTCAATACCGATGCACCCGGCGCCAATCAGTTAACAAACCTCAGCGAAACGTTGACCCTGGTACCTTACGGCAGCAGCACCGTTGGGAACACGCAACTGACCCGAGCAAGTGGCGCGGTCACCATCGTCGCTAACAACTCGGCGTTGCTAGGCGAGAACGCGATAAAAATCATCTGGACAGTAAATTACACCGCCGCGCCTGACCGGATAATCTCGCGGCAAATTGTTGCCATTCTGGCTAAGGGAGGTGTCGCAAAATGGTAACTGTGTTTTGCCTTCGATCTTTGCCAAAAACGCAAGACGGGTTTGCGATTTCTGAGTTGATCGTTTCAACATCAATCTTCTGTTCGATCAGCCTCGGCCTGTTGATGGGCTTTACTTCGTTGGAAAGAAATTACGTGGCGACCAGCGATTTTTCCATCAATCACGCCGATGAAATGCGCATTTCAGATTACATGGCGCTTGATTTGCGCCGCGCTGTCTCTGTTCAAGCCGCCAAAAACGACACGACAATCTACATCCCGGCCTATTACGACCAGACCAGTAATCCCCAAACACCTGCGTTAGATGGTCAAGGCGGTGTCTTTTATGGAGCGAGCGGCAGCTCGGTCAAAGTCCATTATTATCTGATGGCCGGGACCATTTACCGACAGCAGGACAATGCTCCGGCGCTGCCCCTGGCGGTCAACGTTCAAGACTTTACTTTCGATGTTACCGATGCCGGAAAGGTGGTCACAACTCAAATCACGTTTAATCCGACCTTCAATTCTGGTGGCGCATCTGCGGCGGCAACAACCGCGACCGCATTTTACAATACGACTCTGCTGCGCAACAGCCGGACCGACATCCAGAGCAGTGTTTACTAATGCGCCGTCATGATTCGACCGAAGGGGGCAGCGTGTTGGTTTGGACGGTCCTGGTCATCGCCATCCTTTCTTTGATAGCGGTGGAAACACTTCGGCTGGTGACGGCCAAGTATCAAAACGCGCTTCAGACATCGACATGGCAGGAGGCGTTGCTCGCGGCGGAGTCCGGGATTGATCTCGCGATCGTCGAGCTTCGCAAATCGCTTTACCCTCAGCCGAACTATGCTTGGCAAGGTTGGAATAACCCGCCGGGAAACGGCGTAACCGGTTATGAACAGACAACGGTGCCGAACGCCGGCCTCAATGGAACGCCAATGACCGTCGATACGAATGTCGACGCTCCCGCACAACTCGTCGATCCGACGAACTCGTGGCAATATTATCGGATCCGCACGGTTGGCACGATTCCGATTACCGGTCCGGCCAGGGTGAGTGACAATCCGCAGGATACAAAACTGCGGCGGCTCAGCTTGCGCTGGGAGCGTTTTACCAGCGGACTCCTGATATCGCAGCCCGTCTATTCACCGCAAGTATCGCGCAGGATTGAGGCAATCGTCCGACCCGTTTCTGCTTTCGACCAGGCCATCATGTCGGTCGGGGTCGTCGATTTGACGAATCAAAACATTGTCGTCGACAGCTACGATTCAAGTGACCCAACCAAGTCAACCAATGGCCTCTACGATCCGGCCAAACGTCAAGAGAACGGCGATATCGCTACCGACGGACAATTAATCGAAGCCGGAAATGCGCAAATTTTTGGAGACGTGGCCACCAATGCCGGAACGGTCAGCGGCGCGGCCAACATTACCGGCGTGGAACGCACGGACTTTTATCAGGAACCTATTCCGATTGGCGTTCCTTCCTGGCCATCGTCGAATTCGTCGCCTTCATCCGTAACCGGAACGACCACAATTAACGCCGACGCGACGCAAGGTTCAGCGGCATCGCGCTACGTTTTAACGGGCATTTCGTTGTCGGGAAATAAAACGCTCACGATCGCTGGAAACGCTAACGGCAGCCAGACCTACGTCGAAATCTATGTGACCGGCGACATCTCGGTCAGCGGGACGGGGCAAATCGTCATTCAACCTGGAGTCACCGCTACGATTTATTTCGCCGGCAACGTCGACATCAGCGGAAACGGCGTCCTGAACACCAACAATCAGCCTGGCGATCTCATGTTGTACGGCATTCAGCCTCCAACGAATTCTTCGGAGCATGTCAGCATCGGCGGTAATAGTCAGATCACTGCGTCGATCTATGCACCGGGACACGACGTGACAGTGAATGGAGCCGGAACGAACGGGCACGTCTACGGCTCGATTGTTGGCAAGACCGTCACTATGACGGGCGTGTCGAACCTGCATTATGACGAGAGGCTCGGCTCAACCGGCATAATCAACAATTACAAGATCGTCAGTTGGTTTGAAGACAACCGCTGACTGCGACCGATCTTTCTGACCTAGCGAATCGCGTTTTCTCCCGGCTGCTCGCGCAGGAGATGGGTTGTATCGGCCACCATTTTGGTGACCGCGTCAACTTCAGCCGCGTCGTAATAACCGCGAATCGCGCCATGTCGATCCACCAAAATCATTCGCGTACTGTGCACCGGAATTCCGCTCTCCTCGCTCCCGTCCGAGACCGCGAGTTTAAATCCGTTGCGCGATAAATTGTAAATCGTCGATTGCGGACCAGTGAGAAAATCCCATCGGCCCGGTTCTGCTTGCAACTTTTCGGCGTAACCACGCAATACCTGCGGTGTGTCTTTGGCGGGATCGACAGTGAATGAAACGAGATGGACATCTGTTTTCTCGAACGGTTTCTGCAGTTCGCTCATCCGGCTGCTGATCATTGGACACGGCCCCGGACAGGTCGTGTAAATGAAATCGGCAATCCAGACTTTGCCGCGCAATTCGTGGGAGCCGAAAGCTTTTCCATCCTGATTGACCAATTCGAACTCGGGAACGCTCCCATAAGATGAAACGGTACGCTGGCGAAGCGCGTTCACTTCCAGTTGTCGGAGCCAAAGCAAGAGCGCCAGCGTAACGATCGGAATTGCGATAAGCGTGGCTTTCCAAATGGTCGCGGTTCTGGGCGCGGGGCGATCTGAAGTGGTCATGGTTGCGTTCATGCTTTACTCAACACTAGCGCGCCGAGGAGTAGCGGCAGGTAGATAATCGATGTGATAAACAATCGCCGCGCGTCCAACACCGTGCGCGTTTTCAAAAATCGCATCGCGACGGCGATAAATACGCCACCAAGAATTAGCTCGGCTAAAAGATAGAGAACGGTGGCGATCCCGAGAAACGCCGGCAAGCCGGCTACAACAAAAAGAAGCATGCAGAAGAAGACACTCTGGCTGGCGCTGCGTTCGCCGCTGCGGTCATCACTCGAGATCATTTGGAAACCGGCGCGGGCGTAATCGTCGCGACACATCCACGCGATTGCGAAAAAGTGCGGCAATTGCCACAAAAATAAAATCGCGAACAAACTCCAGGCGCCGGCATTCAACGTTCCGCGTGCCGCAGCCCAACCGATCATCGGCGGCAAGGCACCTGGCACCGCACCGAGCGCAGTGTTGAACGTGCTCACCCGTTTCAACGGCGTGTAAGCGAAGACATAAATGATGATGGTGATCGCGGCGAGGGCCGCGCTCAGCGCGTTGCAGACGAAGGCGAGATAGGCCACGCCGAAGATCGACAATGCGGCGCCGAGAATGACAACGTCCCGCGGCCGCATTCGCCCGGCCGGAACCGGCCGCGAACGTGTTCGCTGCATCAATGCGTCGAGGTTGCACTCCCACCACTGATTGAGCGCGGCTGCGCCGGCGGCGGCGGACGCTGTCCCAAAAACTGTGTGCAACAGCGCCCCGAAGTTGATCGGACCTTCGGCACCCAAATAAAAACCGACTGCTGTCGTGAGTAAGACCAGCAACGTGAGCCGCGCTTTCACCAACTCAACCAAATCGCGAATGAAACCGGACCACGCCTTTCGAGTTTCGGTCTGAGTGGACTCGATTGTCACGGCTTTCATAAATTCTTTGTTTCCAAAACGCGCGAGCAAATTGCCCAGACGCTCACGCCAAACGATAACATGATCGCACCCACGGCGACATGTGTCGTCGCAACATCGGCCGCTTTATTGCTCCAGATCGTCCAGGCTCCGAGCGTGAACTGGAGAAAGAATAGAACGATCCACAAGATCGACATTCTCCGAAGTACGTTCACATCGCCCGCCTCTCTCAGGACACGAACGCAAAAGGCGATCACGGCAATGCCAATCACGACCGCGAGAAACCGATGCGCCATTTGCAGCCAGATTTGAAACGCATCCACGTCGGAAAGCGCACGCGCGTCTCGCCACGCGTTGATCTTTGCTAGCGCCGTCGCGCTCGTGTCCGGAATCCACGTGCCGTTCGCCGTGGGAAAATCGAGAAGCGCCAAATCCTTGTGTTGATGACGCATGGTCGCGCCGAGCGCGAGCTGCGCGTAGATCGCGATTGTCGCTGCGGTCGCGAGTGTTTTGATCGGCGCGAATTTTTTAAGATCGACATGTTCCGGCGCGAGCGAACGCCAAAATTCCGTGGTCACGAGGGCGATCAGCACAATCAACCCCAGAAACGCTTGGGCGAGGCAGGCGTGAAAAATCCCGATCTGGTCTTTCAGCATTGTCACGCGCAAGCCACCCAGAATTCCCTGCAGAATTACGCCGGCAACCGCGATCAGACTGAGCATCTTAATCGCGGGGCGATCTTCGACTCGCCAAAGCCAGATCGCGAGGACAATGGTGAGAAATCCGACCGTCGACGCGATCAGGCGATGGGTGTGCTCGAATAAAACGCCACCGATCCATTTTGAGACCGGAAAGAGAAACATGTTGTAGCCGAACGTAGTTGGCCAATCGGGGACGGCCAGGCCGACGCCTTTGCTCGTGACCATTCCGCCGCTGCAAATCAGCAGCAGCGTCGCGCCGGCAATGAACCAGGCGAAACGATTGAGCCCGCGCGGTCCAAGGCGGACGGGCGGCGTAGATGTCGATCTTTGCGCCACGTTTGTGCGCTTCGACTATTCGGCGCTCGGGGTTGGCGCGGGTTGGGCCGGTTTCTGTTCCGGTTTTGCGGCGGGATTTTCTGTTTTCGGCACGCCCGGCGGGGGCGCGTTCTGTGTCCCGGCTAATTCAGCGCGTTCTTTCAACCACGCTTGATATTCCGCCGGTTCATCGACTACGACCATTCCCTTCATTCCATAATGACCGAGACCGCAGAGCTGACCGCAAACCACTTCATAGGTGCCAGCTTTGATTGGCTTGAACCACATCGGGATGAGCGAACCGGGGATCGCATCCGCTGCGATGCGCATGTGCGGCAAACAAAAATTGTGGATCACATCTTTTGAAGAGAGCTCGATAATGACTGGGCGATTGACCGGCACATGCAATTCGCCAAGCACAACGATGTCGTCTTTCCCGGCTGGATCGTCCGGATCAATGCCAAGCGGATTTGAATTGGTCACCAAATCAACGTTGCGCCGTCCAAACTGGCCGTCCGGTCCCGGCATGTGAAAGGTCCAGTTGAACTGCTGGCCAACGACGTGAACCAGAATCGCGTCCTGCGTCGGTGGAAATTCGTTCACCCGTTTCGCCCACAGTGGAATCGCAAACCCGATCAGCAAGACGGCTTCGATCAAGACGACCGAAAACTCGAGGTGCGTCGAAATTCCGCTGCGAACACCGGCATGATCGGCTTTCGGTTGACGACTCTGGTGAAAACGGATCAGCACAAAAACGAAAAACGTGGACCATCCGACGAAAAGCGCACCCATGAACCAGTGCGAGAATTCGAGAATGTGATCGATCTGGTAGCCGTGCTCGGAAGCGTTTGGCGGTTGACCAAGAAATTCGTTAATGAGCGCCAGGCTAGTCATCGAATTTGTCCAAATCTTCTTCGTTAATTTCCTGATGCGGTTCAAGCGGCATCCGGCCGTGCCGCCAAATCTTGAAGCTGAACGCGCCGATTCCACCGATCACCGACATGACCGCACCGAAAAGGAACCAGATGGCCACCGCCATGTGCTCAGTCGATTTGCCGTCCTTCGCACCGTAACAAAACGGACACGCGCTCGCATGCTGCGCGATGAGCAACATGGACCACAACAATATCGCCAAAAACTTCGTCATGTGATAATGCGCAGCCGTTTCATTTTTCGATAAAACCAAAAGCCGTAGACGACGAGCGCGAGCGCGCAGGCAAACGAAGCGACCGCGCCCGCGAGGTAGACCGGCGCGCCCTCGACCAGATTCACCCAAATGCACCAGCCACCGACGCCCAAGGCGAGCAGTGTTGAAAAAATTATGAAGATGATATGGAACGCTTTGAGTGACATTTAACGAGTAATGGGATTGTACCAGGCGAGAAAGGTGAGCCAGAAAAGCGCGAAGACGAAAAAACCGGTGAAAATCAGGACGCGATAGATCAGGCGCTTTTCCGCGGCCAGGTGCATGAAGATCGCCGCAACCAGTCCCGCCTTTATCATAGCGACAAGCATGGCGACCCCGATGTTGGCTTTGCGGGTGCCGAAATCGACATAGGAAAGCGCGACGGTGATCCCGGTAAACGCGAGCAGGAGCGCACCGACGGTGAGATATCCCCTCACATGTTTTTGGACATTGTGCGCGTATTCCTCGTGCTCGGCAGGATCCTGGGAAATGTCAGGTGGGTTGTTCATGGTTTAGAGCAAATAAAAGAGCGGGAAGACAAAAATCCAGACAAGATCGACAAAGTGCCAGAAGAGGCCGCAGACTTCGACCCGATTGGCCAGGTGTTCGGGATTGCGCTGGTAAAGTCTTTTACTAACGGGCAACCACATGTAGATGAAAACGAGGACGCCGGCGAGCACGTGCGCTCCGTGCAAACCCGTAATGGTAAAGTAACTCGCGAAATATGCACTGTGCCATGGTCCGAATGAATCGATTCGCTCAACATCTTCCTTTTCAATCTTCGCGATGTGGTCCGTTGGCGGAACGTAAAGAAAGTGCGGACGATCGTTGGTTGGATTGTTGGGATCCACGTAAACCGGATCGAGCCCGATTTCGTACTCCTTAATATTCGTGTCCTTGAGCGCTTCCGGATTGTGGAGATGACCACTGATCTCGATTCGCGGCTCCATCCCGTTCTCGTTCCGGCGATTATTGCCAAGGTACGGCTCGTATTTTTCGAGCGCAGCAGGTTTGATGAAAACGCCGTAGTGTTCAAACTTTTGAGGCCACTCGTAATAAAGCTTAACGACGAGAAAGATGATGCCGCAAATAATGGTGGCGAGCATGTACCACCAGTAGGCGCGATAACGGCGCATTTTTAGCGCGGCCCACGCCAGAACGACTGTGACCGAGGACATGATCAGGATTGCGGTGTTCATCGTTCCGACTGGAACGTTGAGAAGGCCGTGCGGCCATTCGCCCGGTTGAGCATCGAGCCGAAGGAAAACATAGGCGGAAAAAAGTCCGCCGAAGAGCATTACCTCGGACGCGAGAAACAGCCAGATGCCGATCTTCGCGTTCCACAGACCGGTGTCTGGTCGAGTGGATATTGTGTACGGGATTTCCATTCGTTAATGCACCAGTGCCGGCTCGGCCGTTCGGCGTGATCGCTCGGCCGGTTCGACCGGTTCGTTCTGCATGGTAAAATCTTTTTCGCGACCGGGCAGGCTGTATTCGTACGGACCGCGATAAGCAACCGGGGTAATAACAAAGTTTCCGTGCGGGGGCGGTGAAGGTGCGGTCCACTCCAGCGTCGTCGCTTCCCAGGGATTGTCGTTCACCTTCTTCCCGTGCTTGATGCTCCAGAAGAAATTGATGATGAACGGGATCTGCGCGAGTCCCATGATCCACGCCGCCCACGAAATTGGCGTGTTCCATTGAAACCCGGTGAGGCCCCAAATGTGTTCGCCGGAAAGGGTCCAGCCCGAGCCGCCATCGTACCAGCGGCGATGCATTCCGAGCATTCCCTGCAAAAACATCGGCAGAAAAATTACGTTCATACAGATGAGGGACGGCCAAAAATGCACTTTGCCCCAGAACTCGTTCATGATGCGGCCGGTCGCCTTTGGGTACCAATAATAAACTCCGGCAAACAATCCGAAGATCGTCCCCGGAGCGACGATGTAGTGGAAATGCGCAATGATGTAATAGGTGTCGTGCAAGTATAGGTCGGCTGAATTAAACGCCAGCGGTATACCTGTCAGTCCGCCAATCCCGAACATGGGAAGAAACGCAGTTGCCCACAACATCGGCACGGTGAACCGGATCGATCCACCCCAGAGCGAAATGAAAAACGCGCTCAGGATGATGACCGACGGAATCGAAATCAGCAGCGTGGTCGTTTGGAAGAACGCGCTCACGGTCGAGCCCATTCCAGTCAGCCACATATGGTGCGCCCAGACAATGAAAGACAAAAAGCCGATCACGAGGACAGAGAAGACGAGCGATTTGTAACCCCAGAGCGGTTTGCGCGAATTGTTGGCGAGAATTTCGGCGACGATTCCGAACGCGGGCAGAATCAACACGTAGACTTCCGGATGCCCAAGGAACCAGAACAAGTGTTGCCATAGAAGCGGACTGCCGCCGCCGCTGATATGGAGCGGCGCTCCGTTGACGATCATTCCGGCCGGCAGGAAAAAGCTGGTCGCGGCCGTGCGGTCCATCAGTTGCATGACGATCGCCGCCTCAAGTGGCGGAAATGCGAGCAATAAGAGGAACGCGGTGACAAACTGCGCCCAGACGAAAAATGGGAGGCGCATCCAAGTGAGGCCTTTGGCGCGCAGTTGAATGATGGTGGTGATGAAATTGACCGCGCCGAGCAATGACGAAGTGATCAGGAAAATGAATCCGAGGAGCCACAACGTTTGCCCGTTGAGAAACGGATGGAACCCCGGGCCCTTGTCAGAGATATCGGACAAAGGTGTATAGGACGTCCAGCCGCCCTTGGCCGCGCCGCCGGGAACAAAAAAGCTGGTCAACATGATCGCTCCGCCGACGCCGAACGCCCAGAAACTTGCGGCGTTCACTTTCGGAAAGGTCATGTCCGGCGCGCCGATTTGAAGCGGCACCACAAAATTCCCAAACGCGGCAAACGCGACCGGCACTACGCCCAGGAAGATCATGATGGTGCCGTGCATCGCGCCGAGCGAGTTATAAAACTCCGGAGTCATCTTGCCGTCGGGCATGGTGTTGGGCCCGAAGAAATACGGCAGCCACTTCCCAATTACGGGCAGGGCTTGGCCGGGATACGCCAGCTGCCAGCGCATGATCATCATCAAGCAAAACCCGAAGAAGAGAAAAACGAGACCGCAAAGCCCGTATTGGATGCCGATGACTTTATGGTCGGTCGAGAAAATGTATTTTCGCCACCATCCGAGCTCGTGATGCTCGTGTTCCCCGGCGTGGGCATGAGGGTCGTGATGTGTTTCGAGAGAAGTGGATGCGTCCATTCGGGAAAAAGTTAGCCTCCCAATATTGAAAGGGAAAGTCTCATTGCAAAGCCCGAATTTGATCGATTGTCGATCTTCCGTCGGTCGTAGAGCATCGCCTCCAGGGCTCTCTCCTATTCCACGTATCCGAATCGTCGAAGCGAAGTCGACGCCGTCGTCTCAAGCTTGGTAACAATCTGCGGCGAACAAGTTCGCCAGCGGCCAAGACTCCCGGGCGGAGTTATTTCCGTTCGTGCGATCGGTTCGGGATCAATCGTCGATTCTAGAAAGTTTAGGAGTTGGACCGTGGTCTCCAGCGGCTTGACGCAAAGATCTTCAAAGCGAACGCGAAGATAATTTTCGCGAAGGCTGCTCTCGCCATAATCGGCAGCCTGAGAATTGACCCGCTCCCAAAGCAACGCCGAGCACTCCGGCGCCGTCCGAAACAGGCGCTCGCCCCAGCTCAGCACGGCGGGACCATGTTTGCGGATCTGGTTTTGGTTTTGGGAAAGCGCCATATCGCGGCCGTCGCGCAATACGTGAATGAATTTCAATTGCGCAAATTCCGCATGCAGGAACGCGAGCAAGTAAATGCTTCGTGGCGCTTTCCAGCCCCAACGTGCTCCGCGACGCTCCGCCCCCGGGATATGACGAGCAAGGGCAGCGTGGAAATCTTCTTTCATCCGCGCCGATTGCCAGGGCGTCACTTTTTCTCGGCGGCGCTGCGCTGAAACGAATGGATTAATCCAGCGGTCGTGGAACGAATAAAACTCCAGCGCGTCTTCAGCCGAATTCAGTTTGGCCCCAAGATTATAGCCTGCCAGTTTGGCGATGCGCGCGATCACGCGCGTTCCGGAGCCGCCGGTCGCACCGATTACTAATGGAGCGAAATTGGCCACGCCGACACTTGCCACGGTGAAGGCTGGTGAGCAATATCCAGCGCTGCCGCAATTTCAGTATGTCGATGAAAAGCAACCGCGCAATTGTCTTTCCTGCCTGGGGCGCGGAATGGATAGATCGCGTCGGGAGTTGTGTCCGCGAAAGCCAGCTCCCGCCGTATCCGATATTCTTGATGACCGACGCGGCCACTCCCGTGAGTGCTCTACCCGCGGGGATTGAAGTCGTCCGGTGCGATTGTCAGCTTTCAGGGAAGGCGAAAAAGACCGAGTTTTTTCCTGGTTTGCCAGAACAGATCGAGACCGCGTTGTTTCTCGATGCCGACACGCGTGTAATTGGCGACATATCGCTCGGTTTCGAAAAGGCGGAGCAACACGGCATTGCCATTGTCCCGGCGCCGCATTATTCGCTGGCCGATTTTCGCGATTTTCGTCAGGTGATGCTGAACGAGGGAGTCACGCCACTTGGCCAAATCATTTACAACTCGGGGGTGCTATTTTGTCAGCCGCACCGACCGGAGGTGCGTGCGGTATTCGATCTGACGCTCGCCTTGGCGCAAAAATACCGGGACAAGGTGTGGAGCGATCAAACTTATCTGAGCCTGGCGATGGAGCTGAAGAGTTTTAATCCTCACACCCTTTCTCCCAGTTTCAATTACCGCGCTTTCGGCGAATTGATCAGCGGTTCGATCCGCATCTGGCATTCGTATGAGCCCCTCCCAGCGAATGCTGCGTCTCTTGAAAAAGGCTACCTCCACCGATACGAGAAAGGCAAACTCGTGAAGGCGGTGAAAGTTCCGCTGTGATGGCAGCGAAAAGTCCGCGCATTGTTGTTCACATCGGCGCTCCCAAAACCGCGTCGACGTATCTGCAACGTCGGTTGCGTGCTAATCCAACCCATCTCCGCAAGCACGGTATCTACGTGCCCGTCCTTCCGCTCGTCGCTGAGATGGCCGGCAACGCGAAACTTTTGGCGACGGCTTTGAGTCGACGGCCGTCGCTGACTTTTCAACGCGCCTTTCCTAAAATCGATGTGAGCGCTCTCGATCCTGAAAAACTCGTCACCGAACTTCTCCAAGACTGGCGGCGAGATTCGGAGTCAGTCGTGCTCTCAGCCGAGAATTTTCGGCCGAATCACGCACGCCGATTGCGCCAGCTGCTTCCGAAAACTGCGCCCTGCGTCGTTGTTCTCTTTGTACGACGACAAGACCGCTGGATCGATTCCTACTTCAATCAGATGGTGAAGGTGAACGAAATCGATGAAGACATCAGCACATTTGTCGCCCGACTTTGCGACACAGACGGCGAACGTCTGTGCCGTCCAGACTGGTTCGCTCACTACGAAGCGTGGCACGACGCTTTTGGAGATTGCAAAGTTATCTTCTACGACGAGGTCGCATCGGATGTCTTCGGCGCTTTCATCGCTGCAGCCGGACTTGAACCCGTGCCAGACTTGATCGACATCGATCGCGCGCAGGTTTCACTCTGTGTTTACGAGCTGGCCTATTTGCTCGATAAAATTCCGATCGACTACGCGGATTTTCTTCGTCGCCGGGCGGCAAGCGAAAAAGCGTCGCGGCGTCTCGGCGTTCATGAAACTCGGAGTCTTCTGAGCAGTGCGGACCTGGAGCGATTGCGCAACCGATTCGAAGCATCCAATCATCGCCTGCTCACGGCGTTGGGACGGAATAATAAATCGACGCTCCAATTGGACGTCGGTTCAGCTTCAGATTCTTATTGCGACCTACAGAAATTTTACGCTTCAGAGTCGTACGCACGTTATCGCGAACTGGCGGACGCTATTTACACTCGGCGCAATCGCCGCCACCGTTTCAGGTCGTTTTTTAAACTCTGATTCTTCCGTGAAGCCGAATATTTTGTTTATCATGTGCGACCAGCTTCGCGCCGACGGGCTTGGTTGCACCGGAGGCTGGATCAAAACTCCGAACATCGATCGGATCGCGCGCGAGGGGATTCGGTTTTCGAATTGTGTGACGAATTCGCCGGTCTGCCTTCCAGCACGACTTTCGCTCGCGATCGGGCGTTATCCACATAACACCGGTGTCTGGGATAATTGCCCATTCGAATTGCCGGAAGGAACGCCGACTTGGATGGCTGCGATCCGGAATGCGGGCTACCGAACGAGCTTGTTCGGAAAAGCAGCCTTGCATCGACGCGGGCCGGACATCCGCAAGTTCGAGCACGTTCTAAATTCTTATGGCTTGGATGATGTCGATGAAATCAGGGGACCGCGCGCCAGCGTCGACACCACTTGTCATATGACGGCACGCTGGGAGTCGTTAGGCCTGCTCGAAGTTTTTCGGAAAGATATTGCGGAACGAACTGGGAAAAACAAAACACTGGTTCGGCCGTCGCCGCTTCCGTTGGCGGAGTATTACGACGTCTACGTCGGCCAGCAGGCCAAAAATTATCTTCACAATTACAAACGCTCCGAACCCTGGTTTTGCTGGGTCAGTTTCGCCGGACCACATGAACCATGGGACACGCCCGAGCCTTACGCGAGCATGTATCGCCCGGACGACATGCCGGAACCGATTCAGCGACCTCGCATCCGAGATCACGGCCCGACCGGCGAACTGGACAGAAAATTCGCTGAGTCTCCAGGCGGGATCGACAATGCGCGGGAGCTACGCGCCAGTTACGCGGGAAAAGTAACGCTGATCGACGATCAAATCGGGGAGATTCTCAAAAAGATTGAAACCCGGGGAGAGTTGGACCGAACCGTGATCTTATTCACTTCCGACCACGGTGAGATGAATGGCGACTACGGTCTGATCCACAAATCCAATTTCCTAAATCCAGCAGTCCGCATTCCGCTGATTGTAAGCGGGCCCGAATTGAAAAGCTCATCTCTCGCCGGAAAAATTATCGATACTCCGGTCGAATTGTTTGATGCTGGCCCAACACTGAGCGACTTCGCCGGAGCAAAAATCAATTATGCTCACTTCGCCCAGTCACTGAGTCCCCTTCTTCAGGACCCAAACATCGAACACCGGCAGTTTGCCATGGCAGAATTCGCGCTCGAAATGATGTATCTCGATCGCGACTGGAAACTGATGCTGAACCGCGAGAGCGAGCCGTATCGATTGTTCGACGTCAAAAAAGATCCTGACGAAATGGACGACCTGGTCAGTCAGAAGGAATTCGAAGCTGTAATTGCGAAGCTTAAAAGCAAGCTTCTCGACCACAGAAAACAAACAGAGAAGGTATGAGTAAAATCGAATGCGCTATGCGCTACGCGCCACGCGCGTTCCACCATTTCGACAAACGCGACTCCGGAATTTCGGGAATGGCGCTTCCCGCCTTGTCGTAATGCGATGTGTCGTTGAACAAAGTCAGCCGCGCGCGAGTGGCATCGCGAAAATCGACAATGTTCAGTGCAGCCGGTTTTTGATCGAGATTGTCCCGATAGCGTCGCGGATCGAATCCGAGGAGCGAGCTCAGTAACAATCGAATCGTCGCCTTGTGCGAAACCACTAGAATATTCTCGCCTGGATGATTTCGGACGAGCTCGATCAGCGCCGGGAGCGCGCGGGCCGTCACCGCCAATCCACTTTCGCCGCCCAACGGCGCAAAAGTGTAAGGATCTTTTTCCCACTCGGCCGCTTCCTCGGGAAATTTTTCTTCGACTTCGCGCCGCGTCATTTGTTCCCAGCGTCCATGGTTGATTTCACGAAACCCGTCCCGGGTCTGGACTTCGAGTTTATGCGGTGCCGCCAAAATGCTGGCCGTTTCAACCGTGCGACCCAGCGGCGATGCGTAGACGGCCATGATTTTTTCGTGAGCCAAACGATCGGCTAACCGGCGCGTTTGTCCGCGGCCTTCATCGGAAAGCGCCACATCCGTCGCGCCGGCAAAGCGATCTTCAGCGCTCAGGACCGTCGCGCCATGGCGCACCATGAAGACCCGCGTTACCGACGACTTCATAATCGTTCACCGTCATCGCGTAAATTGCGCAAAAAGGCAACCCTGCCGGTTAGATGTCGAGATTGTAAAACCTCGGAATCGATTTTTAGCGCTCGATTTCAGGCAGCGTGGGCGTGAAGGCGAAAAAGAAAATCGGCAACAACGCGGCAGCAACCGCAGAAGTGATCGTGAAGATGTTGATGATCCAAACGAGCGCGACATTGGCTGGATGACTCGACAACCCTAAGATCACGAGCGGAAGCAGGACGGCCAAGGCCGCACTCTCGCAGACAATGAATCGACGCATTTTCGCTTTGCGCCGCCGCTTCGACAAAGCGGTCTCGCCGGTTTGGGCGAACGTCTCAAAAAAGTCCGCTTGCGGATTGGAAACTGCGGCCGGACGCGGAGTTCCATTCCCGGATTGCACCTGAACCATCGTTGCTGGCGTTGCCGCCTTCACCGGGGCAACGGGTCTAGCTGGCGCCTTAGGAATTGGAGTCTGAACGATGTCGGCTTGAGGAGGTGGCATCATCCGCGGCGGACGCGCAACCCTGGCCGGTTTCATTGGAATCACGTTTTCCGCGGGCGCCATCGGTGGGGCGTGCGGAATTTGCTCCTCACCATTGACTCCGTTTGGAGCAGGATCCATTGCCGGTGCGCGCATGTTCCAGCGGATCTTTGGTTTCAACGTGGCCGAAAGGGCTATCTTCCGGACCGGCGCTTCTGGGAGTCGCGCTGGCGGCGCGCTGACCCGACGCAGCGCTGGATTCGGCGCAGGAGCCGGCGCTTTGCTCCGGACTGGTTCGGAATTTTCCCGGCGAACCACTGGAGCCGGCCGCACTTGTGGACTAGGTAGCGGCACAATCGCAGGTCTTTTTCGCGGGGTCTCGACCGGTGCCGGTTCAGCCTGTTCGCTCTTCGGTTTGCGCGAAGGCACAACCGTGCGCGTGAAATGGTCTGGAAAACTGTACGATTCGCTCGGAATGAGAGACATGGCCTGCAAGTGCAGATCAATGTTTAGCTATTTCAATTTTTTTAGTCAACTCAAACGTGAGCGCTCGAACATGAGATTGCCATGTTTTGAAGCTACATTGGCGAGTGACAGGTGATGCCTTACCGCGCGCAATCATTCATCTCGATATGGACTGCTTTTACGCGGCCATCGAAGTGCGGGACCGACCCGCTTTACGGGGGAAACCGGTCGGCGTTGGCGGCGCACGCGATCGTCGCGGCGTTCTGACGACGTGCAATTACGAAGCGCGCGCGTTCGGCATTCATTCGGCGATGCCGACGTTTATGGCGCTGCAGCGTTGTCCCAATTTGATCGTCCTTCCGACACGCTTCGACGTTTACCGGCGCGAAGCCGCCGTTGTCCGGGAGATTTTGCACCGTTTCAGTCCACTGGTGGAGCCGCTCTCGCTCGATGAAGCTTATCTCGACGTGACGGGGCACCCCGGCGCGCCCGGACCGCTCGCCCAAGTGATTCGCGATTTAGTTTTTCAAAAGACGAAACTGACTTCGTCAGCCGGCATCGGGCCAAACAAGTTGATCGCAAAGATCGCCAGCGCGATGCGAAAGCCGAACGGGCAATTGGAGGTGACCGCAGCTGAAGTGTCTGGATTCATGCAAGCTTTACCAGTCCGGGAGATTTGGGGTATCGGCGCGAAGACCGAGCGGAGATTGCAGGAGCTCGGCGTCAAAACGTGCGGAGAGCTTCAGCGTTTCACCCGTCCGGAACTGGTCGATCTTTTCGGCAAATTCGGCAGCGAACTCTTCGATCTTTGCCGCGGAATTGACGATCGACCGGTCGAACCTGACCGGCCGCGGAAATCGCTCAGCACCGAGGAAACTTTTCCGAGCGATCTCGAGACGCTGGAACAATGCGAAGAGCGTCTCGCCGAACTTTTTGAGGAGCTTATGGCCGACCTGGCCCAAAAAGAAACCAGTCGCAGCGTCACCAAGATCTTCGTGAAGCTGAAATTTTTCGATTTCACCCGGACCACGGCCGAACGCGCGGGTTTGGAGCCGTCACTCTCCGCGTTCCGTTCGTTGCTGGCGGAAGCTTTTGCGCGCACCGGTAAAAAGGTGCGCCTGATTGGAATCGGTGTGCGTTTCGCCGAAAGCGCGCCCGCAGAAATGCAGATGCCTCTCTTTTCGGAGACGCCGGTCTAACCCATTACCAACCGCGCCAGGACCAACGCAATAATCCCGCCGGCAAAGAGTCCAACGACTACGATCTCTCGCTTGGTTAGAAGTGGCTCGGGTTTCCCATTCGGAATCGTGACTTCGCCATTGTTCTCGATTACGCCCATCACGTCGTCGCACAACTTGCGAACGTCGGCCGGCATCGTGTCTTCATTCGCGAACTGTTCCCCGTTAAACACGAATTTCCTCTTCACCGTGCCGTCGTGCAGCGCTTTTTCGTAAGCGATGCGGACCTCAGGCGGCAATTCTGCCGGACTGGAATATTCCTGCCCGTTGTAACGAATCTTGCTTTTCAGCGTGCTGCTCACTGCCGGGCAAAAATCATAGCATTTCATTTGCCATCGCACCCTCACGTCACCGTTCTTGTGATAAATTAGCCGCCCAGTGACCAGTGCCGCCGCTCAACAAAGAATCCGCGCTTCCGGCTGCGACGTGCGCTTCGACAATCTCACCCGCCAGCTTTACGCCACTGACGCGTCGATCTATCAAATCGAGCCTCTCGGCGTCGCCTTTCCAACCAGCGCGCAAGACGCCAGCGCCGTTATCAAAGCTGCCGCCGAAGATAACATTTCGGTTACACCGCGCGGCGCCGGCACAAGCCTGGTTGGGAACGCGGTTGGCGAAGGATTGATCGTCGATTTCTCGCGCCACAACCGCAAGATCGACAATCTCAACATCGACAATCGCAGCGTCCGGATCGGCGCCGGTGTGGTCCTCGATCAGCTAAATGCGTTTCTTAATCCGCACGGATTTTGTTTCGGCCCCGACGTCGCGACCAGTTCGCGCGCCACCATCGGCGGCATGATCGCAAATAATTCTTCTGGTGCGCACGTTCCGGTGTATGGCACGACGGCCGATCACGTTCTTTCGACCGAAATCGTTTTGGCCAACGGGCAAATCGTTACAATTGGTCCTAAGCACGAAGCGTTGCGAGAGGAACAAAACAAGATCGACGATCTCATTCGCGCGCATGCGAGCGAAATGGCTGAGCGCTGGCCGCCTGGCTTACTGAAGCGCTGGCCTGGGTATGGCATCGAGCGATTTTCGCGCGCTCCAAATAACTTGAACGAAATTCTGGCCGGGAGCGAAGGAACGCTCGCCGCGATTTTTTCCGCGGAGCTCAAAATCTCACCGCTACCGGGTGAAAAAGGGCTCGGTCTGATCTTTTTCGCATCTGTCACCGACGCCATGCAAGCGACCGTGGCACTGATCGATCTCAAGCCGGCCGCGATCGAGCACATTGATCGGCCGTTGCTCGATCAAACAAAAGGACAACTCCATTTCCAAGCCGCGCGCGATTTGCTCGAGCTCGATACAAATCCATGCGCAGCGATTCTGGTTGTCGAATTCTATGACGACGTCTCGGAGAAGTTGTCGATCTTGCAGTCGCGCAATCTTGGGCTGCGCACGAAGATTTGCCGCGACGCGAACGAAATGAATCTTGTTTGGATGGTGCGCAAGGCCGGCTTGTCGCTCTTGACCGGTTGCATTGGTCCAGCGAAACCAGTCGCATTCATTGAAGACGCCGCCGTTCGTCCGGCGCAATTACCCGATTACGTCCGCGGTCTGCAGTCGATTATGAAATCGCTCGGACTGGAAGCGAGTTACTACGGTCATGCAGCGAGCGGTCTGCTCCACGTCCGGCCGGTTCTTGATCTCCACGGCGCGGACGATTTGCGAAAATTCCGGCTGGTGGCCGATCAAACTTCCGCGCTCGTTCGACAGTTTAAAGGTTCGCTCTCAGCCGAGCATGGAGTCGGGATCGCCCGCGCAGAATACATGCGCGATCAGCTTGGAGATGCGCTCCTGAATGTCATGCGCGAAATCAAGCGTACATTCGATCCAAAAAACATTTTCAATCCCGGAAAAATTTTCGGGTTCGCCTACAAAATCGACAATCACCTTCGCAACAACTTCACCAAACCGATCGAGCTGCCGTTCGAGCCGCGATTGGCGTTCGCCTTCAAGGACCGCTCGTTCATCGGCAATCTCGAACAATGCAACGGTTGTGGCGGTTGCCGCAAAGACGCGCCGATCATGTGCCCGACGTTCATTGCCACGGGCGACGAGGTCATGTCGACACGCGGTCGCGCGAATATCATCCGGCGTTCGCTCGAATCGCGCGGCCATGGACATGATCCCTTGAAATCAGCGGAACTGGACACCGCGCTCAGCAATTGTCTCTCGTGCAAAGGTTGCACACCCGAATGCCCATCGAACGTGAATCTCGCGTTGCTCAAAGCGGAAATGCTTTACGCGCGCTACAAACGCGACGGCTTGCCACTCCGCGAGCGTTTCTTCAGCGACGTCGATCTGTTAGGCCGAATCGGCTGCACCGTTCCATGGCTGGCAAACGCAACTCTCGATCTTGCACCCGTTCGTAGTTTGATGGAGAAAACGCTTGGAATTTCGGCGAAACGATCGTTACCCCATTACACGCCCAACCGATTCGATCGCTGGTTTAAGCAGCACACAACGAAGGGCCCTGCTTCCGCAGGGCCAAGACGCGCAGAAGCGCGTCCCTCCGATAAACGCGGCAAAATCATTCTCTGGGACGACACCTTTGTTCGTTACCACGAACCGAACATCGGAATCGCGGCGGTGAAAGTGCTCGAAGCGCTGGGCTTCGAAGTTGAGCTGCTGCAAAATCGGAAGTGTTGCGGCCGGCCGGCGTTCAGTCAGGGAAATCTCGATGCCGCGACAGAACTTGGCCGACATAACGTCGAACTTCTCTCAACTGCTCGACTGCTCAACGACTCAACTTCTCAACCTCCCATCATTTTTCTCGAACCGTCGTGTTGGTCGATGTTCGTGGAAGATTATCGCGAACTGAGAATCGAAAACGCGGAGAGGATAGTGGCGCGCTGTTTCCTCTTCGAAAAATTCGTGGACGATTTGTTAGAGAGGGAACCAGATGCGCTTGCGTTTAAGCATCGTGAAACCAGCGTCGCGATTCATTCCCATTGTCACGCCAAGTCGCTGATGAATCCCGCATTCATGGCGCATCTGGCAGGGCGACTGCCCGGACACAAAGCAACTTTGCTCGATACCGGATGCTGCGGAATGGCAGGCGCATTTGGCGCCCTCGCTGAGAAATACGAACTCTCGCGTCAAGTCGCGGCCGATTTGCTTCGCAAGATCGACAATGAGCATGCCGACGTCGTCGTCGCTTCCGGCACAAGTTGCCGCCATCAGATTATCGATCTTAGCAGCGTCTGGCCGAAGCACATGGCCGAAGTAATCGCCGACGCGGTCGCGTAACGGGTTATTGCGTTTTTTGCGCCGGAGGCGGCGCAGGTTTTGCGGCTTCGCCCGGTTTCGGCGGCTGACCGCCAGCTGCGGGAGCTGCGCCCGGAATATCTTCATCCGGAGCAGCGAGGATATCCTGTTCGCCAAACGATTCGGGATGGCTGGCGAGTTCTTTCCGCAAGGCCGCAATTTGTTCAGCAGTCACCGGACTGGCTTTATTCCCCCAATCGCTTCGTTCGTAGGTCATCACATCCGCAATTTTTTGATCGGTCAACGTTTTGTCCCATGGTTGCATCACCGCGCTACCGTACTGTTGTCCTTTAACTTTGACCGGCCCTTGCAATCCTTTGAGCACGATCATCGCCATGCGATGCGAACCGCCGTTGGTAAATTCCGACCCAGCGAGCGGAGGATATTGGCCAGGAACGCCCTGGCCGTTTGCCTGATGGCAGGTCTGACAATTCGCAGCGAAAACTTTTTTACCGCGATCAAACGGAGTCTGCGGCGCTTCTGGTCCTCCGCTAGGTCCGCCACCCGGCCCTGCCTTCTTCGATGGGATGTAAGCGATGTCCAAACTGTCTCCGGAAAAATTTCCGGAAAAGCGGCCGAGATACGCGCCACCAGTAAATAGTGCGACGCCGTAAACGGCGATCAACCAGATCGAGAGCGGCTCAAGGCCGACGCGCGGCTCGCGTTTTTCGCGCTGAATCGCGGCGTGCACTTCTTGAACGTCGGCCGTTTCACCATAATCCATTCCCTGGCGAGTAAGCGACGTGGGATTTGGCGTTTGGTCGTTCATTTCTTCGGTGCCGGCGGCGGTGGCGATCCGGCGGGCGCTGCTGGAGGCGAACCCGCTGGCGGCGCCCCTCCCGCTGCGGTCTTAACTTCCTTGAGCGGATGCGATTGATCGAGCGACATCAAATAAGCAACGAGACACTTGGCATCGTAGGTCGGAACAATTTCCCAGCCCGGAGGCGGCGCGTCAGGGCCCTGGAGTTGCAATGCGTCGGCCGAACGCTCGCCACTGATCGGATGTTTTTCGTAAAGAAATTTGTAAGCCGGCATGGTCGAGTCCCGGTTGTCCAGACTCATGCTGCGCGGCGAATAAAGATGAAGATGATGCCAGGCGGCGGAATAAGCTGGCGGCAGGCCGGTTGGATTTGGTGAAGCCGAAGCGGCCGGTGATGGATTCGCGACGACTGCGGACGGAGCTGGAGGAGAGCCCGCTGGCGGCGCGGCGGATGTCGCGGGCGCGGCCGGTGGACCGCTGGTTCCCGGTTTAGCTGCAGCTGCATTTGGCGGCGGTGATTGCGCAGCCGCTGGCGAGGTCGGGGGAGCGTTCGCAGCGGGAGCCCCTGCCGGACTTTCTTCTTCACTTGGAGCAGCTTTGCCCAGATTCGCCACATCGGGGCCCATTCGCTCCTGTCCCAGCACAACCGGGCGATCAAAAATGTAATCGCGCGGGGCGCTGCGGCGTTCAGCCCATTTCGGACGAGGCGACGGCCCTGCGTCCCGGACACGATCGACATCGGAAGACGCGTAATCGGGGCGGATTTGCTGGCTGTGGCAATAAATACACCCGTTCGCCACGTAAATCCGCCGACCGACATCGGCCATTCCCGACTTCGGCGCAGGATAAATGTCTGTGCCTTCCTCGTCCATTTGTGGATTGAGCGCGCCAATTTGCAGGTTCGGAATCACGGTCAAGCCGACCCACGAGAACGCGAACGTTCCGAACAGGCCGATGAAAAGCGAGACGAGGCCTTTCATAAGTGCGGCTCCGCTCCTTCGGCTTCAACTGGATTCAAAAATGTCGGCACGGTCGAGGTGCGGCCAAGACCAAACAGCATCAGACCGAAATGAAACGCGAAAATAAAATGCGAAGCCATCAGCAAAAGCGCTGCGACTGTTCGACCGCGCAAATACGGCAACACGCTGGCCACGCTTTCGATGAACGTCATCGAAGTATCATCTTGATCGGCGCCCTGAGTCACCCCGCCGACCAACAGCATTAACGACATCAATCCAACGCCGTAAGCCGACGCCCAGAAATGCAGCTTGATCAGTGTGGCATAACGCCATTCGCGGCCAACCAGGCGCGGCACGATGTAATACATCGAACCGAACATGATCATGGTGAAAAAGGCGTAGAGACCGATGTGCGAATAGGCGATGCTGGCCTCGGTAAAATGCAGATAGCGTGCGGTTGAGCGAAGGGAGATCAGGATTCCGACAACACTGAATACCGTGTACGACATCGCGCCGAACACGGTAAAGCGCAGCGTTGGGCTGTAACGCATCACCGGAAAATATCCCTGCATCGTCATGTGATGATTTAACCCGACGGTCGCGACTGGAATGATCGTTAGAATCGTTGCGGCGATGCTCGCCGTAATCATCCATGCCGGGAACGGCCCGTCGACGAGGCGTTGCATTCCTGTCCAGCTCGAGAAAAGCGCGTAGGTCCAGAATCCAATCGTGGCCAGATGATAACTGTAAACCGGGCGACCGATTACTTTCGGGATCATGTAGTAAGCGGTCCCGAGAGCGATCGCGCCGAACCAAAGAAACAGGAGATTATTCGCGTACCACCAGCCGACCGCAGCCTGCATCACGCCCTGCACGGGCACGATGAACAACATTGCCTGCGCCGCGGCGTAGAGCCATGGAAACCAGAGAAACGCGCCGAGCAAATACCATTGCGTAATGTAAATCTGATCGCCGCGGCGAAAACGGAACATCAATACTGCCCACGACATGATCAGCGCGTAAGCGACGAAAAGGACAACCGCGGCATAAGGTGGGAACTCGAGCCAGTCGTAGCCAGTGCTGTAACCCATGAGAATTCCGATTACGCCAATCAGGACACCGATGTTCCAAAACCAAATGCCGGTGACGATCAGCAACGGATGCCGCAAAGTTGTCCGGCACAATCGCGCCATCAGCCAGATCGCCGTTCCCATCGCGGCCATCGACGCCCAGCCGTAAATCATCACGTCCATGTGCACCGGGCGGAGCCGGCCCCAGGTCAGAAAGCTGAAGTCCGAAAGCCAATCCGGTGAATGCAATTTGAAGGAAACGAATCCGGCGAGCAGCGTTCCGATTAATAACCAAACCATCGCCGACGCGTAAAACATCAGCACCGGCACCCGCGTGGAAGCATCGATGCGCGCGCGCTCGAGTTGTTCCGTGTCGCCGGCGGCGGCTGAAACGGTCGGTTCTTTTAAAGGAATGTCAGCGGCTGGAGTCATTCGTTAGGCAAAATCGACATCTTCATAATTGTCCCGGAGTTGCTCCGCGAACCGGCAATGGACTTCCCGGCGGCGTTAGTGATGAAGTTGCTGAAGGCGACGCGGCCGGCGCGGCGCCGGACGATTTCGATGAGGCAGCTGGAGAGGTAGAAGCTCCTGGCTGCGTCGATGGCTGCACCGCCGGTGGGTTCACTGCCGCGGCAGGTTGTCCACGCGCTTCCGAATTCGGACCGGCAACTGAAGTTGGTTTCGGCGTTCCGCTTGTTTGCGGTGAAGCAGATGGCGCCGGCGATGCCGATGCTGGGCCCCCCGGCGCTGCAGAGGATTCCGGCGACGCAATCGCGTATGCGGACGCGGTCTTTTTGTTCGCGAGGTCTGCAATCGTTAATTCCATCGCGCGATCGATCGGCAATCGCACTGTGCCTTTGTTTTTGTCGACCCAGGCATAACTCGTCAGCGCTTTGGTGTCCTCATCGCGCGCGTCTTTTAGCTTTTTCACGCGCGCCTCCGCGCGCATGCGTTCGTAATTATCACCGCGCGGCGCGGGCCCGATCACGGCCACGACCATTATGCCGAATAGCGCAAACAACAGGACGACGCCGACCCATGTCGAAAACGGCGCAGGCGATTGAAATTGTTCGGGATTGGCCATCTCAGTTCACCAAATTCAAAGATTCGACCAGGCGCGGGTCGCGGACTGGAAAGAGCGAAGTCTTTCCAACGATGCGCAAGTAAACGAAGGCTAGCGTCGAGCCGATGGCGACGATCGCGGCAAAATCCCAAAGGCTGACGTGAACGCCGGTCCCATGCAGCGCCGGCAAGACCACGAGATAGATGTCGAGCATTTGCATGAACAAAATCCAGGCGGCGACATAGCAGAGCTGGCGCGGATGCTTTTTAATCGATTGCAAAAGCAGAATGGCGAACGGTCCAAAGAACCGGCCAAAGACCAGCAACATACTCACGCCCCACCACGATTCAGTATTTCGGGTTAGAAAATATTGGGTCTCTTCCGGAAGATTCGCATACCAAATCAGCATGTACTGGCCGAAGCCGATGTAGGCCCAAAAAACGCAGAAGGCGAACATCCACTTCCCCATGATGTGATAATGCTCGGGCGTGACCACGTTCTTGAGGTAACCGGCGCGCTGAAGCGCAGTGATGACGAGCACAAGCAACGACATCGAACTGCCGGCCGCGCCGGCGAAAATGTAGACGCCAAACATGGTGGAGAACCAGCGATACTGGAGACCCAGCAACCAATCGTAGGCGCCGAAGGTTACCGACAATGCGAATAATGGCAGACTAACAAACGAAACTCTGCGAAGCCAAATGGTGAACCGCGGATTGCCGTCCTTGTCCTGGCGCACGGAAAATTTTCTCAGCAGCTGCGACGCGATGATGAAAAATCCGAGGAAGAAAGCCGCCCGAAGAATGAAGAAACTGAGGTTCAAATACGCGCGTTTGGAATCAAGGTTCGGTTCTTTTCCCGGCTCAATGTTCATCCATTCGTAGAGATGATGTCGTAAAAGCAGGATCGGGATGAAAAAGATCGCCAGCACTGCGATGAGCACGGCGATGTTTTCGAGCTGACGTCGCACCACCACCGTCCAATTCGCGTCGGTGGCGTAATGCACGATCGTCCAGAAGAAACAGCCGGCGCACAGGGTGAAGAAAAACCCAAAGGCAAAGAGCCATGAGAAACTGAACTGCGTCGGATCAATCGCCGCGCCCGCGCCGCACAATGCCAGCGCAACAAATGCAACCACACCGAGCAGGACCGACAAACCGGCAAAGCGACCGGTCTCGAAATGCTCGCCTTCCGGTGTCGGCGCATTATGCAAACGATCGCTCACTTCTTCGGGGCCTCCGGTTTGGCCGGCGCTTTGTTTTCGGCCGGTTTCCCTTCCGCGGACTTCGCTTCGGGGGGTTTGTTCTCGGCTGGTTTTTCCAAATCAGCGCGATGCTCGGGCGGGACATCGGCAATCGCCCCATTCTGGCTTCGTTGCAGCGCGCGAAGGTAAGCAATGATCGCCCAGCGATCCTGCACCATGATGTTTGGTCCGTAGGCCATCATCGTGTTCTTGCCGTTTGTGATTGTGTTGAAAATCTCGCCGTCGGCCATTTTGCGAATGCGATCGTCCTGCAACGTCACGACGGTCGCGAGTCCGTATGATTTTGTGATCCCATTTCCTGCCGCAGTCATGCCGTGACACATCGCGCAGGTGATATTGAAACGCTCGCGCCCGCGCTCCAGTAATTCCGCCGTCACCGGAACCGGGATCCCGGTTCCCCAATTATTGCCCATCTTGCCCGTGTTGACGTAATCGGTGCCGACACTAAAACCGGCAGCGGAGTGAGACTCCGGCGCGCCGCTCGATTGTGGCTTGGGCATTTCATAACCGATCGGCACTGTTCCGTTCACCGGCATGCGTGGACCGCGGCCGTCCGCAAAAAAATTCAGCGGCGATTGCGCGCGCACTTTCATCTGCCGCACCATGTCGGGAAAAATTTCCCACGGCTCATTGGTCGTTTTTTCTCCACGGAACCCGAGCACGGCGACAGCCGCGATCGTGAGCAACAAAGAAATTAAAAGGAATCCGCGCAACATAATCAGTCCTCGTGCACGATGGTGATGTTTTGGCCACCGCTGCGCTCGAGTAATTCGCGCGCTTCCAGTTCGGTGAAGCGCGGATCGCGGGCTTCGATCACGAGGAAAAATCCGTCATTAGTGACTCGTTTGAACCGCTCCCAGTTAAAGATCGGATGATGCGGCCGCGGCAGACCGTTCATGATCAGGACCGCGAAAAACGCCGCGAAAGCGGAGAAAAGAACCGTCAGCTCGAACATAATCGGGAAAAACGCCGGGACCGTTTTCCAGTCCCACGGTTTTCCGTGAACAACGAGGCGATACAATCCCCAGGACGGACCGAACTCGACGAGCATCGCCGTGAGCAAACCGGAAATGCCGCCGACAAGCACCACTGCGCTGAGCCAAGATTTCCCGAGGCCCATCGCTTCGTCCATGCCATGAATTGGAAACGGCGAAAACACATCCCAACGTTTGAACCCGGCGTCGCGCACGATTTTGGCCGCTTCGTAAAGGGCCGACGCGCTCGGATATTCCGCCCCCATTGCGTAAACGTCGTGACCATATGGCGTTCTCATGTGCGCTCCATTCCACCCGCGGCGACGGGATGATGGCCATTAGGCGAATGCGCATGCGCGTCGGCTTCCGGCAAAACGATCTTCACTTCCGACATCGCTATCATCGGCAGAAACCGGACGAACATGAGGAACAGCGAGGTGAAAATCCCAAGCGTGCCGATGAACGTCCAGATGTCGACCCAGGTTGGGATAAACATGCCCCACGACGACGGAAGAAAATCCCGATGCAGGCCGCCAACGATGATGATGAAACGCTCGAACCACATTCCCGCGTTCACACACATGCAAACGAAATACACGACCAGAATGTTTCGCCGGCACCAGCGGAACCAGAAGAGTTGCGGCGAAAGGATGTTGCAGAACAACATTCCGGTCCACCAGTACCACCAATAGGGCCCAAAGACGCGATTCCAAAATCCAAACCGCTCGTAAGCGTTGCCGCTATACCAGGCCACGAAAAATTCCATCGCGTAGGCGTAGGTCACGAACGAACCGGTCAACAAAATGATCTTCGCCATTTTGTCGATGTGCTGCGGCGTGATGATGTCCTGGAGTTTGAAGATCGCCCGCGCCGGGATGAGCAACGTCAGCACCATGGCGAACCCGCCGAAAATCGCGCCGGCAACGAAGTAAGGTGGGAAAATTGTCGTATGCCAGGTCGGCAAAATCGACGACGCGAAGTCGAATGACACCACGCTGTGAACGGAAAGCACCAGCGGCGTGGAAAGACCGGCCAGAAGCAGATACGCCATTTCGTAATGACGCCAGTTGCGATTCGAGCCGCGCCAGCCGCACGCGAAAACGCCAAATAAAAATTTTCTGATTTTGGTGGTCGCACGATCGCGCAACGTCGCGAGGTCCGGAATTAAACCCGTGTACCAAAATAAAACCGAGACGGTAAAATAGGTCGAAACCGCGAACACGTCCCACATCAAAGGGCTGCGGAAATTCGGCCAGATGCCGTAATTGTTAGGCAATGGCGCCAAATACCACGCCATCCAGACGCGGCCAACGTGCACGCCGGGGAAAATCGCGGCGCACATCACCGCGAACAGCGTCATCGCTTCGGCCGAGCGATTGATCGAGGTCCGCCATTTCTGCCGCAGCAGATACAAGATTGCGGATATCAGTGTGCCAGCATGTCCGATACCGATCCAAAAAACGAAGTTTGTGATGTCCCAGGCCCATCCGTTCGGAATGTTATTTCCCCAGACCCCGACGCCGGTGGAAATTTGGTAACCGAGACAGAACAAACCGAACATGGCGATCGAGCCGGTGATGGTAAAACAAACCCACCACCAACGCGGCGCCGGTTGTTCGGCCACCCCGGAGATGCGTTCGGTGAGCCAGCTGAAATTCCGCCGATTCAACACCAGCGGCACGCGCGCAAGCGGACGATCAACGCTTGTCACGGCTTCTTCCTGCATCGCGTCCTGTGTGGTAGGCCAATCGTTCATTTAGTTAAGATCGACATCGTCATGCTTTCTCTGCCGGAGAAGCCACGCCAATGTTGGAGGCGTCGGGCATTTTCGGATTTGGATTGCGAATGCGTCCGAGATAACTCGTGCGCGTGTTCACGTTCAAATATTCCAGCAGCCGATAGTTGCGGTCCTGCTGTTTCATCTTCGAAACTTTGCTTTCCGGATCTTTGATGTCGCCAAAAGTGATCGCCTCGTGCGGGCAGGCCTGCGCGCAGGCGCTGGTAAACGAATCGCGCGGAATTTTTAGATCTTTACCAGAGGCGCCAGCACGGACATGCGCCGCGATCTTCGCCTCCTCAATTCGTTGGACACAGAACGTGCATTTCTCCATCACGCCGCGCATCCGAACCGTCACATTCGGATTCTTTTGCATTTTGGTGACGTCGGGCGCGCCTTTTTCGGTAAATGGCGCGATGTACTCGCGATAAATCCCAAATTCGCCGGCGATTTTCTTTTTCGCGATTGGCCGCTGGTTGTAATCAAAGAAGTTAAATCGGCGCACTTTGAACGGGCAATTGTTCGCGCAATAGCGGGTGCCGACGCAGCGGTTGTAAGCCATGACGTTGAGACCGTCCTCGCTGTGGATCGTGGCATTGACTGGACAAACGGTTTCGCACGGCGCGTTTTCGCAGTGCTGGCACATCATCGGTTGATGGACAACCTCCGGATTCTCCGGAAATTCGCCGTTGTCTTCGTCGAACGATTTCGCGCTGGCGTAGTAACGATCGATCCGGAGCCAGTGCATCACGCGGCCATGCGAGACTTGTAGTTTGCCAACGATTGGAACGTTGTTCTCAGCCTGACAGGCGACGACACACGCGCTGCAACCGGTGCAAACGTTAAGATCGACGTTCATCCCCCACTGCTGCGGCGCGTCCAGCGGCGGATGCGAGTAAAGCGAGAACGTCTTTGACGGCTCGTCCGCGCCGCCGCATTTTTTCACGAACTCGTTGTCTTCGCGATAACCATCCAGAGTCGCTTCGCGCACCACGCCACGGCCCTCGATACTCCAGTGATCTTGGGTAATCGAGAGTGGATATTTCTTTCCCACTTTCGTGACCTGCACGTTCTCGATGTTCTTGCCGTCGACGACTGCGAAATGCGGATTGTTCGCCGTCCGCAAAAAGTAGGCGTTGAATCCTGTGTCCTCCGCGATCGGTCCTGCTTTCTTGCGACCGTACCCGAGCGGAATCGTGATCGAATTGTCAACGTGTCCAGGAGAAACGTAAGCCACAATCACGAGTTCACGTTGAATCGGTTGGTCGTTCGCGTCTTTTGCCGTCTCGTTAATCGCGATTTGGATCAGGTCGCCGGTCTCCACGCCTAACGACTTGGCAAAGTTCGGGCTCATCATTGCCGCGTTGTCCCAGGTCAGCTTTGTGATCGGATCCGGTAATTCCTGGAGCCAGCCGTTGTTGGCGTAACGGCCGTCATCCATCGCGTAACTGCGAACGAAAACGATCTCGGGCGAATCTTGCGTCGGCGCAGGTGTTGTCGCCCAAAGTTGTTGCGCCAGCGGAGCGGCGGCGCCGCCGTTAAATGTAACCGGTCGATCGCGCAACGGAATGTGCGCCGCAAATCCGTCGCGCAAGAATTTCGACCACGCAGTCGGAAAGTCGCCCGGTGGTTTAGTGGCGTGGAAAGTTTCCTGAATCAGTTCGGGACCTTCCATCCCGCCACCGCGGGAGCCGCCGAGCAGTGCGTTCAGGATTTGGATTTCACTCAAACCGCCGAAGAGCGGGAGGATCATCGGTTGGATCGACAAGTAGGCGCCGTCCGATGTCAGCGCGTCGCCCCACGACTCCAAATAATGCGCCAACGGAACATGCCACTGGCTGATTGTCGATGTTGCGTCTTCGTGATAACCGAGCCGCACTACTTCCGGCACTTTCTTTTGCAAATCCGCCCAATCGATCGGCGTTTTCTTGTCCGAATCCTGCGCAACCGCGCGGGGGGCGTTGTAAACCGGGTCGCCGCCAAAAATGAAAAGGTGTTTGATCTCGCCGCGGTTCATCCGGTCGGCCAGCTGCAAAATACTTTTCGTGTTCTTGTTTCGCGGAAACTCTCGGACGACAACAGTGCGTCCGATGTTTTTCAGCGCCGAATTCATCGCGTAGGCGAGCAGCTGAACGACGACGGGTTGATGTTGCCCCGCGAGAACGATGCTCACGCCCGATTTCGCAATCAGATCATTCGCCGCTTCGCGCAGCCATTCGTCATCGAATTCCGCGCCGCCTTGCACGGCCGCAGTCAGCGCACCCAAAACCGAGCTCAATCCCGCATCTTTGGTGGCGTCGGCAATTTTTCCAGCAAGCGCATAGGTGAACGCCGGGATCTGACTCGCGGCGCAGCGCAACCGATGATCGGCCATCGCGCCGGTGATCGTGAACCGGTTCTCGACTACGTAGAGCCGGTTCATTGTGTCCTTCGATGATTTTATCCGGCGTCGCTGCGTAAACGCGCGAGCGCCCATCAGATCGCCTTCGCCGCAATCGAGAAAGTCGCTATCGAGCGCGAAGACCACGTCGGCGCGATCGAAGCGCGGGATCAATCGCACATTTTCGCCGAAACCGGTGCGAGTCGCGTAATTTTGCGCTTCACTCAACGCCGCCTCGTAGACGCACCACATCATTTTTGGAAAAGCCTTTTCCAAATCGACGCGTAATCTCTCGCGTGTTGGCGAATGCGCTTCCTCAACCAGAAACGCCAGACCGTCGCCGCCATTGGAGCCGAGTTGCCCTCGCAGCTTGTCGATGTAGGAATCAAACTCGCCGCGATTGGAATCTTTGCCGCGATTCACGAATCGTCGCGATCGCGCCGGATCGTAAAGATCGAGAACGGAGGCCTGCGCGAATGTGTCCGTCGCGCCGGCGCTGGCGGGATGAAGCGGATTGCCTTCGAGTTTGATCGGCCGGCCGTCGACAGTGGTCGCGATCAGCGGAATTGCGCCGGCGCGCCGCGGCATCGCGGTGGCGTAGTAGAGAAATTTTCCTGGAATCGTCCACTCAGCGCTTTTCGTGAACGGGACGAGGTGCATTTCCGGACGTCGGCAGCTGGTTAGGCCAAGACCGGCCAATGCCATCGAAGCCCCCATCAACTTCATGAAATCGCGCCGCGACCATTCGTCTTCGCTAATTTCCGAAGCGCCGGCCGGAAATTCGCGTTCCAGCCATTCGCGAAACTCCGGGGTGTTGCTGTATTCGCCGAGACTGCGCCAGTATTTTTTCCCGGTCAGCGGCTCGGGTGGACGTTGAAAGACGCGTTTCATCGGTGGCAGGTTTGGCAATTTGTGCTCGGAGCGATGTTCCAGCGTTCCTTCAATGTCTGACCGATCTCTGGCTGCGTCAGATGTTTCTTCTTCGACCAGTCCTCGTTCACGTCCTTTGGCTTTCCGTATTTGGCGACGAACTCCGCCGGTTTCACATCGTCAGGTTTCCAATCGAGATTGAAAACTTCTTCCTGCGGGCGCAGAAAATTTTCGGGGTGGCGATGACATTCGAGACACCACGCCATGCTGTGCGGCTTGGCAATGGACACCGTCGACATGTGATTCACCGAACCGTGACAGCTGAAGCAACTAATGCCGCGATTCACATGCGCGCTGTGATCGTAAAAGACGTAATCTACCGTGCGATGCAGCCATACCCACTCGATCGGCTTGCCGGTCTTCCAGCTTTGTCGGACCGGTTCTAGCTTCGGGTTGTCTTTTTGCACCTGCGAGTGGCAGTTCATGCAGGTCTGGGTGTTTGGCACATTCGAATGCGCCGCCACTTCCACGAAGCTGTGGCAATAGCGGCAATCCATTCCGAGCTGGGTCACGTGAATATCGTGGGGAAATGGCACCGGCTGGATCGGTTGATAACCAACTTTGGTATATTTCGGCGTGACGTAATACCACGTGGCTGCAGTCAATCCGCACGCGATCAAAATACCGGCGATCGCCATTTGCAGCGGCAGCCAGTTCGTCCACTTTGGGAAAAAATTCGCCATAAAATCAGCGGACGCCCTGCCCGGGCCAACACGGCCGCCAACTTAGAAACGAATTCGAATCCCTCTCAGGATGTGCGTGCATCGAAACCATCACTCTATGAATCGAAATTCGCTCGGCAAAAGAAAACTCGTAGGTAGCATGTCGATCTAAATTCCCGCCAACTCTTCCGATACGGAAAAGTTGCCGTTTCGCAAAATGATCACGTCAAAACTTCGGGGAAGCGTCAAGTGAAAGCGCGTATTTCTTTTGTCTTCTTTTTGGCCGCCTTCGGCCCAATTTCACAAATAGGCGCGGCCGAGGATGCCGATCTTCTGTTCTTCAACGGGAACATTTACACAGTTAACGAAAAAACACCGCACGCTGAAGCGGTCGCGGTCAGAAAAGACAGAATCATTTTCGTCGGCTCAAACGAAGACACGAAAAGATTTCGTGCTGCCCGCACCATTGATCTTGGCGGAAAAACAGTCGTTCCAGGCCTGACCGATTCGCATTGTCACATTTTCGGAATCGGCGAACGCGAGCTGACTTTGAACCTGGAAGGAACAAACACGCTGATGGATTTCCTGGCGAAGGTTGCAGAGCGCGCCACGAAAACCGAGCCGGACAAATGGGTTACCGGCCGCGGTTGGATCGAAACGTTTTGGAAACCTGCCCAATTTCCGACGCGGCAGGACTTGGATAAAGTAGCGCCACACAATCCGGTCTTCGTCACCCGCGCCGATGGTCACGCCTCGGTCGCCAACTCTGCCGCGCTGAAAATTGCCAAGGTCGACAAGAACACCCCGAATCCGTTTGGTGGGGAAATTCTAAAGGATAAAACGACTGGTGAGCCGACCGGGATGTTGTTGGATAACGCGCAGGACCTGGTTGAGAAAAATATTCCGAAACCAACTGCACACGAACGCGAGCAGGCGCTGTTGACCGGCATCAATCGCGAGATCGGGCTGGGCTGGTGCGAAATTCAAAATGCCGGCAGCCACAAGGATGATATTGCCCTAATCAAAAAAGTTTATGCTGCCAGCAAAGCGAAGATTCGATTTGTCAATTGCGTCTTTGGTCCGGGCGAGGACGCGCAAAACTTTCTGCGCGAAGGATCGACAATCAATGCGTTCGATCACCACTTCACGCAGCGAACCATTAAGGTGATCTTCGACGGCGCGCTCGGCTCGCGCGGCGCGGCGCTGTTAAAACCGTACAACGACGCGCCCGATGCGTCCGGTTATCTCACAGAGAAACCCGAAGAGCTTCGTCCCATGTTCGAAGAAGCGTTGCGCCGCGGCCTTCAAGTTGAGACGCACGCGATTGGCGACCGGACCAATCGAACGATTCTGGATCTTTACGAAGCCGCGTTGAAAGCGGTTCCACCTAACGAACGCAAAATCGCAGAGCCACGCTGGCGCGTCGAGCACGCACAGATTGTCGATCCCGCTGATCTCCCGCGGTTCGCCAAGCTCGGCGTGATTCCATCAATGCAACCATCACACGCGATCAGTGATTTATTTTTCGCCCCGGCGCGACTTGGAATGGACCGGCTTGCCGGGGCCTACGCATGGCAATCGTTTCTGAAATCGGGAGTTATCATTTGCGGCGGATCCGATGCGCCGGTCGAGCGCGGTGAACCGATGATTGAGTTTTACGCCGCAGTCGCGCGCAAAAGCATCAAAGGCGAATCCGGTCCCGGTTGGCATCCCGAACAAGCGGTTTCGCACGAGCAGGCGTTGAAAATGTTTACGATCTGGCCGGCTCAAGCCGTGTTTGAAGAAAACGACAAAGGTTCGATCGAACCCGGCAAGCTCGCCGATTTCACCGTGCTTTCGCAAGACATCATGAAGATTCCAGAGCCGGAAATTCTCAAAACACGCGCCGAAATGACGATCATCGGCGGCGAGGTTGTCTTCGGTAAAATCGATTAACCACGAATGAACACTAATTGGCACTAATGACCGCGACGAAAATTCGTGCCTATTTCAGCGCCCGAGTAAGTAAATCGCAACTAGCGCCACCAGAAAATACGGAACCAGAATCGCCGCGCCGGCGTACTCTTTGGCTATTCGTTGACCAAAAAAGAGACAGAGAATCGCGATCGCCGAAACAATCGCGCCGTAAAATGCGATCATCGGATTGTGCGTGAAGAGCAGCGCGAGAAGCCCAACTCCACTCAGTGCGCCGGCTGCTAATTCAATGATGGTGAGCGCTCCAAACAACAGCGGTACCACTCCTGCCAACAGGCTTTTCGAGAAATGGCCGGTTAGCCAGGTTAGATTGCCTTGTCGATCGACGATTTTGTCGATGCCCGATTGCAGAAATAGGATCGCTAGGAAAGCCGACACGAGAAGCTGGAGGAAATACGACGGGCCAAGCGTTAGCATATTGTCATGTCGACCGAATCATGCCGCACTGCGGCAAACTAAGATTATGGGAACATTTTGGATGCACTAGCGGGAGCGTAAGTAGAGACATCTCTAAATATTTCTGAACGGAAATAGCAAGAGATTCCTCGACTTCGCTCGGAATGACAGAAGACAATTACGAATACAGATACTCGTCGTGATACTCGCGCTGCGGCGCAAATTGAACTGACTGATCGCCGCCGGCCTCCGGATATTCGAAGATTTTGCCTTCGTAATTGCGGATCACGATTTTTTCGTTGTCGTGGTAGAGAACGTAGCCGGGATTGATCGGTACTTTGCCGCCGCCGCCGGGGGCGTCGATCACGTATTGCGGCACGGCGTAACCGGTGGTGTGACCGCGCAAGCCTTCGATGATCTCGATCCCTTTCGCGACCGACGTGCGCAGGTGCGACGAACCGTTGATCAGGTCGCACTGATAAATGTAGTACGGCCGAACGCGGCACATGAGAAGTTTGTGCACGAGAGTCTTCATCGTCTCGAGATCGTCGTTCACGCCGGCGAGGAGCACACTTTGATTGCCAAGCGGAATTCCGGCGTTGGCCAGCCGTTCGAGTGCTTCTTTTACTTCGATCGTGAGCTCGCGCGGGTGGTTCGCGTGCACGCTCATCCAGAGCGGATGATGTTTGGCAAGAATCGCGCACAGCTGGGGCGTGATGCGTTGGGGCAGGAAAATCGGAACCCGGGTGCCGATGCGTAGAAATTCGATATGGGAGATCGCTCGCAGTCGCGACAGCAACTTGTCGATCTTATCGTCGCTGAAAATCAACGCGTCCCCGCCGCTCAACAAGACGTCGCGCACCTTGGTGTGTTGTTCGAGATAACGAAACGCTTCCTCGAAATCGGTGTGCAGTTCCTGTTCGCCAACGCCACTGACTACGCGACTGCGGGTGCAATATCGGCAATAGGCCGCGCAACGATCCGTCACCAAAAGTAAAACGCGGTCGGGATAACGATGGACCAATCCGGGGACTGGCATGTGTGAATCTTCGCCGCAAGGATCGGCCATATCGTAGGGTGATGCCCAGGTCTCTTCGACCCGCGGAATGACCTGTCGCCGGATCGGATCGTCCGGATTTTTCTCGCGCGGGATTAGATTGAAAAAGTGCGGCGTGACCGCGAGCGCCAATTTATCTCCCGAAAGGAGCACCCCGCTGCGTTCCTCGTCGCTGAGATTGATCCCGCAGTCGCGGGACTCGAGCTGAGCGAGCGAAGTAACCCGGTTCTTGAGCTGCCATTTCCAATCGTTCCAAAGTTCGGGCGCGATTTGCGGCCAATAGCCCGGCGCATGTGAGACGAACTCTTTTCCATCACCATTTCGAAAAGCTTCCATTTGAGTAAGGACGAAAACGCTAAGACCGGTCAGAATCGTGTCAACGCGCGCACCGCAAAGTGCGCCGCGCACTCGCCATTTAGAGGGCAACCGCTCCTACTGCACCGTCACGAGTGTGCCGATGGGAATTTCCGCGAAAAGTTTTCTCGCCGTTTCGCCGGGCAAACGAATGCAACCGTGCGAGGCCGGGTAATTGGGGACAACGCCCTCGTGCATGCCGAAATCGAGACAACTCAACCGCATGAAGTAGGGCATATCGACATGATAAATCGTGGAACGATGATTGCGTTCTTTGTCCGTAATTACGAAATACCCGCGCTTGGTCGAATAGCCCTCGCGGCCGGTGGAACAGGTAGAATTCAAAACCGGCACGCCGTCTTTGATCAGCGCCATGTGCTGGGAAGAGAGCGAAATTTCAATTCGAAGCTTCTCCGGCGACGGTCCGCTGCCGAGGAGAATTTGCGCCGGTTGCCAATGGCCGAGCTCAGCCGCGAAATAGAGCGCAATCATCTTATAGCGCCCGGTGGCCCGGTTGCGGTCGGCGCCTGCTTGCAACAGCGCGCGGACGTAATCGGTGCGGCCCAGTCCGGCCGCCAGCATCAGGCAGGTGACGTTGCGGTCGTCTTCGATGTAATTGCGAAACGACTTCGACGGAAGCGCGTCGAGAAATTCCTTGTCATATTTTGCCGGCAGGGTCGTGTTCGCATCCGCGCCGCAGTCCAACAAGGTTGTAACCAAGGGCACATTGTCAGTGGCGATCGCGTAGGCGAGCAGCGGAACGCGCTTCCCTTCCGGCGTAGGCGGAGGGATGTGTTTCGAAAGCAGCAGTCGGACTGATTCGCGATCCCCCGCGCGCAAAACATTATCCAAAGCGCGCAACGCGCCGGGACTCCACTGTTCAAGCCGCGGCAGTCGCGTAAGAATTTCCTGGGCAATTTTAGTGTTGGCGCTCCCGAGAGCAAGGGTCAGCAGCTCACCACTGTCGCCGTAAGCCAATTCCAGGTTCGGCGTCAGGCTCAAAAGAAGATCGACGGTTTCGAGTTTCTGCGCAGTCACAGCATAATAGAGCGCCGAATGACCTGCACGGTCTCTGGCAGTAATGTCGGTAACATGTCCAGCCATCGCCCGAACCGACTCCAAGTCGCCATGCATCGCCGCCACCATTAACGGAGTTACTCCCGCGTTATCCGCCAGATCAGCGCTGGCGCCGGCATCCAGTAATCTCCGCGCGACAACCCCATCCTCCCGCAAAATCGCAGTGAAAAGCAAAGAGCGGTCATTCGCTCCCCGGACGTTTGGATTCTGATGCTCGCGAAAGTAACGATCGATCAACGAAGTTTGATGCGAATCCATCGCGCGAACAAAGTCTTCCGCGGGAATCGGTTTGGGAGCGCCGTGATCGGATGCAAGCCGTAGCGCCACTAGCACAAAGGCGGCGGACAAGGCGGCAACCAAGGCCCGATTCAAGTTAGTTGAACGCATATCCGGAGAGAGACCGACCGATAGTATACCATTAGTCAAGCGGCGCAACCGCTGGAATTCGCATGCCCTGGGGTATCCCGTCCGGTGGACTGGGGACGTTGAACGTTGCATGTTGGGTGCTGTCCAACCTCGAACCGATGCGCTTGATCTCAATTTCAGTTCTTATCGCCACGGTGAGCACGCTGTCGACCCTAGCGGCGACCCCGGAGATTGCACCGATGCCGACGGTTCCAGCGGCCGCAGCGGAGCAGGGTAAAGACGTGGTTCATCAGTTGAACAATGCTTTCGCCAAGGTTTTCGAGACTGTCGCGCCGAGTGTTGTCATTATCGAAATTTCGAAAAAGAGCGACAACGAAACCTCCGCTTTCGAGGATTTGTTCTTCCAAGGGCCACCCGACGAAAATAATCCCCGGCGAAACCAGAGAAATCTTGAGCCGATCCAAAGCGAAGGCTCCGGATTCATCGTCCGGCCGGACGGCTACATCTTTACCAACTTTCACGTGGTCGAAGCCGCCGATAAGATCGAGGTAAAACTAAAAGACGGCCGCGAATTTTCGGCGAAAGTGGTCGGCACTGACGAGAAGACGGACATCGCCGTCATTAAAATCGAGGCCAAAGATTTGCCGGTCGCGCAATTGGGCGACAGCGACGCGGTTCGAGTTGGGCAATTCGCCTTTGCCATCGGGGCCCCATTCAAGCTCGATTACACTTTCACTTACGGCGTCGTCAGCGGCAAAGGACGCAGCAAATTGCTCGCGACCAGCGGCTATTCGATTTCGGATTATTTACAAACTGATGCCTCGATCAATCCCGGCAACAGCGGCGGTCCGCTCTGCGATATCGATGGAAAAGTGATCGGTATGAACACGCTGATTAACGGAATCAACCGCGGCCTGGGCTTCGCTATTCCGAGTAACATGGCCAAAGAAATCGGCGAAGAATTGATCGCGGGACACAAGATCACGCGGCCTTGGCTCGGGATCCGAATCGAAACGCTCGGCGACGATCCTTCCATCCGCGAGCTGTTCAAAGGGGTTGAGAAAGGCGTCGTAGTCCGAACGATCGAAGCCGACGCTCCCGCCTACAAGAGCGATCTGCGGCCGTTCGACGTAATCACTCAAGTCGATGCCAACTTTGTCAGCACGGATTCGCAGCTGCAGCACGAGATTTTGAAAAAGAAAATCGGCCAGAAAGTCGAGCTGACGGTTTGGCGAAAGGGACAAACGCTTAAAGTGCCGGTCACCACCGGCGAATTGCCGAATGAAATCTCGCGCGCCTCGAATGAACCGGCGCGCCCGCCGCAGAATCCCGAGGAAGAAGCGGGAAAATTCGGGCTCCAAGTCCAGGAGTTGACCAAAGAAATGGCGCAACGCTTTAAGCTCGGCGTTCAGCGCGGCGTCATCGTGACCGACGTCACCGAAAACAGCCTGGCCGCGCAGCAGGGGATCGAACGCGAAGATGTCATCACCGAAGTCGATAGCAAACCGGTGACCGATGCGAAAACGTTTCGGGAAGCCTTAAACAAGGCCGATCCCAAACGCGGCGTTCTTCTCTATCTCGACCGCAAAGGCAGCAAGACTTTCGCAGTCCTAAAAGCCTCCGGCGGCGAACCGCCGGACGGTCGCTAAGCCTTGCGGCTGCCGACCACGACCAGCAGGATCCCGCCGACGAGACAGATTCCGCTTACGACCGGCGGAAAACTAATCCCGTGACTTTCGGTGTGACTTATCTCGAGCGGACCTAACTGCGCATCTTTCTTTTTCTCGTTCCAACCCAGCCCGCCCCAGGCAAAACCGACAAAGCCAACGATGATGAGAACGATTCCGACAATTCCTGCTGGTTTCACGCGCGCGATGCTACAGCGGCCGGCGACCGGTGATCAATTGGATAATCAAAACCACAAGTGCGATCACAAGCAGCAGATGAATAAAACCGCCCAGCGTGTAGGAACTGACCAAACCAAGCAGCCAAAGAATCAGCAGAATAACAAAGATGGTCCAAAGCATAAAAAAACTTTCGTTTGAGGTTGTTGCCTAGGGTTCGTTTCGCCATGCGCAATCGCGCGTGCGAAAAAATTAGACGGGCGATGTCGCCCTTTTATTTACCGGCCTTTTTCAGAACAGCACGCAAATCCCATCCGCTCTGTTCCAGCTGCGCGCGGGCCGAATTGTAGTCGCACTCTGTTAACTCGGCCACCATCCGCGTGGCCCGGTCGCGCAACTTCGTGCTCGAAGTGTTCAAGTCGATCATCAGATTTCCGCGAACCTTGCCAAGCGCGACCATTGCGCCGGTGCTGATGATGTTGAGCGCAACCTTGGTCGCCGTTCCCGCTTTGAGTCGCGTTGATCCGGTCACAATTTCGGGACCGACGCCGAGATCAATTGCAAGATCGACATCCAATTGCCGGTCGCGCGCCGGATTGCAGCTGAGCAAGACGGTCTTCGCGCCTAACGACTTCGCTCGCTCGAGCGCGCCTAAGACGAAAGGCGTGCGACCGCTCGCCGTGATTCCAATTACAACATCGACATCCTTGACGCCGCGGCGATCAATTGCGAGCGCGCCGTTACTCCCCTCGTCCTCCGCGCCTTCCACGCTCCGGTGGAGCGCGGTCGCGCCGCCGGCGATAATGCCCTGCACGAGTTCAGGCGACGCGCCGAAGGTCGGCGGAATTTCGCTCGCGTCGAGCACGCCGAGCCGCCCGCTGCTGCCCGCACCGACGTAAAACAATCGGCCGCCTCTGCGCAGCGACTCAGCAACCAGCTCGATCGCGCGGGCAAGATCGGCACTCACCGCGCGCAACGCTTCTCCCACAAATTTTTCTTCGTCTACGAAAAGCTTTGCCAACTCCAGCGCGCTCATCTTTTCGAGATTTTCCGAGCGCGGATTGCGTTGCTCAGTCAATGCTGCAGCCAAGTCATCGATTTTGTCCGGAGAAGATTCTGCGTGAATTTCGGGCCAGCTCTGCATTTCTGCCGCGAGCCAAGCCGCGCCCAATTCCGGAGCTCGTTCGGAGTTCGTCACGCGCGCGTCGGGCAAACATTTCTTTAATCGCCGCCGAAACGCATGGGTGTAAATCGAATCGCGATGAAAAAGTCCCCCGAGCAAAACAATCTTTGGCGCGAGGACGTGTAATCTTGTCGCTACCGCTTCGGTGTATTCGCAAAGAACGCGCGCGCCTTCTTCGATAATTTCCATGACGCGCGAATCACCGCCGGCGGCGGCTTCGAAGACGACCGGCGTCAGCATTGCCACTTCCATTTTATCGGCCGTCTGCGCCCAGGCGACGAGTTCATCGAGATTATTCAGCGACAACGCTCGCAAGACTCTGGTCGTGAACTGGACTTCGCCGCGATGCAGATCGTATTCGCGCAGAATTAAGCGCAGCGCCTGCAGGCTGAGAAAATAACCGCCACCGGCATCGCCCAAAATGTGTCCCCAGCCTCCAGCGTTTTCGATCCGCTTGTCGCGACGACCGGTAATGGACGAGCCGCTTCCGGCGTTCACAACAATTCCATCACCATGGCCCAGCGCGGCGCCCAAACCGGAATCGCGATCGCTGCCGACCACAACTTTTGCCTGCGGCCAAATCTCGGCGCAGAGCCGCGTGAGCGATTGGCGATCTTCCCCGGTGCCACAGCCGGCCAGGAAAATGCCGGCCCGATTGATTTCTTTCGGCAGCTCCCTAAACGTCGACCGCAATTGGTCCAGCGGAGCGAGGCGAAAGTTTGCCGGCGGGAGTTTTCCCTGGTCCAAAACGCGCAGCTCATTCTCCCCGCGCTCGACCAAAACCCATGACGTTTTGGTCCCGCCACCCTCCACGCCCAGGATTTTTTCTCCGCCGTTCATTGTCGATCTTTGCCCTGTTTGTATCATGCCTTATGGCCAAAGACGAGGCTCAAGCGGCTAAGCGAGTCGCACGGCTCCGAGAGGAGATCAAGGAGCACGATCGCCGCTATTACGAGGAAGCCGCGCCAACCATCACCGATCGCGAATACGACCGGCTTTACAAAGAACTGGTCGATCTGGAGGCAAAGTTTCCAGAGCTCGTCACTGCCGACTCGCCGACTCAGCGGGTTGGCGGCAAGCCGCTTCAGGCCTTCGCGCAAATTCAGCATCGCGTGCCGATGCTTAGTCTGGACAACACTTATTCCGAAGATGAGGTCGCAAATTTCTACAAACGGATGACGCGGCTTCTGCCGGACGAAAAGATCCCGGTCGTGATCGAGCCGAAGGTCGACGGCGTCGCGGTGTCGGTGATGTACGAAAGCGGTCGGCTCAAATACGCCGCCACCCGCGGCGACGGTTTGGTCGGAGACGACATTACTCAAAACATCAAAACGATCCGATCGGTGCCGCAACAATTGCGTGGCGCTGCACCAAAAATTCTCGAAGTCCGCGGAGAAGCCTATCTCGACAAAGACGGCTTCAAGAGACTAAACCAAGAGCGCGAAGCTGCCGGGTTGCCGTTGTTCGCAAACCCACGCAACGCCGCCGCCGGCTCGCTCAAGCATCTTGATGCCAATGTCGCCGCGCGGCGACCGCTTGGAATGGTTTTTTACGGAACCGGCGCGACCGAAGGCGTAGATGTCGATCTTCACTCGAAGATCTTTCCATTATTCAAAAAGCTTGGACTGCCGACGCATGAAAATTGGTGGTCGGCCGATTCGGTCGAGAAAATTCTGGATGCGATTCGCAAGCTCGACCGAATTCGACATGATTTTCCGTACGAGACCGATGGCGCAGTGATCAAGGTCGACGCGCTCGCGCAACGTGAGCGCCTCGGTTTCACCGCGAAATCACCGCGCTGGGCAATCGCTTACAAATACGCCGCCGAGCGCGTCGAAACGAAGTTGCTCGATATTAAGGTGCAAGTCGGACGGACAGGCATTCTGACGCCAGTGGCTGTGCTTGAACCGGTGTTTGTCAGCGGCAGCACGGTCTCGCGCGCAACGCTGCACAATGAAGATGAGATTAAGCGCAAAGATATTCGCATCGGAGACACGGTCGTGATTGAAAAAGCCGGCGAAGTGATCCCGGCGGTGGTTGAAGTCGTGAAATCAAAACGGCCGCGTAACGCGAAACTGTTCGATTTCCTCAAACATATTCATGGCAAATGTCCGGTGTGTGGCGGCGAGGTCCGACGCGATCCACAATTTGTGGCCTGGCGTTGCGAAAACTTGCAATGCCCGGCGCAGACTACACGGCGCGTAGAGTTTTTCGCAGCCCGCGGCGCCCTCGATGTCGAAAGCGTCGGAGGTATCGTCGCGGACAAACTGGTCGAGCGTGGACTGGTGCGCGAGCCACTCGATCTATTCGAGCTGAAGGTTGAGCAACTTGGCAAGTTGAACCTCGGCACTGAGGAAAATCCCCGCATCTTCGGCGAAAAGAACGCTACCAAAGCGATCCAAGCGATTGAACGGGCGAGAACTTTCCCGCTCTCACGCTGGCTTTATGCGCTCGCAATTCCAGAAGTTGGCAAGACGACGGCGACGGATCTCGCGCGTTTTCACGAGACCATCGAGGAGGTGGCAAATTCCAAACTTCTCCGCGACGTGCTCGCTTACCATGAAAGCAAAGGCGACAAGCAGGCCGCGAAAGAAATCGCCGAACGATTGATTAAATCAGGTTTTGCCGAGCCATCGAAGAGCAAGATCGACAAGAAGGCGGGGATTGTCACCGAAGTCGGGCGGGTCGTTGCTCAAAGTATGCTCGACTTTTTTGCATCTGCGGCCGGCAAAAAGATTCTTCAACGGATGGAGCAATTACGGATTCATCCGAAAAGCGAAAAAGTTTCGGCCAAAAAACTGGCGGAGCTGCCGTGGGCCGGGAAAACATTTGTCCTTACCGGCACATTGCCGTCTATGACCCGCCAAGAAGCGTCGGCCAAAATCGAAGCGCTTGGTGGTCACGTCAGCGGGAGCGTGAGCAAGAAAACAGATTACGTGCTCGCCGGCGCGGAAGCGGGCAGCAAACTCGATAAAGCGAAAGATCTTGGCGTGCAAATCCTAAGCGAAAAAGACTTTCGCGAAATGTTGTAGCGGCGTTTGGGTCAAGCGCCGAAACTGGAGAAATAGGCGCTCGCCGCGGCGAGCGCCTCTACAACTAAGGCGTGCGTTCCGGCACAGACTGCAGATTTAACGGCATCGCGCGATTCAACGATGGGGGCGCCGCCAGCCGCCCGTCTGGATATGAATCCGCCTGAATCTGAAACGTGATCTTTTCACCGCCACGCGCGACGGTTATCGGCACGGCGTCGCCGGCCGTTAAAAAGAACGATGCTTCGAGAATGTCTTCAGGTTCATGCACCTTTGTCCGACCGATTTGAAGGACCACGTCGCCGGCCTTGAGACCAGCCTCGGCCGCGGGCGTGTCCTTCATCACCTTGGTCGTCACAGCTCGCGAGCCCTCGACTGGCGCGGCGGCCTCTTGAACGTTAGTGCCAATCCAGCCATACCGAGGCTCACCGAAACGGACGTAATCGCTGCGAAGTTTTTCTGCAGCCTCGATCGGCAACGCGTAACAAGAATTGTTTTCAAAGGTGTAAAGCAGAATGCCGACTACCTCGCCTTTCAAATTCAAAAGCGGCGCGCCGCCTTCTCCGCGCTGTGGCGGAAGATTCACCCGTAGATGTTTAGTTGGAAAATAGCCGCCGAAACATTTGCGATCGAACCCGGCGATCATGCCGAAGCTGGGTGTCTCGGCGAGGTCGAGTGGAAAACCAATCGTCACAACCGGAGTAGCGATTTCGAGTTGGTCCGAATTTCCAATCGGCAGCGCTGGGCTAGCCAAGTCGACCTTCAACATTGCGATCCCACTGCGCAGATCGGCCATTAGCTGATGCGCCGGATATTTCTTGCCCTTGAACTCGACGTTAATGTTCTCAGCTTCGCCGCCGACAGAATAGGCGGTGTAAAGCGTGCCGGTCGGATCGACAAAGAAGCCGGTGCCGGAAAGTTCGCCGTGTTGGTCGGTCGCCTCGATTTTGACTACCGCTTTGGAGCAGTGCTCGAAAACATCTTTGACCTCGCGGCTAACCGTGGCCATCGATTCAGGTTGTTGCTGAATCGCTACGGGCGATTGGCCAGGGCTCGATTCCGCTCGCGCTGTCTGATGGCGATTACAGGCCGCGACAGCGAGGAATGCCAACGCAAATGTGATTTGCGAGGAAATCGGAAACTTCGCTCTCAACGGGAGATTGAGCGAAAATCTAGAACTTGAAAGTCGTCTCATAACTCACGGGCACGCTGTCGAGCACATAGCGAGGCGTACCGCTCCGGTGAGTTTGGGCGCTTTCCTTAATATTGCGAAGCGACCGCGTGTTAAAGACCCGTGTCGCCACGGGCGATGCCAAAGTCCATTCTGGTTCAGTGCTGGCGGGCACGACTAACACTGATCGATCCTTCGCGGCAACCGTCGCCGGCTGTGGCGCCTGGTAAATCCGCAGCGAAATAACCGCCGCACAAACGAGCACGGCCGTGACTGCGGCTGGATAAGAAGTGAGGGTTGAGAGGTTGAAGGAAAATACGAAATCGCGCGCCCGATCGATGCAGATGCGCCAGAGCGGCTCCCGTAAAAGTTCGTCGCGCTGACGGCGATGAAATTCGTGGAGAAAACTGTCGAAGTAACCGGGCGGCGGCTGTTCGTAACGTTTGAGGCGAAGCAGCTTCGTTATTTCGTTGTCGTTAAACTCGTCCATGGGCGCTGATCAGGTAACCGGATTTTTTCGAAACTCGTCTAGATAATTTTGCAGTTGCCGGTTGGCGTAGAAAAGCCTGGATCGTACAGTGCCTTCTGAAACACGCAAGATTTTACTGATTTCTGCGTGAGGCATCCCCTGAATATGGAACATCGTGACCACAGCTCTGTGTTCATCAGACAATTTCATCATCGCCTCGTTCAACCTTTTTTGGAGCTCGGAAAGGTCGGCTTCCCGCACCGGGCTGCTGGAGGCCGTCGCCTCGAGGAATTCCTTGTCGCTCTGAATGCTGGAATCGACATCGTCCAGGCTGAGCTGAAACCGCCGGCCGCGTTTCTTGAGGAAATTCAGCGTCATGTTCACCGCGATCGAATGGATCCAGGTATAAAATGAGGACTTCCCGCGAAACCCGCGGATCGCCTTATAGGCCTTGGCAAAAATGTCCTGCAACAGATCGTTCGTGTCCTCATGGTTCGAGGTCATGTTGTAAACGAGGCCGTAAAGACGGGGCGTATATTTCACCACCAACTGATCGAAGGCACTCGCGTCGCCTTCTTGCGTGCGCGCCACCAATTGCTGGTCTTCATCCTTCCGAGGCTCGTCCATCGCTTGTCTTTTAGACTTAACATTGGCATCCGGCCCGGACGACAACAAATCGGTCAGGCGTCGAGCAGGCTGCAAAACGGCAGAGGCGTTCATCTTCTTCAACCAGGTCTCGGCTTAGCGACGGTCGCGCAGGGACAACAGCCAAAGCAAGTTGCCGAGCGCGGCGATGAAGGCCGCGACGTAGGTCAGCGCCGCCGCGTTGAGCACTTTATTGACCCCGGCCACTTCCTGGCCCGGTTGCACGATTCCCATTTGCTGCAAAATGATCTTCGCCCGGCGCGACGCATCAAACTCCACCGGTAGCGTGATCAATTGGAATATGAGCAGGATTGCGTAGCAATAAATACCGAGCGTGATCAAACCGCTGATGCGAAAAAATATTCCGCCAAAAATGACGAATGGGAGCATTTGCGACGCGATCATGGTCATGGGCACAATGGCCATGCGCGCTTTGAGCGGAGCATAGGCTTTGGCGTGCTGAATGGCATGTCCGGTCTCGTGCGCGGCGATGCCGAGCGCCGCCACCGATGGCGTGTTGAAGACGTTGCTGGAAAGGCAAAGCTGCTTCTTCGTCGGGTCGTAATGGTCGCCAAGGAAATCGTTTGTCTCCACAACATCGACATCGTGAATTTGCGCCGCCTGCAAAATTTCCCGTGCGCATTCCGCGCCGGTAATGTTCGAGGTCGCGCGCACTTTTCCCCATTTGCTGAAGGCGCTGCTAACGCGAATCTGCGCCCAGATGCCGATAATCAGGGGCACACCGATGTAAAGCAGCCAACTACTTCCGCCAAAGCCGATTGGATAGAACATGCCTGTCTTAATCTAGTTGCCTAAATTAGACGCTCAAGGGCGCACGGCGTTCATTTACCCTGTAGCCGCTTCGCTGTGCGAAGCGTTGCGCAATAAACGCGATGGCTACAGCTCCAACTGCTTTGGAAACCGCGACAGAATCTTGCAGCCGGTCTTCGTGACTACGACCACGTCTTCATGCCGGACGCCGCCGAGCCCCGGATAATACAGGCCCGGCTCGACCGTGACCACTTGTCGATCTTTCAGCGTCACTTTCTGAAGCCGCGGATATTCATGAATCTCCAGCCCCAGTCCGTGGCCGGTGCCGTGGAAAAATCCGACGTTCTTCCCGTTGCGAACTTCGGTGGGATAGCCCCGTTTTTTGAAAAGCGCTTGGATCGCCTTGTGGATTTTCATTCCGTCGACGCCATCTTTGATTTCCCGGAGCGCAAGTTCCTGCCCTTCCTTCACCGTTTCCCAAAGCTTGCCTTGCGCTTCGCTCGCGCGGCCGCGAATAACGGTCCGCGTCATGTCGCCCCAGTAACCGGTCTTCGCGTCGCGCGGAAAAATGTCCAGGATGATCAGTGAGTTCGCGGGGAGCGGACCCGACCCGCGCTCGTGCGGATCACAGGCCTGGTCGCCGCCGGCGACGATCGTGTTCGTCGGTGTGCCGCCGGCGCGCAACATCGCGGTGTCGATTTCCGCGCGCAGCATTTCGGAGGTGAGCGTCTTGCCCGACCAACTCAATTTCTTGCCGGCCGGTTTCGACGCTTTCAAAACTTCGATGGCGCGCGCCAAACCTGTTTCGGTAATGCGTAACGCGCGCCCGATTAATTTCAGCTCCTCATCCGTCTTGGCTTCGCGCTCCGGCCAGAACAAACCATCGGTCGTTGCAAGATCGATATCGGCCTTGGCAAGCGCACGGGCGAACCCGAGCTGAAAATTCGCCGGCACCACCGCGCTTTTCACGCCGCGCTGACGCAAAAAATGCGCGAGTACTTTTTCGTATGGCGGCGCTTGTTTCGCTTTGCCCTGCACTTCCCGCTCGAGTTGATTGAACGAAGCGAATTCATCGACCTTCGCTGTCCGCCGGCCGCGGTCCATCTCCAGATCGCTTAATACAATTATGCGCTTTCCATTTTGCTGGAGAAAGATGAACGGATCGCCCGCCCAAAACTTCGTCGCGTAAAGCATGTCCGCATCGATGTCGCTGGCCGCGACGATCAATCGCGGATCACCGTTGGTTTCCGTTTTCATCATTTTAGATTCGTCGAACTTCGAGTTGGCGGCGGAGGATCCAAAATAGCAAACCGAGCAGCCCCAATGTCGATCCAACCAACACAATCGTGTTGAACACGAAAACGCTGATCTTGACTCCGAGGTAGCGTTTCTCCGCGCCGAAGAAAACATTGGGCCGGCTCCCGCGGCGATAATCGCTCTGCTCCATTTCCGCGTTGGAAATCAGATCGGAAACTTTCTGGTTCACGTAAACTTGCTCCGCTGTGACCTCACCTTTCGCCTTTTTGAACGTCGGCGAGTCGAACGATCGCTTTCGATCAAGCACCTGATCGACCTGTTTAAGGTAATGATCGAGCTCGTCGGCTGATTTCGCTTCGAGCCCGGACAAAACTGCGAGCACTTCTTTCAATTCGTCGAGCCGCTTTCCTTCGGCCGGATCTTGTCGATGTTTCGCGACGATGGAATCGATCTCGCGTTGAGCGCGGTCCTGCCGCGAAGTGAGCGGATTCAGTTTCGCCTGCGCGACGATCATTTCTTCGTAGGACCAGCGCATCGGGATAAACTGGCAGACAAACGGCACCTGCAATTTGCTGTCCATTTTTTTGCCGCGGTCTTTGCTCGGGTGTTCGTGAAACCAGCGGGTCATCGAGTAAACCAGGCTGAGGTTGCGGTTCATGTCCTCATACTTAATAAGGGCGCCGCTCATCAGAATCTGCGGAATCAGGACCAGCGGCACAATGTTAGCCGCAGTCTTGGCATCGGAAACGAGCGACGAAACGAGCAGGCCGAGCGCAAGACTGCCGACCGCGGTCATGAACATCAAGGCGAGGTGGATCCAGAACATGCCACGAATCTCGAGAACGTAATTACCGATCAAGACGAAGAGCACGCATTGGATCAGCGCGAAGACCGATAACGAAGACATCTTCGCGAAAATGTAATACGGCAATCGCACATCCAGATTGCGCTCGCGCTGAAGCGTTGGCCGGTCGCGGATGATGTCGTCGGCGCTGTTGGTGAGCGAAAGGAACATCACCACCAGCAACCCAAGGAAAAGATATGTCGGAATGTGAAAGGCCGAGGCGAAATCGTATTTTCCGCTTTCCGAATACCGCAGGAGCGTGCCGATCAAAAGAGCGAGCACCGGCGCGGCGCAGGTTGTGATCCAAATGTTCGCGCGGTTGCGCAGCTTGCTGATAAACGATCGTCGCAGCAGCGCACGGAATTGCGTCCATTCGTCATGCCATCGGATCGGTGTGTGTTTGCGTTTCTGCGCCGGCGCCGATGGCAGTTGCGGAACTTGCTCGCGGCGCAATGAAACTTGTTTGACGTCCTGGATCAATCGAAACGCTTCGTACTTGTCGCGCCAGAATTCCGGCGAATATCGGCGCGCCGCCACCAACTGACCGCGACTGTTCTCTTCATAAATGATGTCGCCGCTCAAATCGCGCAGCGGCGTTTCCAAAACGTCGAAGATAAATTCCGGTCGCGTCGTTCCGCACGACGGACACGCGCCCAAGTCCGCGCCGAACTGATGTTGATCCTCGGCCTCGGCGAAATAGCGAAGCATTTCGGTCGGCGTCCCGAAAAAGACGAGCCGCCCGCCTTTGTCGAGCAGGATCGCCTTGTGAAACAACTGGAACAGCTTCGAGCTCGGCTGGTGAATGGTAACAATAATGATCTTGTTGTGCGCCATCGATCGAATGATCTCGATCACGTGCTCGGAATCTTTCGACGAAAGTCCCGAGGTCGGCTCGTCGAACAGATAAACGTCCGACATCCCGATCATATCGAGGCCGATGTTGAGCCGTTTCCGCTCGCCGCCGCTCAACGTCTTTTTGATCGCGGCGCCAACGACCGCATCGCGGCGCTCCCCCAAACCGAGCTCGATCAGTTTCGCTTCCAGTCGCCGCATTCGATCGCGTCGGGAGAGATGCGGTGATCGAATCGCGGCTGCGAATTGCAAGTTCTCGCCGATGGTCAAATGCTCATCGAATGCGTCTTCCTGTGGAATGTAGCTAATGTATTTTTTGAGATCGTCCAGGTTTGGATAGAGCGATCGACCATTCAAAAAAATCTGGCCACTGGAAGGCTGAAGTTGTCCGGCCAGCACTCTGAGCAACGTGCTTTTGCCGCTCCCGCTCGCCCCCATCACGCACACCAGCTCGCCCCGCGTCAGCGGAAATGAAATTCCTTCGAGACCGGTGTCGCCGCTGGTGAACCGATGCGTGACCTCACTGACCTCGAGGGTTCGAATGATGTTGCGTTCTTCCTCGATGATGCGCTCGGAAAAGTTGCAGCGCAGAAACTGCCCGACGTCGATCCGAATCGTATCGCAATCTCTCAGCGGATATGTCGATCTTACCGCCACGTCGCCGACCAGAATCGGGCGATCGGCTTCAATGACTTCCAATTGACCGACGCGTTGGTCATAATCGCAGAAAATTTTCAGCAACACATCGCCGCTCGTTCCGGGCGAAAGCAAAATATCATCCGGCTGCAGCTTGCTTGGATCGTTCGAAACCAGGTATTCCGATTTCGAAGCTTTGAGCTGAAATCGGCCACCGAACGCGCGGGCGCGCCGGCGCAGATCGCTCAGATCCATTTCGCTGTCGTTGTGGAAAAGAATTTTGTCGTCGAGGCTCGCCTCCACTTGCGCGCCGGATTTGAGTTTCACGCCGTTCAGCACCGCATCGACATCGCGCAACGCTTTCACCCGCACTTTTAATCCGAACGCGATTTCGAGCGCGCTTTCTCGCGTGCGCGCTCGTTCCAGGCCCACTTCATCCGCGTCTTTGTTGACCCGGACGAAAATTTGCGGGACGGAGACGTTTTTCTTGGCGTTGAAATATTGGGCCAGCTCCTGATACGTCACCACGTGGTCGCCGATCAAAATTCGCTGACCCGGATAAATTCGGCAGAATCCGCCGCGCACCAGCGGACGACCGCGGACGGAAACATTTTGGCTGCTGTAATTCTTGAGCAGAATCAGCTCGTGATAACGAAACGCCATTAACCGATCGCTCTCGGCCAGATTTTTCATCCGCACATCGGCTTTTCCGTTGCTGGCAAAGGAGAGCGATTCCAAAGGCGACGCGCCGCGTTGATAAATCGATGGGTCGGCGTCTTCGGACGCGTTCAATTGATAAACGATATCGATCGCCTGCGCGGCCATGCCGAGTTGGGACATGAACGAATAGAACGCCACCACCTGTTCCTGCTTCAGGCCGGCCTGCGAAATGAGATCGTAAAGTTGAACGCCGAGCATGATCTTGCGCTCGGTCGTGAGCGACGTGCTCAGCTTTTGCGCCATCGCCGCCAGATCTTGCTGCTCGTAGAGTGCTTGCCGAAAAAGTTGACGCAGTTCCGAGTAAACGGCTTCGGGATAATCATAACGCAAAAATCCCAGGCTCGAGTCGATCTCTTCTTCGAGCAGAACGCCGTCGGCTTTGGAAAAACTGGCCAATACCTGGATCAGCACCGGCAACAGGTTCGGACCCTCCGAAACGCTCCGCGGTTTACGTAAGGCGCGCCGCATCAAACGCCGGCCTTGGCGCCGCACCCGATACGCGAATGGCGTTACCTTTTGCACCGCGCGGTCAAGTTTTTCCGCGACTGTTGAGACGAGCTGAGTCATTTGGCAATTTGGAATGGAAATTTTACCGCGATTAAGAAACTAAGCAACGCGCTCCCTCGCCTGATCCTTGCTTATCTCTCACGTGTCACACGTCACTTTCCCAATAAAGCCAGTGCGGCTCGCACCTTTTTTGCAATGCCACATGTTCATGTTAACCTCTTTATTCGCGAGTAATCGCACCCCTTATGCCACAATCCGATCGTAACTCCCAACGGGAGAACAAGCCCCGCGGCAACGAACCGAGCTTCAACTGGCGCGGCGTCATCCTGATCGCAGTCGCCTTCGGCTTTTTCGCTCTGGCGATGCTCTTCTGGCGCGGGAATTATCCGCAGCTGGAAGATGTTCCCTACAATCGCTTCCTCGAGTTGCTCGAAAACAAGCAAATCGTAAACGACAAAAATGCGCCGCTCACCTTGTATGTCGAGGAAGGGCAACCGACCCAGCAGTTGCGCGGCAAATACACTCGCCAAGGCACAGGTGGCGAGCAAAACGCGACCGTGCAGTTTCGCACGACCATCTATTTGAATTTCACCAACAATTTGCAGGACAAACTCACCGCCGCCGGAATTCAACCGAACATCCGCTCCGAATCCCATCCGTTTGGCCAGGCGCTCTTGAGCTTCGGGCCGGTTCTCTTCCTGCTCGCCCTGCTTTATTTTCTTTTCCGTCAGCAAATCCGGATGGCCGGCAAAGGCGCGCTCAACTTCGGCAAATCGAAAGCGCGCATGCTCGCGCGTGACAAAAACAAAATCACCTTCAAGGACGTCGCCGGCGTCGAGGAAGCCAAGGATGAAGTCCAGGAGCTGGTTGAATTTTTGCGCGACCCGAAAAAATTCCAGAAACTCGGCGGCCGCATTCCCAAAGGCGTGTTGCTCGTCGGCCCTCCTGGAACTGGAAAGACTCTCTTAGCGCGCGCCATCGCCGGCGAAGCCGACGTTCCGTTCTTTTCCATCAGCGGCTCCGATTTCGTCGAAATGTTTGTCGGCGTCGGCGCGAGCCGAGTGCGCGACATGTTTGAGCAAGGCAAGAAATCCGCGCCCTGCATTATTTTTATCGACGAAATCGACGCAGTCGGCCGCCATCGCGGTCACGGTGTCGGCGGCGGACACGATGAGCGCGAGCAAACGCTCAATGCGTTGCTCGTCGAGATGGACGGCTTCGACACGCAGGAGGGTGTCATCATCATCGCTGCGACCAATCGCCCTGACGTTCTCGATCCGGCGCTGCTGCGCCCCGGACGTTTCGATCGTCAAATCACGGTCAACCTTCCTGACGTGAAAGGCCGCGAAGAAATTTTGCGGGTGCACTCGAAGAAAGTGAAACTCGCGGAAGGCGTCGATCTTGCCGTAGTCGCGCGCGGCACGCCTGGTTACTCCGGCGCCGAGCTGGCCAACGTCATTAACGAAGCGGCGCTGCTCGCCGCGCGTCGCGGATTAAAAGGAATCACGCTCTCCGAACTGGAAGAAGCGCGCGACAAAGTCCGTTGGGGCAAGGAACGCCGCAGTCTCGCGCTGAGCGAAAAAGAAAAGCAAAACACCGCTTACCACGAAGCCGGTCACGCCTTGTTACTCGAATTGCTTCCGCACACCGAGCCGCTCCACAAAGTCACCATCATTCCGCGCGGCCCGTCGCTTGGATCGACCATGTGGCTGCCGGAGGAAGACAAGTACACCAATCGCAAAAACGAACTTCTTGCGAGTCTGGCTGTGAAAATGGGCGGCCGCGTCGCTGAAGAAATTGTTTTCGGCGATGTCACTACCGGCGCAGCCGGCGACATCAAGATGGCGACGGCGATGGCGAGAAAAATGGTTTGCGAATGGGGCATGAGCGAAAAACTCGGCATGGTCGAGTACGGCGAACACGAAGATTACGTTTTCCTCGGCCGTGAATTGACTCGTAACCGCGACTACAGCGAAGCCACCGCCGAAGAAATCGACCGCGAAGTGCGCCGCTTGCTCGACGACGCGTATCAAACCGCCAAACAAACTCTCATCGCCAATCGCGACCACCTCGACTCGATCGCCAAAGCGTTGCTCGAATACGAAACCTTGGACGGCTTGCAGATTAAGGAACTGCTCCAGCACGGACAATTGTTGAATCCCCCGCCAGGTGTCACGCCAACTTCGGGCGAAAAAATGCCGCCCGAAAAGCCGCCGCGCCAGGTCGTAGTCGGTCCCGAGGCCCCGCCACTCCCCGGCGCACTCGGCGGCGCACCGGCATAGTCCGCGTTTAAGGTGGATCGGCTTGTCCTCAAGCCGATGATAAAATTTAGCGGTTTTGCCGCCATCAATAGCAACACGCACGACCGATCCGGCTTATAAGGACATTCCGATCTATCGTGCTAGAGATGCATGGAAGCGATTAAAGCGTCGCGAAAGTCTTTGGGCAGAATCGCATGACTAGCAACGAAATCGGCGTAATCCTAAAACGGTTCGAGTCGCCTGATGAAGTGCGGGTGATGCAAAAAGGGAAATTTGAATTGGTGCACATCGGCGGGCTAACGATTGGGCGCGCGACTTACGAGCCCGGTTGGAAATGGAGCGAGCATGTTGGCCCAAGTGTCGGCGCGACGCGCTGTCATGTTGAACACGTCGGCTTGGTGCTCTCCGGCACCGCATCCGCGGCGTTCGATGATGGTCGGGTGTTTGAGTTAAAAGCCGGTGAGCTTTTCTACATTCCGCCGATCCCGCACGACAGCTGGGTCATCGGTGACAAGCCGTACGTGTCGCTTCACTTTCTCGGCGCCGAAAAATACGCGAGGTAGGGGCGGTTCACCGAACCGCTCGCGGGCGATTGGGTCAATCGCCCCTACCTAAACACTGCGAGCTTATTCCCGGCGCTGCTTTTCGACGAGATGCCGCAATTGGCGCTCCATCGTTTTGAACGCGTCGTGAATCACTTTGTTGAGCGGCTCGTGCGAGCCATTGTCCATTTGTTTCTCGTCGCTTACGAGCTCATGACGCGGTCTCACCGTCACATCAATGCGGCAGCGATAAGGATTACCCTTATGATGGGTATGATTCGGTTGTTCGATCGCGACATCGCAGCGGTTAATGTGATCGCAAAATTTATCAAGCCGAGCGGCGTAACTCATTACGAGATCGTCGATCTTATCTGACTTATCCAAGCCGCGGTAGGTGATCTTGACGGGCAGTTGCATAACAAAATATTGAGCTTAAACCGGACGAAGGGAACGAAAATGATTCGGTAATTTTGCCGGCTCAACTTTGACGAGATCGGATTTCACGTGCTCGACAATTCGATTGCGCACGCGGTCTGGCAAAAGATCGACAATCGCGGAATGAATTTCGGACGGCGCGGCGAAGGCCCAGCCTTCCTTGCCACTGCCGTTAACAATCTTAGCGATTTGATCGGCCAGCTCTTTGTTAATCCGGCGATCGGTTTCGGTTGCAAGTTTAGTTTCGGCGATGGACGCCGCTCCGCGATGGGCGCCCGCGCCTTCGGTGACAGGAAAACGTCCGGCCAAGTCAGTTACCTTGTCGACGAGTCTGCCATGCGCATCGGTGATATCGAATGCCTGGATCAATTTTAAGCTTGGCCCGCGAGTTGGCGTTTCGTTGACCTGATAAGCCTTCAAGGTGCCGCGGTCTGCTGCGATGACGAGTGAAGCCGGTATCATAAGCAAACTGGACGAGCGTCTTCCCGGCGCATCAAAGAAGCGCTCATGAATTCTCTATAATAGAATCGCGCGGCGTTGCAATCCTGCGTTGAACTAAAATTTTGGAGGGCGCGACGCCGTCGGCGCCACAAACAATTCTAGGGACACGACGGCGCGTTTCCCTCCATTATTTTTTCCGCTCCTCTTCTCCCGTAATCGCGGCCAGAGCTGCGAAGGCGCGCTTCTTCCACGACTCATGACGCGCGCGCGGTTGCTCGCCCCGGCTCAGCTTCAACAAACAGGCGGCCCGTTCACTAACGTCGACATCGTCGCCGGATGAAAACTTTTTCGGCGTCTTGAGGAAACCATCCTCATTCGTGGTATCGAGAATCTGTTCCCACTCGAGCTGTTCCTCGCCCGGAAGCACGAACGGAATTGGTTCGTGATACGCGTTAATCAAAAGCAGAAAGGTATCGTCGCGCATCGGTTCGCCGTGCGAGTCCACCAGGTCCGCGGCGTCGCCGCTGATTAGCATCCCAAGACAACGCACAAACGGCGACGTCCATTCCTCCTCGCTCATTTCGTTACCGCCGGGATTGAACCACATCACGTCCTTGATCTCGCCGCCGCGGACGCGCCGGCCCTGAAAAAATTTCGGACGCCGAAAAACCGGATGCTCGCGGCGCAACCGAATTAGTTTTCTGGTGAACTCGAGCAAGCGAGTCTGTTTCTCATCTCGCTGCCAATTCAGCCAGCCGATCTCGTTGTCCTGACAATAAGCATTGTTGTTGCCCTGTTGCGTTCGGCCAAATTCGTCGCCACCCAAAAGCATCGGCACGCCTTGTGACAAAAAAAGCGCCGTTAAAAAATTTCGCTGCTGCCGCCGACGCAAACTGTCAATGTTCGGATCGTCGGTCGGACCTTCCACACCACAGTTCCAGGAACGGTTGTGGTTGTCGCCGTCGCGGTTCTCGTCGCCGTTGGCCTCGTTGTGCTTGTCGTTGTAACTGACGAGATCGTTCAGCGTGAATCCATCGTGCGCCGTAATGAAGTTCACGCTGGCGTACGGCCGGCGGCCATCGTGCTGGTAAAGATCTGGGCTGCCGGTCAATCGATACGCGACTTCGCCGATAAAACCTTCATCGCCCCGCCAGAAACTGCGCATGGCGTCGCGAAATTTTCCGTTCCACTCCGAAAACGGCACCGGAAAATTGCCGACTTGATAGCCGCCGTCGCCGACATCCCACGGTTCGGCGATTAATTTCACCTGCGACAGCACCGGGTCCTGCTGAATGACTTTGAAGAAGGCGTGGAATTTGTTGAAGCCGGTGCCGTCTCGCGCGAGGGCCGGCGCCAGATCGAAACGGAAGCCATCGACGCGCATTTCCGTCACCCAGTAACGCAAACTGTCCATCATCAGCTGCAAGGTGTGCGGACAAAGTGTGTCCACGGTGTTGCCGGTACCGGTATAATCTAAATAGAAGCGCGGATTGTCCGCCAGCAGCCGGTAATACGCCGGATTATCGACGCCGCGGAAACAGACCGTCGGCCCGAGATGATTTCCTTCGCCGGTGTGATTGTAAACAACATCGAGAATCACTTCGATTCCGGCAGCGTGGAGATTGCGGACCATTCCTTTGAATTCGGTCACGTCCGCGCCCGGCTCGCGATCGCTCGAATAGGCCGCGTGCGGCGCGAAAAAACCGATGGTCTGATAACCCCAATAGTTGATCAGGCCGCGATCGACCAAATATTTCTCGTCGAGATGCGTGTGCACCGGCAAAAGTTCGATCGCGGTCACGCCCAGGTTTTTTAGATAACGAATCGCCTGCTCGTTTGCGACTCCGGCATAAGTACCACGCAATTGTTGCGGCACCTCTTGCCACAATTTCGTGAAGCCTTTGACATGCACTTCATAAATCACCGTTTCCGAAAGCGGCGTGTTCGGCCGTTTGTCGTCGCCCCAATTGAACGCTCCGTCGATCACGACCGACTTCGGCATCGCCCAGGCGTTATCGCGAGAATCCCGGGCGAGATCCTCCTCCTTGTCGCCAACCACATAGCCGGACATTTCATCCGACCAGTTAATTTGGCCCGCGATCGCCTTCGCATAAGGATCGAGCAACAACTTCGAATCGTTGAAACGCAGGCCGTGCTTGGGATCGTACGGGCCGTAAACGCGGAAACCGTAGAGTTGTCCCGCCCGCACCTCGGGCAAAAACGCGTGCCAGACTTGCTCGGTTTGTTCGCGCAGCGGAATGCGGACGTTTTCTTTTGGCGAATCGATGTTGTCGAACAAGCAGAGGTGCACTTCGGTCGCGTGTTCGGAAAAAATCGCGAAGTTGACGCCGTTGCCGAGCCAGGTCGCGCCGAGCGGATATGGTTTTCCGGGCCAGGTCTTAACCGTCGTCATAGCGTGCGACGTTGTTATCCATCACACCATGGCAACGCGCAATCCGCGAATCGGCGCGCGATCAACCGAGTTTGTGGCGCAGAAAAATCGTCAGCAACCCGAGACTGATCGAGCCCGTAATCATGAGCGCGAGCGGAGATGGTTCTGACATAACGAAGGACAAGAGAAACGTATGCATGATTGCTTTGGCAGGTGGCTTTAGGTTATGAATCGGATTGCGATGCAACAGTGGTCGCCACCCTACAAAGCTTTTTCCGGACCAGTTTCAAAAATCGACCCAATGAAAACGATCGCGCGTTTCGAAAGCGTTCGCCGCGAACGAAATGCGCCGCGTCCCGCGCTGCTGCTCTCTTTCGATTCGCTGCCATCGTCTTTGGTCTCCTGATCGCGGCAACTTGCAGGTAAAGTGGCCCTTCGATTTAACGTGTTTGCCAATTTCCTCACCAACACCGAAGAAACGCGAGCGTCCGTGGATTACTACGCGCATCAGTGAACGTGAACATTCTCGGGCTATCCGCTTTCTATCACGACAGCGCAGCCTGCCTGGTGCGAGATGGAAGAATCGTCGCCGCCGCTCAGGAGGAAAGGTTCACCCGCAAGAAACATGACCCCACTTTCCCGAAGAATGCGGTCGCGTACTGCTTGCGTGAAGGCGGCCTCAAAGTCAGCGACCTCGACTTGGTGGCGTTTTACGAAAAACCGTTCCTCAAGTTCGACCGCATTCTGCACAGTTATCTAGCGTATGCCCCGTCCGGCCTGAAAAGTTTTCTTATGGCCATCCCCCTCTGGATCCGGGAACGGATCTGGATGAAAGAGCTGATCCGCAGGGAACTCGACTGCGATTGCAAAATTATTTTTCTGGAACACCACGAATCGCACGCGGCCTCGGCGTTTTTTCCGTCGCCGTTTCCAGAGGCGGCGTTTTTGACAATCGACGGCGTGGGCGAATGGACGACGACGAGCTACGGCGTCGGTCGGGGCAATCGGATCCAAATCCTGGGCGAACTGCACTTTCCGCATTCTCTCGGACTGCTTTATTCCGCGTTCACCTATTTCACCGGGTTCCGGGTCAATTCCGGCGAATATAAAATGATGGGACTGGCGCCTTACGGCGAACCCAAATACGTCGACCTGATCCTCCGTGAACTGATCGACCTCAAGTCAGATGGGTCGTTCCGGCTGAACATGAAGTATTTTAATTACGGCGTCGGCTTGACTATGACGAACGCGGCGTTCGACCGGCTCTTCGGCCGTGCGCCGCGCAAACCGGAATCAAAACTGACCCAAAGCGACATGGATCTGGCACGGTCGATTCAGGACGTGACCGAGGCAATCATGCTTCACATGGCGCGACATGTTCACAGTCAAACCGGCCAGCGTAATCTTTGTCTCGCCGGCGGGGTCGCGCTCAACTGCGTGGCCAACGCACAGATTCTGCGCGAAAAGATTTTTGATCGGATCTGGATCCAGCCGGCGGCGGGCGACGCAGGCGGCGCACTCGGCGCGGCGTTGTTCGCATGGCATCAGGTGCTTGGTAACGAACGCCGGGCGGATGACACCAACGATTCGCAACGCGGTTCTTATCTGGGCCCTGGATATTCGAACGACGAAATCCGCGTCTATCTTCAGCAGCAAAAAATTCCGTTTACCGAATTGACCGAGGCAGAGCTTCCGGAAAAAATCGCCGACCTGATCCAGTCCGAGAAGGTGATCGGTTGGTTTCATGGCCGAATGGAATTCGGGCCCCGCGCGCTGGGAGCACGATCAATCATCGGCGATGCGCAATCGCCCAAGATGCAGGAGTTGATGAACCTCAAGATCAAGTTCCGAGAAAGTTTCCGGCCCTTCGCCCCGTCGGTCCTGCACGAAAGCGCTTCAGATTGGTTCGAGCTGGAAACGGAAAGCCCGTACATGTTGCTCGTCGCACCCATAGCGAAAAAACGCCGACGCGAGATGACAGTCGAGCAACGAAAACTGTTTGGCTTGGAAAAGCTGTTAGCCATTCGCTCGGAGATCCCGGCAGTCACGCACGTCGATTACTCAGCGCGAGTGCAAACCGTAACTGAGGAGTATCAGCCGATGTATTACCGGATGATCAAACAGTTCGCGAAGAAATCCGGTTGCCCGGTCATCATTAACACATCGTTCAACGTTCGCGGGGAGCCGATCGTAGCCACGCCGGAAGATGCCTTCACCTGTTTCATGCGAACGAACATGGATTACCTGCTCGTCGGCAATTTCCTGTTGGAAAAGAAAGAGCAGAAGCCGCTCGAAAAAGACATCGACTGGCTCAGGGAATTCGAACTCGATTAAACCGTGAGCATTCGCCAGCAGATCAACGATCTGAAAACAGCTACGCCGGACCTTCGGAAGTTCGGTCTGCTCGTCGGCGGCGTCCTATGCCTGGTCGGATTTCTGCTTTTGCTGCGACACAAAACGAATTACCCGTACCTCTTCTGGCCGGGAGCGGTCCTGATTGGGTTCGGCGCGGTCTGGCCCCGCGCTTTGAAGTATCCTTACATCACCTGGATGACGATGGCGTTCGCGCTCGGGTTCGTCATGTCGCAGGTGATTCTCACCCTATTTTTTTTCCTGCTCGTCACGCCGATCAGCCTCGTTGCCCGCTTTGTTGGAAAAGATTTCCTCAGCCGAAAATGGGACAAGCAAGCGACGAGCTATTGGCTTCCGCGCAAAGCGGAAGCGAAAAAGCCCGATAGTTACCAGCAGCAGTACTAAACGCCTTTTGCTTGGAAGCGCCTTGTTTCCAGTTTAACATTATCCATGGGCCGGTTGGCGATTCTTAAGGAATTCTTCCAATTCCTGCGTGAACGGAAGAAATGGTGGATCGCGCCTATCCTGATTTTTCTCCTATTGCTGGGTGGTTTGTTGATCTTTGCCAACAGCTCGGTGCTCGCTCCGTTTATCTACAGTCTCTTCTAAAACATCTGGCTCCGAGCGCTCCTGATTACAGGTGATCGTCGCCTTTGCTGTCCAGATAAAGGACGACGAAGGCGATGCCGAGGAGGGGTTGAAGAATTCGCTGGAGAACGGTGAGACTGAGTTGGGAAAAGTTAATAGCCTGATCTTTTGGCAAGTTTGCCATCATCTTCTGCAGAACAATCTGAGGATCCTGGCCGCCACTGAGCTGGTTGAAAAAATCCCGGTAGAACGGCCATTCGGCAGTTAGCCTTGGCCACATCGCGACGATCGCCATTGTTAAGGCAAACGCGAACCAGAGCGAGACGATAAGGGCGCCGCGCCAAAGCGGGCGTTGATACCAAGAGAGATCGCGTCCGCTGCGCGCGAGTTTTCTGCTCTCACGCAACGCGTCGGTCGCATTCGCGTTTTCGAGCACGGTGAATTGTTGCCAGAAAAGGACATTGACGAAAAATCGACCGAACAACCAAACCTGAAAGGCGAGCAGGCCGAGCGCGAGCACGATAGAAAAAAGTCCGGATGAGGTGACGATCATGACCGCGATCCCAAGAGCGAACAAGATCAGGAGAAAGAAAACACCGTAGACAAACAGACCGAGACCAGCGACCCGCGGCCAATATTTAACGGCGCCATTCAGGACACCTAAAAAACCGATGCGATGTTCGGTCGCAAGCTCGGTAGTGAGAATCTGGATGCCGGCGATGTAAACCGGAATCAGAACAAGTCGCAGCACGAACATGCATAACCCGAAACCGACCGCGACCAGTGTCCGCAGATCGACGTTCACGCCAGGCGAGCTGTCGATGAAACGACTGGTGAGGTCCGCGCAGGCAATCGGAACGATGCTCAGCAACGACAGGCAAAGGAATTGGAAGAAACCGCGAAAATAGATCCGGAATGTCTCGACCAGAATGTTTCGAGTCGGTGGTTTACTCTCCGATTTCTGATCTCGGACTTCTGACCGCTGACTTCTCGCTTCGACTTGAACCGGTGGTGCTTCGATTGGAAACAAGTCGGGAATGTCCGCCGCAGTCTTCCAATGAGCCTCGTCGACGTCTACCCGGCGCGCGGGATTCGCCGGCAGGACGCGACCGTCGGCCTTCCACTCGGACAACGTCTCGAGATCGGCCGGGCCGTATTCTTTTCCTTCAACTCGAATGATCCACTGCTCCGCCATCGCTTGATCATGCGATATTCAGCATCCAGAATCCAGCATCAGGGATGAAGCTGCTCTTAATAGATGGGCATTATTACGTTTACAGGTCGTTTTTCGCGATCCCGAACCTGTCCAATTCCAAGGGTGAACCGACGAACGCGATCTTCGGTTTCACCAAAACGTTGCGGTTGATGATCAAACATCTGCAGCCAGAGCTGGGGGCGGTGTTTTGGGATGAAGGGATGCCGGAGCGGCGGGTGAAATTACAACCGGCCTACAAAGAGACCCGCAAAGAGATGCCGCTGCCGATGGTACCGCAGCTCGATTTCATTCAAAAGCTCACCCCGCCACTGGGGTTCAAAAACATTTCGATCCCAAACACGGAGGCGGACGACTTGATGGGCTGCTACGCGATGGCCGCGTGCAAACGCCAAGGCATGGAAGTCATTCTCGCGACCAACGACAAAGATCTGTATCAGTTGATCGGACCGTGCGTGAAGGTTTATACCACGGCCAAGGCCGATCTCGCTTCCCCGAAGGACGGCTTTGCGTTGCTCGGCGAAGCCGAAGCGACCGCGAAATGGGATGTGCCGCCGAGATTGATCGGCGATGTATTGGCAATCGCGGGAGATTCCGTCGACAACATTCCCGGCGCCGGTATTGGACGGAAGACTGCGGCCGGATTAATCCGCGAATTCGACGGCTTGGGACCACTGCTCGCGAACATCGACAAGGTGAAAAGCATGCGGAACCGCGAGAAACTCGGCGCCGCGCGCGACCAAATTCTGCAGAACCGAAAAATGGTTGAGCTCGATTGCGACACGGAGCTGCCGATTGCGATCGACGATCTTCAAATCAAGCCGGATTACCCGGCATTAATCGCCCAACTTGAGAAATGTGAATTCAAATCTCTCCTGCAAGAGGTAAAAGGCGAGGCGGCGCGGGTCGGTGTTTCGATCCAAGAGGAGATGAAGTTGTAAGTGCCTCTCGCAGTTGGCTCTGCTCAGTCCGAAAAAATCGTAAATAATTCGAACGGCAGCCGCCGGGCGCTGTCCAATTTAACAGGTTAAGGCGATTCGGGCGGTTGCACGTTTCTTGTATTTGCTGTTTCTCCTTGGCGTGCGCTGCCCGAATCTTTCTTTGTACGGATGCCGATCGGGCGATTGAGGTCAATTCGCCCCTACCATTGCGCGCAAGATGCTCTCAGCTCGCGAATGCTTTCGGAGTCAATTGCGGTGTTGCGGCGCGCCCAACCAAAATGGTTTGATAGCGCCCGCAGTTTATGGAGAGCGACACTAGCCCGTTCGGCCTGCGCGGCTTTCTAATCGATGCGCCGGAGTTCGGCACTGTGCGGAGCCGCCCGAACGGCGCCGTGATCATCGACAACGGACGAATTTTAGAAGTCGGCGACTATGACGATCTCCGCCGGCTACGACCAAATTCAATTCACTGGATCGATCGGCGGGCGGCCGCAATTTTCCCGGGCCTGATCGATTGTCACACCCACCTGCCGCAGTACTCGGTCGTCGCGCGCGGCGAAAGCGAGCTTCTGCCGTGGTTGCGGCAACACATTTTCCCCGTCGAGCGAGAATTTACCGGGCCGAAAGCGCGCGCGGAAGCGCCCCAGTTTTTTCAAGAACTTGTCCGCAATGGCACGACCACGGTGATGGCCTACGCGGCCATTTATGAGGACAGTTGTGAGGTCGGATTCGAGGCCGCCAAACAAACCGGCATCCGAGCAATTCTCGGGAAAATGATGATGGACCTCGGCTCCTACGGCCAGCTCCAGCCGAAAAAAGTGCTCTCAATTTCACTGATGGAGAGCGAGCGCCTTTGCCGTAAATGGCATCGATCCGAGGAAGGCCGGCTCGATTACGCCTTCAGTCCGCGTTTCGCTGTCACTTGCTCGGAAAAGTTGATGCGTAGCGCGGCCGAGCTTGCTGCGCGGTTCGAAGCTTATTTGCAAACACACCTGGCCGAAAATCGCGAAGAGCTGGAAAAGGTCCATCACCTTTACATGAGCGCGCGGGATTACACCCACGTCTACGAAAAATGCGGACTGCTCACCGCGCACACCGTGCTCGGCCATTGCATTCATCTGAATCCCCGAGAGATCGCCGCGATCGCCGCGGCCCAGTCCAGCGTCGCGCATTGTCCGAGCTCAAATCTCTTTCTTGGCAGTGGCTTGATGAAGCTGGATCAAATTTTGAAAGCCGGGATCAATGTCGGACTCGGTTCCGATGTAGCCGGCGGACCGGAACTAAACATGTGGCAGGTGATGCGCGCGGCCATTGAAGTGCAAAAAGCGCGCGGCGCCTACGAACCAAATTTGCGACCGCTTCGTCCGAGCGAAGCTTTCTATCTCGCCACCCATGGCGGCGCACGCGCGCTCGGCAAAGCCAATATCATCGGCACACTCGATGCCGGCAAAGAAGCAGACTTGATCGTCGTCGATCTGGCTGCGCTTTTGCCTTATCCAAATCAGGCTGGTTTGGCCGAACTTGCGCCCGAGGATGCGGTCGCGCTTTGCATTTACCGCGGCGGACCGCACGCGAATCTCGAAACTTACGTTCGCGGCAAGCGCATTTATCAGGCGCCAAGTTTGGTCAGCACTCTATGAAGTCGTCGATTCTCGATCCAATCGATGCCGCTTTGCGCGAAGACATCGGCAATGGCGATCTCACGACAGATTTTTTCGTATCCAATAATCAGCAAGCAACGGCGCGAATTGTTGCTCACGAGCGGGCCACGGTCGCCGGTGCGGAAACAGCCGCCGAAGTTTTCCGTCGCGTTGATTCGGCGACTAAAATTACAGTGCTTCGAAAAGACGGTAACGAAGTTAATCCTGATGAAACCGTGATTGAGCTTCGCGGGGCCGCCCGCGCGATTTTGAAAGCGGAGCGCGTCGCGCTGAATTTTTTGCAGCGATTATCCGGAATCGCTACGATGACGCAGAAGTTTGTCGATGCTGCCGCAAATAAACATGTGAAGATTCTCGACACCCGCAAAACGACCCCTGGTTTGCGCGCACTCGAGAAAGCAGCCGTGGTCGCCGGCGGCGGCGCTAATCATCGCTTCGGTTTGTTCGACATGGTGCTGGTAAAAGACAATCATCTCGCGGTCAACGCCGGCTTTGAAGCTTTCGCAAAAGTGGTGCGCAGATTTCGGCAAGCGAAGCCGAATGTGCAAATCGAAGTGGAAGCGGATGCGCTCGAGCAAGTCCGTGCTTTCTTGGAAATCGACGGCATTGACGTGATTCTCCTCGACAACATGAAGCCGGCGCAGATCCGGGAGGCGATCGCGCTCGGGAAAGACAAAGTGAAATTTGAAGCGAGCGGTGGCGTCACCTTGAAAAATATCCGCCAAATTGCTGCGACTGGCGTCGATTACATTTCCATCGGCGCGCTGACGCATTCCGTCCGTGCGATCGATTTTTCTCTCGAACTAGCGCCCCTATGATAACATTCGGCGCGCTGAGTGCCGACAAACTCCGCGCTGATCTCGATTCTGCAATCATCGGCCGTGACATTGCTGTCGTCGACGAGACAACTTCGACGAACGATTCCGTTTTGGAACGCACTTCGCCAACCACACCGGAAGGTTTGGTCGTATTTGCCGAACGCCAAAGCGCCGGACGCGGTCAGAGAAGCAATCTCTGGGAGTCCGCCGACGGCAAAGGCCTTTGGTTCTCCATTTTGCTTCGGCCGAACATCGACATCGGAGCTTCACCGCAACTGGCTGAATGGGCGGCGCGCACAGTCGCCGCTGCAATTTCGAAAGAATTCGAACTGCAAGCGACGGTGAAGTTGCCGAATGACGTTGTCGTCGCTAAAAAAAAAATCGCCGGCGTTTTGGTTGAAATGCGTGCGCAAGAAAACGCGCCGCACATCGCTATCGTCGGCATCGGCGTCAACGTGAATCATCGTGCCGAAGATTTTTCCGAGGAACTGCGCGCGCGCGCAATTTCCTTGGCGATGACGTTAGATCGAGAAGTCGATCGTCACCAGTTCGCGGTCACGCTACTGAAGAATCTGGACGCGACTTATCGGGAGACGTTTTGTGGTGCATCGAGCAGTCCCTTGCCCGATGCCAAAATCAATTCGCCTTCGCCGCCAAAATAAGATCGCCCGCGGAGCGGCCGATCCACCTAGCCTTTTTGCGGCGAGTAACTTTGCAGCGCCCGCAATTTCTCCAACGCCCGGCCGCTGTCGATTTCTTCGTGCGCTAAGTCGATCCCCTCTTTCAGATCTTTTGCCAATCCGGCCACGACAAAGCCGCCGGCTGCATTGACAGTTGCCATATCGCGTTTCGCGCCGCTAATTTTTCCGGAGAGAATTGCGTCGATGGTCTCGGCATTGGCACGTGCGTCGCCGCCATGCAAATCACTAACTGGCGCGCGCGGAACGCCAAGCCAGCTCACATCCAGGACCGCCGAATTAACTTTTCCATCAATCAACTCGGCAATCGTAGTCGCGCCGCTGATCGAAATATCATCCATCCCGGCGCCATCGTCGCCGAGGCCGTGCACGACCCAGGCGTGTTCGCGTTCCAACTGCCGGAGTACTTCGGCAAAAATCCCGGTCAATCGCGGATCGAACACACCGATCAACTGGCGCGACGGCCGCGCTGGATTCAGAAGCGGCCCGAGAAGACTGAAAACCGTTCTTGTATTTTGTCGAGCCAGACGCTGCCGCATTTCCGCCAGCACTCGAAACGCCGGATGATAACTTCTCGCGAAAATGAAACCGAGCCCGTGCCGCTTGAGGCTTTCCTGCAATTGTTCCGGCGTGAGATCGATCTCTATCCCGAGTTGTTCGAGAACATCTGCGCTGCCGCAACTTGACGTCACACGACGATTGCCATGCTTCACCACTACCCCTCCACCGGCTGCAACGACAAACATCGCCGTCGTTGAAACATTAAAAAAATCGAGACCATCCCCGCCGGTGCCGCAAATGTCGACCATTGGCCCGGACAATTGCGCCGGATCGATCATCGGATCGACCGCGCGCTTTATTAATTGCCTCACGAAAGCGACAATTTCCTCGGCCGTTTCGCCTTTCTTGTGCAACTCCGTCAGAAACTGCGCTTTCAGTTCGTCATCAACCTGATCGGACAACAGTTGCGCGACGGCCAAATCGACGTCGCCGGTGTTCAGATCGAGACCGTTTCGAAGTTTTTCGGTAAGCGATTTCACGTGGCTCTTTTGTGGAGGCAGCCGTCCTCGGCTGCAAATTCAATTCTCATCGCAGGCGAGACGCCTTCCGCAACATTGCTCATCCCGCTTGCGAATCTGACAGCCACTCCCGGTAAATCTTCGGCGAAATTTCGGACGGTTTGATTTCGCTGCGTCCGCCCCAAAAAACGTTGGTGTAGGAAACCGGAATGCGGCACGACTCAAGATGTCGGTCTATCGCCGCCTTGTGATCGAGGAGCCGTTGCTTGTCGGTGCCATGCGCAACCGCCATGACGTTGACGTTCTTAAATTCCGGGCCGGCTTCCCGCCAGTAACAATGAGTGAGGATGTGGTGTCGACCAACTTCGCCGCCGGTCTCGATCTCGCGCCCGGCGGGCACCGCCCAATGAAACAAAGCATTGAAGCGCGTGACGCGGACGCCGCTTTGCGACGGTTTTACGTGTTCCAAAAACGTTGAAAAACGCCCGATAATTTTGCGCGCGCTTAAGGCTTCGGCCACCCGATAAAATTCATCCAAACTTACCCCTGCTTCGCTCGCGCGCGACGCCCATGGATTCGGTCGAATCTCTTCCGGCGCGAGTTCGCGTTTAAGCGCGAGCAAAATGTTCCATTCGTGTTCGTTAAGATCGGCAACTTCTACGCGAATCATTTTTGCCGATGCGTCCGCTTTTTCTCCCGGCTCAATTGCTTTCCGGCGAACATGGCCAACCCCAAGCGTGAAAATTCCTTTTGCCGGCATGATCCGGAATTTCTCAGCGCCGACTTTTCGGGTAAGTAACTCACAATGTTCTTGCAGTGAAAAACCGTGCGGCACTTTCAGCGTCGTCCACAATTTGTATTCCGATCCGGCGCTCACCGTGTCGGTCGAACGAATGACCACGTGACCCGAAAACGGATCACGCCGAAACATCCACTCAAACGCGCTCTCGATCTTGTCTTCCGGAACCTTCCATGCCACCAATGCGCCGTCGGCCAGGTTCGTCGCGAGCAGCGTTTGCCGGACCCGGCGAATCGTTCCTGCACGCAACATCGCGGCGATCCGTGCCATCACAACATCGACATCCACGCCCGAACGGCGGGCGATTTCCGCGAACGGCTCACGGACAAAGCCCTCGATCTTGTCCTCCGAAATGGCAAGGATCCTGGCGTTGATCGGATCGTTGTGTTCGACCGGCAGCATACAAATTAATCGAGTGTCGGAGCGGGATTGTCCAACGCGCCGCGAAAAAGATCAGTCAATTTGCTTTTCCTGATCGTTCACGCCGAGCCAATCGCGCACGCGTTGGCGGCGCAGCTCAAAAGTTTGATGAAGCTTTGGTCGTTGCTCCGGTGTCAGGATTGCGTTGATTCGATCTTCCCCGCGCGAGAGAATTCCTTCCGTTTCGCGCAGATCCATCGCGCGAAGATTAGTCAATTCATCATCAATCTGTTGCAAAATCGGCCGGATTTTCTGGTTTTGATCGGGCGTGAGCTTCATCTCCGAACGCCAGCGATCAGGCGTGTTCGAAAAGAATCGTCGCGGATCGCGGTTCCGTCGCATTTCGTCTTTGGCCGATCCCATCACGAAAAAAGCGCCTGTCACCACGCCCACAACAAAAGTTGCCAGGACCAGGAAAGCGATCTTCCATCGATTTGACCCGTTCATGTCTACAAACAACAAAGAGACGCCGCTGAAAGCGATCTTTTTCGATGCGGCCGGGACACTCTTTCATCTTCCGCGCGGCGTCGGATACCACTACGCGCTTGTTGGCGAGGAAATCGGATTGAGACTCGATTCTCGACAACTCGATCACGCATTCAATAACGCCTGGAGTGCGATGCCGCGGCGGGACTCAATCGACGGGCCGAGAGAAGACGATGACAAAGATTGGTGGCGACAACTTGTCGATCTCGTCCTCGATGAAACTGCTCCGTCGTTGGGCGAACTCGATCGCGATAATTTCTTCGAGATCGCCTACGAACATTTCGCCGAGGCCGGCGTGTGGGAGCTGTATCCCGAAGTTCTCGAGGTCCTGGAAAAATTACGTCCGCGATTTCAACTCGCGGTCGTTTCGAATTTTGATGGACGATTGCGGATGATTCTGGAGCAGCTCGGTGTTTCGAAATTCTTCTCCCACGTTTTTCTTTCGAGCGAGCTCGGCACAGACAAACCGGATCCGGAGATTTTCCGGCGCGCGCTGAACTTGATTCATCTCGAGTCGAACCAAGTTTTACACATCGGCGACGATCCCGAGCGCGACTGGAAAGCAGCAACCGCCGCGGGATTGTCGATCTTCCAATTGGATCGAAAGAAAAATTCGCTCCGCGATTTGCTCACAATGTTGTAAGAACAATCAATTTTCTCGGCCCACGAAAGACACGAATTTCACGAAAATTATGAATTCGGATTCAGGCACTTCTGATTCAGAAGTTTCGCGTCTTTGGTGTGTTTAGTGGGTAATTCTGATGGGCCGGCCGGGACTCGAACCCGGAACCAACGCCTTAAAAGGGCGCTGCTCTACCGATTGAGCTACCGGCCCGCGAGCAGAGAAAGTTTGTACTCCAGCCGCGACACCGTCGCAACCTGTTAGCGTCTAGCTAGACCTATAACAACAATTCGGCCGCGTAACTCAATTGGCCATCAACAATCTGCGCCGCCGAAGTGAATGGATGCGGCTCAATCTTTTTCGTGTCGAGAATGTGAACGACTTCAACACCGCGCGCCTTCAAGTAATCCGAGATCAGCGAACGATGGCACCGCCACCAGACCGCTTCCGCGCACATGATTGCGGTCGAACCTTGTTGATCCGCAAGATCGATCAGGCGCGCGATGCCTTTGCGAAAATCTTCCGTCTCCATGTAATCGGCGTAGCCGCGAAACATTTCATTCCGCCAAGCCGTGTTCTGCGAATCTGGCTTTGCTTTTCGTCGCCCGCCGAGTTCCGGAAAATGTTCATAGCGAATTCCAGCGGTGCCTAGCGATTTCGCCAGCGCTTCCAGGCCGAACTGCGGATAGCGCTTCGAACCGGGGAACATCCGCACATCGGCGACGGCTTTGATCTCGTTTTCGTCCAGGAGCGAAAGGAAGACCTCGATCTTGCGCGTCGAATGGCCGATCGTCCAAATGCGCGAGATCATCTTGGCACTTTTGCTTTCATTAAAGTTCCCAGTTACGTTTCAGGCCCAATTAAGAAACGAACATGAAAAAATCACTCCTGTCAGCAATCGTCGGCTTCGCTACATTAGCGCTTATGCAAGGCGCGGATACACAAACTCAACCCGCTGCCGGAACTACGGCGCCCGATTTTAGCCTTCCGACCAGTGACGGGTCGCACGTCAGCCTGAAGGATTTCAAAGGGAAATGGATCGTCCTTTATTTTTATCCAAAAGACATGACCAGCGGTTGCACGATTGAGGCCCATAATTTTCAGCGCGACCTGGCGCAATACGACAAGACCGGCGCGGTCATTCTCGGTGTGAGCGTCGATAGTCCGGATTCGCACAAAGAGTTTTGCACGAAAGAAGGACTTACTTTCAAATTGCTGGCCGATCCGGGCGGCAAAGTTTCGGCGCAATACGGATCGACCATGGATTACAAAGGCGCGACGATGGCGGCGCGAAACACGTTCCTGATTAATCCGGAAGGAAAAATCGCCAAGGTTTACACCGGCGTGAAACCGGCCGAGCACAGCGACCAGGTCCTGAAAGATTTGGCGGAGCTGAAGAAAAGTTAGGGAGATTTATGGCACAACGGAAGTCGATCGATTGCCGGGATTACCCGAGCGAAAAGGGCTGCACGTTGAAAATGTCGGGCACCGACCAAGAAGTGCTCGACGCCGCGGTGCAGCACGCCACTTCAGCGCACGGTCACAGCGATCCAAAAGAGCTGCGCGAACAGCTCAAATCGATGCTCAAAGACTCGAGCGACTGATTAGCCGATCGTCTTGCGGAAAAGCAGCGCGCAGACGCAGAAAAGCAGGATCGACATGATGATCAGGATGAGAAGGTGCGGCCAGTATTCGAAGAAATGCGCGCCGCGAAGAATGATCGCGCGCGCGAGTGAGATGAAATAGGTGGCGGGCAAAAGGTTGCCCAGGGCTCTGAAAATCCACGGCATCGTTTCCCGCGGGAAAACGAATCCGGAAAAGAAAACGCTCGGCAACATAAACACCATCGACATTTGTAGCGCTTGCATCTGGTTCTCGGCCTTGGTCGCCACCAACAATCCGAGGCTGAGCAATGCGAAAACGTAAATGAGCGTGGCGAACATCATGGCCGGAACGTTGCCGGCGATCGGGACGCCAAACAGAAAGCGCATGATCAAAAAGAGAATCGTCGCCATGGTCATGCCGATGCAGAGGTACGGCACGAGTTTGCCGAGCATCAGTCCCCAACGGCTTAACGGACTCACCAGCAGCGTTTCGAGTGTTCCCTTCTCGCGTTCGCGCACCACCGCCATTGCGGTCGCAAACGTGGTCCCGATTTGTAATACAATGCCGATCACGCCCGGAATGTAAAAGTTCGGGCTTTTCATCGCCGGGTTGTAAAGCATTTGCGGACGAATATCGATCGGCACGTTGTGGCGGCCGGTGGCGTGCAAAAGCGATTCGATTGATTGGGTAAGCCCTACTGAAAGCGCGGTGTTGAGCGCCTGCAATGCGGTGGTCGAATTCGAACCGTCGACCAATAATTGCACCTGTGCCGAATAACCGGAGCGAATGTTCTCAGTGAACTTCGGCGGAATCTGCAAGCCGGCATAGGCGCGACCTCTGCGGATCTGGCTCGACATCTCCTCAATACTTTGCACTTCGCCGACGACGCGAAATGTTTCCGTGTTCACGAACCGGTCGATGAATTGCCGGCTTTCGACAGTGCGATCTTCATTCAGAATCACCAGCGCCATGTGCTTCACGTCGGTGTCGAGCGCGTAACCGAACGCAATCATCTCCACCAAAGGCGGAAAAAACATGAAGAACAACGTCATCGGATCGCGCCAAACAATGATGAATTCCTTGAACAAAATTGCGCGAAGTCCGCGGAACGGTTTGCGTTTCATGCCGCTTTCGCTTTTTGCTCCTCGGCCGCGTATTTCGCGCTCAGGGTAACGAAAACATCTTCGAGCGATGGACCGATCCCGTGGATCTCGGTGTGATGAATGCCGACGCTGCGCAATTTTTCTTCAATCTCGTCGCGCCGCACATTTTCATCGACCAGGAGGTGCATCGATTGACCGAACACGGTCGCGCTGCGGACGCCGTGCATTTGCCGCATCGCTTGAAGCGCGGTGGTAACGTGATCGCAGGTGACGTCGAGCCGCCGCGTCCCGGGCGGATTGACCTCGGGCATCTGCTTCAATTCGTCCGGCTCGCCGCAAACGATCAACTTCGACATATAAATATAGCCGACGTGATCGCAGCGCTCGGCTTCATCCATGTAATGGGTGGTGACGAACAAAGTCATTCCGTTCGCAGTAAATTCGAAAAGCAAATCCCACAGCTCGCGGCGCGCGACCGGATCGATGCCGGCGGTCGGTTCGTCCAGAAATAGCATCGTCGGCTTGTGCATGAGCGAACACGCCATCGCCAGTCGCTGTCGCCAGCCGCCGGAAAGCAATGCCGCGCGCCGGTTGATGTACGGTTCCAAATGCGTAATCGCGATCAATTCGTCCCGGCGCTTAGTCAAATCCCGCCCGCGCAATCCATAAAGCTTTCCCGAAAAGATCAAGTTTTCATCAACCGTGAGCTCGTCGTAGAGCGAAAATTTTTGCGACATGTAACCGATGATGTCTTTGATCGATTCGGTATCGCGCGCCACGTCATGACCATCGATGCGCGCGGTACCGGCGCTTGGCTCCAAAATTCCGCAGAGCATTCGAATCACCGTCGATTTTCCGGAACCGTTCGGCCCCAGAAACCCAAAGATCGATCCTTTGCCGACCTTGAACGAAACGTGATCGACGGCGGTGAAAGTGCCGAAGCGTTTGGTCAGCCCTTCGCATTCGATCATCGCTTCAGACATAAAAAGAAAAGAATTAGGAAAACAGGAACGCAGGAAAGAAATAAGACTTAGACCAAGTTCCTCTTTTCCTGCTTTCCTGATTCATCCTTCTGGTTCCTGGTTCCCCATTCATTTCACGTTTGGGAAATAAACATCCGCGGCCATGCCGGCACGGAGACGATCGTCATTGTTTGGCAAACGGACCTTCACGCCGAACACTTGGCGGATCCGGTCTTCGACCGTCTGCACATTGCGAGGCGTGAACTCGGCCTGACGGTTGACCTGCTCGACCACCCCCGGAAAATCTTTACCTGGAAACGAATCGACTCGCACGCGGACTTGATCTCCGATTTTAATCAAGCCGAGCCACGGCTCGGGAACATAAACGCGGACCCAGAGATGTTGGGGAAGAAGCAGAGTCGCGACCTCCTGGCTAAATGGTGGCATCAGAATGTCGCCCACCTTCACATTGAGCACTTCGAGAATGGATTCGTCCGGCGCTTTGACTTGCATCTCGGCCAGCTGGGCGTCGATATCAGCAAGTTGGGCCCGCGCCTGAATGACTCGTGTCTGCGCGGCCGCCACTATCTTCTCCTGTGACGTGGCCGAACTGACAGCTTTCTCCGCGTCGGTTGGCGAAACTACTTTGCGCTTGAGCAGCTCCTGCTGGCGTTTGGCTTCGTCGCGCAGAAATCCCAGCAATGCCACTTGCGATTCGGCATCGTGAGTGGCGCTGTCGATCTGAGCAACAGCGAGATCTCGACGCGCTTTCAGTTCGGCCGCGTCCAACTCGACAATTGGTTGCCCGGGTTGAAGTTTATCGCCCTCCTGCGCGAAAATTTTCAGGACGCGTCCGCTCATCCGCGGACCGACGTGCACCTCGTCTACCTCAATCGTTCCGGAAACCGCGTTCTTCCGATTTCCGCACGACGAGAGAAAGATCGACAACGCCAGCGCAAGGAAGGCGCAGGGCATCCCAGCGCTATAATTTTGAATGATGAATTTTCTCGCGGGTGGCATGGCGTAACAAAAAAGCAATCAGCCGACGGTTCGAGCCTTTCCGGTGAGTGCGCCCTCGAGAACAATCTTGAGAATTCCGGCGAAGCCCGCTTTCGGCGTCATTTCCAACTCCTCCATCTTCGGCGGATTCATGATCGCCTGAACCATCGCAAGCAGAATCTCGATCATCAGCTTGGCTGGAATGTCTCTGCGTACCATCCCCGTCCGTTGACCCTCGATGAAGAGCTTTCCGAAAAAACGCTCGATTAAAGCGGCTCGACGACGCTCGATAACCTTAAATACGTGCGGCGCCTTCTGCCGCATATCGCGAACAAATGGCGGCTTGATCTCACCCAATTCGCGTTGCGTGTTGCTCAGGAGTTCGTGCAGCGCCGTCGGAAAGTCGTGCGGGTGTGCCCGCGTGATTTCATTCAGTTTCGCTTCGACACTGGCAAACTTATCGGCCAGCACCGCCTCGAGCAGTTGGATCTTGCCCCGAAAATGGGCATACAGTGTCTTCTTGCTGACACCCAACTCCTGGGCCAGATCGTCCATGGTGACGCTGCGGAAGCCGTGGCTGAAAAAGTGAACCCGCGCGGCTCCCACGATTCTTTGCCGGCCTAAGTCACTCTTTCGGTCACTTTGCCGCAGAATTGATTTCTTTGGCTGTTTCACGTCATCCTTCTCTGGCCGGAGGCGCATTCATGAGCCTCACCGGCAAAGTGAGCGTGCGCCATTCGAATAAGCTCCATCGCCGGCCCCAAATCATTTTCGTTGCGCACCATGAAGGTCACGTAACCTTTTTCAGGCGCCCAGCGGTGCGGGCGCGCTTTCCCCTCCGCAAGAAGTCGCTCCTGATCCTTGTGGGCTAATCGAATATCGCAATGGCCACGGCCATGGACGTGCATGAACATGGTTTGTCCGACCAAAAAGGGCATCTTCGTGAATTCCTGCGTTCTTCCGCTCAGTCACGCCCGACAAACTCAGAATTCTTTGCCGTAATTCCTGGTGAAGTTCCTCTCGTGATTTCATCTTGTCTTCCTTTTCTTGCCCACGACCCTTAGGAAACTATTATAGTATATTGAGTTTCCATACAACAAATTATTCAAAACAAAACAGAATCTCATCTCCGAGAAAAAGGACGCGAGATTGTTGCAAACATCGACGCCGTCGATAAAGCAGCCCGGAATGGCTGGTTATTCGGGAACGCCGCTGCCGCAAAAACTTGGAATCAAATCGGGCTTGACCGTCGTCACCATCAACGCGCCGGCGACCTATCGCCGATTGCTCGGCAAAATTCCCAATGGCGTAACATTTTCCGATCGGTTGAAGCCGGGTTCGAACTTTGTCCATCTCTTCACCGGCCGCCGGAGCGAATTGCAAAGGAAGATGTCGATCTTGCGCGACAAAATATCGGACAACGGAACGGTTTGGGTTTCGTGGCCGAAAAAATCCTCCGGAATTTCGACTGATGTAACTGAGGACGTGATTCGGGAGATTGCGTTGCCGCTCGGGTTCGTGGACATAAAAGTCTGTGCGGTCGATGAGACCTGGTCGGGATTGAAGTTGATGATTCGCCGCGAGAACCGAAAATCGAACAAATGAAAGCGCGCATTTTCGATCACATTGATTTGCGGGTGAAAGACCTTCAGCGAGCAATGAAGTTTTACGGCAAACTCCTGCCGGCGCTCGGTTTCACCCGCGATCGCTCCGATGAAACCTGGGGAACGTTTTATTCAGTCGGGGGCGACAAACCGTCTGAGTTTTTTGGATTTACGGAGGATCGAGACCATCAATCGAACGGCAGCCGAATTTCATTTTGGGCGGACACGCGCGAGGGAGTTGATCGAATTGCAACCCTGGTGCGTGAGATTGGCGGGAAGAATTTGGAAGGCCCGGAAATCTGCGCGGAATACAGCCCGGGATACTATGGATTTTTCTTTGAAGACCCCGACGGCAACAAGCTGGAAATCTGCTGCCGCGAAAATCCAACCGTTGCGAGTTGATGAAGAATCAGCGAAGAGTTTGCTGATGAGTGATCCGATGCACGTTCCCGCCATTGTGCGAGGGCGGCGTGGCGTTCGTTATCTCAAAATCATCGCCCTGTTCAAGATTTTCAAAGGCGTGCTGCTCTTTCTGCTGGGCTTTTCGCTTCTCTTTTTAAACGGCCGGCCAGTTTGGCTCGATCAAATTTCCGATTGGGCGGACGATCAACTTTTGCTCGCCCACAGCAAATACGTCATTTTCCTTCTCAACAAATTGCAGGATGTCCTGGCCGGTGGCGCGTTGCGGGCCACTGGAATCCTGGCGCTCTTCTATTGTGCGGTGCTTTTTACCGAAGGGATCGGCGTTTACCTGCAAAAACGGTGGGCCGAGTTTTTGATGATCTTCGCCACCGGCGCGTTGATCCCTCTGGAAATGAGACACGTCTGGCACCGCTTGATTTTCCACCGACCGATTCTCGCTCCAATACTGCTGCTGCTCGCCAATTGTTTTATTGTCTGGTTCCTCTACATGGTGCTCAGACGCGACAAAGTCGAAAAGCACGCCACGCCTGAACGAGAATTGATCGAAACCCGTTAAGGTTCGAGCGCGCTTAGCTTATTTTGGCCTAACGCCAAACTCCGCGAGAACGACGATTGTTTTCTCCATCGGGAGTCCGACCACATTGGTGTAGGAGCCATCGATCTTTTCGATGATTTCGCTGCCAAGGCCTTGTGCAGCGTACGCACCCGCCTTGTCGAGCGGATCCACGCGCGCCAGATAATTGTCGATCCGGTCGCGAGTGAGCCGGCAAAATTGGACGCGAGAAATTTCGTGGAAGCTTGTCGATTTCGCCTCGGCCAGGTGGCAGGCGAAAACGGACGTGCAGACTTCATGCGCGCGCCCGCTCAATCGTTGCAGCATCGCAACGGCTTCGTTCTTGTCTTTTGGTTTTCCGAGAACGTGATCGTCAACGGCCACCAGCGTGTCGGCGGCGAGCACAATGTTCTTTGGCCGGAGGCGCGCGGTGGTCATCGCCTTGCGCATCGCGTTGAACGCGGTCAGCTCGCGCAACGTTAGATCGACATCGAACCTTTCGGCGACCCTCGGCGCGAATATTTCGAAGTCGAACCCAGCTTCGAGAAGCAATTCGCGCCGGCGCGGCGAATTGGAAGCAAGCAACAGCGTTGGGCGCACACGCCGGAACGCGACGCAATTACGGCGTCGCTGAGGGGGAAGATGCCGGACTTTCGACCGGCGGTGGCGCGGCCTCGATCGGTCGTTTCAATTCTTGAAAATCCTTTGGAATGTCGAACTCGGCTGAGCTGATCGAATCCTTTTTAACGGACGTGATGGTGGTGGCGACCTGGTTGTCGCCAACGGAGATCACAGTTTTGAGCGGCAATCCGGGGAAATCGGTGTAGTCGGGCATGCCCATGTTGCTCGGTTTCCACGCCCCGGAGACAGGCGCCTGCATTTGTTTCAGGATCCCGGCCGCGTCCGGATATTTGGCCGCAACCCAAAAAGAGGCTTTGAATTGCGGCGTTTGGTAAACGAATTCTTCGGTTTCGTAGCCGTTAATCGTCTCCTTTTTGCCAGTCGGAGTAAGTTTCGGAGCGGACGGCTGTTTGCCGTCGTCAAATTTGGTGATGGTCTCGGCCGCAGCTTTCATCTGTTGCGCCGAAATTCGGATAAAGCTTTTTCGCTCATTCAACAGATCGGTCATTTCACCGTTTTTCCCGTCGACAATCCGCGTGGGCTGAGAAGGCGCCTCGATCCGCTCCTTGTCGCCTTTAATTTTCACGGTGACATCTCCATTCCGGCCGGCGCCTTCAACGCGTTGCACAATCGTGAGATCGGCACGCGCGGAAACCAATAGGCCAAGGGTAAGTACTGGATAAAGAGCGGCGACGTTCCTCATGCGTCTAGCTAGACCTCAGTGACGAAAATATCAAGCCGGCGCCCGGCCGGGGCAAAAATCGCTTGGCAGTGGCCTGGGCTCGCGGCAACTTAGTCCGAGCCGGACTGGCATTGTCCGCGCGGGCATAGCTTAATGGTAAAGTTCCAGCCTTCCAAGCTGGCCATGCGGGTTCGATTCCCGTTGCCCGCTGGCTGTTTCTAAATGTCACACTTGTCACAGTTATTTCTGTTGACCGAACCACTGCGCTAATAGGATACTGGTTCCCACATTAACAAAAGGGCTTTATGAAGAACTTGCTTATGGTTTCAAACGGAACGCAGTTATTTCGGCGGATTGGTTCATCAATCCTCGCCGTTCTGGCTTGCGTTTTATTTACTTTCGCGTTTTGGACAGTGAAGGGAGCTAATCCAACGCCTTCGGCAACGCCGGATTTCGTTGGCGCGAGCGATCCCAATAAATGCACGATTTGCCACGTGCCGCCGGGTAACCCGCCCAATGCACACACCTTGAACATCGGCTGCTCGGCGGTCCAGGCGCACTTGCGCAATCACCCCGGGGATTGCGTTGGACCGTGTCCTTGCCACGTTACAGGCACGCAAAATCCGTAACCAAACCGTTTTGCCAAAAGCCGTTGCAACTCATGTTGCAACGGCTTTTCTTTTGCCCAGCCATTCCCAATCCGTGCCAAACCGCGCCAGCGCTCTAAGCTTGTGAAGTCCTCGAGTTTGATCGGCCGGTCGCTTGAAATTCTGGCGGTCGCGTTGCTCGGCGCCGCGCTCGGCCTCATCCAAGTCCTGATCGGGGGCACGCGCCTGATCTTCAGCCTCCCATCTTACGCAATCCTCGCGCTCGTCGGATTGTTGACACTTTTGATGTTCCGCCGGCCTAAACCGCGACCGGCCCAACTTTGTCTCATTAGTTCAGCAATATTTTTCGGTTACATCCTTGTCCGGGCATTTTTCTCCCCCGTTGTTTACACCGCGCGTCCGGATGTTTACGCCGTTCTCGGCGGCTTAATGGTTTACGGCTTCACCGCCTGTTTCTGCACTTCATCGAAGCTGCGTGCTTCAATTGTGATCGGCCTCCTCGCGCTGGGAGTCGTTCACGTTCTCATCGGAGCGATCCAATTTCGCGATGGCAACAATTTCATGCTGATTGAATTCCTGCAGCGCGTCGATTACGGCCGGCGCGCGAGCGGTTTTTATGTTTGCCCAAACCATCTCGCCGGCGCGCTGGAAGTAGTCGGAAGCTTCGGCGTGGCGCTGGTTTGCTGGAGCCGATTTCCAACTTGGAGCAAATTGCTCATCGGCTACGCAACCGGCGTCTGCTACGTTGGCGTGCTTCTCACCGGCAGCCGCGGCGGATACGCCAGTGCGATCACGAGTGTCTTGGTGGTCGGCGTTTTGAGCCTGCTCACCCTGCGTCGCGGCGGCGCGCGCCTCCTTTGGACCATTGGCGGAATCGGAGCGCTAGCTGCGCTGATCGTCGCCGTTTCGGCATTTCTATTCATTAAGAAGAGCGACTATCTGTCTGATCGCGCGGACAACGCCTTGAGCACGGCGCCGGTGCGCCTTGATCTCTGGCACGCGGCAATCGAAGAATGGAAAACAGCGCCGATCGTTGGGACTGGAAGCGGCACCTATCTTTATTACGGCCGAATGTTTCGCACCGACCGAATGCAACAGGATCCGGTCGATGCGCACAATGATTACCTTCACTTGCTCGGCGAATACGGAGCAGTCGGCGGCGTGCTCTTTCTTTTTTTTCTCGGGGCGCATTTGCGCAATGGATGGAAAAATTTTCAACGTCTCGGCCCGAAACGAGTCGTGGTCTCGAGCAATCTTCTCAGCACGAGTCTCGCGTTGAATCTCGGCGCGCTTGGAGCAGTCTCGGCCTACATCGTCCATTCGTTTGTCGATTTTAATTTGCACATCCCAGCCAACGTTTTGTTGATGGCGTTCGTCTTCGGCATCCTGGCCAACGATGGCATCCAGCGCGAAACGCAAGATTCGGGCGTGCCGATGTCGATCTTGTGGTGGCGCGCACTTCTCCCGGCAACCGGATTATGTCTTGCCGTCCAGTGCTTTCGGCTTTTGCCCGGCGAATATTTTGCGGAGCACGCGCGGAGTGAGTTGCGGGCCACCCAAACTGACGCCGCACTCCGTTCTGCTCAGCGTGGTCTCGAAACCGAAAAGCGAAATCCGTTTCTTTATCAATATCTGGCTAGCGCCAAGCTCACCCGCTGCGATTCGCTTCCCAGCGACAGCGAGCGCGCTGTGTGTTACGAAGACGCTTTGACGGCGCTGACAAAAGCGCGTGAGCTCGCCCCAGCCGACAGAAGCTTCCTTATTCCATTGGCTGCGACCTATGATGCCCTCGACCGTTTTCCAGAAGCAGAATGGATCTTCTATGACGCGCGGCGGTGGGACCCGCGGTCGATTTACCTGGACGAAATCTATAAGTACCACGTTTTCCGTTGGCGGGAAGCCGGCTCGGCCGCCGTCAGAGAGCAATCGCCGGCGGAGAAACAATGAAACGCGGAAATTTCACCGTTGGGCGCGGCGCTTTGACAAACCGGTTGCGCGTTTCTTGCTCCAGCCTAGGCTCGAACCGCGCTACTCCAGAAATGAGACGATTATCCGTTGTTGTATTGGCGCTAATTTTTGTTCCGGCCAGCGCACACCTTCTCCAGGCGCAGGAAGCAGTCTCGACAACAGGCGGCTCCGGAAGCCCTTCATCGACGACCGCGCCATCGTCATCGGCAACTGCGACTGAATTATCGACTGGAACAACCGCGTCGCCGACCGCTGCAACGGGTTCGTCCGCTGGACCAACCCTGACCGGCGGACCCTCAGGCGTCGGTGTTTTTTCTCCGACGCCGGTCCAAATTTTAGCCTTTATTTCCGGCGGTTACGACGACAACGTCGGCACACAGCAGAGTGGCAAGCAGGGGTCGTCGTTCACCAGCGGCAATGTTATCCTCGATTACACCTTTGGAGATCCGCGACTGCAACTGAAACTGGACGGCGGCGCTGGGGGCACGTATTATTACCAGCACGTCAGTGGCCAGGATTACGACGTCGACTTCAGGGGCGCGGTCAGTATTACCTACAAGTCATCGCCCCGGCTGACGCTTGGCTCGACTCTCCTGGTCGAATATTTAACGGAACCAAGCTTCGACAACCTTGGGGGATTGAATTCGCGTAATGGCAATTATCTTTACACGACCGACAAAATCTTCGCCGATTACGCCTGGAGTCAGCGTTTCTCGACAAAGACCTCCTACACGTTCGAAGCCTACAATTACGACAACAACGCGGTCGCCGCGTTCTCCAACCGCGTCAGCAACACTTTTGGAAACGAGTTTCAGTTCCAACTCGTCCCGACAACCAGTCTGGTTGCCGAATATCGATACAGCATTATCACTTACGAAACCGCCTCGCTTAATTCCACTACACACTTCGCGCTCGGTGGCATCGATCACATTTTTAACCCCCGCCTGAGCGCGTCGCTTCGTGGTGGAGCCGAGTTCCGGAGTTACGATAGCGATGGCGATCGCACCGTTCCTTATTTTGAGGGATCCTTGATTTATGCTCTCGGAAAAAGAGTCTCAGTGAGCTGGAACAACCACTACGGACTCGAAGAGCCGGGTGCGCCAGGTTCTCAAAGTCGGACCACGTTTCGGACCGGCTTCCAGACGAAATTTAACCTGACCTCCCGAATCAGCTCGAGCGTTGATCTTTATTTTGTGCACGACGATTACCCTGCCTTTACCTCAGGCACGACGGTCACCCCAGGGTTCACCGAGAACACCTTCGATGGAAACCTATCGTTCCGCTACGCGATTACCCCGCTCATCGGCGTCCAAGCCGGATATCATTATACGGACATCAATTCTGACATCCAGTTCCGCCAGTATTCGCGGAATCGCGCCTTTGCTGGCGTAAGTTTGACCTTCTGAGCCTGCAAGGCTCTGTTTACTTTGGCGGGGTTTTTGCTTAGAATGGGTGGCTCTCGCCAAAAAGGGTCCCACTGGTATGGCACATAACGAAGAGGTAAAGCTCCATTTTCTCGATTACTGGCGCGTAATTCGCATCCGTTGGATTCTCGTCTTGCTCGCCTTCCTTTTGGTGCTGATCACAGCCGCGATCTTCACCTATTTTCAACCGCGCGAATACCAGTCTTCTGTGTTCGTGGAGGTCAAATCGACGGCCGAAAATCCGCGCATTTTCGGTCAGGGCGATCCGAACCAGCCGATCCATGATCCGCAATTGGCGCCGACCGTTTACCAGGTCATTCAGCGGACCGGGATTCTTTATCCCGTCATCGAGCAGTTGGGGCTTCAGGAAAAATGGGCCCGGGATGGCCGCCGGCCTTCGCGCGAGCTCGCTTACCAAATGCTGCGCAACAAGCTCGACGTTGATGAAGTGCGCAACACCGACCTTCTCCAGATCAGCGTCTTCGATTCCAGCCCGCAACTGGCTGCGGATATCGCCAACAAAATTGTAAGCGTCTATCAGGACCGGCGCGTTCAGGAAGAAAAGGAAGTTCTCAATCGCGCGGTCACCGCGATGAACGAAGAGGTCGAAAAACAGCAGAAGCGAGTTGAGGACGCAGGGACCGAAATGTCCCGAATTCGCGACGCGGAACACATCGTCGATCTTAATCCCGAAGGGACCGAGGACAGTCAGGCGCCTGTCAATAGCATGGTCGTCAAACAGGAAACGGAAGTTAACGAGGCCGACACCAAAGTTGCGACCCTTTCGAGTAAGCTGACGCAGATCGAAAACCTCAAAGGCGACGACTTGATGCGGATGCTGCCCACTCTCGACGTGCAGGATCCGACGGTGCAAAAGATTCTACCGAATTATCAGGACACGGTCGCGCAGGAAGCTTTGCTTCTAAATTCCGGACTCGGTGAAAATCATCCCAAGGTCAAATCGCTCCGTGCGGCCAGGCAGGTTTACACTCATCAGCTCGAGCAACAGATCGGCATTATTCGTCAGGGTCTGGAGAGAAATCTGAAAACGGTCCAAGGCACGCGCGATGAATTGCGAAACCGACTTGAGCAAATCAACGCCAAGCAGTTGCAAACCAAGAATTTGAGTGCGAATTACGCCCGCGCCAAGAACGCCTACATCAAAGAGAAGACGCTGCTTGATGGCGTGCGCACCCGCGCCCAAACCCAGACCATGGAGATGGCCATGCCCCGTTTCGCCGTCAGCGTGAAACAGGTGGCGGAGCCACCGGCTTATCCGGCGCGTCCGCGGGTTGGATTAAATCTGACTCTCGGGATGTTGGTCGGCCTCGTCATCGGCATCGGTCTCGCATTCTTCATTGAGTACCTCGATACCAGTGTCAAAACAATGGATGACGTCGAAAGCCTGCTGGGCGTTCCAGTCCTGGCGATCATTCCGAAAAATATAAATTTGCTGCACAAGGCCGAAGGCGACACCCCAGACGCCGAAGCGTATCGAATCCTGCGCACCAACATCGAATTCAACCGCCCCAATCCCGAAGCGAACACCATCTCACTGGTGAGCGGCGGTCCCGGGGAAGGCAAGTCGACTACCATCGCAAATCTCGCCTTCATCTGCGCTCAGGGCGGTTATTCCACCCTCATTGTCGACGCTGACTTGCGCCGCCCGGTTCAGCACCTGTTGTTCGATATGAGCAACGAATTCGGCCTGACCAATTATCTGACCACCGACATGGACCTCGATCAGGCGATCTTGCCTACGACGGTCGAGAATTTGTCGATCTTGCCCAGCGGAATTTTGCCTTCCGACGCCGTCGGCATCCTTAACTCGCAACGAATGTCGGACACAATCGCCGAATTAAAAATGCGCTACGACATCGTGTTCTTCGATTCGCCGCCGATCCTTGGCGTGAGCGACGCTTCCGTGATCGCGAGTGAAGTCGATCAAACTGTGATCGTGGTTCAGCATCGGCGTTTTCCACGCGCGATGCTGGCACGAGTGAAGCAAGCCATTCTCGGCGTCGGCGGTACCGTGTTGGGCGTCGTCCTCAACAACGTCGACCTCAAACACGACCAGAACTACTACTACTACACGAACTACTACGGTTATTATACCCCGCAGGGGAAAGAAACGACGCGGAGCGGTCGGAAGAAATCGCGGGTTGCCGCCAACGGCGGGGACAACGGCCACCTCGAGTCCGACGAGTATTGATATTGATGCAGCGCCTGCTCGCGGTCTTACTTTTTTCTTTCGTGTTCGCCACCGGCGCATTCGCCCAGGCAACGCTTCGCATCGGCGATCCGGTTGATTTGAAAATTAGCGGTGTGCCGGCCGAAGATCAAAGCCAGGTCAACAACACCTACAGCGTTGACGCCACCGGCTCCATTAATCTTCCTTACATTGGGAAAATCCACGCCGAAGGAATGACCCCGGCGCAGCTCTCGCGCTCGATCGAGGAGAATTTTCGGACCAACAAGATTTACTCAAATCCGAACGTCACCATCATCATGCAGCCGAGCGCCCGCTTCGTGAACGTTGGCGGTTCGGTTCGCAGTCCCTCCCGCGTGCAATTCACTGAAGACATGACGCTGCTGACGGCTATCAACGCTGCCGGCGGTTTCAACGATTTCGCCGATCAACGACATGTGCGCCTTCTCCGCGGCAACGACGCCACCGTTTACGATGTGCGGCGCTTTCGCAAAGATCCCTCCCAGGACGTTCGACTCCGGCCGGGCGACAAAATCGAGGTCCCGCAGAGTTTCTTCTAGCGTCGCTGCGGCGGCAGCCGTCTCGGCTGCGTATGTCACTCGTTCGGCGCGATCAATTCGCGGTGGCGCCAGGCATAACCGAGTCCGGAATAAACTGTCAGCGCGACTGTGATCCAAACCAGGATCGGGCCGGCTTGGTCCCAGGCGTGAAACCACCATGTCGATCCTTCATTCACGTAACGCAGCTCGTGAAGGGAAAGCAACGCGAGAAAGAAAATCACTGTCACCACCTGCCAGGAGGTTTTCTGTTTGCCGAGCATTTCGGCCGGCAAAACTTTTCCCTTCACGCTTGCCATCATCCGCAGGCCAGTAATTAGAAAATCGCGCGCCACCACGGTCGTTGCCGCCCACGCCGGCACCGCTTTCAGAGGCACCAGTGAGATAAATGCCGCCGCCACCATGATTTTGTCCACCAGCGGATCCATTAACTTGCCGAAATTTGTCACTACACCGTAGCGGCGCGCGATTTCGCCATCGACAAAGTCGCTCACGCCGGCGATCAGGAAGACGACCAGGGCGAGTGTCCGCCCGTATTGCCAGGACGAATTCAGCGCGGCGACGAAAATCACCGTCAGCACCAGCCGGCTCAGCGTTAATCGATTCGCCCAGTTCATTGCGTTGTAGCCGCGGTCCTTGAACGCGGCCCGCTTTCGGCGACGCCGGCTACGGAATGTTCGCTTTTAAATCGGGGCCGCTTCCAGATCGGGACCTTCTTCTTCAACTCGTCCACGATCCATTTGCTCGCCTCGAATGCAGCGGCGCGATGTTGCGCACTGACTCGTAGAAACAGCGACGCTTCACCCGTTCCTACAAATCCGGTCCGGTGATGAAGCAGGACTTGGTTCAATCGAAAAGTCTCGGCCGCGGTATCGGCAAGGATTTTCATCTGATGCTCGGCCATCGCTTCGTGAGCTTCGTAATCGATTCCCTCGATTTCACGACCATCTTCCAGTTCTCGAACCACTCCCCAAAAATCGACCACCGCTCCCGTCGAAAGGCTTGTCCTGAGCGAAGTCGAAGGATCTACATCTTCCTTGGGTGTTTCCAGGCGCATTGCACTCAACAAAACTTGAGAAACGGAGTTTGCCATGTCTTTGAATCGCCCGTTACAGTGTAGCTCTTGCGCTGAAGCAACAAAGGAGACCCAAAATGACTGCGAATCAATGTGATATTGGCCTCATTGGCCTGGCTGTGATGGGCGAGAATCTCGTCCTCAACATGGAATCGAAAGGTTTCACCGTGGCCGTTTTCAATCGCACCACTGATGTTACCGACAAATTCGCGGCCGCTCGGGCCAAAGGGAAAAATATTCAGCCCACCCGTACGATGGAGGAATTCGTCGGTGCGCTCAAAAAACCGCGGAAAGCGATGATCATGGTCAAAGCAGGCGCGCCCGTGGACGCCGTTATTGGTCAATTGGCACCGCTTCTCGACAAAGGCGACGTCATCGTTGACGGCGGGAATTCGCTTTTCACCGATACCCAACGCCGCTGCAAAGATCTCGAAGGAAAAGGAATTCACTTTGTCGGCTGCGGCGTCTCCGGTGGAGAAGAAGGCGCACTCAAAGGTCCATCGTTGATGCCGGGCGGTCCGCGCGAGTCGTGGGAAATCATCGCGCCAATTTATCGCAAAATTGCCGCCCAAGTGGACGGCGAACCGTGCTGTCGCTACATGGGCCCGGACGGCGCCGGTCACTACGTCAAAATGGTGCACAACGGAATCGAGTACGGCGACATGCAGCTCATCTGCGAGGCCTACGCGATTTTGAAAGATGTCGTCGGCATGGATGACAAGGATCTGGGCGACACTTTCACCGAATGGAACAAAGGCGAGCTCGACAGTTACTTGATCGACATCACGTCGCAAATTTTCCGGAAGAAAGATCCGGAAACGGGCAAACCGCTGGTCGATGTGATTCTCGATAAAGCTGGACAAAAAGGAACCGGCATGTGGACGTTGCAATCCGCCATCGCGCAGTCGGTCGTCATCTCCACAATCAACGCCGCCGTTGAGGCGCGCGTCATTTCCTCGCGTAAAGATGAGCGCGTCGCCGCGTCGAAAATTTTGCCCCAGCCGAAACCGAAAAAATTCACCGGCGATCGGAAAAAACTAACAGACGCCGTCCGTAACGCGCTTTATGCCTCAAAAATTGTTTCCTACGCGCAGGGAATGGAGTTGCTCGGCGCCGCCAGCAAACAATACAATTGGAACCTAAACTTCGGCGACATCGCCACCATCTGGCGCGGCGGCTGCATCATTCGCGCGAAATTTCTGAACTGCATCGTTGACGCCTACAAACGCGATCCCGCGCTCCATAATCTGCTGCTCGACTCCTATTTCACCGACATCATCAAAAGCACCCAGGACAATTGGCGGATCGCCGTGTCCGCCGCAGTCGAGTATGGCGTTGCCGTTCCGGCCTTTTCCGCGTCGCTGGCTTACTTCGACAGTTATCGCTCGGCGCGTTTGCCATCCAACTTGTTACAGGCGCAACGCGACTTCTTCGGCGCGCATACTTACGAACGCGTGGATAAGCCCGGCGTTTTCCATACCGAATGGATCGAGTCCGATCACGAGCCGGTGCAACGAACGGCTGAACCGAAACCACACGACCCGCACCACGCCGGCGAGTGATTTTGTTTTAGTCGTCGCCCTGCGAATGGCGTTGTAGCTGCCGCCGTCACTGGCGGCAGATCTCTGTTAACGAAAGTCGTGCGACTCGCTCCCGACCAGCTGGTCGTGCGCAAGCGGTCTGATCTCGCACGTTTTGATCAGCACGACGTTGTCTGAGTTCTGGACTTCGCCTTCGATCAACAGAAAATCTTCTTCGGTGATTAGAAGCCGGAAGCGCTCGAATAAATCTGGATCGACAATCGCATTCGAGACGCCGGTCTCATCTTCCAAACTAACGAAGACAAATCCTTTCGCCGTTCCCGGCCGCTGACGGCAAATCACATTCCCCGCGATCTGAACCGTGGCGCCGTGTTTCGCCTGAGCGAGATCAATTGCGCGCCAAATGTTCGGCAATCGCTCGCGAAGTAGCTTCATCGGATGCGGCCCGGCGGTTAAATTCATCGTCTGATAATCGGCTGTCACTCGCTCCTGAACGGTCATTGGAGCTAAAGGCGTTGTAGCGGTGCTTGTATCAAGCACCGAACTATCTAAACAGGCGCTTGGCACTAGCGCTTCTACAACATTCTTTCGAAGTAGATCATCATGCAGCGGCACTTCCACTTTCCACATCGCCGCGCGCCGATGATCGGCGAAACAATTGAGCGCGCCCAGTTCGGCGAGCGTGCGCAACTCTTCTTTCGAAAGCGAAACACGCCGTTTGAAATCGTCCAGCGACTTGAATTGTCCGCCGCCGGACGGACTCGCCGTGGCGAGTCGTTGCCTCTCGCGCTCAATTTCTTCGGCATGTTCCTGGCGAAAACCGTTCACCACACAAAATCCAAGCCGGAAGGTGTTATCGTCCAAAACGGTGCAGCGGAAATCTGACTTCGCGACGCAGACCGGCTTGATCTTTACGCCATGCCGCTGCGCATCTTTCACGATCGTTGCCGGCGTGTAAAAACCCATTGGCTGATTATTGAGCAGGCTCGCGTAAAACTCCGGCGCGCGATGCACTTTCAAATACGCGCTGCCGTAAGCGAGAATGGCAAAGCTGATCGCGTGCGATTCCGGAAATCCGTAAAGCGCAAACGACGTGATCGCTTGAATGATCTTGTCAATCTTGTCCGGCGCCACGTTCTTCCGTTCCATCGCTGCGCGCAGCTTGATGCTGACACGATTCATCCGTTCTTCCGAACGATGAAAACTGAGCGCGCGGCGTAACTCTTCCGCTTCATTCCCGGAAAAGTCGGCCATGATCATTGCGATCTTGAGCATTTGTTCCTGGAACAACGGAACACCGAGCGTCCGTTCGAGCACCGGCTTCAATCGTTCATCGAAGTACGTGACCGGTTCTTTGCCGGCGCGGCGATTGAGATAAGGATGCACCATGTCGCCCTGAATCGGTCCCGGGCGAATGATCGCGACTTCGATCACAACGTCGTAAAAACATTTCGGTTTCATCCGCGGCAGCGTCGCCATTTGGGCACGGCTCTCGATCTGAAACACGCCGATCGTGTCCGCGTGCTGCATGATCTCGAACGTTTTCTCGTCGTCCTTTGGAATGTGCGCGAGATCGAGCGGCCGTCCGCGTTCGCGACAAAGCTCGAGCGCATCCTGCATCACCGACATCATCCCCAGTCCTAACAAATCGACTTTCACGATGCCGAGGTCCTCGCAATCGTCCTTGTCCCATTGCGCAACCACGCGGCCGGGCATGGATGCGTTCTCCAATGGCACGAACGAACTGAGCTTGTTCTGACAAATGATCATCCCGCCGGAGTGCTGGCCGAGATGGCGCGGCAATCCGTAAATCGCCTGGTACAAACAGACGAACGCCGGCATTCGCGGATGCGATTTCGGTAAACCGGCCTGTTCGATTTGTGATTGCAGATCGAGCGTGTGCGGAAAATCGCCGTTCGCGAAGAGATGCGAGAAGCGATCGAGAATGCTCGGCGAAAAATTCAGCGCTTTGCCGATCTCGCGCGCGGCGCTGCGCCCGCGGTAACTGATCACGTTCGCGGTCATGGCCGCGCCATGTTTGCCGTAACGCCGGTAAATCTCCTGGATGACCGCTTCCCGGCGGTCGCCGCTGGGAAGATCGAGATCGATATCGGGCCAGCCTTTCCGGTTTTCGTTCAGGAAACGTTCGAAAACCAGATTGCTACTGACCGGATCGACCGGTGTGATGCCGAGGCAATAACAAACCGCGCTGTTCGCCGCGCTGCCACGGCCCTGGACCATGATGTTGTGCTCGCGACAGAAATTGATGATGTCCCAGACTATTAAAAAATATCCGGGGAACCCGAGTTTGATGATGAGCGCGAGCTCTTCCTCGATTTGGCGTTTCACGCGTGCGCTGACCGCGGCGTAACGCTGTTGCGCGCCGAACCAAACGATCGTCCGCAAAAACGAATCCATGCTGTGACCGGCCGGCACCGGAAACTCTGGAAATTCGTAGCCGAGATCTTTCAGCGAAAATGTCAGCCGCTCGGCCAGGCGCGTTGTGTTCTCGATCGCTTCCGGCAGATCGCGAAAGAGCTCCCGCATTTCGCGGTCGCTCTTCAAATGCCGTTCGGCGTTTTGCGTTAGCAGTTTTCCGGCGGCATCGAGATGGGTGTGCTCACGAATGCAGGTGAACACATCCAACACTTCGCGCCCGTAGGGCTTGGCATACTGCACGCCGTTCGTTGCCAGGATCAACAATCGATGCGCACGCGCAAGATCGACAAGCTGCCGATTGATCTGTTCTTCGCCGCGAACGAAATGCCGCTGAATCTCGACGAAAACATTTTCCCGCCCAAAGACACGAATTGTTGTAGCCGCGGCCCTGTGGGCCGCCCGTGCTTCTGTGGTGGCAGGTCCGAGCCGGACTGGCATTATTTCGCCTGCAATCAATGATGCACCGAATAACGCCACTAATCCTTCCGTGAACTGTGGTAGTTCATCCCATTTTATTTCGCATTTTCCTTTTTCGCAGCGCAGATGCGCTTGCGTGAGCAGCTCGCACAAATTTTTGTAGCCGGTCCGATTTTCGACCAGCACCGGCAGAATGCTGCCATCTTCCATCGACAGTTCGGCGCCGATGATCGGACGAACATTGTGCTCGCGTGCCGCGACCGAGAATCGTTGCGCGCCGTAAACGCCGTTGCGATCGAGCAGCGCCATGGCCGGCATCTCCAGTTCGGCCGCGGTTTCAGCTAATTGCTCGGGAAACGATCCGCCGCGCAAAAAACTGAACGCACTGCAGGAATGAAGTTCGACGAACTTCATTCGTTGAGACGTTGAGGTGTTGAGTCGTTGAGAGGTTCAGTCATAAATGCCATCCACTTTCCAGGTCCGAGCCGGACTGGCATCTTCATATGCGCGAATCAGATCGCCGTTCTCGAGTTGCATGTCGTACTCCGCGCGTGCCCACGCTTTTTCGTCCCACCAATTTCCGGAAACCAAAAACGGGCCGCTCTGATCGACGATTTTGCCGCGCAGTTTATCGCTCTCGAGATATCGCTCGTCCGAAACGAACACAGATGTGTTCGCCGGCGGCCGAAACCGCCGCAATGCTACTCTGGCTGTGGTGGCAGGCGTCTCGCCTGCAATAGTGCCAGTCCGGCTCGGACTCCAGGCAAACGGCTCCATCCGAAACGCGTCCGGCCGATGCGTTTCTTCCAGCGCCGGACTTCCGACGCGATCGCTCCCGAGCAACGCGCTCAAACGCGCGAGCGTTTCATAAAGCTGCTGCGGATTACGCAAAGCCGTTTCAAATAATCCAAATTGCTGTGACGCCGGCCGACTCGGTTGCGCACTCAGCGCGACCGCCACGATCGGATGCGCCGATTTAAAATTCTCCAGGTGCGTCTGGAGCATCCGAAAGAGAAGACCGACATCGTTGGTCGGCTGCGGGATTTTAAAAACGCGCGTGTACGTGCGCGCGGCACCTGCCTTCGCAAAATGCCCGTCCAACGCCGGTGCAGCTCGCACCTCGGACTTCGAAAAATGAATCGTCAGGGTGAGCTCGCGTGCGACGAGGTAAATTGAGCTGAGTCGGAGCGCGAGCTGTTCGAGAAATCTCCGGAGAATGAACAACAACGGCTCCGCGGTCTCGATCTCGTGATCGAACTCAAAACTTTCCTCGAACGCTTCCGGCGGCTGAACAAATTTGAGGAGCCGCGTCGCGGTTCCATTGGCCCGTTCCCAAAGCCGGACGGCGTCGGCGCCGAGCCGGACACGAAGTTCCTCTTTATCTAGAGCGGCGAGCTGCCCAAGCGTATGAATCCCCCACTTGTGCAGAATGGAAAGAATTTCCTGAACCGATGCGTCTGTAATTCGGCGTTGGGCGTTCGACTTTGGGCGTTCGGCGTTTTCCGCTTTTGCTTTGATTAACCGCCTGTCGGGCTCCGACCTCCCAGCTCCAAGCTCCAAGCTCCCACATGCCATGCCGCCAATTTACGGCAAATCAGGATATACGTTCAAGTGAACATTTTAGTGGATTTTCTCGCTTTTCCCGCGATTAATAGGAACATGATTTACTTCCCCCGTTTTAATGGCCGGCGCCTTAAAGAGAACTCTACAGTCACATTTTGTGCATGGATGATCGCCTAGACCTTCGGCAGCAGGCGCATGATGAATGCCTTGGGTGCACACGCGATGATCGCGAGCAGACTGACAGCGACGGCCTTTGTGTAAATTTCGTCTCGAAGCTTGACGGACTTCCACTTCGCGCAGTGGGCGAGTGGTCATACGACAAAATTTACCGACTCGTAAAATATGTCGGAATTTTTGCGGGCGGCATGAAGAACTTGTGGGACTCGCTAAACTATATCGAAATCGGCAGCGGGCCTGGGCGATGCATCGTTCGCGATGACTGCACCGAGATGGACGGCACTCCGCTCGCGGTGCTTCGTAATCGCCAATCCTCCTTTTTCGAAAACGCCATCTTCATCGACGCGAGTTCACGTGTAGTTGAGGTATTAAATCTCCGGATTGCGGCCTTGAACGCCGCGAAGTTTGCTAACGCAGTCGCCGGTGATTATTCCGATGCCCGTGGCTTGTGCCGTATTGTCAGCCACTTGTCGCCACGTTCCCTAAATCTGATATTCATCGATCCAACGGAATGCGACGTACCATTTGAGACTATTGAACAAGTCGTTACGCATTTGCGAAATGCGGATCTTCTGATCAACGTTGCTATAGGAACCGACGTGAATCGCAACATTGCCGCTGCGATTTTAGAAACCACACATTCGCGAGCTCGCGAAAAATACGAACGGTTCCTTGGCAATCAGGGCTTTTGCAGCCGTTCAGATGTGATCACAATGGCGAAAAATGGGGATCATGAAGCTCTACGCCGCTCTTTCGCCAAGGCATACAGTGCGAAGCTTGCAAAGCTAGGATATTTGCACACTGACGTTCGCGCCGTTCGCCATTACTATCATCTCCTTTTCGCCTCTCGGCATCGAAGAGGTCTGGAGTTTTGGCGGTCGTCATGCAAAATCGCTCCAGACCGTCAGCGCGAGTTATTTTAACTGATCAAAATGGCCGCCAATTCTCACATCGAATGGACGCAAGCGACATGGAATCCCGTGACGGGTTGCACAAAAATTAGCGCGGGTTGCAAGAACTGCTATGCCGAGCGTCTCGCGTTTCGGTTGGAGGCGATGGGAAACCGGCGATATAGAAACGGTTTTCGTGTAACTCTGCATGACGACGTTATCAGTCTTCCAAAGTCGTGGCGAATACCGCGAATGATCTTCGTGAATTCGATGAGCGATCTTTTCCACAAAGATGTTCCACTCGAATTTATTCAACGCGTTTTTGCAACCATGCGGAATTGCTCACAACACACTTTTCAAATTCTCACCAAACGCTCTGAGCGATTACGAAATGTTGCTACGCAAATTGATTGGCCACCTAATGTTTGGATGGGCGTTAGCGTCGAGGATTCGCGAGTGTTGTCGCGCGTGGAGGATCTCCGAAAAGTTCCGGCTGCGATTCGTTTCCTTTCTTGTGAGCCGCTGATTGGATCGCTGGTCGAACTCGATCTGACAGATATTCACTGGGTGATTGTTGGAGGCGAATCCGGTCCATATGCGCGACCGATGAGAAACGACTGGGTGCTTGAGATTTTTCGCGCGTGTCGCAAAGCCGACGTGCCCTTCTTCTTCAAGCAATGGGGCGGCGTTCGAAAAGATCTAACTGGGCGTCTATTGCGGGGTCGAACGTACGACGAGATGCCACAGCACATTGCGGCGTAATCGAGCCGAGATCGGTCCGATTCCAAGGAATCAGCGCCGCGACAGTCATCAAACATCTCGAGCACATTTATTCAAAGCTTGGCGTCGAGGAGGCACCGCGGCGGCGAGTGTTGTCCCGCGACGCTGTTGTGATGCTCGCGCTAAACCGCTACCAGATCCCGCCTAATCGTCGCGGAGTTACAAGCCTCGGCAAAAAATACCACCATAGCGTGCCTAACACACCGTGAATGAGATAAGGGAAATATATAAACTGACTCCATCCATTTCCATGCTGCGACCCATGAGAATAAACAGTGCCGGCGAGCAAGTAAATTAAACTCACGGGGAAATCGGTGACGACAAAGATGCTCCACAATAATGGCGCCTGTGGATCAACCGAATTTCGTATGTACAGCACAAGGGCTCCGAAGGCTGAGAGGTGTAGCAAACACAGAGCAACACCAACTCGAGCGGCGAGCTTATTTCTGTCCACAGGAGCAGGAGGGCTCGTTCTCTTCGGGATCACGTTTGCCAGGGCGATCAATAGCCGCACCGATCATATTTCCCCAAAAACCACCAACCGCGTACGCGGCGCTAGTCAAGTGATGGTCGCAACCTCTAAAGCAGTCACTGCGAGCGCCTGGGTCACAAGAATGCGTCTGTCGACATTTGTAGTAACAGATATCATGCTTCACACACGCTGCGTCCAAACCGTCTATCGGCGGTGAATAAAAACCGGCTCGATGTCGATTAATTACTTCGCGACGTCCTCCAGTCCAACCAGGGCCACACCAATTTCCGTACGCCTTCCAAAGCCCGAGCGGATCGACGCCGTCTGAAGGATCGTTGCCTGTGTATCCGTAAAGATTTACTCCTTCGCGCAATTCAGCATTTCGAAGCGGATCGCGGTTTAGCCAGCGGCCCAAATCGGGATCGTAGGCGCGGTAAACGGCGAGATCGAGATTGGTAGCGGAATGGCGATACAGGCCGGTGAAGTTGAAATCTGCGAGAGTGTTGCTGATCACGGCCGTCGATCTTCCGTAGGGGTCGTAGTCGAAACGAGCAACTATCGCGCCTTTCTTGCCAGTGCTGCGCATCTCGCGGATCGAACCAAGATGGTCGCGCGTGTAAAAATATGGACTCGTCCCGCTAACCTGGCCTTGCGGATAAACGAACAGACTCACGGTGTCATTGCCGTCTCGGAACTCGCATTTCTCCATTCCGCACCATACGAATTTGCGAGTGCTGGTGATTCTCTTACCGCTTTTCTCGACGATCTTCACCATCCGGCTCAGGCCATCGTAGCTAAACTCGCTCCGCTTAGTGGTGCCGGTATAGTTGACCGCCACGAGCCGATTGGCGCCGTCCCACTCGAATGTGCGCGAAGAACCGTCGTTGATTAAACTGCCGTTCGCGTCATAGGTCAGGGTGCGATTCGTGCCCCCGCTTTGGGAGATAATCTCGTTCAGATTGTTCGGCGTTGATGTTGTCGTGGTCGTGCCAACAATTTCCGACGTTCGATTCGCCGCCACGTCGTAGCCGTAGGTGTATTGTTTGATCAACGCGTTCGTTGATGCGTTTTTAAGAGAGGCCCCGGTCAATTGATCGGCATTGTCATAGCCGAGATCGAACCGCTGCGGCGCAGGCGATAACCCCGGGTAATTCTCCGTCCAAGTCAGAATCTGGCCTTCGGTGTCGTAGGTGTAATCGAATTGCGAGATCAGCGCGTTTGAGCTCGTTTGGTTTTTAATTTGCTGAAGTCGTTTGTCCAAAGCGTTCGGAAAATAGCTGTAGACCGTCGAGCCGCCGTCGGGATAAGTCATGCTGCCGAGACGATCAGTGACATTGACATATCCGTAATTGAAGATGCCGAGCTTGTTGGTCGTTGCACTAACCCGGCCAAGGCTGTCGAAGCTCCAGGCCGCAGAGTTGCTCGTGCCGTTGATCGAGCGGTTCGTCACACGTCCGAGCTGATCATAGGTAAACGTGATAATATCGTTTGTCAGTGGGCCATCGATACTGGCCAACTGACCAGCACCCAGGACTGGCGGAATGGCAATCGGATTGTAGCCATAAGTCGTTGTCCCGCTCCCATCGACCATTGTTTTAACGCGATTGTAGTTTGGATCATAAGTGAAGCTGACAGACGGAGTTGGCGGATTTAGCGGCTGTCCGCTCGTGTTCGTATAGGTGATCTGCTGAATGTTATCGTCGACAAAATAAGAATAATTCGCCCGCTGAGTCTTCGCGTCAGTTACAGATTTCAGTCGACTACTCGCACCGAATGTGTTCGCGGCGGTTTGGCCGTCGTAGAGATAGCTGATACTCGTGTTATCGGCGAACACCTTTTGGTAAATGCGGCCCTGCAAGTCGCGGTGAAATGTTGTGACCTGGTTCTTAGGATCAGTGATGCTCGTCAGCGATCCGCAGCTACACCAGCCGAATTGTGTCGTCCGGCTCAACGGATCTGTGATCGAATCCATTTGGCGATTCGCGTTGTAATGTCTCGTGGTCCACTGGCCGCGCCGATCCTTGCTCTTTGTCAGATCCAGGATGTTCGTCACGCCCTGGCCAAAGTCCTGTGAGTATTGGAACTGCTGATTAGTTCCGTCGGGATAACTGATCTGAGTCGGGCGATCGAGATTATCGTAATCGGTAGTCACAACATATCCGTCAGAATCAGTCACTGTTCGGACACGATTGGCATTATCGTAGGTGAATGTTGTAACAGCCGAAATACCGTTGAAAGGCGGGCTCGTGATCGAAGCTAGATATCCGTCAAGGACAGCATCACCATAAGCAAAGGTCGTCGTTTCATTCTTCGCATTCTTACGCGTGAGCATCTGTCCATAGGGATTGTAGGTGAACGTCGTTACTTGACCCGCAGTATCGGTTTCGGCAAGAGGTTCATGCTGCGAATTATAAGCGAACTTGTGCAGCAGTTCGTTCGCGCTGCCAGTGGTTTGACGCACTTGCAGTAGATCGATGTTGTTGGAATCGTAGATATAGCTCATGACCCGACCTACCGGGTCTGTCGATTTCGTCATCTTACCGATGCTGTTGTACTCGTATTGCCAAAGTTGCGTGCTGCCGTCGCCGAGAGCGCGCGCTATTTTGCTCGGGTTTGCGCTCGACCCCACGTGGTTAGTGTCCGATTGCCCGGCATAGGAATACCAGACGCGGTTCTCCAATGGCGCCTTTTCACTCCCAGTAATGCCGGTGAACGTGCCGTCGGGATTTACGATCCAATGAATGATTCTCGCTTTAGTGTAATCGTAAACATCGTTTACTGGCGGATACATTTCGATCGACTTTTTGTCCCAATAAAAGGTGTTCGCCACATCAAGACCAGAGTTCGTCATCCCAGCAGGCGCCGTTGACTCACTCGCGCTGATGCCAGGCGCGTTATCTCGATACTCCACCCTCTCCTTACCGCCGAGTGGATCGGTCATCTCAATCCACTTGTTCGTTCCAGATTGCCCAGTTGAGAAAGTGGTAGTGCCGTACGGAGTCTGTAGCGAAGTGATGAAGTTCGTTCCGTCAGTGGCGTATGTGAATATTGATTGAATTCCGATCTCATCCGTGATGTTCGTTAATTGACCATTGGTGTAGGTGAAGGTTGCGAAGCGTCCGGTCGAAAATGGCTCAGTCACCTTTGTGATCTTTAACGGATCACTCGGAAGCTCGTAAGCGACGGTTGTGACTTGACCAAGAGCATCTGCCAGGGTTGTGACGCGAAAGCTCGCGTCGTAGCCGATCGTAACAGCGTTACCGGTAGGATCGACCCACTGAGTCATGAAAATCTTACGAGGAAACGAGGAAGAACCGTCGCTCAAACCGAAAACTTGTTTCGATCCATCGGGAAAGCGCTTCTCGTAGGCCGCAGGCGCAGTGCGAGCGAGAACAGCGTGACTTTGTGGATCTGCCTGATAACTCTGAGAGCCGGAATCGAATCCGGAGTACTTTTCGGCTCCGCCACCCGCCACGTAAACCGTAGCGTTGGCCGACGTATTGTTTGGATCGTCCGTTACATACGACAGCCAATTGAATGTCCATTTCGGCCCGAGGTTAGAATAATTGAAACTCTGTGGCTGCTGAGTGTCGCGCTGATTATAAGTGACGGTAAAATCGATCGCCGGCCCGCGCGGTGGTACGTAACGCATTGGCGTATCTTCGATATTTAGACTGGCGAGCATCGAATGAGCGCTGTAGCGCGCCATTGGGGGCGCATTGCAGCTTTGGCATCCGTTGCCACCAGCTCCGGCGTCCCCACCATTTTTGCGGTCACATTGTTTTGTATATGGTGAGCCGGTCGATGACCCGATCGTAACCGGAATATCCGCATACAGTGTCACCGGCGATCCCGCACAATAAACCGATGCGATACTGACGTTTACTGAGCCTTCATTGTGAACCGATCCAGAAGGAGCAGCCACGGTAAGGTACAACCGAGACAGTCCCTTCCCTCCGGCATTCCCCATGCAAGCCAGCCCAGAATCTGGGTTCAAAGTGTAGGTATGATCTGCATTGACATGCACCGTCGTCTGATGACCGTAGCCGCAGCAGATGCGCACATAGTTACCCCCGTCACCGATAATATCGGGATTGCAAAGCAGATCGTAGGTGTAATCACCCGGCATGGCATCGCCACTTACAGTGACAGCCAGGTTCCCGCATGCGGTGTCCGATCCACCCCAGGTTATGCAACTGCCGTGACCGTCATCCTGGTAGTATTTGGAAACAGTCATCTGACCGGATGCCACGGTACAAAACGCACACCAAACTAATACCGCGACGAAATGTATGAATAGGTTCAGGAAAGAAACGGCGACGAGGGAACGCGCGAATGTGAAGTGGTTTTGTGGATTCATAGCGTGTCAGTTGACGTTTCAGGGTGAAGACGTCGCCAATTGTGGGAAATGGCGGAGGTGAACTGGAACGCGACGCTGCGTTGCGAGCGGCCAAGTTTCATGACCGCGATCTTTGTCAGATCGTCGGGCGTCCGTATATACGGCGAATGCCGTACATTTTTACTTAGGAGAGTTTACAATCTACCGTCGCAAAACTTTTTCTTAAGTTTCTCCCAAGCATCCAACGCTTACAAAAACCAACCCGTGCGTCGGTATTCCAAACCAAGATTGGTTAAGAGCGCTGGGAGCCGGGCCGGATTCGGAAAGCGATCGAGAAAAGCGAGAATCGGAGAGTGATCATCTTGGTTTGTGCGCTCTTTGTAAGCGTTGATAGCCACTCTCAGCGCTACATTTTCCTCCGCGAATGTTGTGCCTCCAGTTGGCACAAGCGGCTCCGGAAAAGCGCGCAGACGAAAAATATCGGCATCGCTTGGAGCCATCTTGGAAGATCGCAAAGCGACTCTGCTTCTCAGGCTAGTGGCATGCACCTGAGCTGTGAGTTTCTCGCTAACGCGGGTCCACTGCTTTTCGAAATTAGTGACTGCCACGAAGGCAGTCACACAAAGGGGGAGAACAAGCCGCCGGTTCATATCGACGCAGATTTTTGGCAGATCGTAGGAAGATTGCATATACGGCGAATGCCGTACGCGGTAATCCGCGCATTGACGCTGGGCAAAACTTGATTTTTTCGCGAACTCCGGATGTCAGACGCCGTATTACATCCATAGAAGGATTCAGCCTGTGTTAAAACGTCTCCCAAACCGATCAGCGATCGGACGCTATCATCTTCGCAACAGCTTGCTGACTTTGCGTGAGCGCGAGGTGCTCGGCTGGCTCGCCCGAGGAAAAACAAACGCCGAAATCGGCATGATCCTCGGAATCAGCTCCGCGACCGTGGGCAAACACCTGGAACACATTTATCCAAAGCTCGGGGTCGAGAATCGCACTGCTGCCGCCAGCTTCTGTCGCGAAACAGTCGGGGACAGCGATTAAAATCTCCCGAGAAACCGAAGAAATGGGGTCACATCTATACATTTCCGGCATCCGAACCCCGCAGACGTTGAGGAGTTGAGAGTTCGAGCGCGGATAAGTCCAGTTTCAGGTCGAGAATCGAATCAGAAACCTGGGGCAGGATGGAATGGAATTACCTCGGCAAATTTAGTTTTTTCGCTTCGCGGAAATCGCGGACACTCCTGGTCGGTTTGGCCGGACTGTTGTTGACGGCAACGTCTGCGCAATTAGCAACGACCGATCCGTCGTCGTTCGGCGTCGTCTATCAATTTTTGCCCGCGCCGAACACGCCGTTCTCGAGATTGATCCAGGCAAGCAATGGAAACTTTTACGGAATGACGTCTAGCGGCGGTAGCTACAACGCTGGCACGGTGTTTAAAATGACATCGGCAGGCGCTGTCACCATCCTTCATTCTTTCAACGGTTCCGAGGGCGCGAATCCGTATGGCGGACTAATCCAGGCAAGTGATGGAAATTTTTACGGAACGACCCAGCACGGCGGCGCGAGCAACAACGGCGTCGTATTTAAGATAACGCTCGATGGCAGCTTAACCGTGCTCCATTCTTTTGCTGGCGATGACGGTGCGGATCCTTTCGCGGGAGTGGTCCAGGCAACCGATGGAAACTTTTATGGAGTAACTGAAGCGGGTGGCGCGAGTGGCAACGGCACGATTTTCAGGATGAACGCGGCGGGCGCGTTCGCAACGATCCACACCTTCAACGGCGACGATGGGTCGCAGCCAACCGGTCAACTCATTCAAGCCAGTGATGGAACTTTATACGGCACGACCTATAACGGCGGCGGGAATCATCAGGGAACGGCTTTCAAAATCACGCTCGCGGCTCAATTCACCAGCTTGCATTCATTTGCCGGCGCCGACGGCGCCGGACCGATCGGCGGATTGTTACAAGCCAGCGATGGGAATTTTTACGGAACAACCTACGGAAATCTGTCGAGCGGTCCGGGGGGCAATGTGTTTCGAATGACCCCCGCGGGGGATGTGACATCGGTTTACGCATTTTCCGGCAGTGACGGCGCGAATCCGCGAACGGCGTTGATGCAGGGAAGCGACGGAAATTTGTACGGCACAACGGAAAAGGGCGGCGTATTAAATGCAGGAACGATTTTCAGAGTTGCGCCGTCGTTAGGTGTTTTGACGCCTTTTCACTCTTTCATTGGCACTGACGGCGACATGCCTAGCGGCGAGCTAACTCAAGGCAGCGATGGAAACGTTTATGGGACTACCCCGAGAGGCGGTCCCAGTAACACTGGTACTACGTTCGCGATAAATTCAGCGGGAGTGCTAACGACGCTCTACGGCTTTCCTGGAGGTGGGGGTCAACACCCGATCGCCGGGATGATTCTGGCAAACGACGGTAATTTTTATGGGACAACGTTCAATGGCGGGCCAAACAATGACGGAACAATCTTTAGGCTTACGCCGTCCGGCGTTCTGACGATCTTGTATTCATTTTCCGGCACTGACGGCGCCGGTCCTTATGGCGTTCTGATCCAGGCGAGTGACGGAAATTTCTACGGCACAACTGAGAAAGGCGGCCCGCTTGGCGACGGCACCATTTTCCAGCTCACGCCCTCCGGAACATTGACTACGCTCCACATGTTCATCGGCAATGACGGCGCTCACCCGTTCGGTGGAGTGATTCAGGGAAGCGATGGAAATTTTTACGGCACGACGGACAGCGGCGGCGCGAACGGCAAAGGAACTGTTTTCGCGATGACACCTTCCGGCACCGTGAACACCCTTTATTCGTTCGCCGGCACCGACGGGTCGGGGCCATTCTGCACATTGCTTCAAGCTAGCGATGGAAATTTTTACGGGACTACCGGCAGCGGCGGGGCGGGCGGAAATGGAACGGTTTTCCGAATCACCGCGTCCGGAACATTGACCACGCTGTATTCATTTAGCGGACTGGACGGCGCAAGTCCGGCCGGAAAATTGATCGAAGGTCTCGATGGTTCTATCTACGGAACAACTTCGTGGGGCGGTCCGGCTTTCGACCCGGCTAACTTCATCTTCGGCAACGGCGAAATTTTCAAAATTACGCCGGTCGGCGATTTCGCGATTGTTCATTTATTTGTTTCTACTGATGGCTCAATTCCTTTCGGCGGATTGATTCAACGAAGCGATGGAAATTTTTACGGCACCACCGAAAAGGGCGGCGCGGATGATAACGGTGTTGTTTTCCGAGTAACTCCTTCGGGAAATGTGACCGTGTTGCATTCATTCTCGACGAGCGACGGACAAGAACCCACCTCTGTTCTGATCGAGGGAAGCGATCAGAATCTTTATGGAACAACCTACTCCGGCGGAGATGGTCAAATGGGAGTCGTCTTTCGAGTTTCGCCATCCACTCCAGTCCAACTTCTCAACGCTGGATCGCGCAAGACGCACGGCAGCGCCGGTACGTTCGCTGTCGATCTTCCGTTGAGCGGAACTCCGGGAATCGAATGTCGGAGCGGCGGCGCCAATGGCGATTACGCTCTAGTGTTCACCTTCGCGAACACGCTAACGAGCATCGGAACCGCAAGCATTGCGCACGGAACGGGAGTCATCTCGAGCGCGCAGATCGACAACAATGATACGCACAACGTCGTCGTAAATCTCACCGGAGTTGCCGACGCTCAAGTGATCACCGTTAGTTTGTCGAACGTCACCGACTCATTCGGCAATTTCAGCAATGCCGTGTCGGTTTCGATGGGCGTGCTGATCGGCGACACGACCGGAAACGGCGAAGTGAACTCGAGCGACGTCGCGCAGACACAATCGCAGTCCGGCCAACCGGTGACTTTGACCAACTTCCGCGAAGACGTGACCGCAAACGGCGAGATCAACAGCTCCGATATCGCTCTGGTTCAATCAAAATCCGGCACCGGACTGAGCCAATCGTCAACGAGTTCGGTAACGTCGCCAACGCACGCGGCGGAAACTCACAACGCGTCGACTCAGAAGAACACCAGGCGAATGACCAGCAAACGCTATTAAGTCACGACGAACAGGGTGTAGGTCGGCGGTCAGTACGGGGTCAGGTCTCAACATTGAACATTCCAACGGTTGAAACGTTGGAACCGAACAAATGGGTCGCATCTACACATTTGACGTTTGACGGGAGTAACAGTTTCAGAGGCCAGCAACATGACACGTGCATTACGGGTTGAATTTGAAAACGCGTTGTATTACGTCTGCGCTCGCGGAAATGCGCGAACGGCGTCAGGCGACCCATCCCCATTGCGAAAATACCACCATCGAGAGGAGGGCCAGAATAGTCGACAAAACAAGATATGCGCGATGGAACGCGTTATTTTGCCCTAGTAAAACAAGCGCGATCATGGCCGGGAAGATGACGAGTCCAAATCGGGGGACGGAAGACAGGTCTCCCCACGAGGTAATAAACACCAGGGAGACGGCCGCATAAATCGAGTAACTCGGTCGCAGTCGAAAACAGCCGAAGATCACGAGGCCAAACAACGCCACGATAAAGAAAAACTCAAACGCGCCATGGAATCCGTTGAACGAATTCTTGTCTGGGAAAGAGTGTCGGAGCGTGTTCCAAGGCAGCGTTAAGTGTCGACTCCAGCCTTTCATGCTTTCTGCTTTTGCCAGAACATTCCAATCTCCGAATCGCCATCGCAAAAAAGTGAGGTGACCGGCGAGGGCCATTGGGGCGAGCAATAACGCGAGGGAATCGGGCTTTATCCGTCGCCACTGAAATTCCTTCTGGGATAAATATTCAAACGCCAGAGGAGCAATAAGCAGAACACCGGGCGGTCGACACAAGGCAGCGGCTGCGGATAGGGCGCCAACGAAAAACCATCGGCCGGCACGCGCGTAGTAGAAAGCGCTTACAACCAAAGCCAGAAACAAAGACTCAGAGTAAACTGCCGACAAAAACAGGGTTGTAGGAAAGATACACAGATAGAGAACTACCCGAGCAGCCGTGCGCCGGTCGTAGTCCAAACGTACCAGCTGATAGAGATAAATCAGAGCCACAAGCAAAGCGACGTTTGACACAATGATTCCGACTAAGAGCCATCCCGCATCGTGAGGTAGCGGAATGCCATGATGCACGACTGCAATCAGGTCCGGATAAAGTGGGAAAAAAGCTACGTTGGACTGTTCTGTCGGGACAAAGCGGTAGCCGTGCTGCGCGATCTGGAGATACCATCCGCCGTCCCATCGAGCCCACATGTTTATGAATGGATAAGAATTTGGCGAAAGATGTTCCGTCACATAGTGCCAGTCGCCATCATTCGCCACTTCCCATTTGGTCCCATCTAAATGGACTTGCAGGAGATGAAGACCGAGCCAGGCGACGATAATCAAGGCCGCCCGACTAACAGCAAGCGGAGCAAGTATGTCCCGCACTAACCATTGGGGACAGCATCGCCGCAGTGAAGCTAGCATGGTTGAGAAGTTGAGCGGTTGAGGCGTTGAGAGCCCGAAGATACCTTGGATCAAGGATGCGTCGGCGGGCCGGCCCCGGGCGCACCTTTTAACTCCACCAAAATCAGGTGCAATGGTTGGTCGCCGATGTTCTCTGCGGAGTGAGTCAACGGTTCGCGATAAAGAACGTCGCCAGTCTGTAAAGTGCCTTCGGTGATCTTCCCGTCCGACGCGTAGTTGCGATACCGCCCGCCGGAGAGCACATAGATAATGTAGGCTGGATGTGAGTGCACCTGCTCTTTGACACCGGTCGGCAAAATAGCTTCTAAGACGCGGACACGATCGTTTTCAAACCGCACGCGGATTGTCTTGGAATTGACGACGGCTGGATCTTGCGCGGATACGTGCGCAATCCAAATAGGGAGCATAGAAGCCGCGACTGGGAAGATGATTGAGAATCGCATGCACATCAGGAAGACCGTGCGTCGCACGAATTGCAAGTCATTAGTCCCCGTGAACGCGAAGCGCTTTTTGCCGGCTCTCGGCCACAGGCATTTCGGCAAGGCGGTTGGGACGTTCGACTTGGCGCTTGTAAGATCGACTTTCCCTTGCTACTTCCAGGACTGCGCCGCTCAACCAACTGCCTTTCTTGTAACAATGGCCCACGACGTTTTTGTCAGTTATTCGTCGAAGGATAAGCCGACGGCTGATGCTGTTTGCGCAGTGTTGGAATCTCGCGGAATCCGTTGCTGGGTTGCGCCACGCGACATTCTCCCGGGGAGTGATTGGGGCGGCTCTATCATTGAAGCAATCGGCGGCGCGCGCGCCATGGTGCTGATCTTCTCGGCGAATGCCAACTCTTCGGGGCAAATCAAACGTGAAGTCGAGCGCGCTGTTAACAAAGGTATTCCAGTCATTCCATTACGCATCGAAGACGTCGTGCCGACGGCGTCGCTCGAATACTTCATTAGCACGCCGCACTGGCTTGACGCGTTCGCGCCCCCGCTCGAACGGCATTTGCAATATCTGGCCGAAGTCGTGCGTAAGCTTCTCCAGGGCCCGGAGGTCGCAATCCCGTCCGAGCGCGAGAAATCCGAAGCGGGAGCGGCGCAGCCGCAGCCAGCTATCTTTCCGGTTGCGTCGACCTCCGCAATCACTGGTTCAAAGGAACCGTCCGTTTGGAAAGGAAAGCGCCTGAGCATGGTCGCCGGTGGTGGAGCTGCAGCATTGCTCCTGTTTGCGGTCACAGCACTACTCACGAGGCATCATCGCTCGCCTGTTTCAGCGGAAAAGGACTATGCCGAAGGAATGCAGCTAGCGGCCGGCCTTGGCAGGACGAAAATTGATTTAGCTAAGGCAGCGGAATCTTTTCAGCGTGCGGCAGCGAAGAACTTGCCGGAGGCAGAAGCTCGCCTGGCGATTTGGTTCAATAACGGACTTGGCGGACTGACTCAGGATAATGTCAAAGCAGAACAGTGGGCAAAGAAAGCACTAGAGGACGGCCTAGCGACCAAAGCGACAAACAACGTCGAGGCACAAACTGAACTGGCGGTGCTTTATGAGTATGGGTTGGGAGTTTCGAAGGATGAGAGCAGGGCGGCCAAGCTTTTTCAGAAACCAGCTGAGCAAGGGGATGCACGAGCTCAGAATAGCCTTGGTCTCCTTTATGCGAATGGCACCGGGGTAGTGAAGGATTTGTCGAAGGCTGTCGACCTCTACCAGAAAGCAGCCGCGCAAGGATTTGCTCTCGCGCAGCTCAATCTCGGCAACCTTTATGCAAATGGCACCGGGGTAGTGAAGGATTTGTCGAAGGCTGTCGAGCTCTACCAGAAAGCAGCCGCGCAAGGATTTGCCCCGGCGCAGACAAACCTTGCTTGGTATTATGACAATGGCTTCGGAGTGCCCAAGAATGCAGGGAAAGCGGCCGAGCTTTATCAAAAAGCAGCCGATCAAGGGGATGCACGGGCTCAGAGTAACCTCGCCGTCCTTTATGCAAATGGCACCGGGGTAGTGAAGGATTTGTCGAAGGCTGCCGAGCTCTACCAGAAATCAGCCGCGCAAGGGTATGCCCAGGCGCAGAATAATCTCGGACTACTCTACCAAAACGGACGGGGCGTGCCTAAGGATCTACGCAAGGCAGCAGAGCTTTATCAAAAAGCGACCAACCAAGGAAATGCTTTCGCGCAGATTAATCTTGGCATGTTCTACTATAATGGACAGGGCGTACCTAAGGACTTCGGAAAGGCTGTGGAGCTTTTCCAGAAAGCGGCTGATCAGGGAAACGCAGGTGGTCAAGGTTGGCTTGGATATCTCTACCAACATGGGCAGGGCGTACCGAAGGACTTAGGAAAAGCTGTGCAGTTCTACCAAAAAGCGGCAAGTCGAGGGGACGCACATGCGCAATATAATCTTGGTCGCCTCTACGATGCAGGCGAGGGCGTGTCAAAAGATCACAGAATGGCGGTGGAGCTTTACCAGAAAGCCGCTGACCAGGGTGAGGCCGACGCGAAGCAGGTTCTGGCTAAACTGGCTGAAGGATCCCCAGCCCTCGAACAGTCCGCCAGCCCACAAAACGCTGTTCCCGCACCAAGCCGACCTGGTCCACCGCCAGCGGCGCCCGCAGCTCCAACCCGGATCCGCTTTGTTCCCCAGTTGGGGGTTAACCCCGAGATTTCTCTGCAGCAGGCGGGTTTCAAAGTGCGCTCGGCAACCGGTGTATTGTCCACAAGTGATCAGCCAGCCGCGACAACCCATATGGTGATTGGGCACGGGCGCACGGCGGTCTTGATGATAGCGGGCGGTCCTACCACCGCTCTTGAGTTGGAGTTGGCCCGGCCCGCGCGTAAGATTTTTGTGGAACGCGTTGGCACAAGTCACGGGGCGTCTGTTCCGACGTGGAGGATCGACGCCTTGGATAGAGCAGGCCGGGTGTTGGATTCCTTCGGCGAAGAACACGGACTCCCTGCTGATGCCCGTATGGTGGAACTGCGTGGTGAAGGCATTGCCACCGTGCGCCTGAGCACGGACAACCGTTTTGGCGCCGGTACCTGGGCAACCTGGAACTGCCTTCCCGTCAGCGAATTGAGTTGGGAGGAGTAAACGCAATCGAAATCCCTTCCGGCGATTTCGCTGCGACGGGGCGGAGAAGTGGGCTCGTATCTAAACATTTGACGTTTGGCTTTTGAAATCTGAAACGCGAAAAGCATGAAAAGCTGAAATTAGAAACTGCAGATCGCCGATACCAGAGAATCGAGTAGCTCGATGCAAAATTGACGCGGGATAGGTCCGATTCGCGAGTGAAAATCGATTCAGACTCAGGGTGTCATGGAGAAGTTTTCTGCTCCCGGCGAATCCGGTTTCTTCAATTCACGCGCGCTGATCGTGCTCGTAATCTGTTCAGCCGCGCTTTTTCCAACGTCATTTGGTTTGGCGGGTCCAAACCCAACGCGAAATCGAATCGAAAGTACCGGTCGCGACGCGCGCACTGCTCCAGCGACAACCGCAACAACTTCCGCGGCGGCGGTGATGGCGTCGACTTATCTCGGAGGCAGCGGATTTGAGATCACCTGGGCATGCGCGACCGATGCTGAAGGCAACGTTTACATCGCGGGCGACGCGCAAGCGGCAGATTTCCCGGTCACGACCAAGGCATTTCAAAAAAAATATGGCAATGGCGGGCAGGATGGTTTCGTCGCCAAGTTCGACCGATACGGCAATCTTCTCTGGTCGACGTTTCTCGGAGGATCAGGCTGGGACGGAGTCTTCGGATTAACAGTCGATGCCGCGGGCAACGCCGTCGTGACAGGCGTGACTGAGTCGGCAGATTTCCCGATCACCGCCAATGCGGTGCAACGTACTGTCACCGGCGACGCAGCGTTTGTAACAGTGGTCAGCGCTGATGGAACCAGCGTTCTTTATTCGACATTTCTCGGCGGCACGATCTCGGACGGCGGTGTGCCGTTACCGACGAATCCCTTTCACCTTTTACCGAACGCGAACGTAGAAACGATTGGTGTCGGGATTGCCGTCGGGCCCGACGGAACGTTGTATGTCGTTGGCGGAACGAACGCAATCGACATGCCAGTCACCTCGGGCGCGGCGCAACCGGTGATCAGCGGCGAGGAAGACGGTTTCGTCGCGCGAATAGATACGACCAAAGCTGGAATCGCCGGATTGATTTATTCGACGTATCTCGGCGGCGCGATGAGTGACTTCTGCGCCGCCGTTACTGTCGACCCGGCCGGCGACGCGTTTGTTACCGGCGAAACACAATCGCCGAATTTCCCGACAACGTTAGGCGCCTATCAGCGCGTTTACTCATTGGGAACAGCGGCTTTCATCACCAAACTAAACCCAACGGGAACGAGTTTGATTTACTCGACGCTGCTCAGCGGAACTCAGGGAGGCAGCGCAAGCGCCGGCAGGAATTATAACGCGCCTTCCGCGATCGTGATCGATTCTGAAGGGGACGCTTATATAGACGGCGAAACGAACGCCACTGATTTTCCGACGACGCCGGGAGTGGTGCAGCCCTCCCTTGCCGGCCAGGACGATGGTTTCGTCACGGAATTGTCGGCTGATGGATCGTCTCTCATTTTTTCGACTTACCTGGGCGCGAGCGATTACGAAGGCTTGTTCGGACTGAAGCGCGACAGCTCCGGGAATATTTTCGTCGCCGGTTACACTTCGAGTCGCGATTTGCCACTGGTGCGACCGTTTCAATCGAATTTTGGCGGCTTTATTGACGCCTGGGTCGCCGAGGTATCGCCGGGCGGTAAGACGTTACTCTTTTCCTCTTATCTTGGCGGGAACGATCAGGAATCGGCCTACGGACTGGATCTCTGGAACAACGAGCTCTACACCGCGGGCCGAACGGCGTCGCATGATTTTCCGGTCACGGCTGGAGCGGCGCAGACAACCTATGGCGGCGGCGTCTGGGATAATTTTCTTACGATCGTGAATGTGAATCCGACGCCGGTGCAGTTGGTCGGCGCAGCGTCACGCAAGGTCCACGGCAAAGCCGGGACGTTCGATGTCAATCTTCCGCTCACTGGAAAGCCGGGCATCGAATGCCGCAGCGGCGGAGCGAATGAGGATTACACGATCGTGTTTAAGTTTGCGGATAGCCTTACCAACGTCGCCAGCGCGCACGTGAGCAGCGGCGCCGGCACGATAGTGAGCCATAAGATGGATCCGAGCGACCCGCGTAATTACATCATTAACCTGACCGCAGTTACCAACGCGCAGACTATCACGATTACTCTAAGTAATGTGAGTGACTCCAGCAGCAACTTCAGTAGCGCCATCTCGGCTTCAATGAGTGTGTTAGTCGGTGATACAACTGGCAACGGCGCGGTAAATTCCAGCGATATTACCCAAGTCCAATCGCAATCTGGTCAACCGGTGACCGCCGCCAATTTCCGCGAAGACGTGACCGCTAACGGTCTAATCAACAGCAGCGATATCACCTTGGTTCAATCGAAATCAGGCACGGCGCTTCCGTAGCAGCGGGGCACGTCCACACTTCCTTCCAATTACGATTCTTAGCTTCGTAGCTGGCTGCTTTCTCGCAGAGCCAGAGAAATTTCTATGGAGAACTCAGATTCTCAATCCGGCGTCTTTAATTCGCGCCTCTTACTCGGCTTTAGGCGAGTTATGAAAAGCCGGAATTTGCTTACTGCGTTTGTACTCGGGACAGCGCTTTTTGGGGCCTCCGCGCGAGGCCAGCAATATCAGGTGCTTCATCAGTTTCACCCGGATCCTTCCAATCCTAACGGGCTGATCCAGGGGACCGACGGGAACTTCTACGGAACGACCGGTCAAGGCGGCCAGACCGGCGTCGGCACGGTTTTTAAGATGGATGCCTCCGGCACGGTAACGACGCTCTATTCCTTTTCGGGGAGTGATGGGGTGCGTCCCCTAGCTGGGCTGATCCAAGGGGGCGACGGAAACTTCTACGGAGCGACAGCATCCGGCGGCGCGAACGGCCTCGGCACGGTTTTTAAGATAACTTCCACTGGCACCTTGACGACGCTCCATTCCTTTGCGGGAAGCGATGGCGCGAGTCCCCAGTTCGGCAGATGGATCCAAGGGAGCGACGGAAACTTCTACGGAACCTCAAGTCAAGGCGGCGAGCATAACGTGGGCACCGTTTTCAAGATAACTTCCTCTGGCGCCTTCACGTTGCTCCATTCCTTTGCGGGGGGAAGCGACGGGTCGTATCCTTACGCCGGACTAATCCAAGCGAGCGACGGAAACTTTTATGGGACGGCGGCGCTTGGCGGCGCGAGCGGCGTCGGCACAGTTTTCAAGATCGATTCCTCGGGCACGGTAACGACGCTCCATTCCTTTTCGGGAAGTGATGGGTCGTATCCACAAGCGGAACTAATCGAGGGAAGTGACGGAAGCTTTTATGGGACGACGCTGTCCGGCGGCGGGCCTAGCAACGCGCTTAACCAAGGCACCGTTTTCAAGATAACCCCTTCTGGCACCTTCACGTCGCTCCATTCCTTTGCGCGGATCGATGGGACTCAGCCCCTAGCCGGGTTGATCAAAGGGAGCGATGGAAATTTCTATGGGACGACGAATCAAGGCGGTACGAGCAGCGTGGGTACGGTTTTCAAAATGGATTCGTCGGGAAACGTGACATCGTTGCATTCCTTTGCGGGAAGTGATGGGTCGGGTCCCTCTGCCGGGCTGATCCAGGGGAGCGACGGAAACTTCTACGGAACAACGAACGGCGGTGGCGCGGAAGGCGACGGCACGGTTTTCAAGATGAATATATCCGGCACCTTGACGAGCTTGACGACACTTTATTCTTTTACGGGCGGCGACGGGTACCTTGCCCGCGGCGGAGTGGTCCAGGGGAGCGACGGAAACTTCTACGGCACGACGGATGTCGGCGGCGCGAACGGCGCGACGGGCACGATTTTCAAGATGGATTCCTCGGGCACCTTGACGACGCTCCACTCCTTTACCGGAAGTGATGGGGTATATCCCAACTACTGTAAGCTGGTCGAAGGGAGCGATGGAAACTTCTACGGGACAACGACGGGCGGCGGCACGGGCGGGACCGGCTTTGGAACCGTTTTTAAAATAACGCCATCGGGGGTTTTGACGACGCTTCATTCCTTTGTCAAGGTCGATGGGTCGAGTCCCTCTGCCGGGCTCACCAATGGGAGCGATGGGAACTTCTATGGAATGACGACCTTTGGCGGCGCGATGGACGACGGCACCGTCTTCAAGATAACTCCTTCTGGCACCTTCACGATGCTCTATTCTTTTGCGGGCAGCGATGGACAGTTTCCATTCGGGACCGTGATTCAAGGGAGCGACGGGCACTTCTACGGGACTACGATTCAGGGCGGCGCGACTGGCGCGGGCACGGTTTTCAAGCTGGATACCTCGGGCGTGATGCCGACCGTGACAACTCTCCATTCCTTTGCGGGAAGTGATGGAGCTCAGCCCTACGGCGGGCTAATCCAGGGGAGCGGCGGAAATTTCTATGGAATGACGACGACCGGAGGCGCGGGCCACGACGCGAACAGCGGCTTTGGTACGGTCTTCATGATCACTTCCTCTGGCGCCTTGACGACGATCCATTCTTTTGTAGGGAGCGATGGAACTGTGCCCATGGGGGAGCTGACCCATGCGAGCGATGGAAACTTCTACGGAACGACGAGCCAAGGCGGCGCGAGCTTCAACCCGGCCACCTTTACGAACGGCTATGGCAGTATTTTCAAGATGACTCCCGCTGGCACCTTGACGACGATCCATTCTTTTGCGGGAAGCGACGGCTCTCTGCCCTATGGCGGGCCGATCCAGGCAAACGACGGAAGTTTCTACGGAACGACGGAGGGTGGCGGACTCAGCTATGCCGGTGTCGCTTACCGTATCGCGACGGTGCAACTAGTCAGCGCCATCTCACGCAAAGTCCACGGCAATGCCGGCACGTTCGATGTCAATCTTCCGCTCACTGGAAAGCCGGGCATTGAATGTCGCAGCGGCGGAGCGAATGATGATTACACGATCGTGTTTAAGTTTGCGAATAGCCTTACCAACGTCGCCAGCGCGCGCGTGAGCAGCGGCGCTGGCACGATAGCCAGCCGCAAGATCGATCCGAGCGACCCGCGTAATTACATCATCAACCTGACCGGAGTTACCAACGCGCAGACTATCACTATTACTCTAAATAATGTGAGTGACTCCAGCAGCAACTTCAGTAGCGCCATTTCAACTTCAATGAGCGTGTTAGTCGGCGATACAACTGGCAACGGCGTCGTAAATTCGAGCGATATCTCACAAACAGAATCGCAATCGGGCAAAGCGGTAACCGCCGCCAATTTCCGCGAAGACGTGACCGCCAACGGTCTGATCAACAGCAGCGATATCGCCCTGGTTCAATCTAAATCAGGCACCAGACTCCCCTAGAAAAAACAAAAAGTCGCAAGCGCCTTCAGCCATCGTCAACGAACCGCCGCGGCTAGTTTCGCGTCGGAAGTGTAGACCGATGATCAACCAGGCCGACAAGCTGGCGCTGGTTGGGCGCATGGTCAGGCCACACATCGTCTCACACATGATTGGGCTTTGAGCCCATCCCTTAGCTGCGGCGATTTTCATAACGCTGCGCTCCGTTCCACCCGAAAAAGCGTGACGGTATGATGTTTTGGATAGATCACAACGGAACGCTCAAAGTGCGCGACCGGCACGATTCTCCAGCCTTCCGGGAGCGTTATCGTTGGATATTCGGTGTAAATTGCACGGGCCGATGCCAGGCGCTCAGGTTTCACCGCGGCCAAGCTATCAGCCTCAATCGCGTCAAATTCGGGTGCGTACCACTCAAAGTGCCGAAAAGAGATTCCGAGAAAGAGCAACACCCCGCGGCGTTCCGGAAACGGATATTGTTGCTGAAGAAAGCGGACTAGCCTGACCGGTGGCGCTTCTTGATTACGACTTTGCATCGCAACGGGAATTGAGACCCCTAACAAAAGAAGAGGCAGGGCGATGGCCACGAAGCGCCACGGTTTTCGCAGCGCTAAAAAACCGCGCAGCAAGACCACGAGTATCAAGGGCATAACCAGAAGGTAATAGCGCTGATCCCCGGGAAGAAAGCAGTAGATAATGAGCACGTGCACCATCATCCAAACCCAATGCGCTCTCCAAAATTCGCGATCTTCCTCGTTGAACCCGAACCAATAAGCGATTAGGCCCCAGCCGGTAAGGAGGCTGCCGGCTGCGATGGTAAAAGGGAAACGCACGAAACCGAGCCCAAAACCAAACCAACCCAAAATGTGGACCGCAAATCTCTCGCCCAGATAGCGCGGGCTGAAATCGCCCGCGCCGATGAAAACGTCCGGTTTATCCAGACGCCAGCGCCATTGTTGGTAGATTTGTTCGGGATAGACCAGCCAGGCTGGGGTATGCGAGTCAAGTCGGGCTTGCAGGTACCACATTGGCGTCAGCCAGAAAAGACAGCCGAGAATGAATGCACCAATGCCCGCGTACCAGATTTTGGCGGAACACTTCCTTTCCGCCAGCGGACCAATGAGAATGACTAAGGCAACCAGGAAAAGTTGTGGCCGCACCCCTGTTCCAGCAGCTCCGAAGCACGCGGCAAGAATCAAATCTCGAAAGCATCCTCGGCCGCGATAAAGGAGCATGCATAACAATTGCGCGCTCAGCAGTCCCGACGCCAAACTGTCGGTCAATACTTTGGTCGAGGTCATCCACACAACTGGTGTGATGGTGAGCGATGCGCCCACCAGCCAGGCAAGTTTTTCTCCAAACTGAAGGCGAACAATCAGAAACCAGGCTGCCACGAAGAGCGCGCCACCCAGACAACTGGCAATTTCCAGGCTGAAAACGGGCTCCCAGTGCCAAAAGGCGTTCCCCATCCAACCAGCCAAAATGTAAAGCGGGTAACCGGGCGGATGGGGATGATGGTTCCAGAGATCGAATCCGCGGACTCCCCAAGCAAATTGGACAGAATCCCATTCATCCAAATCCGGACTGCGAGTTAGAAAATAGAGCGCAAAAACAAAAATAAAAATCGCCGCGATCTTCCATCGTTGCCCCTGGCGATCCTGATCAGTGGACATGGTACAGAATTGGACACGACCCATTCGGCAAGCTCAGGACAGGCTCCGCGTGTCGCTCCAGAAAACGAAAACCGGACCGCCGCAGCCCGTTTCGTTTCGCGTGATTTTTAAAGCGCTGCCAGGCCTCGCGCGCGTCGTTGCTCAACAATGTATGCGACAACCCGATCGTGTGAAGCGAAACCGTCTTTTCCTGTGTAATAGGCGATGAGTTTCGTCCAGAAGTCGCGCCAGCTCGTGTTGCCCACGGGCGGTTCGATACCACGAGCCTCAAGGTCTGCTTCATGATTAACTTTGTTTCGGAAAATTTCTCCCGGGTCGGTCGAGATCTGGTGCAAATAACCACCGCTGTTGTCCGCCGCGTATTCGACCGGCGCATTGCTGCAACTAACCAAAACTGCGATGACACCAACAGGGAATAGTTTTCGAATGAGCATGCGCATGCATCCTAAGTAAAATTATTCCGAAGCCTTGAAAAGCTGAAAACTGAAATGAAAAACAGTGAAGAGCAACGAGCACGAAGCCGCAATCGGAGCTGACGCCGCGCGAGAGCATTGGCGAGATTGTTGCCGTATCTAAACTCCGAAAGTCCTCGTCGGATCGCAGACGACATTCACTAGCGCGTAAGTCCCCTTCGTCACCCGCTCCGGGGGACTTCAATCGCGCTCATCCGCCCGGCGGCTTTGTTCCTGCTATGACTCGCCTTCTATAATGAATGGCGCGATCACGCCGGCCATCCCAAGATATGCGAGCCCGACCATCATCGGCGCCCGAGGAACTCGCGCATTCCCATTTCTGCGGACAGCAGCGGCCTACGCGACCTTTGTCCTCCTGCCCGCCGCCGGTCTCCTCTGGGTCCTTCATGCCGGCCACGATCTGCCGGGCCCGATAAATCCAGTGGCCAAAGCGGTCGACCGGGGTCCACGCGTGAGTTTTCAGACCTCACTTTTTTTGACGCAGATCATTATCATTATCGCGACCGCCCGCCTGCTCGGCAGCGCACTGCGAAAACTCGGCCAGCCCAGGGTGGTTGGCGAAATGTTGGCCGGTTTGATCCTTGGCCCGTCTTTGCTCGGGGCGGTGGCGCCGGGCGGTTACGAATGGCTCTTTCCACCCGGCATGATTCGGCCACTGAATGCGCTCAGCCAGACTGGCATTGTGCTGTTCATGTTTCTGATCGGGCTCGAGTTGAACGTCCGGGAAATGATCCGGCAAAGCCGGCAATCGTTTGTGATCAGCCACGCCAGCATCGCCGTTCCCATGTTCGCCGGAGGCGCACTCGCGCTCTTTTTCTACCGCGACTTCGCGGTGGCCGGAATCCCGTTCCACACCTTCGCGCTTTTTCTTGGATGCGCGATGAGCGTCACGGCTTTTCCTGTTCTTGCCCGGATATTGCGGGATTCAGCTAACAAAAATTCCGGGTTTCATTCGATGGTACTCGGCTGCGCGGCCACGGCCGATGTCTCGGCCTGGGTCATTCTCGCGTTCGTGATCTCGCTGGCGCGGGGGAATGCGATGAGCCTCGCCGCCATCGGACAGATGATGGCGGGCATTACGCTTTATCTCTTGCTCATGATCGTGGTTGTCCGGCCATTTCTGAAAATGATCTGCCATGGGCGCGCAAACAACGAATCGGACGCGCTGACCCAGAACCAGCTCGGGATCGTACTGCTGGTTGTGCTCGCGTCGGCCGTCACCACTGAGCTGCTGAACCTCCACGCGATCTTCGGAGCATTCGTTGCCGGGCTAATCATGCCGCACAACGGTCGGGTCAACGAGACGATTCGCCATCGTCTCGACGATCTATTGTCGATCTTGCTTCTGCCGTTGTTCTTCGCTTATGCCGGGTTGCGCGCGAACGTGGCGTCGATCGCGACACTGTCGAACTGGCTCGCCTGCGGCGCGATTATTGGCGTCGCCGTCGTCAGCAAAATTGGCGGCTGCGTCGCCGCCGGGCGCGCGACCGGAATGTCGTGGCGCAGCGCCGGCGCGATCGGCGTTTTGATGAATGCGCGCGGACTGATGGAGCTGGTGTTGCTGACAATCGGTCTGCACCTGGGGATCATCACGCCGCTTCTATTTACGATCATGGTGATCATGGCGATCGCGACGACACTCATGGCCACGCCCCTCTTCACGCATCTGACGCCACGACAGGACGATATTGGCGCGCCCTCGCCTTCTTAGACAATTTCCACCGGGCACTTGGGCAGCGCTTGCATAAAGGAGCGGCCGTAAGGTTTGGTTACGATCCGGTTATCCAAAATCACCACGATGCCGCGGTCGGTCTTGGTCCGGATCAAACGGCCAACGCCTTGTCGAAGTTTCAGGATCGCTTCCGGCAACGAATATTCGGTGAAGGCGTCACCGCCGCGCTCCTGAACTAGCTCCAGCTTGGCTTCGATCAGCGGCGTGTCCGGAACCGCGAATGGCAATCGGGTGATGATCACGTTGGAAAGCGCTTCGCCTGGAACATCGACTCCGCCCCAAAAACTGTCGGTCCCGAAGAGGACACTGCGCGGCGTGGTCTTAAATTGTTCCAGAAGTTTGCCGCGCGGCGCGCCCCCACCCTGCACGAGAAGATTCATTTTGGTCTTCGCAAAAAAATTCTGCATTTCCCCGGCCACTTGCTGCATGTCGCGGTAGCTGGTGAAAAGAACGAAGGCGCTCCCGTCGGTTTTCTCGACGAAGTGCGCAATCCAGCGTTCCAGCTCTTTCTGATAAGTGGCGTCGCGCGGGTCGGGCATTTTTTTCACGACGAAAATTTTCATCTGCTTCTGAAAATCGAACGGGCTGCCGAGCTGCAGCGGTTCGGCCTCAGTCGCGCCGATGCGCTCGCGGAAGTAAGCGAGGTCCTCACGCCCAACGGCGAGCGTCGCGCTCGTCATGACGCTGCAGCAATTGTCCCGGAAGATCATCCGCCGCAGGACCGGCGCGAGATCAATCGGCGCGGCGTTGAGCGAAAGAAATTGCGCCGTCTTGCCGGTGCGCTCGACCCAGTAAACATGTTGGGGCGCGCTTTGCTCGAGGAAAATTGCGATCCCGTCACGCGCATCGCGAATCCGGCGCGCGAATTCCTGCAGCTCAGCTTTCAGAATCTCGTCATCGCCGCGTTTCACCACTTCGGCGATGCGCGCCTGGAGCGCGACCAGCCGGCCGGTGATGGTGTCCGGGACAAGATCGACATCGCGCACGCGAAACTCGCGGCCTTTCCGAAAATCGGATTTTGATTCGACCGCATCGAAGAATTTTTCCACGTCGTCGATCAACTCGGCCGCGAGCCGGACACCGGCGGCATCGCGCATGACGGTAAAGAGTCCTTTCCGGGTCCGCGCATTGTAGAGCCGTTGGATGGTCGATCTCAGCCCGTATTGCGAAACGCCGATGCCGATCTGCTTCGACGCGACTTGTTCGACGGTGTGGGCTTCGTCGAAAATGATGAAGTCGTTTGGAAAAAGAAAACCGCTCTCGCGTTCCTCCTGTTCGGCCGGGCTGCCGAGCAACATGAAGAGCAAGGTGTGATTAAGCACAATCAGGTCGGCCGCGAGCAAGCGTTTGCGGGCCTGCTGATAAAAACAGCGCGGATTCTGGCCGCACGTTTTTTGGGTGCAGATGTGCGCTTCGCTGCACACCTGCGCCCAAACTTTCGGGTCGGGCTCGATCGACAAATCGCTGAGCGAACCGTCGCGGGTCGTGCTCGCCCATTCCGCGATCCGAGTCAGCTCAGTTTCCTCGGGTCCGGTGAACAGCTCCTTCGAGCTTTGCAAGGCGCGCTCGAGCCGGCGCGGGCAAAGATAATTTTGCCGGCCTTTCATGAGCGCCGCCTCAAACTCGACCGGCAACGTTTTTTTCAGAATCGGAATGTCTTTATGGAGGAGTTGTTCCTGAAGATTGATGGTGTGCGTCGAAATGATCGCTTTTTTGTGTTGCTCGAGCGCGAACAGAATCGACGGAACGAGATAAGCCAGCGATTTGCCGACGCCGGTGCCGGCCTCGACCACGAGATGTCGATCCTCCTCCAGCGCCCGCGCCACCGCCACCGCCATTTCCTGTTGTTGCGGGCGGAATTCAAAATTTTTCGCCTTTGAAAGCAGACCGTCGGCGGCGAAGATCGAGCGCACCCGCTCCACAAAGTCGGTACCGAGATTATCTTTGAGAGCGATCATCGCCGCCGAAACACCAAACGCCAAAACCCAAATCCCAAGGAAGCTTCAACCATCAAATCACAATAGCTGAGAAAGCGGAGTATTGGAGCTTTGAAGATTGCGGTTTGTTTGGAGCCTGGCGCCTGGGATTTGGTGCTTCGCATCGGCACGGCAGTGCAATCTCCAGCCGGTTGCAGTAAGCTAGAATGAGCTTCAGTTACTTACTGCCGATGCGCCTCCTCGACCGCTACGTCATTCGCAATTTTTTGCAGGTCTATCTTTACTGCATCGCCGGCTTTCTCTCCGTCTGGCTCATCTTCGATGTGAGCGACAACATTTCGACCTTCATCGACGAACATTTCGGGTTCATACTGACTGTTCGCTATTACGCTACGCAAGTACCGGAGGTTTTTGTCATTCTCCTGCCGGTCGCCTTGCTGTTGGCCCTGCTTTTTGTGCTCGGCCGGATGTCGCGCTCGAATGAAATTGTCTCAATGTTGACCGCCGGGGTGAGCATCCCGCGCGTGCTCGCACCGCTGATCGGGATGGGTCTGCTCACCGTTGCGGCCAGTCTCGCGCTCAACTACTCGCTCGCGCCGCACGCCGAGATGGCCAAGAAAAATTTCATCGCTACGGCGCACTCGCACCAATTCACCGTGCAAGGCCAGATTTTTCGCAATCGCACGGACTCGCGGACCTGGTTTATCCAGACGTTTCGCCCGGGGCACGATCTTTTCAATAATGTGCAGGTGTTGCAACAAGACGAGCACGATAACATCGTCGCAAATTATCTAGCTGCGCGCGCGACGTATCATCCTGAAACAAAAACGTGGGAGCTCGCGGAAGTGAAAGTGGTCCACTACGACCCCGCCGGAAACATCGCCGACGAAAAAATGTATCCCTCGCTCACGATCGAACATTGGAGCGAAACACCGTTTCGCCTCGGCAGCGCCAATGTCCGGGCCGAATACCTCAGTTTCCCGGAACTGCGCCAGTATCTTCATTTCAATTCCGATTTTCCGGTGACGTTGCTGGCGCCGTTTCGCACTCATCTCCAATATCGCCTCGCCCTCCCGTGGACATGTTTGGTCGTGGTCTGCATCGCGGCGCCGCTCGGCATCGGTTATTCACGCCGCGGAGTTCTCGCGAGTGTGGCGAGCGCGGTCATCCTCGTTTTCTCAATGAACTTCCTGACGCATCTTTTTCTCGCGCTCGGCGAAGGCGACCGGATCTCGCCGTTGGTTGCGGCCTGGACGCCGAATCTTATTTTCTCCGTGATCGGCCTTTACCTGCTTTACCTGCGCGCGACCAATCGCGAAGGGCTGCGCTTTCAACTGGCCGGGGCGCGGCGTATATTCGCCCGATGAATCCGTTGCCGAACGACTGGGCAATCAAGCACCGCGCCGACGCCTGCGCCGCGACCCAACGGCCGTTCGAATCGGGAGAATATTTTTACACTTTGCTTTTTCGCGACGCAGATGGTTTTCGCCGGGAAGATTTAAGTGAGGAAGCTTGGAAAAACCGAAATGAAAACATTCAGCCGTTTTCATTTTGGAAGACCCGCTATGAGCCGCTGCCGGAGTCTGCCCCCGAAACGCTGGCAAAAGAAAACGCCGAGCAGCTTTTTCGGCGCCTGATTGCGTCGGAAAATCCGCCGGCCAATGCCTGTTACGTGTTGGCGGCGATGCTCGAGCGGAAACGCGTCCTCAAGCAAATCAAAACCGAAAATGCCGAGAAGGGCCGCATCTTAATATATGAGCACGGCGCGACCGGCGACGCGTTCATCGTCCCGGACCCCGGTTTGCGTCTCGACGAACTCGAGAACGTGCAAAACGAAGTCGCGCAATTATTGAGGAGCGCGGCATAGCTTCACCCTCACCTTGATCCTCTGGGCTGGGATCGCGACTGGGTGGAGCGCTGAGAGGAAGATCCGAATCGGATGCGACATCGCCAATCTTGTGAGAAAATAGCGACTACCAAAATGAGTCTGCCCTGGTTTCAAAATCGTTTTCCGCTCTATCTCGCGCCGATGGCCGGGGTCTCGGACAAGATTTTTCGCCAGCTCTGTAAGCAGTACGGCGCCGATGTTCTCACGACCGAGTTTGTTTCGGCGGAAGGAATCTTTCGCCGGAACGAGCGCACCCGCGAATATCTCGACTTCGATGAAATCGAGCGGCCGGTCGGCGTTCAACTTTTCGGGGCTAATGCGGAGCATATGGCGGAAGCCGCCAAGCAGGTCGTCGATTGGGTGCAACCGGACTTCGTCGATCTAAATTTTGGCTGCCCCGTTAACAAAGTCGTCTGCAAAAACGGCGGCTCGGCATTGCTGAAGGATTGTCCAACCCTCGCGAATGTCGCAAGCGCGGTCGTGCACGCGATTGCACCGCTCCCAACGACGGCAAAGATCCGAATTGGGTGGGATGCAGACTCGGTTAACGCGCCTCAGGTCGCGAAAATTCTGGCAGACGCTGGGATCGCCGCGCTGACCGTGCACGGTCGAACGCGCGCCCAAGGTTATTCCGGCGCGGCCGATTGGAACGTGATCGGCGAAGTTGCAACCGCGGTTTCGATTCCGGTAATCGGCAACGGCGATCTGGGGAGCGCCAACGATGTCGCCAAGCGGCGGGCTGAAACTGGAATTGCCGGCGCGATGATCGGTCGCGCGGCTATGAGCACGCCCTGGATTTTTCGCGACACGAAAGCGTACTTCGCCACCGGTGAGATTGTCGATCCACCAACTTTAGATGAGCGTTGGAAATTAATTTTACGGCATTGCGAACTGATGGTTTCCGAGTGGGGCGCGGAGGAACCCGCCATCCGATCGATGCGGGCTCGGCTGATGACTTATTCGAAATCGATGCCGGAGGCAAAACGGTTGCGGGAGAAATTCTCCCAAGTCTCGACCCTGGCCGACGTTAAGAGAATCGCCGAAGAGAACATCTTTTCCACAAAGCAGGAACGAAGGGGAAATCAGAATTCAAATTCCTGTTCTCCTGACTTCCTGATTCATCTTTAGAATGAGTACTGAAACAGCGACTCCTAATTACAAGGTCGGCAATGAGCGCCTGATCAAGGTCACGGACAAGGCAGCCAACAAACTGGCGTCGTTGCTGGAGCAGAAGGGAAATCCAAACGGCGCGCTGCGCCTGGCCGTGGTCGGCGGCGGTTGCTCGGGTCTGCAATACGCGATGGATCTGGTCGATGGACCAAAAGAGCGCGACATTCTCGTCCCGACCTCGAGTGTTCGCATCGTGGTCGATCCGAAAAGCGCGCTCTTTGTTAGCGGCTCAGTCCTCGATTACAGCGAGGACCTGCAAAAAGGCGGATTCAAAGTCACCAACCCGAACGCGGTCGCGCACTGTTCGTGCGGCGAAAGCTTCGCGGTGTGACTTCTCGTCCGCCTTTTTAATTCTCCTTTAAGCGTTCGCTTACGGGGTCGCAGAAGGCGAAGCAGAAGGAGAGGCTGATTCCTCAGCTGCGGGCTTCTTCTTCGCGGTCTTCTTTGGCGACGCAGATGGCGACGCTTCGGTCGACGCCGAAGTCTTCTTTGTGGTCGAAGACTTCTTGGCCGTGGTCGACGTTGCATGGGTCGTCGTTCCCGTGGACGCAGCAGTCTCTTCTTTCTTCTGTGACTGACAGCCAAAGAACGCGGCGATCGCCAGCGCGGTGATCAAAGACAAAACAGGTGTTTTCATAGGATTGGTTAAGCTTAACGAAGGTCGAGAATGTCGATCCGGGTGGGATAGAGCAAGCACTAAAATCGCCGGTTTTTGCCTTTCTAATTTACAATTTCACGTTTGTAATTGGTGCCATGAGCACACGCATTCTTTTCGCGGGTATTTTGGGTGGTGTTGTCATGTTTATTTGGAACTTCGTTGCGCACGATCTACTGCCGCTCGGCGAAATGGGAGTCCACATCCTCCCGAACGAAGACACGATCACGAGCGCGCTCCAAACGAATCTCGCTGACAATAGCGGGTTCTATATTTTTCCGAGCGGAGGTCTCACCCCTGGCGCGACCGGAGAGCAAAAAAAAGCGGCGATGAAAAAGGCGGAAGAACAAATGGCTGCGGGCGCCGCCGGCATCCTGATTTATCGCCCGAAGCGCATATTCAACTTTCCCAAAAGATTGATCATCGAGGCCGGGACTGACGTTGCGGAGGCACTCCTGGCCGTTTTTCTCCTCGCCCAAACGGGGATTCGTGGCTTCGGCGGGAAGGTTGGCTTCGTTTTCACTGCCGGAATCCTGGCCGCCATCACGACCAACGTGCCCTACGCCAACTGGTACGGGTTCCCCAAGGATTTCACGCTCGGCCAAATGATAATTCAGGTCATCGGCTTCCTCTTGATCGGAATCGTCGCCGGGTTGCTGATAAAAAAACCGGGCGACGCCGCCACGGTTTAATTCGATCTGATTATCGCGGCGGGCGGGCGGACGATTGCCGGCTCGCAACCCCGGACGTTGGCTCGCGTTATTCGTGCGTGTCCGCGTAGAGCATTTGTTTCGCACCCGGTCGTTCTTCGATTAGTCCGTCCGCGGCCACGGTGTGGAACGAAACCACTACCCAGTCCGCATTTTTCCCGATCACCGGGCGATGCCAGACATTTTGCGGAATTGAAATCCAACGCTTTTCAAACGGCGCGCTCGGATCGCTCACCAAAATGTGTGAACGCCAGGCGATTTCAGATTCCGTTTCGACGTTGTTCGGCGTCCCGATAGCATCGATTTTCATGTCGCCAGTTCCATCGAACGTCATCATGCGTTGATGACTATTGGGATGACGTTCCGCTCCTGTGTCCGTTCCCGCGCGAAGGATAAAGACCCAGCCTGAGCGGATCGCCGACGGCAATGCGCCGAACGTTTCGAAAACGATCGGTTCCCAGGCCATCAATGCCTTTGGTTTACACGCGAGCTCAGCGCGCACTCGTTCCACGATCGGTAGAATCCGCGCCCGCACGTTTTCAGATCGCACAATCTTGTCCAACGTCTTCAACAGCGATCGCTCCTTTTTTGTCACGGTGTCTTTGTCTTTATCATTCATACTTCATCCTTAATACTTTCATAATGAGCGACGCCTTCACCGAATTTGAGCACGAGGGTTGGGAGCGAGTCGCCAATAAATACGATTCGGTTTGGTCGAGCTCGACCCGCCAATTCATTCCGCCGTTGCTGGATGCGGCGGATATTTCCGGGAAGATGTCGATCCTGGATGTCGGTTGCGGTCCCGGTTACGTCTCGGCCGCTGCCGCCGAGCGCGGCGCGATTCCGATCGGTCTCGATTTTTCCGCGGAAATGATTGCGATTGCGAAGAAAATGTTTCCGCGGATCGAGTTCCGCCACGACGACGCTCAAAATCTTCCTTTTCCGAACGCCAGCTTCGATCGCGTGGTCGCGAACTTTGCGCTTCTTCATCTTGCTGACCCTGAGCGCGCCTGCGCCGAAGCGGCCCGTGTTCTCAAGCCTGGCGGCAGATTTGCTTTCACCACCTGGGCGAAGGTTTCGGAAAACCCGTTTGTGAAACTCGTGGACGACGCGATCCAGGCGCACGCCAACCTGGATGTCGATCTTCCGCCGGGTCCTCTGTTTTATCTCTTTGAGAACGAAAACGAATTTCGCAACGCGCTCGAGCGCGCGGGGTTCGATGGCACATCAATGAATTTCACAGTGCACAAGATTGAATGGACCGTGCCGAGCGCGGGATTTGTTTTTGACGCCGAGCGGAACGCCGGCGTTCGCACCGCCGGGCTTCTGGCGCGGCAAACGCCGGAAGCACTTCGCAAAATCCAGTCAGCGATCGAAAAATCCGTCCAGCCTTACGCGCAAGGCGACGGGTTTGCGATTCCCAAAGCGGCCTACGTCGTTGCCGCGTCAAAAAACAATCACGCGTGAACATTCACATACTCGATACGCGACAACTTGGGCGCGCCGGAATTGTTGCCGCGACCGCGCTCGAAACCAACGACGGGATCGCGCTATTCGATACCGGGCCGGAATCGACATTCGAGAACGTGATTGTGGATCTTGGCAAAGCTGGCTTTGCTCTGAACGATGTTCGCCACGTTTTTCTCAGCCACATTCACTTCGATCACGCCGGCGCGGCCTGGCGATTTTCCAAAACAGCGACTGTTTACGTGCATCCGCGCGGCGCCGCGCATTTGATCGATCCCACCAAATTGGTCGAGTCGGCCACGCGCATTTTCGGTGATGACATGCACCGACTTTGGGGCCGGATCGCGCCGGTACCGGCCGAGCGCGTCAAAATTCTCGAAGACAATGAAGTCACGCGGGTGGCGCCGTTTGCAATTCGCGCCATCGCCACCCCCGGTCACGCCAGCCATCATCATGTTTATCACTGGGAGGACAATGTTTTCGGCGGCGATATCGCGGGCGTCCGCATCGGTAACGGCCCGCCGATTCCGCCATTCGTTCCGCCAGAGCTGCAGATCGAATCCTGGCGCGAATCGATTGCGAAAATCCGCGCGTTAGACGCCGCAAATCTTTATCTTCCTCACTTCGGCAAAATCGCCGGCCCGGTTTCCGAACATCTCGATCTTGTGGACGAACGCGTTGCGCGCTGGCCGGAATGGTTCCGCAAACGAATTCAGGCAGGTGACGACGAATCGAAGCTTAGGTCGACATTCGCCGAGCTTGAACATGCAGAGCTACGCGAAGGCGGCGCGAGTCAGAACGAGATCGACGGCTACGAAGCAGCAGATCCGAGTTATATGGCAGTGGGCGCCGCCATTCGCTACTGGAAAAAATATCACCCGGAAGCTCTCTGATATTTTCTCCTTCCTACGTTCTACTTTCTCCTTTTCGCGCACGCCTTTTGCTATTTCCAGTGCCGCAAGCCCTGCGTTGCGCCGTGGTTAATCAAGAAACATTCGAATATTTACTCCCCCTCGCTTACCAATGGGCAAAGGCGCAGGAGGAATTCGTTCTCGCACGCGGTAATCCATTAGGACCGAGGCATGTGCAGGACGCAAATCTCGCCGGAGTGCAGGATTGCGCTCGAGTCAGAGTGTTGGTAGTCGATCGGATTCCGCTCCCGGAGAATCCGGAATTAGCTGAGGCATCGAAGCGCATCGGCATCATCACCGAAGACACACGTTGTGTGGGTTTTGGTCACGCTCTCATTATTCGCGTTGATGCCTGGAACGACCGCGAACTGATTTTGCATAATCTCGTCCACATCGCGCAATCCGAACGCTGTGGCGGCCTTGAACAATGGGTCCGTCAATATCTTGTCGACCGCACCAACTGTCCGAATTTCACCATTGGCTCACTCGAAGAAAAAGCGCGTCGCATTGCCCGCGAAATCTGCTGCGATCACGCCGCCGCCTGATCATTTTATTTCGCGTTTTGAATCGGCCGCCCGCGTAACCCGTCCATCCTAACTCAAAAGGGAAAAGAATTAAGGGTTATGCATTTATCGACTAAACAATAAACAGCAGGCGCAGCCGGTTACATTTTACTTTGGCTGCTCGGAATACCGCTTCCGATATTGTTTCTCATCTTCCTGCTGCGCGGCTGCACCTAGGAAAGGCGCTTGGGCAGAGAAAGAGGCGGAAACGCGCCGTCAGGCCGCTTTCTTCTTCGTCTTTTTCTCGACGATAATGCCGGGAAATTGTACTACTTCCGCAGTTGCGGCGTCTTTGCCGTTTTGGCCGAGCGTAGACTCGTAAGCCAGCTTTCCGTTGGCGATCTCGGTTAGCGCGATGTCGGCGTGACCAAGCCCTGGCGCAAATTCAACCAGTGGCCGGTGGCCGAGACAAAGCTGCCGCACGCGTCGCGACACCATGTTTACCAGGATTTGCTGATTAGTAATTACTTCGGACGCAGCTTTGACGAGTTCGGATTTCATAATTGGATATGGCGAGAATCACGCGGGCGAAGGATTAAATTCCCGAACCGATCTTGAACCTCAACGTGCCGGGAAATCGCCACCGAGAAACTTGCTCCATTATCGCTCATAATTGCCATAAAACAACTTGAATCCGCCTACCCGTGTGCGTTCCAATTTCTCTCTTCCTACGTCGTAGTCTTTAATTTGTAATTCCAGGATGGTTTCCGGAACGAACATTACCGTCTGGATCATCTCGGCGCTCATCACCGTCGGAATCGGGTGGAGCAAGTATTCTAAATATAAGACTCGCGAAAAGTTGGTGCGCGAGTTCGCGGCCATGGACCCGGAGCGCCGTGAAAAGGTCCTGAGCCGTTTGCAACCGGACCTGCAAATGGAAATCCGGGAGGAACTCATGAAACGCTTTCGTTTAAAGACCGATATCTAATTTCTCTCCTTGCACCGCGATCGTTCCTCCGCCCGTTCTCAGTTAACTGCCAGTCCGGCTCGGACTTTCGAAATGACGGTGCCGGTCTTACCGGCCGATATCGACGAGCAGAATCACGTCAACAACACCGTTTATCTGCGCTGGGTCCAGGACGTTGCGACTGCGCATTGGAAATCGCTGGCCAGCGCGGAATCGCAGTCCGCCATCGGTTGGGTCGTGTTACGGCACGAGATCGATTACAAAATGCCGCCGTCTCTCGGTGACGAGATCGTGTTGCGCACTTGGGTCGGGAAAGCGAGCCGGCTCACGTTCGAACGCTTCACCGAAATCCGCCGCAAGATCGACAATCGACTTCTCGCTGAAGGCCGAACGCTCTGGGTGCCGATCGATGTTCGCACCGGAAAACCAACCCGCGTCTCCGCCGAACTCCGCGCGCAGTTCTCCATTTGAAGTAGTTTTGAAACTCGTCCGCTTCCCGCTCACTCGCTCCTACCCTCGCTGCTAATGCCAGTCCGGCTTGGACCCTTCCGTGTCGCGCGTCTCACGCGCTCCATTCTAGTTCCTAATTCCTACTTCTTACCTCCGCCACCATCTTATCCGGCGAGCGTCTTCCATTCTTCCGGCGTTAACTTCAGTTTCGCCGCGGCCACGTTGTCTTCGAGGTGCTGAACGTTCGATGTCCCGGGAATCGGCAGCATTACCGGCGAGCGTTGCAACAGCCACGCCAGCGCAACTTGATAAACGCTCGCGTTATGAGCTTTCGCGACAGCATCCAATGCCGCTGACTTCACGCCACGGCCGCCGCCGACCGGAAACCACGGCAGGAACCCAAGATTTTCTTTCTCGCAATAATCAACCACTTTGTCCCACTTCCGGTCCTCGACGTTGTACCGGTTCTGCACGCTTACGATCGGCAAAACTTTGCGAGCCCGCTCAATCTCCGCCACCGACACTTCCGATAAACCAAAGTGCCGGATTTTTCCGGCGCTTTGCATTTCCTTGATGGCGCCGAGCGAATCTTCCATCGGCACTTTCGGATCGACGCGGTGCAACTGATACAAATCGATCCGCTCCAGTTGCAGCCGCTTCAAACTTTTATCGACACAAGATTTGAGATAATCGGGGTGACCGTTGGGCACCCACTGACCGGGTCCGGGCCGGGTGTTACCGCCTTTCGTTGCGATAATAAGCCCTTTCGGATAAGGATGCAGCGCTTCGGCGATAAGGAGTTCGTCCGTTTCCGGTCCGTAGGCGTCGGCGGTATCGATCAAATTGACGCCGAGCTCGACCGTGCGTTTCAAAACTTTCACCGCATTCGCGCGATCTGGCGGCCAGCCCCAGACGCCTTCGCCTGTGAGCCGCATCGCGCCGAATCCAAGCCGGTTTACTTCCAGATCGCCCCCAATTTTAAAAGTAGGGTTCGTCGCCATCCCCGGCGCGGATGTCGATCCTAGAATTTTGCCGCCCGCCAAAATCGTGGCTCCCGTCGCTACACCGAGCCCAACAAATCTTCGCCGTGTAATCATATCGTTATATTAATTCCGCAATTCGTTGGATGCCAGTTCGGCTTGGACTTCGAAATTTCGAAATTTAATTCCGATTCGCTTTCGTTGTCGGCATGTAAAAAGTCGACGGCCGGAGGATGAGCCGGTCGCCTACCCAGGTAGCAGTAAAGATGTAAACCTGGCCCGTTTTTATCGTCACGCCGATCGACGTTGGCCGGCGCGACTGAGTGTTCGGCAGCGCGAGCGCGGTCAATGTGTGCCGCCCGGCTGTGAGCAGGCCGCCGTAATGTTGGTTCCGTGGAATGTCCGCGGCTTTTTTTCCATCAACCGACAATCGAATAAACAAATCGCTTCCGAAGTTCGGCGCGCGTTGCACAATCACCCGGCCAACTTTTCCGCTGTGAATTGGAACCGGCGTCGGCCCCGGCTTTCCGAAAAGTCTCGGGAACGCCTGCGCATCGTTCGCAGCACCAACAAAGATCGTGCTTGCTAGCGCGAATGAAAAAAGGAGACGCATTTCCGCTTTTCAGTCTTTAGCTTTCGATTCCGCTTTCCGCAATTTCCGTCCGCCCTCTGCTGATTCGTTCGCTCCCAGGCCTGCCTCGGCCCTTGGACCGTCTACCCGGCGGCTTCCCAGCGCGCCGTGTTCTTTGTCCTCTGATTTCTGATCTGTGACCTCCGTCCTCTATCTTCCTCCGGTTGGGGTCGAGATTGCAGGATCACTCGCCTGCAAAGCTTCGCCGGTCGATTGCCGGCCAGTTCGTTGCAGATCGTCACTAGTACGAGTGCGAGCGGCTGGATTAGTGTTGGTTGAGTTGGCTGCGGCATCTTGATTCTCGGCGCAGCCCATAAATGCAAACGTCGAGATTGCGATAGCTGTCGCAAACGTCGGCAAAAAATAACGATTCGTTTCATAACCTGCTCTTCGGTCCACAGGCGCGGCCTGGCAATTCAAAATTCAGTTTTCAGTTTTCCCGGTTTCTCATTTCTCGGGAGAGGCATACTCTTTGCTGACAAATGCCGGCGTGAGCCGACGGGAATTAGTGCTTGTCGCCATCGCGGTGGCCCTTCTGTGGCCCGCATTTTATTCGCTGACGCTGCCACAACGCGCAAAAGAATCTGCTGTCAGCTTGATGTCCGATCCATACCGGCTCGACAAAATCTACCGCTCCATGGAAGGCCCTTGGTCGATTCAAAGTGGAATTCAGCTCGCGAGCGTGAAGAAATCCCGGGTACAATGGATCACCGGTCTGGAAACAGAAGTCGTCGATGCGACAAAGGATACGCCGATCTCCCAGGAATTTTTCTGCCATTCCAATCTCACCTTCGCTGAGCACGGCGCCCCGCCCGAACGATACAATAAAGAGCTTGGCGGCAAGACGCATCTCGACTGGCGCCTGTTCACGCTCGTGCCCGGCCAGCTCTCGATTAAATTTCCACCAGGCTTCGGTGTGCCAGTTCCTTCCGATGCTCCTCTGGACTATGTGACGATGTCTTTGAATCTGAACGCGAGGAATCAAGTCATGAACGTTCGTTTCCGCACGAACGTGCACACGATATCGGCCGATCAGCCGGGTGCGCCGACCAAAGCGCTTTTCCGCCGCGCTCTCTACGTTCTTCGGCCCGCCACCGAATCTTTGCACGGCGGGCACGCGTGCATGGCGAAACCAGGTGCGCAACATCTCGGCGCAGGCTGCGGGGAACTCTCAAAGGTAAACCTGACGAATGGATCGGCGCCGGGCGAAGCTCCGACGAACCATTGGATCGTTCCGCCCGGACGCCACACTTACAAGACCGAGATTACTCCACAACTGAATCTGCCGTTCGACACCACGATCCATTATGCGACGATCCACGTGCATCCTTTCGCGCGGGGGATGGAATTGCGCGACCTGACAACGGGTCAGACGATCCTGCGGTTGAATTCGCAAGATTGGCCCGATCGCATCGGCGTTGCTCACGTCGAGGAGTTCAAGTCCAATGATGGCATCCCGATTTTACTCAACCACCGCTACGAACTTGCGGTGGAATACGATAACACTTCGGATTCCAATACCGACGCAATGGCGATCCTCTACCTCTACCTTTTGGAAAAGAATCTTACGTAGAGGTCAGCGTTGCAGCTTTCAGTTTTTCCAGTTCCGATCCCTCATCGTACATCATTAATGCCAGTCCGGCTCGGATCGGTACGAACACTGCTGCTTCTAAACAGGTCATGAGTGTAGCCGCCCTCCGGATTTTAGCCGTGGACAACGAACCATCGGTCACATTTTCCCTCCGCCATATCTTCATCGGATCGCGCTACGAATTCAGCGCCGTAGAAAACGGCGATGCCGCCCTTGCCCGACTCGACTCCGGTGCTGAGCAATACGACGTGATCATTGTCGATCAAAAAATGCCGCACATGACCGGCGTAGAATTGGTCGGCGAAATGCGAAAACGCGGCGTCGATAGCAAGATCATGGTTTTGTCGGCCGACCTTTCGCCCGAAGTGCGAGCGGCCTACGAACGGATGGACGTACACCTCGTGTTCCCAAAACCGTTCGACGTCGGCGAGCTTCGTTCGGCGATCGATCATCTCGTCGCCTGACCGCCCAGCGGTCGGGCGCTCGCACCTCACCATGGGATCGACATTTGCGCGCCATGAATGTCGGGCCCGACAATCGGCTGAATCGAAACTTGCCGGTGTCTTTGATTAAAATGGACAACCGTTTTGCCGACAAAGGTCCCGATCACTGCTCCGGCCAGGACATCCGACGGCCAATGTCTGTTATTATTTAGCCGCGCGTATCCGACCGCGGACGCAAGACCGTAGGCTGGAACCTGGACCCAGAGCGAATCGTAGTGTTCCGAAATTACACTCGCGAGAGTGAAAGCTTCGGTCGTATGCCCCGATGAAAAAGAATCCTGGCCGCTAAAGGGGCGAAAGTTGTAGGCGCCGTGGCCATCGGTCGGCCGGCCCCGGCCGATCACGTATTTGAACGAATTCGTGACAATGCCGGAAGCAATCGCGCTGGCCGCGATGCTGTCCAGCGCGGTGGTTTTCGCGCGGGGATCTTTGAAAATTTCACCGTAAATGTAAAACGATCCAACAATGCCGATGGCATATTCGTTGCCAAGCGGCTGCACGTTGTCGAAAATGCTGGTCACCGTATTGTTACGAGCCCCGCGGATTGCGTGTTCAATATCATTATCGAACGCCGCCACCGTCCCAATGCCGGCGGCGATCCCGCCCAGCACCATCCAGTCTCGCGTGTCCCAATGAGCGGGTGCGGTGAACACTTCCTTGGTATCGAGGATAAGGAGAAACCAATAATTTTTCTTGAACAAATCTTCCACCGGCGCGGCCAGCGGTGAGACATCACTGGGCGTGCCGAGCGTCTCTGCCGCGAGTGAGAACTCGGGTGCATCCTGTCGATCTTGCGCTGCAACTGCCGCGTCGTGTCTGGCCCACGGATCGACGTGCATTAAATCAGTCTGGGCTCTGACCGAGACACCGGCCGCAATTCCAATGATAAAAGCAAAGACCACCCTTCTCATCTTACTTCCCCTAAGGTTCACTTCGGTTTACATCTCTTCACTGCGCGTATCGACAATGCCAGTGAAATCCGGATCTCATTTTAGGTGTCGTATGTCACCCGACGATCGCGGTTGGCCTTCGCCGTTGAGCGCTTTCGGATCCTTTGCTGCGACTCTCGACCCATTGCCCCTTTGAGTCGCGCGTCCCGCGCGCTCCATTCAGTCTTTCAGCTTTTCACTTCTCAGCGTTCGCTTTGATCTTCGCTTTAACGGCCGGAGCGTGTTCTTTGAGCTGCCGGTCCAACTCGGCTATTTCCGCCGCACTCTGCTCCTGAAGCGAAACTGGGATCTTACCACTTGGTCGCGGAGGCATGGCCAATGTCAGCATGTCTTTCGCTGAATTCCGGAAGATCATTTCTTCGCGGTCACCCACCTGGACCAAATGCTCAACGGTCGGTTCCCAACCGAGTTTACCCAGAGTCCTCTTGTAGAAATCGACCACAGCCTGTTCGTCCCCGGCGGTTTCAAAACTCAGTTCCTTCGTGTTCTCGCTATAACGCGGGTCCGGCGCGTCCGGCGGCGCGGGAAGATCAGCCGACATCAACTCGCTCGAATAGGAAATCATCGTTTTCCCGCCCTGCGCGGGAGCCGATGACACGGCGGCGCCGATCCGAATGGCGTTCTGTTTATAATAAGAGGAATCGCCGGCCGCGCCGTAAGGCACCCAGCCGTCGGCCAGCAACAGTTTGCGACAAGCCTCGGCCGTCTCCGCCACGGCGGCATCGGTCACATACATCGCCGATGTGTCGCCGACATAAACCGGCTTCACCCTTGGCGGCAGCGGCAATTTGGAGGGTTTAATGTTGCCGAGGTTCTGAATGGAAACCGCCGTGCTGTTCGATTGACCAGTGGGATAAACCGACACCGATACAACGAACCCTCTGCGAGAAAAGGTCGCACTCGCGGCTTGCGCGCTCACCGAACTATTCGGCAATTCCTTCCACCCCTGCGAAAGCAACTTCTTCCGATGGAACTCAAAGATCGACTTCACATCGCCTGGCGCCTGGTAAGCAAGACTCGCGATCCCGCGCGGCCATGGCGGTGTCGCGCCGTTCGCCAGCGGGAAGCTCGAGAGATCGAGAATGCTCACCGCTTGCTCCACCGTAGCCGGTCCTTTAAATGCGTCTGCCTCCTCGTTCTTTCGTCCGCACCCCGAAAGAGCTCCCAGCAGCGCGCATCCGAACAAAAGATGCAAACTCCGTGATCTGAAAGTCACAATCCGGCCTCGGAACGCGCTTCTAAATTGCATAAGCCGCCGATGCTATTGGAACCCCGCGCGAATACCTAGCGGCATCTTTCTATTCGCTTCTGGTGTACCGGCTTGTCGCTCATCCATTCGCTCCACTTAGCTTTCCATTTGGCCGCTCCATTGGCATGGAAGCTTCTGCATCATGAGATATGCGCGTGCTGATCGCCGATGATGAGCGGGAAGTGGGAAGGTCATTGGCGGACCTGGTTCGCTTCTGCAACCATCAAATAGTCGGCGTGGTCGCTTCGGGATTGGAAGCGATTCAAGCTTACAACCGGTACCATCCCGATCTTGTCTTAATGGATTACCGGATGCCGAAACTGAACGGCGCTACCGCCTGCCGCAACATTCTTTCCAAAGATCCAGCCGCGCGCGTTATTCTAGTTTCCGCCTGGTCGCCCTCGGACGAAGCCAGTCAATCGGGCGCCATGGCCATGTTGCCCAAACCGGTGAGTCTGGAGCAGCTCAATGCCATGCTTGAGACCGTCGCCCAGATGGTGTCAGTGCCGCCGCCCGCGGAAATGCCAACTCCCGAAGTCTCTTTTCAGCAGGAGCCAATTGATTATCCGATCACTTATTCCCAGTTCGTCGATCAACCGACTCCCAGCTCCGAACTCCAAGCTCCTGACTTCCCGCTCGATGCTCACCCCTTGGAAGTCGTTCCACCTTCTCTAGAAATAACTTTTCCTGATAAAGCTCCGCCGAATTATTTCCAACAAACCGGGGAAGCGTGTGCGTTGGACGAGCAGGAAAAGATTTCTGGTAAGCGTCGCAGCAATCGGCGCCGCGCTCCACGCGCTCGCATGCGTTGATAATCCTCCGCTTCCTCTTAATCTTCGGCTTTCGTGTTTCCCAAGCTCCTCTGCCGCCACCCCAAAAACAGAAAAGCCGCCGAAGCATTCGCCCCGGCGGCTTCTCGAAACTAAATTTCAGTCTTTCAGTTTTTCAGCTGATCTCTGGTTTTTAAATCAGCTCATCCCCAGAGAATCGAGCGTCGGCTCGTCGATCACCGCCGTAGGGGCGAGTCCTTGATCGGCTTGGTAAGCGGTGAGCGCCTGACGGGTCAACGGCCCGAGCAATCCATCCACCTCACCTGTGTAATAGCCCATCTCCTGCAGCTCCGCTTGCACGTCCGCGATCACGCGGTCCGGCGGTTCAGCACGGTGACCCACATAGATCGGGGCATCGTAGGCATAATACTCGGCGCCAGGATCGTAACCCCACGCCGGATACCAATAGCCGTTGTTCCAATAATAGTAACCGCCACCGATCAGCTCGACGCGTTGGTAACGCGAATGGTACCAGTCCCGATCATGCCGTTCCGGATGATACGAACGGTAGACTTCGTATTGCGGACCCTGCCACCGATCGCTTCCTTCAATCCGATAGCTCGCGCTGAACGTGACAGGTGGAACCTTGTCCGGCCTCGGCTGTGCCCGGAAGTTCACGTGCTGCTGTTTAATCTGCGCCGTCTGCTGCTTCACTTGCTCCACTTTTTGTTTTTCAACATGCGCTGTTGTGCCGCCGGCCGGCATATTGCCGGTCGCCGCAGCATTTGTCGTTGCGCCAGTTGCTGCAACTGACGGAGCCGCACTCGCGGCTGCCGCAACTGTTGGAGCCGCTTTTACCGACGCCGCGGTTGCTGGAGTCGTACTCGGCGATGTCTTCGCATTTGCGCCAGCCGGTTTCATCCCTTTCTCGCGCTGCCCAACCTGCTGCTTCCCGCCCGGCGTCGCACTTGCGCTCGGTTGACCGGAAACATTTGTTTCCGTACCGGCGGAGGTCGCCGATTTCCCGGTCGCTTGAATCTTTCCGCTCTTCCCTGCGCCCGGCGCCTTCGTTGCACTGGCGGCCGGTTCACCGGAAACACTCGTTGCCGTCGAGGTCGCAGATTTCTCTGTCGCTTTAGCCTTTCGACCCTTTCCTGCACCCTGCTCAGTAGTAGCGCCGGGCTCTTTCATCGCGCCGGTTTGCTTCGCAGTGGCCTCAGGCTTGGCCGCGTTCTCGCTTCGCGTTTTTGGCGTTTTTGGTTCGGCGTGCGTTTTTTCCGCGGCCGGTTTCTCTTTCTTTGGTGATCCCTGTTCTTCTGGCTGCTGCGCCATCGCGACTCCCGCCAGCGCCAGGGAACAAACTATCAGTAAACTGGTGAATTTTTTCATGTTAATATCCTTAGTCGTTGGGCGTAAGCGGTCTATTCAAGCGCACAGCCCGCTCTCGCCTTACAAAAGAATTACGCAGGCCGGGCGGCGATTGGCCGTCTTTTCCAACTTCTATCTGCTAGTTCCCGCCTCCCGCGCCGCAGATACAATGGAGCAACTGGGCGAGCGACATGGCCGGTGAAGCCGCCAGGGTAGCGGTCGAGCGCTGTGGGAGCAGCCGAGATACAATGGAGCAACTGGGCGAGCGACATGGCCGGCAAAGCCGCAAGGGTAGCGGTCGAGCGCTGCGGGAGCAGCCGAGTTGCGGAGGAACTTCGAATTCATTTTGTGCCCAAGCGACAACAGAAGAAAAACCAAGCCCGGCCTCGCGCCGGCGTTTCTAACAATGGCGCCTCGAAGTATCTGAAAGTGCGCAAATCTCCGGTGCACGGTCGCGGCGTTTTTGCGACAGCGCCGATCAGAAAGGGAGCGCGTATTATCGAGTATGCCGGACGCCGCGTTTTGTGGTCGACCATTCCCGAGGACTTGAATGAATCGCGGACATACTACTTCGGACTCGACGACGAAACAAAAGTGATCGACCCCACCGTCGGCGGAAACAAAGCACGCTGGATCAATCATTCCTGCGATCCAAACTGCGAAGCGATCGAAGACAACCGCGGCCGGGTTTTCATCGAGGCCTTGCGCGACATCCGCGCGGGCGAAGAACTCTCGTACGATTATCGCCTGGTCATCGACGTCCCGCGCACAAAAGAAATCGAACAAGAATCGATCTGCCATTGTGGCTCACCGCGATGTCGCGGAACTCTGCTCGAACCTGCGTGAAGCGACGCCGTAGTTCCCGGTTATGAGTTTGAATTGGTTTTACGCTGAGCCGGCGCAATAGCGATTTTTCGTGGTCCTGCTCATCTCTTGGCCGAGTACGACAAGGTGCTTTCTACTTTATAATTCAGACTTCCTCTTTCATCGGGCCTGTCCTCTGTTGTCAGACCGATTCGGACCTCGCCCCTCAACGCCTCAACTTCTTGTTTCGAGTTAGGCGCGCCGTCGACGTCGCAGCCATGCTAGCGCTGCTATTCCGCCAACGATCATTGTTGAGGTCGCAGGTTCGGGAACGGGACTCGCCGTCAAGCGTACGTTGTCGAAAATACCCTCGTTGTTGGGTGAACCGGAGCTGGCGCTCAACCGGATGGTCAAAGATTCTCCAATTACCGGTCCTGAAGCGGGCGAAATAAAAGTAGCGGACAGATCGGTAAAGGTGCCGTGCGCTATCGAACTGCCAGCAAGCGAGGCTTCGGCGACGGAGACGCCGTTCGCCAACAAATCAATCGTGTACTCGCCGCTATCGAAAAACAGATTATCGTTACGATTTCCCAATGCGACCGTGAGTGTGTAAAGCATGTTCACCGCGACGTTTCCGAGAGACGCGCTGGTCGTTATGCTCGAAGTGCTCTCAGCGTCCGGCACCAAATAGGCCAGTTGATTCCCATCAGCGGGCGCAGGAAGCGGATTGGTACTGGTGAAGCCCGATGCCGGATGGTAAACGCCGGCATTGGTGTTGCCGGCAGCCGCCGAAATGGTCCAACCGGTAATCGTGGTTGTGTCGCCATTGCCGCCGTTGTTGTTCGCGCCATTCGATAGGGCGGGCAATTCAAACGAAAAATTCGGCACGGTGATCGATCCGGCGCTCAACGTAAAAACTGGCACCGCTAAAAGCAGGACATGAAGAAAACTCCGGAACAGGCTTGGTCGATTCATGGTTGAGTTGATCTTCTCGATCTTGGCACATTCGCATTCGACCTGTAAAGAGGCCCGCACCTGCAAAATATGTCCGACACTCCCGTTGCTCCCGCCGTCCGATTCGCGGAACCACTCAACGCCTCACCATCTCAACCTATCAGCTTCCTTGTTCAGCTTGTCCGCTTTCTCGTCCTCTCAACCTTTTTTATCGGTAGATCCAAATCAGCGTTCCCGGGACAACGATTCCGAGCAACAAGAAAACAGTCGCGATAATCGGCCGCTGACTAAACCGATACGCCATGATCACGCCGAGTATGGTCGTCGTCAGCAAACCGACCGCAGCCGTGAACAGGAAATAGCGGAGCGGAGTCGGCTTACGATTCGGCGTTGGCGGGATGTGCGCGTCCTTATGAATATCGGACAGGATAACCAATGCGCGCGGAGCCGTGTAACTGTGATCTCTGGTCGATTCGTGCCAGTTAAACAATTGCCACGAACCGCTGACAGCAAAGAAAATCAACGTCGGCGCAAAAAGGCAACCGAGATAAAGATGCAATCTGCGCAGAAAACTCATCGCTCAAACGTAGCCCTTCCTCTGTCCTCTGTCCTCTGTCCTCCGCTTTCTCCTCTCAATCTCACTTTCATTGCGGTCCTTTTTGCTCCAACTCGATCAAGCGCGGCATAAGTTTGTCGTTCGCATGTTTGAGCGACTTCAGTAGCAACCAATAAAAAAGAGCGACCGAAACCAGCAGCGCTCCGCCGACTATATAATGATGCGCGCGGATCCGCTGCCACCGCGGCAGAAAAGCCAGGATCCCGAAGAGTCCCAGGAGCACGATGACAGCGTCGAAGCTTGCCCTCTGCCAATAACTCCCGCCCAGATGGAGCCACATGCCGAACTCATCGAATGTTAGCGCCATGCTAAATCCATAGGCCAGCGCGCAGACGCTCCGTTGTTTGTCGTTCAACCGGGCAAAAAGCAGAACACCGGCGATCGCCGCGAGCAGGAAAATCCCGTAATTAAGATGATGCACATGCGTGCCGCCCATGTGGAGAAACAAGTCCGGCATCCGCCGCGCCATGATCAGAATCACCAGCGTCCGCGACGCGATGAACGTGAAAAGAAACGCGATGAACGTCAGCCTGGCCAGATGCCGCGTCGGCTTTGGCGGTAAGATCTTTGCTTCCGACATAGTGCCGTTAGGTAATCAGGAATCTGGCAAAATCGGAAGACCGGCGTCCTTTTCTCGAACCTTCTTTGCCAATTCCTGTATCAGATGACGATGACCGACCCATTCGCTCCATTGTATCTCGGCTGCTGCCGCAGCGCTCGACCGCTACCCTCGCAGCTTCTCCGGCCATGTCGCTCATCCCATTCGCTCCATTCAGCGTTTCAGCGTTTCAGCGTTTCAGTTCTCAGCGTTTTCCCAAAGATCATTCTTGGCTTTGGATCGACAAACAAATAGCCTCGTCCAAGGATGTTTTTGCAACGCGTTAGGGTCAGCAAATATCGCAGCATTCGCGATAGCGGCTGGTTCGATGTCGAAAAAGGCAAAACGATTTTGATCGGGCCGAACGAGGCCGGCAAGACCGCCCTGCTCGAAGCGATTCAACGAATCAATCCGCCTCTGGGAACGCGCGGATTCGATCCGCTGCGCGATTATCCGCGCTCTGAGTTCGATGATATCAACAGCGGCAAAATCCTTCCGGGCGACGTTACCGTGGTGGAAGCGCATTTCGGGCTCGACTCTGAAGACAAGGAAGCGCTTCAGCCCGAGTTCCGCGAATGCGAATATGTCGTCGGCCGAAAACTCGACAACAACTTCTGGCACAACCTTATCGGCGGCCCGCCCGTCACCAAATTTGGCGACATCAAAAAAGATCTCGCCCGTTTCTGCGCGCATATCGACAACCGGGTTCCGCCTCCGCAAGCGGGCATGTCGCCCCCCAATCCTCCGAGCACACCGATCCTCGCGCTCTACCAGCAATGGAAAGACCAGTACGAAGTCGTGGGCCAGGCAGCCAAGATCCTCAAGCTCGCGCTCGAAAAAGCTTTTCCCAATATCGAAGAGGGAAACGCGACCGAAGAAAAACGTTACGACGATTTGATCAAGGCGATCGACATGAACGAGCGCCGCGCCCACACGCTTTGGACCTTGCAGACGCGTCTTCCGCTTTTCATCCGGTTCCGCGATTTTTTCCGTGTCCGGCCGCTGATCCATCTCGATCATCTCGCTACTCGCATCGAACGAAACCTGGTCGACGACGATTACTACGATTACGGCAACAAGTGTCTCCTAAAACTCCTCGGTTTCAGCGCCCGCGAACTTTCCAACTTGGGCAAAACCGACGAACCGCTCCTGGGCGATGCCGCTTCGCTCCAGGCGTTTCGCGATCAACTCGACCGCCGTTCCTACCAGCTCAACGCCGCCAGTGTTCGCTTGACCGACGAACTTCGCGCCACCTGGATGCCCGATTCGAAACGAGATGAAGCGGAGCGTTTGCGCATCGTGGCTGACGGCCAGTATCTCAAGGTCATTGTCGAAGACGACGTCGGGGTCGAGATCGAGTTGGACCAGCGCTCCGAAGGATTTCAGTGGCTGGTTTCGTTTTTCATCGTTTTTTTTGCCGAGAGCGCGAACAACTTCAAGAACGCCATCCTTCTCCTGGACGAACCGGGCTTGAGCCTGCACGCCCTTAAACAGCGCGAATTTCGCACCACCATCTCGCGCCTGGCCGAATCCAACCAGACCCTTTACACCACGCACTCGCCCTTTTTGGTCGGACCGGACGAGCTCAACCGCGTTCGCGTCGTCGAAATGATCGATCGGACTGTCGGGACCAAAGTTCGCACCAACATTACCGCCGAAGATCCGGTCGCGCTTTTGCCGTTGCAGGAAGCGCTTGGTTACGATCTGGCCCAGAGCCTGTTCGCGCAGCAGCGCAATCTCGTTCTCGAAAGCCTGACCGATTACTGGTACCTGGACGCGGTTGCGCAATTACTGCGCGATGCCGGCATTGTTGATCTCAGCGACAAGATTTCGATGCTGCCCGCCAGCGGCGCCGGCAAGGTTGTTTATTACGCGACCGTTCTGCACGCGTCCAAACTCAAGGTCGCAGCGCTTTTGGATTCGGAGATGGCGCCCGATCAAGCCGCGCATCAGGAGCAGCTGGTCCACGCGCTCGGCAATAAATCGATCCTGCGCACCAAGGACGTGTACCCTGGTCCGCTCGAAAGACCGGCGGTCGAAGATTTACTTCGGGACACCCTGATCCACGTTGCGCGGACCGAGCTGGGTTGGGACGTCGCCACTACGGCCACCGCGCAACCCGAGCGCTCAGTCGTCGATGTTTTCAAAACCGAAATTAATGACTTCTCCAAATATCGGTTGGCCAAAGCTTTCGTTCATTGGACCCGCGATCATCAAGCAGCGGATCTTTCCGATGACGAGCGAACGCGCTGGAAAAAATTGATCACTTCCATCAACGGCGCCCTGCGATAGACAGTTCCGCTCTTCCTCTTAATCTTGTTTTGAGTTCGTTTCCCGCATTTGAGCATTTCGGCATTTCCGATTTCAGCTTTTCTTAAAGCTTCCCATTTCCGAATTGTCTTTAGCGCGAGACTCTCCCAAAATAGCAACATGAACAAAACATTGCGCAGGACTTGGACGATGGTGTGCGCATTATCTCTTGCGCCGGCCTCTTGTTTCGCGGCCATGGATGAGTTGCCCACCACCTGGCACCCGCACTCATTTGGCATGGCGGTGCTAGCGACGATCATTTTTGGGCTAGTCGGAATTATCCTCGCTTTGGTCGGTTTCAAATTGTTTGACTTGATCACGCCGTTCAATCTTGAAAAAGAGATGTGCGAAAACAAAAACGTCGCTGTCGGTGTCCTCTGCGGGGCAATTGTTTTGGGCGTTTGCATTATCGTCGCTGCCGCAATTATCTGACAGCGATCGGTCTAGCCGGCGGATTTCCCGCTACCTGAGATAGTGCGGGACAAAGCGACTGTTGTTTTGCGTGATTGGATTCGTGTCTTCGCGAATGCCGATGCCCGCCGCCTCTTCTCCGATGATCCACGAACCGATAACCGCAAAATTATTGTCGAACCTCGGAAGCAAATGTAGCTCTTGAAAAATATAGCCCTCGGACCCGTAATTCCCAGCGGCTGCCAGTTCCGCGCTGGCGTGCTTCAAGACCACGTTCGCACCCTCACGGCTATAAAGAGGCTTCATTGCATAAGTTCCGCCAAGGGGGCCTGGGTCGGTGTAGGCCGGGAGAAGATTCGGATGTGAGGGAAACATCTCCCAAAGAATTGGAAGAATGGCTTTGTTGCTCAGAATCAATTTCCAGGCCGGTTCGATGACTCGCATCGTTTCCTGCAGGAGCATGGGTGCAAAGCGATCAGCCAGCATCCATTCCCACGGGTAGAGCTTGAACAAGCAATCGATCGGAAATTCCGCCAAATCGACAAATCGCATTTTTTCCCGATTCCAGCCTATGTCTTCGACGTAAATTTGTTGTGTTAGCAGTCCGGCCTGGATCGCGGTGTCGCGCAGATACTCTACATTGCAAAAATCTTCTTCGCTTTCTTTGAGACAGGAAAAATATATCGGCCCGGAGATTCCTAATTTTTGCCAGCGCGCAATCAAGCGCTCATGAATGGAGTTGAATTGATCAGCCTCCGGAAAAACGTCCTTCAGCCAAAACCACTGCGAGACAGCCGCCTCCAGCAACGCGGTCGGTGTGTCCGCGTTGTATTCCAACATCTTTGGCGGAGTCAGACCGTCATATGCCAAATCGATTCGGCCGTACAATGAACGCTCGTCTCGGTTCCATGAATCGATAATCAGACGGACATAGTCTGGTGGAATTTTCAGCCGCTCGAACTCGTTGCCTTCGATCACACGTTTCACCGCAGCAATACACATTTCATGCAACTGGTTTGTGGCACCCTCAAGCTCATCCACTTCATTAGAGCTAAACTCAAAGCACGCACTCTCATCCCAATACGTCTTTCCGCCGAGCGAGTGAAAGGTCAGACCGGTCGACTCGAGTCGCTCCTTCCAATTCGGGCGCGGCGCCAGCGCGATTCGTTTCATCCGCCCCCGAAGCCATGAGCGGCGCCACCGAATCCACCGCGGGAAGTGGCAGACCCGGAGGGAGCGCGTCCGCTGCCCGAGCCGTAATAGCCGTATGCCCCGCCATGGGAGTAGCCACTACCGCACCAGGATTCATTATGCCAAAACCGCCACCATGCGCTGTGTCCGGCTCGCTCCGCAGGAGAAGTCCCTCGATCGCAGCAACTGGCGACAGTGAGACTGGCTGTGATCGTTAATGAGACAACCACGCTGCGACGAAGTTTGCCGGATCGTTCCATTGCTCGGTTACTTTTATATGAACTGAACAACCGAAGCGAACTTCTTCCGCCCTCTTCCCATTTCCGCTTTCCGCATTTCCCGCCCTCAACACCTCAACGCCTCAACGCCCTTTTCATGTATATTTCTGTCCAGATGAAGAGTTGCGTCTTAGCGACCGTTCTCATTTTTCTGCTCGCGTCATTCAGTTGCGCGAACTCATGGACTGACGACCATTCGCATTACGTTTCGATTGGACCGCGCAACGGCTATTACATCGTCCAGCCGGATTCGCCGTTATTTCATAAGCTCGGGCTGTTTGATGCGCCCTGGATCGATACCGCCGACCCGCTGCGTCACGGTTACGGTGCCGACGTGCTTGCGTTTCGGTTCAATCATAGCGGTATCCTGATCACCCCGCCTGCCTATATCGCGCAGGAATCAGCGAACGATTTTTACACGCGCAGAATCGGATCGTTTGTTCGCGGGCGCACCACGACGCGCGATGTCGAAGCAATGTTTGGCCATGGCCACAGTGTCGCCTCCCGTCCGGACGGCTTCATCTACTATTATGCGCTGTCTGTTTACAATTCGTTCGAAGATTGGGGCGGCGGCCGGCGCTAACAGTTAGCCCTTCTCGTTCCGCTTTTCAGTTTTCCGCGTTTCCGGCTTTCTCCGTTTCAACTTCTCAACCGCTCAACTTCTCCCTCAACGCCCCAACTTACTTCCCTCCAACCATCCGCACCGTCAGCGTCAATCGATTGTTCTCCTTGCCGCAGGTTGCTTCAGCTTTGTGATCGCTCCGCTCAAATACGCGTCCTTCCTTCGATGTAGGGCTGGCCCACTTCGCCGTTCGGCCTGCGTTGGCCCGTAGGAATTTTGCGATCTCTTTTTCCGACAGATCCTTGCCATCGACGCGAGAATACTTTTCCAAAACGCTCATCTGCTTATCGAAGACTACCAAGTAACGATACGGATTCTTTTGATAAAGAGTGCTGACAGTTCCGTCGTCGTGCAGGTGACGCTCGACCAGATCGCCATAAGAAACATCAATCTTGTCATCACCATCGCCCAAATTTGCGCAGACGGGACTCACGCCGGCCGAAATTGTCAGGAAAAGAACCAAAAATCGCATCATAAAACGATCTTTCGATCTCCGACATTCCGCAAGAAGTTTACCCGCCGTGGCGGGCTTTCAGGTGTCAACGTTCAGCGCTTTAGGGAGTTCCCCCATCGTGAATCCGATCGCTTTGAGTTCCGCGGCGAGTTTCTTTACCTGCTCGGCCGTAAGTTCGACCAGCGGCGGCCGCACCCTCCGCCACGCCGGATCGTTCGCGTAAATCGCGATGGTCTGCTTCAACGCGCTTATCATCGGGAACTTCTTGCCGAACACGTCGCGCACGACATTTAACTTTGTCTGCAGACCCTCCGGGTCTAGTCGCGCCGTAGCCTCTCGACTCGCCATAGCTTTACGCGAAGGCTGGTCGCGCGGAGGCGGACCCTCGACGCCGGATGTGGCAGCAACATAGAGTGCGTGAATTGCGGCCGGGTTGACGTTGGCCGTCGCCGAAATAGTGCCGACGCCACCGTTGCGCATGCTGGCGAGCAGAAAGGATTCGCTGCCGACAAAAACATCGAAGCCGGATTTGGCGAACGCGTCGAGGAAAGTCTTGGTATTGTTCCAATCGCCTGAACTGTCTTTCATCCCGGCGATTGCGTTCGGGTAAGCCGCAAGCAGGCGCTCGACCAATCCCGGCGTAATGCCGACCACCGCGACCGGCGGGATGTGGTAGAGATAAATTTTCAGCTGCGCATCGCCGACGCGCTGCACAACTTCGCTGAAGTAACGGTAGAGACCTTCTTCGCCGACCCCCTTATAATAGAAAGGCGGCAGCATCAAGACGCCTGCGCAACCATGCTTCACCGCCTGCGCGGTGAGCTTGACCGTCTCCGTGATCGAGCAACAGCCGGTGCCCGGCATCATGCGCGACGCATCGACCCCAGCCTCGACCAGCGCATCGAGCAGCATCGAGCGCTCATCGGCCGCCAGCGAATTTCCTTCACTGGTCGTGCCGAACGGGGCGAGCCCGCAGTTCTGCGACAACAGCCATTTGCAATGCGCGATGAATCGTTCCCTATCAGGAGAAAGATCGGTTTTGAACGGCGTAAGAACAGGCGCCACTACGCCGCGGATACGCGCGCTTTGAATCATGGCTTCTCACCCTCTCAACTTCTCAACAACTTTTTTTCAGCTTTTCAGTTTTCAGCGTTTCAGCTTTTCAGCGTCGCGCAGCTGCCGCTGCTGGTAACTTCAGTTCGATCTCGGCGCCTTCGCACGCCCCTTCAATCACCATTGCCTTTCCGCTTTTCCTTACCAGCTCCCGCGCCTGCTCCACCATTCCATCGATCATGTCATCGTCGTGGCTGGGATCGTGATGAAAAAGTAGAACCCTTTTCACATTCGCATCCAGCGCAAGCAGGACGGCGCTGCTCAGTGAGCTATGCCCCCATCCAATGTGCCCCTTGTATTCCTCATCCGTATATTGCGAGTCCAGAATCGCCACGTCGCAATCGCGTAAGAACTCCACCATCTTGGCCCGCTCCCCACCGGCAAAATCTCGCGCTTGGTTCTTATCGATTCCATCCTGGGCCGCAAGTTGCAGTTTGAGAGATTCGTACGGCTCGTTGTCTGGCATGTATGCGATCGATCCGGCGCTGGTAAAGAGCCGATAGCCAGCGCAGATGCCCGGATGGTTCGCAAACTTGGCCTCTACTTTGACCTTGCCGATGTGAAACTCCATCTCCTTAAGTTCTTCGATCACCAGATGACTTTGCAATTCATGCAAGCTCACTGGGAAAAAGGGCGTCTCCATCTGCCCGGCCAGGATCGTGCCCAGACCAGCACGCGCTCCTTCATAACCCAGGATCCGGATCAGATTCTTGCGGTTGTAGGCGGGGGGAAAGAAGGGCAGACCCTGGATGTGATCCCAGTGCGTGTGGGTAATGAGAAGAGTCAGCTTGATCGTCTCCGGTCCCAGCTCCTTTTCCAACGCAAGACCGAGACCACGAATCCCGGTGCCGGCGTCGAGCACGATAATTTCGCCATCTGCCCGGACTTCCACGCAACTGGTATTGCCTCCATACCGGTTCGTCCCCGGCCCGGGCACCGGGAGCGAGCCGCGCACGCCCCATAACTTTATCCGCGGCGGCACCGAATCGAGTTCCTCAGGGGAAGCCGTCGCGCGTGGTCGCTCCGGAATCGGTTTTAAAAGTCGATCGATTGACTCCTGCAGAGCTTCCCATGTTATCGGCTTCAGCAGAAACTCGTCCGCACCGGCTTCCAGCGCGCTCGCGCGATCGACCGCAAAATCCCGTCCCGACACCACGATGATCTTTGTCGGCTGGAGCTGTTGCCGGATGGTCCGACAAACTTGGAAACCATTCGACTTCGGCATCAGCAAGTCGCATAAAATAACTTCCGGCTGGTTCCGGAGAGCGAGTTCCACTCCGGAATCGCCATCTGCGGCCTCAAAAACTTTCCAATCTGCCCGCGCGAACAACTTGGCTATGGCCCGGCGGCCAGCTTCATCATCCTCAATGATCAATACACTTGGCATCGGTCTGATCCCTTTTATGTCAGCCTTTTAGTTTTCCCGTTCTCCTCAACTTCTCAACCTCTCCACGCCTCAACTTTCCTTTTTCACTGCATAAGCATCCTGCACAAGCTTTTGTTCGTTCATAACCGTAGGATTGAAAGTCTCTGACGCGAAAACAAGCCTGATATGTATCGGCGTCGGCCGCTCATTCTTTCAGCGTCTAAAAACTTCCACAGCGCGCTCCATTGTATCTCGGCTGCTCCCGCAGCGCTCGACCGCTACCCTCGCAGCTTCTCCGGCCATGTCGCTCATCCCATTCGCTCCATTCAGTTTTTCAGCGTTTCAGCTTTCAGGATTTCAGCTTTTCTCTTCAGTCCGCCCACCCAAAATACGCTGCCGCGACGCCGAACGTGTCGATAAATCCATGCGCCAAAACAGCCACCCAAAGATTACGTCCAGCCAAAATGTAAGCCGATCCCAGAATCAAACCGGCTACACTCGAATCGAGAATCCCGGTCGGTCCCTTATAATAATGACCATAACCAAACAGCACTGACACCAGGATCGTCGCGATCCAGAAAGCAGTGGCGGACCGTTTGCCGATGTCCGCCGCGCGAATGGTGAGATAACCGCGGTACGAAACCTCTTCGCCAAACGCAGCGAACGTCCAGACGATAGCCAAGTAGAGCAACGCCAGCTTCAGGTTGCCAACGATAGGCTCGACGCCACCGGGCGCCTTGATCGGCGGCCAGAAATGCGCGGCCATTGGCTCGATCACAAAATTGCCGAGCACAATTCTTAACGCCGCGGCAACGAGCGCGATCAAGAAGATCAATGTCCACGAATTCGGCCGTTTAAATCCGATCGCGGACCAACGTCCATCCCGAAGCCGGACGGAAAGCAAACCGAGCACAAACAAGATCGGCACCTCGTTCGGGACAACGTGATAAACGTTATGACCGATGACGATGGCCGCGCCGATTGCAAGCTCGATCGCGCTCAACCAACGCCACGCTCCCTGGTCTTCGCCCTTCGCCCTTCGCTCCATTCCGCTTCTCTCTCCTCACTCCAGTCCGAGCGCTGCTACCGTTGGCGCATCGACTATTCCCGTGACAAACAATCCGGCGTCTTGTTGATAAGCCGCAATCGCCTGACGCGTTGCCGAACTCAGGGCACCGTTGAGTGTCCCGCCGTAATAGCCTTCTTCCTGAAGCGCGCGCTGCACATTCAGGATCACCTGGTCCGGCAGCAGATTGCCGTAGGTATAAATCGGCCCGTCATAATCGTAATATTCGTAGACCGGATCGTAACCCCACGCCGGGAACCAATAACCCGCGTCCCAATAATAATATCCGCCTCCGGCAAGTACGATGACCGCGAAATGTTGTTTCCACCAAACGCGACTGTGCCGCTGATGCCGGTATCGTTGCAGTGCATCCGCGTAACTGAGCCGCACATTGTTGACTGGCGCGCGTTCGGTCGATGATCGTTGCGATTGTCTGGGTGACACGTGGACGCGGGCAGCGTTAGGTTTCGATTTGGGCTGCGTGCCCGGTGTTCTATTAGCGTCCTGACCGTTGATCGGGTGAACGAGTGCAATCAGTAAACAAACCGCCGCGAGGATAAATCGTCTCATGTTTCAGTTGTCAGGATTTCAGCTTTCCGTGTCCAATGGTCCATTGTCTGTAGTCCGCCTTTGCTTCCGAAATCCGTTTTATCCGTGTAATCCGCGGTTGTTTGTTCCGTCGCAGGTTAGACAACACCAGCTCCACTTTGCTCAGCCCATGCCTCCACGGCCCTCGGTTGTTCTACTTTCAGCTTTCCCGAAGCATCCGCTTCGGACCCGAAATCCGAAGTATGTTTGGTAAGACGAGGTGATTAACAGTGAGCAATAATGAAATCAGCGCGACTGGTCGCAGAATAAAGATAAAACCCGACAAAAATTTTCGTCGGCTCGACAAATCATTCAACGACGCCGTCCGATCGAAAAACGCATCGTCGGTCGGAGAAGTTTTGCTGCGTGTCCCGCTAGCTGGAGATAATGCGCGTCGCACCGCCAAAAAAATCCTCGCCGACCGTTAACCGCCGACCTCTTCGCCAACGGACGAAGTCGCCATGGCGACCTCGCTCTTTGCTTCCTTGTCCGCCGTTCGGACGGACTCGCCGTGGCGAGCTCCTCGCTCCCCGCTCCCATCACCACGTGACATTCGTGTATCCGTCGCTATCAACCAACGTACCGGTTCCGATCACGCGAACGAACACGTAGTTAATAGCGAAATCGTACAGCACCTGGCCGTAAACCTTCAGATCGGACGTCGCGTGCGGATCTGTCGCGAACGCCCTGAACGCGTTCACATCGGTGTTGGCGACCATTACCGGAACGCTAACGAAGCCTCGTCTTCCTTCCGGCGCTGTCTGCCAGACTGACGCCTGATACCAATTCGGTTTGAGATGCCGAAGATCCTTGGAGCGAAACTGAAAATGCAGTTCAACCACCTGGCCGACATGCGCATCGAGCGCCTTGCCCTTACTCAACGTCCGCACATCAAATGTCTGCAAATTGGCCCACGTCTTCGCATCAAATCGCGCACCGGCGAAAAGCTTCACCTGACCGGCGTAAGCGCCGGCAACACCGCTCAAGATCAGCAAAGCAACAAGCGCCGTCCTCACGCTTACTCCGACCAGATCGCGCATTCGTTGCCGCTTGGCTCAGTAAAATGAAAACGCCGTCCGCCTGGAAACGAGAAAATATCGGCCGTGATCTTTCCGCCAAGATCAAGTACGCGTTGGCGCACTTCCTCGAGACGGGGATGATAAAAGACGATCAGCACTCCGCCGGCGGCGAAGGTCGAGCATTTGTCTGATTTCGAAAAACCGCCCGCGATCCGGCCATCCTCGAACGAAGTATAATCCGGACCGTAATCCGTGAATTTCCAGCCGAACAATTGCTCGAAGAATTTCTTTGTGGCGGCGATGTCTGCCGCTTGAAACTCAACGTAATCGATTTTGTTAGCCGCATCCGCTGCCATCGCTCGATATCACCCTCAAATCTGCGATTCCGCAATCCGCAATTCGAGATTCGCGTTCTGAGCTTCTCCTCGCTCCCTGCTCCTTGTCCGCCGTTCGGACGGACTCGCCGTGGCGAGCTCCTTCGCTCTTTGCTCTTTGCTCTTCGCTCCCTGCTCCCCCTCAATTGCCCCACGACTCAACTTCTTTTCGCCCTTTTAATTTAGGGGATTTCTAATTTAGCCTGCGTCGGTCGGCTCCCCCCTGATGAACCATCTCGAATTAGCCAAAATCGAGCGGCGAATATTTCTGGTTCGTGGTCAAAAGGTCATGCTCGATGCGGACCTCGCTGCACTGTACCGTGTTCCCACCAAATCATTGAACCTTGCCGTGAAGCGCAACCGCGACCGGTTTCCGGAGGACTTTATGTTTCAGCTCACCGACGACGAGGTTGCTGGTTTGAGGTTTCATTTTGAAACTTCAAAGCGCGGTCGCGGTGGCCGTCGCTACCTTCCTTACGCTTTCACCGAGCAAGGCGTCGCCATGCTCTCGAGCGTCCTACGGAGTTCGCGTGCTGTCCAAGTTAACATCGCAATCATGCGCACGTTTGTGCGCTTGCGCGAGATGCTTCTATCGAATGCGGATCTCGCGCGTAAGCTCGCTGATCTGGAAAACAAATATGACGCGCAGTTCAAGGTTGTCTTCGATGCCATCCGTGAACTGATGCTTCCGTCCGATCCGCCCCGTCGGAAAATCGGTTTTCATCCACCGAGCAAATAACTCCCCAAAACTCCCTACTCCCCGCTCCCCGCTCTTTGCTCTTCGCCCCTTGCTCCCCGCTCCCCGCTCCCCGCTGCTTTCATCTCGTTCTTCAAGATTCCAAACGCTTCTGGCAGATCTCGCCCAAACGTCACAAGGCCTCCCTCATGCGCCTCCATCACAAAAATCTTTCTCCTTCTCACCTCTGGTGCTTCGAAAAGACGCCGCACCGCGTTGGCCATTTCGGGTGTCCCATATTCCACCCTCTTCGGCGTCGTCGGAGCTTCGTCCAGAAGCGCCGCCCATAATTTCTTGTCATGAAAATGGATCACCGCGCGGGCGGTTGGATCTGATTCGTAAACAGCCGCATGTGTCAGCGATTCGGATGACGCAACTGTGGTTCCCTCGCATTCGAGCCAATTCCTCACAAAATCGTAAGCGACCACCTTCGCGTAATCCGCCGACATCAGCTCCGAGATCCCCGCAGTTGCCGAGCCTGTGATGTAGAAGCGCCGGGTCGCGCCGTTCCGGATACTTAGATTTCCGAAACCGACGCCACTGGCATCCACGCCGATCACTCCAAGGACAAGCAGTTTGCGCCGGTATCTGTTCAGCTCGGCGAATCCGGCGAAACGGGGCATCTCCACCGCCACCTGTTGGCACGTAAATTTTACTGAACCCGTTTCACTCACGACGCGTGCTCGGGAAAAAGTTCGAGGATGCTCTTTTCGTCCGCTTGGCAAACGCCCCGCTCAGTAATGAGCCCGGTCACCAGACGTCGGGGCGTCACGTCAAATCCATAGTTCGCCGCGGGACTGTTTTCCGGCGCGACGCTGACTTCCAACATTTGGCCGTCTCGCCAACCGTCAGCGCGCTTGACCTCTTCGGCGCCGCGTTCCTCGATCGGAATTTCAGAGCCGTCGCGGATCGTCCAGTCAAATGAAGATGAAGGCAACGCCACGTAGAAAGGAATCCTGTTGTCCTGCGCGGCCAGCGCCTTGAGATACGTTCCAATTTTGTTGGCCACGTCCCCGGTGCAGGTCGTTCGATCCGATCCGACAATCACAAGATCGACCGAACCGCGCTGCATCAAATGCCCGCCGGCGCTGTCTGCAATGATCGTGTGCGGCACACTATGTTGACCGAGCTCCCAGGCGGTGAGCTTGGACCCCTGGCTTCGTGGTCGGGTCTCGTCGACCCAAACATGAACCGATAAACCCCGATCGTGAGCCGCGTAAACAGGCGCCAGGGCGGACCCATAATCCACGAACGCAAGCCATCCCGCGTTACAATGAGTCAAGACATTGACCGGCTTTCCGTTTTTCCTCCGGGCAACCTGTTCGATGAGATCCAGGCCGTGCTGCCCGATCATTCGGCAATGTTCGGCATCTTCATCCGCAATCTGTTCTGCCACCCGTCTCGCGATTTCTGTCCTGTGATCTCCGACCTGTGTCCTCTGTCCTCTGTTCTTTGTCCTCTGTCCTTCACTTGCCGCGAGGCAAGTAAGCACTCTTTCCACCGCCCACGCCAGATTCACCGCCGTCGGCCGAGTCGATTTCAGCAACTGCGCCGCTTTCGCCATCTCTCGATCAAATTCCGTTGTAGCCGCGGCCCTATGGGCCGCTTCAACCGCAGCCAGATACATCCCATATCCCGCGCTCGCCCCGATCAAGCCCGCGCCGCGCACGTGCATTTCGCGAATTGCGTTCGCCATTTGCGCGACCGTGCTGACGTCCTCGACCACGAAACGGTGCGGTAAAAATCTCTGATCGATCAACTGCACGACCTGCTCATTCGCCGGGTTAAGCCAGATCGTCCGAAAATGTTGTCCGCCTACCTTCACGTATCAATTTGCGCCGTCCTCCGCTCTCTGTCCTCTCGGTTTTCACCAAAACCGAGTCACCGGCTTACGCTCCCGCTAGTTCATCTATTTTGTTCCCTGCTTTCGGTTTGCCGCTGAGCGGCGTGATTCCCTAGGCCGATTCGCAAACAGCTCACGAACTCCCGCCGTAGAGTTCACGCGCCTGCGAACCGCTGACTTCTATCCTCTTCGCCAACGGACGAAGTCGCCGTGGCGACTCACCTCTGTCCTCTGTCTTTGCTCTTCGCTCTTTGCTCTTCGCCCTTCGGGTTTCCGTTTTTCCGCGTTTCAGTTTTCAGAAACATCCTCGCCGACCGCAGTCGACGCCATCGTCGAAAAATCAGTGTTCAAGACGACCCCGTCGCCTGACCGATTCTTCACGTAAGTACCAGGGCGTATTGATGACGATGATCCGTTCGTCGCCTCCCAGGAACAGCCTTACCTTCAAGAGTGTGGCACGCTGGTTGTACAGGAAGTATTCATACCAGTGCGTCTGCACGAGCTCGGGAATCACAACCGCGATCAACCGGTCCGGCTTTGCCTTTTTCACCTCCTGGACATAATCCAGCAGCGGTTGCAAGAACCGCCGATAAGGCGAAACGATGATCTTGAGACGGGGGGGCTCGATTCCCTTTTCTTTCGCTGGTGCGACCACGCGATGGTTCCAAGCCGTTGGCAGACCGCCCGACGATTGTTTGGCAGCGCAAACATATACGGCGGTGACGTCGTCAGAAATCTGCACCGCCAGGTGCAGCGCTCGCGCGGTCACGCGATCCCAGCCCTCGATCGGTATGATCACTGTCAGCGGCATCTTGCCGAAGAGCTCGAGGTCGGCTGGGCATTTGACCTCGCGCATAACGCGCCGGTAATGCCGATGAATTCCGAGGAAGAGCATGATTAGTCCAGGGACGACGATCAGTGCGATCCACGCACCCTCAACGAACTTCGCGACAATGATGACTACCAGCGTTGCCGCCGTGGCGCTCGCGCCCAAAGCGTTAATTAAAAGCGAAACACGCGCGCCCGGTCCGCGTTTTCGCCACCAGTGTGCGACCATGCCGGCCTGCGATAAAGTAAACGCGCCGAACGCACCGACGGCGAAGAGCGGAATCAGCCGGTCCGTGATTCCGCCGAAGATGATGAGGATCACCCCGGAAAACACCGCGAGGACGCTGATCCCTAACGAGTAAACAAGACGTCGGCCGCGATTGGCAAACCCAGCTGGCAGGAAATCGTCTTCCGCCAGCAATCGGCACACGCGCGGGAAATCCGCGAAACTCGTGTTCGCGGACAAAATTAACACAGACAGCACGCTCGCGATCGTGATGTAGTAGATCGCTCCGTGTCCTAACACTGCTGACACCATCTGCGAGAGGATGCTTTGATAACCAGGCTGCTGCTGGTCCATCGCTCCTATATGATAGGCACGCGACAGGTAGGCGATGCCAGCGAGCAAAACACCGAGAGTGGCCACGATTATTGTCAACGTCCATTCCGCGCGTTTGACCCGTGGCTCCGCGAACAGCGGCACCCCGTTACTCACAGCTTCCACGCCGGTCATCGCCGTGCACCCGCTCGCGAAAGATCGAATCAGCAGCCAGAACGTCACCGCTTTGGTTGGATTCATCACTGCCGGCAGCGGGACAATCGCGTTCGGGTGCCCGCCGCTGATGATCGACCGAAAAACGCCTACACCTATCGCGATCAGCAGCGTCGCAACAAACGCATAGGTCGGCAAACCGAACGCCGTTCCCGCGTCACGCACGCCACGCAAGTTCACCATCGTGATCAACACGAGCGCCACCAGACATGCGGCGAGCGTATGCGGTTGCAGCCACGGGATGGCTGATTCCAGAGCACCAATGCCGGCAGAAATTCCGACCGCGACGTTCAAGAGGTAATCCAGCATCAGCGACGCGGCAGCGGCGATACCAGCATGTTTGCCCAGGTTTACGCTGGCGACAATGTACGAGCCGCCGCCATTCGGGTAGGCAGCGAGCGTCTGCCGGTAGGAGAAATAGACGATCGCGAGCAGCGCGAGTATGACAGCCGTGATTGCCGGCAGGTACTGAAGCCCGAGGATCCCGGCCGGAATGAGAATCGCCAGCGCCGCTTCCGGCCCGTACGCTGCTGAGGAGAGCGCGTCCAGCCCGAGCACTGGCACACCGCTCAGCACGCCGATCTCTTGCTCGCGCGATTCAGATGTCGCGAGACGTCGACCAAAAAGCGCCGAAACAACCCATGAAACGATCGACATTACTATTAAAACGTCGCGTGATGTTGATTAGCCGGCAATCGCAATCCGAAGCTCTTCCGACTTCCGCGTTTCGAGAATCCGTGTAATCCGCGGTTGTTTGTTCTCTCTTCTCAACCGCCCAACGGCTCAACTTCTTTTCGCTTCCTACTTTCTCCTTTCTAATTTCTACTTGGCGCGATGAAAACGCGTCGTGATTTCATCGCGCTCGCCGGCAAAAGCCTCGGTCTGGCCGCGCTCTCTTCCGGCACCGTCGCCTCTCTATTAAAAGACGTTCACGCCGCGACCAAATCCGTCGTTCATCTCACGCCCGAAGAAGCGGCCACTGACGAAGATTATTGGGCGGCGATCCAAAACTCCTTTTCCGTCACCCGCGGCATCATCAACCTGAACAACGGCGGCGTTTCGCCCAGCCCGCGCGTCGTGACCGAAGCGCTCGTCCGTTACATCTGGGAACAGGAAGATTGCACCGCTTACACGATGTGGGAAATCCTCGAACCGCAATCGGAAACCATCCGTACCGGCCTGGCCGAATTGTTCGGGTGCGACCGGGAAGAGATCGCCATCACCCGCAACGCGTCCGAGTCGCTCGAGATTTTGCTCGACGGCATGGACTTCAAACCCGGCGACGAAATTCTCACCACCACTCAGGATTACCCGCGCATGCTCACCACCTTGCGACAGCGGGAACAACGCGAAAATCTAAAACTGAAGCTCGTCAAGGTCCCGATCCCACCCAAGAACCTCAACGAGATCACCGCCGCGTTTGAAAAAGGAATCACCGAACGCACTCGCCTGATCCTCATCTCGCACATGATCAACATCACCGGCCAGATCACGCCGGTGAAAGCTGTTTGCGACCTGGCGCGCGCCCGCGGTATTGAGACCATCGTCGACGGCGCCCATTCTTTCGCCCAGTTCGCGTTCAAACAGAGCGATCTCGGCTGCGATTATTTCGGGACCAGTCTGCACAAATGGTTATACGCGCCGAAAGGCACCGGCCTGCTTTACGTAAAACGCGACAAGATCGACAAGATCTGGCCGCTCATGGCCGCGGAAGCCAAACAGAAATCCGATATCCGCAAGTTCGAAGAGATCGGGACGCACTCGGCCGCGCCGAAACTCGCCATTGGCGAAGCGCTCATCTTTCACAACGGGATCGGCAGCAAACGCAAAGAAGCGCGGCTGCGATATTTGTCCCGTTACTGGATGAATCGGCTTAAAGACGTCTCCAAGATCCGGTTCAACACTTCTTTTGATTCGAACCAATCCTGCGCCATCGCAAACGTCCACATCGACGGGACCGACCCAAAAGCGGTGACCAAGTACCTCTTCGACAAACACCACATCTTCACTGTCCCGATTGTGCATGACGAGTTCTTGGGAATCCGAGTGACCCCCAACGTGTACACAACGCTAGGCGAATTGGATCGATTTTGTGAACAAGTTGAGGTGATCGCCCGCAAGGGTCTTCAGTCATGACCATGCACAATCATGCCGCACTGCGGCAGTTCTGCTGCGTGCAGCAATCCATAAGCGGGCTTCACTCTGAACGCACTAGCAGGGTGCGTAAACTACATGCCGGGCACATATTGGATGCACTCAGCGGTTCGCAGGCGCGAACTTTACGGCGGGAGCTGCGAGCTTTTTGCGAGTCGGCCTAGGGAATCACGCCGCTCAGCGGCAAACCGAAAGCAGGGAACAAAATAGATGAACTAGCGGGAGCGTAAGCCGACGACTCGGTTTGGTGGAAACCGAGCGGGAGCATAAGTCGGCGAGTTGATCTTGGTGAAGATCAATGACTTCCGATCGCGTCGCCCTTACATTCGCCGCACGCGCTTTGCGTTTTGATTCGTTAGCGCTTTGATTAATTTCTGTTGCTGACCAAGAATTCGCAACAAATCCTCTTGGGAAATGTCTTTCGGCAGATCGCTCGCGTGCCGTTCCGCTCTGTCTCCCTCCGCTGGATCGTGCTCCGGTGTGCGCGCCTCCAACGCCTCGATGATTTGCTGCTGACCCGCATACAGCTCGAGCAAATGTTTTTTCGAAGTATCAGGCGGTTGCGAACTCGGGCCCAACGCCGGAGACACTGGCGCCGACTCCGATTTCGCCGGTCCTCGCTTCGCCGATTTTACCGAGTACGTCGCAACCAATCTTTCAGCGCGCTTCACCGTTGCCGTCTGTTGATTCGCGCATCCGGCCAATAACACGCCCGTTGAAACAATCACCGTGCTCAGTGGCACGATCCGGCAGATAGCGAGCATTGGGAGCAGTGAGAGTTAAAGATTGCGACCGGCCCGGAAAGCGTTGTTGGCCGTCCTTTCCTTTCTAGTAAATTCAGGAGGAAACTTCAAGCGGTTCGTTAGGGAACGAAACTCTACGGCGGGAGCCTCCGATCTGCGAGCGAGGCTAGGGCAGGCGGCGACACGGTTTGGAAACCGTGCCATCTGGCCAACGCTTTCTCTGTCCTCCGAACAAATGACTCCCGATTCCTCTCGTCACCCGTCACTCGTCACTGCGTTGCCTTCGCCCTTTGTCCGCCTTTCGGACGGACTCGCCGTCACGAGCTCCTTGGCCCTTCGCTCTTTGCTGCGTCCCGTCACTTGTCACGCCGTAGACCTAGCGTAGGCGGATCCGCGGTTGATTGTTCTGATTTCAGTTTCTGCTGTCCGCAATCCGGTTTCCGGCTTCAGGTTTTCAGCTTTTAATTTAGAGCATTTCTAATTTAGCCTGCCTCGCTTAGTTTCGTTCCCCGAAAATGGCGCGCGCAAAATCGAGCAAATCGGCTCCCAGCAACTCCGCTAACGTCCGATTTTTTTCCTCGCCTTTCCCACCGTTCTCCTACAAGAATTGCGGTCGCGAGTTCGAACTCGTGTTCCTTCCCCTCAGAGAATCAACATTGTCACGGTCTTATGCCACCAATCACGACAAACGCTAAACGAGAAATAATTGAGGACTTCGCTCGTGCGATTCGAGAGAAGAAGACATCAGGCGCGAAGCCCACGATGACAGTTATCAATTTCAGAAACGAAAAGCTAGATGGAATTGAACGATCAATTGAACGAGTGCCGCTCGACCTCTTGCGTTATCGGAAAGACAACGGCCGAATCGCCTCGGACGTTTTAAACTACGAGCAGAGCTGTGCTCCGCTAGAAGAGAAGGATAAGGACGCACAGGATTTGCTTCGAAAATTCCTCGAAGATAAAGACCCAGAAAAAACCGATATACTGCTGAAGTCCATCGAGCATACCGGACAATCGGAGCCCGCGATCGTCACATGTGACGGATTTCTGATCAATGGCAATCGGCGCAAAATGGTACTGGAGAAACTTCACGAAGCCCATCCGGGCAAGGAAGAGTTCGAGTCCATGAAGGTCGTGATTCTGCCGGGACCTGACGATCCCGGAGGCCCCCCCACTTTATTAGAAATTGAACGGCTGGAGAATCGATATCAACTCCAAAGCGAAGGCAAATCGGAGTACTACGGTTTCGATCGTGCGCTTTCGATTAAGCGAAAAATGGAGCTCGGCTTTAGCCTTGAAGAGCAACTTCGCGACGACCCTCGTTATGTAAGCGCTACTCCCGCCGAGTTACTACGTGCAAAAAAAGAGGTAGAGCATGATTACCTTCAGCCGCTTGAGTGCGTTGATCGCTATCTTCAGATGTACGGCCGGGAAGGCCTCTACGGCACCGTGTCGGAAGGACGCTCTGATCGAGAAGGGCGCTGGCAAGCATTTATGGATTACAGCCATGCCTATCACCGAAGTTTCACCAGCGCTGCTTGGAGGATCGATAAGGGTGTCGATGAAAACGATATCGGAGCAATAGAAGATGCCGCTTTCAAAATAATCCGTCTTCGCGATCTACGGGGACTACCAAAGGTGCACCATATAATGCGACAGCTTCCGAAGCTGTCCGCCCGAAAAGAGAGTAGGAAAGAAATAATTCAAATTAGCGACGAGGTCGACGCGAGTTTGCCTCGCAATGAATATCAAGATGACGCTGGCAACGCACTATCTCTCGAAGAGGTGGACCTGAAGTGGACAAAGCGTAGCCAGCAGCCAATCATTCACCACCTCAAAAAGGCGATAGAATATCATGAGAGCTCGCAGGAAAAAGAGACTCCGCTTACTTTGCTGGATGCGGCTTACAAGAAACTGACTCATGAAAAGATGAACGTTGATAGCATCGCGCTTTCAGACTTGCCGCAAGCCCGAAACCTTACATCAGACATTCAAAAGAAAGCGAAAGAGATAGAAGGTGAGATTTACCATTATCAAAAAGAGCTCCAAGATCTGAGTCGCAAGAAATGACCGCTGGAATCGGTGTACGCGATGGCGAGCTTTTCGTTCAAGACAATGCGCGCCTGCTCTCCGGAAAGCATCTTAGTCAACTGAGTTTTTGGTCGTTTACGTACAACCCGGAAACAAGGACGTTTGTTGCGCGTCCCGAACACCTTTTAGCAACGCTAGAAAAACTGGTCGCTTATCTCACACGCGAAGGAATCGCGTTTAGCGTTTCAGATGAAGTTAGTAATCTTCGTTCCCGGTTTATTCAGGCGCGAGCAGCTTTGAATGCTGCCGTTGAGAAGGGCGCTGCGATCAAGAATGGCGACATGTCCCGTGTCGACGCGCGCCCTTTTCTCGAATTTATTGCGACAAAAATTGTTCGCCCCCTGAAGACCCATCAAGTGAAGGCGAGCTTGCATCTCTTGGCGGTAACGAACGGGGCAAATTTTTCCGTGCCCGGCAGCGGCAAGACTTCAGTAGTGTTGTCTGTCTTCGGATATCTGCAGGGCCTTGCAGAGGTAGACTCCATCTTCGTGGTCGGGCCGCCTTCGTGCTTTGGGCCCTGGCGCGAAGAATACAAATCTGTATTCGGAATCGGTCCGAGGACGGCGATCCTCGCAGGAGGCGACGTCGAAGAACGCTGGAGGACCTACTCGTCTATCGCCTCTGAACCAGCGGATCTGTATTTGACTTCCTATCAAACGCTCCAGCGGGATCTCGAGCGTGTCCAAAGCTGGTTCAAGCGCAGCGAGCAGAGATTCTATCTTGTTATCGACGAGGCGCACTACATCAAGCAGCCTGATGGACTTTGGGCCAATGCTGTTTTGAGCATAAGCCCATTGGCGCGATTCCGATGCGTGCTAACTGGAACGCCATTTCCACGAGTCTACAGCGATGCATTTAACCTATTCGATGCACTTTGGCCACAAAGCGCACCGTTGAGCAACGAAGATCGAACCCGCCTCGAAGTCTGTTCGCAAAAGAAGCAGAGTACGGAAGCCACGGCGATTTTGGATCGGACAATTGGGCCTCTCTTCTACAGAGTTAGGAAGAGCGAACTCGGCCTTGCACCTCAGATATTTCACCCGCCAATATGCGTAACGATGAACCGTTACGAACGTGTGGCGTACGACGCGATCATCGCTCGCGTGAAGAACGCCAGCCGACAAGATTCAATTTATGACGTCGATCTGGTTCTCCGCCTGCGCCGAGGGCGAATGATGCGCCTAAGGCAAAGCGTTTCGTATGCGAAGCTGTTGTCGAGCGCAATATCCGACTCTCCGGAGAACTTGCTGGAAGATGAAATGTCTTTAACGCAAGTCCTCACGCGCTACGATGATTTGGAACACCCTGCCAAGCTTGAAGCGCTCAATACCCTGATCCGCAACCTTCGCAGCAAGGATCAAAAGGTTGTTGTATGGTCGAATTTTATCAAAACACTGCATTTAATATGTGACACCCTGAGAGGAGAGGGCGCGCAGGTGCAGTTGATATACGGTGAGACTCCAACTGAGCGGACTAGCCTGTCAGATGAGCTTACGAGAGAGAAGATAATCGCCGATTTCACTGCTACCGATGGTGCGACCGAAATTCTTGTCGCCAACCCTGCCGCATGTGCTGAGTCGATATCCCTTCATAAATCGTGCGCGAACGCAGTATATTACGATCTTTCGTACAATTGTGCGCAGTATCTGCAGTCCTTAGACAGAATTCATCGAGTTGGTGGATCAGAACAACGCCCCGCTAATTATTATTTTCTGCAATACGAAGATACGATCGACGACGATATTCTTGCTAACCTACGTTCGAAGGCTGATAGGATGAGTGCTGTTATAGATCGAGAGTATCCGATCTATTCATTAGACATGTTCGCTGCCGACGAAGAACTGGAAGCGTATGAAAGGTTATTCGTCTAGCCGCACCCGCGTTTTCGACAAACTCGATGCCAAGAATATCGTTGGCCTGCTGCACGTTTTGTCCACGTCGCGCCTGTCGAACAAAACCTTGATAGCGACCCGCTATCGAGAACGCTGGCGGCATTTCGAAGAAACGCTCCGGTTCATGCAGAGCGTCGGCTGGGTGCGCGAATATCGAGGGGACTTGATTCTCAGTGTCCCGGCAGGGGTATCCCAAAACGAAAAGAATCGGACCGAAAATCTCGGTCGGCCGTTATTCGAAGCGATACTTCAATCAGATACCGATTATCGAACATCTTTATGTCAGTACCTCAATCAGTTTCGCGTCCACGGTGCCAAAGTCCTTCACTCCCCGACCGTGGAACGGCGAGCACGCGAAAGTGCCGTTCGCAATTTTCTCGCTGGCACGCGCTTGATCTCATATCGGCGAAGAGACAACGATTACATCTTCAATCACGAAGCCATCGATCTCTGGATTTGGGCGAAAAGCCTAAGCGGTCCAAGCACAACAACCCAGCTGCATTCCGCAATTGAACGCCGCGAACGATTGGGCTTAGACGCCGAACTCGCCGCAATGAAATATGAAAAAGATCGGCTCGGGAATGATTGGGCTGCCCACATTCAACACATGGCGCGTGAGCATCCGTTAGCGAATTACGACATCAAGAGTGTAACAATCTGCGATGGTGAAGCGGTGCCGCGGTTCGTCGAGGTCAAGGCAGTTTCGCTGGACTCGTATCGCTTTTTTTGGAGTGCTCCGGAGGTCAGCGCTGCGCGCCTCCTCGGTACCGCTTATTTTCTTTACTTGGTTCCCGTCAATCGTGATGGAAACTTCGACATGCGGCGGCTCCGGATCGTAGAGAATGCTTACGAAAGCGTCTGCAATGATCCTGCGCAGTGGGAGATTGAAAACAATATTTTGCTCTGCCAGCCAAAAAGACTGGCCGCACAACGCACCCAGAATTCCGAAAACTAATACCCAATGTCTGCTTTTGGTTATTTCGGTTCAAAGCTCCGAATTGCGGCAAAGCTGTACGGCCAGCTACCTGCGCATAATTGCTGGGTCGAGTTGTTTTGCGGATCGGCGGCGATGACGATCGCAAAATCAGCAGCTTCAATCGAAATCATCAACGATATCAACGAGGAGATAGTCAATTTTTACAAACAACTTCGGGATCATGGCGATGATTTACTGCTCAAGATCGAGCTGACGCCATACGCGCGCGCCGAACTTCAGCTGTCGCGAATGCCGGTAAAAGGAATATCGGACCTTGAGCGTGCTCGCAGATTTTTTATCACTGCAATGATGGCTGTGAATGGCAGTTTTGGTACGGCTAAAGGCGGATTCTCAATCAGCAACTCGTACTCGCGCAACGGCATGGAAGCGCGTGTCAACCGCTGGCATGGCGTACCCGAATACCTGATGAAGGTCGTCGACCGACTAAGGAGCGTCAGAGTTGAAAATAAGGATGCTATTGCTCTTTTTGAGGAATTTTCGAATAGGCCAGCCACGCTCGTTTACCTGGACCCGCCGTACCTTGGCAAGCGCGCGAGGGGCTATGATCACGACGCTAATTCGGAGGAATTCCATGAAAAACTCCTCACGGTCGTGCTGAAGGCGAAATGCATGGTTTTCATCAGTGGCTACGAGTCTAAATTATATAATAGTTTGCTCACTGAGAAGGCCGGCTGGAAGAAGGAAACGCTCCCAGCAATTACGAAAGGCAATAACGGCAAATGTTTTCCTCGAAGCGAAGTAATTTGGTTCAACCAGGTTTATCTGGAAGCCAAACGCACGCGGCAGATTCCACTCAGGCTTACAAAAAAGGAGGAGAAAGATCGAAAAGTCAACCCCGTGCGCTAAATCCAGTGTTGTCCAACCTTAATCTGGCAGCATTTCCGATTTCCCGACGAAGACTTCGACATTCAATCCGGATTTCGATTCGCCGAAAAATTCTTCAATTTCATTGACCTTTTCGTACGACAAATAGCGAACCTTTTCATGAATGCCGAGGTGACGAAAACTCGGCCGCGATAGTTGCTCGCGGACTCTGTTCCGTCGTTCGCCAGGCGCGACGATAAACATCGGATAAACGGTGTTCGGCGCCACCATCGTCAAATCAGCAAAGCGAAGCAGGCCGGAATAAATCGAAGTGCTGTTCTCGATCTCGAAGGCAGCGTCAATCCGGAATTCCTCTTTCCAAACCACGTCGATGTTTTCGACGTACTTCACTTGAGTATCGAGCCCCGCTGCAAATTCTTTCTCGAAATCGCCAAAGTGATACTCCGACGTGATCCGTTGCTGATCGTTTCTCGGCGCCCAAACTTTTTCGCCGGCTTGCCGCCCCATTTTGAGCAGAAGCCATTGCATTCGCAAATGATCGGATAGTTCACGCTCCGGCTTAGGTGCGAGCTCTTCATCTCGGGCAGGAGGCTGTTTGTAAGCTTCAGGCTCGGGTAATTCCTGAACGCGATCACCTTTCTTTAATCGCAAGAGGATTGAGTAGAGATCGTCGTACTGCGCGTAAAAGCTTTCAAGGCGTTCCTTGGCGATGCTCGTGAAACCGCGGAGCTGGAAGTTTTCCTTAAATCCCAACAACTCACAGAATTTTCCGAACGGAAGATCTATTTCGCGAGGGTTCGCAATGAAATAAACGAGGTTCCAACCTTCAGTCGTGTTTCCACGTATGTTTTTCCACAACTCTGCAGAAAGTGAGGGGCTGACCAATTTACCGGCAACTCGTCCCAGCAATTTGATTGTCTCGCCTTCGATGATCAGAATCTCGTCGCCTTCGGTCATGCGATCGAACTTCGCGCGGTTTGCGGACGAATCCCGCGAACCCCAAACGGCAATCGGATGGGGACCGAAAACTTGTTGCAGCTTTCGGCCGAGACTCGAAGGCACGTGCGACGCGATCCGGTCGAACCCGACCTTATTCCGAATCGTGTCCTGATAATGGACCATCGCCTCCGTATTTCCTGGAGGCATGTACAGGAGGAAAATATTCCGCACTGCCGCTGAGGGTATTTCCCCTCCCGGCACCTGTAAAGTTCACGACTGGGGGACTTCGCCGGCCAACTTTCGTTGTACGAATCGTTTTCCGCGACGTATGGATTGGAAAATGGTCAGTGTGAAGCTCAGAAAGATCGGTGCCGGCGGACCGGGCAGGGTTATGCACAGAAAAGGCAGGATCAACCGCTCTTCGACCACTCCTGTTTGCGACATAACCAGCGTTGGGTCCGATTCGATTGCCCTTCGATGTCGATCTTGTAAGTCTTGCTGATTTGCGATCAACCCTAGTCGGCGGCGACTACGGCTAGGCTGCTGACGACTAGGCCTAGTCAGCCGATGACTAGGCTTAGTGAGATGGTCATTAAGGCTAGACGGAAGGTGATCATTGCTACTTTTTGCTCGTCTGGCACTGCTCTTACCTCAGTTAACGGTCAAAGACGTGTTTTCATTAGAAATCGACGAACTTTGCCTGACAGGCACCGTATTACATGGCATGCAAAAGCTTAATAGAGGGTTCAGCCAGCTCCGGGATACTGAGCTGGATAACAAAGCCCAAACAATCATCACCGCTATTCAAGGCGGCACCGTCCTGGCGTTGCCTAATCCGGCATTAACAGCCGTAATAACGGCGTTGACCGATTACCAAGCCGCCTTGGCGATGCCGGGAAAGACGCCCGCTCGCGATGCGGCAGTCGCCGCCACGCGCGTGGCGTTGGAAAACAGCTTACAAATGCTCGCCGCTACTCTCGAGATGTTGGCCGGAGTGACTGACGAGCAACTGGCAACCACCGGCTTCGATTTGCCGAAGGTTCGCACGAAGACAGAGGCGCCAGTCGAAGCGCCGACTAATGCGCGACTAAAAGCAACTGGCACCAGCGGCCAAGTCCAAGTGCTGTGCGATTCAGTCGAGAGGGCGAAAGCGTATGAAGCGCAGTTTGCGCTCGATCCTAACGCGACGCAGTGGACCGATGCCGGAACGTTCCCGAATACGCGCAGCATTACGATCCAAGGTTTGCAGCGCGCCAAAGATTATTGGGTGCGCGTCCGAGCAGTCGGCCCGAACGGTCCCGGCGCATGGAGCGACCCAGCGACAATTTTAGTGGCGTAAGCTGAGTCGGAAAATTCGCTAGCGCGAATAGAACAGCCCCGAATCGCTCGGGGCTGTTTCATTTTCGGAAACTTCGACTCGAAAAACCCGTAGAAGATCGTGAAGGAAACCCACGAATATGGCACTATATCTAACTCGCGTTGAACTCCACGGCGCTAGTTACGGCGATTACGAGACGCTTCACGACGCAATGGAGGCTGAGGGCTTCGAGCGAACAATTACGGGAAACGACGGAAAGACATACCAATTGCCGACCGCTGAATATTATCGGCAAACCAACCTTAACCGAGCTGCGGTTCGCGAGTCTGCTGAGCGAGCAGCAGACAAAACCAAAAAATCGTACGGTGTAATCGTCGCCGAAGCCGTCGGAATGACATGGACTGGCTTAGCCGAAGTTTAAACGAAACTGCGGGTCCATAAAACGGGCGGGAGGAAATTCCCGCCCGTTTTGTTAGTGCGCTTGCGGTGATTTTTTGCTAAACGGCTGATCCCTTGAAGTCCCCCGCTTTGTTTTTAACGATCTTTCTTGCTGCGGGCGCAGCAGTAGCCAAGCCTCAGAATGTTCCGGAGGTATTAACCCCGGCGGAAACGTGGATCATTGAGCAGACAACAACCGGAGAAATCGCTGATCTGCGGCCGCAATTTCCCAATGAAAAAGACCGCAAGATAAATACGCGCTTCCTAGAGGGACTTCTCGCCGGCGCGCTGCCAGGCTTTAAACCACATCGGAACGGCATTCGAATCGCCGGGGCAGTAATCGACGAGCCAATCTCTTTTCAGAATGCGCACGTTCCCTGGGCCGTTTGGTTGGAATTTTGCAGGTTTAAAAAGGATGTTGACTTCACGCGTACCGAATTCGCCAACGGCGTTTCGTTCGGGTTCAGTATTTTCGAAGCTGGAGCCAATTTCAACGAGTTGAAGGTACAAGGTATTGCCAATTTCCTGGGAAGCGCATTTAACGGGCCCGTGAGTTTTATCAACGCAAATGTTTCCGGAGAATTTCACGCGAACCTCGCAAGATTCCGTAATCCCTTGAACGACCCAAGCCAGACAGTGAGCTTCAATAGCATGGTTCTCGGGTCAAATGCTTACTTCAACGGAGCAAGATTCGAAGACGTTGTAGATATGGTCGCTGCAACGGTTAAGGGAGAGTTCCAGATACACAATGTCGAGTTTAATGGTGACAGTTTCTTCGAAAAAATGACCTGCAATGTGGTTACGCTTAATGAGGTGAGGTTTCCAAAAGCAGTGTCTTTTCGGGACTCCAATTTCGTCGATCTCTTGGTTAGCGGGCCGGAGCTTACCCCTCAATTTGTTCATCTTATGAACCTCGAGAACGTCTCTATCAAACGCCGCCTCCGGCTTCAGTTCCTCAATATCGACCAGCTTGTCGCCGATTCGTTACGTGTAGAAGGTCCCGCTGAGTTTGTCTTGATTGATGTTCAGAACTCGGCCGACCTTAGTTTTGGGGCTTTTTCAACTCTTTATCTCTTGCAATGTTCGTGGCCGAAAAAACCAAGCGCATTTCGATTTCAAATCGTAACTTACAAATACATCAGTACGAATTCGAATGAATTCCAATCCCACATTGGCCTATTGAAGCTGGCAGACCAGTGTGCGTATACGGCGGATGTATATAGAAATCTCGAGAATTTTTTTTCTGAAATAGGTTACGCCGCTGACAAGGATGAGGCGTTCATCGCAGGCAAACGCCGCGAACGAGCGGAGCACCTTCGCAATTTCAGCTGGTTTGGTAGCCTGATGTTAGACTGGCTAATTGGGTACGGTCGGCATCCTGAAAGAGCCGGCTATGTCTGCATCGGAATTGTTATTCTCGGATGTATTCTGTTTCCTGGCAGCAAGATGAAGTTGCGGGACCGAAGGGAAGAAAGAAAGCCGGACGACATACGCCCAAAATATAACCGACTCTGGTATAGTCTCGGGCTATTCTTGCCGGTTGTTGATCTCAAGACCTCCGATTTGTGGAAGCCAACAAACGAACATGTCTTCCTGCAGTATTATCTTCGAATTCATATTCTTTTGGGCTGGATTTTCGTGCCCATTTTCCTGGCAGCAATCAGCGGCTTGATAAAGTAAGCGCATCAAGGTGCGCTTTCAGTAATCAAAGCGACATCAACACTTCTAACACGGTGGTCCTGTGTGCCAGGGTGTGAAGATAACTTGATCTTCAAATAGGGCCTGAGGATCAATCGTATCCACTGGTCGCGCGAGGATGCCTTTGTCTTTGTACTCCGGCTGTTGCTCAAGGCAATAAGCAGCTAGTTCGCTACAAATCCATGTATGATGCCCAGCCAAGAATTTGTTTACGTCGTCCTCTGGCTTGTCCTTGAATACCTTGTTTACCACATGGCCGAGGAATGTTCCGGCCAGGAGAAATCCGGCGATTAGCCAATCGTTGTACTTAGTTCCTACTTGCGATTTTGCAGCCTGGGCAATTCGCTGTCCAATGTCCTTGTTATAGTTTAAAGGCTTTCGGAAAAAGATCGCGGCGTTAGGATTGGCGAAATATGCTTGCAATGGGTCGGCGTTAACGCCTCTACCCATGATTGCTTCCACACATTCGTTTTCTCCGGTCACGATCAGTGCGTGCGACACGGTGATGTCGCTCAGCTTGTCCCATCGCGTAAAATAAGCGATCCCTTGCGAAACGACATTCGTATTACCGACGCTGCCGCTAAACCCGATGTAGCCAATATCGTAGTTGTCGCCGAATTTCGGCGGCACTTTTGTAGATTCTGGGGTCATGGGTACGTTTTAGAATTCTCGCGGTTAGACGACAAGGCAAATCATCGCAAGTGAACGCCAAAATGACGTAGGACCACACCGCATATTCGAAGGTGTCATCCTAACAATCTGGTAGCACTATCGGAGTATCTCTAAATTAATCTTCATCTGGGATTCTACCAACGGGAGGGAAGAAATTACGCTCCGTTCCCGGCTTATATGCTGCGGTAGGGCAGCAGCGCTGAGAGCAGAAGCTGAAGTGGGGTGAGATCTAAACATTTAACATTCGGGGGTGGCGCGCTCCCGATTGCTGAAGAATCTTGCGAGGGTTAAATATCTGTCGTGTTATTGCGCTGTTGTCTCCGTAAGCAAATTCCTGAGATCTTCGATGCTGGGTGCTACCTGGATAAAGCGTTCTCGCGTTAGGTGATCACAAACTGCCGATAGGTAGCAATTCTAGAACGCCAACCTGGCAACCACCGTTCTTCGTGGCGTTCTGGAGGCGCATTCTTAACGCGATCCTCTAGAGTCTTCAACGCGGCCTTAATAAAGTCGTCCACGGGCGTTTCTTGATTGGATTTCTGCATATTCTCTAATACCTGGAGCAAGCCCCATCCCTTGCCTTTGTAGGTTTGTTGGTTGTCCGTGCCATCGCCTTTAAAATTCAAGTAATCCAACACTACGCACACACTGGAGGGCCCGCTCTCTATCAGGCGGTTGAATTCCTTACGGACATGATCTCGCGTCTTATTTGGTGCCGCAGCCCAAACAGATGGTAGGCGTGCTTTTAATTCGGCCAACATAAACTCGACCTGCAGGCCAATCGTCGATGCCAGAAAGTTCTTCAACTCACTCATTCGCGGGCTACTGAGATCTGACATAAACGCGTCGCGCGACCACCACGGGCATTTCATTTCCGGGCTCAACCAAGATGGCATCGGAACATTGCGTGATGCCAAAAACTTCAAGAGTTTTGAAAAACTACCTTCGTCTGGGCGGTCTATCAGCGCCGCCGGATACCAAAGAAAATGTCCGATACCCATCGACGGGCAAGCGTCACCCTCATACCAGCTAACCAAGCCTGCTTTTGTTCCACCGCATTCATATTGCCATATTTTGCGACCGATCTTCTCCGGAGTGTCTTCCCAAACTCCAGTCGACGGACTTACGACAGTTGTATGATCGGGCCCTTCGCGAACCCTAATCGATTCGTCAGCAACAGTGGCGGCCGTGGCCACGCCAAAATTCCCCTCGATCACGTCCCGTAATTGCAGGGGCTCGTTAAAAAATGCCGAGGAAACTAAGAATACAAGCACGGTGGAGACGAGAAGAATTACGGTCCAAACCAACACCATCGCGGGCCGGCTAAGAGCTTGCGTGCTTGCCTTCGCCGCCACTGAAAACACAAGGAAAACAACCATCAAGGCCACCAAAAGAATCGTGCCAAAAATAAGCGTCGTCCCGGTTGCCCCCCAACGGCTAATGACGAAGACCAGCGAAACAATGCCTGCCGCAGCAATCGCGTATCTAAAGGCGGGGTGAGCTTTTTGGGCGGCCGCAATGAGCTTTCCCGGACCTAGGAAGAGTCCCATAGTTTTCGATCGAACGTTCTAACTGATGCCAACAAATTCGTAAACGATTGTTTTTCGCGGCGCGGAATAGAAACGGGGTCGTATCCCAAAGCTAGGAGCTAAGAGCTAGGAGTGGGGAGCAAGGGGTATTTCCCTTTATCTTTAAGGTTGCCCGTGACGAAGGCGTCTGAGATCAACGGTAGACGACGGCAACAATCGCGAATGCAAGCTAACCCCGATTTCTGGCGTGGCCGAAAAGTAGCCGTGATCGGTGGGACGGGCTTTCTCGGCTGGCATATCGTTCGCCAACTGGTTGAGCTAGGCGGGAGTGTGCGTGTCCTGGCGCTGCCGCCGCGAGCCGATCACCCGATCCACGATCTTGCACCCGTTGAACTGGTCATCGGTGATTTGCGTGATGCGGCTTCGGTTCGTCACGCAATCGCGGGCTGCGACATCGTCTTCAATGCAGCCGCGGTCGTTGCCGTTTGGGGCCCGGCTTTGAAACTAATGGACGAAGTGCACCGGCGGGGAACGCTCAATGTCCTCGCCGCCGCGGCCAAAGTCAGACTTATCCATGTCAGTTCGATCGTCACGATTGGAGCAACGCGAACCGGGAAGGTGCTGGATGAAAATAGTCCTTTCACACTCGGGCGGCTCCGAGTCGATTATGTCCGGACCAAGCGAGTGGCTGAGGAGCTGGTTTTCGCGGCAAAACAGGACGTGGTGGTGACGAATCCCGGATATCTTGTTGGTCCGGATGATCCCGAGCTGTCAATAACGGGCCGGTTTTGCCGCCGCTACTGGCGTGGTCGCATACCACTCGCACCACCCGGCGGATATAATCTGGCCGATGTTCGCGACGTTGCGACCGGGCATCTGCTCGCCGCCGAGCACGGTGTTACCGGCCGGCGATACATTCTTGGTGGCGAAAACCACACCGTGGCCACATTCCTGCAACTTCTGGCGGCGGCAGCTGGATGGCGGCCTAGAGCATTCGCGGTCCTACCGCAGTGGATGATGCGGGCCATGGCGGAATGCTGCGAACTTCGGTCGCGATTCACTCGAAGAGAGGCGTATCCGTCACGGCAGGGCGCTCGTTTGCTCCGCTATTTTTGGTACGTTCGCTCGGACCGCGCAACGCGCGAGCTGGGCTATTCGCCTCGCCCATTGGTGGCCACCATAGAAGACACCCACTCTTGGCACGTTGCGCAGGGTATTAGTCCGCTTCATGGCATCGCTAAGTGGTGGCTGCGACCTGCGGCGTAGAACCAATCGGTCACTGCGGCAGGAATCCAAGTCTAAGAAAAGCTGAAACGCGGAAACGCGGAAATCTGAAACGCTGACGTCGGAAAGCTGAGAAGACCGGATGTTGAGCCGGTGAATTGTTGAGGCGTTGAGAAGCTGCGCGGATGAAGCCCGATCAGAACTGCGGAACTGAGGCGCGACAAAGGTAGCGCTCGCAGTTTTATTTTCCGGCGCCTGACTCGAGGAATTTTTGGATCTCCTTGGCTTGAGCGGCGGGAATATTTGCTCGGACTCGCATATGCATCAGAATCGTTTGCCATTGGGCGGCCGTGAATTCACCCGGGCTGCGAATCATATGGCAGCGGCTGCAATTAAGCGTCCACAGCTCGGCGCCCGAGAGAGGCTCTACTTTTACTGGAGTGGTTGTTTCCACTTTGGCTCCCGAACTAGGCGCCGGTGTTTGTGCGGTCGCACAGAAGGCGAAGGTAACAACTGCCGAGCCGATGGTCGCGATGGCGAAAAGGTGAGTGGATTTAATTGAGCCGCGGAGAAGAGCGTTGATCTCTTTAGAGTAAGGCATACTGGGCGTTGTTAGAATCCGTAGGAGATTTGGAAGATGAGTGAATCGTCCGGCGCGGGATTGGGGCCGTGATTGCTCGTAAATTCATAGTCACCCTCGAGCCAGAGGGTGTTCGTGATGTAGTAGACTCCGCCGATGGTCCCACGATTTGTTCGCGAGCCCAACCCATCGTCAACTGTGTCGTAGCGGCCCACCAGCTCGAGCTTGTCGAGGTAGGGGACATTCAGCTTAAGGCCGGACAATTTGTATCCGGCTTGTATCCACCAGCCGTCGGGATCGATGGTACCTGCGTTGTCGGTTCCAACCCAGGTATTCATGTATTCGCCTTTGATTTCCACGAAAGGCCCGACGTGCAGCGCCCAATCCGCGACCAAGGCGCTATATTGTTGCTTACCGGCGTTATCCCAAGGACTGGACATACCGGAGACGCCGACTTCCAGATCATATGTTGGCTTCCACGGAAAAAAAACGGCAATCCGCCCGCCCTCACCTGCGCCCCCGTGCAGGTTGGCAAACTTACCGTCGCTGGTCAGTCCGACGTTGCCGCCCAGGTCGAGTTGACCGGCGTTGCCGCTGCCGTCGACCGACCCGGGGCCGTTTACGACAAAGCCAGAATAACTCAGGCTCGCGCCCTTCTCTCCGAGAGGGATTGCGCCGCGCAGCTGCGCGCCGACACCGGTGCCCGGGAGAATCGATCGCGGCAAGGGAGCATCGGGGAATTTGTTCAACCAGCCGGCGCTGCGCTCACTATAAGTACCCAGCGGCAGCAGCATGTTACCACCTACGAACGTAACATAGTCATTGATCAAGTAATCGAGCGTCGCAAAGCTTAAATTAACGGTCGTGGTGTAGCCGGAGCCGCCTGGCGCATTGTTTTGTATGATGAAATCAAAGCCGGCTTCGAAGAGGACCTTCTCGCCGCCGCGGAACAGGAAGATCGGCGCAAAATCGGCCAGCTCGAAGGCGCCGTGTTGGTGGGAAATTTTGGCGAACTGAAATTCGGCGTCTCCGACAATGCTGAAGTTGTGGGTCGCTAACGGGCCCGAGGAGGCCTCGGTGGATACCGCTTCTACGGCGGTGGAGGGCGACACAGCTTGCGTTGATGGCACGGTGGCAACCTGTTTTCCGCTCTCAACTTCGGCAGTCTCGGCAACCTTTGGCGCCGGAGTTTCCGTCGGGACGGCCGGCGCGGTCCCATTCGCCATCTGTTGAACGGCTGCCTTCAGCGCCTCCATCTCTTGCTTCAGCGCTTCGTGCTCTGCTTTAAGCTTCTCGTACTCAGCGCGGGAAACGTAATCTGAGGGTGACGAGGAGGGAGCGGAGGGAGACAGGGACGAAGCGGAAGGTGGCGGAGAGGAAGCGGCCTCTTGCGCAATGGCTGCGAACGGAATGGACCAGCAGGTCAACACGACAAATACCGCGCCAGCGATCCTAGGATTCCTCGCAGTCCGAACTGCGCGCGTCATTTATTTCCCTGCCAGACTCTTGATGTAAACAACAAGCTCCCAGCGTTGTGTCTCCGACATAGATCCCTTCCACGAAATCATCGGCGAGCGCCCTTCTGAGATTTTCCAGAAGAGCTCGCCATCGGTTTCTCCTGATCGGATGCGCGCACCCAAGTCTGCCGGCTTTTTCTCCAATGCGGCTCCGCCTGGGCCATCACCTTTTCCAGATTGCCCATGGCACATCATGCAGTTGCCAACGTAGAGCTTTTGCCCCATCGCGATCGTGCTCGGGTTTACAGGCACCGGGTTTGGCCGGTTGACCGCGGTCGGCGGAGCTTTCCAATCTGAGCTTTGGGCCAGCGCCATTCCGTTCATGAAAAAAATTGCCAGTACGATCAATGCTGTTGAACAACTCGCAGCGGAATTTCGCGATTTCATGGAGTTGTCAAACTTTGAACTACTGAAATGTATCCGGCTACGCGTTTCCTGCGTTTTTGTAATCGCGAGTTGGCAAAGCAAGTGTCGCCTTCGCAAAGTTCGAATGCCTGAGGAGAGAACCACGCCGGCATGAATGCCGTTACTAATGCGACGATTCGCCGACATGTCAACCTTTGTTGCCGTTACAAACTGTAGACTCCCAGGAACTGCCAGCGCCATTGGCTTGACACGAAAGATTGACCTCATCAACCTTGGCCCATGAACTCCCTGAATCGATTTGCCGACCCAGTTTACTGCATCGTGCGCCTGATTACTGGTTTGACGTATGCATGTCATGGCGGGCAAAAGCTTTTCGGCTTTCCCGGTGGCGGTCACGGAGTGGATGGGCTCGCCTTTGTCGCAGGAATTGTTGAGCTCGTCTGCGGACTTCTGATTGCCTTTGGCTTGTTTACGCGTATTGCGGCGTTTCTCGCGAGCGGCGAGATGGCGGTAGCTTACTTCATGTTTTATGTGGGGACTGTGCCTACGCCGGAGGCGCAGTTTTTCCCAATTATGAATGGGGGCGAACTCGCTCTCGTATATTGCTTCTTCTTCTTCTTCATTATTTTTTACGGCCCGGGACATTGGAGCATCGATGGGCTATGGCGCAAAAACAAAAGCACCGCGCCGCCTAACTGATCCAAATTTGGCGACGCTGGCGCTGCTTAGTTTCCGTCAGCTTACTCGCGATATGCATCCACGACGTGCCGGAGCGTCCTAACTTGTCTCGTTAGGCCTTGCTACGCGCTGCTTGAAATTCCATGCCAATGACGCCACACGTTGAGAAGCATTTCACGGCAAGCGAAACTGTTCGCGACATCGTCATCGGCATGTCCGACGGCCTGACCGTTCCCTTCGCTCTCGCGGCTGGCCTTACCGGGGCCATTTCCCAGACCCACCTGATTGTCACGGCAGGCTTTGCCGAGATTGCCGCCGGTTCCATCGCGATGGGTCTCGGCGGCTACCTTGCCGCCCGCGGCGATGCCGAGCACTACGCCCGCGAACGGGGCATCGAAGAGCGCGAGGTTAAGGCCATCCCCGAGACAGAAGCGAAGGAGGTCAGCGACATCTTCCAAACCACCTACGGCCTTTCCGCAGAGGAGTGCGCTCCAGTGGTCGAGTCTCTCCGCAAGCGTCCCAAGGATTGGGTTGCGTTCATGATGCGGTTTGAGTTGGGTCTGGAGCAGCCCGAACCCAGCCGCGCCTGGAAGAGTGCGCTGACCATTGCGATTGCTTACATCGTCGGCGGCGTTATTCCGCTCAGTGCTTACGTGTTCCTTTCCGACGCGCACAGCGCGTTGCTGCTTTCCGTGGTCGTTACGCTGGCGGCTCTAGCCATCTTCGGCGGCATCAAGGGTCGCTTTACCGGTGTGCCTGTTCTCCGCAGCGCACTTCAGACAACGATCATCGGCGGTCTCGCTGCAACTGCGGCCTTCGGCATTGCCCGCTGGATTTCATGAGCTTTCACGGTACAACCGCAACGCCTAACCAGGCAATGGAGCTAACCGCTGGCCGGCAAGAAGACGGAGAAGAGAAGCGGGGTCACATCTATACATCTCTAAGAAAAGCTGAAACGCGAAAACGCTGAGAGCTGAAACACTGACATCGGAATGGAGCGACTGGGATGAGCGACATGGCCGGCACTGCCGCGAGGTAGCGGTCGAGCGCTGCGGGAGCAGCTGAGATACAAAAGCCAAACAGGTTGTTGGCGTTTAGATGCTCGGCTTAGTTGTCGATCTTGCGGATGCAGCGTGTTCGCGGAGCCTGAGACGCAGAAATTCGTGATACGGATCGTTTTCCGCGACGTATGGATTGGATAATTTAAAACCGACGTCAGAGGACAGCGGTCAGAGATCAGAACGGAAAGTTCCGTATGATTCGCGAAAAGATCGACAGCGACTATTTTGACCAGGCATAAGCTCGAATCGATGACCGAAAACAAGTTCTTCACGAACACGCTGGTTCGAAGATCAATCGTTCTTCTCAAAACGAAGCGAGTGCAGGACCGAAGAACTATTTGGGTCTCGTCTATTGGAGCAGCGGCTCTTGTCCTCATCGTTGATCTCATCGTTCCGCCGGCGCATCAAAGCAGCGGTGTGCTTCTGACCGTGATCGGCGGCATTGGAGCCTTGGCCTTTTATCTGCACAGGCGACACGCGGAGGATGCGCGATTGGTCAAAGAGCTTCTGACGGAATTCAATGAGCGATATGACAAGCTCAATAACGACCTGCAGCTAGCTTGTTGGCGCGACGCGCGATTCGAAGAGGAAACTAAGCTACTATTCATCAAATACTTTAATCTCTGCGCAGAAGAATGGCTCTTTTGGCGCGCCGGCTATATCTATGAACCCGTTTGGGAAGCGTGGAAAAATGGGATGAAGCAATATTCGAAAGACACGCGCGTTATCACACTCTGGGACAAGGAAGCAGAAAGCGACTCGTATTACGGCTTTAATTTTCGTCAAGTCACGTCGTGAACGGGCCGCGCTGGGGACGGAAGTCACAGCCGCACCCGCGCAGCCCACACTTGCGGGACGCGGATTATACTCCTATGCTGAGCACCCTCATGAAGGCCAACGCGCAAAAAGGGGGCCCCTTCACGATTTACCTTGCCGGACCGGATGTATTTGTCCCGGATGCCGCGGAGATCGGAAAGCGAAAGAAGGAGCTGTGCCGGGAATTCGGTTTCGAAGGCCTCTTTCCTGCCGACAATGAAGCTGACGCTAAGGACGCGGCGTCGATCTTCAAGGCGAACTGCGCATTGATGAGCCGTGCGGACGCGGGATTTTTCAATCTGACTCCGTTTCGTGGCCCGAGCGCGGATCCGGGCACGGTCTTCGAGCTAGGCTACATGTTCGCGGGCGGAAAGCCGTTGTTCGGCTACAGCGGTGTGGCGCCCGCGTACCGGCCACGCGTCGAATCGGATTTCGGTCCTATGTCTGAATCCGGCGGACGCCCATTGGACCGGTACGGTCTCGCGGTCGAAAACTTCGGTCTTGCGGATAACCTGATGATCGCACGGTCTATTGAAGAATCTGGCGGCGCTTTCGTGAGCGTCGAAGAAGCGGGCGGGTCTAACGCTGAAACGCTGGTAGCGATTAAAGCGTTTCGCGCCTGCCTGCACAGCCTAAAGCAGCGCTGGGTGGAGAAGAGATGAGCACAGATATTAATAAGGACGTTCCGTCGGCCGGTCCACCACCTCCAACCAAGACTGGTGCCGTTCCAGCGATTGGCGGCGCCTTCGAACTGCTTGACGCTCCTCCGGAATTCGAGGGCGACAAGTTCAACCTGAAACCACGCGAAAACCGTCTAGGACCAATTCCCGAGGACCAGCGGAAGATCAGTCACGAAGTCTATGCCGTTCGCAACACAATGAAGCTTCTCCAAAAACTGGCGCGGATGGCGAACAATGACTACAACGAGTTTATCGAACGCGTGAAGCAGGCGGCCCGAGTAGGATGTACGGTCTCTAATGTTGACACGGTTCTGGCCGCCATGGCGTTGGACGATATCCGCGGAGACGTCGTGCGTCGGTACGGCCGGATGATTGCTTTCCGCTATCTCCTGGCGTTGGCGGCCTGGGCCGTGGGTGGAGTATTGCTGGGATTCATCGTTATCGGAACCTCACGATGGATCGGGCTAGAAGCTCTTTCCGGTTACGGCTATCTCCTAGTCGGATCCATGGTTGGGGCGTGGCTCTCCGTCGCCGCCTCGCGGTGGGAAATCGCCTTCGACGGAATACAGGAGTTCGTGGATACCTCCGTGGAGCCCCCGGTGCGCCTTCTTTTCGTCGGATTGCTGGCAATGGCTTTCGGGCTCTTCCTGCAACTGGGCATCATTCCGATCAACGTTGATAAAGTGCCCTTGGCGACCTTCTCCGCGACGCCGGAGTTGGCGCTCTTCCTAGGAATCATTGCCGGAGTTGGCGAGAAAGCGCTCTCGATGCAGCTCCTTACTCGCGCGAAACAAGTCTTCACAACGACCAGCTAAGACAAGTTCGCGGCCGCGAACGCTGTCGCCCTCAGTATTCCCCAAAACTGAGTCGCCACCTTCCCTAGGAAGGAACAGCGGGGTCGTATCTAACGCTTCGCGGACGTTGAAGCGCTGAAGTGTTACATCGTTAAAGCGTTGAGGGGTTGAGAAGTTGCGCGGACGAAGCCCGATCAGAATTGCGGGACTAAGGCGCCTAAGATTTTCGGCAACTTCGACTCGAAAAACCCGTAGGATATGGTGGAGGAAAACTAAGCCGCTGACGCGGTCCGCTCGCGGCCCGGGTCCGGCGAGCGAGAACCAAAAATCTTTTGGGTATTTAATACCATGACCAAAGATCCAATCGAACATGTGGTTCTGCTCCAGCTCGAAAATCATTCTTTTGACCAGATGATGGGCAGTCTGAAGGCGGTGTTTCCGCAGATGGAGGGCGTCAACAAAGACAAGCCGGGCGTAAATTACGACGATAAGAACCAGCCATTCTTCCAAAAAGAAACACAAGAGCGGCAGGTGATTCTCGATCCGCACCATGAGGTCGACCATGTGGCGCGACAGTTAGCCGGCAACAACGGCGGATTCGTGCAGGATTTCGTGTCGATGTTCCCGGACGCTACGGCCGAACAAAGACAATTTATCATGGGGTGCTATCCATTGGATTTCCTGCCAGCTCTTCACACTCTGGGAAGAAGTTTCACGGTGTGCGATCACTGGTTCGCTTCAGTGCCAGGACCAACCTGGCCAAACCGATTCTTTGCCTTGAGCGGAACGTCCTCCGGTCGCACCGACATGCCCGATGACGGCACCCATAAGGCCGATCTTTTTGGCTACTTGGAGCAAACCCAGCCGACAATTTTCGATCGCCTAAATGACGCGGAAATCGATTGGCGGATTTACTATCATGACTTGCCGCAATCCCTTGTTTTTTGGCGTCAGCGGGAACCTCAGAATTCGGCGCGCTATTTCCAGATCGAAGATTTTTATCGCGACGTTCAGAAATCCGAAACTTTAAAGCCCTTCACTTACATCGAGCCGCGCTACAACGGAGAGGACCAGAACGACGACCATCCGCCGCACGATATCATGAAGGCACAGCAACTGATCGCCGACGTCTACAACGCGATTCGCAGCAGCGAGGTTTGGAATTCGACGTTGTTGGTAATTTTCTATGATGAGCACGGTGGATTTTATGATCACGTGATTCCGCCTGCGGCTGTTCCACCAGATGACTGTTCCACTGCTGATTGCTTTAAACAGCTAGGGGTTCGAGTGCCGGCGCTCCTCATATCACCGTGGGTCGAGGCGAGCGTGCTTTCTCAACAAATGGATCACACGAGTTTCCTGAAGTATCTCTGCGAGAAGTGGAACCTCGACCCTCTTGGCGAGCGCGCGAAACAAGCAACTAGCTTTGCGTCCGCGATTTGTAGTGACTGGGATTCTCCTCGAACCGATACACCTACCGCGATCACGCTAACTGCGGAACAATCAAAGCCCCCGGACGCGGCTCTGGATGAACAGGCGTCGAAGCAAAAGAACGCACATCAAGTGGCGCTAATAATGATGGCCCATTACCTCGAAACACAGACAGATCTTAACGCGCCGACAGTTCTATCTACAGCCGCCCGTGCGCGATGGTTCGTGGCACCTTTTTTCCCAGTATTGGCCCTGGGCTATTTAGACCTCGGTTTAGTTCGTAGCGCCCAGCAAAGCGTCCAAAAATTTCTGGACAAAAAGAAAGCGCAAAATTCTGCGGCGTAAGACGGACAATAAACGCGAAATGGCGCTGTCCTTATAATGCAGCGATTGGTAAGAACGCTTTCCGATTCTTTTGCCGTGCAACAAACCCAGTTTGTTGTTAAACGACACCCTTAGACGTGTCATCCGGCGTGAATACTACGAACCTCTTCGTTGAGTTGCTGGTGATTGGCGTCGGAGCCGCTGGCTGGCTGGCATTGTTCGTGTGTGCTGCGCTTGGCTACGACGCCGCCTTCGTGAAGAAGTTGCTTTCGACTCCGGCTGCTATTTTGCCAGCGATCGTCGCTATCTATCTTCTCGGAATCATCACTGACCGCGTCGCGGACAGCCTCCTTCATTTTCTCCGAAGCGAGCGGCAGCGCCTTCGACATTTTCCGACCGAGGATGAATGTTTAAGCACGCGCGGATATGTGTTGGCCAAGTCGCCCTACTTTGCGACGCAATTCGATTACAGCCGGAGTCGGCAACGGATCTGTCGCGGTTGGATTCTCAATTTTCTACTGCTTGCCGTAAGTATGAACGTCCTGCTCTTCTCGCGACCAGAAGTGCTGACGCGTGTGGGTAACTTATCGGCGGTGAGTTCCAGCCACCTTTCGATGGTTGTCACGCCAATATTACTGTTGCTGGCCGCGGGATGCTGGTTCTCATGGGAAAAGCTCGCAGATACCGAACTGAAACGGACGAAGGACCAGGCAAAACTGTTACGCGAGATTGAAGAAAGGCGGACGTGAAAAGCAAAGACTGCTGTCAGCACGGGAAACGGGGTCAGATCTAATGCTTCGCGGACGTTGAAGCGCTGAAGCGTTACACGGTTCAAGCGTCGAGGGGTTACGCTCCCGCTAGTGCATCAAGCTGAATCGTAATCTGGCGCGTGCGCTATTGCTCGCTAATCGTCACGGCGATTAGCTCGTCGCCTTGACGGATCGCGTTAACGATTTCTTGCCCGCTTCGGACCTGGCCAAACACGGTGTGTTTGCCGTTCAACCAATCGGTCGCGACGTGGGTGATGAAAAATTGGCTGCCGTTGGTGTTCGGGCCGGCGTTGGCCATGGACAAGCTGCCCACCTGATGTTTGCGCGGGTTGTTTTTCACTTCGTCTTCGAATCGATAACCCGGACCGCCGCGCCCGGTCCCGGTCGGGTCGCCGCCCTGGACCATGAAGTTGGCGAGCACCCGATGAAAGACTGTGCCGTCGTAAAACTTTTCGCGGGCGAGAAAAACGAAGTTGTTAACCGTTTTTGGAGCGTCTTTAGCGAAGAGGTCGCACACAATTTCTCCCCGCGATGTCTTAAACGTGGCGGAGTACTGCTTGTTGGGATCAATCGTCATCGGCGGCGGAGCGGAATATTCTTTCGGCATAAGTTGATGCTAGCCCAAGAAGCGACGAGTGGCATGTGACATGTGTCGAGCGGGACCGGGGAGCGATCTTTTGCTTGATCGAACCACGACGTTGTGTCGCAATACCGGCCAACTCAGTCAATCGAAAGGAACACCATGCTCTGGACTATTATTGTTATCCTGGTTGTGCTCTGGCTTCTCGGCTTCCTCGGCCACGTTGGTGGCGGTCTAATCCATCTCCTCCTCGTGATTGCCCTCATCATCGTGATCATTAATCTGCTCCAAGGCAGACGAGGGCTCTGACCGGGGACTGGAGGACAGAGGTCAGCGGCCCTCCCGCCGTAAAGTTACGCACCCGCTAGGTCGCGCAGAATGTTCCCTTAATATTAGATTGCCGCAGAGCGGCATCGCTCGCGCCTGGGAACCGCTGACATTCTGAAATGGAATTGGTTTTGCCATGAACTAAGCTGTGCTGTGCAGAATAAGAGCATGAGTAAAAAGCGCCGGCACCCTCCGAAGGCGAAGTCGAACAAATCGCGGCTGAAAGATTTCGCGTCGACCGGTTCCAAGAAAGCGAAAGACGTCGCCAAGTTTGTTTACGAGAATCGAAAAGAAATCATGGAAGTGATTGCCCTTTTAGGCGGGCTGTTGGCGCTCGGAAAAGGCGTCGGTCGCCGCGGTAAACGATAGGGACGAGTAAATCGGGTCGGGCCTAGGAAAGCTGAAACCACGTAGAACGTGGCAAGCGCTGACAGCTGCAATGCTGAAAGCCTCGGCTTTCACCAAAACTGAGTCGACGGCATCTACCCTGCGATTCCCGATCGCAGCGCCCGGCTTTCCTAGGAGCGCTCGCTCTGCTCGGCACCTCCCGCCGTAAAGTTCGCTCCCGCGAACGCCCGTTTCCAGGCCAGCATCATACCGTCTCGCACGGTCAGGCAGACATTCTCAACTCGCGGGTCGGACTCGACCAAACGGTTAAAGGCAACGATGGCATGGTCATTATCGTCGGTCGGATGCAGGACTTTGCCGCTCCACAGGACATTGTCGGCCACGATCAGTCCGCCCGGCTTGAGCAACGGCAGGCACGCTTCGTAATAATTGGCGTAGTTAGACTTGTCGGCATCGATAAAAACCAAATCGAGCGGGTCGGTTAATGTCTTGATAGTGTCCAACGCAGGTCCCATTCGGATCGTGATTTTATCGGCGTGCGGGCTTTCCGCGAAGTAGCGTCGGGCAATCGCCTCGGCTTTTGGGTCGATTTCACACGTGACCAGACGACCGCCCTCCGGTAAACCTTCAGCCATCATCAGGGCGCTGTAGCCGGTGAACATTCCGAGCTCGAGAACGAGCCGGGCGCCGGTCAGACGGACCAACATTTTGAGAAAACGACCTTCGATTAGGTCGACCTGCATCTGAGGGGACTCCATCGACCGATAAGTTTCTTCTCGAAGACGAGTGTACAAATCGGTTTCGGGCTCGGTGTGATCACGAGCGAATTGCTCGACGGCAACATCGATGAATCGGTCCATAAATTTGAATCAAGCACGGTAAGGGCGAAGAGCGAAGCGCAACAAGAAGTTGACCAGCGGAGAAGAGAAAGCTGAATGGAGCGACCTGGGATGAGTGACATGGCCGGTAAAGCCGCGAGGTAGCGGTCGAGCGCAGCGGGAGCGGCCGAGATACAAACGCTGAAAACTGAAAGCTGAAATCAGAAGTTGAGGCGTTGAGGAAGAAGTTGAGCAGTTGAGGTGTTGAGAGACTTAGCAGGAGCCTTCTTAGGCGACGTCGGCTAAAGAGTCGACCAATCCGCGAAGTTCGTGGACGTCAAACGGTTTGGCTATCATCGTGTTCACATTGAGTTCGGCGTAGGCGCGCCGATTTTCGTCGGTCAGGTGCGCGGACAAAACAACAATCTTCCCACCAAACTGCACCGCGCGAAGACGTTGAACTAACTCAATTCCGGACACTCTCGGCATTTTGTGATCGACAATGACCACATCAAAAGACTCGGAATGGTTGCTTACTTTGGCTAGCGCCTCGTCGGCGCTAAACGCGAGGGTCAGTTTTCGCTCAGAATTACTCAGCGCGAACGCCACGGCATGCGCGACGCGAAACTCGTCATCAACGCTAAGAATGTTCAATGGTTTTGTCACGGGATTGCATTTTATTCGAGCATCACGCGTGCCCAAACAAGCGGAACCGGACCAGGGACTACTGGCAACTGAAAGCGGAAAGCGGAAGTTGAGACGTTGATCCGCCTTCGCCAAGGCTACGGCGCGACAAGGGAGTTGAGAAGAAAACGCTGAAACACGGTTCCCACCGACGCTGCGATTCCCAATCGCAGTGCCCGCACTCCCGCCGTAGAGTTCGCGCCCTGCGAACCGTTGCATTATTGTGACGAGATGATGCTGAAATCTTTTCTTCGTTCCTGCGTTTACGCGGCCGCTCTGGTCGCCATTTTTTGTTTTGCCGCCGCGCCTTTTGCCCGCGCGCAAACAGGCAAACCGGTGCCGGGCGAACTGAAAGTGAAACCAGGCAAGGAGACACAAACCGACGCGGAAGCGACCGCCGTCAGCAGCAAAGACGAGAAGGATCGCGATAAGGACAAAAGTAAAGAGGAGGAAAAGGAGCAGCCGCCGAGCGTGACCGACCACACGCTCACCGTCGGAGGGAAGACGATTCGCTACCGCGCGACGGCGGGTTACATGGTGATGCGCGATTGGAGCGAGAAGAAAAAGCCGGAAGGAGGCGACGAGGAGAAATCGCGCGAGCCGGGGCAGTCGCCACCGCCTCCGCCAGCGAAAGAATCCGAGAAATCGAAAGAGAAGGACAAAGACAAAGATGAGCCGAAGCAAAAGGCGAAGGTTTTTTATGTCGCCTACACGCGCACCGATATCGGCAACGATCCCTCAAAGCGACCGATCACGTTTTCATTCAACGGCGGGCCGGGTTCGGCCAGCGTGTGGTTGCATCTGGGAGCGCTTGGACCGCGGCGCACGGAATTAACCGAGCGGGGAGAAGCGCCGCTCGCGCCGTATCATCTGGTGGACAACGAAGCGACCTGGCTCGATTCCACCGATTTGGTCTTCATCGATCCAGTCTCCACCGGTTACAGCCGCAGCGTACCGGGGGAAGACCCAAAGCAGTTTCACGGCTTCAAGGAAGATCTCGCGAGCGTCGGCGATTTCATTCGGCTTTACACTTCGCGAAGCGCGCGCTGGGCGTCGCCGAAATTCATCATCGGCGAGAGCTACGGCACCACGCGCGCTGCGGGCTTGAGCGATTATTTGCAGGAGCGCTACGGCTTCTACGTCAATGGAATCATCCTGGTATCGAGCGTGCTCGATTTTTCTTCGATCCGCTTCGCGCCGGGCAACGACCGGCCCTATCCGCTGTATCTGCCGAGTTACACCGCCGCGGCGTGGTACCACAAAAAATTGCAGCAGGATTTGCAGAATAAACCACTGGCCGACGTGCTGCGAGAAAGCGAAAATTTCGCGTCCAACCAGTACCTGCTTGCACTGAATCGCGGCGATCAGCTCGAGGGAAATCAAGGCAAAGAACTGGCGAGCAATCTGGCGCGGCTGACCGGTTTACCGGCAGACACAATCGCCCAATGGAATTTCCGCATCCCGGCGCGGCGGTTCTTCTTCGATTTGCTCAAGGATAGGAACCGTTCCATCGGCCGCTACGACGCGCGTTTCACCGGCATTCGCTACGAGCCGGGCACCGAAGAGATCGATTTCGATCCGAGCTACGAAGCTGTGCTCGGTCCTTACAGCGCGATGATGAACGATTACTTGCGGCGCGAGCTAAAGTTCGAGAGCGATTTGCCCTACGAAATGATCGCCGACGTTCGCCCTTGGAACTACGCGAGCGTTGCCCAAAACCAGTATCTCGATGTCGCCGAAGATTTGAAGAAGGCGATGAGCCGCAATCCCTATTTGAAGCTCTGGGTCTGCTGCGGCTATTACGATCTCGCTACGCCTTATTATGCGGCCGAGAACGTCCTGCACGGAATGCAACTCGACCCGAGCATCCGTGGAAATTTCCGGCTGACCTTTTACGAAGCCGGTCACATGATCTACATCAATCACCCGTCTCTGCTGCAATTTCGCAAGGACGCTGGCGACTTTATGCAGGATGCGCTCAAACCACGCGTCGTTCCCGCCGCGGAGCCGTGACGCAGCTGCGCCGCGGTTCTTTGTTATTAGTTAATGGTTAATGGGACAACTGACCACTGACTACGGACAACCGACCCCCAACTGACTACCACCGCATTTAACAAAAGGAAACGAAGCTAACGAAGACTTGGTTTTCTTTGTTGTCTTCTGTTTGAATTTGGGGGGAAAGAAACGGGGTCATATCTAACGACGCGGGCGACGCGCTCGTGAGTTATTCGTTAATGGTTGTTGGTGATTGGCGAAGACCGGCAAGAAGCGGGTCAGATCTTCAGGACGTAAAGCATCGCCACGTCCCAAACATTTGATATTTGCTTTGAATCAGGAATCAGTTGCAGGCATTCGAAGCCTGCGAGAGCGTTTCGCCTGAATGTTTCGACGCAGATCCGGACTGATCGTTTTGCTTTGCCTGATCGTTATTTCGTTCTTTGGGGTCCTGGCCTTCAGTGCATCGATGTTTCCGAAAGGTTATGACTGGCGCTACCGCGTAATTTCCAACCTTATTTCTCCACGCGATAATCCACAACACTACCGGATTGCTGCCTGCGGATTGATCCTGACCGGATTGTTCATGCTCCCATTCGCTCAACACCTGAACCGAGGCCTTGCCCCGGTAGCAAGAATTGGAGCGCGCATGGCCGGCGTCGCGTTCGTGTTGGGAATCGTTGCGCTGATCGCCGATTGTTTCGTCGTGCCACAACACGTCCATGCGACCTTAGGCATCCGGCGGTTCCACGAGTTTCTCGCGCGATCATCGGCGGGATTCTTAGCAATCGGGATGTTGAGTGGGTGCTGGTGCGCCTGGAAAGGAAGTGGCCGCGCTTTGCCGCGATCATTGTTTTGGATCTGGGCGGCCGTAACTGTGTTACCGCTAACGGGAGTAATTTGCAGTGAAGCTTTGCTCCTGCTCTCGCGGTTTTATCCGAGGCTCTCATACCCAATCAGGCACGCGCTTCGTCACTCGGTGTTTTGGCACCTTGGCTTTTGGGAGTGGATCGGCGCCGTCGCGGTTTTTGTGTTTCTATGCGCGGCAACCTTTCTCATTCCGGCGGCAGAAGGTCTCCGGACCGGGGAGGTCAGATGAAGAAAAGTTCTCTTCCATCGGCAACCGCGAAACTCGCGACGGCGATTGTCGGCATTTGGAAACTCAAGTCGCGCGAAGATATCGATGCGACCGGTAAGGTCCACATCGATCCGTTTCTTGGCCCGAACCCGCTCGGCATTCTTTGCTTTGGGAAAACGCATTTCTCAGCCCAGTTCATGAAGCGCGATCGTTCGGCGGAGGAAACGGTGCTGCAGCCAGTCCAGGCGAGAAATAACACTGCCCGTGTAAACGGATACGATGCTTACTTCGGCGTCTATAGCGTAGATGAAGTCAACGGCGCTCTCACGACGCGTCTGGAAGGTGCGATTTCTCCGGCTAATATTGGCGACACTTATGTCAGAAATGTGCGGGTGACGGGTGACGAACTAATCGTCCAACTACAGACCACCACGCTCGATGGTATACCGATAACGCGCACCAATACCTTTTCGCGAATAGCCTGAAACGGGAACGGGAGAACGGGGGTGAGATCTATACACTTCGTAGAAAGCTGAGATGCTGAAAAACTGAATCATACCGCTCTGCGGTAAACCGAAAACCAGGGAACAAAAAGATGCACTAGCGGGAGCGTAAACGCTGACGGCGGACGTTGAAGCGTTACGCTCCCGCTAGTGCACCACGCACAACGGCATCGCTCGCGCCCCGCGAACTGTTGTGCGTTATCGCCAGTGATGATCAGGACGCCAATAAACGTGTCGGCCGTAGAATCGGCGGACGCCGAACCGAGGCCCGTAATAGCCGTAGGCTGGGAAGATGAGGACATTAACCGGAGGCGGAGGAGCGTAATAGACCGGCCGCGGCGGCGGCGCGTAATTGTAAGTCGGCGCGGGAGCGCTATAACCCGGAATCACCTCGGTGCCGGCGTTCGAGCGTAGCGCGGATCCAAACCCGAATGCGAACACCGTCAATGCTATGACAATAGATTTCTTCACCATGATCAGATCTCCCTCCGGTTGTTGGCAGATTGAACCCAATAAGCAGTGCGAAGTTGCTCAAGAATCGGTCGTGTCGATAAATCGTTGAAACGTTAAAGCGTTGAGAGGGGAAAAGCGGACGAGCGGAAAAGTAGAACAACCACGGATCCGCCTAGGCAAAGACGCTTCGGCCTCACCTCGCTCCTCTGCCGAACAAGGGAGAGGAAGCGCTGACTGCTGACGATCTAAACTGAGCCGCAACAACGGATTAATTGAATGGTTCAATCAGCGACCATGTCTTATCATTGGAGGCCCCACATATGAAGACCCACAAAGTTCTCTTCCTTGTTTTGATCGTCAGCGCCGCTTTCGCCCTTTCAGCCCAGGCCGGTGACCGCCATCGGAGTAACGGTAATGCGAGATCTACCGGTCCCGCACCCGCGCGCTATTCCGGTCCCGCGATCCATTCGAGTTCAGGTTTCCGTTATGGCGGCAATCGCACGTTTGCGCCGGCAATGCGCTCAATGCCGCAGTTTTCTCAACGTTACGCGATTTCCGGCGGAAACTCTCCGATTGTTCGCCGTCAATTTACGCCTCGAACGTTCAGCAACGGCAATGGTTTTGCACAATTCCAGAACAACCGACCGACCCAAACCAACCGGTTTGCACAAATGCAGGGCCAGCGTGGCAATCGGATCGCGCAACTCGGAACTGGCCACGGAAATCGAACAGTTGGCAACATTAGCCCCGGGCACAATCACGTCTTTGCGCAGCAGTCGGGCGATTGGCATCGCGATTGGGACCGTCATCACGACCATTTTTGGAATGGGCATCGTTGCCGTTTCGTCAACGGTTCCTGGTTCATCTTCGATTTCGGATTCTTCCCGTGGTTCGGTTGGCCCTACTCCGATTACTACCCTTACGATTACTATCCGGGTGGGTACGGGGGATACGGTTACGGAGCGTACGGTTATGAACCCGGCGCTTACGATCAGTCCAATTACTACGATCAGGGCGGAAACAATTACAACGATCAATCGAATTACTACGACCAGGACAGAAACAATTACAACGATCAGTCGAACAACTACGATCAGGGCAGAAACGGCTCACTTTCTTACAATCAATCCACCGCCGTAACGGTGGCTGACGTGCAGGATCAACTGACGAGAGCAGGTTATTACCACGGAAAAATCGATGGCGTCCTCGGACCGGAAACCCGTCACGCACTCGTGCGTTATCAGAGCGATAAGGGCCTAGGCGTGACTGGGAACTTGACGATGGAAACGCGGCGCTCGTTAGGACTCGCTGCGCAAGGCGGGGACGAATAGGTAGCGGCCGTGATTCGCGGACGTTAAGTCGTTGAGAAGTTGATCCTCCTCGGCTACGGATGCGACAGATCATCGAGGGCTCGCACCACGAGATAGTGAAGGATAATGAATAGGCTCATAAAATCCCCTCCGTCGGAGTTGGGTTCATCTCAGTGGCAGGCGTATCGATCTGTGATGAAACGGCGGACGCGTATCCGCGCAGGAGTTGTCCTCTTCATGGTTTAAATGCTCCTTTCATAATGTCACTTGAATGGACAACCATTTGAACCCACGCGCTGCGCCGCAAAAGTAACGCTGCTGTTGTCACCTTCCTCTGAAACGTGGAACTCAGGCGTCGACCAATTGATCTGCTCGGCGCAATCGTCCCACCAGAACCCGCATGACTTCGAGGGCAAAGTAGGGCGTTTGCTGGATCAAGAATTGAAAACGCCTCTGGTCGATCGGCACCAGTTTGCAATCCGTGCGCGCAATGGCCGTGGCGGTGCGCGGTTGGCCATCTACCAGGGCCATTTCACCAAAAATGCCATCCGGCCCAACCACTTCGAGCACCTTGTCGCCCAGTCTGATTTCGACCTCGCCCTCCAGCACTACGTACATGACCGTGCGCGGATCGCCTTTTGAGAAAATGGTGTCGTGAGCCGAAAACGATTCGGCCGCTTGGTTCCGAAACATTTCGAACTTGGCCATTATGACGACACCCTCCGCGTTGCAGGCTAGGCAGTCGCCAGCTCGGCGGTCAATTCAGGGAATGTTACAATTTCGTGAAAGATGTCCGGCGACGCCTTATAGTCGCAGCCGCAGTTTGCCTTGACTTTTGTGATCCAATTTGATCCGATAATTTTTGCGATATGTCCGAACATTTCGTACGAAAAGGTTCTCCCGTTTGGATGGCTTCGTGCCTGGTCATCTTCCTGATCGCGGCCGGTGTCGCATCGGGACAAAACACGCTTTTGCTCAATGCTGGAAGTGGGAACATTCGAACTGGAGATGGGTTTTCCTTAGGAACAACGTTCACTGTCGGTTCGACAAACGAGTTCGTATTTGCGCTTGGGGTCTGGGACGGTCCGAATGGTGGCAACGGCATGATTGGGGACGGCCTGCAATCCAGTATTCCTGTGGGGCTGTTTGATAGTTCGGGAACATTGCTTGTGAGCATAACCATTCCGTCGGGAACCAGTGCAACCTTACTGAACGGTTTCCGCTATATGCCGATCGCGCCCATTGACCTACTCTCCGGGGACACATATACGCTGGCGGCCTACTATTCGATGTCGGACTCGGACGTTCTGCACGATCAAGGTGGTTCGCCGACCACAAGCTCGGACTTCAACAACTATCTTGGTGCGTTTACCGGTTCGAACATGGTGGGGTCTCTTTCCTTCCCGACCGGTCACACCAACGGAACGGCCTACGTGGGACCTAACTTCAGATACACCGGCGTCCCTGAACCTGCGACGTCGCTGTTGATGCTAAGCGGGCTTTCAGTCCTTGCTGCTCGGGCCCTCCGGTATCGGCGTTCTTAAGTGGTTGAGCAGTCCAGAGAGCCAAGACGCTGACAAGAGAGACCAAAAACTATTTCGCAAATCGTCGAACGCTGTTACGACGTTAAAGAGTTAAGCGGTTGAGGGTTGAGAAGTTGATAGGTTGAGCTCTTCAGTGGAAAAGAAACGCTGACGGCGATCATGGGCAAAAAATCCAAGAACAAATGGCTGAGTGAGCCTGAAAAGCACGATTATCCGGCGGCGGCATCGTACTTAACTCTCCTTTATGATGAAAAAATCGCGGCGAGGTATGCTAAAGCCCTGTCACGCGCGCGGATGACTTCGTTTGCGGCGAAGGATATTTTTCGCGCTTCGCAGTTACCTTTATTGGGAATCACCAATTCTCACGTTCGCAAAAATCATATGAAAATCGCGGCCGGAAAGAAGCTTTCGCCGCTGCTGCTCGTCCGAGATCCAGGTCACGGCAAGCTCATCATCGCCGACGGCTATCACCGAATGTGCGCCGTTTATTTGTTTGACGAGGATACTCCCGTTCCTTGCAAAATCGTTTAGCGAGATGCCGCAACGCATTGCGGCTTAATTGGCCGCTCAAGATCGCAATCGCTGGTAACGCTCTTTTGAGAACGATGGTTCGATAAGCGTCATACCCAAAAGCAAATGACCCGTTATCATTCTCGTTAGATGGTTTCGCAACTATTTCCCCTAAGCCGACCCATTCTAATCCTCTTTTCGCTATGCCTTCTTGGGGCAGGTCTCGGTCATGTCATCCAAGTTTGGCATGGCGGGTGGCTGCCGTATCGGTTCGCTCCTCTACCGCTCAACACCTATTGGACGACGCTTACATTCCTCGATCCTCTAGCAGCGGTGTTGTTGCTTTGGCGTCCGCGGACTGGGTTGGTTCTGGCGCTTCTCATCATCGCCTCCGACGTGGCGATTAATTACTTTGCTCGCTTTTATCTTGGCGTTCACCTCGGCACAATTGTGTTGTCTCTACAGTTGCTTTTCCTGGTGGCGGTAGCTGCCGCTATGCTCTATGTCAGAATGCATCAGACCGATGGCTGAGCTCGCTGTCGTTAGGCACATCCCGATCCGATAAATTATGTCGATCAAAGTTCGACGTGCGAAGGGTCGGCGTCTTCGCTTCATTCGATGTCGATCTTGCGGTCAGCAGCAGTTTTAAAGGATGAACGGAATGATGCGCTTCACGCGCTGCTGATAAGCCGCGTAATCATTTGGGAACTGCTTTAACATGAGCCTTTCTTCGTGGCGCAATTTTATCCAGAAGCTCACCAACACGAACGGCATAGCAATAATTCCCGCAACGTGTCCCACCACGGTCACGGTCGCGACGAACATGGTCAGCAGCCCGGTATAAATTGGATGACGCACCAACGCGTAAGGCCCGGAGATAATCAGCTCGTGTCCTCCTTTTAATGTGACCAGACCGCTCCAGTTGCGTCCAAGGGTGAACCGCGCCCAGATGCAAAATGCCAAACCGGCGACGCACAACACGGCGCCGCTCCACGCCAGCGCCGCAACCTGTGGAATCACGCGATGGTTGAGCGGATCGGACAGCCGATGGCCTTTCGCGAGCAAAAAACCGCCAAGAAGTATCGGTATTGTGTAACGCAATCGTTGCGCTCTGCTTTCCTTATAGACGGTCTGCTTAGTCGCGAACGCCGCCAATAACCAGATGACAGCAAATAATATCCAACAAACGCTGATAATATTGAGGACCAAAGGGTAGGTCTGCATGAGCGGCTCCGCCGCCATTATCGGTTATTTGTTAAAGCTCGCCACGCGGAATGGAGTCGAGTCGAGCAAAGCCGAGAGGGTAGCGGTTGAGTAGTTGAGCAGACGACACGAGGTTGAGGCTTATGGGACACAGCAAAGGCAGAGATAATGCGAAGAAACGGGCAAAGCGGCGGAAAAAAACAGAGCGCCTCGCGGACGCGAAACGCAAGCGCAAATCCGCAAAGTAAAAATTACAAATTACGAAGTAGAAAACTTCGAAAGAATTCGAGGACAGAAGACAGGACGGCGGGAGGTCAGAGATCAGAGTGCGGACCGGACTTGCATTGGCGGCAGTTGAACGCTTCGACGCCGAACGGGTCGAAGATCGTATGAAAAGAGCACGAATGTTCAGTCTTACTTTTGCGATCGTTCTAGGGTTCGCTGCTGCTGTTTCCGCCGCGGAACCGAGCGAGGCCGAGTTAATCAAACAGGCGAAGATGACAAAGGCGGAGGCCGAACAGATCGCGCTTGCCAAAGTTTCTCGCGGGATTGTGAAAAGCGCAGAGATCGAGAATGAGAAAGGTCATCTGGTGTGGTCGTTCGATATCGCGCGGCCGGGCAGACACGACATTACCGAAATCCTGGTCGACGCGAAAACTGGAAAGGTCATTTCGACCCAGACCGAATCACCGCGCGACCAAGCCAAAGAGGCGGCCGCTGACAAGAAGCAAAACTAGGCCGGAGTTGGGAGCGAGGAGATTGGAGATTGGGCGCAGTAGCGCACAAGAGCGTTATCGGGGATATTGTTTCCCGAGGTGAGTAGGCGATTGCTTTTTGTTTGCGCTACGCTGCTCGTGTTCGTGAATTTCGCGCGCGGCGAAGGAGCGTATCAGTCGACAAGAAACGGCAGAACGTTCGTCTGGAACAATCATCCCAAGCTCGGCGATAAAGCGACCTGGTCGGGCGGGCGCGATCGTGACGGATACGCGCGCGGATTTGGCACGTTGATCTGGTATACGAAGGAAATTGACTCCACCAAGCCGGCGCTCTACGCGCGTTATTGGGGCCACATGACGCAGGGAAAATTTAATGGTCCAGTTAATGTTCATTCGAAGAAAAAAACTCATTACGCGATTTTCGCTGACGGCATTCGAACGACGCACTGGTCGCCGGGAACTGCACCGTCAGGAGCGAGCGCCAAGTGGCGCCTTGCAATGGCGAGACAACGAATCGTTTCAGAACCGGAAGCGCCGGCAGAAGGACCGGGCCGGTCTGGCCCTTCCGTCTCCGCTCAAGACGAGCTATGGCGTAGCGGGCCAAATCGCGCCGGCGGTTCGAGTTCAACCTGGAACGAATCGATCCAAGATCTTACGAGCGAGCGCTGGCCGATGATCGACATCGATGATTCTCTACGATTGTTGGTCTGGCCGCCGCGATCTTTGCGGACAAGACTTGGCCGCTGATGCCGGGCAAATTTGTTCGCGACCGGTGTATAACATGCTAATTTTTTCAACGTGCTCCCCGCTAAATCGATCTCGCGTCGAAACGTTGTTTTTTTTCTGGCGCTGATCACTTTTGTGCCCGCCATTTTCGCGGTCGACGTTCTGACCTGGCACAACGACAGCGTCCGGACCGGCCTGAACCAGAGTGAGACGATTCTGACGCCGGCGAACGTTAACTTTAACCAATTCGGCAAGCTCTTCGTTATTTCGGTCGACGGACAAGTCTACGCGCAACCGCTTTACGTTTCCAATCTCAACATTCCGGGAAAGGGCGTTCACAACGTGCTCTACATCGCAACCGAGCATGACACGGTCTACGCCTGCGATGCAGACAACGGCGTTGTGCTCTGGCAGGTCTCCGTTCTCAAGGCGGGCGAAACCTCGTCTGATGATCGGGGCTGCTCTCAAGTCACACCGGAGATCGGTATTACCGCAACACCGGTGATCAATCGAAGCGTTGGCGTGAACGGAACAATTTACGTCGCTCCGATGAGCAAAAACAGTTCGGGAACTTATTTCCAACGTTTGCATGCGCTTGATCTGGCCACCGGCGCGGAGCAATCCGGCAGCCCGATGGATGTTTCGGCAACTTATCCCGGGAGCGGCGACAACAGCAGCGGCGGCAATGTTATCTTTGATCCGAAACAATATAAAGAGCGGCCGGGGTTGGTGCTGAATGGCGGGATCGTCTACACACACTGGTCGTCCCATTGTGATAATGCACCTTACACAGCCTTCATTATGGGTTACGATCAAACCACTCTGGCCCAGGTCCGCGTGATCGATCTTGTGCCCAATGGCAGCGAGGGTGCAATCTGGGCCGCCGGCGCCGCGCCCGCTGTCGATGCAAGCGGGAACATGTATGCGCTTACCGGCAACGGCACATTTGAGACGACCCTGAACGCGAATGGATTTCCTAATAACAGCGATTTTGGCAATTGCTTTGTTAAACTCTCTACCGCGAACAACAACCTTCAGGTGGCGGATTATTGGACGATGTTTAACACCGTCGCGGAATCGAACGCGGACCAGGATCTTGGCTCAGGCGGCGTGATCGTTCTTCCAGATATGGTTGACAGCGGCGGCATTACCCGGCATCTCGCGGTCGGCGGCGGGAAAGATGGCCACCTCTATGTCGCGAACCGGGACAACATGGGGAAATTCAACTCGAGTTCGAACGCAAACATCTATCAGGATGTACCGGGAGCTACCACCGGCGGGTTGTGGGCGACGCCGGCTTTCTTTAACGGGACACTTTACGTAGGCGGCACCGGCGACAAGTTAAAGGCGTTTCCATTTACTAATGCGAGATTAGCGACTACACCAACGTCGAGCAGCAGCGCCACTTTCAATTATCCGGGAACGACACCGAGCGTCTCGGCGAATGGAACTCTGAATGGGATTGTCTGGGCGGAGCAAATCGGGGCCAACTCCACGGCCGTGTTGCGAGCCTACGATGCGACCAACCTGGCAACAGAACTCTACAACAGCACCCAGGCCGCTAACTCGCGCGATCAATTCGGTACGAGCAATAAGTTTGTGACCCCAACAATCGCGAACGGTAAAGTATATGTCGGAACTACGAGCGGCGTAGGCGTTTTTGGTCTCCTTAGTACACCGACACCGACACCGACGCCAACTCCGACGCCGACACCAACAGCAACGCCCACTCCGACTCCTACTGTTACGCCAACCCCGACGCCGACTCCAACGGGCGGCCCGGCGGTGATGCTAAATCCGCCACCGGGATCGACGTTCACTTCGTCCACCGTGACTTTCAGCTGGAGCGCGGGCAGCGCCACCGCTTATTTCCTTTTCGTAGGCAGTTCGCTCCACGGCGCTGATATTTATAACTCTGGAGTAGTGACGGTGCATTCGAAAACGGTAAGTAGCATTCCTACTGATGGACGCACGATCTACGTGACACTAGGCTCGCAGGTCAACGGTTCCTGGAGCACTGCAGATTACACGTATAAAGCCTTCAATCCATCGGGTACTCCTACGCCAACGCCAACTCCCAGTCCTACTCCTACTCCGACACCAGCCCCTACTCCAACGCCGACGCCAACGGCTACCCCGACTCCTTCACCAACCTCTACTCCTACTCCGACACCGACTGCGACTCCTGCACCAACTGCAACTCCGACGCCGACGCCTACACCAACGACCGGCCCTGGAGTGATGCTAAGTCCGCCACCGGGATCGACGTTCACTTCGTCCACCGTGACTTTCACTTGGAGCGCGGGCAGCGCCACCGCTTATTTCCTTTTCGTAGGCAGTTCGCTCCACGGCGCTGATATTTACAACTCTGGACTAGTGACGGTGCATTCGAAAACGGTAAGTAACATCCCAACTGATGGACGCACGATCTACGTGACGTTAGGCTCGCAGGTCAACGGCTCCTGGAGCACTGCAGATTACACGTATAAAGCCTTCAAATGATGGGATAGAACACGCGCGAGCGGGAATCGCGCGGCTACTTATTCGTTAATGGTTATTAGTTAACCGATGTCGATGGTTAGTATCAGAAATCGGCGGCCGGAAGTCAGTCTCCACGGCGTGAAGAGAAGAAACTCCGCAACGGAGTGACTTCGTTCGTTGGCGAAGCGGCCTCTTTAGAAATTGTTCGGCTGCCGATCCAAGCAATAGAAAGAATTAGTAGGAGCGCACACCAACTCGCGGTGCCAATTGATTTCAAAGCTATGAGCCAGGGATGGTGGCCAGTTTCTCGAAACGGTAACGAGAGAGCAACCGCCGTGGCCAACATCGAAACGATCAACACGACTTGCGGGCCGCGCCGCTTTTGAGAGAAAACTATCGCTATCGCAACAGTGTAGACCAAGATCAAAAGGATCATGTGCCGGGCCGTTGTTTGCGGACCAAAAACAAGAGCGAGAACAATAAGTACCGCCCACTCGATGGTCCCGGCGCCGGGATGGCTCGAGGCGGTGTTCGCGGTCGCCGGTTGAAAAAGGTTTACGCCGTGGCGACGGCCAATCAACACGATCGCCGTCACGATCGCCCCAAACAGGACGACGATAAGAGTTGCGCCAATAAAATCGGAGACTGCATGTGACCGAGTCAAACGCAGGATTGACGAAGTCAAGGAAACGGAGTGATCCCAGGTGACAGAATTCACAATCGGTTTGTCGGTCCGATCCATTGTCGTAAGACTTATTAACTGAGGCACGTCTGCCACCCGGTTCAGGACAGCAATAGCGTCGATCGCGTAAGTCTTAATCGAGCGTAATCCGACCTCGAGAGCCGGAAGCGAGAAAAAAAACAAAAACGAAACAATCGACGCGATCGCGGCGCGATAGTTTCGCTTGATGAGGAAGTACGGGACAAAGATAAGAGCCAGATATTTGATGTTCGCGGTCGCGCCGGCGGCGATGCCTGCGAGCGCAGGGCGACGATCCATCCACCACAAGATACCGACAAGACCAACGAGGATGAGGCAATCGTATTGGCCCAAAGTGAAATCGCTCCGGATTTTTGTGAAACTTAAAAGAAGAGACGCCGCCGAAATCAACCATGGGATGGATGGATCAGTCTCTTTTTGCCCAAGCCGCCAGCTTTCGGTCACTTTCCGCGCGGCGATAAGCGACGCGGCGAAGATGATCGACGCGCTCAAAATCAACCAGACAATGGCAGCTGCCCGTTCCGGCAACGCCGCCAAGGGTTGAAAGATGAAAGCGAGAAATGGCGAGTAGATGTACATCCCGCCAGTGCCGGCATAGATATCAACCTGATTCGACATTGCCCGGGCCGCTGAGTAGACAACTAGGAAGTCGTCCGGGATTTTTCGCCCCGACCAAGTGCGCAAGAACGTCGGCAGGCCGCTGGCAATGAAGACGACCGCGATGAAAAGCGCGGCGCTGAGACGTTTTCGAGAATTCAAAAAGTGAACGACAAGTTGACGGCTGAGCCGGGTTAAACGTCGCGTTACGCCAGTTAGTGTCGCGGGCGCTGGGGAATTTGTGATCGCGATGGAACCGACAATGAGTGTTGCTTCGGTTCTACCGCCGGAAGCGGTTTAAGTGAGAAGTTGGGCGCGGAAGTTTGGGTAGCGGCTGGCGCGGACGCAGCCGGCAGCCCCGTCCCCGAGTTGGATTGAACCAGCGCGACATCCGAACTGTTGATCAGGCCATTGACGGTAACGTCTTCGCGGAAGTTAGCCGCGGTGACAGGTTGGCCGGATTGAGATTGAGTCTGCGCGATGTCGCTCGAATTGACCGCGCCATTAGCGGTCGTGTCTCCGACTAAAACGTCCATGGTTGCTTGAACATCGCTGGTGTTACTTCCGTCATTCACGCCAACGAGTGTGACCACGATTCTCTGTGCATTGACCACTTCAGTCAGGTTCGCGGTCACCGTGTTTCCGGCAACGCTGAAACTTGTCACTCTTCCGGCGCCGGTGGAAACGGTCGCATTCTGCACGATCACGTTGTTCGCAAAGGTAAAGACGAGCGTGTAATCGTTGCTTGCGCCGCCGCTGCGGCACTCGATTCCCGCCTTGCCCGTCTCCGGAAGATCGACATCAAACGTGCCCGCGCTCCCGTGGGTTTTGCGCGACACGACACTGGTCAATTGCATCACGACTGATTCGATGAAGCCTTTACGCGCGGCGATCTCAGTCGAGTAAAACGCGCTCGGGTTCGGAGCCGTTACCCAATTCCCCTGCCCGTCGTCCACGAACAGGCCGGTGGTATCAAACATTGTTGCATTGAACGGATTTGTGCCGCTGGAGGAAGTGCTGAATGGGCCGTCCACGGCGAGATTGATTCCGGCAAGCTCCCAATTGTTTGTGCTCGTGTTAAACACGAACACCGCGCCGCCGGAATCGCCGGCCGACAGATGGGCCTCGGTCGCTCCGGCATTGGAATCGAATGGCGCGCGCAGAAGTTCTCCGTAGGTCGGGTCGGTGTAGATCGAACCGACGACGTTTGTGCCCCAACGCTGGATGGCGTCGTAAGTTCCCCAGAGCCAGCCGCCGAGATGCGAATCGCTGCCGACTCCGACGGGATCGCCGCGCTGCCGGCCGCGCCCGATGACGACCAGACTAAGATTGACTTCGCTGCCAGGAGGGCTGCTGAAAAGTGGAGCCCGAGTCGGAAAACTGCCGGTGACTCGCCAGATCTGTAGATCGCTCGACGGATCGGGAAACACCGCAGTAGTCGTGTAATTGACTCCGTTGAAGGTGAAAGTCTCTCCGACACTGCCGCCGATGTGCTTGGCGGTGACGAAGTAATTCGAAGCAATGACGGTGCCGAGAAAGCCATCGAGCTGTCCCTCGTACTGCCATCCGCTGCCGGCCAAGGCACCAGTCGGCGCGGAGGTGTTCGCTGTTGGGTCGCCGGTGCCGAAAAGGACCACCGCTCGAAGCGGCGTCAGCAACATCAAAAATCCCGCAAGAACGGTCAGCGCGCGCAGCAGGACAGTTTTCAAAGTTATGATCGTTAGCTCCGGATTAGAATCGAAGCAACAACCTTGGCCACGCGGGAGCGGCTATGGATCAAGCGGCGGCCGAAACAGCTGCCACTGCCGAAGAGGCCACAGATCAGCGGCGCCGGGGAAGAATGGGCGTGACTGCGAAAAAGGCGATCGGGATGATGGCCACGGCCACAGCCGCGACAATCGTCACGATGTCAACCGACACGGCCAAAGTGGAATTTGTTAGCCATGATGACACAGCGAACGTTCCGGCGAGGAAAAGAAGGCCAATCGCTGAAGCTTCAGCGACGATAAATCCGATCATCTTGCTGCGACGCCGCAGGCTAAAATCGTCTTGGTCTGACATGGTGGTGCCTGAAGAAGGTATTAGTTAGCAAGTTAGCGGCCGTTGTCGGGATGAAATCGCCGCGAGACGTGCGAATCGGCGAAAGTTCGTCGCTGGATATCAGGTGGCTGCAGTCTGGCCGCGGCAGCGAACCGCCGGAAAAGCGCAGCTCGGCGCCCTGCTGTTCTACAATGCGCGAAGTAAAGCGCGCCGTTTTGAGATAATGTCAGTGTCAATTGCATGTTCGTCTCCGACCTCCGGGGAAAAGTGGCCGATGGCAGATCGATCGGACGCAATCAATCTACAGCAGAAACGTACGTTACCTAAGGTTATTTAGAGAAGTCCGAGGACAGAGGCCACAAGTCAGGGCCAACGAAAAGGAGTGCGGGCCGGCCCTTTAGGAGTAGATTGACCTGTGCCGACTTATATTTACGAGACCACCGATCCGACCAAACCGATCCGAAACTTCGAAGTGAAGCAAAGCGTCCATGACGAGCCGCTTCGGAAGGATCCGGAAACCGGCGAAGCCGCACGGCGCGTGATCTCTGCGGGTTACAATCTTCTCATTCGCGGTAAATCGATTGGGCCTTCGGTCGGCTCGGTTGGTTCGCACTGAACCTGACACAGGTCAGAGGTCAGCGAGAAAACCGAAACCAACATGCAAAAGAAAAATTCAAATACCTCGGCGCGCTCAAGGGTGCTGGTGCTCGTCGATGAATCGAACGTCGGCAGTTCGGTCCGCACTGCCGGGCGCGGTTTGGATTGGATAAAGTTGCGCGAGTTTCTGGCCGGTCCAAACACAGGACGCGAGCTGATCGAGATGGTTGTTTATGCCGGATTGCCGCCTGCGATGCCGATCTGGCAGGAAGAGCGCGACAAAAAAAATAAGTTTATGCAGTGGCTCCGCTCCAACGGATTCATGGTTGTGACCAAAGATGGGTCGCCCGCTGAGGAAGGACGATACAAGGCCAACGTGGACGTAATGATGGCGATCGACGCGCTTGAGCTTTCCGTCGAGATGCAGCCCGACGTCGTTATACTCGTAACCGGCGACACCGATTTCGCTTATCTCGCCATCAAGTTGAGGCGACGCGGTATCCGGGTGGAAGTAGCTTCGGTCACGCAAAATCTCGGCAACATATTGAGATCAGCCGCGAATGAAGTGATCGATCTCGCACCACTCTTTCGGACGTTCGAAATGATCCAGGCGCCGGCACCGGCTCCAGTTCGAGCTATACCACCGCGTCAAAATCAGCACCAGCGTCGGCGCCGGCCGCGGTTTGATCCGGCCAAGGCTCGCAGTGTTTAACGACCAGAGAAGCGAGAGATAGAGCGCTTAACTTCGTCGCTCCGATTTTCGCGCCGGGCGCTCAAGCCGGGCTTCGGCCAGATCAATGTCACGTTGGATTCGGCGCAAGGCCTGGTCGTTGATCGCCTCTTCGTTCCGCAGCTCGATCACGGTGTCGCGTTCTGTCTGTAACATTTCACGGGCCAATTCTTCAAAGTCCGCCGAGAACAATCTGCTGACGCTTTCTTCATCAGGACTTTCGCTGCGAAGTTGCCGGATACGGTCGTCGTATTCCGAACGAAGACGTTCAATTGTCTCGGGCTTGCCCCGATTCGACGATTCGATTTCCTCGAGACGAGCTAACGCCGCTTCGTTTGCCTTCAATCGCGCCAGTCTCTCTTCTTTTTCCGTAACGCGATCGTCCACAATTTTCAGCCAACGGACCAGGGGCGTAAGAGTGAGTCCTTGTAGAACGAGCGTTGCGAAAATGACGCAGAACGTGAGCAAGAGGATGAGATCGCGTCCGGGAAATGGTTCGCCATTAGCCAGGACGAAGGGGATCGCCAGAGCGCCGGCCAGCGAATCTGCCCCGCGCATTCCGGTCCATGCGATCAACACAGTGTGTTTCCAGGGAGCGCGGTTTTTATGGCGGAACTTTGGGCTGAGCAGTCGCGACAAATAAGTCGCCCCGAACATCCAGAGAAAACGAACCAGCACGATGACGGAAACAAACACGATCGCCAGCTCAGCTACGCGAGTCGCCGTGCCGGGAGCGAGCGCGTGGATAACCTGCGGCAGTTGAAGCCCGATGAGCATGAAAAGCATTCCGTTCAGAATGAACGTGACCATTTCCCAAACTGGCAGCGCTTGCAGTCGCATCCGACCGCTTAAGATGCGCGGGGCGCGCCACCCGTAATAAATGCCGGCAATCACGACGGCGAGAATTCCGGAGACGTGCAGTCTTTCACCGCTGAAGTAAGCAACGTACGGGGTAAGAAGAGAGAACATTGTTTGAACCGGCGGGTCGTCCAAACGCTTCTGCAATTGCGTTGCCAGCCAGCCCACGGCGAGACCAACACAGATGCCGCCAGCGGCGACAAAGAGAAACTGCAGGCTCGCTTGTCCCAGCGAAAAGGCGCCGGTCAACACCGCGGCGACTGCAAAACGGAACGAGATAAAGGAAGTGGCGTCGTTGATCAGACTCTCTCCTTCGAGGATGACAATGATCTTGCGGGCCACCCGCAAATTTTGAGTCACCGCCAGCGCGGCCACGGCGTCGGGCGGCGAAATGATGGCGCCGAAAACAAAACCGACCGCCAAAGGTAACCCGACCAGTTCGTGGAACAGATAAGCAGTCGCCGTCATCGTCAGAAGGACCAGCACAATTGCGAGCGGGAGAATCGAGCGAAGGTTCGCCCGGAAATCTCTCCAGGACGTGTAGACGGCCGCAGGATAGAGCAGCGGCGGAAGAAACAAATTGAAGACCAGTCGCGGATCGAGATGAATCTCAGGAAGGCCGGGGACCAGAGCGAGGAACAGACCACCGATGGTCAGCAGAATTGGATATGGGATTCGGATTTTTCGGGCAACGATCGCCAGCAGAGCGACCGCAACGAGACAAAGGAGGATTAATTCGGTTTTGTCTACCATAGTTCCGATTCGTCCGAGCCTCGCCGGAATTAGTTCAGACGTCGAGGCACCAATGAAGTGGTTTCGAGGACCTATGACCAGTGACCAGTGACCAGTGACCGCAGACTACTGACTACCGATCGCTGACAATGGAATCAGTCCTTGCCGAGTGGCGTAGATCTATCCCATCGCATCCGCTCTTCGAGAATGGTGCGGAGATGCGCGCAATCGCACGGTTTCGATAAGTGATGATCGAAGCCAGTGAGCTTGGCGATGTGGACATCGCTCGGATAGGTGTAGCCGGATATCGCGATAGCGAGGACGCGCTTCCCGCGCCGGCGCGCTTCGCTCACCAGTGCGTAACCGGTCCCGTCGGGCAGCGCGATGTCGCTCAGGATTACGTCGACCGGCGGCTCGGACTCGAGGCGATCCATACCACCCTTTAAAGTGTCAGCAGAAGAAACAACATATCCCCAACGCGTGAGAAGCCCGACAAGGACTTGGCGGGTGTCTTGATGATCCTCCACTACTAAAATCCGCATATCGCCCTTGGGATGATTCGAGGTCTGAATCGTAAATGACCAGCCGTCTGGCTGTGTCGGCCGGGATATTTGTTAATGGTTAAGGGGCGAAACGTCGCGCTGAGGCGATTGAGGCGCGAGGTCCGAGGCCGGACTGGTATTGTTGAGAAGTCGAGACACGTTACAAAATGAAGGGCGACATCGAGACCAGAGAATTTGCGACCGATGACTATGACGCCGCGGTTGAGTTATGGAAACGGGTCGAGGGGGTCGAGATCGCGGAAGGCGATGATCGGGAAAGTGTCGCGCAATTCATCGCGCGAAACGCGGGACTGAGTCGCGTCGCGACAGATGGATCGACAATCATCGGGGTGGCGATCTGCGGTCAGGATGGACGTCGCGGACACATTTATCATTTGGCGGTCGATCCGAACTATCGGGGCCGCGGAGTGGGCAAACGGCTGGTCGATGAATGTCTGGAAGGCTTGCGGCGCCTCGGGCTCAAACGCGCGAACATCATGGTGGCAACGGACAATCCGCGCGGCCGCGAATTTTGGAGTAAATGCGGCTGGGAGGAGCTTGATCGCGCAATCGGAATGGGAATCGATCTGTGATGCAGATTACAAAAGACCACAGGCCGCTGATCGGCCGGACAACTGATCTTGCCGTTACTGCAGCGTGCGGTAACGTTTCGATTCACGTTTCGTGAAATGACTTGGCGGCTTCGATCGATTCTGTTTTGTGGCGGGTTGCTGCTCGCCGCAAGCACCTCGTTTGGTCAGGGCGAGTATCAGCAGACCAAGGATGGCAAAACCCTTGTTTGGAACGGCACTCCGAAACCGGGCGACAGCGCAACCTGGGCCGGTGATCGGGACAAGGAGAATTACGCGTCCGGATTCGGCGCGCTCACTTGGTACACGGCCAAAGGGACCGTTTACGGTCTCTATTATGGGAACATGGTCCACGGCAAACTCGAAGGGCCGGTCAATGTGCATACCAACGGACGGACCGCGCACGCTTACTTTGCCGATGGAGGGCGAGTGACCGGCTGGGCGCGCGGACCGGCGCCGTCAAAGATGAATGTGCCGGAGGAAGCGCTAAAATCAGAGGCCAGCAAAAAGACAGCGAGTTCCAGCGGAGAAAGCACGCCGGAGACTGCAAAAAAGCCGAAGACTGAGCCGGAAAAAATACGTCCGATCGCGACCAAACCGGCGACGACTCCGACCGAACCAACGCCACCAACAATCACCGAGAAAAAAAGTGAACCCCGCCCGGCTGAAGAGGATTTACCTCGCAGCACGCCTCCCGGCGCAAGGACTGAGAGCGAAGCATCGGTTTTCGAACCGACGCCGATCCCGAAGGCCGAAGCGTTTGCTCAACCGTCGATTCAAGAGGCGCCACCTGTCGCAGAAGCATCGGCAGTAGAGCGACTGACAGAGGTTCCTAGTCCGACGTCTGAAACGAGCCATCAGTCTTCAGCCGGAAAATCTGCTGCCGACATTTCATTAAGCACACTCGCTGGTCCGCCCTCATCTCTGCACACAGTGCCTGATACTTCACCGCCGAAAATAGAAAGCGAAACATCCTCACCGCGGGAGAGTGCACCGCTCACGGAAACGGAAGCGATCAGTCTCGCGGACACCGAAGCACGTGTTCAAGGTTACCAGTTGGATAATTATCAGCGTCCAAAAGTCGATCACTCGGCGGTGAAAGGAAAGTGGTCGCTCTTTTACGGTCTGAAGGAAGGCGAAAGCGGCGGCACGTTCACCATCACGATCGAAGACAAGACGAGGAAAGTAGAATTTAGAAAGTAGAATAAAGCGCTCGGGACGTGGGACAAAGAAGGTAAAGCAGCGAGCGAGTTTCAAAAGTTTAGTGCTGTCGGTACTGGAGCCGCTTCAGGTTCGGAGGCTTTTGCAAAATGGCGCGCGGTTTGGCGTGCGGATTGAGTGTCGGATTCGCCATGCGGAAAATTGCGGCCATCATCGCTTCGGCCCGTTCGTTCCAAAGATCGCCGTGATTCTTGATGATACTCGGATCGACTTTGACGTCCCAGTAAGGCACGTCGACGTCGCCAACGCGCTTGATTTGCCAGAGTTCCAGCATTCCGTTCGGCCCGTCCAAGGTGAACACGTCACCGACCAAGTTGTGTTTTAAGTTCGTCTCGAGCGCGGGCAAGCCGTGCGAGTCGATTGTTTCGGGAAGTTTTTCGGTGACGTGATTGACGAGGAATTGGTTGTGGCCCGGGGTCGAAGTATAAAACGCGCGTTCGCTCTCTAGATTCTTCGCCGCTCCTGGGGCCGGGACTGTGTTAAACGCTTTTGTCGTTGCCGCGAGGCCGGTGCCGATTGGAAAGGCAAGGCCGGTGGCAATGTCGGCACTGGACGTGACCGAGACAAACATCGGCCGCGTGTTTTCGGTGTCGCGGATGTAAAGCGCGGAAATCATCTGCCGCGCGAGAATGCTATCGGCGGCGGGATTGACGACGAGAATCAGATCAGCGGGCAAGCTGCGGTCAGCGCCGGCGTGACCGTGGATCTCGGCGTTGATGGCGTGCGCGACAGAGCGCTCGACGATGAGTCCGCCAAACGAATGTCCGAGCAGGACCGTGTATTGATTAGCGATGCCGTGTTTTCGAGCGGCCTCCGAGATGGCGGCGATGGCATCGTAGCAATCGTAGTTACTGGCGATGCGTTCGGCGGTGGCCTTGCGGTTCCAAAAGCTGAGCTCCTTTAAAACCGGAACCGGAGTGAACTTACCGCGCCAGGCCAGATAAATGCCGACGAGATTGAATCCGGCATCACGAATGGCGGGCGCGGCATTGAGACGCGCCAGTAGTCCGGAAAATTTTTTGACATCGTCGGACTCGGCGTTGTTCTGCCAACCGTGAACGTAAGTAATGACCAGCGGTCGGTCCGTTTTCTCGACCAACTCGACTGCGTTGGTGACCTGGGTTGTATCCTGGTAAGAGCCTTGCTCCCCAAACTCAATAAAGGCTAGTTTGTAGCCTGTCCCGGTGACGACCGAATTGTGGGGATTGGCGGCGGAGTTCTCGCGTGATGGCGAAAGATGAGTGCAACCGGCAAGTGAACCGGCGCAAATGCAAACCGCGATGATTCGTAAGGGGGACACGAACGATGTCGATGTAGCAATTTCATCCAACGACGACAAGTTGAATCCGTTACGGTCTGCCCCGGGTGTCCTTCGTGGTAGCTCCGGACACCAAGGTTTTTATTAGGGGTGCGGACTTTCATGTTGTGAACGGCTGACCGAATGAATTACAATCGGCGCCTTGTGAACGCGCCCCGTCTTGCCTGTCTAACGATCTTACTGACACTGCTTTTCGCAGGCGGCGCCTACGCCGACGGGACCTATCAGCGCACTGAGGACCGCAAAAAAGCGCTCGTTTGGAACAACGATCCCAAACCCGGAGACGCTGCGACCTGGTCGGGCAATCGCGACGGGGATGGCTACGCGACAGGACCCGGCACACTCCAGTGGTTCCGGGTTGAGCGAGGTTTCTTGACCGGGTCGAACATAGCAGGCCCAAAGCGAATTCCGATCAGCAGTTATTCGGGGACGATGCTGCATGGGAAATTCAACGGCGGTGTCATGACCGTTGACCACGGAAAAACGTATCATACGACGTTTGCAGATGGTCACAAAAACGGGCGATGGGTTGCCGGGCCATTAATTACGAAAGCCGAGGGTGTGGAAGCTGCGCCAGTAGTGAAGAAAGCCGAGCGGGCCGAACCCGAAGCATCGACAGAGGTTGCGAGCGAAGCACGCAGCACGGAAAAAGTTTTAGAGGAAAAGACACCAGCTCGTGTTGCGGAAGAAACAACGGCGGACGTTCCAGCAGAAGGGCCCGCTGACACCGTAAAAGAAAACGCCGAACGCCCAATTACAGAAAAAGCGGCAAAGGAATCCTCGTCAGAGACAAAGCAGAAAGTTTCTCAACCGTTAATTGCCCAAGCTTCGACAGAAGAGTCGGAAGAATCGGTTACGCCGCGAGCACCCGCGACCAGGAACGCCGCGCTTCAGCCCGGAGCCGTCCACGCGATCGAGCGGCCGACTCGCACCGTTACCAGAAAACCCGAGGCTGAGCCGGCGGTGCGTCCTGAGCGCGCGAAATCTGAAAACACCGAAAAGCCATCGAAGACTGCGAAACCCGCTTCCTCTCAACCACCGAAAGTAGACACACAGCTAAGTGAAGATATTCCGGCCGAAGGCCCGGCCACGACTGGATCCGAGAAGTCCGAGCCGGACGGGCGTTTAGCTCAAAGCTCAAAATCCGCAAAGGCCGAGCCTCCAGCCGCAAAGGAAACTCCAGTGGACAATTCGATCCGCACTTTGACCGGACCGCCTTCGTCGCTACACGCCAACCCGCCGCCGGAAACAAACCCACCAACTCAAATTCCGACGCCTTCAACCGCAGCCGTTTCGCCGCCCGCGACGACCGGCCCGAAGCTGACGGCGGTGCAGGCGATGGACATCGCTGACATTGAAGCGCGTGAAAAAGGCTACGATTTGGGTGACTATCAATTGCCGAAGGCCGAATACAATGCGGCCAACGACACCTGGTCGGTCGGTTATGCCATGCGCGATGGCAACAAAGACACAAAGAAACTGAGCGTCACGATCCAGGACAAAACCGGCAAAGCGGAAGTGAAAAAATAACTCCGAACCGGAGTTGCGGTCGAGCAAGAATCGGGTGGGCTGCATCTCGCCGCGATGTAAGCTGATTCCACACGCCATGAGTCAGTCAAAGGAACGAGATTATGTTCTGGGCACCCACGACGAAGAACTAGAGCGATTGGGGGTGCAGCATCGCGCCTGGCGTCCGGTAGTTTTGGATTGCTGGAAAAAGGCGGGCGTAATCGATGGCAGCCGTGTCCTCGATGTCGGCGCCGGCCCCGGCTACGCGACTGTCGATCTTGCGGAAATTGTTGGACCGAATGGACGAGTCGTCGCAGTCGAGCGCTCGAGTAATTTTGTCAACGCAATCAAGAGCGCAGTCCGAACGCACTCGCTGTCGAATGTCGACGCCGACGAACTCGACTTGATGAAGGACGAGTTGCCTGCCGGTCCTTTTGATTTCGCCTGGTGTCGATGGGTGCTCTGTTTCGTCTCGAATCCGGAGTTGCTGATCAAAAAAATTGCGAACACGCTACGCAACGGCGGCCGCGCGATTTTTCACGAGTACGGTCACTACACGACGTGGCGTTTTATCCCGCAACGCAAAAGCATCGAAGAATTCAGATCTCATGTGATCGCGACGTGGCGTGAATCCGGGGGCGAGCCGGACACCGGACGGCAATTGCCGTCATGGTTAACGAACAACGGATTTGCGGTGCGTACGGTCGTGCCGCGAATTTTTTGTCTTCGACCAAACGATTACATGTGGCAATGGCCGGCGCAGTTCATTCATGTCCACCTCTTGCGATTGCAAGAGCTCGGTCGAATCGACGCCGCGTTCGCCGACCAAGTCCGCGCGGACCTGGCCGCGGCCGAGAAGGAAAAGGATTCGTTCATGCTGACCCCGCTCGTGCTTGAGGTCGTAGCGGAAAAATTGTAATCCTCCACAACGCTCAAAGTTTTTCTGTTGCCACCAAGGACGCCGGCGCGACAGGATTCGAAAACCTCGTATGAAAGATCTGACGCAAGGATCGGTTACCAAACATTTGCTCCATATGTCGGCTTTCATGGCCGTGAGCATGATGGTGCAAACCCTTTATTTGCTGGCCGATCTCTTTTGGGTGGGACGCCTCGGCAAAGAAGCGATCGCAGCCGTCGGCGTCGCCGGTAATCTGACCATGATCGTGCTGGCACTGACCCAAATGCTCGGCGTCGGAACAACTGCGTTGATCTCGCAAGCCGCGGGTCGCAAAGATCAGCCGCACGCGGAGCTCGCGTTCAATCAATCGTGCACGATGTCGATCTGGATCGCGATCGCGTTGGGCGCGGTCGGCTTTCTTTGGATGGATGCTTACGCCAACTCACTGAGCGCGGACGCGACTACCGCGGCTTTAGCCAAGGCTTACCTACACTGGTTTCTTCCGGCGTTACTGCTGCAGTTCCCGCTTGTCTCAATGGGCTCGGCCTTACGCGCAACCGGAATTGTTCAAGCGCCGGTGATTTTCCAAGTGATCAGCGTCGTTCTGAACATGGTACTCGCTCCGTTCCTCATTTTCGGATGGATCGGATTTCCAAAACTCGGCGTAACCGGCGCGGCACTCGCGACCTTTATTTCGGTTCTCGTCGCCGATCTGCTCATCATTTGGTACTTCGAGAAGAAATATCATTATCTCCGTTTCCGATTTCCGCTGTTCCGACCGCAGATCAAAATCTGGAGCGCGATGCTGCGGATCGGCGTGCCGGCCGGCGCTGAGTTTGTTCTGCTATTCGTTTATATCATGATCGTCTACGTGATCATCCGCAATTTCGGTCCGGCGGCGCAGGCAGGATTCGGTGTGGGCGCGCGCGTGATGCAGGCGCTCTTTTTGCCGGTGGTCGCGCTCAGTTTCGCGGTCTCGCCCGTGGTCGGGCAAAACTTTGGCGGCCGTCAGGCCGATCGCGTCCGGCAGTCGGTTAAATCGGGACTCGGGATTGCCGCTTCAATGATGCTCGTCCTCGCTTTGATCACATGGCTTGCGCCGGAAATGATGATCCGTTTTTTTTCAAAGGACGCCGCGGTGATCCAGTTCGGCAGCGACTATCTCCGCATCGTTGCTTTCAATTTCGTCGCCGCCGGCATTGTCTTTACCAGCTCGAGCATGTTTCAAGGACTGGGTAACACTGTGCCACCATTGCTAAGCTCGGCCTCGCGCCTGGTTCTTTTTGCCCTGCCGGCGTTGCTTCTCTCGCGCAGGGCGGGGTTCGACATCAAACTTGTTTGGTTTCTCTCGGTCGGGTCGCAACTGCTCCAGGCCTGCATGAATCTGTTGCTGCTGCGGCGCGAACTGAACAGGAAATTAAAATTCGAAGACGGCGCAGGCTTCATTCCTGCCAGCGCGACTGCATCATAACCAAATTCAGTTCTTGCATTCGGCTGGTTGCGTAACCAGCTTTCTGGCCTTCGTTTTTCAATCCTGAATCTATGCGCTCTCGAATTTTGCTTTTAGTGGCGGTTTACTGTTCGTTGTCGATCTTGTCGATGTCGGCCCAGTCGTTGCCAAACACGACCCGGCTCCTGCGTTTTCCAACGACGAACGACCGTGAAATTGTTTTCTGCTACGCCGGCGAGCTTTACACCGTGGGCAAAGACGGCGGCATCGCGCGACGCCTGACGAGCGGTCCCGGGTACACTTCCTTTCCGCGCTTTTCTCCTGACGGGAAACAGGTCGCCTTTACTTCGGAATACGATGGCAACCGCGAAGTTTACGTTATGCCGGCCGATGGCGGGACGCCGAAACGGCTCACGATCTCGGCCACGCTTGGTCGCGATGACGTTTCCGATAGAATGGGACCGAATAATATCGTGATGGCGTGGCAAAACACGAAGCCGCTGATTGTGTTTCGCTCGCGGATGAAATCGTTCAACGATTTCATCGGTTCGCTTTTCACCGTTGGCATGGACGCCGAACTGCCGCAGCAAGTGCCGGTGCCGCGCGGTGGATTCACTTCCTTCTCGCCGGACGACTCGAAAATGGCGTTCAACCGCGTGTTCCGCGAGTTCCGGACCTGGAAACATTATCGCGGCGGCATGGCCGACGATATTTGGATCTACGATTTCAAAACCGGCGCGACTGAAAACCTGACCAATAATCCGGCGCAGGACATCTGTCCGATGTGGGGACCCGACAACAAAATCTATTTCATTTCAGATCGCGACGGCCGGATGAATCTATTCTCTGTCGATCTCACTTCGAAAGAAACGAAACAGCTGACCAGCTTCAAAGACTTCGACATCAAATTTCCGTCGATCGGGAAGGGATCGATCGTTTTCGAACAAGCCGGTTATATCTGGCGATACGATTTGAAGAGCGGCCAGGCCACGCCGCTGCCGATTGATGTAAAAGAAGATCTTGCTGTCGGCCGATCGGCATTGGTTGATGCAGCAAAACACATCGAATCGGTGAATCTGGCACCGGATGGCGAACGATCGATCGTCGTGGCGCGCGGCGATCTTTTCTCGGTCCCGGCAAAATATGGAACGCCGCGAAACTTGACCAAAACGTCAAACGCGCACGAACGCGATGCCGTTTGGTCGCCGGACGGAAAATGGATCGCCTACAACTCAGACGCGACCGGCGAGAACGAGCTGTATGTACGCGCGCAAGACGGCAAAGGCGATCCAGTGCAAATGACGAGCGGCGCCGACACTTATTATTACAAAGCCGTTTGGTCGCCCGACAGCAAGAAACTGGCTTGGAGCGATCGCCTGCAACGGCTGCGATATGTTGATGTTGCCACCAAAACCATAACGCAAGTCGATCAGGACAAATACGGCGAGATCGAAGCCTTCAACTGGTCGCCCGACAGTCAGTGGATCGCGTGGGGAAGGCCGGAAGAAAACGGATTGCCGCGGGTTTATCTCTATTCGCTCGCGAGCAAACAACAGACGGCGGTGACCGACAATTGGTACGGCTCCGGCGAACCGGTCTTTAGCGACGATGGAAAATATTTGCTGCTCAGTTCCGCCCGCGATTTCAAGCCGAGCTTTGGCGAGCAGGAATTTGCGAACGTTTACCTCGACATGCAGCGCGTTTATCTCGTGACGCTGGCCAAGGAAACAGAAAATCCACTCGGTCCGAAGAGTGACGAAGTCGGCAAGGCCGAACAAAAACGCGAGAAAGAGAAAGCCAAGGAAGCGGAAGAGAAAAAGCCGGAGGAAAAAGCAGGCGCCGAGAAGAAGCCGGAAGAAAAGAAACCGGAAGCCGCCAAGCCGAAGAAGCCGGTAGTAGTTAAAGTCGACACCGACGGAATTCAGAATCGGATCGTCGGTCTCGAGATTTCCCCTGGAAATTATCGCGACATCCGAATGATTGAGGACCGGATTTTCTATCTTCGCCGCACATCGGCAGATGACGTTGGCTCAGATGAAGACGATGACAGCAACGCGCCAGACCGAAAATCTCACCTCTGTTCTTACAGTTTGGAAGACCGCAAGGAAACGGTCCTCGGTGACGTGAACGCCTATCAGATCACGTTCGATGGAAAGAAGATGCTGGTGAAGATCAAAAAGGATTTTGCCATTATCGATCTGCCAAAAGACAAGATCGAGACCAAGGACCACGAGTTCAAGATCGAGGGCCTCGACATGCAGCTCGATCGCCACGCGGAGTGGAACCAGATCTATTTCGAGTGCTGGCGGCAAATGCGCGACTTTTTCTTCGCGCCGTCGATGAACGGCGTCGACTGGAAAGCGATGCGCGACAAGTACGCCGCGCTCGTTCCATTCGTAAATCATCGAAACGATCTCACCTATTTGCTGGGCGAACTGATCGCGGAGTTAAACAGCGGCCACGCGTATGTGTCAGGCGGCGAGCGACCCGACACTCCGCGGATCAAGCTCGGCTTGCTCGGCGCCGAATTGTCCCGCGACCCAGGGAGCCGCGCGTATCGGATCGATCACATTTTGCCGGGCGAGAATTGGGACAAGCACACCCGCTCACCGCTCACCGCCATCGGCGTTGATGTGAAACCCGGCGATTACATTCTGGCGATCAACGGCACGCCCGTTTCATCGCTTCCTAATCTTTACGAGGCTTTGATCGGCACGGCGAACAAACAAGTGATCCTGCGAGTGAATTCGAAGCCCTCGGATGCCGGCGGACGAGACGTCACGGTGGTGCCCACCGATAACGAGGCCCCGCTCTATTATTTAGATTGGGTGCAAAAGAACATCGACTATGTCACCAAGAAGACGAACGGCGAGGTCGGTTATCTGCACATTCCGGACATGGGCCAACCTGGCTTGAACGAATTCACCAAGCTTTACTTCCCACAGATTCGCAAAAGAGGGCTGATTGTCGATGTTCGTGGAAACGGCGGCGGCTTTGTTTCCCCGTTGGTGATCGAGCGACTGCGTCGCGCTTTCGAAATGATCGGCATTGCCCGCAACGGGATGCCGCAGCCTGACCCCGCCGACGCTTTCACTGGGCCGATGGTCACTTTGATGAATGAATTCTCCGCGTCTGATGGCGACATCTTTCCATTTCGCTTCAAAGCGCTCAGCCTCGGCAAGCTAATTGGGAAACGCTCCTGGGGCGGAGTCGTCGGCATTCGCAATTCACTTCCGCTGGTCGACGGCGGCCAGTTCTTTAAACCGGAATTCGCGATTTATTCCAAAGACGGCAAGGAATGGATCATTGAAGGTCACGGCGTTGATCCTGACATTGTAGTGGACAACGATCCGGGAAAGGAATTCAAAGGCGAAGATCAGCAACTCGACCGCGCGATCCAGGAGATTCAGCAAGAGATAAAGACCAAGGGCTATCAGCTGCCGTCGCCGCCGCCGTATCCGAACCGAAACCCGGCGAAATGACTGGAATGTTCATTTGAACTTGCGTCGGCGATGCCGTGCGCTGATGCTGAGTTCATGCTGACTGAGCGACAGAAAAAAGTCCTCGATTTTATCCAACGCGAGCAGCGTGAACGCGGACTGACCCCGAGCACACGCGAAATCCAGAGTCATTTCCATTTCGCCAGCCAAACCTCGGTGATGCAATACATCGCTGCGCTTGAGCAAAAGGGATTTCTGCAACGCCATGCCGGTAAAGCCCGCGCATTGATCACGCCCGTGCAAAAAGTCCGGATCCACGACGTCCCTATCTACGGCCAAATTCCGGCGGGAATGTCGACAATGACCGAGCAGGACATCGAGGGACATGTCTCGCTCGATACGCGTTCGGCCAACGTTTCCAAAAACCATGGCACGTTTGCGCTGCGGGTCCGGGGCGATTCGATGATCGACGCGCACATCGTCGATGGCGACATCGTAATCCTCGAACAAAGCAAAGAGGTCCATAACGGCGACATTGTGGCGGCGTTGATCGACGGTGAAACAACTTTGAAACGATACGTGATCGGCCGTGGCCGCCCCTATCTGAAAGCGGAGAATTCGCGCTATCCGAACTTGATTCCCGCCCGCGAACTAAAAATCCAAGGCGTGATGGTCTCGCTCGTGCGCAAACACGACCGGCGGAAAAAGCAGTAGCGGGCCGTCAGGTCCGCTCTTCCTCTTAATCTTAATCAAAAGACCTAAATTAAGAGTGAGGGGAAGAGGAAGGTCGCTTGAGAATGTTCACTTGAACATATTTCTTTTGATGTCATACTTCCGTCGTGGCAGCGGGGAAAATTGTCGATCTTCGGAGGTTGCTGGCGGAGCGTTTTTCGCACCCCTTTCCTCCAGGCGCAGCTGTTTTACAGACTGGTTTGTCTTTTTTGGATCAAATCGCCCGCGGCGGCCTGCCGAAAAGCGCGATTACGGAATTAATCACACCGAAACCCAGCGCCGGAAGCGCTTCGCTCATTCATAGCCTTTTGCGGTCGGCGCAACGAGATCAGCATTTCGTCGCCTTGATTGACGGCTCTGATTCGTTCGACCCTGGCTCATCGGACAATTCCGCCTTGCGCCATTTGCTTTGGGTCCGTTGCCGGAAAGCGTTCGACGCCGTCAAAGCGACCGATCTCCTTCTGCGCGATGGCAATTTTCCGTTGGTGATTGTCGATCTTGTTCTGAACTCGATTGAGGAGTTGCGGAAAATTCCGCCGACCAGCTGGTATCGTTTGCAACGGCTCGTTGAAGCTGCGCCAACCGCCTGTCTAATCATCAATCGACAAAGCATGGTCAGCAGCGCCCAATTGAAAATCGTCCTCCAGAATTCGTGGACGCTTAAAGCTCTGGAAAAAGAGAACGCGATTTCGAATTTGAGATTTCGTATTCAACGCTCGCATCTCAATCGACTCGAAAACGTCGCCGCCAATTAATGTTCGCGACAATCTATTTGCCCAATTTTTATTTGCAGGCTGCGATCCGGCATCATCCCAAATTGCGCGCGCAACCTGTGGCATTAATCGACGCTTCGAAATCAAAAGTGTCGGTCATTCAACTGAATGAGCTCGCCGAAAAAGCAGGTGTGGGAAAAGGCATGACTCCAAGCCAGGCTCTGGCGCGCTGTTTGCAGGTCGTCATCAGAACGCGCGAGCGCGCGCAGGAAAATGTGATCGACGACATTTTATTGCAGCACGCATTTATGCTTTCACCCTTTGTCGAAGCGACCGCACCCGGCGTTTGCGCTGTCCAATTCACGGATCATCGCGATCTCACCACGAAACTCTCACGGGTTGTTGCGAAATTCGCGAAATGCGAAATTCAGGCTCAAGCCGGAATCGCATCGTTGCCCGACACAAGTCTTCTGGCCGCGCATCTGGCGCGACCGGTTTTGCAAATCGACGAGCCAAAAGAATTTCTGGCGCCGTTGCCAATTGAAACGCTCGCGCTCGTCTAAGATCGACATCAACTGTGGAGGCAGCCGTCTCGGCCGCCACCTTATTCTGCAGGCGAGGACGCCTGCTACCACAGATCAAGTCGCCGGCGACTTGCGTTCCATAAAAAGTCCATAAACGAAGCCGCCGAGCGCGCCGCCGATTAATGGTCCGATCCAGTAAACGTAATGATCGTGCCAAAACCAAGACGCGAGAGCTGGTCCGAACACACGGGCGGGATTCATTGCCGCGCCGGTCAATGGGCCACCGAACAAAATGTCGAGCGTGATCGTTGCGCCGATCGCAAATCCAGCAAAGCCAGCGCTACGGCCGCGTTGATCCACCGCCGTTCCATAAACAACGAAGACAAGAAAAAATGTAAGAATGGCTTCGACCAAAATTCCCTGCATCGCGGTCAGATTAATCGCGAGCTGAGGCGTTCCCATCACAACCACGTCACGCCCAAATAGTCCGAGACAAATGAGGGCGGCGGTGAAGCCGCCAAGAAGTTGCGCACTCCAATAACGAATTGCCGTTGCAAGCGTCATCTGACCGCCGCACAGCAGACCGAACGTGACCGCCGGATTGAGGTTCCCGCCCGAGATGTGCAACGTGGCGGAAACAAAAGCCGCGATGGTCAGACCGTGCGCCAGCGCAACGCCAAGCACGTCGTGTCCGGCCGTTTTAATCGCTCCGATTCCGACAAAGATGAGAGCAAATGTTCCGACAAATTCCGCTAGCCATGGACGAAGCTTTTCCATCGGGCAATGAGATCAAATGGAATCGGAAGTGGCAAGTGATGAGTGACAGGTGACGAGCGTATGCAGTCAACGTCAGTGATTTGTCACTGGCCACTCGTCCCTCATCACTATTTTACCCGCCCGCGTAATTGGGATATTTCTCGCGCAGTTGTCGCGCGATCTTGTCGGCTTCCGCGGCGTTTCCGGCGCGCTGATATGCGGTCGCGGCTTTTTGTAAAGCGCGCGGCGTGATCGCCGGATCATCATAGAGCAAAGCGACGCCCATGAATGCCTTGCTCGCTTCGTCAAAATGGCCGCGTTCGAATTGAACATCGCCCGCGAGCAGACGCGCTTGCGCATTCACTTGTCCTTCCGGTTGAAGGACCATGATTTGTTCGGCGATCTTCTGTGCATCGTCTGGTTTATGAGCTGCAATCTTCACTTCGCCAAGCTTTAGCAGCACCTTGGCTTTTCCCGCAGGATCGGTCGCGACCTGCAAATATTTGCCGAGCGCGTTTTCCGATTCATCAAACTTTTGCTGTTTGGCAGCGGCATCTCCGAGATAAAACCAAAAATCCGGTTTGACCGGGGGATTGTCGATCTTGCCGAGCACGCCAAGATATTTCTCAGCGGCGCCGTAATTTTTGTCGTTGTAATATACAATCCCCAGCCACTCCAGAATTTCGGCAGGGATCGTGCCAGGAGCATTGGCCGCGAGAAAGCCGTCTATTTCTCGAGTAACGGCTGCGCGATCATGCAGACCGAAATACGACGAAATGATGCGGATGGTCGCCAGAACGTAGTAGCGATCTTTATCGAGCTGACGCGCCATGTTGAGGGAAGCGAGCGCGGTCTTGTAATCCTTCATTTCAAACGCGGATTTGCCGATGTAGTAATGCGCCATGGATGCGGCCGGGCTTTTCGGAAATTCCTTTAATAACTGACGAAACGTGTCGCTCATTCCCTTTGGGTTTTGCTGCTGACCAAGAATGAGCGCTTTGCGTTGCAATGCTTCCTCACGGTCGCGTGCTCCGGGATATTTGGTCAGGATTGCGTTCCAATCGGATAGAGCGGCGTCGTAGTTTTTGTCGCTCTCATACGTTTCGGCCCGCCGGGCAAAGGCTCCGGGCACTAGCGGACTGTCAGGAAAAGCTTGGACGAAAAATCCAAACGCCTCGACGATCCCCGCGACGTCCTTCATTTGCAGATAACAGGAGCCGAGCTGATACGCGGCCTCGGCGCGGAGTTTGGGCGAAAGCTGCGAAGCGCGCAGTTCAGAAAAAATTGGCGCGGCGCGCGGGTAATTTTGCTGCTTATAAAGGGCCTCTGCCTTAAAAAATTTCACCTGATCGGCGCGTTCGGCGGGCGGATTCGTCGCCAAATATTGATCCACTTCCGGCGGCAACGTCGATGGATCGGAATTGTAAATATTGAGCAGACGATCGAACGCGGCGTCCTTCGCTTCCTCGCGGTTCGGATATTTCTGAATAATCTCCGCGTAGAGCGCTTCGGCTTCTTTAGCGTGGCCGAGCTGGCGCTGGCTGTTGGCCGCGAGCAACATCACTTCGGCGCGCATTTCTTCCGGAAGTTGCGCTGGCACTTTTTTGTAATCACTCAATAACTGCGCATACTGGCCCGTCTGGAATTCCACTTTGAAAACGCCGACCTGCGCGAGAGCGCGCCATTTCCCTGCTTCCGGCAAGGAGCGCCCTTTTTGCAGCAACGCCATCGCTTTATCAGACATCCCTTTGTCGATCTTGCCCTTGTCTGACTGAATGAGATCGAGCGCGATCAATCCGGCGCGCACAGTGGCTTCGGCTTTCAACGGCGGCTTCTGCGTTTCATTCGAAAGGGCTTCATATTGGCGCAACGCGTCAGCTTTGCGGCCGCGCGCGTTGGCAATGCGGCCGGCAGTTTCGCGCGCGTCCTCGCGATACGGATTCGGATTTTTCGCTTCCGCGACCTGTTGATAAATGTCGCAAGCTTCATCCTTATGATCGAGCGCTTCGAAACAGCGCGCTTCGAAGTAATGCGCAGAGAGGGCGACTGCCGCGTCTTTTGATTTCGTGGCGGACCGGTGAAAGAGCGGAAGCGCCGTGGCATAATCTTTTTGGGTAAACGCCATCTCGGCTAAAGCGTAGGCGGCAGGTCCGGCGAACTCACTTTCGCCGTAATCGTTCAGCACTTTTTGAAAGTTTGTCCGTGCCGTGGACGATTTGTTGAGATTGCGATAACACTCGCCTAACGAGAAATAGGCGTTCGGGCGGCCGGACGCCCCCGGATAATCGTCCAAGTACTTTTGATACTCCGGAATGGCGAGGTCGTAGAGTTTTCGGGTGAAGAGCGCATTGGCGTACTCGAGTTGGCGCTTTTCGGGCTGTTCCGTTTCCGCCACCGGCGGCGGCTCCGGTGTTTCTTCGACCGGCAACGCGCGCGTCACCGGTGGCGGCGGCCGCGGCAGACCGGGAGGTGGCTGAGCCAGAGTCAGATCGAGAAACCAAAACAGCATCGCCAGTCCGAGAAGACCGGCCGCGCTGCGCGCATTTTTCATTTTGCGGTTGCGAAGGCGACGTTCGTTATTCCCGCTTCGGTGCAAATGTTCAGGACACCGATGATGTTTTTATAAGCGCCCGCTTCATCGCCCCGAATGATCACTGCCTGTTCGGTATTAAGTTGGACAAGGCTCTTGAGCAGGTCGGTCAGCTCAGCGCCGGTGAGCGTTCGCCGATTTACCACAACGTTGCCGTCTGCTCTCACGTTGACGACCACGTCGCCGATCGGTGCACTCTTTTCTTTCGCGGACGATGCTTTCGGTACCTTCACGTCGAGCTCATTTTCGTTTCGCGCCGCGTTCCAAGTCAGAAGAAAGAAAATCAGGAGGAGCAACAGCACGTCCACCAGGGGCGCGAGTTGAATGCCGGGATGATGCAGCGGCGCGTGCCTACGCAGATTCATGAAAGAGAGATGTCGATCTTGCGAGGAAAGGTTCGGTTACAGTTCGTCCTCAATCATGACCGGGGTGCGCTCGGTCCGTTTGTCGTACCCGAGTGAGAGCAAAGCGAGCGCGTGAGTAGAAGCGGATTCCAACTCAGAGATAAGTTTTTGCGCTTTGCCGCGAAAGAATGCGTAAGCCATCATCGCCGGAATTCCTATCGCGAGCCCGGCGCAGGTATTGACCAACGCTTCGCTGATTCCTTTTGACAATAAAACGTAACGGGCTGTTCCCAGGTCCGCGCCAAGCGCGCCGAACGAACGAATGATCCCAAGAACGGTGCCGAGCAATCCAAGTAGTGGCGCGATCATTCCGATGTCGGCCAGATAAGTTACGCGGTTGTTCAAGCTTGCGGCTACACGCGTTCCCTCCGTCTCCGCGATCTCACGCACTTGCTGGAGGTCGGCGTTCGGGTTTTTAGTGACGAAATCGAGCATTTTTTGCACGACGCGGGCAATCGCTTCGCCGTGGCGGTTCGAAACCGCAAGCAACCCAAGATAATCGCGTTTTCGTAACAGTGCGTCCGCCGTGGCCATGTAACCGCTCGACACAACCGCGCCACGGCGAATCGTCATTAAGTAAACAATCACCAGCATGACAAAGAAGACTGAGAGCGCAAAAAGCACGAGCATCACCGGCCCGGCGCCGATGAGCGTTTCCAGGATCGTCTTGGAATGAATGTCCGGAACCAATGCTGGGGTTGCCGCAGCCGCTGCTGCCGCCCCCGCTGGCGGCGTAGCGCTCGTCGTCACCGTTTGTGCAAACAATGGAGTTCCAATCGCAGCAGCGATCAGCGGGAGCAAAAATTTCATGCCAAAAGTGTTGTAATCATAGACGCCGCCGCGCGGGATGCAAATAGCCTGGTGTCGGGTTAAACCACTTTCCGACCCGCGAGTTGCTCAGGCAAATCGGTCTCCCTCGACCCAGCGGCGAATACGGAAAATGTGTGCCGGCTGAATCTCCGGGTCGAGCTCTACATAATTACGGCGGCCGTGCCAAATGTAACGCGCTTCGCTCAAAAGATCGTGCACCTGGTAGGCATCGCCCTCCATCGAACCAAACTGATCGATGGCAACATCGATAAACGAATGTTGTTTGCGATGCGGGTCGAGATTGACCACAACCAAAATGATGTTGTCGCGCGCCGCGGTCATTTTTCCGTAACAAATAATCGCGTCATTGTCGGCCTCATAGAAGCGCAGGTTTTCGTAAAAATGGAGCGCGCGATTTGTCCGCCGGATTTCGTTCAAGCGCGTCATCCAATCTTTGATATTCCCGGGCGCATCCCAGTCCCGCTCCTTTAATTGGTATTTTTCCGAGTCGAGATATTCCTCGCGCCCCGGGAGCGCTTCGTTCTCGCAAAGCTCGTATCCGCTGTAGATCCCGTAGAGCGGCGAGAGCGTAGCGGCCAGGACCGCGCGAATGATGAACGCCGGGCGTCCGCCATCTTGTAAATAAGGCGGCAGAATATCGGGAGTGTTCGGCCACAAGTTGCCTCGAAAATATTCGTGCATTTCTGTTTGCGTCAGCTCGGTCAAATATTCCGTCAGCTCCTGCTTCGTATTCCGCCAGGTGAAGTAGGTGTAACTTTGGCTGAACCCGGCTTTGGCCAGCTCCTTCATCATCTTCGGCCGGGTGAACGCTTCGGCGAGAAAGATGGTGTCCGGATATTTTTCGCGAACGCGCGCAATTAAGTATTCCCAAAACGCGACTGGTTTGGTGTGCGGATTATCGACCCGGAATGTGCGCACCCCGTGGTCGGCCCAGAAAAGCACGATGCTCACCATTTCCGCCCAAAGTTCGGCCCATTTTTCACAACGAAAATTCAATGGGAAAATGTCCTCGTATTTTTTTGGCGGGTTCTCGGCGAATTTGATCGAGCCGTCCGGCCGCTGATAAAACCAATCCGGATGTTCGCGGACATAGGGATGATCCGGCGAACAATTGATCGCGAAATCGAGCGCGATCTCCATTCCGCGTTTTCGCACTTCGCCTTGGAGCCAATCGAAATCCTCCAGCGAACCCAGCGCCGGCTCCACTGCCTTGTGACCGCCGGCCTCGCTTCCGATTGCCCACGGCACGCCCGGATCGCCCGGTTGAGCAATAACGGAATTGTTTCGCCCTTTGCGATTTGTGTGGCCGATCGGATGAATCGGCGGGAAATAAATTACGTTGAAACCCATTGCTCGCGCGTCATCCACTCGCGGCAAGCAATCCCGAAATGTCGATCCACGATCGCCATGGCCCTCCGCCGAGCGCGGAAAAAATTCGTACCATGCCGCAATTTGCGCTTCCTTGCGCTCGACAATCACCCGCGGTGGTGGCGCGTATTGCGTCGCCCACGAACGATCCGGATAAGTCGCCATCAGCACTTCGAGCTCGCCCGAATGGACGATGTTATTGATCTGCGCGTCGTCCGCAGTGCGAATACACTCCGACAATTCACAGAGCCGCGTTGAGTCTTCGACGACGTGGGCGCGTTTTCCCGCCGCTTCGATCAGGACCGCGCCTTCCAGCGCTTCAGCAGTTAAATCCGGAATCCCAGCTTCGAATTTTTTTGTGAACTCATCCCGCCAACTCCGAAAAATGTCCGTCCATGCTTCGACCGTATATTCATAAACGCCGATTTCATTCAGCGGACAAATCCCGCGCCAGCGATCGTTGTCGACAAGCGACATCGCCGTCTCGTGCCAGCGCGCTTCACCAACACGCCGCCACTTCAAAGCTGCCGCCACGACATCGTGACCGTCTTTAAAAACATCGGCTTCGACGGCAAGATCGTCTTCAACGATCCGCTTGACCGGGTAACGTCCGCCGTCAACCAACGGTCGAAGATTCTCGATAACCGCGCTGGGAAAGGCCCGAGCCATGGGCCTTCAATCAACAGAAATTAATCGGATGCGAAAGAACAAATCGCGTCGCGCAAGATCGACAATGGATCAGGCGGCGAAATAAAATGCGCACTCGTAGAGCCCGCTGGTGCGCGTTTCCTCACGCCGGACGCTCGTTCCGAGAACAGCCTCAAACAGGTCCTGCTCGAGCCGGCCAATGATCGGATATTTCTCGATCAAATTAAAAATCGGCGAATGACATTCCAAAATCTGTGGACCCTCTTTCTCCGAAGGAAGGAACTGTGACATGTAACCTTCGCTATCGCGCACCTTGGCCAGCCATTTCGCGCGCTCGACCACGTTCTCGCCTTTTACCTTTGCTTTTAATGCGGCACTGCGCTTCTCAAAAACATTGTAAAGAAGCTTTTCGGGCGCGTTCGCTCCGTAAATGTCGCGAATTGATTTGAGCAGCTCGAGGGTAAACTCGTTGCTGTCGATTGGGAAAAGATCGTGGCTCCGTCGGGTCAGCCGATAAACCATTTCCGGCCTTCCCATTTTTTGCGGGCGTCGCCAGGTATCGAGATAGCCATCCCGCTGAAGGGTGAGGCAATGCTGCTTGATCCCCATGTAACTCATTCCCATTTTTTCGACCAACTCGTTCACGGACATCCCCTTGGTCCGCTTGAGAGAGTTGAGTATTTCAAGCCGCTGAGTGCGGCCGATCTCGGCGAGCAAACGCTGATTCATGGGTGATATCACAGATTTCCGCGACTTTACACGCCTCGATCTTCAAAAGGCAACACCTAAAATCGTGCAAATTGCAGGGGCAAAACAAATTACATTGCCCGCTAGCGGACGAATGGAAGATCGACAATCTCCGCGGGAACAGCAGGATGTCCCGCCGATGTCGCTTCGAGTTTGGATCCCACCGAATTAAACCCGCGCTTTACGTAAGCGAGCGCAATTTCTCGCGGATCACTTCGGGTTGCACTTGTGATCCAGCCGATTTCTTTTCCTTCGGGCCCGATCAACCGCATGCCCGAAACCAGTGGAATATTCTTCGGCGAGACCAATCCACACAGTTGCTTATTTCGCTGTCCCGACATTTTCATTCGCGAAATCGTTTCCTGACCGATATAGCAGCCTTTTTCGTAATCGATGCAACGCTGTTCGAGGTTGGCTTCGATCGGAATGATGTCACCGGTCAATTCGCGTCCCCACCGCGGCGTTCCTTGTTCGATTCGGAAACCTTCCGCGCAATTTTCATCACAAGACTCAAACTCTTTCGAAAGTTCGGCCGCGAGCTGGTCATGATCAGCTGCTTCGCTCCAAATATCGTGACCCTGTGGGCCGAAGCGATTTATCGAGATGACGCGTGTGCCAGACGAAAATGTCGAACGTGGTGCGCCGATCACGTGAAAGATCGACCATCGCGCGGTCGCGTCTTCGATCTGCACGTCATCGGCAATGATATAGCGCTCGAGTCGTGCTTGAAGGGCTGATTGAAGCGCCGGATCGGCATCGAGCAGGAAGGACTCCGCGTGCACGTGCGCAAAGAGATGAGCGTCCAACTTGCCTTTCGCGTTTAAGACACACGCTTCGACGGCGGTTGTCTCCGTCGCCTTACGAATATCGTTTGTCAGTTGCCCGTTAAGGAAACGCAAACGATCCGATCCGCTGACGCGTAGTTTGACCCGCGCGGAAAGATCGAAAAATGCGCGATCGAGCGAGCGAAGTTGCGCCGTCATCCCTTGGCGCAGTTAATTTAGGATTCGTCCGGGCGCGCACTTTCTCCCCGGAGCAATTTCGCGAGCAAATCCATCGGCGACTTGGTCTCGGCCGATTGTTCAGCCTCCGGCTCGGCCACTGCCTCGTTGGAAACAACAGCCTGTGCGGGCGTCCCCGGTGGATTTGGTTCGACCGCAGCCGGTATTGATTCGGAGGTCGCTTCCGCCGGGACGGATTGTTCGGTTGCCGGCTGAGGCTGCAGGACCGGCTCTGGTGGCGGGGTAAGATCGACCTCCGGCTGTACCGCAGCCGCTACTTCACCCATGCTCGAAATCGTCGCTGCCGGTTCAATCGGCGGCGGTTTCTCGAAAAGTTCCAAGTCCTGTTCGACCGCCGGCAACTGCATTTCCGGAAAATACTTGCGAGCGATCACCGAAAAATCTTCTTCGGCGTATCCGCGTTGCTCCTGCTCGAGGAGCCGATCGCGCGCGGCAGTAGTAACCGCGAGTTCAAGATGATGGGACAAGCCAAGACGGCCGGCGATCAACATGTCTTTGAGCATATGTTTGAGTGCGAAGTGCGGCTCGAAATTGCCTTCGATCATCTTTGGCAATTTCATCGACAAGGTTTTGGAATAACTGGCATTGTTTTGGAGCGCGGCCACGAATTTTTCGGAAGAAACCCCGGCGTGATTAATCAGAGCCAGCGCTTCTGCTAAAGCCTGGACACTCGCGCCGGTAACAATGTTGGTGGCCAGCTTGACCACAGTGGCCTGGCCGATCTCGCCGATCTCGATAATTTCTTTGGAGCTCGCCTCCAGAATCGGGCGCGCCTCTTTCAATGCGACTTCATCGCCGGCGACGTAAAAAACGAGCTCGCCTTTTTCCGCCCCCATTTTGCTCCCAGTGAATGGCGCTTCGACAAAACGCGCCCCGCGGCGTTCCACTAAATCGGCGGCAGTACGCATCGAATGCGGGGCAACCGTCGGATGGGCAATGACGATGTGACGCGGGGCCAGCGCCGGGGCCATTTGTCGCACAACATCCAAAAGCGCGTCGTCATCTGATACGAAGATCTGAATGTAGTCGCACATCTCGGTCAGCTCGCCCGGCGCGCCCACGAAATTCGGAACCGGCCGCGGGTTTCGGTTCCAGACAAACACGTGGAAACCCTGACGACGCAGATTTTCTGCGACCCGGCTTCCGATGATGCCGAGCCCGATTACACCGACATTTTTTCTGGTTCGACGCGCCATTGAACTTTCCGCGGCTTTTTCGCACCTTTGGCCGCCTGTTCAGCCTGAGGCGAAAAGGGCGATCGTGCAATCCAGAAGTTCGCTCAAACCGAGGCTAGAGCGGCCGCAAGTAGTCGGCTTCAGAGCTGAGATCGACAATCAGCTTCTGGATCGCGCTTGCCTGCTTCTGGTTTGCCAGGTCGATAGCGATGTCGTTGCGGGCCTCGTCGAACGCTTTTTGCCGCGCCGGCTGGACATCGATCAACTTGAGAATGTGAAAGCCAAGGCGTGTTCGGATCGGTTTGCTGATCTCCTCTGGATGCAGTTTCAGCGCCGCCTCAACAAAATCGGGCGGCATTCGACTGGCGGAGAAATACCCGAGGTCGCCGCCGCGCAGCTTGGTCGCCTCGTCTTCCGAATTTTCGACTGCCAACCTGCCAAAATCGTCGCCCGCGACCAAACGAACGGAAAGGGCTTCGATCGCGGTCCGTTTGGCCTCGACAATCCCGGGAACGGTCTCAGGCGGCGCCGCCAAAAACAGATGACTGACGCGAAGACGCTCGGGAACGAAGAAATTCTCCGGATGCGACTCATAGAACCGGCGACATTCGTCTTCGCTAACGTCGATTTGGCGCGAGATCTGATTTGAAATCCATCGCCGGGAAGCCAAATTATTTCTCAGCGTTAGCCAGAGCGATAAGGTAGACAAATCGCTCTCATGCAACGCCTGCCCCCATGTTTTGCGGTCGCGAAATTGGGATCGCAGCAGATTGAGCTCGCGTTTCACATCCGATCGCGAAATCCTCTCCCGTTCTGCGCCTGATGGGAGAGCGGCGTTCGCGATTAGATCAGTCAGCGCTAACTGTCGTTCGGCATTTGTTCCTTTGTCGTATTCGGCGGCGGCTGAATAATGCGATTCGATCAGCGTTCGATCGACATCGATCCGATAAATGCCGTGACCGTGAACCAAAGCCAGTAAATGCCCGCGGCCACAGATGGTTCCGATTTTGTCGCGGACAATAATCGAATGGATAACGAATTGCCCGCAGCAGATCCCGGCGACAGCGGCCATTGCAATCGAACTCGAGACCGCGACCAAGCGCCTCATTTCAGTGCAAATTGCGAGAGATAATAAAGCGCCACCGAGCCGACAACTTGCAGACTCTGCGGGCTCAGTTTGTCAATCGTGTCGTCCGCCGTGTGCCAGTAACTAAAACGAAAATCGATCAGATCGATGACCGGAATCCCAACCGCATTCAATGGCGTGTGATCGTCGGTGATGTCCTGATCGAAATAAGTGAAGTAGTTCCGCACATTGAGCGCCTCGGCCGAGGCGAAAATATCCCGCGCACTGTTTGGCGGCGAGTTTGGCGGAATCGTAACTCTCAGTGAACGATCACCGATCATGTCGAAAAGGATGCCGCCGCGAAACAATTTGGCCATTCCATTTTGCGCGAGCTTGCCCGCGAAATGCCGGCTGCCGTAAATGCCGTCTGTGTTACTGAAGTTCTCGAAAGCTTCCTCTCCATCGAAAAAGACAAGCTCAATCCGTTCAGCCAAGCGCGGCTGTTTGGCTAAGACTCTTGCCAGTTCCAATAGTAATCCGTTACTCGAGCCCCCATCGTTTGCGCCGACAAACCGAAACGCGTCGAACGTTTTCGTGTCGTAGTGCGAACAAAGCAGAAAAAGATCGGTTGCCTTCGTCGCCGTGCCAAAACGCGCGATTAGATTTACGAAGCGGACCTGACCGCGCGGCGTGTTATCCGTGAACGCCTGCTCGGTCACGCTCCAACCGGAAGACTTAAGTTCCTGTTTGATATAGGCGCGCGATTTTACGATCGCCTCGGATTCCGGCGTCCGCGGACCGAGATCGACTAACCGCTGCACATGGGCGAGCGCTTTATCGCCGGAAAATTGCGTCCATATCTCTGGCCGCTCAGCTTTGGCACATGAAGCGGCGAGAATTAGGCACCCGCACGACAGACTGACTCGCCCAAAAGATAGCGACATCTAAAGTCCGCTCAACGATCGCTGGAATTCAAACCAACGATGCTCAAAATGCGCTGAAGATCGTCATCACCATAATATTCGATTTCGATCCGGCCGCGTTTTGGTCCATGATGAATCGCGACATTCGTGCCCAAATGTTGCCGCAATTTGTCCTGCAAATCAGCAATCGTGGCCGACGTGACCGTGATTTGCGGAGTTCGCCGCGCTCGTTTTTTCCAGCCGCCGAGATGTCGGGCAACGAGGCGTTCGGTTTGGCGAACGCTTGCGTTGCGGCGCAAAATTGTCTCGGCCAGTCGCAATTGTTCCTCCGCCGCTTTCACCCCGAGCAGAACCTTGGCGTGTCCAACCGAAAGCAAATCTTGCGCGACCCAGGTTTGGATTTGCGGATATAAATCGAGCAAGCGAATCGCATTGGCGACGGCGGCGCGGCTACGGCCGACCTTGAGCGCGATATCTTCCTGTCGCATTCCGAATTCTTCAGCCAATCGCGAATAGCCTTGCGCTTCTTCGATTGGATTAAGATCGGTTCGCTGGAGGTTCTCGATCAAAGAAAGCTCAAGTACTTCCAAATCGCTCGCCGCGCGGATGACAACTGGCACTTCGGCAAGTCCGACTTCCTGCGCCGCGCGCCAGCGTCGCTCGCCCGCGATCAGTTCGTGGCGCCCGTCGATGCGCCGGACAATGAGCGGCTGAATAATTCCGTGTTGTCGAATTGAATCGACCAGTTCCTGCAACGCTTCGGGTGCGAAATTCTTCCTCGGCTGCAACGGGCTGGGGACAATTGTGGCCAGCAGCACCTGGTGAACCGACTCGCCAAGATCGACATCTTGCCGAATTGGCGTGGGTCGAGTTCCGATCAGCGCGCCCAGGCCCTTGCCGAGGCCGGTCTTCGCCATCTTCGCCATGTGTCTGAGGCTATCGGAAGCGATCAGATAACGCAAATGGCAATGAGAAATGGGCGGGTGTTGCGTGGGTTTCCACCGACAGATAACATGCCGCCATGTGGCGCGCCCCCGAAGTCTTCACTCTCGGACATTCTCCCGATCCGGACGACGCTTTTATGTTCTATGCGATCGCGAAAAATAGGATCGATCTGCGCGGCTATCGCTTCGAGCATCGATTGGAAGACATTCAAACGCTGAACGAGCGAGCACTTCGCGGCGAGCTGCATATATCGGCGATTTCCATTCACGCCTACGCATACGTCGCGGAAAAATATGCGCTGGTTCCGTGCGGCGCGAGCATGGGCGACGGTTATGGACCGATTGTCATCGGAAAAGCGTTAGCGCCGCAGGAAAATGTCGATCCTCGCGAGCGATTAACAAATCTTGTGATTGCCGTTCCGGGAAAAATGACGAGCGCATATCTCGCGCTGCAACTTTATCTCGGCGATTTCAAACATGTCATCGTGCCATTCGATCAAATTTTCGATGCAGTGAGAGCCGGTCGCACCGATGCCGGTTTAATTATTCACGAAGGCCAACTGACCTACGCTAAGTCCGGCTTTCGGAAGATTGTCGATCTTGGCGAGTGGTGGAAGCAAGAGACCGGACTGCCCCTGCCGCTTGGCGGAAACGTTATCCGCAAAGATATACCCTCGGAAGTTCGACATGATCTTTGCGAGATCATGCGCGAAAGCATCGACTTCGGCCTATCAAATCGCGACGAAGCGGTGCAGCACGCTTTGCCTTACGCACGCGACATGAACCAAAACCTAGCGGACAAGTTCATCGGGATGTACGTGAACGATTTTACGCGAGATTACGGTGAGACCGGGCGCGCTGCCATCCGCAGATTTCTCGGCAACGCGCAACGCGCGGGCTACATCGACAATCTGGCCGAAATCGAATTCGTCGAGTAACGAGCGAGGCTATTTCGTCGGCTTCTCCGCTTTACCGACTTGCTTCATGACAAACGTTTTGACGCGACTGAATTCCTTTTGGAAGCCATTACTGAAGTCGTGCGTGCCGTATTCGAAAAGGACGACGAAGCAAAACGTGAAGAAGATAAAGAGAGCGATCCAGAATATCCCGCGCAACAATGACATGGCCGCAAGCCTAACTGAGCCCGAGTTTTAGGTCAATCTGGCTGGCTGCGGCAAACTTCGGATTGATCGGCCTCGGAGAACTGCCAAGCTACCCGGTCATGCGCGTTCCGTTGCTGGATCTGACCGAACAATATCGTGCGCTGTCGGATGAGATTCGTGCAGCCACCGACGAGGTATTGGCCAGCCAGCGATTTATCCTGGGTCCGAAGCTGGCCGAATTCGAGAACGCGGTTGCGACATACTGCGGTGTGCCGCACGCAGTTGGCGTTTCGTCCGGAACGGACGCACTCCTGGCAGTTTTGATGACGCTCGAAATCGGACTTGGAGACGCGGTCATTACGACGGCTTACTCATTTTTTGCGACCGGCGGTTGCATCGCGCGGGTCGGAGCGACTCCGGTCTTCATCGATATCGATCCGGAGACCTACAACATTTCGGCAAAGGCGCTGAAATCGTACATTGCTGAGCGTTGTCATCAAGTTGAGGGAAAATTGGTCAACGAAAATCGCCAAACGATCTGCGCGCTCATTCCGGTTCACCTTTTCGGTTTGTGCTGTGAGATGAATGAAATACTCGCCGTCGCGCGCGAGCATAATCTGCTGCTGATCGAAGATGCCGCTCAGGCCATCGGCTCAGATTACCCGCTCGATGGTAGGTCAGCCAAAGCTGGCACAATGGGCGATGCCGGGTGCTTCAGCTTTTATCCATCGAAAAATCTGGGCGCCGCTGGAGACGCCGGATTAGTCGTCTGTCGAAATGAGCAATTCGCCGATCGGTTACGGATTTGTCGTCAACACGGGATGGAAGCACGATATCAACATCGGTTTATCGGCGGCAATTTCCGGCTCGACGAACTGCAAGCCGCTATCCTGAAAGTGAAATTACCGCATCTCGACAGTTGGTCGGCAGCGCGCCGCGAAGCCGCCAAGTTCTACACGAATGAGTTTCGGCGTGTTGGACTAGACAAAAGGATTAAATTACCGCTCGAGCCTTATGCGCAAAGCGAGCTTACCAACCATCACATTTATCATCAATACGTTATCCGTTCGCCGCGGCGCGATGAGTTGCGACAGCACTTGGCCGCTCGCGAAATTGAAACAGCAGTTTACTATCCGCTCGCGCTGCACGAGCAACCGTGTTTCGAATACCTCGGCTACAAACCGGGCGATTTCCCAGAAGCGGAAAGTGCTGCGCGCGAAACCCTGGCGTTGCCAACCTACCCGGAAATTTCGCGTGAAGCGCAGCAGTACGTGGTAAAGTACGTCGCGGAGTTTTTTGAATAGACCCTTATCCGCAATACTTGCCAGCGGCAGGGCGTGAGTTATATCAAAACGCGCGAGGGGTAGGTACCGAAGTGGCCAAACGGGGCAGACTGTAAATCTGCTGGCTTTACGCCTTCGCTGGTTCGAATCCAGCCCTGCCCATTTTCTTTGCGTCTCTTTAACGGCGGCGTCTTCTCGCTTTGCCACGCGACGATGTCGATCTTCGGCGCGGTTTGGCTTTCGTTCTCTTGGCGGCCGAACGCTTGCGCGATTTTGTTGCTTTTCGCGCAGGTTTTTTCTTGGCGGCCTTCACCCGGACGGTCTTTTTCTTCAGCCGTCGCGCTGGTGCAGATTTCACTACGCGCGCGACTGCTTTCTTCGCAGCCGGAGCGAGGCGACGCTCGCTCGCTGCTTTTCCTGCGATCGCGCCGGCAATTCCTCCGACAATGGCGCCGGCCGGACCCATCATGCTGCCAAGCGCAGCCCCAGCCACGGCTCCGGCTGTTTCCTTTGGTATTGGCGGAATGTCGATGTTTTCTTGGGCGTTTTGGTCGTCGGACATATTCGGACTCCTTCTTTAGAGCGTGATTGTTTTATGTAGTTCGCTCCTCAGGCCAGACACAGCTGTGACGAAACAAAAAAGCGGTCGCCGCGGCGACCGCTTTTAGGAAAATAATTAACTAATCGAAGCCGATTAACGGCCACGGCGTTGTCCGCCGCCATCGCGGCGTCGATCGCCGCCATAGCCACCGCCACCGCCTCCTCCGCCGCCGGGGGGCCGCGGTTCGCGCGGACGCGCTTCATTAACGGTGAGTGCTCGTCCTTCGAGAGTCTTCCCGTTTATTTCCGCGATTGCCTTCTGCGCGTCTTGGTCGGAGCCCATGGTTACAAAAGCAAAGCCGCGGGATTTGCCGGTAAATTTGTCCTGCATGAGCATGACTTCCTGCACCGCGCCAGCTTGCGAAAAAAGCTCCTGTAGTTCGTTTTCGGTGGTGTTAAATGGGAGATTTCCCACGTATAATTTAGTTGCCATTGAGTCTAATCTGGAAAACGCCGCCAGGACACTGTTCCCGCTTATCAAATTTCAAATCGCCGCTGAGTGACTTTCAGATGACAATCGGCGGATTTCCGAGCTGCTGTTTTCTCCTTTCGGGCACATTGTGTAAGGTGCTTCGGTTTGGAAAGCAACCAAAATCGAGGGCCAAATGACACCGAGATGGCGAGATTCAACGATTTAGGCGTAAAAACAGCTTCTACCCGGGTGGCCGTGGTCGCGGCCGGGGCAATTAGCCCTCTCGGCTTTGGCCTGAATGAGACCCTGGCGTCGCTCAGGGCCAACAAGGACTGCGTATCGCCAGTTACCCGGTTCGATGTCGAGAAATGTCGATGTAAGACGGCTGGTCAAATCTCAGACGACAGCCTCCTCAGCAAGCAGCGAAATGGCCGAAAAACCGAACGGCTGCATCGAGCGACCCGCATGATAATGGCCGTCTTCGAGGAATTGTTTGGGCAAGATCCTGAATTCAAGCCGGAAGTGAGCGTTATCGGCACAACGAGCGGCGGAATGTCATTTGGGGAGGACTATTACCGCGCCTTACATCGGCATCGGGGCTTGCGACACTCGCCAGGATGGATTGCGAATTATCCACCGCAAAAACCTGTGATCGATGCGCAAGATGCATTTGGAATTTCGGCGGCATGCCAAATCATCGCCAATGCCTGCGCTTCTGGAACAAATGCGATCGGGCATGCGTTTGAATGCGTGAGGTCAGGAAAATATCAGCGCGTGTTGACGGGCGGATACGACGCTCTTTCCGAACTGGTCTTTATCGGATTCGATTCTTTGCAAGCAGCAACCCCGGAAAAATGTCGGCCGTTCGATCGCGACCGCTCCGGTATGGTCCTTGGTGAAGGTGCGGCATTTTTTGCGCTCGAAAATTTGGAAAGCGCGCGTGCACGGGACGCGCGAGTGCTGGGCGAAATTATTGGCTACGGCATTTCCACTGACAATCATCATTTGACCCAGCCGGATCCTTCCGGGAGCGGACCGCGGCGCGCGATGGAGCGGGCATTACAAAACGCAGGCTGTTCGGCTGATGAAATCGATTACATCAACGCCCACGGAACGGCGACCACATTCAACGATGCCGCGGAAGGAAAAGCGATTGCGGAATTATTCGGAGGCGTTCCGATGAGCTCAACCAAAAGCATGATGGGCCACTCGTTAGGCGCGGCCGGCGCAATTGAGGCCGCCGTCTGTTTGCTGGCGTTGCAAGCGCAGTTCCTGCCGCCGAACATTAACTTCCGCAATCCCGACCAGGATCTTGATCTAAACATAGTGCCAAACGAATCACGCGAAGCGAAGATCGATATTGCGCTTTCAAATTCGTTTGGGTTCGGCGGCACGAACGCTTCTATTCTGATCCAGAAACTCGCAGCATGAGCCTGCGAATTGCAGGCACGGGCTGGGTCACGCCGCTTGGCCGCGGCATCGATGAAGTTTGGGACCGCTTGCTTCGTGGCGACGAAGCCCTCGTGCAACCGATCTCCGATCCCGTTTCGGACAAAATGTACTCCGCTCTCCGCGTCCCTGCCGATGGGTTGAAAGATTTGCCGCCGCATCCTCGTCTTCGTCGTGCGAGCGCGATCTCGCGTTTTGCAGCGGCGGCAGGGATCGATGCACTGGCCGGTGCAAAATCGACAATCGGAAAGATCGACCCGGAACGAATGGCGCTGGTGTTTGCCGCCTCGAATGGCGGCGTCGCTTATACAAAACGCTTTTATCACCATGTAGTCGAGTCCGGTGCGCAATCGGCGAGTCCCCTGCTTTTCCCGGAAACAGTCTTTAATGCACCGGCCAGTCATCTTGCCGCGATCCTCGGGATTACGGGCACGAGTTACACGCTTGTCGGAGACGGCGCCGTCGGCGTCCTGGCAATCAAGATGGCAAGTGATCTACTCGATAATGAAGCGCTCGATTTTTGTCTGGTAGTGGCGGCGGAGGAAGCGGACTGGTTGCTTTGCGACGCTTATCACAAATGGCGGCTTCTCAAAAGCGAACCGCCGATTGAACTGTTCCACCAGCCACCTCGTGGCATGATTTTGAGCGAGGGAGCCGGCGCCGTGTTACTGGCTCGTCAGGGTGCGGTGGAAATCAACGCGATTGATCTAGGAGGAAATTTTTCCCGGCGTCGTGACGCAAATGCAATCCTGCGCCGAATTTTGCACGATCTTGCCCATGAACATGCGTGCATCGTCGCGAGCGCCAATGGAACCTTTGTCGATCTCGCCGAACGAAACGCGATAGAACGAGAATTACCCAGGGCGTTAGTTTATAGCGCCAAGCCGGCCCTCGGCGAAAGTGTCGGTGCGAGCGCGCTTTGGCAGATAATCACTGGCGTGCAGGCATTGCGAACGAGACGCCTCCCGCCACTGTTGCATTCCGACCCAGAGGCGGGCCTCCGTTTTTCAACGCCGGGCGAGTTATCATTTAACCAAGTGATTGTTTTAAGCTGCGGGCTGAACCAACAGGTGACCGGACTGCGATTGTCCATCTAAGCAGGCCGCGTCCGGCCTGCTTTTACCTTTGCAACCGGGGCCGCCTACGGTACCTTCGGCGTCCGCCATGCGAATGCTGGTCCGGGGGATTTTTTTTATGGTTTTGGCGGCCGGTGTGGCGGGCGCAGCAAACAATACTTCCGACCACGAGCCGGTAGAGATTACTTCCTCTGGAGAAACGACTTACGAGAACGGCGTGGCCACGGCGCGAGATAATGTCGCGATTCACATTGGCGACACAGACATTTACGGAGACTTCGCTAAGTACAACTCTCGCACGCACGAAGTCTCAGTGGATGGCCACGTCCGCATCTACCGGGACGTCAGCATTTACGTCGCCGAACACGGCGTTTACAACATCGACACCAAACAAATTCGCACGAGCAATGTGCGGACAGATTATCATCCTTACTTCCTCAGCGGCGAAAACGTGACCCAAACTTCGTCGAATGTCTATCGCGTGGAAGATTCTACTTTCACCACCGATGATTCCCCTCGCCCGGATTTTCACCTTCGGGCCAGGACTGTCCGCGTTTATGAAAACGACCATGTCGTTTTTCAAAACGTTACTATGTACATCGGGAAAATCCCCGTCTTCTGGTGGCCGTACATGTACCAATCGTTGACGGACGCGTTCAGCTTTTCGATTTCGCCGGCCGACCTAAGTTCCTGGGGGCCGTCTCTCCTCACTCAAGTCACCTTCCCAATCAGGGATGACATTAAAGGCCGCCTCAGGCTCGACTATCGAGGACGGCGCGGCGTCGCGATCGGTTTCGAATCGGACGTGGACTACGGCAAAGACAACTCAAGCAATCTTAAATTAAAGACTTATTACATCAACGACCTAAACCCGAACATAAATCCCACCGCTCTCAAGCGTGGCGACGTTCCGACCGACCGATATCGTCTGGGCTTGGAAGATCGCACCCAGTTTGCGTCCAACATTTACGGTATCGTCGATGTCACGAAGTTGAGCGATCCGTTTGTGATGCAGGACTTCTACCAGAGCGAATTCCGAGTCAACCCGGTCCCGGACAACGTGGTTGCCCTGACCAAGACAGACCCATTCTACACGATCACGGCGATCGCTCGTTTCCAGGCGAATGATTTCTTCGAACAAACCGAGCGTTTACCGGAAGTCGTGATGGACATCAAACGCCATGCGTTATTTGGCGGCCCAATTTTTTACGAGGGCGAGACCGGTTTCGCCGACCTACACAGAAGCTTCGCAGACGGTTCTGGTTTTGAAGATTACGGAACTACTCGGCTCGATACGTTTCATCAGCTGCTCTATCCGAATACTTATTTCGGCTGGCTTTCGATTGTGCCGCGAGCGGGCTTTCGAGCGACCTATTACGACAAAACTCGCGACCTCGGGAACACACTGTTCCCTAACATCGACGACCCATTGGTTCCCAACTTTATCCCTCAGGACCCTACTCCGACAAATCCGGTCGTGAATGCTGGCAGCGGCGTTCGGACTGTAGTCGACGCAGGAGTCGAGGCCTCTTTTAAGCTATCTCGCTCGTGGGAAGACGTGGCAAACCGGACTCTGGGATTGGATGGATTGCTTCACGTAATCCAGCCCTACACCAACTTCTCATACGTCCATGAGAATGGGATCAATCCGGCGTCGGTGTTGGAGTTCGACCGATTCGAACCATCGACCCAGTTGCCCCCGATCGATTTTCCCCAGTTTACCAGCGTCGATTCAATCGCCAGTTGGACCATCTGGCGCAATGGAATTCGGAATCGTTTGGAAACTCGGCGCGACGATTCGACTGTGACCTGGCTGGAGCTGGACACATTTTTTGATGTGAACTTCAACGACCCCTACGACCGCCGGTTCTACTCGAACTTCTTTAACAGGTTGCGCTTTACCCCGGTACCGTGGGCATCGCTTTCAATCGATTCGCAGATCCCCGTATTCAATTCGGGTTTTACCGAAGTCAACACAACGATTTCGGTGCAACCGATGGCAAACCTTCAGCTCACCGCCAGCCATCGCTACCTCAATGACAATCCGTTCTTCGAACACAGCAGCCTTTTTGTGGCCGGCGGATACTACCGAATCAGCGACAACTGGGGTTTTGGATTTCAAGAGCAATACGAAGGGACCACAGGTATTTTCGAGGAACAGCGCTTCGCCATCTACCGCGATTTGACGAACTGGGTGGCTTCTATTGGCGGCGTCGTGCGGGACAATACCGGCAATAAGAAAGAGTACGGCGTTCTCCTCACCTTCACACTGAAAGCTTTTCCGAAATTGGGGTTCGATCTTAACTTCGATCCAGGAAGTTCTGGTCAATGATCAAGAATTTCCGAAACAGCTTGCATTCTTTGTGCTCTAGCCGGTGGTTGTCTCGCCGCGACTAGGTCGCTGCGTCGTTTTTCTCCAAAATGGATATTTCAATTATCGGCTCGGGTTACGTAGGACTTGTCACCGGCGCGTGTTTTGCCGACGTCGGTCACAACGTTATTTGCGTCGACAACGATGAGGCCAAAATAAAAACCCTCCAGTCCGGACGCATTCCAATCTACGAGCCCGGCTTGGAAGAAATCGTTCATCGCAATGTTTCCGCTCATCGATTGCACTTCAGCAGCAGCATTCGTGCAGGCGTAGATAAGTCACAAATCATCTTCATCGCGGTGCCAACGCCGCCACAGCCAAATGGAGATGTCGATCTTAGCTTTATCGAAAAAGTTTCTCGCGAAATCGCTGATGTTCTCACTGATTATCGGGTCATCGTCGATAAGAGCACAGTCCCGGTGAAAACGGGCGAGCGCGTCGCGGAAACGATCAAGCGCTACAATCGGCACGGTGCAAAGTTCGACGTTGTCAGTAATCCCGAATTTTTGCGCGAAGGCTGCGCCATTCACGATTTGATGCATCCAGATCGTATTGTTATTGGTGCCCAGAGTCAGCATGCCGTCGATCTGATGAAAAAGGTTTACGAACCTTTCATGGCGCCGGTGCTGGTCACCGGGATTAACAGCGCAGAGCTGATCAAGCACGCCGCCAATTCGTTCCTCGCTCTGAAGATTTCCTACATCAACGCCATATCCGCGATCTGCGAAGCTAGCGGGGCAGACGTGGAGAAAGTCGCGGACGGAATTGGAATGGACCGCCGCATCGGCCGTCAATTTCTCAACGCCGGCATCGGATACGGCGGTTCTTGTTTTCCTAAAGATGTCGCGGCTTTCATTCAAATCAGCGAGCAGCTCGGTGTTCCGTTTACTCTTTTGAAAGAAGTGCAGAGAATTAACGCGGGGCAAAAGGAGCGCTTTCTCAAGCTTATCCGCGATACCCTTTGGGTTTTGCGCGAAAAGAAAATCGCGGTCTGGGGTTTGACGTTTAAGCCAGACACCGATGACGTTCGCTCGTCCGTCGCAATCGAATTGGTGGACGCCATGCTGCGCGAAGGTGCGTACGTGAGTGTTTACGATCCGAAAGGAATGGAGAAAGCGCGCGAGCTCAAGGCCGTCGCCGACGCGAAATTCGCGGCATCTGCATTGGAAGCCGTCGAGGGCGCCGAAGCACTCGTCATTGCCACTGAATGGGTTGAGTTTGCCAATGTCGACCTTGCCGCGGTCAAGAAACGGATGACAACGCCGATCATATTCGACGGGAGAAACCTGTTGAATCCCGAAACAATGGGCGAGCTCGGCTTCCATTATCATTCCATCGGCCGCGCCAGCGTCCTTCCGCGCTGAAATTCTCGTGGCGCAGACCTCTGCTCGCCGAGTCGCTCTCGCCGCGCTGAGAACATGGCGGAGAAAAAAGCAGTTCGCTGACGCAGTCATTTCGGGCGCTCTCTCCGAAACCGCGCTTCAACCGCCCGATCGCGCATTCGTAGTCGAACTTTTCTACGGCGTTCTGCGAAATCTTACCCTGCTCGACTTTTGGATCGGATCGCTCCGACGGGGACACGTAGATGTCGATCTTCGCGATCTCTTGCGTCTGGGCCTTTATCAAATATTCATCGCCAAGACGCCGGAACACGCTGCCGTTTACGAAACGGTCGAGATTGCTCCGAGAGGCCAGCGCCCCATCGTCAATGCGCTGTTGCGCTCCGCAGCGCGCGGCCGGCAAGAGTTGCAAGAAAAAGCGAATTCCCAGGCACGCGATGTTCGATTTTCACACCCTGAGTTTCTGATTGAACGTTGGGAAAAACGATTCGGAGCCAATGCGACCGAAGCTTTGTGCGCATGGAACAATCAGCCTCCGCCAATTTACGCCAGAATTAATCGGCTAAAAATAGATCGACGAACTTTCCACGAGCGCCATCGCAACGCACGAACGCTGCCCAACGTTTCGAACTTTGTTGAACTCGCTTCACCGGCGGCTGCCCTTGACCAGGGCGATTGCTACGTTCAGGACCCAAGCACAACGATCGCATGTGAATTGTTGGAGCCGAAACCAGGCGAAAAAATTCTCGACGCCTGCGCGGCTCCCGGAGGGAAAACTGCGTATATCGCCGAATTGATGGAAAACCAAGGCTTGATCGTTGGATGTGATCGCGAACCCTCCCGTTTAAATCTCCTCGACCAAAATCTCACGCAACTCGGTGTTCGAATTGCCAAAATCGTTTGCCATGACTGGGCGAAATCCGTAGTTCCACCGGAAATCCTCTCGGAAACACCATTCGATCGAATCTTGATTGATGCTCCCTGCACCAACACTGGCGTGATGCGACGCCGCGTCGATGTGCGCTGGCGCTTGAAACCCGCCGACTTTAACCGGATGCCAACGCGACAAATTGACATTCTGCGCGCGATATTTCCATTATTGAAGCCCGGCGGAATTCTCGTTTACAGCACGTGCAGCCTCGAACGAGAGGAAAATGAGGAGGTCGTTCAGCAACTGCTCCGAATGTTGCCAATCTTACGGCTGCAGGAAGAAAAGCGTTCCATTCCTTTTCAGGACAATTTCGACGGCGCGTTCGCTGTCCGCTTCCGCCGAAAAGATTGATCAGACCGTAGGGCAGCGGTTGCATCCCGCGCCCACGATGGAATCATAGCCTTCTATGCACGACGCCCGTTTTGATGAACTCGCCAAACTTTTGGTGGAATACTCGACCCGGCTCAAACGGAACGAGAACGTCTTGATTGAAGCTTTCGATGTTCCGGATGAGATGACCATCGCGCTCATTCGAGCTGCGCGAAAAGCGGGCGCCATTCCGTTCGTGCAGGTTCAGCGCGCTCGCGTTGGGCGCGAGCTTGCCTTGGAAGCATCGGATCGACAACTTACCCTGGCCTCCCGTCATGAATTGACACGCATGAAAAAGATGCACGCTTACATCGCGTTGCGAGGAAGCAATAACATCACCGAATTGTCCGATGTGCCGGTGGCAAAAATGCAGCTAGTGGCCAAGAAAATGCGACCGGTTCAGGACCAACGAGTCAAGAAAACCAAATGGGTCGTGCTGCGATGGCCGACTCCCTCCATGGCTCAGCTCGCGGGAATGAGCACGCAAGCGTTCGAAGATTTTTACTTCCAAGTTTGCACGCTCGATTACCGCAAACTGCAGCCTGGAATGAAAGCGCTCAAAACTTTAATGGAAAAAACCGACCGGGTCGAAATCAAAGGCCCGGGAACCGATCTCCGATTTAGCATCAAAGGAATTCCAGCGGTGATTTGCGGAGGTGACCGCAACATTCCGGACGGAGAAGTGTTTACGGCGCCCGTCAAAAATTCCGTAGAGGGCCATATCACATTCAACGCCCCGACCATTTATCAAAGCATTGCCTTCGACGGGATTCGTCTCAATTTTCGCCAAGGCAAAATTGTTGAGGCGAAAAGCAACCAAACTGAAAAACTCAATAAGATCCTCGATTCCGATGCCGGAGCCCGCTACATCGGCGAGTTTTCGCTCGGATTCAATCCGTATGTTCTCGAACCGATGCGCGATATCCTTTTTGATGAAAAAATCGCCGGGTCATTTCATTTCACTCCCGGCCAAGCCTACGAAGAAGCAGACAACAGCAATCGCAGCCAGGTCCATTGGGACATGGTCAACATCCAGCGGCCGAGTTATGGCGGCGGCGAGATTTATTTCGACCGGAAATTAATCCGGCGAGACGGCGAATTTTTACCTAAACAGTTGCGGTCGCTAAACCGCAGCAACTTCGTTAAGCGGCGGTAATCCGCGGCAAGGGTGCAGCGATTTGTCGAAATCGCTCAGAAAGATGTCGATCTCGGGCTTGGGTGCCGGAGGATTAGGCCGCGCGCTTTGGACTCTGACCGACCAGGTTCAGCTGCATCATTCCGATTTCGCCGCTGCCAGTCAGCTGCAAATTCGAAATCTCGAATACTGGCGCGCCTTCGACGGCGGCACCGCCCGCGCTTGGGAGTTGCACTGACACCTGCTTGGAATTCGAATTGAGCACAATCGACGAGATTTCGAACGAGGGTGAAAACTCGACGGTCGCGATTTGGAACGGAGCAACCACGTGGACTGCGGCTTGTCCCTGCTGGGATGGCGTTAGCTGAAGCGGTGCGGCCGCAAAATCCGAGACCAGATGCAGACCGCCAACAGTAAACGAAGGCGATCCGACCACGGTTGGACGTTGCTGTTGTGACGGCGTGAGGCGGACGCTTCCGAGCGTTCCGCCGGCCGGCTGGATCCGGGCTATCTCAAAAGTCACTTGAAGATTCATTGCCGGCTGCGGAGCCGAGCCAGCCAGACGCATGGTCACGACTTTTGAGGCCGGTCGTAGCTGCAACGCACCCATCTTGAACGTTGGAGTCAGTTGCATCGACGCAATCTCGAAAGCGAAAGTGAGTTGGACGGCAGTTTGCATCGCGCCCGCTGGATGAGGTGCGCCACCTCGCCCGGCTGGAGCGGTTGGGATTTGGATCGGTTCAGGCATGTTTACTGGTGTGGTTGGTTCGTAAATTCGTGACTCGAAAACAGGCTCAACAGACGGTTCGCTAGGTTGACGAAGCGCGTCAAATCCGGCCGGTTCGGGTTCAGTGACGACTTCAATGATGGACGGTTCCTCCACAGGCGTCAACTGAGGAATCGGTTGACCCTGACCCACAGGCTCGATTTCTGGTTCGGCAACCGCTTCTACTTGCGAAAAAACGGGTTGAATTTCGGGTTCCGCAATCGTTGCAGCTTCGGCAAAGACTGGCTGAATTTCGGGGACCGTAATTTCTTCCGCTTGAGTGACGACTGGTTGCGGAATTCCAACTGCCGGCTGTTCAGGCTGAGGCGCGAACCATTCGGGTTGCGCAGCCGGCTCGCTAACCGTTTCCGTCGGGATCGCGCCCTGCTCGACCACCGGTCCAACCGCCTCGAATGTTTCCACCGCCGGTTCAAGCTCGAGGTGGCGTTCACCATTACCCTCGACAGCAGGTTCCGCAGCCGTCTCACCGCCAAACATGCGACTCGGCTTTCCAACTGGGACCACGGCGCGACGAAGCGACGGCTCGGATGCTTTCAATTTGAGCGAAACCCGTCGCGGCCCGCCACTCAATCGTGGCATAACTTTCATTTCCTTGGGAGCCGCACCTGCATATTCCATTCCTTCCAACCGCGGGCCGGTCGCTGGTGCGGCACGACGGAAACTTGGGAAATGGATGCCACGGCGACGAATTTCGAACACGACGACCCAGCCAATGACCCCAATGCCAGCCAAAACCAAAATGGCCGCGAATAAGTTGCCGATTTCAAATTTTCCGCGAGAAACCTCGCCAACATGCGCGGGCGCAAGCGCGGTAGCAGGGGTGGCCGACGCTGCGGCGACCACTGGCGCTTTCGCGGCGGCAACCGGAGGCGCCGGCGCCCGAACCGGCGCCTTCGCGGGCTCGGATTGTGCAACTACCGGTTCTTCGCGTGTGCTAGGGACCACCGCGGACGAGGCTGGGGCACCAGCCGCCGCCACTGGCGTTTCTACGACAGGTGAGAAATTGGGAGCCGGCGACGTCGGAATCTCTTCAGGTCTGGCTGGACTGCCAGCTGCCAGCGACCCGGGCGCAGCGCCGGAGGATTCTTTGACGGTGGTGCTGGCCGCGGCTTCTTCCGGTTTTGGAGCGGTCGCTTCCATTCCGGCAATCGCGGGCGCAGCGGCCTTGGTCTTAGCTTCGGCTGTCTTACCCTTCGCAGCAGCCGCTCCAGGGATCGGGCTCGGTTCAATTGCCGGACTTGATTCGGTCTGTGCTTCAGCTAAAGCCGTGGCGGCTTCGGCGGCCGGCGCCGGCGACGTCGCGAGCGCCGGGCTTTGCATCCAGCCGAGATCGTAGAACGAATCCGCGAACACAACATTCAGCGCGGGCGAATAAATTTTCTTGGCGGAAGTAATCCAATCGGTCGCCTTGGTTGGATTGTTATGTTTAAACTCCCATGCGGCCTGCGCGTAATAAAGAGCCGGCGTGTCGCCGGTAAATTGAAACTGCTCCATCAACTTCTGGGCGCGACTGTCTTTGCCTTCCAGCAACCATGTCATGTAGACGTTGAATTTGATGAGCTGCGCCGCCTCACCTTTGTCTCCGCCGGGTACTTTGCTCAAGAGCGCTTCAAATCGATCACGCGCGGTGGCGTAATCTTTTTTCTTCAACGGAACCAGCGCCAGATTAAATTGTGCCTGTCGGAATTTTGAATCGGCCTTCAGCGCCTTTTTAAATTCGGCTTCGGCCTGATCGAACTGCTTTTGCTCGAGCAAAATTTCGCCGCGCAGATTCAAAGTCGCTGGCTGGTTCGGATCGGCTGCGTCTGCGTCATCGATAAATTTGCGGGCGGCGACAAGGTCGCGTTGCTGATAAGCTTGCCGCGCCTGCTCGACGCGTGAGCGAGCAAACGCCTTGCCCTTAGCCGCGCGCTCAGCCGCTGTGGTCAGCTCAAGTGCTGCACGTGATTGGCCGGCTTGTTTTTGCAGCCACCCGACTTCGTAAAGCGACTCGGCAAAAAGTTTGTTCAGTTGCGGCGAAAAATTCTTTTCCGCTTGCGCCATCCAATCCTTCGCTTCCTTCGTCTTATTTTGCTGCAGTGCGATGGCCGCGTTGGCGTAGTGAACCGCCGGCGTGTCGGGAGAAAGCTCGAACTTGGCCAGAATCGAATCGACCATATTCTCTTTGCCCTCGAGCAAATAGGTCAGCAGAATTTTATATTGAATGAGTTGCGTCGCTTCGCCCTGGAGTTCGGACGCGTTGCTCGAAAGTAATTCCTGAAAGCGATTGCGCGCCTCAGCCCAATCCTTTCTGAGAAACGGAATCTCGGCTAAATTAAAACGGGCGTTCCAAAATTTCGAATCGATCCGTAACGCCTCGTGCAACGCGGCCTCGGCTTTGTCGTAGATGCCTTGGCGCATCATGATCACGCCGCGTAAATTTTGCGACTCGGCGAGGTCCGGCTGACGCGCGTCAATCGAGTCGAGTTCTTTCAGCGCTTCCGGAAAATTATTCGCGTCGAATGCTCGAAAAGCTTTGTCGTACATTGCTTCGAGTTCCGCTTTCGAGGGGGCAACGTTGTCCGCTGCCAAGGAACCGAGCACCAACACTGCGACCGCCGCGATTTTCCGAATCTTCATGCCTCCTCCAATCAAAGCTTTTCAAAAGCCCGATTACAAGCCTAAATTTTGACGCTTGAAGAGGATTTTCTGAGGGGGCGAAACAGCCGGAATTGAGGCCCCTTCAGGCGTTGAGATTTGCCACGATTCGCAGCCCTTCCACAGTAAGATTTGGATGTACAGCATCGATCTCGCGCAGTCGCGCACCGATCAAATCCGCATATCCGCCGGTCGCAACCACATACACTTTTTTCCGAGGGAAACGCTCCGCCTTGATCCTGGCAATGATTTCGCGCACGAGCCCACGATAGCCGATCACCGCGCCGGAGCGCATCGCCTCGATTGTCGATCTTCCAACGGCTGAACGCGGCTCCTTTAGAGAGAGCTTTGGTAGTAACGCCGTGCGCTGATAGAGAAAGTTGGTCATCGATTCCAGTCCGGGCGCAATCACCCCGCCGATATATTTTCGTTGCGCTGAGACGATATCGAAAGTGACTGCTGTTCCGAAATCGACCACGATGGCCGGACATCCATAAAGTGCGGCGACTGCCGCCGCGTTCGCCAAGCGATCTGCTCCAATTGTTTTCGGATTTGGATAATCGATTCCAACGCCGAGTTCGACCTGCGGCGTTAACCATAAAATCCTCGACCGCTTTGCCACTTTCCGGACGGCGGCATTTTTCTTCGGCACGACCGAGCAAACAACGAAGATGTCGATCTTGCGTCGTCGCACAAATCGTCCGAGCGCAGCGCCTGTAAATTTGTCGGTTGGTATTCGGACCGGCTCCAAAACCCGTCGCCGTGTCGCCAGCGCCAGCTTAGTGAACGAATTGCTGATATCGATCAACAGATAATTCGTCGCACGCACAATGGTGCGAGTTCAATGCGAACACGCAGCGCCGTCAAGTAGTGAACTTGCGACCTAATCCGCAAACGCGTAGCCTCGTTGCGTGCGAAAGCTGGTTCATCGTCCGCGACGGCTGCGCCGGTCTCCAGCACTGCGGAATCTCGTTCGCGAAACCAATCTCACCGCGCACGATTTCGTGTTGCCTCTTTTCGTGAACGAGAAGATCGACAAACGACGCCCGATCGTAAGCATGCCGGGCGTTTTTCAGCTCCCGCTTGGCGAAATTGTGGACGAAGCGCGGCAGGCGCAAGACGCCGGACTCCAAGCAGTTCTCCTTTTTGGGATTCCGGAAAAAAAGGATGAGCAAGCGAGCGGCGCTTATGCCGAAGGCGGCGTTGTGCAAAAAGCCTTGCGCGCGATTAAGGACAAATGTCCGGAAGTGGTCGCAATTACGGATGTTTGTCTTTGCGAATATATGAGTCACGGCCATTGCGGTGTGACTCGCATCGACGGCGATCACTTCCATGTTCTCAATGATCAGACTGTCGATCTTCTAGTGAAAACCGCGCTCTCCCACGCGCAGGCCGGCGCAGACATGGTCGCGCCCAGCGACATGATGGATGGCCGCATTGGCGCAATTCGCGAAGCGCTCGATATGAACGGCTTTGCTGAAACCGGAATTATGAGTTACGCGGCGAAGTTTGCTTCTGTTTTTTACGGTCCATTTCGCGAAGCCGCGGAAAGTCCACCGCAATTTGGAGATCGCCGCTCCTATCAAATGGATTCGGCAAATGCTGATGAGGCCTTGCGCGAGGTCGGTCTCGATATCGACGAAGGCGCGGACATCGTGATGATCAAACCGGCATTACCGTACATCGACATCTTGTGGCGCGTGCGCGAGCGCTTTCGCAAACCGACGGCCGTGTATCACGTGAGCGGCGAATACGCGATGATCAAGGCTGCCGCCGAAAAAGGCATCGTCGACGAACGCGCCGCCGTTCTGGAAATCATGACTTCGCTCAAGCGCGCCGGCGCCGACATCATCGTGAGCTATTGGGCGCGCGAACTGGCGGAATGGGTCAGCGCCTAACGAGTCGTAACGGCGAAACAGAGGCGCATGCTCGTCTGAAGCGCCTGGCTCTGATTTGGGCGCAGAGGCAAGGCTACGCCGCATGCGCAATGGAAGTCACCTTGCCGCGATGTCGATATCGCGCCGACATGGCAGCATATCGCCAGAATGGAAAACAACCGGGCGTCACCGCGATTTTCGAGTGCAAACAAGCGGTGGTCGATTTTCGACGAGACAACGGGTGCACTTCGACAACGATGCGGCGCTTGGAGAAAGTTTACCATCGTCGCGAAGTCTTGGAGAGGAATTTGCGCGTGCATTATCCGGCTCTACGCGTAGCCGATTCGCTCTTCGCCGAATTCGACTCGCATAATTTCAGTGCGATCAACCACCGCGGCTATAAACAGGTGGTGCGGCAAATACAGGGATTACAAAACCGGCTCTTCGATTGCACGAAATTCGAAACACTCATTCGCTATCGCTGTGCGAATTTGTTTTTTCTCGTCCTGCCGAGTCAATTGTTTCGCGAACCCGAAATTCCGATCAGCTGGGGCGCGTTGATTGAATCGAACGGCGAATTGATTCTGGCCCGCAAACCAACATGGCACGAAATGCAGCCTGAAAATCAACTGCGCTTTTTGGAGAGGATTGCCGTTGCCGGTACCCGCGCCTTAAATCGACAGCACGAAATCACCTTCGAAAAGATCACCGGCGCAGATTGTCGATCTTAGGAGATGTAGATCTTATCCGCGTTTGACCAGTAAGTTGCGGCCGGTCATTTCTTTCGGTTTTTCCATTCCGAGCAAAAACAGAAGCGTTGGCGCAACGTCCGCCAAAATGCCGTCTTCGCATCGAAATCGTCCGGCGTCCTTCGCCACGTAAATGAAATGAACAAGGTTTGTGGTGTGCGCAGTATTCGGTGAGCCGTCGGCATTTCGCATCTGTTCGCAATTGCCGTGATCGGCGGTAACAATGCACTTCCCGTCGAGCTCAAGCAGTTTCGGAATGATTCGGCTGCAGCATTCATCTACCGTTTCGACCGCTTTAATTCCGGCTTTCACAACGCCGGTGTGACCAACCATATCTGGATTGGCAAAGTTTAGAATGACAAGGTCAAACTCGCGAAGACGCGTGAGAAGTCGTTCGGTAACCTCAAACGCGCTCATTTCAGGCTTCAAATCGTAAGTGGCGACGTTTTTTGGCGACGGGATCAGTTTCCGCTCTTCGCCCGGAAAAGGCTTTTCGACTCCGCCATTAAAGAAATAGGTTACGTGCGCGTACTTTTCTGTTTCAGCGATACGGAGCTGCGATTTGCCCGCTGCGCTCACCAATTCGCCGAGGATATTTTCCAGGTCTTGCGAAGGGAAGATGAACGGCGACGGAAAACGAACATCGTACTCGGTTAAAGAAGTGAATTTGACTTGCGGCCACACTTGGCGGTCGAAGCAATCGAAGTCCTTGAACAGAAACGCTTGCGATAATTGGCGCGCGCGATCCGCCCTGAAGTTGAAAAACAAAACGACGTCGCCATCGCGAACGCGTTGCTCGTTCGGCTGAGCAAAAATCAGCGGCGGCATGAACTCATCCGTCTTGCCGGCGCGATATTGGCGATCTACCGCGGTTGCCGGTGATTCGTTGCAAGCCTCGCCACGGCCGAGAACGACCGCGTCCCATCCTTTCTTCGTCCGGTCCCAACGGCGATCGCGGTCCATCGCGAAATAACGACCCACAACCGTCACAATTTTCGCGCCGCTCTTGCGCAGTTGTTCTTCGCAGGTCTTCAAATATTCGCGACCGCCGGTCGGCGATGAATCCCGTCCATCGGTAAATGCATGCACAAAGATCTCATCAACACCTGCGAGCTTGGCTGCATTGGCGAGCGCAATCATGTGATCGTAATGGCTGTGGACGCCGCCATCCGAAACCAGGCCTAACAAATGAAGGCGATGTCCGCTCGCGGTTGCGAAAGTTTCTTGCGCGACGCCATTTTGTGCGAGCTCACCAGCGGCGATCGCCTGATTGATTCGCGTGAGGTCCTGCAAAACGATGCGGCCCGCACCCAAATTCAGATGCCCGACTTCCGAGTTCCCCATTTGGCCTTCGGGCAGACCAACATCCGAGCCACTGGCGCTGAGTTTGCTACCAGGATAATCGCGATACAGCTGGTCGTGAAAGGGAGTACGGGCCAGGAGAGTGGCGTCTCCGTTTTGCTCACACGATTTCTTGCCGCCGGGATTGATGCCCCAGCCATCTCGAATAATGAGCATCACCGGGCCGGCCATATGCGCGCACTCTGCCGACGATTATGAACTCGGACAAGCGGTTCTTTCGTTGACAATAGAACTCGTGCGCAGATACATCGCGCTGATGAAGTGGCGCAATCAATTGCTCGCACTTTTGTGCCTCGCTGTTTTCGCCGGGCTCGGGGTTCTCTATTTCCAGCATTGGGTCGTCCAGAAACCGTTCGGGATAATCCTTGTTATCGGTGAAGGACTTGCGCCGGAACGCATCGCGCTGACACGGGTTTATATTGGAGGATCCGATGCGCATTTGGCCTTGGACGGAATGCCGCACGTCGCTCTTGTAACTAATCACTCGAGGGATTTCGCGGTCTCCGATCAGGCAGCGGCCGCGAGCGCCGTGGCCACGGGAGTTAAAGTTAATAATCACTCCCTGTCAGTCGATCCCGCGGGCAGACCGCTCGCGAGCATTCTCGAATTAGCGCACAGCCGCGGGCGCGCGACCGGTTTGGTGACAAACGGATCACTGACGAATGCGACGTGCGCGGCCTTTTATGCGCATACGACTAACGCGAACGATATCGACCAGGTCGCGCGTCAACTCGTTGAGGGTGCAAAGATCGATCTCTGCTTGGGGATGAGCGCTGTTGAATTTCTTCCCGAAGCAAAACAGGGGCAGCGACAAGACAACCGCGATCTACTGCTCGAATTGCGGCAAAACGGCTTTGATATTGTCCGCACTCGAGCGGAGCTGGAATCCATTCCGGTCTGGCGGAGGCCAAAACTTTTTGGAGCGTTTGGGGACGGAGACAACAGCAGCAATCAAGAAGCTTGGAATGACGAACCCGGTTTGTCGGACGTCGTGCGACGTGCCATCGAGTTATTGCAATACAACCAGCGCGGTTATCTGCTCATCGTCGATGCTACTCGGATGCGAAAAGCGGCCGAAACAAACAATGCGGAGAAAACCTTAACCGAGACCGCCGAACTCGATCGGACACTATCAACGGCGCAACGCTACGCCGGACCAAAATCGACAATTATCGTGTGCGGCGATACGGCAATCGGTGGTTTGCACGCGAACGGTTTTCCATTTCGCAAGGACAGCGGAATTGCGTTACTCGGATTGAACCCGTCGGGCGAACCATGGTTGACTTGGGCAACAGGTCCAAAAGGCGGGCAGTCATACGGCGCTGCAAAAGGTCCGGAAAAAGAAACATCCGGCAAAGCGGAAGAGGGCGCGCGAAAGGAGCAATCAGAACCGGCCGCGTTTTATACTAAAACTGCTTTAGAGACGGTAGAGGATGTCGTCTCGTATGGAAGCGGCCCAGGTACCGAAGGGTTACATGGCACAATCGATAATACGCAGATTTTTAAGATCATCCGGGACGAGCTCTAAAGGCAGCAGCCCATTCCTGGACAAATTAGACGATGAAAAAAGAGACCCACCCGATCATGGGTGGGTCTCTTAATTAAACTTAAACCTTCCGGAGGGGGACGGCTATTCGCTTACCTGTTGTAACCTGATCGGCGTAAACACGAAGGGGGGCGGATCGGGAAGATTTGGTGGCGGACCTTCCTCCGGTGGCCCTTCGGCAACCTCCTTAGCCTCCTTGCCGCCGCCGAAATCTTTCGCATCTTTGCCATCGACCGCCCCCTGGCTACCTCCTGCCAATGCGGTGTTGGCTATCGTTAACTTCGCCGTTGAATAAACTGCGAGCTCCGCGATGTGACCGGATTTGGAAACGTTGAAAGTGAATTTCACATACTTCGCTTCAGTCGGACCTACCTTTATCTTCGTAGCTTTTGCGGTTAGATCTTGTTTTACGATTTGATGCCATTGCGAACTGGCCGCAGCTAATCTCGAATTCGAAGTGGAAATCGTCACCGTGCCGGTGCTGCCATCGTTCAAGAACGAGATCATGTCGAAGTTCTGGATTCTCGAAAGCGAAAGTACCAGCTCGCTATTTCCATCCGGCAATGCGTAGCCGAAAGTCGGGTGATCCGAGATGAGCGCAATTTGAGCGAGGTGGTCGTCAATTCGGGCTCCAAGGCTGAAACGCGCGACATTGCGGGCGTAAACTGGTGATTGTTGTTCGACGGAGACGACTTCGCCGCCGAATAGTTGCAGTCCGCTGGTGAGAACGAGACCGCAAACGAAGGCACCGACACGAGAAAAGCGGAAGAGATATGCGCTCATAATTTCCATAGCTACAAAAACGATAATACGTCAGGCGGCCGGGCCTTGGCAATATAAATCTTTCCCCTAGTCGAAGATTTTCACGGGCATTGGTCGTTTCAGCCGTGGCAACCCGTACCAGCCAGCCGCCCCGAAGCGCCGCGCGAACTTACGCGATTTTAATTACAGCCTGCTTGCGACTCGTCGCCCACCCAGGGGTTCGTTCTTGGCGTAGAGTGTCGACGTGGTGGCGGCGCGAAATTTTTGTCCGCCAGCATAAGCGTAGAGCGGAATATATGACCGTCTGCCCCATCGGTCCGCGCGACATGCAGCCCAATTAATCGTTGGATCGAGTATGTATGTGCCGCCATCGGTATTCCACTCCAGCCAAGCATGGGTCTTGCGACTCGTTGGAAGACGCTTGCCGATGACGAGTCGGACGTTTTGGACTCCGCGCGAATGCATGGTGTTATAAAGGGCGACCGCCTTTCCCTTGCAATCGGCAAATGCACCAGTCTGGACTTCGTCCGGTGTTTTCCATTCCATAGAAAAACCGTACGGAATTGCGCGCAGATCTCCGATCCAATGGTTTACTAATGCGAATGACAGATTTTGCTCTTTATGTCCGGCCGCGGAGGCAAGAATCGGCCGTATCCGCGTCATTTGCCTGTCATAAGGGGTGGAGTTAACGGTGATGTAAGTTGACTGGGCAAAGGCGGAGAGACAGGAGAGACAAAAAAGGGCTAAGCCGACAAAGCCAATTTTACGGAGGGTGTAAGGGCGAATGCTTATTGTAATCATAATATCTATAATCACCATAAGCAGGGCGCATGCCACCTCCGAAGGCTCAAACTCCGCTTGGCAACGCCGCTGAATCCGGCAGACTCGCCTCCTCGCGTCAGCCTTGTGAAATCGAAGCCGGCCTCTTACGAAACTATCCTTCGGGTTGCGGCTTGGATTCTATTCGGTGCAACGCTGACAGCTGTCGTGTGGGCGAGGATTCGCCTAGCCGGCTTGCCATTGGAACGGGACGAAGGCGAGTACGCCTATAGCGGCCAACTCCTCTTGCACGGGGTTCTTCCCTACAAGCTCGCTTACAGCATGAAATTTCCAGGCACGGCCGGCGCCTACGCCCTGCTGATGTCGATCTTCGGCCAGTCAACGGCCGGTGTTCACATTGGGCTGGTCTTGATCAATCTGGTTACCGTCGGCCTGATATTTCTGCTCGGCCGAGAGCTGCTGGGTGAGCTTGGCGGAATGACGGCCGCCGCGAGCTATTCTGTGCTTTCGTTAATGCCTCACGTGCTCGGGCAGGCGGCACACGCGACACACTTCGTCGTTTTGTTTGCAGTCGCCGGCAGCCTGGTTCTCCTCCGAGCGCTCGACCGGCAATCGCGCCGCTTGATCTTCACAAGTGGTTTCCTTTTTGGATTGGCCGTATTGATGAAGCAGCCCGGATTATTTTTTGTCCTCTTTGGCTCGATTTACCTGTTGGGTCGCGATTGGGGAGCGCAGCTCGACGCGAAGAAAACTTTTTCTCGAAACCTGCTTTTTCTTGCCGGCGCAAGCGTTCCGTTCCTTTTCGCCGTCTTTGCTTTGTGGAGCGGCGGCGCGCTCGAGAGATTCTGGTTCTGGACCATTAAATATGCGGGCCAGTACGGCAGTCGGGTTCCATTGCGTGAGGGGCTCCAGATTTTGGCCGTTCATTTCTGGACTGTTTTAGGAACAGCATGGCCCGTTTGGGCGATTGCGGCGATCGGCTTGATCGCGTGCGCTATCCGTTCGGCGATTCGTAATCGCGCAGGTTTTCTTATTACGTTCGCTTTCTTTTCGGCGCTGGCGGTCTGCCCGGGTTTTTATTTTCGGCCGCACTATTTTATTCTTTTTTTACCGGCTGTGTCGTTGCTGGCAGGAACGGCAGTTGTGGCTGCGCTCGACGCATCGCGAATCGCGGGACGCAATTTTCAGGCGGCGGTGCTCTTGATCTTCGCTCTTTGCCTGGCTTGGCCACTCTGGTCAGAGCGCGATTTCTTTTTCGAGCGGCCGCTGGCCGAAGCGAATCGAATGGTTAATGGGACAAATCCATTTCCAGAATCGGTGAAGATTGCTGATTACTTGCGTGCGCAATCGAGCCCGTCGGACACGATCGCGGTACTGGGGTCGGAGCCGCAAATCTACTTTTATGCGCAACGCCGCTCCGCGACCGGATACATTTACACCTATGGACTGATGGAGCCGCAGCCGTACGCGTACCAAATGCAACAAGAGATGACCCGCGAAATCGAAACCGCGCGCCCCAAGTTCCTTATTCTGGTGGTCGTCGGAAAGTCGTGGCTGGCCGGGAGCGATTCGGATCAAACTATCTTTAGATGGGCGGACCGGTATTGCGATGCAGACTATGAGGAAGTTGGCCTGATTAATCTTTCCGAAGAGGGAACCGAGTATTATTTTTCCGGTAAGCTGGCGAACGTGACACCAACCGCCGATCACATTTTGATTTATCGGCGAAAAATATAAACGCTTCGAATGTCGCCAAGATATGCGTTTTGGATAGCGATGCTGCTGGGCGCCGCGCTGCGCGCTTATTGTGTCCTTTTCACGAGTGGCACTGGCGACTTGGACGGCCGGGAAGATCATGCTCAGCAGATCCGAGATGGCGGGGCATAAAGGAGATGCTGCAGACCGCGAGCCGGCGATACGATCTCGAATAAATGAAAGTTTCAGACGCGCTCGCCAAGCTACCCCGGCATTGGCCGCTTGTGGTCGTGGCCGTAGTTGGTGCAGGTCTCATTTTCACAAACCTTGGCTCCGATTATTTGTGGGAAGACGAAGGCGACACCGCCGCGCTGGCTTCGAACATTCTCAAGTTCGGAGTCCCCAAAGCTTGGGACGGCGCGGCGTTTCTAGATTCCGATCACGGCGCGCGTCTCAACCGCGATCTCGTCATGGTGACACATCCGTGGGTGCAATATTACCTGACCGCAGGATCGTTCCTTGTTTTCGGTCAAAACACTTTCGCCGCGCGATTTCCGTTCGCGATCGCAAGCTGGATGTCGATCTTGTTGATTTACTTTTTTCTTTGGCGATTGACGGAAAGCCGCCAAATCGCGTTCACCGCCGCCGCCCTGCTCGTTCTTTCAGTTCAATTTTTACTTTTCGCCAGACAATCCCGCTATTGCTCGCTCAACATGCTGCTCATCGTTTGGTTGTTTTGGATTTTTTTTGAAATGAAATCAGCGCGCGACTGCGCGTTGTTTGTCCTCGTTTCTGTTCTGCTCTTCCATACGCATCCGTATGGAATTGCACCCGTCGTTGCACTCGGAGCGCTGGGTCTGATTTACCGGCCATTTAAGACGCAACGCCGTTTTGTCTGGTTCGCGGCGCCCGCAATCGCGCTCCTAACTTTGCCGTGGATCGCTATATCGGCACTTTTCTCCACCGGAGTCGTGCTCAATACCAGTAGACCCCAAACGCTCGGCGATTTTGTCGAACGCTGCGGTCAGGCATTCATCGAAGCGACTTCGGTGACACCCTTGATCGGTACGGGAGTAGTCTTGCTCGGAGCAGCGTTGATTCATTGGAAACGCAAAGATTCGGAGCAGCCGGCCCAAACTGACGCGACATCGGGTGTGTTTCTGGATGCCAATGAGAGCTCGATCTTACTCGGCGTCATGGGAGCGATCCTTCTCTACGGTTTGGCTACCGCGATGACGCAATCAAGCGACGCCCTTTGGCTTGCCGGGATGCGCTTCGCTTCGGCTGTCCTTCCGCTGGCAGCCATGGCCGCAGCGATAATTATCGTCAAAGCGAGCCGCGGAAATGCGCTGATCTGGCTTTCATTGCTCTTCGTTCTCGGATTAACGAAGCTCGCTCAGCTCACGCCTTGGGTTGCCGCGAACCCCGGCGGCCTGATCCGTTTGGGCAAGTATTCTGTGGGCGCTCATGTCCCCGCAAAAATAGTCGACCGCTTTCTTGGAACCGGGCTCCTTATCTACGTCCGCGATTTGTGGCGGGAAAATCCCGGAACGGTTGCAACAACCTGCAAGTTTCTTCGCGCGAACGCCAGATCCGGGGATGTTTTGATTCTAAACTACGGATGGGAGCCGACCTACTTTTATACACGACTGCCCCAGGCGTTGGGCATTCTGCCACAATATCCGGTCTATAAACGAGCCCGCGAACTCGGGCTGCCGGAGTTCGTCTTCGGCGTTGACCATGTCCGCTGGATTGTCTGGCGGTCGGCCTGGGAAACTGCACCTGGTTACGCGATGGACGACGTCGCCCGTGAGATCGTACGGCGTGGCGGTCAAATTACGACCGTTCTCGAGATGGAGGAGACAGTTTTCGAAAATACCCCGGACATTCACCTCCACCGGTTCTCCGACGGCTCCTATTTATTTCCTCGGACCCAAACGTTTCCGGCTTCGCGCATAGCCCGCGTCGATTGGCCTAACGACTAGATCACAGGCAGAGTCCCGGAACGTCATTTTCTCGCGACCGCTAACAAAGCCACTCCGAACGGGAGCGAAATCTTTCGGAGCAGGTCCAGCTCAAGGGCCATGATCCGCCCAAGCGTTCGTTGCGTAAACGACGTTCCCTCCGTCTCAAAATCCCGCCCCATTTTCGAACCTCCGAGAGTTCGAGCGGCTACCGCGAGCGGGAATAAAAAGGTGGTCCAGTAGGTCAACCGCCGAATGTTAAAATTCTGTGCCAGGAGCAACTGTCGAATCTCTCGTTTTCGAAATCGCCGAGCCGTCATGACTGCTTCATCGTGCGCGCTGTGCAGAAATGGAAATGCCGGGACGTTTATCAGGAGCGTACCGCCAGGTCTAAGAATTCGATGCATCTCGCGGACTGCACCTGCAACATCGGTGACCCATTCGTGGTAGAGAACGCTCGAACAAATTACCGCGTCGAACGAAGCGTCAGGGAATGGCAATGCGAGAATATCGCCTTGCCGAACATTGTTAAGACCACGCTGATGGCAGAATGAAACCGCCTCCGGTGCCAAATCGACTCCCACATTTTTTTCGGGGTTTTCAAGCTGTTTCAAAATCGCGCCGGTGCCGCAGCCAACATCGACAATCTCCTTTTCCCGCCAATCAGGCAGTTCCGCTTCCAACGTTTGAAAAATCAGCCGGTGTAACGCCTTGTACCACCAATGCGTTTCTTCAACACGAAACATCGTCGCGTATTCATCTCGGCGCATCAGCGTGGAAGGAAACGGCTAGTGGGACTATTCGGTCGAGCCGCCGTGCATCGTGTAGCGCACGACGTACTGCGGCGTACCGGTCTGATCAAGATAAAGCCGGCCGAGATATTCGCCGACCAGACCGAGAATCATGAGTTGAATCCCGGAGAAAAATACGACGCTGCCCAGAACAGTGGGAATACCGAGTGTCACATTTTTGGTGATCCAAAGCTTGTCGATTAGAATCGCAACCAGCGCGATGATGCTGAGACAGGAAGCGAATAGACCGACGTAGACCGAAATGCGCAGGGGCTTGATCGAAAAATTCAAAAACATGTTGAGCCACAACCGCACCAGCCTGCGCAACGTATAGCGCGACGGCCCGCTCTGGCTGGCGCGATGTTCCACCGGAATTTGGCCGATGTTTCGAGTCACCCGATAAATCAAACCATCGGTGTAGGGATACGGACCGCGATATTTGATAATCTCGTTGACCAGAAAACGATTCATCACTTTGAAGCTCGAGAGATAAAGGTCCTTCGGTTTGTGAAGCATCAAGGTCGCGATCCGATTATTGAAACGACTGCCGAGATTGCGGAACCGTGAATGCTTCTTCTCGATATAGTGGCCATAAACGACGTCGTAGTTCTTGCGTTTTAATTCGTCCAGCATTCGGACGATTTCCTCAGGCGGGTTCTGCCCGTCGTCATCAAGCACCGCGACATAACGGCCACGCGCCTGGGTGAATCCCGCGAGGACAGCGCTGTGTTCGCCGAAATTCCGGCTTAAATGGACGAAAGTTACGCTTTGCGGAAATTTTTTCGCCAGTTCGGCGCACACAACCTCGCTGTCGTCTTCCGAGCCGTCATTGACCAGAACGATCTCAAAGGATGTCGATCCAAGAATTTTTACGGCCTGCTCAACCAGCGGACCAATGGTGCGGCTGCCGTTGTAAACGGGAATCACCAGGGATAACTCGGGACCGGTCGCCATTGCGGTTTGGTGGGTTGGTGGCAAAGCTGCCCGATTCTGTCAAAAAAAGCGCGAAAAGTTATAGAAAATCTTTTGGCCCGCGACCTACAATTCACCCGTGCCCTGGGATCCTGACATTTTTGCGGGCTCGGACGTCCTGGTTACTGGTGGGCTTGGCTTTATCGGTTCCGGTCTCGCCCGACGCCTGGTCGAGCTGGGCGCAACGGTAACCTTGGTCGACAGCTTGATTCCAGAGTACGGCGGCAACCTTTTTAATATTCACGACATCCGCGATCGAGTGACCGTGGATCTTACTGATGTTCGCGACGCTGCCGCGATGTCTTCGCTGATCAAGAAACGCCAGTTTCTTTTTAATCTCGCCGGTCAAACAAGTCATCTCGACTCGATGACGGATCCGATGACCGATTTGAATATCAACGCCGCGGCCCAGCTCCACATCTTGGAAGCCTGCCGACTGCACAACCGCGATTTGAAGATTGTATTCGCCAGCACGCGACAAGTTTACGGTCGCCCGAAATATCTGCCGGTTGACGAAAAACACCCGATCAATCCGATCGACGTGAACGGTATCAACAAACTCGCGGGCGAGTGGTATCACTTGCTTTACAACGACGTTTATCAGATTCGCGCCTGCGCGCTCCGGCTAACCAACACGTATGGACCCGGAATGCGGGTTAAAGATGCGCGCCAGACCTTTCTCGGGATTTGGATCCGCCGATTAATTGAAGGAAAGCCGATTCAAATCTTTGGCGACGGGAAACAGCGGCGTGATTTCAATTTCGTCAGCGATGTGGTGGAGGCGCTCCTGGGTAGTGCTGCCAGTCGCGAGTCAGACGGTCAGGTCTTTAATCTTGGGCACCGCGAACAGATCAGTCTGCAAGAACTGGCATCATTGTTGGTGGAGATCAACGGCAGCGGGAACTATGAGCTGGTTCCATTTCCGGATGACCGAAAAGCAATCGATATCGGCGATTACTACGCGGACTTTGGCAAGATCGAGAAGGCGCTTGGTTGGTCACCACACGTGACGCTTGAGAATGGCTTGAAACAAACACTGGCGTTTTATCGAGCGAATCAGGGCCATTACTGGGCTTAACGCTCTTAGCACTTATTTGCGTCTAATTGCGCGGCTCGGACTCCCGGGCTTTTTCATATTCGCGAGCAGCTCCTTCTCCGTCGCCCTTCTGCCTTAACGCAGTGCCCAAATTATAATGCGCGTTCGAATCGTCAGGACGAATGTGCAAGGCCTGCACATAATGGGCGATCGCTCGATCGACATCTTGTTTGGCCATGAACGCGTTTCCAAGAACAATGTGCGCGTCGGGCTCATTGGGCTGAATTTTCAGGGCTTCTTCGCACTGCCGTATCGCTTCATCGGCGTCTCCTTCTTGTAATAAAGCGCTGCCGAGATTGTAATGCGCTTCGGGATAATCGGGATGCAAACGAAGCGATTGCTGGTACTTCTCGATCGCGTCCTCAATGTCGCCTTTTTCGAATTGAACCACGCCGAGATTATTGTAAGCCATCCAGCAATCTGGATTTTTTGCAATGGTAGTTCGCCAGAGCGTTTCCAAGTCGCGATACGTCGCGCTTTGACGCCAGGTCAGTAAACTCAGGAAACCCAGAATCGCCAAGCCGCTGACGACCACGGGCCACTGCAACGTCTTGCTGGACCGGCTTAATGTCATTAAACCGGCAGAGGCGAGCGCAATCGGACCGATGCTGGCCAAGTACTGGTAATGGTCCGCTACGAATGTGTAGCGAAAGGTATAAAGCATGATAAAGCCGAGCAGCGGGCCCAGCGTCGTCACAAAAAACAATGCCGCCACTTCGACGCTGCGGCCAAAAAACCGACGACCGAAGAGGATCATCGCAATGGCGACAGCGACCGCAACCAGCCATGAGTAGGCAACGGGATTCGTGGCATCAATCGGCCATTGCGGATAAATAAATGTGAGGTTCGATGGCCAAACTATTTTGCCGAGGTAAAACCAAACAGCCCGACTCCCGATCAGCAATCGCTCGATTGGTCCGAGGGAGACAAGCATTCGTGTGCCTTGATGATATTTCTCCCACCAAACCGCCACCAAACCGATTCCGAGCGCGAGGACAACGAACGGAACAATCTCCAAAAGCCCACGGGAATCAATCGGCCTTTTTTTCAGCCAGAGAACCAACAACAGCGCCGCCGGTAACGTGCAGGCCGTAGCTTTGGCGGAGAGCGCGAGCAAATAAAATACGAGGGCGGCAACATACAGGATCCGACGACGCTTCTGCGTTGCATCGACATATTCAGTCCACGTCAACACAGTGAGCAAGAAGAAGAAGCCCATCAGAACATTCTTCAGCTCCGAGATCCAAGCGACCGACTCGACTTGAACCGGGTGCAACGCGAAAATTGCCGCAGCCAACCATGCGCCTGGCACCTTCAGGCGGGCAAGGATGCACCAAACGAGAAGCGCATTGCCAAGGTGAAGCAGGATATTCACCCAATGATACCCCCCGGGATTTAAGTCCCAGAGCAAGCGTTCGATTCGCAATATCGTGTAAGCCAGCGGAAAATATTGCGACGGCGCGTCGAGCGAAAACCAGATTCGGCGCAACCCATCAGGCGCCGTCAACAAATGGTTGTGGGTGACATAGAGGTCGTCGTCCCAGACGAATCCGCCATGCCATGCCGGGCGATAGACCAGGATCGTGAGAGCGCCCAAAGCCACCGCCAGCAAACAGATCTTCAAATAAGAAGCGCCGTACCGCTGCATCGAGTTGCGACAGTATTTCGAAGTATAGACCTCTGAAAGTCGAAACGATACTCAAGACCAGGTGTTATATTTTAAGAGTTGCGCGGGCTTGTTGGCTGGGCCCTGCCACGCTAGGGAATTCCACTGCCAGCGGACTGAGCTCGCATCTTCTCTGTCAGCGTGGATACGTCGGCTGTCACTGCTTCGTGCCTCATGAATTCATCAAGGTCACGACGGGCCTGTTCCGCCTGTGACTTATTCAGGGCGCTGTAACAATCTTTTCGCACCTGGAGGAATTGTCGTTGCCAAAGAATGTGCGGCTCATAAGGCGCGATTGCGGCAACTGTGTTTTTACCGGGGTGATCACCATCGAGGTAAATGCCGATTGCTAATTCTGTGGCCAACCGGTCGCTTTCATTATTGGAGACGGAGAACGGTTTGCGCAAAGCATTGTAGAGAAAATCGGCTGCCATTCTGGAACGATCCGAATTTGCAAGCGCTTCGGCACGGATAAGCGAGCGTTTGATCAACTCCCGGCTCGGCCAAGGATCATCCTGCAAAGCGCGAAAAAACCTTTCCAGCGTTTCTGCCGCCTCTTCTGGTCTCCGCTGCCGCCAAAGGAGTTCAGCACGAATCGCCTCGGCGTCCCAGGGAAGAAACTCCGCGATCTTATCGATGTAAGGAAGAGCGGCGCTATCACCTTCCACTGCGAGGCACTCAGCGACCATCGCGAATTGAGATAAGGTTTTCGGTTCCTGGTGTTGCGCTCGCCAATCGCGCATGGCGGCGGCCAGATCACCGTTCACATAGCTCGCAAAAGCTGCCGCGCGGCCTCTCTGCTGTGGAGTCCAGGTCGTTTGACTTTGCTCGGCTCGGCTCAGCGAGGCAAACATTGAAAGGCGCGCTTCATCGACCAGCGACCAGTCCACTTCTCCATCGACATTCTGGGGACGATCCACATGCGCATCACGCGCGCTTGCCCGAAGATTTGCGATTTGGAAACCGTTCGCCAGGTTCATACTTCGAGCAAAAGAGAATTCAATTACGGTGCGGTCGTCTGTGTTAACCGGTCCGGCCACTAGATGCTGCAGTGTTTCGGCTACGGTCTTGTTACCGATGTAATGGCAGAGAAAATCCTCTACTCCAGTTGCCTGCCATGCAGCAAGCAGACCGCTTTTGAAAGGCTCCTGAGCAAGCCGTCGGCGGAGCGTATCCACCTCGTAGTGGACCGGTGAATGGGATGCTAGAAGCGCAAGATCTCCAGTCTGCGTCTGCCACGTCTCGACGGTCGAAAAAACCGATCCTAGCGTGCGATAAATAATCTGTACCGTCCGATCATCGATCTCGTACGCCTGCACCCATTGAAGAAATATTCCGTCCGGCCGTAAGCGTCGGTCAATTGATTGATAATATTCCTGAGTCAACAGCCCCGCGATTCCAGCCCGATATGGATTTGATGGCTCGGAGACAATGATATCGTATTTCTCGCGAGTGGTGAGAAGAACTTCCCGTGCGTCTCCGATAGTGACGTGGAGCTTTGGATTAAGAAGGGCGTTCTGATTGACTGGCGCACATCGCTCCGCCACTTTCAAAATGGACGGTTCGAGTTCGACGACGTCGACTTGGGCAATATTCGGTACGGCAGCGAGCCAGCCCGCCGTGCTGCCCGTTCCCAAACCTATGACTAGCGCCCTTGTAGAGTCGGGATGCAGCGCTGCGCCGATTAATCCGAGCATGATCTGCGTTCCGGCGTCGCGTTTCGCGTTACCATCGGCGCGGCCATTTACAATAAATGCCAGTCCGTCACCGTTTGATAAAGCGACACTGCTCTCGATCCCATCGGCCTCCCAAATAGTTTCGCGGCGAATTCTCTCCATGAGTTCGCGCAAATCATTGGGCGAGCCCTGAAATTGCGTGACGTGGCCCACACCGATTTGGCTGTGACGCCAAAATGCAGTTGGACCGGTAGCTGCCAACATTGAGATCGCGAACAAAGCAGTTACAAACGGCGGAGTGATTCGAGTCCAGTGCCCACGCTCGCGCAGTGCTAAAAACGCGGCAATCAACGCGAGCGCACAAAGCAGCACAATCGCCATTCTCCACACACCGGGAGCGGAAAACATGGGAATAAATCCAAAACCGCCCGCTAGGGAACCGGCCAGTGCTCCGACGGTATTCCACGCGTAGGCGGCGCCAGTCTGCGAGCCAACCAGCTTCCCGCCTTTGCCAAGGAGCGCAATCAAGAGCGGAAATTGGAGACCCGCGACAAACGCCGCCGGGAAAACGACGAGCAAACATAATACCGTCCAAGCTATGATATGACCATGGAATCCTATTGTCCCTAATGGTCGCAGAAGCATCGTTGCCATCGCAATCCGATCCCCAAGTGCGTAGGGCAAAGCAATAAAGAACGCCTCCACCGCGCACGTCATTGCGAAGAATGGGAGCGATACAGAGCGCGTTAAGCCGAAGCAAGCATAAGCGAGGCTGCCGAGACCGATTCCGAGCAAAGCGACTCCAAGAATCAACCCGAAAGAAAATGTCGATCCGCCTAGGAGCGGCCCCAACATTCGATACCAAACAAGCTCCATCAAGAAAAACACAAAACCGACGACCGCGGCCGCCGTGAACACAAACCTGGGATTTGCTAAATCCCGGGTCTCTTCAGCGTCCGGCTTGGAAACTGATTCGCGCACGGGTTTGAGGTCTGTAGTCCACTTTGAAAGACGAAAACCAGCCAAGGCGATCGCGATGTTGAGCGCTGCGGCGAGCCAAAGCGTCATGCGATTACCAAAATTTTCGAAGCAATAAAACGTGCCGGCAGCCGCGCCCGTGACCGCGCCAAGCGTATTCGCGCCGTACAACATACCAATCGACCGACGCGCGACATCGCTCCCCGCAACGACGGCTCGCGCGGCGGCGGGCAACGTTCCACCCATCAGGAACGTGGGCGTTCCAATAATCAACGCTGCTAGAATCAGGCGGATAAGCGTGCCGAACGGCATTCCCATCGCCTTGGTTCCTCCAAGAGCGATGTAAAGATGTCGCCCCACGAAGATGACAAACGGGGACAAGGCCGCGCTTATCCCGATGAACAGTTCCAAGCTTGCGTAGAAAGTGAGCGGTTGCGCCTTGGTCTCTGAGCGTCGCCCGAGAATGATTCCGCCAAATCCTAACCCGGCCATAAACACGCCTACCACTGCCGCCGTCGCCGCTGTAGACGCGCCAAAAATCAATCGGAATTCACGAAGCCACGCCGTCTGATAGATAAGCGCGCAAAATCCGGAGCCGAAAAGCAGCAGAGCAACCAGTCGAGTGCGGACAAACATAAGAAGATTTTCTGCCCGCGGGATTTTGACTGACGCTTGACTATAAAGCAAACGGGAGGTCCGATTCGGACCCGGCCGCTAAACCACGATTGTCAAGACGCGCGATTGTTGCACACGCCCAAGGCGACGTTGCTTGTAAAAAATAACGACCCATCGGGTGCAATATTACGTGAGCTTCCTAAAGACTTCCAAAAGAGATTTCTAAAGTTGCCCCGGATTTCCCGGTCTGTTTGCTTTGACCAAGGCCGATGAAGACTCTATCGATCTAGCGAATGAGCAATCGCTCGGGTGTAATTTGGAAAGTTGCCGGAATTTCCGTTCTACTCGTCGCGCTGATTTGGGTCGTGTTCGGCCAAACGATGGGACACCGGTTCATCAATTTCGACGACGAGTCCTACGTCTACGCCAATCCCGTTATTAGCCACGGTCTAACGCCGGACGCGATTAGCTGGGCGTTTACCCACATCGTCTCACACAATTGGCATCCGCTGACCACGATCTCACACATGACAGACTGCCAGTTGTTCGACCTGAAACCGGCCGGTCATCATTTGATCAACGTGCTCCTACACACGATTGCCGCGATTCTGCTCCTGATTGTGTTGCATCAGATGACAGGCGCGCTATGGCGAAGCGCTTTCGTGGCAGCGATCTTCGCCATCCATCCACTCCACGTAGAATCAGTCGCCTGGATCGCCGAGCGCAAAGACGTCTTAAGCGCCGTGTTTTTTATGCTCACAATCGGCGCATATGTGAAGTTCACGTGTCGGCCTTCGTTCCTTCACTACATGGTATTGTCGATTTTCTTTGCTCTGGGCCTCATGTCCAAGCCAATGCTCGTCACAGTTCCCCTTGTTCTCTTGCTCCTCGATTATTGGCCGCTTCAGAGATTTCAAAACCCGCGCACAGCAATTTCAAAACTCGTCATCGAAAAAATTCCTCTCTTGATCCTGTCGGTTCCTGTCGCAGTCGTCACCGTTATTATTCAGCGTCACGGAATCAACTCCATCGAGAATCTTTCTCTGCCGTGGCGCATCGGCAATGCGTTGGTCAGCTTGCTAATTTATGTCCGCCAAATGCTATGGCCGGTCGATCTTGCTGTCTTTTACCCCCACCTCGGGGACAAACTTCCTGTTTGGCAAATTGCAATTTCGGGCGCGTTAGTTGCCGCCCTTACCGTCGGCGCAGTCATTCTCCGAAAACAGCGACCGTATTTCTTGAGCGGCTGGCTCTGGTACGTCGGAATGTTGATTCCTGTGATTGGACTCGTGCAGGTCGGCACGCAGGCGCACGCTGACCGTTACACCTATTTACCGCAAATCGGTTTGTACTTAGCGGTAACGTGGGGCATCGCCGATTTTTCAAGGCTGTGGCCCAACCGCCAACTCATCCTGAGCGTCACAACCGCAGTCGTGCTCGGTCTTCTAATGTGGCGTACTTGGGAGCAGACTTCGGTTTGGCATGACAGTGAATCTCTTTGGAGCCATGCCCTGGCGGCCGCCCACGATAACGACCTCGCGCATGAACGACTTTCCAGTGCGCTCTTGGACGACAACCGGCCGGACGAAGCAATCCTACAAGCTCAGCTGGCATTAAATCTCAACCCCGACGGCGCTGATGCCCACAATGCTTTTGGCGTCGCCCTCGCGCGAAGAGGACAGCCGGAGGAAGCGCTGTCTCATTTCTGGAAGGCACTCAAACTGAACCCCAACCTTTCGAGGATCCATTACAACATCGCCAACGCCCTGCTTGCGAAAGGAGATGCTCAACAGGCAGCGATCGAGTATGAAAAACAATTAGCAATCGATCCAAATTTTCCTGAAGCGCATAATAACTTTGCCACTCTTTTTTTGCGAAAAGGACAGCCCAATGAAGCTACAATCCATTTGGAAAAAGCCTTGCAGTTGAAGCCAAGTTACGCAGAGGCCCACAACAATCTGGCCATCGCTCTGTCACAAAACGGGCAAATCAACGAGGCGGTGGCACAATGGCAGGAGACGCTTTCGGTTGATCCCAATAATTTAGACGCTCATTGCAATCTCGCGTGGGTTCTCGCAACCTCGCCCTCGAGCTCCATTCGAAACGGTCCGATGGCGCTAGAACACGCGCAGCGTGCCCTCCTGCTTTCAGACGGTAAGAATGCGAAAATCTGGCGGCTAGTCGCGGCTGCCTACGCCGAAGTCGGCCGCTTTCCCGAGGCAATTAAGGCTGCTCAAGACGGGCTCGCGTCAGCGGAAGCCGACGACGATTCCGCTTTAGTGCACACTCTGAAAATGAACATCGAGCTCTTCCAAACAGATTCGCCGCTCCGGGATGTCAGGTCGGAGGTCGCGTCACCGCGCTAAGGGTCGCGGGCAAGCAGAAAGAGCTTGAGTTTCGAAAAGCAAACGGCCGGGTTCCTTCCGGAACCCGGCCGCTGAATTGTAAAGGTTGAGAGTTAGAACCGTTTCTTGATGCCGACGTACCAAACCCGGCCTTTCGGATTCGCGGTACTTTCATCGAAGCCGTTCTCGAACGCAGCGGCCACAAATGGCGGTTGGAGATCTTGGATGTTATCAACGCCGAGCGTCAACGTCATGTTGTTGAGCCACGCTCTCCAACCGCATGGATTGTATTCCGCGGTTGAGACTGGCATCACGTTCTTCTCTTTGCCATCCTTCATCTTCACGTTCTTGCCGCCGTCCTTGGCGTACCCGGCAACTTCGTTCTGGGCGGCAGGCGGTGGCAGGTTGAACGTGTAATTAAGGATTAAGTCCACCGTAACCCATTCGCGCACCTTTGGGTGGCCCATGCCGGTTCCATGATCCTCATTGCCTTCGCCCACATCGTCGGCATCGTGATCGTTCGGCCCATCACCATCACGAGCCTCGGCTTGGAACCCCTCATTATCCCAGTACTGGCCAATATAATGGACGACAGTGCCCGCATCGATGCCTTGCATCCAGGAGCCGGATGGGCCGTCATAGAACAGGCTCGCGTACCATCTGTTATGCGTGAAAGAACCGCCTCCATTCACACCCTGGAAGCCGCCACCGAACTGGCCGACCGCTGTAAACCTCGGACCGCCTGGCACGGCTTGGATATCGACGTCAGCCAGGTAGGTTTCGTTCCATGTCGCGGTAAACGTTCCCCAGTCGCCGTGGCCCAGCCGCGTGGTGTCGAAGATCTCCACTGCTTCGAAGTCCCATGCGCTCAGGATTTCCCGGCCCAGATTCTGGAATGGAGTGACCAGCAGCACGATCGGTGTCGTACTACCAGGCCCGCCTTGGCGCACGACCGACGAAGCACCAAGAGCGCCGGTCGTGTTACTTGCGTGGTCAATAAGGAACTGCGCATCCAACGTTGTGGTAAAGCCACGGATGTCAATGTGGATGAAATCTGCCGAGAGCGTTAGCCCTTGGAGTGGACTCCACCACTTACCCGGAGTTAGCACACCCCCGTAGGTGTACTCATAAGCAATTTCCGGCTGTAAGCTAGGGTTGCCTGAAAGGTTCTGTGGCACCTGGTTTTCGGTATTGCATGCAGCGCCACATGTGTCTTTCACATTCGGGAACGATTGCGATGTTCCGGAAAACAATTCGCCCAACGATGGAGCGTGGAACGCTTCAATGTATGCCGCGCGCAACGTCAAAGACTGATCGATCGGCTGCCAGCGAACGTCGAACTTCGGACGCTCGGTTTGACCGAAGTCGCTGTAGTCTTCGAAACGCTCGGCGTAGCCAAACTCCAAACTGTAGGCGCCGGGGAAGTTCCAAGTCGGACCCGTCACTGGAACTCGCGCCTCCCAGAAGGCCGCCCAGGAGTCGCGGCTGCCTCGCGTTGCCTGGCTGTTTGTCGAGCCGGTCGTCTGTCCAGTAACCGTCAAGGGATCGGGCTCATCATGAAACGTCTCCCCGAGGTGCTGACCGCCAATCGCAAAACGAACAGCGCCTCCCGGCAGGTTGAACAAGTCGCCGCGCAGTGTCAGGTCCTCGGTCAGGAGAACCGATTCTTCAACGTCATGGGTGGTGGCAAAGACCTGACTGAGCGTGGCCTTGTTGTTTACGTTCTTGCCGAACGGATTAAACGCCGTCGCTGGATCAGTATCGAGCAAATAGAACCGCAACGCGTTGTTATTAACGATGCCGCCGAATCTTTGAACACGATTGCTCTCATTATAGCGAAGACCAAATTCCCACTCCCAGGTCTTGAGCTGATCCCAAGCATTAGCGAACTCGCCCAGGTTGCCTTTCAAGCCGCCTGTAAAGAGGTAGTTGTTGGTAGTGATCTTATCTGTGCGCAACCCGGCCTCCAATGAACGATACTTCACGCCAGTGGTAAATTGGGTCCCAGCAGGCGCCGCGCTTTGCTGCGTGAATACAGGGAAGGTACTGGTAAATCCGCCGTTTGAGGTGTAATCCGCCGTGGTAAACGGGTTGAATGCGTTCTGTGTCGGCACACTGAAACCGGAAACGCTGATGCCGAATGCGTGCGAACCTTGAGCCGCGCCGCCAGAAAAGCCGCCGGTATCTGACCAGATATCGGGCGTGAACGGCGTCGGGGCCAGACCGCCATCCCAGAATTGGCGAAAATACATAAAGTCGGCAAACACGGTGAGGTATTTGTCGCAAAGGTCGCGGTCGAACGAACCGTAAAGATATTCGCGATCGGTTGGCGCCACCTCTGGTGTTAGATCGGCGAAATTGAACGCAGAGCGCTCCCGGGTTATGGCCACGCCGTCGGCTGAAGTATACTGCGCAGAACTTTGCTGGTTTGCCGCAGAATGCGGCGTCGGCGTTAACAGGCCGTTATTGAAAGGCGCTGTCGCCAGCCCCAGGAAGTACCTGTTTGTCACGCGCCCCGCCATGTTGCTGCTGCGGAAGTCAAATGAGCCAAATCCGAACTTGTCCGGGTCGTGCGAGATGCCGACGTCGCGCGAGAAAATACCGGCGGCGTTGTATATACCCGCGTAAACCACGATGTTGGTTTTGTCATCACCGGTACCTGCGAGCATGTAGGCCGTTTCTTGACCCTGGTCGCCGGCGAAACCAAGATTCGTATTCCCATAGCTGGCGTAAACCTCCAACCCACGGAAGCGGTGAATCATAAACACGTTCACCACACCAGCGACCGCATCGGTGCCGTAAATGGGGGAGGCGCCGTCTTTCAGAATGTCAATGTGATCGATCAAACCGAGCGGGAACCGATTGAAATCAACCGATTGCGTGCCCGCAGTGGTGAGTCGTCGCCCATCCTCCAAAACCAGGGTTTCCTTCGGGTCGATACCACGCAAGCTGATACGCGTGCTGCCATCGCCACCATTAGTGTTGTTTTCAGTTGTGTTCGATCCAGTCGCCGCCGGAATTCGCAGCACCAGATCGGTCGGCGTACGTACACCCAACCGAGTGATGTCATCGCGGCGATAAGTGTCGACCGGGTTTGGTCCGACTTCTTCCGCCGTCGGAATGTTCGAACCAGTCACGACCACGCGTTCGGCGGTGGCCTCAGTTGCGGCTGGAGCACCGGCCGGAGCGACATTTGATCCGGTTGTAGGCGGTGGTGGCGTTGGCTCTTGAGCGCGCGCGCTCATCGCGATGATTAATGGAAATGCGACGGCGGCTACAAGAGCGACGCGAATTCCCAACGTTTTTTGCACGTTTCTAGTCATTGGTTTCTCCATGGGTTTGGTTAGGTTTGCGCTAGGGATTATTGAAGATTGGTCAAGCTGACAAGGTTTTTTTTCAGTTTTTTCAAAATTCTTTGAACGGGCGAGCGGAGCCAATTGTCCGGCCCGATCCTCGTTTTCGGGGGTTCTATCGGATTTCCAGCCCCCTGCCTAGAAAAAAATTAAAGAATTTTTGCCTCCGGAATGTCCCGCTGAGGCGCGTCACTTTGGAGCCCGCTCCCCCCGCATCCGCCACGACCCGAAAACGCAATCTCAATGCGAAACCTGGGTCCCGTGTAACGCTTCGCCGCGCCGGAATGATTCGATGCAACCACGTAAACTTTCGACCATCGCGCGGTCCCCGTTTTTTTGCGCTAATTCGTCGCCCCGCTGGCAAGTCGCAATCGCTTCGGCGAACTGGCCGTTCTCAGCTTGCGCAGCCGCAAGTGTTCGCAACACAACCGCGTTCTCAGCACCACTTCGCAACGCTCGTTGCGCCAGCTCGAGTGCCTCCCTACCGTCGCGCAAATCCGCGTCCGCAACTGTCGCGCGCACCCACGCGATGTTGTTCGCCGCGTCCGCGTTGTCAGGATCGAATGATAAACTTTGCCTCCACGCCTGAATCGCCTCCTTGATTTCACCTTTGCTGGCGAACAACACACCCAGATCATTGCTCGCTGCGATGTAGTCCGGCTGAATGCTGAGTGCTTTTTGAAAATGGAAAATCGCGGCATCAGTTTTCTGTTTCGCCGCCAGCGCTCGGCCCAAACCGAAATGGGCTGCCGTATTGCCATCGCGTAAGCGCAGTGCGCTCTGATAATGATCAATCGATTCCTCGATTTGTCCGCGCACAAACAAAATTCCGCCGAGCCCGGCGTGCGCCACATCGCTGTCTGGCGTTACCGCGAGCGTGTGTCGCCATAATGTTTCGGTGTCGCGCCAATGGGTTGTTTGCTTCCACGACAAGATCGACAACGTGCCAAGGATGATCATGGCGGCAGCGCTCAATAGAATTTTTTGCTGTTGCCAAGATTTCGTCAGATCCCAAATCAACCAGACGAGCGCGATGTATAATCCGATCTGCGGAAGATACGTGTAACGATCGGCGTGGCCCTGCAATCCAACCTGTACAATTCCGATAACTGGAATCAGCATCACCAAGTACCAAGACCAGCCCACGAGCAGATAAGGATTTTGCCGCCGGCGGAGGAGCGCAATCGAGGTTAGCGCCACCACCACAATTACAGCGAGCAGAAGTCGCCACGTTTCCAGTCGATTTTCCGGATGCACGTAAAAAGGAATGAGGTCGATCGGCCAAAACATTTGCCGGACATATTCAAAATAACTGAAGAGAGCGTTGGTCACCCGCCACTTGAGCGGCAGGAATTCCGTTGAACCGAGCGCAAAGTTCTGCGCCCACAAAGTCGCGAAACATGAACCAATCGACAATGCGAATAGCGGAATCTTTTCGACGATCAATCGCGCAATTGTCGATCTTTTCTGACCTCTGTCCTCTGTTCTCTGACCTCTGTTCAGCGGCCAATAGTCGAGCAACAGCAAAACGATCGGGGTTGTGATCAACATCGGCTTCGACATCAGACCGCATGCGAACAAGATCGACATCGTCAGGTAGCGGCCAATTGTTTGCTTTTGCGTGTAAGCAGCATACGCAATCAGCGTCAGCATGAAGAACACTCCGCTGAGCACGTCTTTTCGTTCTGCAATCCACGCCACCGACTCGACCCGCAGCGGATGAATGGCGAAAACGGCCGCGACGAAGCCGCTCAGCCAAATACCGCCAGTCCGGCTCGGACCATGGGTAATTTGCGCGAGCAAAATGAAAAGCAGCACTGCAGCGATGCTGTGGAAAAACACATTCACCAAATGGTGCGCGGCTGGGTTCACACCGAATAATTGGCAGTCAAGCATGTGTGAAATCGTCGTGAGCGGGTGCCAGTTCTGGGAATGAACATGCGTGAAGGCCCACGCGACCCCGCGCCAGGTCAGACCCGCCCGCACATGCGCGTTGTCGAGCACGTAGAGCGGATCGTCATAATTAATGAACTGGTGACGGAACGTTTGCCCGAACACCGCCCATGTGATCGCGACCAAAAAGATGCTGATGCCGAACAACGTCCAGTGCGATTGTTTGGTGCTCACGTTTCGCAATTCAGAACAGCTTCAATTTTTTTCCAAGCGGATCTTTGCCTCATCCGGCTGGCCATTTTGCAACAACGCCTGGCCTAAAAAATACTCGGCGTCTGGATAATTGGGCTCGAGCGCAAGCGCCTCTTTATAATGAGCGATCGCTTCCGGCAACTGACCAAGACGGTGAAGACCAACGGCGAGATTGTAATGCGCGAGCGCGCTGGAGGGCTGCAGCTGCACGACGTGCCGGTAATGTTCGACCGCTTCCTCAAGACGTCCCGAGTTTAACAGAGCGTTGGCGAGATTTGTTTCCGCTTCAGGATTACCCGGCTGAGCTTTCAGTGCCCGCTCAAAATGCTGCGCCGCGATGTCAAACTCCCCTTTCTCCATATATGCCGAACCGATCTCGAAATTCGCGTCCGGATCCAAGGGGTGACTCGTAAGCCTGATGCGAAACTGCGCGATCGCTTCATCGAGACGATGTCGCTTCAGAAAAAATTCACCGAGGTGGAAATGCGCAATGTCATTCCGACCCGTTACGGCAAACGTTCGATTCCACAACCGTTCTGTGTCGCGCCAATACGAAGTTTGAATCCACGCGCGCCAAGCTAGCGCCATGACTGCGAACGAGGCAGTCGCCGCAAGAACTTCGCGGCGGTAACGCAACGATTGCGCAAGATCCACAATCGCCCACGTGATGGCGACGTAGAGACCGATTTGGGACAGGTAGGTGTAACGATCCGCGTGCGCTTGCCCGCCGACTTGAATCAAGCCGATGACCGGCAGAAGCATGATCAAATACGAAAACCAGCCGGTCACGAGATAAGGCTGACGTTTTCGGAGAACAAGAACTCCAACCGTAATTAGAATGAGCGCGACACCTGCGCTGGCGGTTCGCCAGACTGGCAACTCTCCAGGGTGGGGATAAATCGTCGCGAGATTTACCGGCCAAATCATTTGCCAAAGGTAAATCAGGTAAGCCGCGAGCGCGTTTGCGGCCCGCCAGCTCACCGGCAAATGAGCGATTTGCACGATGTCTCCGCGCTGCGCGATCAGCGTCGCGATTGCCGAGCCGATTGACAAGACAAGCAACGGAACTTTCTCGATGACCAGCTTTCCCGCGCTCCGTCGTCTGTCCTCCGTTTTCTGAAACCTGTTCAGCGGCCAGTAATCGAGCAATAAGAGGACGAGCGGCAGTGTGACCAACATCGGTTTCGACATCAGGCCGCACGCAAACACGACCGACAGTGCACCATATCGCCATCCGCTTGGTCGTCGAGCGTAACTGGCGTAGGCGAAGAGCGTGAGCATGAAGAACACTCCGCTGAGCACGTCTTTACGTTCCGAGATCCACGCGACCGATTCGACCCGCAAGGGATGAATGGCGAAAACGGCCGCGACAAAACCGCTCGGCCAAATACCACCCGTCCCGCTCGGACCGCCGGTAATTTGCGCGAGCAAAATAAAAAGCAGCACCGCAGCGATGCTGTGGAAAAACACATTCACTAAATGATGCGGCCCCGGATTCACACCGAACAATTGGCAGTCGAGCATGTGCGAAATCGTCGTGAGCGGGTGCCAGTTCTGGGAATGAACATGCGTGAAGGCCCACGCGATCCCGCGCCAGGTCAGACCCGCCCGCACATGCGCGTTGTCGAGCACGTATAGCGGATCGTCATAATTAATGAACTGGTGATGGAACGTTTGCCCGAACACCGCCCATGTGATCGCGATTAGCCCGGCACAAATCGCAAATCTCAAAACGAGTTGGGTGCGCACAATTTCGGAGCAATTAAGTTCGCCCCGACCGGAGCGCAAACAAGTTGTCGATCTTATATGTTTTCGGCGCTAAAAGTAAGGGCGTGTTTACCGGTTTAATTGAAGAAGTCGGCCGCGTGCTTTGGATTCGCATGACTGATCGCGGCACGCAATTGCAGCTGACCGCCCCACGGCTCGCTGGCGGGATCGCTGTTGGCGATAGCGTGGCGGTGAACGGTTGTTGTCTGACCGTCAGCGCCCACCGCGACGGGCAACTTACGTTCGATCTTCTCGAAGAAACGCTCGATCGCACCAATTTGAAAAAGCTGCGCCGTGACAGTCTGGTCAATCTCGAGCGCGCGCTCGTGGCGGGCGCGCCGATGGGCGGCCACTTTGTTCAAGGTCACATCGATTGCAGTGCCAAAGTCATTTCATTTGAGCGGACCAAAGAAGATTATCGCCTCGAGGTGGATTTGCCGGCCGACTTCGCCCATTACGCGGCTTACAAGGGCTCGGTCGCGATCAACGGGATCAGTCTCACGATCGCTGAGCTTTTAGCGAAAAGCTTCGCCGTATGGATCATTCCGCACACGAAACGCCACACCAATCTTGATAAAATTGAGGCCGGCGAACTGGTGAACATCGAGTTCGACATCTTGGCCAAATACGTCGAGCGGATGCTTTCTCGCTACGCGCCTCAAAATTGAACCGCGGCAAAGGCCGAAATCCGGCTTCTATATATATAGTACGGTGCTACTTGGCCCCGAGACCCAGGATCACTGCCGGAATGGTCCGCAGCAGAATCTTGAAATCAAGCGCCAACGACCAGCGGTCGATGTAATCGAGATCGAGTCTGACCCAGTCTTGAAAATCGCGCACCTGGTTGCGGCCGCTGATTTGCCACAGGCAAGTCAACCCCGGTCTTACGCTTAGACGACGTCGCTGGGCTGTGTTCTCGAATTTCTCCACTTCGTAAAGGGGCAACGGACGGGGCCCGACCAAACTCATATCTCCCATCAACACGTTGAGAAGTTGTGGGAGTTCGTCGAAGCTCGTTCGGCGCAGCCAACGGCCGAACCGCGTGATGCGCGGGTCCGACTCTACTTTGAAGACAGGCCCGCTCATTTGATTGAACGGCTCCAGTTCCGCGCGCCGCATCTCGGCGTCATCGGTCATCGAGCGAAATTTGTACATGACAAATGGTCTGCCGTGCTTGCCGGCGCGGCGCTGCCGAAAGATTACCGGCCCAGGCGATGTGATCCGGATAATGAGCGCGACAATCACCATCGGAATTGCCATTACCAACAAAGCGATAATAGCCACGACGCGATCGAAGATGTCCTTGATCATCAGCGCCCAGGAAACTTCCGGCGTTGATCGGAAGACCAACATTGGGCGACCGGCGAAGGCATCAAAATCCGGTTTCGCGATCGACGTCTGAATAAAATCGGCGACCAGCCACGCCGGCACGCCCTCCACTTCGCAAGCGCTGATGGCTTGCTCGACAAGATTTAATTGACTGTGGCCGGCGGCGAAGATAACTCGGGAAACCGCATGCCGATGCATCGCCTCCACCAGATCGGAAATCGGTTGCCGGTCGATGTCAATCCGCCCAACAACCTCGATGAGTAATTTTTGTTCCGGTGTAAACGACCGTTCGAGGGCGGCCAAATCCTGAGGCAAACCAGCGAGCAGGACGGGTTCGCGTTGCTCGCCGCGGACGGCTTTACGTCGCAAATGCGCGGCGATCAATCGTTCCTTCGCCAGCAGCACGAGTGTGCCAATCAAAATAAACAAGAGTGGCACTGTTCGATTGGCCAGCGGCAAACGCAGGAAAATTACACACGTGCTAACAATGATGCTGAGCCCGATCATTGCGCGCGCGATCTGCACGATCGAGCGCCACTTTGTCTTGTTGAGCGGCGATTGATAAAAACCTTGCAGGTCGAGCAGGATCGGACCGAACACCATGATCGGTATAAGCAGCCAGGCGTAATTACTTTGAGGATCGACGCTTTTGCTCAAACCGAACCAGAACGTGCTGTAATAACGCAGGGCATAAGCGGCCCATAACGACAGCGCCAGCAGGAACGCGTCGATCAAAACTTGCAGCTGCGTGTTTAGTTCCTGTCGTCGCGCGAGCATGCTACAAAGGAGCGATTATCGCCCTTCCCTGATTTCCAGAATCGCTAATTATATGACAACGCGCAGATCGGTCAAAGAAGCACGGCCACGGCTCGTGGCCGTTATCGCCTCGCCTGCCGATCTCCGTCTTGCCATCGCCATGCGCCAGCCGCCGGACCTGTTCGAGCTTCGCCTCGACCACCTCTGCGGCACGCTCGATCAACTCGAACGCAAGATAGTGATCTTGTCCGCGCCGGTCATCATTACGGCGCGTGATCCGCGAGAAGGAGGCGCAAATAATCTTTCGCTGTCGGTCCGCAGGAACTTGCTCCTGCGTTTTTTGCCGTATGCCAAATATGTCGACGTTGAACTGCGTTCGGCGCGCGCATTCAAATTGTTGCTCGCGCGCGCCCGAAAACAAAATGTGCGCCGGATTCTTTCTTTCCATAACTTCAAATCCACTCCATCGCCGCGCAGCTTGCGTGCCAAGGCGGCATTGGCGAAGGCCCTCGGCACCGACATTTTCAAAGTCGCAACCCGGACCGATAGGCTGGTAGAGCTCGCTCGCCTTGTTGATTTTGTGATGGATAAAGATGTCGATCTTGCCGTAAGCGCGATGGGCATGGGCAAGCTTGGCGCAATCGCACGCTTGTTACTGGCGCGTGGCGGATCCGTCCTTAATTACGCGTCGCTCCACCGCCCTCAGATCGAAGGACAATTGCCGATCGAACTGTTGCGTTCCGCGCTGCGGCGTTGAAATTGTTTGAGGCGTTGGCGCACTTCTTTTCACTTTCAACAAAAAAGGGCGCCAACTTTACGGCGGGAGCCGCTGAGCGGCAGCGAATGCGGCTAGGGAAGCCGGGCACCGAAATCAATAGCCGGCCTACCGCCCGCGCGCGACGCTGGATCCTGATGTAGAGTAAAATCTCTCGCGCGACTGCGCTCAAGGAAGGATATTAATCGAGGGACGGAAATCGAAAGTGAAAAATGGGTCGGTAGATTTGCCCGATGAAGTGCCGGTGATGCCATTGCCGGGTGCGGTCCTCTTTCCACACGCATTGCTGCCGCTTTATGTTTTCGAAGAGCGCTACCGCGACATGCTTGAGCACGCGCTTCAACGGGATCGCGTGTTTAGCGTGACGCTGATTAAACCGAGTTGTTCGGAATGGCACGCGCCTGAAGATTTTTTTCATTTCGCCACCGTCGGGCTCATCCGCGCCTGCGTCGGTCGCGGCGATGGCACTTCGAATCTCGTTCTCCAAGGTTTGCATCGCGTCCGTTTCTCCAGTTTCCAGCAAGAAACGCCGTTTCCGATCGCCAGGATCGACATCGTCGAATCGACCAACGACACCGCGACGGTTGAGACGGAAGCGCTCGGTGAAAAAGTTCTCGAGCTTTATCGAAAATTAAAACGGACCGAGCGACGGCTCCCGCCAAAAGTCGATCGCTATCTTGCCCAGCTTGGCGATCTCGACATGCTCGCCGACTTGGTTGCTTCAACTTTTGTTGACGACCCGCTGCGACGACAACGGATGCTGGAAGAATCTTCCCTCAATCAGCGCCTGCGGCTACTCATCACCTACTTGCAGGACGAAATCGGTAGCGCCGCGGTTTAAGGTAAAGTCCCCCGTTTGCCCATAATCCGCGCGTATTCTTCCATTAAATAACGGTCGGTCATTCCCGCTACGTAATCGCAGACCGTCCGGTGAAGTCCTTCCTGCTCGATCCGTTTGGTCGCGACTTCGCCGAGCTGGCCGGGATCGGCCACGTAACTTTCGAAGACCTTTTTCAACATCTCGCACGCGCGCTGATTCACTTTCGTGACCCGAGGATGATAATAAACGTTCGCGTAAAGAAATTTTCGGAGCGCGGCATTCGCACCGTGCAGTTCTTCGCTGTAACCAATTAGCGGCGCCTCCTGCTTGCGCACGTCATCTGGGCTTTTTGGATTCGCCCTGGAAATTGAGGTCGCACTCGTCCCGACCAGGTCTTGAACTTGCACGTCGATGATGTCGCGAATGATCAATTTATGCAGCTCCGGCTCGCGCGCGTCAGGATAACGCGAGAGCACACTGCGTTCGCTCCGTTGCCAAACCGCATTCTGCTCGAGCTGCTCCGCGCTCAGAATGTCAAAATCGACCGCATCGTCGAGATCGTGACTGTAATAGGTGATTTCGTCCGCCAGATTCGCGATCTGTGCTTCGAGCGAGGGGCATTTGTATTTCTCTCCGCCCGGTGAAGGCGCCTCGTAAACGTCCTGGTGCTTTCGTAAACCTTCGCGCACTTCGAAAGTTAAATTGAGTCCGGGAAAATCCGGATAAGCATTTTCGAGCAATTCGACCACACGCAGGCTTTGCCGATTGTGTTCGAACCCGCCGTGGTCGCGCATGCACTCGGCCAGAATCTCTTCGCCGGAATGTCCAAAGGGCGTGTGCCCGAGATCGTGCGCTAGAGCGATTGTCTCCGCGAGATCTTCGTTGAGCGCGAGAGCGCGCGCGATCGTCCGACTGATTGATGCGACTTCGATTGAATGAGTCAGCCGTGTCCGCAGGTGATCGCCGGTACCGTTCAGGAAAACCTGCGTCTTGTATTCGAGCCGACGAAATGCACGCGAGTGAATGATGCGAGCACGGTCGCGCTGAAATTCGGTCCGGTAGGCGTGGCTTTGCTCCGGATATTTTCGACCGCGAGAGTCGCCGGACTTTTGCGCGAACGCGGCGAGGATGGCGCGCTCAGTCGCCTCCATTTCCGCGCGCGTTTTCCAGCCGTTCTTCATCGATTGATTAATGCGTTAATGTCGATCTTGGCCTGCCGCGCCGGAGCCTGGGCCAAGGCGCTCCGCATCCAATTTTTCGCGCAACGCACGTTCCGCTTGCCGCGCTTGCAATCGCAGCACTAGCAGATCGAAGAGCGCGAGTAACAGCGCCGTAAAAGTGAACCAGATGCAAACCATCCAAAAGAAGATCACCCGCCACGGATGTTCCCGCGGATTCAATGCCGGCTGCAAAAATGTAAAACCAGAGATCAGTAACAACAGCGCGAGCGCGAGTAGAAACAGCATCGCTTTCCGACGGGTGTTTTGCTCACGAATCACGCCGCGCGTCGCGTGCACGACAAAAGATGTTGTCTGCAAACGTTTTTCCTCAGGAGAATTTTCCATCGAGCGCTTTGCCAGCGACGCGCCGGTTACTTGTCGATCTTACAATTCAAACAATTCAAGACAATCGACTTCTCAGGAGCAATGCGCAGTGCTTTCATAGCGCCGGATGAAGTCGAAGCCAAAAGGCGGATCTCGCAAAAAGAAATCCACGGCCGCGAAGAAAAACCAGGGCCTTGTTTTAAAAGACCGTCTCGAAGCAGAGTTCGCGCAAGCGATCAAAAGCGCGAAGTCCTACGTCGGAAATCCCCAACGATTGCAGTCGCTCTTCGAAGAAGCGGCAAAGCAGGCTTCGTCAATGCCGAAGGAACCGTTTGCGGAAACGTGGCCGTACTTTCAGGCCATGCTGCGTTTGATTCGCGCGTATTCTCAAGGCAGCTATCGCGATGTTCCCGAAAGCACCCTGGTCGTAATCATCGCGGCCATCATCTACATCGTGAATCCTCTCGATGTGATTCCCGATGCGCTTCCGGCTCTGGGTTTTCTAGACGACGCGACCGTTCTGGCGTTAGCGGTGCGCAGAGCGCGCCAAACGCTGGACGATTTCATGGCCTGGGAAACGACCGCCTTATAACCGCAGCGGCTATCTAGTTTCGAGTCACAGGGTTGCCAGCGCCTGAAAACTGGGTCTCACTATTAAAGGGGATATGAGGCGCACGAGACAACCCAAGTCACGAGCCGAAGACGTGGCCTCTCCGAAAAGTGCGCCCCGTAGCCCTGCTTTCTCGCAGGCTCTCACCAACGCCCGTTCGTATGCCAAAGATCCGGAACGATTACGTCAACTTTTCAAGGAAGCAGTAAGAATAGCGCCGACGATACCGAGAGGACGGTTCAAGGACCTTTGGGCGTATTTCCTGGCGATGTTGCGGTTGATTCGCGCGTACTCCCGCCGCGAATACCGTAACGTTTCGATGCAAAATCTGGTGATGATCGTTGGCGCCATCATTTATATCCTGAATCCATTCGATCTTATTCCCGATTGGATTATCGGCCTCGGTTTTGCAGATGACGCAGTTGTATTGGCGTTTGCGGTCCGACGGACACGGCAGACGCTGGACGACTTTATGACATGGGAAATCTCTTCGCGCGAGAAACCCGCACGTTGATTGCTCCGTTAAACCAAAAGGAGTGCAGGATTTTCGAGAAGGTGGCGCAGCTCTTTCAAATACTCCGCGCCGAGCGCGCCGTCGATCACGCGATGATCGCAGCTCATGGTAATAAGCATTCGTTGGCCGACGACGATCTGTTCGCCATCGTCAATTACCGGAACTTTCGTGACTTTGCCGATCGCGAGGATGAAGCCCTGCGGCGGATTGATCACCGCGCTGAACGAATCGATTCCCATTCCACCAAGGTTTGAGACTGTGAACGTGCCGCCCTGAAATTCTTCCGGCTTCATTCGCTTGTTGCGCGCGCGACCTGCGAGGTCCTTCATCTGCTCACTGATTTCGCGGAGCGATTTGTCTTGCGCGGCGCGAATCACCGGCGTGAGCAATCCATCTTCAATTGCAACTGCGATCCCAAGATCGACATCGGCGTACTGAACGATGGCGTCGCCATCGAATGAAGCATTGACGCGCGGAACTTTGACAGCCGCCTGCACCGCCGCTTTCAGAACGAAATCGTTCACCGTGATCTTCGCGGTATCGGCGCCTTCGCCGGCTGATTTCAATTCTTCGCGCGCCGCCATCAGCGGCGCGGCGTTGATCTCGATCGTGAGATAAAAATGCGGAATCGGCCCGAGACTCTCGGCCAGACGCAGCGCGATAATTTTGCGCATCCCGGAAAGTTGAATGCGCGCGCCCTCACCGGCCTTGATTGATGGAACAGAAGGTTTCGCCGCGGTTGACGCTTTTTGCGCTGACGCAGCTCCTTTTGATTTCGCGGCCGCGCGGACATCTGTCTCGGTCACACGCCCATCGGGACCAGTTCCCTTCACGCTCGAAAGATCGACACCGAGCTCGGCCGCAACTCGCCGCGCGACTGGCGATGCTTTGACGCGCGCTTCTTCTGACTGAGCCGGACCGGCGGTTGCTGCTGCTGGTTTTTTCGTATTAGTCGAAGGCGCAGGCGAGACGCCTGCCTCCACAGGTTTTTCCTTTTTCTGCGGGGACGCAGTGTCCTTTTCTTTTTTCTCAGCCGGTGCTGGCTTCTCCGTTTCCGCTTGCGGCTTCTTTTCCTTTTTCTCTTCCGATTTTTCTTCTTTTTTTGCCGGTTCCTTTTTTTCTTCCTTTTTCGGCGCTTCCTCGCCTTTCCCGGCGACGAACGCGATCTTGTCGCCGACATTCACTTTCCCGCCTTCCTCGACGTAGATTTCGGTAAGCGTTCCGTCCTCCGGCGATTCCCATTCCATCGTCGCCTTGTCGGTTTCGATTTCAGCGATCACTTCGCCGGCCGATACTTTGTCGCCCTTTTTCTTTTTCCACGAGACGAGCGTGCCTTCGGTCATCGTGTCGCTCAACTTCGGCATTTGAATCTCGGGCATGATTCGTTAGGCGTAACAGACTTTTTTGACAGCGGCCATCAACTTGTCCGCATTGGGCAAAACAAATTTCTCCAGCCTTTCGTTGTAAGGCATTGGCACATCCTCTTGAGAAACGCGGATGATCGGCGCATCGAGCTCATCAAAAATGTTTTTCTGGATCCGGTAGCAAACTTCCGCGCCGACGCCGCAGAAGGGGCGGTCCTGCTCTACAATCACCGCGCGGTGGGTCTTGGACACGGAATTAAAGATCGTCGTCTCATCCAGAGGTTTGATCGAACGAAGATCGACAATCTCCGCCGAAATATCTTCCTCCTCGAGCTGGGCGGCAACGGCGAGGGCGAGCGGAACCGTTTGCGCGTAGCAAATAATCGAAACATCGCTGCCTTCGCGTTTTAGTTCGGCTTGCCCCAGCGGAATTAACAATTCCTCGTCGGGCGGTTCGACCATTCCCTTCGAGCTGTAAAGAAGTTCGGCTTCCAGAACGAGAACCGGATTATCGTCGCGCACGGCGGTTTTCAATAGACCCTTGGCATCGCGCGGCGTGGCAGGTGTGCAGACTTTCAGACCGGGCGCGTTCGCATAGAGCGATTCAGTCGCGTGCGAATGAGTCGCGCCCAGCTGGTGCGCAGGTCCGTTCGGTCCGCGGAATGTGATCGGAACATTAAACTGGCCACCCGACATCATGAACATGTTGGGCGCGTTGTTCACGACCTGATCGAACGCAACGAACGAAAAGCTGAAGGTCATGAACTCGATGATCGGTCGCAGTCCGACCATGGCCGCGCCGACACCGAGTCCGGCGAAACCGTTTTCGCTAATCGGAGTGTCGATGATCCGTTTCGGTCCAAAGCGCTGGAGCAATCCCTGGCTTACTTTGTAAGCGCCTTGGTATTCAGCGACTTCCTCGCCCATCAGGAAAACATTTGGATCGTGCTCAAGCTCTTCGGCGAGCGCTTCGTTCAATGCCTGACGGTAAGTGATTTCCCTCACGATTTTTTCTCGTTGAAGTAGGCGTAGTCGTAAACTTTTTCGACCGGCAGCTCAGGACTTTGCTCCGCGAATTTCACCGATGCCAGCGCGGTCTCCTTCGCTTTCTTGTCGAGCGCGTCGAATTGTTCGTTGGTCAGTTTGCCCTCGCGGGTGAGCTGCGCGCGCAAACGGATGATTGGATCGTCGAGCCGATATTTTTCCAGCTCATCTTTGGTTCGATAACTGGCCGGATCCGACATCGAATGTCCGCGATAACGATAGGTGCGGATTTCAACGAATGCCGGGTGCGCATCTTTGCGAATCGAGGTGACGATCTCGCTCAGTTTGTCGCGCACTTCGCGAAAGTTCATGCCATCGACGATATCGCTTGAGATGTCATAGCCTTCAGCGCGATCGACAATTTGCTTTAACGATGTCGATCTTTTCACTGACGTGCCCATGGCAAAGAGGTTGTTCTCGCAAATGAGGACGACGGGAAGCTTGTAGAGCGCGATGAGATTCAGCGCTTCGTGGAATGCACCTTGATTGATCGCGCCATCGCCAAAGAAGCAAAGTGTGACGCGATCTTCTTCGCGATACTTGCACGCGAACGCCAAGCCGGCCGCCAGCGGAACATGTGCCGCGACGATGGCGTGACCTCCGTACATGTGATTCTTCTTGTCGAAAAAGTGCATCGAGCCGCCTAGCCCTTGTGAACAGCCGGTCGCCTTTCCGAAAAGTTCCGCCATGCACGCGTTCGCGCTCGTGCCGCGCGCAAGCGCGTGGCCGTGATCCCGATACGCAGTGATGATATAATCGTCGTCGCGCACGGCCGCGACCGCGCCGGCGACTACTGCTTCCTGTCCAATGTAAAGATGGCAGAAGCCGCCGATCTTCTGCGCTTGATATTGCTGGCTGGCGCGTTCCTCAAAGCGCCGGATCAGCAGCATCAGCGCGAGCATCTCGACCTCGTCGCGTTGCTCAGGCCGCTGCATCGAAATCTACGCGACGCGAGGCAATGCAGCTCCAGCGCGCGCCCGGCTGGCTTTTCGCCCGAAGTTCATGCATACCACGAACAACGCGGTGAAAAAGAGATCGCCGAGAAGCGAGTTGCGCAAAAACATCCAGGCAGGCGTAGCGCCGTTGTAAACCGGCAGCCCGCTGGTTTGCGCCTGCACGAAACCAGCGAACGTCTTCGGATAACCCGGCTCGTACACCCACGAGACGCAATTCGTGACGAAGTAAAAGATCAGCGACGCTGCGATTGAAGCCGGCAACAGTGTCTTCAACGAAGCGCGGTTTTGCAGCGACCAGCCGAGCAAACCAATGAGCGCAAATCCCACGTAATGCGAGATGACGAATGGGCTCCCCATTGGCGCGTGATAATGAAAGACGTTCAACGCCACATCCGAGAAAAGCAGTGAAACCATTGGAATGGTCAGCTTGTAGCGATTTGGGAAATAAGCCGCGCCACAAAGCGCGATCGCGGCCAGCGGCGTGAAGTCCATCCAACCGACAGCGTCGAGTGGTCCAAAAAAGCCAACCAGGACGCGAAAAAGAATCGCTGACGCAACGAGCAGAAGAGCAGGAATCATTGGGAGAAATTTAACCGTCCTGGGGTAGTTGCAAAGCTCATTTGAGGCGGTCCCGTTCAGACCTTCACCGTGTCTTCGACCTGCTGCTGCCATTGATGAATCTCATCGGTCAATCGTTTAACGGTGTCGCCCTGGCTCGTTTCGGAATAAAGGTTCTTTCGCTCATCAGGATCGTTCCGCAAGTTGTAGAGCTCGTTCTTGTCCTTGTCACGGAGACAGAGTTTCCAGCCGTCGGGTGTGACAATGGCGCGGGTCGATTCGCCGAGCGCTTGCTTGATCTGGTCTTTGCTCGCGAGCTTGGTGTGCTTGTTTATTTTTTCCTTCCCCGGCGCCCATTCGATAAATACCGACTCGGGCGGCATGGTCTCGCCTCGAATTAAAGCGGCCCTGCTTTTTCCGACGCACTGCGGATCGGGGGTTTTGCCGAGGAGATCCAGAATGGTCGGCACAAAGTCGATGTGGCTGATCGGTTGCGCGACGCGCAAGGAACGCTCTTGACGCGGCATTCGGACCAGGTACGGCACGCCGGCCGATTGCTCGAACATGAATCGCTTACCCAACAAACCGTGAGCACTCATCGTGTCGCCGTGGTCGCTCGTTAAAACCGTAATCGTCCGTTCGGCCAGCCCGAGCTGGTCTAACTTCGTCAGAATGCTGCCAATGCAATGGTCGATCTCGGTGATGAGACCGAGGTACTTTTGTTTGATCTCGCGATAGCGCTCAACGTCGCGATAACGATTGCGACAGATTTCTTCGCGCAAGCGATAATGCAGCGGCATGTCATTACCGAACTTATCGCTATTGCTCACGTCCAATGAAATGGATTCGAGCGGATGTTCGTCGTTGAACGGACCGGTATAAGGCGGATGGGGTTCGATGAAGGCAACGAATGCGATAAACGGCCGGTCGCGATAATGTTCCAGAAATTCGCAGGTTTTAGTTTCGACGAATTTTGCCTGTGAAAGTTCGAATGGTAGATTCCGCGAGAACGTACGACTGAAATACTTTCCGTGATTGGGCTTTTGTCCTTTCGCGATCAGAAATTTCGTATAATCGGTAACGCCTTCGATCTTGTGGTTGCTCACCGCGCTCTTGAAAAATTCTTCGATCGAAACCCAGTCCTCGAATCCGCGCTGGGCGGAAAATTCATCGCCGAGATGCCATTTGCCAAAATAGCCGGCGCGATAATCGGAGTCAGCGAGTAGTTCCGGCAGGCATTTAAATCTACGAGGGAGAGACGCCTGATTATTCGTGCAACCATTCGTGTGCGGCCATGTGCCGCTAAGTAACGAAGAACGAGACGGTGCGCAGATTGGCTGCGTCACGTAGGCGCGCTCAAAGATTGCTGATTGCGACGCGAGCTTGTGGATGTTTGGCGCGTGCACGCCGCTCGCGCCTTCGCCGAAAACGGTGTCGGCGCGCAATTGATCCGGGAGAAACACAAGCAAGTTGGGTTTACCCGGAAGTTTCGCCGGTTGCGCTTGAAGACGAGCCGCAACTACAACGCCAGCAGAGCCAAGCGCGGCAGTGCGAATGAAATGACGGCGCGAAAACTCAGACTTCACGGGAACTGAAAGTTTAGACGCCCTGCGCGATCTGCAAAGTGCATTCGCCGCGGATCCCGACGCGGTTAGCGGGGCGGCCTAAATTACTTCCTACCCGCGCCGGCGATCAAAACATTGAGCCGCGCTTTCCGACGATCGGCCGCATTGCGATGAATGATGCCGCGCTTGGCTGCTTTATCGAGCGCTGAGATCAGGCCACGAATCTGTTCGGCGTCAGGTTTGGCCGCAGCGCGAACGCGCTTTTGCAGCGTACGCAAACGTGTCCGCACACTGCGGTTTTGATTAGCGCGAGCGAGCGATTGCCGGGAACGTTTCGCCGCGGATTTGGTATTGGCCATGGTTTATTGCCGAAAATTTACAGGGCGTGGACGGTCGCGCAGACAGCTAAAATGTCAAGATGTCGATCTTGAATCAGGCACGCGGACCGGAAGCGACCTTCATTTGCGAAGAATCCTTTCTCAAGCCCGAAGCGGAAGCGGGAGCGTCAAAACCGTAAACTTCGGGATCGGCCATCTTCGAAGCTTTCGGCAATCGATCTTGAACAATCTCAACCGGTGCGCCGAGCGGAAGCTGGTTGTAAAGAGCAGCTACGTCGTTCGATCTCATGCGGATGCAGCCGAAACTGGCCGGCCGGCCAATCGTCTTCTCTTCGTTCGTTCCGTGAATGTAAATGCAGCGCTGAAAAGCATGCGAATTGGAGGCTTGCAGTCCGCGCAGCCAAATAATGCGCGTCATCACCGGATCGCGCCCCGGAGTATTCGGCCGCAGAATCTCGCCGGTCCAGCGACGGTTATGGAAGACCGCTCCAAATGGCGCGTGGTCGCCGATTTTTTGCGCGACCTGCAATAATCCAAGTGGAGTGGCGAGACTGCCCCACCCATCGCCCAAGCCGTATTTCGACGTCGAAACGGGATAGGTCGCTGCAATTATTCCATTCTCGATGAGCACCAGCTTTTGATCCCGGACGCTGATGATAACGCGAGTGGAAAGAGTCGGAGCCGGCACAGTAATAGCGCGAAGCGGCAAAGCGCACGAAATCAACGCAACAACGAAGACGGAGGAACGAAACATCCGCGCTCTCATACCCCAAAAACGCACTTTGTCACGCGGGAATTGGAGAAGGAGAGCGGGAACCGCCAAGGCTGAATCTCGGCGACCAAGGCAGGAGCGACGACAGGGAGACATAGAAAAATCCGCCTTGAAACATGAGCAGGAACGGTACCGATAGGAACTGCCCGTTGACGACCGCGAACCAGACGAAGTAGCTGAAATAGATGGCGAAGGCCAGTTCTGCAATCGGCAGCGCGGATTTTAGCGGCCGATATTTGCAACTCCGCCACGTCTGCGATTTGCGCTCGATTCCGTACTTCGGTGTTCGCGTGAAATCCGATTTGTGGTTGAAGATCGCTTCCAGAACAGCGCGCCCGTTGTTGAGAGAAAGGCCAATGCCGAGCGCGAGAAGGCACGGAAGGAGCAGCATCTGCTTCATCCAAGTGCGCGGATGAAGCTCGCGCTGCGCGCAGACATAAAAGACCGCGACTGACACCGAGGCGGTAAGAAAAATCGGGACATCGATTAAGAGAGTGCGCAGCCAGCCCGCCTGCGGCCCGCCAGTGGACGGATGCAAAAGCACGCACAGACAAGCAAGGAGCAAATAGGCAAAATTGGAAACGAGGTGACCGGTCGCTTCGGTTTTAATCGCCAAAGGCAGCTCGCTCCGCCAGATTCGCGGCAACAGTTTTTTGCAGGTCTGAATGGAGCCTTTGGTCCAACGATGCTGTTGAGACTTGAAACCGTTCATGTCCACCGGCAACTCGGCCGGCGTCACGACGTCGGGAAGGAAAATAAATTTCCAACCCGCGAGCTGGGCGCGATAGCTCAGATCGAGATCTTCGCAAAGAGTGTCGTGCTGCCAGCCGCCGGCCTCCTCGATACAAGAGCGGCGCCAAAGACCGGCTGTGCCATTGAAGTTAAAAAAGCGTCCGCTTCGGCTGCGCGCTGTTTGCTCAAGCAAAAGATGGCCGTCCAAAAACATCGCCTGCATCCGCGTGAGCAGCGAGTAGCCTCGGTTCAAATGGCCCCACCGGGATTGGATCATCCCGACCTTAGGATCGGTGAAAAAATGGATTGTGCGCTGAAGCAAGTCTCGCGGCGCGACGAAATCCGCGTCGAGAATGCAAACAAACTCACCGGCGGCTGACTCGAGTCCGATTGCGAGCGCACCGGCCTTGAATCCGATCCGGTCGACTCGATGAATCAGCTGAACATCGAAGCCGCGCTGCCGCAATTCTTCCGCGCACGAAGCAGTCACTTCCCGCGTATCATCGGTAGAATCATCCAGCACCTGGATTTGCAGCAAATCTTTCGGGTAATCCAGTTCGCTGACCGAACGCAGAAGGCGCTCCACTACGTAAACCTCATTAAAAATCGGAAGCTGGACCGTTACTCTTGGCAACTGCTGAAACCGGCCGGCTGGAACGGACGCTCGCTTGCGGTTTTTCAGGAAGAGATAAATGATGAAATACCGGTGAATGCCGTAGGCAGAAAGGCCGATCAGCACGGCGAGGTAACACGCCGTCCAAATGACATAGCCGAGACTTCCTTGCATAAGGTTGGCTGCCAGTTATTAAGACAGCAGGTGCGCATGATGGCGTTTCCGTCGCCAGCGTCAAATCAAAAATGGCCTGCTTGCCTCGGCAAAATGACGCCAATGCGCGCCAAAATTCCCTCGATATCGATCTTCATCGCGCTGGCCTTGGCAGCCACCGCAATTGGCGCGAACCAGGAGGAGCCGAACGACGACAAGGAGCACGAACGCGAAGAGCTTGGCGTCAATCCCTACACCGCGCCGTCCATCGAAAAGATCTTCGCGCAGCTCGATCAGCTGCGACCGCTCTCGTTCGATCAACTGAAGCGGGAGAATCCGCAATCGATCGCCGCCGGCCGCGAGCATAAAGGATTGATTTTTGGCGAACTGATCGCCGACGGTTTTCTGATCGTTGAAGCCGAGAAGAAGAATCTGGTCGAAAATTTCGGGCGCGTGTTGATGGAACAAGCGCGCGCAATCGGCGTGGGCGATCGGGTGATGCGGCACAGCGCGAGCCTGACTGAGCTCGGTCGGCGCGGTGAATGGCAGCTAGTCCGCCGGGAATTGATCGCGACGCAAACCGATGTCGAACAAGCGATGATTGAACTGCGCGATGAGAAGATGGCACATCTCATCAGCCTAGGCGGCTGGCTGCGCGGATTGGAAATTGCCGCGGGAGCGGTGGAGGCGGAATTCTCGCCGCCGCGCGCGAAGCTTTTGGCCCAACCAGATTTGGCCGACTATTTCGCTGCCGAATTGAAAACGCTGCCGCCAACGATCGTGCACACGCCGCTTTTTGAAAAAATTCGCGCCGGCGTAAAGAAGTTGCAGCCGATCTTGAGCAAATCGCCCGACGCGCTCAGTCGCGCAGACGTCGGCATTATTCGCGCTCAAGCGAGCGAATTGAACGAAGCGATTCGCCGGGGCGAATAGTCAGCTTTGGATCAAGTCGGCGGCAAGCGCTCTGCTTCTGATATGCTACCTTTGTCACCCAGCGGTATGCCATTGCGATACCTCCTGAAGAAATCTCGGCACGATCGATTCGAGCGCTTCAACATCGTCGTCTCGATCCTTTTGGCCGGCTGGGTGCCTTCCATTCTCACGGTCTGGTTTTCCTATGCCTTTCTCACCAAGATGCTGGAGTCGCGAATTTTGCGAGACCGGCAAACGTTCGTGCAGTTGATTAGTCGCCTAGTTGGTGACGATCTCAGCCGAACCGAAGGGGTCATCGAGTATTACCAAACGCTTCCGGACGTGTCGCGGATTTTGAATTCGTCGAACCCTCAATCGGCTGGCCAGCAATGGCTCGGCGTTACTTTTTATTCGCAGCCGCGAATCGACGGAATGTTTCTGACCGGTCGCGACGGGCGATTGATCGCTTCCATTCCTTCCAGCCCCCCTACGATCGGCAAAGATATCGATTCCAACTTGTGGCGTCCGCAGCTGGAAAAAATTCCGGGGGCACTCGTGTCGTCCGTGCATCCGCGCTTTTCCGACAAGAGGATAGTAACCGACATCGTGGGCGCAGTGCGGACCCCGGACAAGAACATCGTCGGTTATCTGGGAGTCTCGGTGTTGGTCGAGCGTATCGGCCGGCGCCTTTCCACTATCCAGTTCGCTGACCAATCGACCTGCCAGGTTATGGATCAAAACGGACAACCGCTCTTTACGAACGATTTTCGGCCAAATCCCGGCAGCTCCTCGGCGCGCGAATCGATCCTGCCCAGGGAAATTAGCGAAACCAAGAAAGGGAATCTCGAACACGGCGGTAATCTCTATTCCTTCAGCCCGGTGGAATCGACCGGATGGACCGTGGTTGTTAAACAACCCAAAGATGTCGCTTACAAACCGGTGCACGACCTTGTCGGCCGCATGGCCGTGCTCGCCGCCTGGCTGATGGTGCTTACCACCATCTTTGCCTGGCTTGGTGGAATTTTTTATCGTCGCCAAACCGAAGCCGCCCGGCGGATCGAACGCGAAGTGATTTTCAACGAGAAAATCCTCGCCAACATGCCAGTCGGCATCGCCTTTGTCGATCCGGTCTCGAAAAAATTTTCACAGGCCAACGAAGCTTTTAGCCAAATGGCCCAACGCTTCGGTGGTTTTCCCCGTCGTCGGGAAATCATCGACGCGACTTACGACGACGTGAAGATTGCGCCGGCCGATGCGATCGAGCGTGTTCTCTCGTTCGGCACGCCGTTTCAATTGATCGAGCAACCATTTCAGGACGAAGGCGGCATGACTCATTTCGTCAATGTCACGCTGTTGCGTCTGCAAGCGGCGGATCAAACCATCCAAGGCGTGCTCTATTTCGTGGAAGACAAGACTCGAGACGTGACCCTGCGGCACGAGTTGATCGACGCCAACGCAGCCAAAGATCAGTTTCTCGCACTTCTTTCGCACGAATTGCGCAACCCTCTCTCGCCCGTGATCGCGATGGTGGGGGAATTGGAAGCCACTGCGCCGCAATCGCCCAAGTTGCGGCAGGCGCTTGAAGTCATCCGACGCAATGTCGAACTGGAAGCCCGCTTGATCGACGACCTGCTCGACGTCACGCGCATCGCCAAAGGCAAATTGCAACTCTCCTTCGAAGTCGTCGACGTGCATGAGATTCTTCGCCGGGCCTACGAAATTTGTCGCGAAGACATGGCAAAGAAATCGATCGAGGTAAAATTTGAGCTCGACGCTCAAGGCGTCCACGTGGAAGGCGATCCGGCGCGATTGCAGCAGGTCTTTTGGAATCTCGTTAAAAACAGCGTCAAATTTACACCTGCCAACGGCCGGCTCACGATCGCAACTTCGAACACTCTGCCGGACGAAGTCGAAATTCGCATCACCGACACCGGGATCGGGATCGAGCCGGACAAGATCGGAAAGATCTTCAACGCTTTTGAGCAGGGACAAATTTCCATCACCCGCCGCTTTGGTGGCCTCGGCCTTGGCCTTGCCATTTCCAAGGCTATGATCGACGCGCACCGTGGGAAAATTCGCGTCGAAAGTCCGGGCAAAGACAAAGGTTCCACTTTCATTGTTCAGTTGAAAACAGTGGCCGAGCCGGTTCGCGCAAAAAACGGCGCGGATGGCGATGGCGAACGCCCAATTGTCCAGAAAAAAGCTGTTTCACGCCGGCGCCGGCTCCTCGTGGTGGACGATCATGTCGATACCTGTACCGGAATGAGAATGATGCTCGAACGCCGCGGTTACGACATTACCGTGGCGCATTCGGCCGGGCAGGCGGTCGAAAAAACGCAGCGGGAGGATTTCGACCTGCTCATCAGCGACATTGGTCTGCCCGACCGAAGCGGTTACGAGCTGATGAGTGAGTTGCGACAAAGCAAAGGCTTGCTCGGGATCGCATTGAGCGGCTTCGGAATGGAGGCCGATGTCAACAAAGCGCGCGATGCCGGCTTTTCCGAGCACCTCACCAAGCCGATCAATTTCGACCGGCTCGAACAAGCCATTCGTCACCTTCTCGAATCGACATCTTGAGTCGTCGGTGACTAGGATGCCGCTCTTGTCGCAATTACTGACCGTTAGGGCGCGTCGCTGCCGCCGGAGTTTTCTTGGCCGCAGCTTCCTTTAACTCGCGGGACAGTTTTTCGACGCGTTGCCGCATTACCTTGCCGGCCTTGAATTTCACGGTCGCGCGCGATGGAATGACGAAACTGCTGCCGGGTTGATTTGGGTTTCGGCCCACCCGCGGTTTGGTCAATCGCGGCTGGAAAATTCCAAAATTGCGCAGTTCAACCGGAACGTTGTTGGCCAAACTGTCGGTAATTTTGTCGAGGGTGCGCTGGACAATGTCGAAGACCTGGTGTTGCACCATTCCGGTCTGGTTGCTAATCGCAACCACGATGTCGCGTTTCGTAAGTTTTGCCATACTTTCAAAGTATTAATCGTTCGCCACGGCGCAATTGCGGGCACAATTGGCGAAGAAAAGTAAATTCTTTGGCCTGAGGGGCCTAAAGGGGGGCACTGACGCGGCTCAGTGAGCCGTCGCCGAACGTCGCAAAAAGCGGTTCAGATAATAATTGAACGCTGTTTGCTCGGCCAATTCCTTACGTCGCGCTTTCAGCTGACCTTGCATCAGACCGAGTTTCGTGAAGACGCCGTTCCAATCCGTTTCCAGGCGGCGAACTTCGTCATTAGAAAGATCGCGCACACCGCGCACAGACACACCGCGCTGCAAAACACTCATTGCTTTGCCCGACACGTCCGCAAGCATGTTCAGTTCGCGAAGGACGTACTCGATTTCCTGCAACAGATTGGCGCGGATTTCGGTAAACTGGCGTTCCTGCTCGGTCGATATGATCGGCTTGGCCTTATCCAGGCCGTAAGTGATGAGGTCGTGGAGCTTTTTCCAGTTCTCCAACTGCAGCGTGACTAAACGCAGCTTTGTCTCGAGATCTTTGTCGCGCATCGGAACGATTTTAAACACTGACCAGCTCTAACGTTTCGTCGAGCTTTTGCAGGTTATCGATGAGCAGATGTGCCCACGGCCGGTTCACCGTTTGCTCCTGGCTGATGATGCCCTCTTCAAAATAAAAACGGCCTTGGCGCCAGCGGAAAATCTCCGCGACCGCCGCTTCACCTTCCACTGAACCGAACACCGCATGTCGCACCGAGCCCTGCTGCAGGTAGATCTCGCTGTTGCCGCGGCCGGACTTAAAGGTGAAGCGCCCGCTTCGCTGGCTTAAGCAGCTCATCTGCAAAATTTCGGCCGCAGAAAACTGGTTGAGATTTCCAATAAGCGAATGACACGGATCGATTCCCTCCGAGGCTGTGCCCTGTGAATCGAGCGAATGAACAAAACGCGCCAAAGTCACTCGCAAACCTCGGTCGCTCCGCGCCGCCGAGAGCAATTCGATATTCTGCTCCTTTGCCATCGGACCGACTTCTGAACGGCGCCCGCTTTGAAGCAAACAAGCGATGGTCAGTGACGGAAAATGCTGCCGCAGATTTGTCGCCTGTTCGAGGGCAAGTGCGGCATCGCCTTCGATAATTAAACCGTCGAAATTTTCCTCGAGCAGCGCCTGCACGGCTTCGGATAAGTTCCGCACAATCTGCGTCTCTAAATCCTCGATCTCGTCGAGAATGGCGAGCGCCCGGTCCTGGAAGACAGGGTCGGCGTTTATGGTTAGGAGTCTAGTTTCCACAATTCCCAAACAAGTTGAAAAAGCTACAGCAGGAATCTTGCCCACCTATCGCTGCTGGCCGACTATCCTACTTCCGCCAGCTTTCCCGGGGCGGTGGCTCCGCAAAGTGCTCGGGGGCAACTGCGTGGGCCGTCCGAAAATGGACTTTCGCCACCTGCCGAAGCACCTCCGGCCCTTTTTCTTCGACCAGCTTTCCAGCCGCGACTTTTACTGCCGGCGAGACCCCACGTTCCAGTCGCACTCCCAGCTTTTTCCCTTCCCGGTCGAGCCAGTTAATGAAAGCCTCACGGGCCAGAATCGACGCCGCTGCGACCGCGATATCCGATTCCGCGCGCGGCCGTTGTTGGATGTCGATCTTCTGGCCATGACGAAGCAACGATTGCTCGATCAGTCGAGCATCCGCGAATTGGTCGGACAACGAGCGCGGGCAGTCCGGTTTTCTGACCAGCAAATTTTCGATGACCCGGGCGTGGCCCCACGCCAGGAGCTTGTTCAGGTTCCCGAATTTCTCATACAGCTCGTTGTATTTTGCCGGCCCGATCAATACGACTTCGACCAGACCCATCGAATTTTTTCGAATCGCATCTGCCAGCACCCGGATGCGCGCATCCGATCCAATACGCTTGCTGTCCTGCACCCCCGCCTCAATCAGTTTTCGGGCGATCCCATGGTCCACGTAGACGCCCGCGATCACGAGCGGTCCGAAAAAATCGCCCTTTCCGCTCTCGTCCACGCCAAAATGCGGCTCGAACATTTCCGGCGCGTGCACTTCCTCATAACCAAGCTTTGCCTCGCCCAAAATCTTCGGCTCCAACTCGAACTGCACGAACTCTTCCACGCCCTTACCCTGCACGAGCACCTTTGGGCCCTTCTCATAAACCGCCACGCTCATTTTATTTTTTTGACCGAAAAAAATCGTGTATTCCTTCGGCGAGAATTCGAAGCCGAGCTCATCCAGAAGCGCACGAAGCGCTTTCACTTGGTCGACCGTTAACGGCTGCGTGTAAGAATTCACCTTCGTTTCACATTCTTGTCATTCCGAGCAAAAGTCGAGGGATGGAGCGATTGGGATAAACGACACGGACGGTTGCGCCGCGAGGTTAGCGGCGAGAGAGTCGCGCGAGACGAACGAGTTCAATCTCTTGTTGTTTTCGGAAACGTTTAGAGATTTCTCGACCCCGCTCGACATGACAAAACAGAGAGCTTTTCAACGCGCACTTCTCGATTGGTATCGCAAGACGGGACGCGACCTCCCGTGGCGCCGAACGCGCGATCCATACGCGATTCTCGTTTCCGAATTCATGCTTCAGCAAACGCAAGTCGGCACAGTCTTGCCATATTACAAGAATTGGCTCCGACGATTTCCAGACTTTTCGGCGTTAGCTCGCGCGTCGGAGGCCGAAGTGCTGCACGCCTGGCAGGGACTTGGTTATTACAACCGAGCACGAAACCTTCACACCACTGCAAAACTCGTCGTAGATCGATATCGTGGGCGATTTCCAACGGCCATCGAACAGATGCGGCAACTTCCTGGCATCGGAAAATACACCGCGCATGCGGTCGCGACGTTCGCGTTAAATCAGTCCGTGGCAATTGTCGAAGCAAACGCGGCGCGCGTCTTCGCACGTCTTTTCAATCTGCGAATTCCGATCGACTCCGGTCCTGGCAAGAACAGTCTTTGGCAATATGCTGCGTCGCTCGTCCCGAAGAAATCCTCAGCGGCGTATAACTCCGCTCTTCTCGACCTTGGCGCGCTGGTCTGTCTCCCGCGCAAACCGAAATGCGGAATTTGCCCTGTTAAAACATTTTGCCGCGCAAAAAATCCGCGATCGTTGCCAATCAAACGACCGCGTCCTGAAACAAAGCGGATGGTTGAGAAACACTCGCTTGTCGTTCGAAACAACAAACTTTTGCTCGCGCAGTCTGGCAACCGCTGGCGCGGAATGTGGGTCTTGCCACCGCTAGATTTAAGCTCGAAGAGAAACGGCACGATTTACAAAGCTATTTTCCCATTCACCAATCACCGCATCTCATTGCAGATATTTCGACAGCGCCAACCCAAGATCGACAGTCCCGGGAAATGCTGGTTCCCCTTTCGCAAACTCGATTCGATTCCAATTCCGTCTCCGCACCGGCGTGCGATTGACGCGCTTCTGGGATTGGACGTTTCTTCTGCTCATGCCCAGCGCTGAAACCATTCCGGACGCCCGCGGCCATTTCGGCCCCTACGGCGGAATGTTCGTGCCCGAAACGCTAATGTCGGCGCTGCATGAACTGGCCGCCGAATACGAGCGCGCGGAGAATGATTCGGCTTTTCAAAATGAATTGTCGCTCTTATTACGCGATTTCGCCGGTCGACCGACGCCGCTTTATCTCGCTGAACGCTTAACGAACAAGCTCGCTGGCCCGAAAATTTATTTGAAGCGCGAAGACCTGCTTCACACCGGCGCGCACAAGATCAACAACGCCCTCGGACAGATTTTGCTGGCGCAGCGAATGGGCAAGCGCCGCATCATCGCCGAGACCGGCGCCGGCCAGCACGGCGTTGCCACCGCCACCGTCGCCGCGCGCTTCGGCTGCGAGTGCGTGATTTACATGGGCAAGGTCGACATGGAACGGCAGGCGTTGAACGTCGCGCGGATGAAATTTTTGGGCGCGAAAGTTGTTCCGGTCACCGCCGGACAGGCTACGCTTAAGGAAGCGATCAACGAAGCGATGCGCGACTGGGTTACGAACGTGCGCACCACTCATTATATTTTGGGCTCGGTCCTCGGCTCGCACCCGTATCCGATGATGGTGCGCGATTTTCAGAGCGTCATCGGCGTTGAGGCGCGCCGCCAAATTCTCGAACGCGAAGAACGTCTCCCGGATTTACTCGTCGCCTGCGTCGGCGGTGGCAGCAACGCCATCGGCTTGTTCCATCCTTTTCTGCAAGATCGACATGTGCGAATGATGGGCATCGAAGCCGGCGGAGAAGGCATTCGCAGCGGCAAACATGCGGCCCGCTTCCAAGGTGGACGCCTTGGCGTGCTCCAGGGAACGAAAACTTTCCTGCTCGCGAACGACGAAGGCCAAATCGAATTGACCCATTCGGTTTCAGCCGGGCTCGATTACGCTGCCGTTGGGCCGGAACATTCTTACTTACGCGACCTCGGCCGCGTAGAATATACTTACGCGACTGATGATGAAGCACTCAGCGCCTTCCGCATTCTTTCCGAAACCGAAGGAATCATTCCCGCGCTCGAAACGGCGCATGCGATTGCTTATCTCGTTAAAAACGCGCCCAACATGAAGCGCGAAGAGATTGTGATCGTGAATTGTTCCGGTCGTGGCGATAAAGATGTCGATGCAGCCGCGGCGGCGTTCGGATTGAAGAACAATTCCAAAACATGAGATCGATGACTGGATATGGCCGCGGCGACACCGATCACAACGGCACGAAGTTCACCCTCGAGCTCAATTCCGTAAACCGGAAGCAGAGCGACATCGTCATCAATTTGCCGCGGGATCTGGCCGCGCTCGAGCCGCAGATTCGCCAAACCATTAATGAGAATATTTCGCGAGGGCGAACCAACGTTGTCGTCAGTTATCACAATGGCGCGAGCGCGCCGCGTAAACTCGCGCTCGATACCGAGCTGGCGCGCTCTTATCACGACGCGATGCGCGCATTGCAAAAAGATTTGGACGCACCCGGTGAAATTACCATCGGCGCAATTTTGCAGGCGCCAGGCGTGATGCGCGCGCCCGAAGAAACGATCGATTCTAACACCGCATGGCCGGCAATCGAACGGGCTTTGCGGGCCGCGCTCAACGAATTAATCAAAATGCGCGAGCGCGAAGGCAAACATTTGGCCAAGGATCTGATTCGGCGCCTGAAAGCGATGCGCAAACAGATTAAGGAAATCCGCGGCCTGCATCCTGACGTGGTGAAAAAATATCGCGCTACTCTGCTCGAGCGCATTCACAAGGCCGGTCTGCCGATCCCGAGCGACGACGAGCGTTTGGTAAAGGAAATCACATTCTTCGCCGATCGCGCCGACGTTTCCGAAGAGCTCACGCGGGTGGAGAGCCATCTCGCGCAATTCGCGCATCACCTTCGCCGGCACGAACCGGTCGGCCGCACGCTGGAGTTCATCACCCAGGAAATATTCCGCGAACTGAACACTCTCGGCGCCAAGGCGAATGACGCTGCAATTTCGCAACGAGTGGTCGTCTGCAAGGCCGAGCTGGAAAAAATCCGCGAGCAAATTCAAAATCTTGAATAGCCGATTCAGCCGTTACGGAATTCTGTTTGTCCTTTCCGCGCCATCCGGTGGCGGCAAAACGACGCTGGTCGACGCGCTTCGAAAAACGTCCGAGTTCATTTATTCGGTCTCCTGCACGACCCGACCAGCACGCGCCGGCGAAGTTGAAGGGGAAGACTACCAATTCTTTTCTGAAGCGGAATTTACGGCTCGCGCGAAAGCTGGAGAATTTTTGGAGCATGCGACCGTCCATGGGCACCATTACGGCACGCTGCTTAAACCGATCATCGAACACCTGATGAACGGCCGCGATGTCTTGATCGACATCGACACGCAGGGCGCGGCCACGATTCGGAATTCCAAGGACAAATTCATTCGCGATGCGCTCGCCGATGTTTTCATTGTGCCTCCGGACGTTGAAGAGTTGCGCCGGCGGCTAACGAAGCGCGGCACCGAAACGACCGAGCAAATCGAAACCCGCTTGACGACCGCCATTCGGGAAATGGAATCCTGGCCGGAATATCGCTATACCATCATCAGCCGGACTACTGAGGAAGATCTGCAGAAATTTCGACACATCATGAATGCCGAGCGATATTTGAGCCGGCGTTTGATCCAAAAATAATTGTCGATCTTGAATGAAAAGAAACTCGAGCAAGCCAATTGAAAAAAGCGCAGCGCGCAAAGTTGTCCGCATGCGCGGCGCCGGAAGAACAATCGTCCTCGGCGTTACCGGTTCGATCGCTGCCTACAAATCGGCCGAGCTTGCGAGTCTGCTCGCGAAGCAGGGACACCAGGTTTTCGCGGTCATGACGCACGACGCGACCGAATTCATCACGCCGCTCACTTTGCAGACGCTTTCTAAGAATCCCGTGATGACCAGTTTCTTCGACGAAAAAGAAAACTGGCGCCCCGGCCACATCGAATTAGCCGATCGCGCGAACCTCCTTTTGATTGCCCCGGCGACGGCGAACATCATCGCCGAGCTCGCGCACGGTCTGGCGAACCATCCGCTCGCCGCGATCGCGCTGGCCACCCGCGCGCCAATTTTAATTGCGCCGGCGATGAACGGAAAAATGTGGTCGCATCCCGCCACGATCGGCAACGTTGAAACATTGAAATCGCGCGGCGTCGAATTCATCGGACCGGAAGAGGGAATGCTAGCGTGCGGTTACGAAGGGCTCGGTCGTCTTTGGAAAGTCGACGATATCGCCTTTCGCGCCGAATTTCTTCTCGCGCGCCAGGAAAACCTGATCGCGTGAGATTTCTTATAACGGCCGGGCCGACGCGCGAGCCGATCGATCCTGTCCGTTATCTCAGCAACCGTTCGTCCGGAAGAATGGGCTACGCGATCGCGGAGGCGGCGATCGAGGCCGGCCACAAAGTTGTTTTGATCTCGGGTCCGGTGAATCTCGATCCGCCGCACGGCGTTCAGTTGGTTTCAATTTCAACCGGCGATGAAATCTTCGATGCCGTTTATGAACGGGTCCGAGAATGCGACGTGCTCGTGATGTGCGCGGCAGTCGTGGATTACAAACCAAAACAGGTTTCCAAAAACAAAATCAAAAAGCGCGACGCGAACCTTTCTCTCGAACTGGTTCCAACGCGCGACATCCTCGCGTCTCTGCCGAAAGGAGAACGACATTATGTTGTCGTGGGCTTCGCCGCCGAAACCGAAAACATCGAAGCAAACGCGCAAAGAAAACTTCAGGAGAAATACTGTGACGTTGTCGTTGCCAATGACGTGAGTCGCGCGGATTCCGGAATGGAGAGCGATGAAAATGAAGTCACAATTTTGTTTCGCGATGACGAAAAGAAAATAATTTCACGCGCCCCGAAGAAAATTTTGGCGCGTGAGCTTATAAAAATATTTGCAAATGTTTGCGAAAAACGTTTGACAAAAAAAAACGCGTGATTACTTCGTCGTTAAGTGAAGTCATTCCCAACTCTTCACAAACTTCCGCGAAAACGGAATGAAAGGGGGGAATTAGAAGTCGATGGCTAAGAAAAGAAAGAAAGCAGCAAAAAGAAAAGCGAAGAAAAGAAAGAGGCATTGAGGCCCGTCGCTTAATTAACGACTTCGGAAAATCTTTCGGAGTCACAATCCCAAACTTCAACCCGGGAGGAGAATTTATTTTCCTCCCGGTTTTATTTTGTGTTGAGACGTTGTGGTGTTGAGACGTTGAGAGGAGAAGCTATTCTGAAGTCGATCTCAACCGCTCAACTCCTCAACAACTCAACCTTCTCCATGAAGCATTATCTCGACGCGGCGGAAAAAGCTGCGCGCGCGGCTGGCGAGCTGCTTCGCAAAAATTTTCACCGCTCGCAGCACGTGAACGTTGCCGAAGCGCACGACATCAAGCTCGCGATCGACGTGGAGACCCAGGAGCTCATCACCAAGGCGCTGTTGAAACAATTTCCCGAGCACGCGCTTTACGGCGAAGAAGGAATCGTCGGCGATCAATCGAGCGAGCATCAATGGGTCGTCGATCCACTCGATGGAACCGTGAATTATTTTTACAAGATTCCGCACTTTTGCGTTTCGATCGCGCTACGTTTGAAACGCGAAATAATTGTCGGCGTGATTTACGACCCGATGCGTGACGAGATGTGGAGCGCACAAAAAGGTGAAAAACCGCGCCTGAACGGTCAACATTTTCGCGTGAGCAGTCGCGCCAATCTGGCCGAAGCTGTCGTTTCTGTCGGCCTCGCCAAAACGGATCACTCGATCGATTCAAATCTGCCGTTGCTTGAAGCGATGATCCATCGCGTGCGCAAATGCCGTGTGCTTGGCAGCGCTGCGCTCGACATGGCTTACGTCGCGTGCGGCCGTTTCGACGCCTACATCGAGCGCGGAATCAGTTTGTGGGACATCGCTGCCGGATGGATTCTAGTGGAAACGGCCGGCGGTCTGGTCGACTTGCGACCGCGCAAAGATATGAAAGAAAAATACAGCATCGTCGCCTCGAATGGCGTAATCGATTTGCAATTGTGAGCACCACTCGCTGCGGAATTGGTTACGACATCCATCGGCTCGGACAGAATCGACAACTAATCCTAGGCGGCGTTCGCGTTCCTTACCTCCTCGGATTGGAAGGACATTCCGACGCCGATGTTTTGTCACACGCCATTGCCGACGCGCTCCTCGGCGCGATTTGTGCCGGCGACATCGGTCAACATTTCCCGGACACCGACCAGTCGATCCGTGGCATCAGCAGCATCGAGATCTTGAAACGGGTGGCTCAAATTCTTGCCGAGAAAAAAGCGCGGGTGGTCAACATTGACGCCACCGTGATCGCTGAGGCACCGAAGCTTGCGCCGCAGATTCCAGCGATGCGAAAAGCGATTGCCGCGGCGATCGGTATTTCAGATTCGCAAGTGAGCGTCAAGGCGACGACAAACGAGCGGCTCGGTCCGATCGGCCGCGGCGAAGGCATGTCCGCGATGGCGATTGCGACGGTCGAGCAAAGTTAAGAATGCCGCTGCGCTTCTTTAATACTTATTCCCGCGAGGTCGACGAATTTCAGCCGCGCGACGCGAAGGATCGAAAGATCGATATCTACACCTGCGGGCCGACGGTTTACAGTCGCGCGCACATCGGAAATTTTCGCGCCTACATTTTCGAAGATTTACTTCAGCGCCATCTCGAAGCGCGCGGATTCAAAGTCCATCGGGTGATGAACATCACCGACGTTGAGGACAAGACGATCCGCGGCGCGCACGAAGCCAAAGTTCCTCTCCAAAAGTTTACCCAGCAGTTCAAAGACGCATTCTTCGAAGACGCCGAAACGCTGCGAATCAAACGCGCCGACGATTATCCCGCCGCGACCGATCAACGTTACATCGACAAAATGATTTCGATGATCAGCGCGTTGATTTCAAAAGGTCTCGCTTATCAAGCCGATGACAAATCGGTTTATTTTCGGATCAACAAGTTTCCCAATTACGGAAAACTAGCGCATATCGATCTGGACGAGCTAAAACCGAGCGGCCGCGTCAAACACGATGAATACGACAAAGAGCACATCGGGGATTTCGCGCTCTGGAAAGCGTGGGACGAAGAAGATGGAGACGTGAAGTGGGATTCGCCGTGGGGGCCCGGGCGACCAGGCTGGCACATCGAGTGCAGCGCGATGGCGATCGCGCTCCTTGGCGACCAGATCGACATCCACTGCGGCGGCGTGGACAACATTTTTCCCCATCACGAAGCGGAGATCGCACAGAGCGAAGGCGTGACCGGCAAAAAATTTGTGCGGATGTGGCTGCACTGCGCGCATCTGCTGGTCGATGGCCAGAAAATGTCGAAGTCGTTGGGAAATTTTTACACGATTCCTGACGTTCTGGCGAAAGGTTACACCGGCCGCGAGATCCGTTACGCGCTGATCCGGGTGAATTACCGGACCCAGCTGAATTTCACCTGGGACGGAATGAAAGAAGCGCGCGAGTCGCTGGGACGGATTGACGATTGGCTGCAACGCTTGCGCGAAGTCGCTGGGGATAAAAAGGGCAAGGCCAAGATCGACATGCAATTCGGTCACGAATTCGAAGACGCGCTCGACGACGATCTCAACATTTCCGCCGCGCTCGGTTTCCTTTTCGAAACGATTCGCGAAACCAATCGGGCGATGGATCAAAGCAAACTCGACGGAAACACGGCTACCGAATGGTTAAATTGGTGGAGCCGAATCAACGACGTGCTCGATTTTGAAACCGATGGAACTGAGTTGCCCGAAGAAGTAGCCAAGCTGGCCGAAGCGCGGGCGCAAGCGAGGCTTGCAAAAGATTTTCGGAAAAGCGATGAATTGCGCGATAAGTTGAATGCGCTCGGCTGGGAAGCGCGCGACACCAAGGACGGACAGAAGATAACGCGACGCGCCGGCGCTTGACGAAATGTTTGCGCCCGCACAATTCCTCAGCCTCGAACACACGGCCCACCCGAAATTGTTCGAAGACCAGAACTACGTCTGGAACGCGCTCAAACAGATCGCGAGCTATTTACAATTTCGTTTGAAACCGGCGGTTCTCGGCGAGCTCGTTGGCCGTCCATTCATCAGCAGCAATGTTTTTGTTGGCCGCGGCACCATTATCGAACAAGGCGCCGTGTTAAAAGGACCGGCGTGGATCGGCGAGAACTGCCATATTCGCACCGGCTGCTATGTCCGCGAGAACGTGGTCGTCGGGAACGGCGTGGTGATGGGCAATTCCTGCGAATTCAAAAACAGTATTATTTTCGACGAAGCGCAGGTGCCGCATTTCAATTACGTCGGCGATTCCATTCTTGGATTTAAAGCGCACCTCGGCGCCGGCGTAATTCTGTCCAACGTGAGACTCGACCACAGTGAGATCGCCGTGGCCGCACCCGACGGCAACATTACCACCGGCTTGACCAAATTCGGCGCAATTGTCGGCGATCGCACCGAAATCGGCTGCAACGCAGTGATTAATCCCGGCTCAGTTCTGGGACGCGATTGTTTGGTTTATCCAAATGTGAATTTTCACGGCGTGTTGCCGGAAGGCAGCGTGCTGAAGATTCGCCAGGAGTTGCAAATTTTAGAACGACGCGATCGCGGAAAGTAGAAGACTCAGCGGACGATTACGAGGAAGCGGAAGAGAACTGCGGATTCTGAGGGATTACGCTCCCGCTAGTGATCCGAAAGTGTGCCCCCTTATGGATGTTGCCTCCACGCCTTGCCGGCTTTGGAGGCAAGTGGATTATCCAAAGCCGCGCTTTGGCTCCAGTTTTGGAACTTCGCTCTTAACCCTTGCGCGTGACGCGCCCTACCAGTCGAATAGCGTTCGAATCTCCGTAATGCGAACGAATAGGGCCAGACCACGCGTTGGATAAAATTCCATTTCCAAACCTGGCGGATGGGGAGGGATTCGAACCCTCGGTGCCTTTCAGCACACACGCTTTCCAGGCGTGCACAATCGACCACTCTGTCACCCATCCTGTGGTCGAGAATCGTAAGATCGACAATCAGAGTTGCAAGCGGCGGAACAATTCGTCGAGCGGCAGTTGAATGCCGATGAAAAATTCGCCGAAGTCGGCGTATTCCGAGCTCACCGGGTCGAAACGCATCTCGTACACGATCGCTTTGATTTGAAATGTGTCGCGCGCAAACAACGTGACGCCCCACTCGGCGTCGTCGAGACCGGTCGAGCCGGTGATGAGCTGTTTCACTTTGCCCGCATACTGACGGCCAACCGTCGCGTGGCCTTTCATCAATTTGCGGCGCTCGTCGTAAGGGAGCGCGTACCAATTTCTCTGCTCGCCCCGGCGTTTGCTCATATTATAGAAACAGACCACCGGCCAATCCGGCAGCATCGGATAAACGCGCTCCTGCCGGTAGTGTTTCATTCGCTCGCGAAAGGTGTTTAACGCCTCCTCCAGCTTTGCCGCGTCGCGCTTCGTCTCCGGATCGAGCGTCGCGGTGTATTCTTCTTCAGTCGTTATGTACTCGCTTTCTTCAGTGAGCGACAAATAACTGTAAACTGGCGTCAATACATCGGGGCCTAACGAAAGCGAAAGTTGCTTCTCGATCTTGTTCGCTGTCTGCAGATCTGGCGTGATCAACATAAAGCCGAGATCTGCTTTCGGCGTAACGACACTGAGGGTGAGCAACTGGGTCAAATCTGTCGCGCGAATTTCTTGGACCAGCTTGGCCAGATTCGTTTTCGCCGAATTCTGCTCCTCGCGGTTGAGCAATTGCCATTGCCCGTACTCGACGTGATAAAACAAATGCAGACAATGCCAGCCCTGTTCGGGAACGAGCGTCGTGTTCTTGTCGGTCATTGGTCGTAGTTTCCGCCCTGGAGAATTGCGGTCAAGATGTTGTAGCGGCGTTTGTTCTCAAACGCCGAACTAATTAAATAGGCGCTTGGCACAAGCGCCTCTACAACCTCGGCGCTGCGGTTTGCGCCGATGGCAAATGCACCACGCAATATTCTTCGCCATCGCTCGCGACACGGAAGTCCAGGTTTGGATCCGTTAACTCGGTCGCTCCGCAAACCGCGCACTTGTGAAGCGGTTCGGTTTCACTGCGGGCATCCTCCTCAAAACGTTTCCGCCGACTCGAGACTTCATGGCGATGCCGCGCTCGATAAATAAACTCCGGCCCAAAGAAAATCAGATAATTGGCCAACGCCGCGATTAACGCTGCTCGATACGAATTCGAATTAGTAAAAAATCCAAATAACAAGAACGCGCCCGCAATCCACGCCAGCCATTTTATTCGGACCGGTAGTATGAAAAAGATGTAGATGATTTCCTCCGGGTAAAAGTGGGCGAAGGCGAGGAACAACGACATCAGCAGCATCGAGTTGGAAAAATTACTACCGAAGAAAAACGCCGCCACGGTGGTGCCGATCATTCCGACGAGAAAATAAAGGGTGAGTCGAAAAGATCCCCAGGCTCGTTCCAGGCCTTCGCCAACCCACCAAAGGAACCAAAGCGCGAACAGGACCCATAGCGGGCTCGTTGCTTGCGGAATAAAAATGTAAGTGATCAGTCGCCAAACTTCGCCATGAAGAATGCGCACGGGATCGAGCATGAGGATGGACGTGAAACCGGGAAGGAGCCAGGTCAGGCCGAAGACCAGCGCGGCGAAGCCGACCAGAATGCGCGGCAATCCTCGAATAGCGAGAAAACCGAAACGGCGCTCAAGGTTGTCGAGCAGGCTCATGTCCGCCCACGGTAAAGGCGACAGCTGCGCTTGCCAACCGCATCAGCGTTTCTTTACCTCTATTTGATTGGCGTTTACGCTCTGCCCGTGAACGAACCGGTGCAGAAAAAGACGGCGCTTTACGACGAGCACGTAAAACGCGGCGCAAAGATGGTGCCGTTCGCCGGTTGGCTGATGCCGGTTCAATACACCAGCATCGTCGAAGAACATCAGGCCGTGCGAAAGAGCGTCGGGATGTTCGACATTTCGCACATGGGACAACTAGTCATCAACGGAAGCGACGCGCGCGATTGGTTGGACACGATGTTGACGAACAACATCGACAAGTTGGAGGTCGGCCAGGGCCAATACACCTTCTTGCTCAACGATAGCGGCGGAATCATCGACGACCTGATCGCGTATCGAATCGGCGACGCGAAATTCTTGCTCGTCGTGAATGCATCGTGCACCGATCAAGATTTAGAGTGGCTGGGCAAGCACCGCAGCGGAGACGTTAAGATCGACAATCGGAGCGCGAATTTTGGCGGGGTTGCGATTCAAGGTCCGAAAGTCGCCGAACTTTTTGTGAACCTCCCGGCACGCAATCATATTGTCGATCTTGAGTTAGACGGAATGCCGATCTCGATGGCACGAACCGGTTACACCGGCGAAGATGGCGTGGAAGTTTTCTTCCGCGCCGGCGATGCGGCGAAGTTTTGGAACATGGTGCTCGAAAAAGGAAAGGACCTTGGGATCAAACCGTGCGGCCTCGGCGCGCGCGACACATTGCGTTTGGAAATGTGTTATCCGCTCAATGGCTCCGATCTTTCGCCGGAGCGAAACCCGATCGAAGCCGGGCTCGGTTTCTTTGTTGATCTAACGAAACCGAATTTCATCGGACGCGATGTTTTGCTGAAGACAAAAGAGAATGGCCCCAGTCAAAAATTGGTGCCGTTCAAAATGACAGATAAAGGTCCGCCGCCACGGCCGCATTACTCCGTATTCGACAACGACCACCGAATTGGCGAAGTGACCAGCGGGACGTTGTCGCCGAGCTTGAATTGGGGCGTCGGTATGGCTTACATCAATGCCCCGCACGCGAAGATCGGCGCGAAGATCGATATCGAGATTCGCGGGCAAAAATTTCCGGCCGCGATCGAGAAAAAACCGCTGTACAAAAAATCATGAATGTTCCCGATGATCTGCTTTACACCGAAAGTCACGAATGGATTAGGCGCGAAGGCGACAAGATCCGTGTCGGAATCACTGATCACGCCCAATCCGAATTGACTGACGTTGTTTACGTCGAGCTTCCGAAAATGGACCGGCAGGCAAACGCGAAGGAAGCGATCGCGGTGGTCGAATCAGTCAAAGCCGCCAGCGACATCTACGCGCCGGTAAAAGGTAGCGTGGTAGAAGTAAACAAATCACTCGAAGCCGATCCGGGCTTGATCAACCGCGAACCGTTTGCCCAGGGATGGATCTTCGCCCTTAAGATCGACAACGCTGATGATCTCAAGAACCTGAAAGACGCCGCCGCTTACAAGAAGCAAATCGGCGGCTAGATCAGTCTTTCCCGAAGAGCAGTTCGTCCACTCCGCGGAGAACTTCTTCAACGCGGATGGGTGCGGCGAAAAAGCTGTAGCCGCTCAGGATTCCGCCGGAAACCATCTGGCTTTCGGGACGAAGACTGGTCAATGAAAGAATCGGTGTGTCCTTGAGGGCGGCATCGGTGTGGATCTCGCGCTCGATGTTCCGGCGATCTTGACCGGCGGTGTCGACCAGGATGAGATCGGGCTGAAACCAACGGGCGGCATTAAGCGCCAGCTTGTCGTCGTGCTCTTCGCGGATGAGATATTTCCCGGCGCGTTCCAGGGCCCGCCGAATGAGACGAGTGACGCCGGGTTCGTGATCAATTAAGAGGATTTTTTTCGGAAACTTCATGGTATTTAATGGGTTGTTTCCGAGAGAATCAGCATCGCCTATGCCATCGGTCGCGTTGACCGGCAGTTGCAGTTCATTCCAAACCAGCAAATCAGTTAACAACATCGATAATCCTCCCTTTCATCTTATCGCTGCTGTGCTTAGCTTTGCGCTTGCCGATGAGCAGCAAGAGCAAGACCGCCCCAGAATTGAACTTTGAGAAGGCGATGGACCGACTTGAGACGATTGTCGAACAAATGGAGACCGGCAAATTGCCTCTCGAGGATTTGATCGTACGCTACGAGGAAGGAATGAACCTGGTGAAGGTTTGCCAGGAAAGATTGACCAGCGCCGAACAAAAGATCGAGATCATCGCCCGGAACAATGCCGGCAAACCGGTAGTTAAAGATTTTGAACCCGCTGCTGAATCGGCGAACGATGGTAAGGCGGACGAAAAGGAATTAAAAAATGACGAAGTCAGACTCTTCTGAGACAACCACAACCACGGCGCCAAAGCGTTTGCTCGACGGAATCCATTCGCCGGTCGACATCAAAGCGCTCCGCGAACAAGACCTTCCGCAACTCGCACAGGAAGTTCGGGACGAGTTGATCGGTGTTTTGTCCCAAACCGGCGGACATCTTGGGCCAAATCTCGGCGTGGTCGAACTGACGATCGCGCTCCATCGCGTGTTCGACACGCCGCGCGATCGATTCGTGATGGACGTGAGCCATCAAGGTTACGTCCACAAATTGTTCACCGGCCGGCTCGATCGATTCGCGACCATGCGCCAGTTCGGCGGACTCAACGGCTTTCTTTTGCGAACGGAAAGCGAACACGATTGCTACGGCGCGGGACACGCCGGGACGGCGCTTTCCGCCGCGCTTGGCATGGCGGTCGGACGCGATCTCCGCGGCGGGGACGAAAATATCATTGCGATCGCAGGTGACGCTGCGTTCACGTGCGGGATCAGTTACGAGGCCCTCAACAACGTCCGCGTGCAGACGAAACGCTTCATTGTTGTGCTAAACGATAATGAATGGTCGATCGCCAAGAACGTCGGCGCGATTGCGAATTACTTTAACCGTATCGTGACGAGCGAAACCTACGCGCATTTACATGACAAGGCGCGCAGTTTCGTGCAGGCGATTCTTGGAAAAACCGGCGTCCAAATCGCGCACAAAGTCGAAGAGAGCGTCAAAGGCCTCGTCTTGCCGAGCGTGATCTTCGAAGAACTTGGGCTGCGCTATTACGGACCGATTGACGGGCACGATATTCCGTTGCTCATCAGGACGTTTGAATTTTTGAAAACGCAGGAAGAACCGGTGCTCCTCCATATCCTGACCAAGAAAGGCAAAGGCTACGAACCGGCGATCAAACAGCCGGATAAATTTCACGGGCTCGGCAAATACAAGATCGAGAGCGGCGAGACTGCGCCGACGCCGACGCCGACTTATTCGGAGATCCTTGGCAAAACATTAGCCAAATTTGCCGACAACAATCAAAAGGTGGTCGCGATCACCGCGGCGATGCCGAGTGGGACCGGTCTGTCGCATTTCGCGAAGGCGCACCCAGCGCGCTATTTCGACGTTGGGATCGCGGAAGAACACGCAGCGCTTTTCGCGTGCGGCATCGCCACGCAGGGGCTGACGCCGTTTCTCACGATCTATTCAACATTCTTCCAACGCGCCTACGACATGGCCATTCACGATATGGCAATTCAAAAACTAAACGTCAGGCTTTGCATGGACCGCGCCGGCTTGAGTGGCGACGATGGACCAACCCATCACGGTTTGTTCGACATCGGATATCTGCGGCACATCCCGAACTGGGTCCACATGCAGCCTAAGAACGAAGACGAGTTCGCCGACATGCTTTGGACGATGGCCAATTACAATTCGGGTCCGATTGCCGTTCGTTATCCGCGCGGTTCCGGCACTGGCGCCCAAATCAAACCGGAACCGAAGCTTCTCGAGATCGGCAAAGCTGAAGTGGTGAAGCATGGTCGCGATGTCGCGATCTTCGGACTCGGCAACATGTTCGAAGTTGCGGAAGAAGCGGCCAAGAAACTTGAAGAAAAAGGAATTTCAGTTGCGCTGATCAATCCGCGCTGGATCAAGCCGATGGACACCGGCACACTCGAATTTTTCGCGCGCAGCGTGGAAGTGGTCGCCACGATCGAAGATCACGTTTTGCATAATGGATTCGGTTGTGCGGTGATGGAGCATCTCCATTCGCAGCAAATCAATACTCCGGTTGCACGAGTTGGTTGGCCGGATGAATTCATCGAACACGGCGCGGTTCCCCTTCTTCGCAAGAAGCATGGCATCACCGCCGACGCGCTCGTCGAAAAGATTCTGCTGTTGCTGAAGAAAAAGCCAGCGGCGAAAACCAGCGTCGCGTAGTTGCGCCACAGATTGACACATTGATTGTCGGTTTGTGGATGTCGATCTAAGCCATGAGCGCGATTGAAGCTCGCGATTTAACCAAGATCTACCGTACTTATCGCAAAGAAAGCGGACTCTGGGGCGCGATCAAAGGACTCGTGAAGCGGCGTTACGATGAAACGCGCGCAGCGGACCAGGTTTCATTTCAAATCGAGGAAGGCGAGTTCGTTGGATTTCTTGGGCCGAACGGCGCAGGCAAAACGACCGTGCTGAAAATGCTTTCCGGGCTTCTTAATCCGACTGGCGGGGATGCGCGCGTGCTCGGTTTCGTTCCGTGGGAAAGGCGCAACGAAATGAAACGGCAGTTCAGCTTGCTGATGGGGCAAAAAAACGCGCTCTGGTGGGACCTCCCCGCGCAGGAATCGCTCGAGCTTAATCGCGCTATTTATGGAATCGATCGCGATCGTTTCAACAAAGTGGTGGGCGGCTTGGCCGAGCTACTCGAAGTCACCGATAAAATGAATGTGATGGTGCGCGAGCTCTCGCTCGGCGAACGGATGAAAATGGAGCTGATCTCGGCGCTCATCCACGAACCGCGTGTGTTGTTTTTGGACGAGCCGACCATCGGCCTAGATGTCGTTAGCCAAAAACGCGTCCGCGAATTTCTGCGTATCTACAACGAAGAACACCGTATCGTCACACTACTCACCAGTCATTACATGCAAGACATCCAGGAACTTTGCCATCGGGTCCTGGTCATCGATCACGGCAAAATTTTCTTCGACGGTCCGCTCGATGAAATCATCGATCGTTTCTCCGGTCATAAAATCCTGAGTCTGACTTTCGACCAACAAGTGACGCGCGATTTTTCCCGTTTTGGCGAAGTGATCGAGCAAACGCCGATGTCCGTCCAGCTCAAAGTGCCGCGCGCGAAAGTTACGGAGACTTGCCGCGAAGTCCTTCAATCATGCGATGTCAGCGACATCAATGTCCAGGAAGTGCCTGTTGAGGAAGTGATCCGCCAACTTTTTGGCGAGCGTCGCGTTCAGCACTCGACGGCTACGGCGCAGTCCGCCGCACCGAGCGCAGGTAAAAATTAGCTTCGGTTTAACGCGCGTTTGAGCTCGTGCGAATAAGCCGGGTTTAATTCGAAAGCGGTCACCGGCATTTCTGCGAGCTGGACCTGTTCAGTGTAAGGGATGCTCTCGACGAAGCCGGCAGACATCAGGCTGTTGAGGGTATCGGTAACGTCTTCCGACTCCATCCGCACGTAGTCCTGAATCTCGGCGCCGAGCATCGATTCAGTGAAGCCGATCGCGCGCACAATCGACGCCTCGCGGCCGGTAAGTTTGACGTTACGCATACGCGAAAAAATAGCAGCTTCCATACCGGTATTTCCGCCAGTGAGTGAGGTTTATGCGTTCTCGCGATCGAGCGTAAGCAGGACGCTCTTTTCCATCCCGTTGGCGAAGTTTGGATAGCGCGGTGTCCATGCCATCGCTCGCAGCTTCGTGTTGCTGACGCGTTTGTTGCTTTCGCCGCGCTTCCGTTTCGATGCTGATCTTCCAGCTGCCGGAAGCGGCCTATTTAACTTCGTCGCCAGCCAGCGATAGCATTCGCCCCGCAAAATCGGCTGGTCGTCGACCACATTGTAAATCTCACCGACCGACTCCTGGCGTTTTACCAACAATCGAATTGCGGCAGCCGCGTCATCGCGATGAATCTGATTTGCAAAACGCTCGCTTTCGGGATCGAGAATCGCATCGCCCTTCAGAAATTTTCTAAGCAATGCTGATCGGCTGGGTCCGTAGATGCCGCCGAGCCGAACAACGATGGCGCGGTTCGCGAGGACCAAATCCTCCGCTTTGCGCAAAATTGTTCCGGTTTCGTGTTTCGGTTCAGCCGGGCTTTCTTCCGTCACCCACTCACCATTTTTTTGGCCGTAAACGCTTGTGCTGCTGGTGAAGAGAATTTGGGAACCTTCGAATCGTTCGAGAAGATTTCGCGCGCCGTCAAAATAAACACGTCGATAAGAATCGGCATCGCCACCGCCCGTGCTGGCACAATGGATCACTGCATGGAAATCCCCTTTTCGCGCTCGAACCTGATCAGCTTTAGAAATATCGACGGCATAAACCGGATACGGTTTCGTTGAAAGCTTATGCGCCGATTCCGCCGATATTGTCCAGCCCTCGACTTCCCAATCGTCGGCGACGAACAGATCCGCAACGGCCTGGCCGAGATAACCGCATCCGGCAATGAGGACGCGCGGCATGATGTCGATCTTACGCCGCGATGGCAGCGATCTCGATTTCGTCGAACATCTTGGGCTGCAGCGCGCGCACCTGGTTTAAGCGGATCAACTCGAGCAACGCCAGGAAGGTAACGACGATCTCAAGCCGCGAGACGATCTGGCCAAACAGTTCGGAAAAACGCACCGGCGTTCCATTGCCCACGCGCTCCAGGATCTTCTCGATTTTGTCGGACACGCTAAAGCGCTCGCCAAAAATCTCCTGCAAATCCTCCCGCGCCTCGACTCGCTTGATTACTTCCTGAAATGCATGGATCAGCTGAAAAATTCCCACCTCGCGCAACGTCAATGGCGCATCGGTCACGGCATTGCTGCCGCCATCGCGGGTGAAGATGCGCTCCTGTTCGAGCGCGCGGTCGTGCAATTGCGCTGCGGCTTCCTTGAACTTTTTGTATTCGATTAGCTGGCGAATCAGATCCCAGCGCGGATCGTCTTCTTCGGCATCTTCCTCCGGCGGCTGTTGATCGAGCGGAAGCAAGCTGCGGCTCTTGAGATAAATCAGATTGGCCGCCATCACAACGAACTCTCCAGCAATGTCGATTTTGAGCTCTTTGAAAGCCTGGAGGTATTCGAGATACTGGCGCGTGATTCGTTCGATCGAAATATCGTAAATGTCGATCTCGTCGCGCTTGATCAGGTAAAGCAAGAGATCGAGCGGCCCTTCAAAAACTTCGAGCTTAACCTTGTAGTCGGTCTCCATGTTTCAACGAATTGTAGATGGCGCCCGCGTGAAGTAAATCGCGCGGAGCTTGCCGCAACCCAGGTCCCTGGTCGACAGTTATGCGACTTCGTGCCGATGCACCCAGACGCTATTCACGACACCGAGCGCGAACATGATCATGAGCGCAAATGAGCCGCTGTAACTGATCAGCGGCAAGGGCACTCCGGTGATCGGCAAAATCGAAATGGTCATTCCCACATTCTGGAAAATGTGGGTGAAAATCAGCGCGGTGATTCCGATGACTAGGAGTAAACCAAATTGGTCGCCGGCAAAGAATGCGACAAAAAGACAGGTCAGCAGTAGCAACGAAAATGCGCTAATGAGAAATATTCCTCCGACAAAGCCCCATTGCTCGCCGATGGCGGAAAAGATGTAGTCGTTGTGCACCGCAGTCGCGGGTAGAAAACCGAGTTCGATCTGAGTGTTGGCGGCTTTAAAACCTTTTCCCGACCAACCGCCCGATCCGATGGCGATAAGCGATTGGTTGATCGCCCACGAGGAGCCCTGTTTATCGATGTCAGGATGAGCAAATGCGGTGAGGCGTGCCTGTTGATAAGGCTTGAGGACCAGGTTCGCCGTGATTGGAATCATCGCGAAAAGGAGCAGCAGAATGCAGATCAAGTAGCGCAACGGCATCCCGCCGATGAATAGCAACGCTAGCAGCACCGGCACCCAGATGATCACTTCCCCCAAATCCGGCTGCATCAAAATCAAGAGGCAGGGGGCACCGGCAATCGCGCCACAGACGAGCAAACGCAGCATCGGATGCATTTGTTTGAACTGACTGAGGAACAAGGCGAGTACCATGATTCCAGCAACGACCGCGAGTTGCGCGGGCTGAAAATTAAGTGGCCCGAGGTGGAGCCAGCTGCGTGCACCGTAGACTTTTTGACCCATGAACTTGGTCAGAACCAAGAAAAAGATGCCGGCCAGGTACATCGGCAACGCTCCCCATCGGATCCAGCGGTAGTCAATCAGGCTCGCGACCATGAAAGCGAAAAATCCAACCAAAACCCAGTTGGCTTGCTTCCGCCAAAAATCTGACGCAACCGGATCTTCGCGCATGTAGGTCGCGCTGTAGATGGCGACGACGCCGAAAACCGCGAGCGCGAGCATGACAATGAGCAGGAGCCAGTTTAGGCCGAGGAGCTTTCGAAGAAATGGCGTCATGTCGATCTAGTCCGGCGCGAGCTTGAGCCACCCGCGGCCGATAATTTCGAGTATACTCAGACCGCGGAATTCGCAACCGCGTTTGAGGGCTTAGTAGCGCGAAAATGGCGCCTGGCATCGGGATTTCATCGTCCGCCTTCGTTCTACCTTTGCACGCTCTCTGATGAGGCGTAAATGACTGTTAGTAAAACACTTAACGAGAAAATCATTAAAAAGAAGCGGTTTTCTTGTCGACCCGTCAGAACCCATTTAGAATTACAGTCCTTCCAGCCGGGGTCCCATTATGGCGAAGAAAACGAAGCGCAAGATCGCGTATCGCACGCTGCCGATGCAGCGACAATTTAATCTTCGCCAGGAAGGCGACCACTTCGATCTCGGTGAGATCTTTGATCAATTGAACAAACGCTATTTTCGCCGGCGACTTCGTAATTACAAAGTGGAATGGGGGCGGCGCCGAAAACATCGACCGAAAGACCATTTTGTTTTTGGAACGATCCAGGAAGAAGACCGCGTGATTCGCATCCATCCCCTGCTCGATCAGGCATTCGTGCCGCGGTGGTTTTTGAAATACGTGCTCTATCACGAAATGCTTCACTCCGTTGTGCCGGATGAACTTTTGCGGAGTGGCAGGCGGCGCGTGCACACGGAGGAATTCAATCGGCGTGAGCGCAAATTTCGCGGCTATCATCGCGCGCGGCATTGGGAAGAACAAAATCTTGCCCGTTTCCTGCGTTAACTCCGACCGCTTCGGAGTTGAAGAGCTCTCAGCGTTTCTCCGCGGCGGCCGCCGGCGAAGCGATTTCAGACGGCGAGGGAGTCGTTGCCACGTTCTTCTTGATGAGATACCACAGGGTTGTCGCGAGTAACAGGGAGATCAACTTCGCCCGCCAGTTCTTCAGGAGCAGTCTCTTCATAACGTCCGTGCAATAAAATCTCGCCGATCCGATGGCGAAACGTTTCCGGCGTGAAATTGCGCTCAATTCGTCGTCGATGGCAAATGGAAATCCCGCCCGTCTCTTCCGAAACCACGATCGCGACTGCGTCTGATTCTTCCGTGATTCCGAGAGCGGCGCGATGGCGTAAGCCCAGACTGCGATCCAATGTTTCCCGTTGGCTCACCGGAAAAATGCAAGCGGCCGCGGCGATCCGGCCGTTGCGGATAATCACTCCGCCGTCGTGCAACGCGGCCTTCGGATGAAAAATGCTTAAGACAAGCTCAACCGAGAAATCGGAATCGAGTGTCACGCCGGTTTCTTCGTAAACGCGAATCGAAGTGTCACGCTCGATCGCGATCAGCGCCCCAAATTGCTTGTTCGCCAGTTGAGTAACCGCTTCGGCGAGGTCGTGCACGGTCTCGCGCTTCTCACTCGTCAGCGAAAAGATCGGATGACCACCGAGTTCGGCAAGGCCGCGGCGAAGTTCAGGTTGAAAGATCACAACGAGAGCAATCGCAAGGAAGACTGAGAAACTGCGGAGGAGCCAGCCGATCACGACCAAATTCAGCAGTGTTGAGATAAGCGTAAGAGTGAGAAAAACAATCGCCAATCCGGTCAAGACTTTCGCCCCGCGCGTGCCGCGAAAGTAAAGGTAGCCATAGTAGATTCCGACACTGAGCAAAATAATCTCGATGATGCTGCGCCAGCTTTTGAACCAGAGCTGGAGAAGTTCCTGCATCATGGCAATATCGCCTCTGCCGCGCGCCGCGCAGCCACGTTCTCCTTCACGTCATGGACGCGCAAAATATCGGCGCCTCGACCGCGCAGGATTCCCGTCAGCGCAATCGTCGGCGCCGTGCGCGCGCTCATTTCGGACGAGTCCACCAGTTTTCCGAGAAAGGATTTGCGAGACACACCGACCACGAGCGGGCGATCGTGCACGCGTAGTCGCTCGAGATTTTTGAGCAGCGTCAAATTATGCTCCAGCGTTTTACCGAAACCAATTCCGGGATCAAACGCGATGGCCATGGGATCAACGCCGCACTCTAGGGCGCGGGAATATCGTTGTCTAAAAAAATCAGCCACTTCGCTGACGACATCTTCGTAGTGCGGATTTTTCTGCATTGTTCGCGGTTCGCCTTGCATGTGCATAAGCACAATCGCTGTCTTCCGTTTCGCCGCGAGCGACAACATCTTCTCATCTGCACGTCCTGCAGTGACGTCATTGATGATGGCCGCGCCTGCGTCCGATGCCGCGTTCGCAACTTCAGATTTCGAAGTGTCGATCGAAATGAGGATGTCGATCTTGGCCCGCAATTTCTTGATCACTGGGATCACGCGTCCCAATTCCTCTTTCATTGAAACAGGCTCGGCGCCGGGACGGGTCGATTCTCCGCCCACGTCGATAATGTCGGCGCCTTCTGATGCCATCTTTATTCCACCCGCAATTGCCGCGTCAGTTGCAAAGAATTCGCCACTGTTGGAAAATGAATCGGGCGTGACGTTGAGCGCGCCCATGATCATTCCCCGTTTGGAAAGGTCGACAGCGCTGTCGCCGATTTTCCAGATTCGCTCGCCCATCAAGAATCAGACTAACATGATGGGCTGCTTATTCGAAGGGTGCGCGAATGGATTACTTTTTCGAATAGCGACTCATCAATTCACCCTGAGCGATGACGTGCCCTCGCATGGCCGCGTCCACTTCGCGGCGCTTTGCTCCAGACTTGAGATCGAGCATCCGGTCAAGGGCAAAGATCTTGAAATAGTAGCGGTGCGTCCCGGAAGGCGGCTGCGGGCCCCCATAGCCAAGATTCGGATAATCGTTCGTTCCTTGGACCGCGCCTTTCGGCACGCTGTTCTCCGCGATCTCGCTTGTCTTTGGATCGATGTTCCAAACCAGCCAATGCGTGAACAAACCGACCGGCGCGTCCGGATCGTCCACGATCAGAGCCAGACTTTTCGCCTCGGCCGGCACGCCTCCGATTCGCAATTCCGGATTAACGTTTTGTCCGCTCTTGCTGAATTTTTCCGGAATCGTTCCGCCTTCCTGAAATGCTGGACTGCTGATTTTCATTTTCGTTCCTCCTGCCGCAAACACCACCAGGGTTGCGGCGGCGACCATACCTCCGACAATGATAATTGCTTTCATGCTCCAAACTCGTTCGTTAGATCGATCCGCCAAAGGACGGATTCGCCGTGGCGAACAATCTCCAATATGGTTTCGCCAACATGACCAAAGACGGTCGCACAATTCGAGACAAGGTGCTGGCCTTTTTGCGCGCGCCTGATTATCGGCCGGGCGATCGAGACGAGATCGCACGAGCTCTTGGCGCAAAGGGCCGCGATCGCGCCGCGGTTCGGAAAACGTTACGCGAGCTGGAACATGCCGGCGAAATCGCTCGCATCCGAAAAAATCGTTACATCCTTCCTTCCGAAGCCGACCTTGTCACGGGGAAACTCTCGATCCATCAGGCGGGCTACGGTTTTCTGGTTCCAGAGAAAGCGGGTGAACCGGATATTTTTATTGCCGCGGAAAATACCGGCACTGCGATGAATGGCGACCGCGTCGTCGCACGGATCAGTCGAGATGTCCCTCAGCGGCGCGCCAAGATCCGAGCCGGACAGGCATCTAAAAATCGAAGTGAAGGCCGCGTCATTCGCATTCTTGAGCGCGCGCGCGACACGATTGTGGCAACGCTGCAGCATTCACGAAACTTTTATTACGTCGTGCCGGACGATCCGCGACTGGTTCACAACGTTTACGTTCAGGTCCCGCCGCGCGCAAAGTTGCCGAAACCGCCGGCACCTGGCGACAAAGTCGTTGTTCGGTTGGAGACGTGGGAATCGCGCCACGTCAATCCGGAAGGCGAAATCATCGAAGTCCTTGGACCCGCAGCCGCTCCCGGAATCGACATGCTGTCGATCATCCGCAAATACGATTTGCCGAGCCAGTTTCCAAAGGCCGTTCTCGATCAAGCGGACCGGATTCCACAATCAGTCGAACAAAAACTAATTCAGGAACGGGCAGATTTGCGCGACCAATTCATTGTCACGATCGATCCGGACGACGCGCGCGATTTTGATGACGCGATCAACGTTGAAAAGATCGACAACAACGGCGGTTGGCGGGTCGGCGTTCACATCGCCGACGTTTCCGCTTACGTAACTCCGGACAGCGCGCTGGATCGCGAAGCCCGAAGGCGCGGCAATAGCGTTTACCTGCCCGATCGTGTCATCCCGATGCTCCCAGAGCGACTCAGCAATGGCGTTTGCAGTTTGAACCCGGGCGTTGATCGCCTCACCCATTCGGTTTTCATTGAGTTTGACAAAAACGGGCGCGCAAAAAATGCGCGGTTCGCTAAAAGCGTTATCCGCAGCGCGAAACGCCTGACTTACAAAGAAGCCTACGCCATCCTGCAAGCGAAACCAAACGGCGAACTGAGCCGACGGCTGCACACCGCCTGGGAGCTTGCCGCACTCCTTCGCCGCAAGCGATTCGAGCACGGCTCGCTCGATCTCGATTTTCCCGAAGTAAAAGTGCATGTCGATGCAAACGGCAAGCCGATTCGTTTGGAACGGGTTGAGAACGACAAATCGCATCAATTGATTGAAGAATTCATGCTGGCCGCGAACGAAGCAGTCGCCGGCGAGCTACGGCATCGGTCGATCGCGACAATTTACCGGGTTCATGAAGATCCCGATCCGGAAAAACTCGGCGAATATCGCGAATTCATTCTCAGCTTTGGTTACAAAGTGGGCGATCTCTCGAACCGGAAGGAAGTCCAACGCTTTCTAGCCTCGATCGGCGGCAAGCCGGAAGAGCAGGCGCTTAAGATCGGTTTGCTCAAAAGTTTGAAGCGGGCGCGTTACGCGGCGCAGCCGCTCGGACATTACGGTTTGGCCAAAGTGAATTATCTCCATTTCACAAGCCCGATCCGGCGTTACGCCGACCTAGTAGTGCATCGCACGCTGGCCGAACGCAATTTGCCGCGACGACCCAAGATCGACATCGGACAAATCGAATCCCTTGCCGATCACATTTCAGACACCGAAAGAAACGCGGCCGAGGCCGAGATCGAATCTGTTCGGTTAAAGAAGCTTCAGTTTTTCGAGCAACAGTTGAAGGAGCGCAATCCGCAAGTCTTTCGTGCCGCGATCATGGACGTTCGAAATTACGGTTTGGTGGTGGAGCTGCCGGACGCTCTCGTCACCGGCGTCGTCCACGTTTCCACGCTAAGTGACGATTTCTATCGCTTCGACGCGGTCCAACGCCGACTGGTCGGCCGCCGGACAAACCGGCGGTTTTCAATCGGGGATGAGATTCGAGTCTTCGTTGCTCGAGTCGACACCTTTAAACGTCAAATCGACTTCGCTATCGCTGATCAGAGCGCGAAAAAGAGCGCGCGACGGCGTTAATCCGTTACCGAAACGGTCCTCGACAACGCCGCTTCAGGCGCGCTCTTTTCGTCAAAAATACTGCTTCCCTTTCCGATGCCGACCGGCCTAAACTCCGCGGTTTTTGCAGACATGGATAATCTCATCGAGGCAAGGGAGCTGCAGATAGAGCGCAAGCATTTCCACGTGGAATTCCGCGAAAATGACCGCGGGAAATTCCTGCGCATCACTGAGGAAGCACACGGTCGCCGTAACACAATCATCGTCCCGAGCACGGGCGTGGATGAGTTTACCTCTGCGATCGACGAAGTAATCGAGCAGGCCGAGCGGGCGCCGGCTTAAGAAACGCGCCGCTTTGCTGATTTCCGGCGCCGTCCGTTGACACGCGCGAGAGCGCAGAATTAGGTTGGCAATTCTCCAGTCGGAGAGACTTCATGGCTAAAAAAGGAAAATCGACGAGTCGCAGATCGACCCGCCTTCGCGAACCTACGGCGCGGCAAGCAACGAAGGGGCGCGCTGCAAAAAAATCAAAAACGCCGAAATACGTTTATTACTTCGGCGATGGTCACGCTGACGGCACCGGCAAAATGAAACCGTTGCTCGGCGGCAAAGGCGCAAACCTCGCCGAGATGACACGGATCGGTCTGCCTGTCCCTCCGGGATTCACGATCACGACCGAAGTCTGCAGCTACTTTTACGCGCACAACCGCAGCTATCCGGCGCAACTCAAAGCCGAAGTAGAAACCGCACTGGCGAAAGTCGAAAAATCTGTCGGCAAAAAACTTGGCGACAAAGAGCGGCCGCTCCTCGTTTCCGTGCGTTCGGGCGCGCGCGATTCCATGCCCGGAATGATGGACACGATCCTGAATCTCGGAATGAACGACGAAGTAGTCGAAATCGTCGCGAAAAAAACCGGCAACGCGCGCTTCGCCTGGGATTCGTATCGCCGGTTTCTGCAAATGTATGGCGACGTCGTGATGGGCGTGCAAAAACGGCCGGGGGAAGATCACGACCCATTCGAAAGCGTGATCGAACATTTGAAGGATCAGCGTTACGGCAAACATGATTTCCCCGATGTAAAGTTGAGCGTCGCCGACTTAAAGGAGCTGGTGAAGCGCTTCAAGGCGCTGATCAAGGAGCGAACCGGCAAGTCGTTTCCGCAAGATCCGAAGGAACAGATGTGGGGATCGATCAGCGCTGTTTTCGGTTCGTGGATGAACGACCGCGCCATTGTTTATCGCCGAAAATATGGAATCCCGCACGATTGGGGCACAGCCGTGAACGTGCAAACGATGGTCTTCGGAAACATGGGCGAAACGAGCGCGACCGGCGTCGCGTTCACCCGCGATCCGGCCAGCGGCGAAAAGGTTTTCTACGGCGAATATCTGATCAACGCACAGGGTGAAGATGTCGTCGCCGGTGTCCGCACGCCCCATCCGATCGCGCATCTCGCAAAAGAAATGCCGGCCGCGCACAAGGCGCTCATGAAAGTCCGCGAACTTCTCGAGCAGCATTTCAAGGACATGCAGGACCTCGAATTCACCGTGGAGGAGAACCGGCTCTATATTTTGCAAACGCGCAACGGCAAACGCACCGGTCACGCCGCGGTCCGCATCGCTGTCGATATGGTCGGCGAAAAATTGATTTCTAAGAAAGACGCGGTCCGTCGCATTCCGGCAGATTCCCTTGCCCATCTTCTAGCGCCGGTCTTTGATCGACAATCGGCCAGTCAGGCCAAGAAAATCGGGAGCGGACTGGCAGCCGGGCCGGGCGCGGCTTCGGGACATGTTGTTTTTAGCGCGGAAGAAGCGGTCGCGCGCTCGAGTAAAGGTCAGAAGGTCGTGCTCGCGCGCATCGAAACTTCGCCAGAAGACTTGCGCGGAATGATCGCGGCGGAAGGAATCCTCACCTCGCGTGGCGGCGTTTCTTCCCATGCGGCGTTGGTCGCTCGGCAAATGGGCAAAGTCTGCGTCTGCGGCGCGAGCGGGATCCAGATCGATTACCAAAGGCGCACGCTCAGCGCCAACGGCACGACGCTCGCGCAAGGCGACTACATTTCGATCGACGGAACGGCAGGCGAGGTTTTCGCCGGCGAAGTGACAACGGCGCCGTCGGAAATCATTCAGGTGTTGGTCGACCGATCGCTCGACGCGAAAAAAAGTCTGACTTATCGCGAGTACGCGAAGCTGATGACTTGGGCAGACGAGTTTCGGAAGCTCGGCATTCGGACAAATGCCGATACGCCTGAACAAGTGGCCAACGCAGTTGCGTTCGGTGCTGAAGGAATCGGACTTTGTCGAACCGAGCACATGTTTTTCGAAGGCAACCGGATCGATGCGATGCGCGAGATGATTTTGGCCGGCACCAAAGAAGAGCGATTGCACGCCGTCGCCAAGTTGCTTCCCTACCAACGAAAGGATTTCGTTGGGATTTTCACCGAACTAAAAGGGTTGCCAGCGACGATCCGTTTTCTCGATCCACCGCTGCACGAATTTTTGCCGAACGATCACGCCCAGCAAAATGAGCTGGCAAATAAACTCGGCGTCCCCGCCGAGCAGATTTCACGGCGCGTGCACGAGTTGCACGAGTTCAATCCGATGCTCGGACATCGCGGCTGCCGACTCGGGATTACCTTTCCGGAAATTTCGGAGATGCAGGCGCGCGCCATCTTTGAAGCGGCCGCCGAAGTGCAAGCGATCGGAATTAAAGTGCGACCGGAAATCATGATCCCGCTGGTCGGATTTCCGCGAGAGCTTAAGCTTCAGATCGACATCGTTCGGCGGGTGGCCGATGAAGTGGCCAAGAAAAAGAAAACGAAGTTCGATTGTCTCGTTGGCACGATGATCGAGATTCCACGCGCGGCCCTGCTTGCCGATGAAATTGCGCGCGACGCCGAATTCTTCAGCTTTGGCACAAACGATCTCACTCAAACAACGCTCGGGATGAGTCGCGACGATTCCGGAAGTTTTCTGCCCGCTTACGCCGAGCTCGACATCATCGACACAAACCCGTTTGCATCGATCGATCAAAAGGGCGTCGGCCGGTTAATGGAAATGACGCGCGATCTCGGACGTAAGACGCGTCCGAACATCAAGCTTGGAATCTGTGGCGAGCACGGCGGCGAACCCAACAGTGTGAAGTTTTGCCATCGGCTCGGGCTGGATTACGTCAGTTGCAGTCCCTTCCGAATTCCAATCGCGCGGCTCGCCGCCGCCCAGGCGGCGATTGCCGAGTAGATCTCGATCTTGGAATTCACTTCGTCGCAGACTGCGCGGAGTGAAAAGCCAGCCAGGCATTCCAGGCCCGTTCCCAATTTTGTTTTTCGGCCCAAAGTTGGGCTTCGAGATATTTCCAGTAAACGGGTGAATTGGAGCGTTCGCTGAAATGGCGCACGGTCTGGAGCGCGTCGTCGATTCGGCCAGTGTTTTTCTGGGCGCGGTAAAGTTCGTAGCCGATCGCGAAGTTGTCAGGCGCGACGCGATACTGACTTTCCAACTGGAGAAGATCCGCGTTAGAGCTGACCCGCGGCAACGCAACCGGTTCGCCGTAGCGCTCGGTCAATTCGCAGGCAGCCTTAAAATCATTTTGGCTCGCGTGATATTTGGCAAGACCGAACCAGGCATATGGCAACCAATCTGGATGTTGCGTAGTTGCTCGCGAAAGTTCGGCAGCGTCGCCGCGTTCCGACCAAAAGGCAAAGAGCGCGAGTTTCTCTGTCTCAGTGAACGAACTGAGATCGGGATCGTTCTCTAAGACTTTGCCAAGCGCGCGGTTGAACTCGGGGCCGGAGATTCGCGAGAGATACGGCAATGCGAGATCGTGACGACTGACACCGAGCTCAGCCAGAATGCGACTGAGTTCGGGACTACGAAGCGAGGCCTTGCTCAGCATGCTCGAAAAGACTCCGGCGCGTTCCGGCCCCGCACGGCGCAACGCTTCCTGCCACGCGGTCGCGGCCAGAACGGGTTGCGATGAAAGCCAGACGTTGCCTTCCGTCAATGGAAGTTCATAAGAGATCTGTTCAAGAAAACGCGCTCGCCGAAAATCGGTCAGCGCGTTGTCGGCTTGCTTCAATTGGACCTCGGCAACGGCGCGGGAAAAATAAAGTTCCCAGTCGAGTGGCGCCCATTTCAGTCCAGCGGTGGTGAGCGCGACAGTTTCGGTGAAATTCCGGCCGCGATTATCGATGGTGGCGAGTTCCTTGGCGTTGGTGACACCGACCGAACCGGGAAGGAGTTTTTGGCCACGGGCAGCGACGACCCACGAGCCGCTCACAACGATCAGGATTAATCCGATCAACCGGAATAAGATCGAAACCGATCGGCTCGGTTTGATTGAGTGCGGACGATGGAGCGAGAGGCCGAGCAAGAACGTTGCGGCAAACATTGTTCCGACGCGATGTCCGGAAACATCGACCAGGCCGTGAAGCGCAAAGAGGAGTGCAGCGATCAGCGTGGCGAGCCGATAACGCTGATTGGTTCCTTCGCGTAGAGGAAAAACCTTCCGAATGATGAAGACGAGGCCAACGACGACAAGAACGACCGCGACCCAACCAAGCTCGGTCCAAAGCCACAGCCAATCGCTCTCGGGATGAATCGCGCGGCGGTCGCTGTAGGAAGCGGCCCGAAAAATCGCGAAGACGTCTTCAAAATTACCGAGACCTATTCCGACCCAGGGGGAGTCGTGAATCAGTTGAAAGACATCGGCAAAAATCCGCCATCGGAAATCGGTCGAGAGGCCGGCGTTGGCAAGATTGCGGAGATGAAATCGTTCGAGCGTTTGCCCGCCAAAAAGCAACAGAGCGGTAAACAGCAGGAGCAAGAACGAAACAACAAGTGCGATCCGCGACGGCGAGCGTTGGCGAAGAGAGAAGACGCCGAGCCAGAGGGCGCTTCCGGCTATGAGAATGCCGATGCCGGCGCGCGAAAAATTTAAAATGATCGCGGTAATCACCAGCGCGAAGGCCCCACCCCAGAGGATCCAGCGTTTGCGTCCCCTGCGAAGATCGTCCTGACCGCAGGCCAGAATCATGATCGCGGTCAGGCCAAAAAGGTTCCCGGTTTGATTACGGTTCGGAAACGGCCCGAAGTTGCGTTCGTTGTGCCAAAAGGGCGGCGCCGTTTTAGCAAGCCAGAACAAAATGCAAATCGCAGCCAAAAAAACCATGCCGGCGGTGAACAGGCGCAATTGCAGCCGCGCTTCGCGCAATTCGAGTTCTTGGGCGCAAACAACGTAAAGCCAGCTCAAGCCGGCGACGAGACTGCCCAAACACGTCAGTGTGATCCAGGGTTGTGGACTTAACGTCGCCGGAAGTGAAATTCCAAAATCGTTCAGGTAAGTTGCGCGCCAGTCCGGCTGAAAAAACCAACTCCCCGGCAAAAAAGCAACGAGCGACCAAATTAAAAATGCGACCAAGACGAGATTGATCGCGAGGCCGAGCGAAAATCGCGGCGGGTGCACGAGCAGATAAATTCCGAGAAAGGCAAAGACAATTCCCTCACCCCACTTTTGGGTGGCACCGCCAAGAAAACACGCGAGCACCGGCAATAAGGCAACCAAAGCGTGATTCAGCCAACGACCCGACGGGCCGTCGTCGCGCACATGAGCTGGACCTTCGTGTGTCGGGTTCTGCATTATCTGTGCAAAACGATGGTATGGGAATCGCTTTTACTCCTCGAGCCAAGCGGTCGCTGGAATTGAAACGTCATGAACGCGGGAATCTACCACGAGTTGAAGCTGTGCGGCCATCGCGTACTCTCATGATCAGCCCAGCAAAATAGAACATGGTCACGCAACGGACGGAAGGACTTTACCGCGTCTTCCTGTTTTGCCAGATGATCATCGTCGCCGCAATTTTCTGGATCGGCGTCTGGATCATGGTGACGTTTTACTCGCCCGGCGGCGCGCTGACCTGGGGCCGTTATAGCATCTACTGCGGGATGCTCGTCTTGGGATTGACTTTGGAAACACTGAGTCGTTCCAAAAACTTCTTTCTTCAAAACGAACTCCTGCGCCCACATCGGCACAGCTTGCGACAAACGGCGGCCAGCATCGGGCTGCTCGTGCTCTATCTCGTCGCCGCCAAGGACGCGTTTATTTCGCGCGTATTTCTGTTCAATTTCGTTCCGTGGCTCTACATCGCCCTCCTCTTCTCGCATTATTATCTTCCGTCGCTTTTATCCTGGGGAATTTTTCGCCGCGAAGATAAAACGCTCCTGATCGGATCAAGCCAGCGCGCGACACAACTTCGCGAGTGGCTTCAGCGCAAAGCCGAGATTGGTTTGCGCACGGTCGGCTTGATTTCCGACGACGATAAGATCGACAATCCGGAAGTCCCCTTGCTCGGCAAGCCTCAACAACTCGAACAAATCATTCGCGATCACAACATTACTCAAGTCATTCTCCTCGAATTCCCGCTTTTTTCCGAAGCGAACCAAAACGTCATCCAGATTTGCGATCAACTTGGCATTCGCCTTCTCATTTTGAGCGATCTGGAAGAACGACTGCGGCATTCCGTGACGCACTTTGAAGACGGCGGGTTTCGTTTCATTGGATTGCGCGAAGAACCGTTGGAAAATCCATTGAACCGATTTTTGAAACGCGCGATCGACATCGTGATCGCGTTGCCAGTCATGTTCGTTATTTTCCCGGTCCTGGCCGCGATCGTTTTCATCGCCCAACGACTGCAGTCGCCCGGCCCACTCTTTCACGTGCAAAACCGCGCCGGAATGCAAAACCGACAATTCAAGATTTACAAGTTTCGCACGATGCATTCCAACAATGGCGAACTATCGCGTCAGGCCAGCGAGGCAGATAAGCGCATCTATCCATTCGGGAAATGGTTTCGCAAATTAAGCATCGATGAAGTGCCGCAGTTTTGGAACGTGCTTCGCGGCGACATGAGCATCGTTGGACCGCGGCCGCATTTAATCGAACACAACCAGCAGTTTTCCAAATTCATGGGCAACTATCATGTGCGCACGTTTGTGAAACCGGGCATCACCGGTTTAGCGCAAGTGCGCGGATTCCGCGGTGAAGCACGGAATAACGCCGATATCGAAAACCGCGTCGCCTGCGATATTGAATATCTCGAAAACTGGAACCTGTCCCTCGAGTGCGCGATCATTCTGCGCACGTTCGCGCAACTGATTCGGCCACCCCGCAGCGCCTATTGATTGGTCTGCCGCTGGCGCGTAGTCCGCTGTTTTCGAAGCTCGCGCATTTTCGCGCGAATCAGGTATTCGTACCAGCCCATGCTCGCGCAGTAGGCGAACCCTTCGCGGCCTTCGAGAAAGCCGCCCTTGAAAATATACATGTGGAGAAACCGCAGAAGTGGCCAACCGGGGATGCGACTCAGGATCGGTTTGACTGCGCGGTTTCGGCGCGACGAATCTTGCGAAAACAGTTCGCGCCAGGAAGCGGAACGCGTCAATCGATCCGCGGCTTCTTCACCGGAATATTGATTGTGCTTCGCCCACCACGCTTCCCAACCTTTGCTCAGTGCATAGTGTAAATACGGTTCGCGGATGTAACCGAGTTCGCCATCGACTCTTCCCTCCTTCTGGCCGTGCCCGCTGTCGATGAAATCCGCCCGTCCGCGACGCACGATCCGAAGCTGCCACTTCGGAAATGAATCGCTCCGGCGCAGCCAGCGTCGATCGAGCATCATTTTCCAACAGCAATAGAAACCTGCGATGATATCCTCCGCGTTTTGAATGGCGTCTCCCACGGCGCGCCGAAATTCCGACGTGGCAACCTCATCGGCATCGAGGAACAACACCCATTCGCTTTTTGGATCGCAATTTTGCAGCGCCCAGTTTCGCTGCCGGGCAAAAGATTCAAAGGGACGTTCGTAAACTCGCGCACCGGCCCGCCTCGCGATTTCCTGAGTGCCGTCATCGCTTCCGGAATCGATCACCACGGCTTCGCCGAAGCCGGCAACCGATTGTAAACAACCGGGCAGATTGTCGGACTCGTTATGCGTGAGAACGATGATGGTTGGTGCTTCAGGCATGGCGCTTCTATCGATCCGGAAAAGTAAAGAAACTAAAGGGAACGCCGCTGGCATCGGCCGGGGTCGCCGACAACGCGGAGTGAACGTCGTAACGCGCAAACAAAGTCCGATAGAGTTTCGCGTCCATTTTCATGGCGTAACCTTTTCGCTGCCATTCGCTGAGCAACGCACCTTCATAGGCAGCCTCGGGAGGCAAAAAAATGCAGTGTTCACCGCTCGAAAGAAACGCCGGAATATCCTTTTTAATCTCGCCGTGGAGATCTTTCTCATGCAACGGCAGATTGGCGCGCTCGACGTGGTATTCAAAGTCCCACGGCCACGCGTTGCCAATGATCACGGCCGGACGGTTTTCGCACTGTTCTAAAAGTTTCCGAAGGTAATCCAATCGGTAGTACGGCTTTTGATGGACAGCTTGAAAATAGGTTCCCGGAACAAAAAACGGGCGCACTAATTGTCGATCTTTGAAGATATCGATGTTCACTACAGTTCCGAGTAAAGTGAAAAAGGCGAGCGCGAGAACTAACGCCGGCGATCGATCCACCGCGAGCAACAAAAGAAACGGCAACGCCACGAGCAGATGCGCGGCTTTCGATGGATGGAGAAAGAAGACCGCCAAAAAAGTAACGGGAGCAAGACAAGAAATCGTGAAAACGAAATTTGGCGACTGGATTTGTCGTGACCACTCACGCAACGCGCTGATTAGCGTCCAGCAGAGCAAAAGAAACACCGGCGGCGTAAAAGCCTGAAAAACAATCCGGTAAACGCCGCCGAGGATTGATTCCCGCAAATTCATGCCGGCGGTGTAAGGCGCGCGAATGCCCATTAACAAGATCGGCATCCAGACGACGGAGACCGCAATTGCTAAAAGTGCCAAGCTGAATAGTGCATATCTCCGGCCCAGCTCTGGCTTAATCAGGCAATAAATCGGAAAAATAACTGCCGCGAAGACGAGCTCCGGCCGACAACCGGTCGCGAGCGCGAAACAAAAGATCGACAACGACAGCCGGGTAAAAAGCGGTTTCGCCGCTGGAACAACCAAGAACCGCACCGCGACGAGCAAAAAAAGAAGACCGAAATCAAATTCTTCGCCATCGACTGCGTTAAAAAAGAATTGTGCCGAAAAAGCCAGACAGATCGTGGCTAAAAGAGCGCGACCGCGTGTCGCGCCGAGACGATAGAGCAGGTTGTAAAAAATGACGAGGGTAGCGAGCGCTCCGGCAGCCTGACAAACGAGAAAAACCTGATCGTCGAACTCAACGCCGACACCTTTCTGCAAAATCCACCCGATCGCGCCAAAAAGATAAAACTCAGTCGTGGGATGTCCGGGAGGCCGCGAAACTTCGAGCTGACCGCCGTTCAGCAGCGCCTGAGTCGCACGCACAATTCCGTGGCCGTCGCCACTGGCCAGACCGTGATTAAATTGAAGCGCGAGAATTGCGCCGTAAAAAACAAGAACGACGACGAAGGCCCCGTGACGAGACAGGGCGGAAAAATTCATGCCGATGGCGGCCGCGAACCAATAACTCGACACGGGTTCCCGGCCGCGACGACATTTTCGGGAACATCCTTGGTCACGACTGAGCACGCCCCAACAACACTGTGTGCCCCGATCGTGACTCCCGGCAAAACAAACGCGCGCGCTCCGATGAATACGTCTTCCCCGATCGTGATCTTGGCCGCGACCAGCGGCATTTCCAGCCGATCGAAATCGTGGGTGCCGGCGCTGAGATAAACTTCCTGCGCGATTGTGGCGCGCGCGCCGATTTCGATTTCGCCTAACGAATAGGCATTTGCACGGTCGCCAAGACAGGCGCGATCATGCAGCGTTAGGTTCCACGGAATGGCGATTCGCGCGCGTTGATGGACGAACGGAGTGCCTTCGATCCTGGCGTCGAAAACGCGGAGCCAAAACAGCCGCCATTGATTGAGCGGTTTCGGCGTCCAGACGCAAAAGAGCGCCCAGCAAAATTCCCAGAGCACTCGCAAGAAACGCTGACTGACCGGCCACGGCGAATCGTAAGCCGATTTCTGTTCTGGATTAACGGTTTGGATCTCGGACATGTTTAATTGCAAATCACTGAATCAAAATCTTTCAAGAACAGCTCGGCCACGCGCTCGGGCCAATACTCTGCGGATTTCTGGTAACCCGCCACAGCGACGCGCGCCAGCAGTGTTTCGCTATGAATAACATTGTCGATCTTGTCGCGCAGTGTTTCAGCGATTGGTTGCGCCCGGTGATCGAAAACAAAGCCGGTTTCGCCGTCGCGAATGAAATCGCGGAAACAATCGAGGTTTGAAACGAGCACACCGCAACCATGCGCCATGGCTTCGAGCGGCGCGAGCCCAAACGATTCACCGCGCTCGGCCAGCGACGGATAAATAAAGAGCCGCGCACTGCGCAACACGGACGCAAGCTCATTGGCATCAAAAATCGGTCCGGCAAAGCTTATTTTGCCTTCGGCGTTCTCAGCGGCGGCGCGAAGCGAAGCCAAATATCGTTCGCCTCCGCCACCAAGTTTCGTTTGGGTTGGGCCGACAATCATCAATTTCCAACCCGCAAAAGCAGCCCGCGCGCCGTTCGCGAAGGCGTCGACTAAAACGCGGAGGCCCTTCTCGGGATGCACTCGGCCAACGAACAGCATGATCTTATCCCGATCGCTGATTACTGGAGGCACGCCGCTGGTCGTCGACCTTGTCACCGGATAGGGTATGACTGCGACCTTGTGCGCGAGCTGGGGTGCTTCCGCGGCTATCGCACGTGCGATAGGATGAGACGGCGCCTGCAAGCGCGCCGCGCTGCCATAAAAACACATTTGTCCTTTCGGATACCGTCCAGCGTGCACGTAAACCTTTCCCCGTTTTGAGCTCCGCAACAAAATCGGCAGCCAAAACGTGTTGGTTACGATGATGTCCGCGCGCGGCAACATCGACATCGTCCGAAGCGAATAGATCAGGTCGAGAAACTTCAACCAAACGAGCGAGCGCGGGGTATCGAAACCGTCAACGCGCAAATGTTTTACCCCGTCGATCGTTTCTTCGCGCGGAAGTTCCGGTATTTTCCGTGATACCAGCACGACATCGTGACCCCGTTTAGCGAACTCGGGCGCCAGCGTAAACCATACTTTTTCCACGCCACCGCCCATCGTCGGCGGCACCGGAAAGAACGCGCCCAGGACAATTGTGATTTTCATTGAGCGTTCGGCGGTTCGCTTAGAATTCGCAAAAGGGAATCAACCGCCCGATCGATTGCAAAGCGTTGTTCGAAACAATTTCTCGCATTTTGTCGCATCGTTTCGCGTTCCATTGGTGCCGTGTCGATCCAACGTTGAAGCAAACGAGTCGTTCCCGTGAGGTCGTCGGATTCAACATAACCGGCGCGATCCGCATCGATCTCGCGCCAGATGTTTACCCGATTGGAAATTAAGACCGGAACCCCGGCGACGAGGGCTTCGACCACGGAGATCCCGAAATTCTCCTGGTGCGATGGAAGAACAAACGCGTCCGCGCTGGCGAGCGCGCCCTGTTTCATCGCGCCTTGCAACATTCCGGTAAAAACAACGCGGTCTGGTAGATTCAGCCGCGTCACCTGGCGACGCAGATCAGATTCCCAACCGATTTGATCCGGCCCGGCCATGATCAGCGAAATGGAATTGTTTGATCGAACGCGCGTAAAAGCGTCCAACAAAATATCGCAGCCTTTTTTTGGATGTAACCGGCCAAGAAAAAGAAAATTGCGCGTGGTCTGGAGTTGCGGATACCGCGAGAGAAATTCCGACCTAGCACTCGACGAAATTGGCGGTGCTTCAACCCCAAGCGGTGAAACTTTTTCGTGGGCGCGGTAAAGCCAGAACGATTGGCGCGCCTGCAAACGTTCCTCTTCCGAAGTAAAGATGACTGCGGCTGCATCTCGCAAGACGCGATACTCTGCCCAAGGCCAGTAGAGCCATTTTTTTAGATGTTTGAACGGGAACGTTTCTTTGAACCACGGGTCGAGCATGCCGTGGGGAAATACGTAATAGGGAATTGGTGAGCCGGCGTAACGCCGCCAGGCAGCGAAGCTCAAGTATTGCCAAATGCCATTCACAATGACGCGATCGTAATCGCCGCCATGTTGTCGAAGCCACGGCAAGAGAGCATGCGAATAGCGGTAACTGGTGAGGCCGGAACCGAGCGCATGCACGTTTAGATCGACATTTGCGATCCACGCGGCGGAAGGATCATCCAGCACGACGATGTCGATCTTGTGCCCGCGACGGGCGAGCCCGCGGCTGAGTGCGAGAACCGACGTCGCCACGCCGCCAACGCCCGGATCGAGCGTGTGCACCAATTGCAGAATCTTCAACGCGCTAGACAACGAAACCTTCCGTCCGCTGGAAATATTTGCAGTCGCGCGAAAGCGATTTTATCGGCCGCGCCGGGACGCCGCCATAAAGCTGATAGGTATCGGCGAAACCTTTATTGAGAAGAGATTTCGCTCCGAGAACGCAAAAATCGGGTAACGCGCTTCCGCCAAGCAACACGCAATTGGTCCCAACAAAGCAATAATCGCCGACGCGGACGGGCTTCGAGGACTGTCGATTTTGCTCAAGGTCGATGCTGTGCGTGATGATCTGCGAATGAAATCCGGCGAAGGTGGTAAATCGGCCGATCGTGACTGAATTGGTGCAATCGAGCAGATGACGATTGGTGATGGCCGCGTGCTCGCCGACGATCAGTTCCGGTCGCCGATCTGTTTCGTGAGCAAAGTGACGGGGCGAGCCGAGCGGAAATCCGGTGATCCAATTACCGCGACCGATGGAGGCGTGCGCTTTGAGATGAAGCAGGTCGATATTTTTGCAGACGGTAGCAGAGCCGATCTGACTGCCTTCTTCCATGATTAACCGGTTCGAAAAAATCCAAGCGAGCCCAATCCGGCAAGTCGGATGGATTTTATAACCGAATTGGTTTTCGAGAAACGACCGCCGCAGTCTCCAAGGCAAAAAGAAACTGAGCAGCATCAGGATTGTTTTCACAATTGCGCCCCCAAACTGCGATAGATGTCGATGTATTGCGAGACCATCCGGCTCGTTGAAAAGCGTTCCGCGTTGCGCAAACTCTTTTCACTCCAGATCGCGCGTTGCTCGGGATCGCTCAATCGAAGCAGATCCGCCGCGAATCCGGTTTCGTCATTTGGATCGTGAAAAAGAGCGGCGTCGCCGGCTGTTTCGGGTAAAGGACCGGAGTTGCTGCACACGACCGGGCAGCCGCATGCTTGCGCTTCGATCACCGGCCAACCGAAACCTTCAAACCGCGATGGATACAAAAGAGCGACCGCGCGATTATAAAGCGCCTCGAGCAATTCGTCAGGAGCGTCGGGCAATTGCGTGATGCGATCGAAAATCCCGAGGGTTTCCGCCAATGAAAATAATTCAGACGTCAGCGTGTCGCCGACAAAAACAAGGCGCGCGTTCCACTTCTCTTTACAGAGCGCAAAAATTCGGAGCACACCGTCTCGATTTTTTCTGCGCAAATTCGAACCGACGTGCAGAACAAACGGAAAGTCTGAATTGAAATCCGGGATCTTTGCGAGGCGCGCTGAAACCTCGACTTCCGGCAATCTCCGAAATGGATAATTCAGACCAGGTCGCACGAGTTGGACTTTGGGAGAAGCGGCGCCGCGCGAAATGAGACAGCGCACGTCCGCCTGAGTCGCCTGCGAAACGCACGCGACCCCATTCACCCGGCGGAGGCCGCGCAGAATCCACCGTTGCAAAATTTTGCCGGTCAGTGAGGCCGGGCAATTTGTTTCCTCGCCGAGCGCACCGCGAACAGCAAGAAGATCGTGGCAGGTCACAACCACGGGCGTGTTAGTTATCCAGGCGCCGTACATGCTGTTTGAGTGATCGCAGATATGAACAACCGACGGTTTGTCTTCGGCTAGTGTGGCGCGCAATTGTCGTGGAAAGAAAACGAACTTGTCGATGTAACCGAGCCATTTGGCGACAAAGCTTCCAGCACCGCGAAATTTTCCGAACCGCGGTTTCGGCGCGATCAATTTCGCGGTAATTTCGGAATTGTTGAGACCGTGCAGCATCATCGTTCCGAAACGCTGCATACTTTGCTGCCGATCGAGCGGATAATTACCGATCAGCAGAACCATTGTTGTGTTCGGAGCCAATCTCTGGCCCGTGAATACGACTTGCAAAAGCCGATCGGCGCGGGAGCTGTTTTTCCGCGGGCGGATCCAGGACCGTGGGGGCGATTGCGGACGAGTCAGTGACACGCGGCCGGGTGGCGGCGAGACAAAGGCCATTAAGAATCACGGCGAAGCCCAGAGTGGTGGGCTGGCCCAGTTGTCCGTTCAAGAACAGGATGAAGCCAGAGCTGAAAAGCAGGATCGGAAGCAGGTCACCGCGTTTAAGTGCGGCGAAACTCAAGCGTCCGAGTTGCAAGGTAAAAAGGGTCCGCCAGAGTAAAAATGCCAGTCCGAGAATCGGACCGCCTTCCGCTAAAACCCGAGTCCATTCGTTTTCAGCAAGCAAAAATGCGGGCCGGCCAATCAGGATGCGACCGCCGACATTTGTGCCAATACCAATTCCGTAACCGAATAGCGGAACCTTATCGATGTTTTGCAAGCCTTCAGTGAAGCCGCTGATAACTCGCTCGATCATTCCCTTAGTAATCGTCGTCTCGGCGGCCGCAGCTGACTCAGTGAAACGGTCGGAAAGAATCTGCACACCTTCTTTGAAAATAGGAAGGCGAGTAATAATGAAGGCGGCGATAACAATAATCAGCAAAGTGCGACCAAATTGATTCACCGCCCTTGGTCGAACCAGAAAAATCACAACGACTGCACCAACGACGATGAGCACTGAAGCGACACACGAACGACTGCCGGATACACCGATGCCAATGACCATCGCTGTACCGGCGACGATGAGCAGCCAGCTTTTGTAAACAGTTCGAGTGAGCGCGCCGTAAATGAGAAATGCCGCGGCCCCGCTCATGTAAAAAACGGGACCCGAAATAAAGGAGAAGGGACCAGGCGTGCGAATCTTTCCGCCGCCGGCCGTGAGCTGTTCCGCTTCCCCCAAACCGGCGGTGCGATTGATAAACGAATCGGGCGACGCCTTAAATTGCGCAACCATCAGCAGGGCTATCGGAATCACCAGGAAAAGAATCCACCAGCCAAATTTCTTGACATCCTCCTCATCAAAGACACTTGCCATTACGAAAATGAGCGGCAGATGCAAAAAGTTGGTACGAAAACCGTAACCCGTGACCTCGACCATCGCCTTTGGTGGCAAGTAAGAAAACAAGGGCGAACCAAGAATAGCAAAGACCGACAAAATGCCGATGGTCCAAAGTGAAATGGCCCAAACATTTCGAGGAACCACGTGAGCCTTGATCGCATAGTAATAAATCCCCAGCATCACCGGATCGCGTATGAGAAGGAGCGGATTAGAAAACCGCGGCAGGGCCCACTTCCGGAGCGCGCCTTCAATCAAGAGCAGCCAGAGATAGAGCCAGATCAGCTGGCGAATACGGTGCTTTGCTTTTTCCTCGGGATTTTCGGTGCTCATTGCCAGGTTAGAGCGCGCACCGCGGCGACAATGCTTTCGCCATAGGCGCGCCAGGTGAATTCAGCGGCGCGTTTCCTAGCTGCAATACCCATGCCATCAACGAGCGATCGATTCGCCGCGCACCAACTTATTTTTTCGGCGATCGCTTCCGGCGAGCGAATCGGGATTAAAAATCCGGCCTCGTCGTCAACGATCACGTCGTCAGCGCCCGCGTTTTTCGTTGCGATCACGGGAAGTCCGCAAGCCATTGCTTCCTGCTGAACCAAGGCGCGGCCTTCGACAATGGAAGGCAAAATGAACACGTCGCAGCTTTGCATGAGACGGAGCACTTCGCCATGCGGTCGCGGCTGTTCGTAAACGAAATCCGCAAATCGCTCGCGATACCAACTCAGCGGGCGCAAAAGCGAGCCCATGACCACGAGCTCGATTTGCTTTGAGCTCACGAGCCTCATTGCCGCGAAAAGATCGGCCAAACCTTTTCGCTGGGTGAGCGCGCCCGCGAAGAGCACTCGCAATCGGCCCGAACGCCCGATGGCGTCATTCCTTAGATCGACATCCGGCGAGCCGAACGGTGCAATTAAACACTGCTTCTGCGCGCGCGCTTCTGGCGGGAGCGATTCCAAGACAAATTTGCTTGGGCAGACGACGAGCTGGGCCAACTCAAGCTCCTGCGTCTTGCGCGAGAGTTTCTCGTCCGAATCTCGTGTCGCACCAAGAGTCGGTTCCCAGTCGGGATAACGCTCGGCCTCTTCACCCAACAAACGCCGGCTGGTCTGCCAATAAGCAATCGGGAGATCGTAAATTCGTTTGAATCCGCGGTCCCGCGCCGCCCGAAAAGTTTCGAGCGCGCCGTCTTCGTAAGCGTAAACGGAATCGAGCATCTCAGGGGATTCAATCTTGCGCAGGCGTTCGGCGACTTTGCGATCGAGCTCGCGAATAACAGCATCGATGCTAAAGGCACCGGTTTCGTGTTTCGAAGTGAGGCCGACCGTTCCAGCGAACAGGCGAATCATCTCACGCTGCGGAACGGTGCGCGTGCGTGTCCGAATTGTTTCTGGAAAGGACCGACGCTGCAAAATTTCGCGGAGCCGCCGCGGCGTTACTCGATTCATGGGCGACTTGGAGTTCCAACTTAACGTCGTCCAGAATTCGCCTAGCATTCTGGCGCGATCAAAAGCCTCGAGCGCGGCGCGGACGAATTCGTTGCCCGTCGGATGAGAAAGGAGGATCACGGGTTAGTAAGTACGTAAGTGCGAATCACACCCGGATCCCTCCACCCGGGAAAGGCGTGGCCGGCCACTTCCAGCAACAGTTCGAATCGTTGCCGTGGCACATTAAATGGAGGCTTGTCCAAGAAAACACCGGAGCCGTCGAACAGGCGAATATCGGCCCCGTGAGGCTTATCCAGATTGGGTGCGCGAAAAAATGCGCTTGAAGGATGATGCTCTGTAATCACAATCCAGCGATATATCTGCACGCGATGCAGGACGGTTTGGATCTGGTCGTTCGAAAGATGCTGCAACACCTGACGCAAAAAGCAGACGTCGCCATCGGGCAAGTTGTCCTTCAAAATGTTCCGATGAAGGAACTCAACGTTGGGCGAAGCGAAACCCGTAATGAGATGCTCGATTAAGGACTTCACAATATCGACGCCAATATAGTGACCGCACAAATCGACAAATTGCCGACCAACGCGAAAATCGCCGCACCCAAGATCGACAATCGTCAGCTTTGTTGAACCGATTCGTTCCAACCAGTCTTGGACCGCGCGCACGTAGGCAGTCGTGATCCGTTCGTCGCTAGAACCGGTGCCAGAATCAAATGCGTCGGAACCGAGCGTCCACTTTTTTCCCGCGTAAATCTCTGTGAAAATCTGCTCCGTGGATTTCGCGGCATTGCGTTTTTTTTCTGTGGCACGGTGGAATCGTCGATACCTCTCCAGCGATGCGGCGGGCACCAAGCGCTTAAGCAAGGTTTTGATTTTCACGACCTGGAGGTTTCTGTAATCCGACGACAAGTCACCATGACGTCCCGAATGATTTGATCGCGAGTGAGATGGGAAAGTAAAATCATGCGAGCAGCTTTCGCATCAACGGAAGGTAAGCCGCCGCGACGGCGGCCGCTTGAAACCTAGCCAGATGTTCGGTGGCCTGTTGGCGAAGGCTCGTCTGTGAGTGTGGATCATTGAGCAGGCGCTTCAATTGGCCGGCCAGCGCGGGAACATTTTCGTTCTCGAAAGTTACACCGCACGGCCCGATCGCTTCTTTTAGTCCGCCTCTTTCTGAGCCGACAACGACGCAACCACATGCGATTCCCTCCAACGCCACGATCCCAAAAGGCTCAGCCCAGCGCGACGGAACGACCAGAACGCGATGTTGATTCAAAACCTCAGCCAGCGCTGCTCCAGATCTTTGGCCCGCGAATGTAACTTGTCGATCTAAGGTGAGCTCAGTTGTGAGCCGTCGCAGATTTTCTTCCTCTGGTCCGTTGCCGATGATCGTGAGATCCGGCAGTAAATTGTCGGCCTGCAAAAATTTCAGCGCGTGCAAAAGCAAATCAGCTCCTTTGTCGGACACGAGCCGTCCGACGAAGACAAGGTCCTTGTCGCGAGGGATGCCCGGTATCAATCGAAAGATTTTGTCGTTATAGGGATTGCCGATCACAAAGGAATGCCCGCTAATGCCGTCGGCTACTGCTTTGCTGATCGTGACATTGGTGACAAAGCGAAGAAGCCCCTGCTTGATGCGATTGTTCCAGCCAACGCCGCCACGCGCGTTTTGGAGCCACGTCTGATGAACGACCAGAGTTGGTTTTCGCAAGACCAACGCCGGAAGCAAACTGCGAAGGCTGATGTTATTCTGAAAAAAAAGATCGCACCAATGAAGCAGACCAAAGAGTTTCGTGATCGATGGTCGCCTAGTTAGTCGATAATTCGCACGGGCGATCGAATCGCCGGCGGTTTGGGTAATGACATGAACTTCATTGCCGGCGCTCGCGAATGTTTCTGCGAGAATTTTTGAAACGGACTCGATCCCGCCGACGCTGGGATGGAAGAGATAAGAGGAAAAAAGAATTTTCAAAACTGTGCGCAGGTCGACGCGCTAGGAATAATCACTCCAGACGGTTCGCAACATTTGTTTGCGTTTCGCGAGCTTATCTCTCGCCATTGGATCTGCCGCGGACTTTCGCCCAAGGATCATCGTTTCCAAGCAATGCCGCAAAAACAGGAAGGGTTTAATCAGAGCGACCTGTTTGCCGCGATGACGTTTTAGAAGCCGGAAACGATTGCGATGAAAATCGAGGGCGCGATTGGCCGACCAGGCAGAGAGTTGTTCGAGATTATCGTGCACGACGCTGTCGGAAGCGATGACCGCCATTTTCCAGCCGAGATTGGCGCAGCGCCACGCCCAATCAAGGTCAGTATCGGAAAATGGGAATTCTGTGGCGTCGAATCCGCCGCTCTGCTCCCAGGCTTGGCGTCGAATCAGCAGTGGGCTGGTGAAAACCACATCGCACGTCCGCCAGCGAATTTCGTCGCTGAGCTGCCAGGCAGAATTGTTCGGAGCGTGCAGATTTAATCGCGCAGCGAGATTTTGTCCGAGCGCGAACGATAAAGCAGTCGGAAATCGCATTCCATAACCATAAAACGTCCCGTCGTGTTGTTTAACGGTGAACCCGGCGGCGGCAAGTCGCGGTTGAAGTTGCAGAAGCGAGATCGCTTTTTCCAATGGTTCCATGCTCGCCAGGCAATTGTCGGTTTCGTAAAGGAAAAGCCAGCGACATTTCGGAAAGCGAGCAATAGCCTCGGCGCACCCGATATTTGCCCCGTCGCTAAACGAGCGACGATCTGCGGCAGCTTCGAGCACGATAAGATTGTCCGCGGGATGATTTTCGCGCCACGTTTTAAGAAACTCGGCGCTGCCATCATTGGAACCGGCTTCAAAAACAATGATCGCCGAAGGAAATCGCGCGCTCCGCAGCGCCCCAGTTAGCGAGGCAAGCGCGGGCTCCAATAGAGATCGTCGATTAAACGAATTGATGATTGCGACCAATTCGATCGGTTGTTCAGAATTCTGATTCATCGAGCAGTGTCCAAACCAAGCGTCGTCGCGATGCCTTGGACCAAGGATTCCGAAGAAGCGTGTCGTTGGTACCAATCATAAACGTCAGAAGCGATTGCGCCGCGCCCCTGTGCGTCAGGAATTTCGGAGCGATCTGGCTCAACAAAAAACGGGCCGGGTAAGCGATCGCTGCCGAGTGAGATCGCTGAGCCACGATGCGGAAAAACCGGAATCACGGCGTGCGCGCAAACAGCCGCAAAAGCGCTCGATTTCAAAATGACCAAGGTCTGGATGTCCGGGCGGTGAAAATAATCGAACCAAGCGAAGGAACAGGTCTGGAGAATTTCCGATGCCTCGATCGCAGCGATGCGAGGACGGTAATCCGACCGAACCGCAAAATCGACAAGGAGCGACCGCGTGGCCGGATTTTCGTTTCCCCCCAGGACGAACAAGTTGCGAGGAGCAATCGAATCGGGAATGCGATGGTTAAGTCGACAAAACGACCGCAGTGAACGTTGGACCAGCGCTGTGCCGCCCACGATCGCCCACCGATGCGGATCGCGATCGACAATTTGATTCGAAGAAAGTGAAGGCTCTTCCAATCCGGACGGCACGGGATGCAGTTGAACGCGCGCACCGGGAACCACGCGCTTCAGTTCCGAGAAAAAATTGTCGCTGCTGACAATACAAGTGTCGGACAAGCGAGCGACTGCTTTCGCCAAATGGATTTGTAATGGCCGCAGCCAAAATGCGCTTTTCCACGGCGGTCCCGACGCATACAACTCATGAAAAATCGTGACCATTCTTCCATGATGCTGTTCTACCAACGCCCGCAAGATCGTCAACAGACGCAATGGAACGCCGCGCTTTTGGAAGCCGTAGTTCACATAATGCAGGAGCACGTGATCGTATTCTTGGATCGATTGTTGAAGCAAACCATCGAGGGGCAAAACTTCGAAGCCGCCGGGATTTTCGGCCGACGAGGCTTTGAAGGCGGCGAACACTGTGTCGCATCCGAATTTCTCCCGCAGTTTTTTGGCAATGGTTAGGGCATAATCACCGACGCCATCGATTCCTCCGGGGACTTTGGGAACGATTTGGAGAAGCGTGCTCAAACTGAAACGGTTTGCTCTTCGCGCGCACGGTTACGCAATTCTTGCCGAGCGAGCGCGACGGTATACTTCCGGATAGTATCGGCAGCGATTTCCTCCCAGCGAAATTGTTCCGCTGTTTGCCGGCATTTGACGGACAGTGCGCTGTAATCATTTTCATTCATCCGCAAAATCTCCATCGCGCGATCAATCATCGCCTTCACGTTTCCGACCGGAACCAAGAGCTCAGCGACGCTGGCATTCAAGATGTGGCGGGGTCCAGGCACATCGTAGGCGATCGTAGGAATACCGCAGGCGAGTTGCTCGAGCACCGAGAGGCCGAATCCTTCAATGTAACTTGGAAAAAGTCCCACCGCGCAGCCGGCGACCAACTGTGGTAGTTCCTTAGGATCGTAGCTTGTTAGACAGCGGATGGATTCATTCGACGAAAACCGCAGATCATCGAGGACTGTTTGTTCATCGGTCATGGTGCCGAGGAATGCGAATCGCGCGGATGGCACCGAATTGAAGATGCCGCGCACAATTTCCGGCCAATCGCGTGAACCTTTCCGCATGCCCCACATTCCCAAGAAGCAAATTTCTTTTCGGGCCAAACGCTCCGATGCTGGTCGGGCAGCGCCAGCGAGACCGGCGCGCTCGGTTTCGTTTAAGCCATAAGGCAAAACAATGATCTCCGCGGGAGTCGAACATTGTTCGAGCGATCGCCTTTCTTCCTCGTTCGGAACATTAAGCAGATCGCAGCGAGTAACTGCGCAGTCGGCGTGTCGCCGGAGCAGCCACGAAGTAAAGGTATAAAAGAGCCGGCTCAGAAATTTTCCGCGCGGCTGATCGGGCCATCGCCGCCGACTGAACCGGATGAATTCGTCATAAGCCAGATACAATCCAATCGAGCGGCCAACCAGGAGACCTTGGAAGTGTAACGATTTTTTCGGAAATGGAAGCGTTCCGATCAAACAATCGATGACATCGTATTTCGCGGCATGGCTCCGAACGAAACGAGCCGCTCGATACGGAAAGACCGCTTGCCGCCAAGCCGAGAGCGCGCGCGAACGCGTCGGCTTCGGGAACGCGTCGCTGAGACAGAATTTGTCGATCTCGTGTCCGGCTTTTTTCCATTGCTCGGACAATTCAAACCAAACGCGAGCCGCACCCAATCGCGGGTCCCACGGAAGATTCACAATGCCGAGAATACGAAGCGGTTTTTGCACGGGTTCTATTTTGGAAAGCGGCGCGCGAGAGCAGTCCAGAATTTGTGCCGGATCTGATGAACATAGTGGCGCATGGCCACGGCTGGACTTGCGTATTGATCACCATAAACAAACTCATCGTCCACTCGCAAAATGTACTTTAGGGGGTCAAAGGGAGCGGCGCCGTTCGCGCGCATGCACAAATGCAGCACTGTTTGGTTTGTAAAAAAAATCGGCGGACCCTTCAACTCGATCAGCCGCTGCAAAGCGAGGGACCAGTCGAGCTTCCGAAACAAGAGAAGAAAACCGGTATTGGCGGCATTCAGCTTTTCCATTGGATCAATCAACAGCCGGTCATCGCCAGAAAACTGGTAATCGGCCAGATAGAAAGCCGAAACGCCATCGGTTCGTGTGATACGTATCAGGTCGGACGCACCTGGAAAAAATCGAACGTCAGAATCGACGTAGAGCGCGGGACCATTTTTCGGCAGCGACATGATCAACGCCAGTTGCTTTCCAGTGGGGTGCGTCGTTAAGTAGGTACGCATTTCGTCGGGCAAGTTCGCCGGCAAGATTGGAAGCGATTGACAGACGCGAACACTCGGGTCGACCCGCTCCAGAAGTCGGATACTGGCCGCAGAATGGGAGCCGTCGGAAAGGACAGTGACGGATTTTGGCCGACCGACGCAGGCTAAAAAAGAGCGGATGGACGCGATTTGCTCGGGAAGCGTGTCCTCACCGGAATAAGTAAACATCTCCAGTGCAATCTCGCGCGGGATAACCGGTTTGCGACGGACAATGATCGGCAAGGCGGCGCGATAGAGGAACCGGACGGTCTTTCCTTCAAGCCGAGCGGAGTGGTAGGCCAGGTTCATCTCGTCGCTGGAGCGAAAGTGCGAAATCCGAGAAAGCTCAGAGCCAGATTGAGAAGCAAACTCGGCGCCGCCGAAATCAGATTAAAAACAAGAACGCCCGAGACACTGGAAAAATCGGTGAATGGAATGAGCGCGATCTGCGTTGCGAGAGTAAGAGGAACGTAGAGCCACGCTCCGTCGATCCATGCTTTGGAAGCATTGAGCAGCCAGAGCGTGCCGCTCACAGCTGAGATCACCGCCACGCTGACCATTAAGAGCAGCTCGCGATGCAAATGCGCATAACGACTACCGAGAACAAAAAGAAACTGTTCTGGAAAGAATGCCGCAGCAGCGAGCACAGCTAGGCTGAAGAGAACCACTCCGCCGACAATCCCAATATAAAGCCAATGCAGTTTGCGCTTGTCGTGGCAACGGGCGAATGCGGGCACGAAAATATTTGTCAGTAGATTCATTAGCACGGTGAAAATCATGGCGAGCCGCCCGAGCGCTCCCACTTCCGCGACCGACGCCGCGTGACGTCCGAAAAAGCTGATCAGGAACACGGTGATCTGTCCCTGAAAACTATAAAATATCGAATTGGCGGCCAGGTTTTTGATTAACCGCACCATCTCGCGTCGATACTCCGAGTTTTCGCTGGCTTTTAGATCGACAACTTTCGCCGCGTAGGCGCGGAGCAGAAAATACTGCAAAAGAAAAGTGGCACTGGCAATGGCCACAGCGAGCCCGGCGATGGCGAACAAATAAACCAATCCCAGAATCAGCAGAAGGCGAACGACCGCGCAGATGAAATCTATTTTTTGAATCCGACCAATATCCGAGTGGAGGCGCGGCACGACGCTATAGATGTCCAGCGCAAGTTGAATGGAAAATCCGGCCAGAACGACGGCGATCAGGAGAAACGTGTAGCTCGCAGGGGCACCGTTTTTAGTGAGCATCGCGTACAAGATCGGCGCGACGATGATGGCGGAGGCACCAGCAAGTTTTCTGCGGACGGACAGCCCGGTGCTAATCAGTTCTCCGAAACGATGTCGATCTTGCCAAACGCGGCCACCGATCGAGACCAAACCAACGCTGATGCCGATGTCGGCCAGCAACATCAGTGTGGCCTGCATGGCGTTGGCGATGGTGTAAAAGGCGTACTCCTGTTGGGGCAGCCATCGAACGAGCAGAATTCCACTCGAGAAAGCGATGATTTGGACGATCGCCTGTACCAGCACGTAATTGCCGATGCGGCGGGCGTGATCGAAAGCTCGCCTCAGAACCGGAGTCGAGCTTTCGTCCAACAGAGGCGGGGAGACCGGGACGAAGAAGCTCATGGCCAAATTACGTGTTCAAGAGAGCAATGAGCTACCCAAGTGCCAAGAGGAATCTGCACTTCGCAGCGATTCGGCGGGCGTAACGAGCCGATGTCGATGCAGAATTTGCCTGAGACGGATCCAACCGAACGGCCGCAAAGTTATGCGGTCTCGATCGGTTTCGGTCGCTGCCGATGAACCGGGGCGACTACTTCGCCATCGGCAACGGCCGTCGGCGTCGAATAATATTCGGAGTATTGATAGTAATAATACTCCGGCAACGAAGTATCGACGAAATTCAGAATGACTCCGGGAACGTTGACTTGCCGATTATAGAGACCCTCGAGTGCCTTCTTAGTGAGACGAGCCGAGGTATAGGAAAGCCGAACGACAAAGATGGTAGCGTCGATTTTCGGCGCCAGACTGGTGGTGTCGTCCGCCGCAAGCACAGGCGAACTGTCGATAATAACGTAATCGTAATGCTGGTAAATTTCCTTCAAGAGCGCTTCAGTCGATTCGCGCAAGAGATGTTCGCTCGGCTGGGACAAAGTCTTTCCGCGCGGCAAAACGAAAAGCGTTTCATACGCAGTCGGCACCACGACTTCGCGCCAATTTGCTTCCTGTTTCAGGACTTCGGAGAAACCAATCTTGGACGAAATTCCAAAGGCCTCCCGCAATGCCCCGCGACGTAGATCGCAATCGATCAACAATGTCCGCGCTCCGGAGAGCGCCATGGTAATGGCAAGATTGGCCGACACGGTCGACTTCCCTTCACTCGGGACTGCGCTCGTAATCAAAAAGCTTTTTGGCCGCGGTCCCTCATAGGGCATGAAGAAAATTGACGAACGAATATTCCGATACGACTCGGCGAACACATGGCGCGCGTCGTCCGGTTGGAGCAGGTCCACTTTGCCCTTCGTTTTTTCTTTTGGAATCTGGCCAAGAATGTTCTCGGAAAAGTGATGTTGGAATTCGCTGAAGGACGCCATGCGGTCATCAATCCGATCGAGCAGAATCAGAATGGCCAAGCCCGCCAGCGCGCCAATACCGAAGCCAATGAGCAGACTCTTGATCAATCCAGGTCGAACCGAAATCGGAGCCGTGGCCGTTTCCATGATCGAAACCTGATCTTCGCCGCCCACGACCTGAGACACGTCGATTTCCTTCAGGTTGTTGGTAAGACGATCATACAAGGTTTTCAGACGATCCACTTTTCCCTTGATCCGATTAAACTGGGCAAGCCGCTGGCTCAAATCGAGTGCCTTCGCTTCCCATTCCTTGATATTGGACTGGAGGTTTTCCATCTGCTTGCCGATCGATTCACGGCGCGTTTTTAACTTCTCCAGAGTGTCGGCACGAAAAAGCTCAATCAGCTTGTCCTGTTTGGTGATTTCGTCATTGAGCTTGAGAATCTTCGGATGATTTGGCCGCAGATCTTTGGCGAGCGTGCTGCGTTCGGCTTTGAGAAGCTGGATCTGTTGCTTCGCCTTTAAGTAATCGCCTTCTGGTCCGACGTCCGAAAACGGCAGACCCTGATTGTCAGAACCCTGACTACCCGACGCATCGGCTCTGTTTTGCGCGCGGTCGAGATTTTGGTCGAGATCGAGCAGGTTGAGCAAGTCGTACTCCGTTTTTTGCTGAGCGTACTGCTGATTCAGTTTGACCAGATACTGGGCGGCGCTATTCCCCTGTTCCTGGATGAAGCCGATGTTGTTTTGCTTCTGGAACTCGAGCATTTCATCCTCGCCGTTACGCAAATCTTTTTCGACCTGAATGAGCTGCTCGGTAATTCCCGTCGTAATTTCGTGGCCACGGTCCTCGCGCATTCCACGTTTGAAATCGAGATACTTCTGCATGGCCGCATTCAAATAGGCCTGGGTGTACTCGGGCGCGCTGCCAACTGCTGCCAGATCAAAAATGGATGTGCGCGGCTTTTGCAGGACCGTGATTTCAACCGGTACCGGCTGCAATTCAGGATGCGCGGAACGAACGAGCGACTCAGCGCTATGTCTCACTTCCGCACTCTGCATCAATTGAATCTGTGTCCCATAGAAATTGACGCTGTCCTCGCTGTAAACCGCTCCCTGGGCGATGTTCAATTTCCCCGCCAGCATCATCTTGCTGGTCGAAAGGTATGAGGGCGGCATTTGGTAAATGAGGAACGCCTCGACAAACAATCCAAGGCACGTGGTTAAGACAGGAATCCACCAACGCCGCAGAAAAAGGGACTTGTAGCGGTGCAGCCGCGTGACAAAGGCGGCAGACCACGAAGTAGAAAGATTTTTACCGGCCGTCGCGAGCTGCATATTACATGTTAATCAAGCGCTGCGGCACGTAGATCTGGTCGTCGGGCTGGAGGTCGAAGTCTTCGTCAGTATGTCCTTCTTCGATGACACGCTTAAGATCGACAGTGGACTCCTGACCATTCTTGCGGGTCAGCTTCACCTTGCGCTTGTTGGCGAAGTCGCCAAATCCACCGGCCCTAATAATCGCCTTGCTCACCGTGTAACTTTCGTCTGGCGGAATTTCCTGCGGTCCTTGTTGTTTAACTGACCCGTAGACATAAATCCGGCCGCGGGATTTTTCGCTTACTCGGTCTACCGCCAGGATGACCGTCGCGTGATAATAGTATTCTTTTTCCAGCAACGACTTAATCGTGTAAGCAAGTTCCTTGCACGATTTGCCTCGGGCCGGCACAAGTCCAACATAAGGGACCTCCAGCTCCCCGTTATCGTTAACGCGCAATCGTTGGGAATCATTGTCCCGATCTTCGACTACTCTGAAGCTCACGTAGTCATTCGATCCAAGTTTCTTCTTCTCATCCAGCACGGCCATCGAATTTGTCCGCATTACAGTGCTAGTCGCAGTTGAGGGCCCGTCGGACGAAGGCGGTTTCGGCGGTGGAGGCGCTGGGCTGGTCGCGTCCTGGGCGAGCATCAAGTTGGCCGAAAAAATGCAGACAGCAGCGACCAATGCATACAAGCAGACTCTCATGTTGACCCCCAATTTACCCCTTTTACCCCTTTTAGAAACTTAGAAACTATAAGTGCCGTCGACAGAAACGCGGTTTTGACTGTAATCGCGCAAAAGCAAATTGGAGTCTTTGCTTGTGCCCTGATAGCGCACTCCCAGCGTGACGTGGGGCGTCAACTGATAGCCGAGAGTAATTGCACCGCCGAAGCGATGGAAATGTTCGGGAGTGCCGAGTGGAACCGGAGTGAAAAAGCCGGCGAAACCACCAGACTCCTTGGCGTCTTCAAAGAAAAATTCGGTCGAAAGAAGGGTGTTGCGGATCAGGTTCCAGCTCAGGGTGTGACGGACATAGTTTAGAGTGATGTAATTTGAGTTTATACCGAGCTGATTCTCGTGCCCGGCACTGACGGTCTGACTGAGCGTTGCGTTGATTCGATGTCCGATCAACCCGTTGACATAATAATCTGACAGATCCTTATGATCCGGCACCATAACGAGAAACGGACCGAATGGAAGGTTGACGAAATTATGATCGAAATTGATCCATTGCCAGCCGCCAGCCGCCCGGACCTTTAAATTGTTTGTCAGTTCGGTCTCGATAAAACCGCCGACGCTATAGTCTTCGCTGTCATTGAGCACACTTTGATCGTAACGCGTAAAGACAGCGTTGCCTTCGGCGCCGACCGTGATTGTCGGTGTGACGATAAATGCCGCCGAACCGTTAACGATTTCCGAATTGCGATCTAAATAATCGAAGGCGGAGGTGGTGGAGACAAAATTATAATGGTCGTAGCCAACCTGGAAGAGCAGCTTGTTCAGGTCCCACAGGACCGAGACGCCGCCGGTGTTTTCAAAACGGCCATAATCTTGCACATTGCTCAACGCCCCCTCTTGAATCGGGTCTTGTTGCAGTTGCATCCGATCGTGGATGTTGATGCGGAAATCGCCCACGAAAATATCGAAAGCGATCTGCGACTTTGGTGCGATCAAAATGGTGTCCGTGCTGTAGCTTGAATGATCGAGATAGAAGCTGTATCCGAGGCCAAGATCGAGGCGCAGGGTATTGAGCTGGGTGATCGGCCAGATCGCGTCGAGCGTCAGGTTTGGCGTGACGATAACATCATCCTGTTCGTGGGTGTCGGCGTAATTGACGTTGTCATTGTACTCAACGCCGACGCTGGCGCCGACCCGAAACCGGACAGGTCCGAGTAGTAGATTGTATGGAATGCGCGAAACATCTTGCTGTCTGGCGTCGGACGCCTCCTGCCCAGCCAATGACGGACGCACGGCGTCCTGCGCAAAAACACCTCCGATGCCGACCAGCATCGACATCACGAACAAAAGCGTGACCGATTTCCGAAACTGATCGCGGTGTAAGGAGACAGCACGACGACGACTCATAGGCAAGTTGATCAGGTTAAGGTTTAAGCAGTTGTAGTACCACTATCGGTAATTCACAAATCCCAAGCCGTTGAGGCACGTCGATTCGAAATGCCATCCTCGGTTCAAGATCGTAATTTCCTTCTCTAGTTATCAGTTTCTCGGGACGTCTCTTTTACGAGAAAACACTAGACCTAGGCAAGCGAAATCGGAGAATCTTTTTACTCGCTTCTATTGAAAAAAGCATGGCGCAGTCGGGATCTGGGGCGGCAGCGTCTTAGCCCCGAAAATTTTCGCACTTGGCCCGCTCTAAGCTGCTGTTGCTCATATGCGTTCCGGTTCGTCGCGAATTAAACCCCGCTGGGCCAAGATTTTCCGCCGTCTCTCCACGCTGGCTATTGTCGGATTTCTGACGGCAAATCACTACTGCGATGCGGGCGGTCCGACAAAGGACGGCACGCAAATCGAATACATTGCTCCGGACGGGCAATTTTCCTCCTTAACTGCGGCACACCCGGCACCTCACAAGCTCACCGCGGCGTTCGTCGATAATGACACTATCAGCTGCGTGTTAAGAGAAGGCGAAACGACGTTCATCATCGCATTGCCAAACAATTCGCCGCGAGACCGTTTCACCTTTCTAAATGAAAACGCCGCCGCCTGCGGCGAACTTCGTATCGCAGTTTCCGATTCACCTCTGCCGGCGGACAGTCCGAAATGGACCGAAGTGGACGGAATCGTCCCGTTCGCTCACAAGCGGCTCTTTAAATTGTCGATGTTGGGCGTAGAGACAAAGTTTGTTCGGCTTTCGTTTCGGGTCGACGGGCAGCGCCAGGGTTCGGCCCAAGTCGTAGATCCATTCCGCAATTCCGTCCTCGCTGCAGCGATAAATTCAAACTTCAGCAAATTGCACGAACACGGATGCGATCTCAGCGTCGCCTCGCTTTCGGTCGCGGCACTGCCGGCTGGGCAGAAATAGTAATTCCTCCCCCCGAATCGCGCTTTAGAAATGAGCGCACGTCCGCGCCCGGGGACAAAGTTTCAAAGGCATGGAACTAGCTCTTTATAATTTGGCTTTTGATTGTTGTGACGCATGCGATTGGACGAAGGAAAACAGATTGGAGAAACGCCGATTCCAACGCCTTCGCTCGATCGGTTCGTCGCAACCCGTCTCGAGCAATTCTCTGATGAAAGTAAAACCGTTCACATCCTGCCTGAAAGTCATTCAGCACCGCGTGATGATTATTTTGCGATTGTTGCCCGGGCTACAAACGATGCACTTCGGGATTGGGATGTAAAAAGCGACCGGCTCTTGTGGCCGCAGGGCCTGGAATCTCTTCTCGGATACGGCGCATCATCCGCCGAGTGCAACGACATCGGTTTCTGGCAAAAGAATCTTCATCCCAGTGATCGCGCCCGTGTCGCGTCGTCGATTCGCGACGCGTTAGCTGAATCGTCCGATCACTGGAGTGGCGAATACCGTTTCCGCCACGCCGATGGGACTTATATTAATGTTTTAGAACGCGCGCTGATCTTGCGTGCGGCCGACGGCACGGCCGAGCGCTTGATCGGTTCTCTCATGGACGTCACTGCGCGAAAACAGCTTCAAGACCAGCTTTGCCGCTCCCAAAAAATGGAAGCATTTGGTCAGCTGGCCAGCGGGGTCGCACACGATTTCAATAATTTTCTCACCACGATTCTCGGTTACGGCGATTTGCTTCTGCATGAGCGGCAGATCAAAGGAACTCTTGCCGATCATGTTGCTGAAATCCGCGCCGCGGCCGGGCGCGCGTCGGCTTTAACTCAACAACTTCTCGCTTTCAGCCGCAAGCACCCGCTCGAGGCCGTGATTGTGGAAGTCAATTCCATTATCTCAAATCTCGAACGTTCATTACTGCGCCTCATTGGCGAAAATATTTCGGTTGTTTGCCACCTGCACCACGAACAAGAAGGCGCGCATATCAAGGCAGACCCCACTCAGATTACGCAGATCATTCTCAACCTTGCCGTAAACGCGCGCGACGCGATGCCCAAAGGAGGCCAGCTCACGCTCGAGACTGCGATTATCGATCTTACCAAGGAAACGGAATCACCCTTCCACTGCGGCGACTTTGTTCCCGGCGAATATGTTCTGATCAACATCGCCGACACCGGAGTTGGGATGAGCGAGGAGGTCAAAGCGCATCTCTTCGAACCCTTCTTTACCACCAAAGCCGATAGTGGCAGAAGCGGTCTCGGCCTCGCGACCTGTTACGGCATCGTTCACCAAAGCGGCGGACATCTGCGCGTCGAGAGCGAGCAGGAAAAAGGGACCATTGTCCGGATTTATCTTCCAAGAGTTCCGGCGCCGCCTCCGCCTTCATACAAAAAACCAAGTGGCAAGAAACCGCGCGGCGGCACCGAAACCATTCTTGTTCTCGAAGACGATATCAGTGTTCGTCACATTTCCGTGCGTATGCTCCGCGGTATCGGTTACGAGGTAATCGAAGCAGCCAATGGCGACGACGCTCAGCGTTTGCTCAGTGAAAACGGCGGCCGAAAAGTCGACCTCCTTCTCACTGATCTGGTGATGCCTCAAATGAGCGGGCGTCGTTTCGCCGATGGACTGCGCACGGCTCATCCCAGTATCAAAGTTCTTTTTATCTCTGGATATCTTGAAGAATCACTTCAACCAAGCGACCGCTGCGAACCGGAAATGTTTTTCCTGCCAAAGCCTTTCGATACGGAGCAACTGGCCGCCAAAGTTCGCGAAACGTTAGACAGTTAATCTGTAGCGTTCGCCGTTGCGGCGGCATCGATCCTCAGCCCGCGACAACTGTCGATCTTGTCGATTGTCGCTTCTCCCGCCGAAGCCTTGGCGAAGGCGGAATCCTGCGCCAGACTGAAAACGCTTGATCACGTTCAAAGACATCGAAGCCGCGCGCGATTGCATCGCCGGCGCTGTTTTTTATTCGCCCTGCCTTCCATCGATTCCGCTCAGCGAAATCACCGGTATGCAAATTTTCTGCAAGCTCGACAACTTGCAGCGGACTGGAAGTTTCAAAGAACGCGGTGCGCGCAACGCCTTGGCGCATCTTTCAGTCGACCAAAGAAAACGCGGCGTAATCGCAGCTTCCGCGGGAAACCACGCTCAGGCGCTTGCTTATCAAGGAAAACTTCTTGGCATTCCGGCGACCGTCGTCATGCCGCAGTACGCGCCGCTCATTAAAGTGAGCAATTGCCAGATGCTCGGCGCCAATGTCATCTTGCATGGCAAAGATTTCGCGGAAGCAAAAGCGCACGCGGATGAGATCGCGACCGAAAAAGGCCTCGCCTACATCGACGGTTACGACGATCCCGCCATCATTGCCGGACAGGGCACAATCGGAATCGAAGTTGTCGACCAGGTGAAAGATCTCGATGCCGTCGTCGTTCCGGTTGGCGGCGGTGGTCTAATCGCCGGCGTTTCATTGGCGGTCAAAACTCTGCGACCGCAAACGAAGATCATCGCGGTCGAAGCGGAAAACGTCGCCAGTTTTTTGGCGTGCCTGAAAGCGAGCAAGCCGACCAAAATCGCATTGCAGCCGACACTCGCTGACGGCCTCGCCATTCCGCAAGTTGGCGCGAATGCGTTTGCGATCGCGCGCGAACATGTCGATCAAGCGATCACCGTAACGGAAGAACAGATCGCGATCGCAATTCTCCGATTGATCGAGCTTCAGAAAACCGCGGTGGAAGGTGCGGCCGCCACGCCCCTGGCTGCCGTGTTGTCCGGAAAATTGTCCGACCTCGCGGGCAAACGTGTCGTTCTTTTATTATGCGGCGGGAACATCGACCCAAACATTCTCAGCCGCGTGATCGAGCGCGGTCTCGTCGCCGATGGCCGCTTGTGCCGATTCACCGCCGTCATCAGCGATCGTCCCGGCGGACTGGCCGATCTCGCCAAACAAATCGCTGCGACCGGCGCAAGTATTAAAGAAGTGGTGCATGACCGCGCGTTCGCTAGCTCGGATGTTTCAACCGTCACAGTGCTTTGCACCGTTGAAACGCGGAACCACGAGCATTTCGCCCAACTTCGCGCACACTTGAAAGCCCAAGGCGTCGAAACTTACGACGCGAAATAAAATGTGGGAGGGACCTTAGTGTCCCGACTTTTCGCGGCAGTGAGGCCGCCGTCCCACATTGAAAAGTTAGTCGCGTTCCGTAGTCTGTCGGGTGCATTTGCGTGAGCAAAAGATCGACGTCGACAGCCGCCAGTCCGGCTCGGACTTTGCGCGCCGGCATATCGGTCCCAACCAAGGTGAGACCGCCGAAATGTTGCGTTCGATCGGCTTTGAAAATCTCGATGAGCTGATCGATGCGACCGTTCCGAAGAATATTCGCCTGGATCGGAAATTGAGTTTGCCGGAAGCGAAGTCGGAAAACGAAGCGCTGGCCGAATTGCGCGCGATCTCGAGGCAAAATAAAATAGCGAAGTCTTTTATTGGGGCCGGTTATTCGGATTGCATCACGCCGCCGGTGATTCAGCGGAACATTCTCGAAAATCCGGGCTGGTACACGGCCTACACGCCATATCAAGCTGAGCTCGCGCAAGGCCGCCTCGAAGCGTTGCTGAATTTCCAAACCATGATTGTCGATCTTACCAAACTCGACATTGCCAATGCCTCGATGCTCGACGAAGCGACCGCCGCCGCCGAAGCGATGACGCTTTGTCACGCCTCCGTTCCAGATCGAAAAACGTTTTTGGTGGCCGATGATTGCCATCCAGAAACAATTCAAGTTGTTCGGACCCGTGCGAAACCGCTCGGAATTGAAGTTAAGATCGATAATCACGCGCGGTTCAAATTCGACGACTCGACTTTTGGCGCGCTCGTTCAATACCCGGCGACTGATGGCGCGATTTACGATTACACAGAGCTCGTTAAACAAGCGCATGATGCCGGCGCGCTCGTTGTTGTCGCCGCGGACATTCTGGCGCTCACATTGCTAAAACCGCCGGGCGAATTCGGCGCCGACGTCGCAGTCGGAAATACGCAACGCTTTGGCGTTCCGCTCGGATTCGGCGGACCGCACGCCGCTTACTTCGCCACGCGCAATCAATACAAACGCCACATGCCCGGGCGACTTGTTGGCGTTTCGCACGATGCCGAAGGCCGACCCGCTTACCGACTCGCGCTGCAAACGCGCGAGCAACACATCCGCCGCGACAAAGCCACCAGCAACATTTGCACAGCGCAGGTTCTTCTCGCCGTGATCGCCTCGATGTATGCGGTTTATCACGGTCCGCGGGGTCTGCGCGCTATCGCCGAACGCGTTCATCGAACTGCGCGCATCCTTGCAGCTGGCCTCGAAAAACTCGGGCATCCCCTTCTTCATCACGAGTTTTTCGACACGCTTTGTCTTCACGCTTACGGCGATGCATACGTTGTCTCTGAAGCTGCGGCAAAGCGCGGAATCAATCTTCGGCCGCTCGCGCACGAATTCCTAAGCATCGCAGTCGATGAGACGACGACACTCAAAGATGTGCGCGAAATCCTCGATTCGGTAATCGACGCTTACCCAGAGCTTCGAGAACGTGATGTCGATCTTGGCGAGCTAGCGAAAGAAGTCCCCAAGTCGAAAATCGAAAATCGAAAATCGGATTTTCTAGCCCATCCGGTTTTCAATACCCACGACACCGAGACCGAGATGCTTCGCTACTTGAAGAAACTTGAGTCGCGCGATCTCTCGCTCTGCCATTCGATGATTCCGCTCGGCTCGTGCACGATGAAGCTGAATGCGACCGCAGAAATGTTTCCGATTTCATGGCCGGAATTCGCGAAGCTCCATCCCTTCGCGCCTGACAATCAAACCGTTGGCTACATCGAGATGTGCCAGCAATTGGAGGAATGGCTGGCGGAGATCACCGGTTTTGCCGCTGTCTCGCTGCAACCGAATGCCGGTTCGCAAGGCGAATACGCCGGATTGCTCGCGATTCGGGAGTATCATGCATCGCGAAATGAAGCGCATCGGAATGTTTGTTTGATTCCAACTTCCGCGCACGGAACCAATCCGGCGAGTGCGGTCATGGCCGGTCTCAAAGTCGTTGCAGTCGCGACATTAAAAGATGGCGATATTGATCTGGCTGATCTGCGCGCCAAGGCGGATGCGCACGCGCGCGATCTCGCTGCGCTGATGGTGACTTATCCCAGCACGCACGGCGTTTTCGAACCGACTATCCGCGAGATTTGCGAGATCGTGCACAAACACGGCGGCCAGGTTTACATGGACGGTGCGAACATGAACGCGCAGTGCGGGCTTTGCCGGCCGGGCGATTACGGCGCCGATGTTTGCCATTTGAACCTGCACAAAACGTTTTGCATTCCGCACGGCGGCGGCGGTCCCGGTGTCGGACCGATCGGCGTGGCCAAACATCTCGTCCCATTCTTGCCCGGCCTTCCGTCTCTCAACTCTCAACCATCAACTAATAACTTTTCTGTCGGTCCGGTGGCGCAGGCGCCTTACGGCAGCGCCAGCATTCTCACTATCTCGTGGATGTACATCCGCATGATGGGCCCAGAGGGTTTGAAACGCGCGAGCGAGATTGCGATTCTGAATGCGAATTACATCGCGAAGCGTCTCGATCCGCATTTTCCGGTTTTATTCAAAGGCAAACGCGGACTCGTGGCACACGAGTGCATTATCGATCTTCGCCAATGGAAAAACGCGGGCATCGAAGTCGAAGACGTCGCGAAGCGCTTGATGGATTACGGATTTCACGCCCCGACAGTTTCATGGCCGGTCGCTGGCACGATGATGATCGAGCCGACCGAGAGCGAAGCGAAAGAGGAGCTCGATCGTTTTTGCGACGCGATGATTTCAATTCGGAAGGAGATCGACGCGATCGCGAACGGGAAAGCCGACCGGGAAAACAATCTGCTCAAAAATGCGCCGCACACTACGCGACAAATTGCTTCCGAAAAATGGGAGCACCCCTACTCGCGTGAGCAAGCAGCGTTTCCCGCTCCCTGGACGCGCGAACACAAATTCTGGCCCTCAGTCGCGAGAATCGACAACGTTTACGGCGATCGGAACCTATTCTGCTCCTGTCCGCCGATCGAAGAATTCGAATCGGAAAAACGCTGAAAGATTACTTGGCTTCGCCCCGAATCAAAAGAAACGAAGGTTCTGATTAGTATGATTCGAACGGCGATCGCTTTGCTTGTCGCTGCGATCGTCTTGGTTGCTTCCCTGCATTTTTATGCACATCACGTTTGGAATCCTGTGCCTGCCGAAACAACGATCGATCGAATCGTTATTGAAAAATCAGCGCGCAAACTGTCGATCTTTGCCGATGGCAAGAAATTAAAAATGTATCGAGTTGCGCTGGGTCGCAATGCTGTCGGTGCAAAGCAAGAGGAAGGAGACAAGAAGACGCCAGAAGGCGTTTACAGAATCGACGGCCGCAATTTGCAAAGCAGTTTTCACCGTGCGCTGCACATCTCTTATCCGTCGGAACAGGATAAATCACGAGCCACACAGCGCGGCGTTTCTGCGGGCGGCGACATCATGATTCACGGAATTCAAAATGGACTCGGCTGGATCGGCGCGTTCCATCGCCGGCATGATTGGACCGCTGGCTGCGTCGCGCTGACCGACGAAGAAATCGAGGAGCTTTGGCGAATTACTCCAGACGGAACGACTGTCGAGATCCTGCCGTAGGTTTAGGCTTCGGACGCGAGCTCGGGTTCGCGATCGACTCGAGTTGGAACAAGTCGCAACCCCGACCCGTTCTTTTCGTCGGAAACTTCGTCGCCTTGCTCGTGGTATTCGGCATCGGCGTTGACTTGCCAGAGATCGTAAAGTTTCGCATCGGCCAGAATATTTTCGACGCACAACATCGCCGTCATCATGGCGTGATCCTGGTTGTTGTATTTGTGCATCCCGTTGCGGCCGACGAGATGCAGATTCGGATAACGCGTGTCCAATTCCTGCCGAATCGCGGCGACGTGCAGTGCGTAGTCGTCATCGTAAACCGGATAGGCTTTTTTCTGGCGCACCACAGTTCCATCGACAACGTCGCCTTCCTGAGAGAGACCGATCTGGATCAACTCGCGTTTCGCCAGCTCGATCAAATCTTCGTCTTTGGATTCCCAAAGACCGTCGCCTTCGAAGCAAAAGTATTCCAAGCCGTAACAAGCTTTGTCCGGATCCGGAACCATTTCGGGCGACCAGGATTTGAAATTTTGGACGCGGCCGACTTTGACCCGCGGATCGTGGATATAGATCCAGTTGTCCGAGAACTTGTTTCGCTCCTTCAGAATCAGCATGACCGTTAGGAAATCGCGGTACTTCAAACTTTCCGCCGCGCGCCGGGTGCGGTCGGAAACTTCCGGGCGAATCCCGCAAACCAATTCGCGCATCGGCGCCGAGGAAATCACGTGTTCGGCCTCGATCGAATGGTGGTTTCCGTCGCGATGTTTGAATTGGACTGTCCACGTCGATCTTGCTTCGTCGTAAGCGCAGCCGTTCACGCGCGCGGCCATTTCGACTTTACCGCCCATCGCTTTCACTTTTTCGACACACGCTTCCCACATCATGCCCGGGCCTTTGCGCGGATAGCGGAAAGAATTAATCAAAGTCTTGATGACCTTTGTGCGATCTCCGTTTGAGGAACGCTGTGGTAAGAGCGCGTTTTTGATCGCGCTGCCGAGCGAAAGACCGCGGATGCGTTGCGCAGCCCAATCAGCCGAAATTTCTTTGCAGCTCATCCCCCACACTTTTTCAGTGTAGCTTTTGAAGAAAATATTGAAGAGGCGTTTGCCGAATTGATTGCTGACCCATTCCTCAAAGTTTCGAGGATGCCGCACCGGAAAGAGCCGCGCCTTGAGCCAGGACAAAACACAGATTGTCGATCTTACGATACCGAGTTTGATTAGCGCTTCGAAAGGCTTGAGCGGGTAGGTGAAAAATTTGCCGTCGTAATAAATCTTGGACGAACGCGGACGTTGCAGCATGTCGTTAGGTAAAATCTCCGTCCAAAGATCTTCGACTGCCTTCGATTTCGAGAAGAAGCGATGCCCGCCAATGTCGAAATGGAAGCCTTTGTAGGTGCTGGTGCGCGAAATTCCTCCGACGTAGACCGAATCTGCCTCGAGCACGGTCACATCGACCTTGTTTTTCGAAAGCAGATAAGCGGCGGTCAATCCGGCCGGTCCCGCTCCGATTATCGCGACAGTTGTTTTCATTTTTCGTTAGGCCACCCAGTTCCCGCGGGTAAAATTCCAAACATACCAAACCTGCACGCTCAGCCCGAGGGCGCTGATCAACACCGCAGCGGCGATCCCAAAGACGCGTAGCAGCGGCGGCGGGACGCGAAATTGCCGCAAAAAATGCAAAAAAGCGAGCACGATCAGCGCATGCACGCAGAATTCGTAGCGGAGCATACTTTCCATCTCGAGGGAGGCGACCCCGCTGACGGAGATATAGTAAATGACCGCAGCGCAAAAGTAGATGCCAATGCGGGCGGTCCATTCAGTGGAGCGACGGATTGCCGGGAGTAATTCGACCACGGCTATGGTGACTAACAGCAACGCGCCAAAGGTCATCGACATTTGGCTCATTTGGGTCGGATCGTTAAGCACTGGAAGGAGCCAACGATAATTGGAGGGACGAAACACCGCTAAATAATCCGGCTCGATGTTCCATCCGGCCGATTGGGTGAGCATGTACAAGTCCCAACGTCCCCAGCGCCATTGGCAGTAGAGAAAGAAAAAGATCGCGCCGAAGATGGCCGCGATCATCACCGCGACTGCGCTTCCATAGTTACGAAGCCAACTGCGGGGATCGCGGAACGCGCTCCATCCCTTTCTGAAAAGATCGCGCACGACTGGAAATGCGGCGCATGGGACACCGACAATTCGCGTCGCCGACATGGCGATTCCGTGGAATGCGGCCAAAATTTTCGCCGTCCGGCCTTCGGAGCTACTCCAGTAGATAAAACCAATGAGCGACGCCAAAAAGAGGGATTCGGAATAACCGGCTATCAGAAAGAACGCGGCCGGATGAGCGACGATTGCCAACGCGCCAAGAAAACGCAGCGTTGAGGAAAGTTTCCAACGCTCGCAAAAAAGAAAAAAGTAAGTCCAAAAACCCCAGGCAGCCAGCTGCGCGGTGATGAGCAACGCGATTTCAGTATCAACGCGAAAAATGGAACGAAACAAAGTGGCGAGCGCCGGATAAGCGGGGAAAAAGGCAACGTTGGAGACCTCCATCACCTTGTGATTGATGGGCGGCACGATCGTCTGATAGCCGCGATCGATAATATTCGCGAACCAGAAACCGTCGTGCTGGACCAAACTTGTGTAGCGATAGGAAAAAGGACCCTCCGGGGCTAACAAAAAAACGGCCACGACCAATTGGATAAGGGTCAAGAGAAGTCCAGCCGACCAAGGCCGAAGTAGGGAAAATGTGCGGATCACGTCGTCAGAACCTGGGAGGGCTGAGGAGAAACCAAAGGTTTCGGGATTGCAAGACCTAGTCGCCTCCAGGGAAAGCGCGTTCTGAGGTAGCATAGATTAGAATGATTTGCCGACTCCGCGGCAGACATTTGACGGTGGTGTCCGACATTTATTCGCGGGCGCTTTTCCGGGCGGCCGTTCGCGGGCAAAAATCGACCCGCCTTCGCCGAGTGCCAATCCGGCTCAAACCTACGGCGCGACAAGCAATCCTTTAGATCGACCCGTCGTCGCGCCGCTACGGCGCGGCAAGCGTCTACGCTGCCGCCTGGTCGTTGTCGACCGCAAGTTGCCGGTAAAGCTGCTCGTAACGCTGCGCGGCCGCCGCCCAGGAGAAATTTCGCGCCATTGCGCGCTCCATCAGTTTTCCCCATAACTCGCGATCGCGAAAAATCTCTCGCGCCCGCTTGATCGCGTCCCAGAAGGCTTCGGTCGAATATTCGTAACAGAGAAATCCGTAGCCGTCGGTAGTTGGATCGTAATCCTCGATGATTTCCTGGATTCCCCCAGTGGCGCGTGCGACCGGAAGCGCGCCGTATTTCAAGCTGTACATCGCGCTCAAACCAGCCGGCTCGAAGCGCGACGGGATCAAACTGATGTCCATCCCCGCTTCGATCACGTGCGCGCTTTTTTCGTCGTAAGTTTTTCGGTAGGCAAATTTTGCTGGAAACTTTCGCATGGCAACCGCGAGCGCCGTTTCATAGGTTGGATCTCCCTCGCCCAAAATAATCAGCCGCACGTCGTCGGTCAGGAGTCGATCGAGCAGCGGCACGAGGATATCGAAACCTTTCTCGCCCACGACGCGTGTGACCATTCCAAACACCGGGCCGCGCGGCTCCGGATTCAATCGCAAACCATTTAGGAGCGCGTCGCGGCAGAGTTGTTTTCCCCACAGTTCGCCAGGAGTGTAGTTAGCTGGAAGCAGTTTGTCCGTTTCGGGATTCCAGCGGGTGTAATCGGCTCCGTGCAGAATGGCGCTCAGTTTGTGTGCATTTTCACGCAGCACTGCGTCAAGACCACAACCGAACTCTGGCGTTTGGATCTCGCGTTTGTGCCGCTCGCTCACGGTTGTCACCGTGTCGGCAAAAAGAATTCCGGCTTTAAGGAAGTTCAGTTTCCCGAAAAATTCCACGCCCCGCAGTGTGAAGAAGCGTTCGTGTAGATTGGTCAGGCGAAAATCGAGTCCCCAGAAGGTCCCCTGCTCGGCGAGGTGATGGATGGTAAGAACAGTGCTGAACGGCAAATGATGCGCTCGCACGTAAACCGGCACGAGTGCGGCCGGCCAATCATGAACGTGTAAAATCTGCGGCGTCGGCGTCAGGCGGCGCGCCAATTCGACCGCTGCTTTACTGAAAAAAATAAATCGGGCGGCGTTGTCTTCGTAAGCAGTTCCGTGTTCGCCATATATTCCATCGCGATCAAAAAATTCGTCGCAGCGGACGAAAAATAATTGCACACCACTGGGGCTGTGGCCTTGCAGATATTCGGCGATGTAAGTTTTGTCGCCGACCCGAACATCGACAGTGACCCCAGTGTCCTCTTCCTTGAACGCGGGGTTGTCGCGAATCTCCCGATAATACGGCAACACCACTGCCACCTCGTGACCGCGCGAGCGTAGCTCATGCGGCAACGCGTCCAGCACATCGATGAGCGCGCCGGCCCGCAGCAATGGCGGCCCCTCGGCGCTGATCATCAAAATTCTCATCGGCTCTTCGATGTTCGTCACTCGATGTTCCATGTCAAAGCAATCACGGAACGCAATCTCTTTTGTCAGATTTTGGCGAACCGAGGCGTCCGAAATCGCGTGCGACGTGCGTGTTGAACGCCTAATTCCTTCAACTCTTTACGCCTAAGGCATATTCCCGCTTGATCCAATCGAGCGCTTGTTGTCGATCTTTCAGCGCACCTTCCAGTTGTTGTGTTTCGACGGCTTCCAGGATTTCGCCAAATTTCGGACCTGGTTTCATTCCCAATGCGATTAAATCGCCGCCGCGAACAAGCGGCGGCGGAATGATCGGCTCATTGGCGAACTCTTCACGCTTTCGCAAAAGAAATTCGTAATTGTCCATCATTCCATGACTGCTTGCGCAGTCGACTCGATGCAGTTCGAGTTCTTCTTCAAACGTCGAACGCGCCATGAATCGCTTTAGTTTTGCCACGCGCATCTTCGGCACATCCTTGAAGACCATGTGCTGGCGCACCATTTCAACCACGGCGTCGATTTCAGCCCGCGAAAACCGCAACCGTTCCATGATCGACTCGGTCATGGCGGCGCCAATTCGGTCATGCTCATTGAAACGAATTCTTCCAGTTTCATCCACTGCGGCCGTGACCGGTTTCGCTACGTCATGAAATAGAACCGACAGCACCAAAGACACTGAAACTTTCTCCGGAAGCATTTCTAACATCAGCCTGGTGTGTTCGAACACGTCCCCTTCAGGATGAAATTGCTCCGGCTGTAAACAACCTTTCATCGCATCGAGCTCCGGCAAAATTGTCCGCAGCAACCCGCTCCGATCGAGCAGGTCCCAGCCGCGAACGCGATTGGGCGAAAGAAAAATCTTTAATAGCTCCTCGCGAATACGTTCTGCGCTGATCTCATTGATCGACGCCGCGCTCGCGACCAGCGCGTCCCATGTGGGACCGTCGATCTCGTAATCGAGCACGGTGGCAAAGCGCACCGCGCGCAACATTCGCAGCCGGTCTTCGGCAAAACGCGCCGCTGGATCCCCGATGGCCCGAACAAGTTTAGCTTCCAAATCGGCGCGACCCCCGACGAAATCGATTACTTCGTTCTTCTCGGGATCGAAGAACATTCCGTTGATCGTAAAGTCGCGCCGCTTCGCGTCTTCTTCGGGCGACGAAAATCGAACATCGACCGGGTGTCGGTGATCCAGATAGGCGCCGTCCGATCGAAATGTCGCTACTTCGAAGTTGAACCCGTTCTCGACCACAACCACGACGCCGAAGTGCGCACCGACCGCGTAAGTGTGCGAAAAAATCTTCTGCACAATATCCGGGGCCGCATCGGTCGCGACGTCGAAATCTTTTGCCGTCAAACCGCGGACCATGTCGCGGACGCAACCGCCGGCGAAATAGGCAATGTGGCCATGCGCGCGTAACCGCCGCGCGACTTCGCGTGCAGTTTTCTCCATCGGCGACATTTTCATTAGGTAGGGGCGGTTCACCGAACCGCCCGCAGATACGTTGCTGGCACGGGCGATTGAGGTCAATCGCCCCTACCTATGCGGGCGTTGACGCTTTCTGCTCCTGTCGAAAAGAATGAACGATAAAGAACGCAACGGCGACGCAGATGCAGGAATCCGCGACGTTGAACGCCGGCCACGGATGCGCGAATGGCACATGCAGATCGAAGAGCAAAAAATCGATCACGTGCCCGTAAAGCATCCTGTCAGTGAGATTCCCGAGCACGCCGGCGAGCAAAAGCGCGAGCGAAAGGTCGCGCCAGAAATTCCGAGTCCACCAAAGCGACTTCGGACGATCGGACGCGCCATGTTCGTGCCGCCCGAGGAGCAACACTAACGCGAACAATAAAGCCGCACATGAGATCGCGATAAAGAATGCGTTGTTGTTCTGGAACGAACCGAACGCGGCACCGGTGTTGGTGATGTTGACCAAATGAAAGAAGCCCGGGAAGACTGGGTATGGATGATCGGGATCGATCGAACGCTGCACCCAGTATTTCGTCAGGCGATCAAGCGCGTAGAGCGGTAACGAAATGAAGAAGATGTATTTCATGTCGATTTCACGACGGTGTTGCTGACGACGGCTTCGCAGCGATCGCACAAATCCGGATGCGTTTTGCTCTTGCCAACGTACTCCCGATGTCGCCAGCACCGCGCGCATTTTTGGTAAGCAGTCTTCGCAACGCTGGCGGTCGCTTCTTTTGCCGCGTCGATGGTCAGATCACTCAAAATGAAAAATTCCTCCAGCTCCTCTTTATTGAGCTTGCTCGTTACATCGGAATTCGACCGCAGAACAACCGCCGCCTCCAGCGCATTGCCAATCAGTTTTTCCTGACGCGCCTTTTCGATCGCTTGACCGATCAAGCCACGCAGTCGCAAAAGATCCGTCATCTGCGCGCTTGCTTGATCGCCGCGGTTCTGAGTCTTCGGAAATTCCTCCAAGTGAACCGACGACTCCCTGCGCGAATGACTCCAGGCTTCCTCGGCGGTGAATGCGATCACCGGGGCGAGCAACTGGCAGAGCGCGCGGTAAATTTCATGCATCGCCGTCTGGGTAGCGCGGCGGCGAGGTGAATCTGGCGCGTCGCAATACATCCGGTCTTTGGTGATGTCGATGTAAAGGCTGCTCAAATCGACAGTACAAAATTGATTTAAGGTGTGATAGACCTTGTGAAATTCGAATGCTTCGTAAGCCGCTCGGCAATCGCGGATCACCTGATCGAGGCGCTCCAGGATCCAGCAATCAACTAAACTAAAATCTGTTTTCCTGTTTTCCTGTCCGCCACCGGACGGACTCGCCGTGGCGAGCTTTCTTGGGGGATAATCGAAAAGATTACCCAACAAGATGCGCAACGTGTTTCGAATGCGGCGATAGGCATCGCCGAGCCGGGTGAACATTTCTTCGGAGAACGGAACATCATCGGTGTAATCGATGCTGCTCGCCCAAAGTCGCACCAGATCAGCGCCGTGTTTGTTGACGAAATGACCGGCGTCCATCGGTTTATCGTAGGTGCTGGACTTGGAGATTTTCTTTCCATCAAGGTCGACCACGAACCCGTGTGTCACGCAGGTTTTGTAAGGCGCGCGATCATTCAGCGCGATGCTGGTCATAAGGGAGGATTGAAACCAACCGCGATGCTGGTCGGTCGCCTCCAAATACATGTCGGCCGGATCGCGCAACTCGGGATGCAACGCGCAGACCGCGCGGTGCGAAACGCCGCTGTCGATCCAAACGTCGATCGTGTCGTTGCGCTTGCTGGTTCCCTTTGGCAGCGCCAATTGTTGCGCAAGATCGACATCGTCCAATTCGAACCAAATGTTGGAGCCGCGTTCGGCGACGAGATCGGCCAGTTTGCGAATTATCTTCGCGTCGAGAATTGGTTTCCCTTCCCCTGAGTAAAAAACCGGCAACGGCACCCCCCAGCTGCGTTGACGCGAGATGACCCAGTCGGGTCGCGATTCGACTGTGCCCGCGATCCGGTTCTCGCCCCACGCCGGAATCCATTTCACTTCCTTGTGAATTGCTTCCAGCGCCCGGCCGCGGAGATCGTCGATTCGGATAAAAAATTGTTCGACGTTGCGAAAAATGATCGGCGTCTTCGAACGCCAGCAATACGGATACGAATGATGAAAGTTTTGCGCGCCTAACAAATTGCCGCACTGGCGCAGCAAATTCACGATGTCACCGTTCGCGTCGAAGACGTATTTGCCGGTCAGACTTGGCAGGCCCGCTTCATCGGTCAGCCGGCCGTGATCATCAACCGGAGACAGGATCGCCAATTTATTTTCTTTGCCTAACCAATAATCGTCCTCGCCGTGACCGGGTGCGATGTGGACTGCGCCAGTGCCGCTATCCATGGTTACGAAATCCGCCGTCAGGACGATTGCTTCGCGATCAAGAAACGGATGGCGCGCCTTGATCTTGTCGATCTTAGCGCCGGGAAAAGATGCTCGCGGTTCGCCAACCGGTTCGAATTTCGTGTTAGCGCAAAATTGCGGAACGAGTTTATCGGCAAGCAACAACGTTTCGGAAACTCCATCGCGCGAAAATTCCTGGACGACGTACAATTCTTTCGGATCGACCGCGATCGCGAGGTTGGCGGGCAACGTCCACGGTGTGGTTGTCCAGATTGCGATGCTGGCTTTGTCTTTCCATTCACCGCTCGCGATCGGAAATTTCACGTAAACGGCGGTGTCGTCGCGTTCCTGATATTCCACTTCGGCTTCGGCAAGCGCGGTCTGGGCGCCGGTGCTCCAGAAAACCGGCTTCTTCGATTGATAAACGAGACCTTTTTCAACGAACACAGCGAACGCGCGCAGGATTTCCGCTTCATATTTTGGATCGAGAGTCAGGTAGGGGTGCTCCCAATCGCCGAGCACGCCGAGGCGTTTGAATTGCTCGCGCTGAAGATCGACATACTTGCGGGCGAACGCGTCGCAGCGTTTGCGCACTTCGAGCGGCGACAAATCGCGCGATTCTTTCACGACTTTGTATTCGATCGGCAGTCCATGACAGTCCCAGCCCGGAACGTAAGGCGCGCGTTTGCCAAGCATCGTTTGCGATTTCACCACAAAATCTTTCAGGATCTTGTTGAGCGCGGTGCCCATGTGCACGTCGCCGTTGGCGAACGGCGGGCCGTCGTGGAGCACGAACACCTCCTTGCCTTTGCGCGATTGCTGAATCTGGCGATAAAGCTGCCCTTCGTCCCACTTCTTGAGCAACTCCGGCTCGCGCGTCGCCAGATTCGCCTTCATCGGAAAATCCGTGCGCGGCAGGTTGAGCGTGTCTTTGTAATTCTTTGCAGTCATTGCGAAACGGTGCCCGTCCGGCTTCGGACCGAGGCTACGTAGCATCCGCAACTCGACAAATCAATGTGCCGGAGTTTTGGCAAAAAAAATGTGCAAAATGGCAATCGTAAGGTCGGCCAAATCCGAATCCTAGGAGCATGGGCAAAACAAAATTCCCAAGCCGCGACGCCGTTGTCCTAAAATGGAAATCCACATGAAAAGAAATTTCAATCTGCGCTGCGCAACCGCCGTGATTCTTGGCGCAATCGCGGCCGTATTAATGGTGCAGAGTTTCGAACCGGCCAAGCCGCCAAGCCAAAGTGGACTCAAGCTCGCATTGGAGAAGTTAGATTTTGGACGCGCTCAACTCGCCAGAAACAAACCTTCCGTCAAGCAACACGGCGCAAATTTGGATGCTAACGTCCCTGCGCCTGCGAATTTGCCGACATTCGGCCATCCGATTATCGCCGGCATTGGTGGAACCGGGTTCGAGGAATCGATTCGGATCGACCCGACAAATCCTGATCGCATTTACACCAGCGCGCCCGGTTCGCTTTCGGCAGACTCGAGCTGGGTTTGGCACTCGCTTGATGGCGGCCGAACCTTCAAGTGGGTCGTGGGCGCAGCGCCGCTCGAAGGCAAGGTCACAACGTGTCACGGCGGTGGCGACAGCGAAATCGCAGTCGATCCGGTCGGACGCTTGTATTTTAACGATCTCACGCTGGCGAATTTTAGCACGGCGCGCTCAGATGATTTTGGAACGACGTTCACCTGCAGCAATACTGGCGTGCCCGACACGGCAGTAGATCGACAATGGTATGCGATAGATGGCGATCCGTTAAACGGCGGCAGTATTTATTTAGCGAACGACGAGATCGGGCCCGGTAGTCCGGTGTGCGGCAGCAGCGCCGGCAACAATGTGCTCGTGATGTATCGTTCTCCCGTTACCGGTTTGGAACCAACTGCTGGAATCGAATTCGGTCCGGCCAATCACGTATCGGCCGTCGGCGGCTGCGACGAAGCAATCATGGGCAACAATGAGATCAGTCCGATCGCGACGACGTTAGGACAACCGAACGGGCTCGGCGGATACGCGACGTTGCCGACTCCCGTAAAACACATTTTCGTCGTCCACGACAACGTCGCGTTGAACAAGATTTTGATCGGCCGCTGCTTTCCCGTGGCGTTCGGAGCGCCAATCGCAAACGCGAGCGACCCTACCGGATTGAATTGCACCGACCTTCCGGTGGCTGATCTCGGTGCGAATCAAAAAACCGGCGCCAATTTTCCGACGCTCGCAATCGATAAAGCCGGAAATCTTTACGCGGTTTGGGAACAGGCGCCTTTAGGACCAGCCACCAACCCTACCGGAGATCTCGCGATCACCGGCGACACCGTGTTGAAGTATTCTTATTCGACCGACCAGGGAAACACCTGGAGTACGCCAGTTACGATCGATACGTCCGGCTCGCCCGAGGGCGTTTTGCATAACAACGTTTTCGCCTGGATCAACGCTGGTGATGACAGTCGCGTAAACATTGTTTGGTACGGCACGTCGGCTGTCAGCAATCCGGGCGGCCCGGCGGATCTCGGCTGCGGCAGCAATGCGTTGTTACCTCCGCCGCAGGGCAAAAACATCAATGGCCCCGATGCGACCGATGGTTTGTGGAGTGTTTGGATGGTTCAGTCACTTAATGCTCACGATCCCGCCGGCGTGGTTTTCACTCCACCGATTCGCGCGAGCTCGCATCCTGTTCACCGCGGTGGTGTTCAGACTTTGATCGGCGGTCAGTGTGCTTATGCCAGTCGCGCGCTGGGCGATTATTTGCAAATGCGCACGGGTCCGAGCGGTGAAGCGCATATCAGCTACGCCGATTCAAACAACCGCGTCGGCACGTTGGCCGGACACGCGATGTACGTCCACCAAAATGGCGGCACCGGCCTCTACGCAGCGCAATCACCGGTGAGCATTTCGGGAATTACTCCCTTCAACGGCGTGCTTGATCCAGCCGGCGACGGCAAATACGAAGTGAGCGGAATCAGCAGCGCGACCATGCCGCAGCTCGATATCCTCAGTTCGAGTGTCAGCGAAGTGACCACCACGCCGTGTTCCGTCGCCGCGCCGTGCTACAGGATTTTCATGCAGGTAAATAATTTGAGTCTCGCGCCAACGACTGCGCAGGATCCCGATATCGATCTTGTCTGGCAGACCCAATGGTTCGTGCCCTCAATGGCTGACGGAAGTGGCGGCAAAAATTTTCATGTTTACGCCGAATCGACTAATGGCGGCGCGCTGCAATGCTTTGTCGGCGAGAACGACGTGGAACTTGTCGGCGGCGGCGGCGTTCTCACTTATCCCGGCACGACGCAATTGCCGGCGGCGAATTGCCAATCCACACTCGGACCTAACGGCAACGTCACCATTTACGTTCCGTTATCCAATGTCAGCGAAGCCGGTGCAATCGACAATCGCCTTCACGAAGTCACTGCCAGCACGATGACGCTTCAGGAGCCGGCCAATACGAACCAGCCAGATCCTCTACTCGGCACTGGCGGTTCGTTCTTCAACCTGATCGACGTCGCGCAGGGCTACGTGTTCGATCCAATTCTCGTGGGCGCCGTTTCGCGAAAAACGCACGGCACGGCCGGCACGTACGATGTCGATCTTATGCCGCCGGCCGCCGGGATCGAACCGCGCAGCGGCGGAGCGAACAATAACTATGAAGTTGTCGTGACGTTTGCCGTTCCAGTAACAGTGGCCAGTGCGACTGCTGTGCCGGCAGCGGGTGGGACCGCGTCCGTCGTCGGAACGCCAATCGTCACCGGTAATCAAGTCACGATCAACCTGACCAACGTCAGCAACGCGCAGCGCTTCAATATTAATTTGCTCGGCGTCAATGACGGGACAAACACGAGCAACATTTCAGTGCCGATGGCAGTGTTGATCGGCGATACAACCGGAAATGGATTCGTGAACTCAAGTGACGTCGCACAAACCCAGTCCCAATCCGGCCAAGCCGTGACTTCATCGAACTTTCGTGAAGATGTGACCGTCAATGGATTGATCAACAGTTCGGACATTGCGCTCGTTCAATCCAAATCAGGAACCGGGCTGCCCTGAAGTCGGATCAGCGCTAATTCGGATGCGACACGAACGAAACGAAATCGAACTCCGGCAGCAGCTCTCTTCTTAATGCTTGGGACTGACCGCTTCTGTGTTCTCCTTCTGCGCTTCCAAATGCCTCCGATGAGAACAGATCAGCCGCGTATCAACATTCGTCGCGCCGCCCTCATCTTTTTCGCGGCTATCATTACCGCATCGTGTTCCGAGAAGTCGGCGCCGGATCAGACAAAAGATTCGAACACCTCCGAAGGGCTACACGAGCTGGTGCGCGAGTCCGAAGTGGAAACGCCAGAAGGCGGAGCCGAGCCGCAGCCCGGCAAAGATGAGATCGAGGAAGATTGCGCCGCGTTCGTCCGCTCCACCAAAGTTGTTCCTGCTCGGGCAGCGGCGACCGATTGCCCGGGATGTCCGGCCGGAGGAACGGCGGTACTAGCCTTTCGCGGCATGAAAACGGATGTGATCTCCTGCTCCGGCGATACGTGCACCGTGGTGGTGACGATTCGCGCGGTGTTCAATCCCGGTTCGGGGGAAACAGTCACTGGAGGACTGACTGCCTGGATTCCTCCGGAACAGCGAAACGCATATTTGAGCGCGCACACGCCATCGGGCGAACAGGCCTATCGCGTACGAATTACCTACAAGCGTCGCGGCGCAGGATGGCGTGCGATCGAGTTCGATCGCCCGCCTGTCGAATGACTCGGCGAGTCTGTCCGATTGGCGGACCGGACGTGCGGACGATGTTCTCGTGTTTATCAGCCAGCGCGCGATATATATATAAGAGATGACTCACGCGTTGCTTTCCAGTATCGCAGCGACACTAATCGCGCTCGTCTGCATGACAGCCGTGGCAGAAACACCGTCTCCCAACACGAGCGGGATAGAAGGCACTATTGTTGTCTCGCCCAGCCGTCCCGGGCCGATCAGGAAAGATGAGGGGCCGAGTGTTGCGCCAGTGACTAACACGCAGTTCGTGGTCAAAGCCGGCGATGCTACTGTCAAGACGTTCACGACGGATGGAGACGGTCGCTTCCAAGTCGCGTTACCACCTGGTCATTATGCGATTCTGAGAGAAGGCCAAGGGAGCCGGGTTGGTCGCTGGCGTTTCGAGGCGGACGTCGTCGCTGGCCAGATGACCAAGGTGAACTGGACGGCCGACAGCGGCATGCGCTGAACCGTAACGGATCGGCATTTTCTTGAGCTTGGCCGTGCGAAGCTGTGCGAAGCTTCTACTTAGACTTATTCGAGAGCAAAAGTTTTGACGCGTTGTTCGGAAAATGATACAACCGAATGCTTGTCCTAAAACGAACAGCAGAAGTTCGGCGTGCCACATGACCGGCAGATGATCGGCGGGTTCCGGTTTGTGACTCGTCTCCGGATATCCTAACTATGAAAACAAAAAATGTCCGCCGCTCAGCTTTCGTCATGTTGCGAGCGCTTATTGCATCTCTTCTGTGCCTGACCGCGGTGATGCTCGCGCTATTCGCCTCCGCACAACTATCACATCTGGGCCAGCGCTCCGCGACCGGCGCGATCAAACTGGACAAGTATCCGGCCGAGCCACCGTCGGCCAAGTCGCAACGCTCGAAGGTGGTTAAGTATACCGGCGCGCCACAACTTTTGACTCCGGTCACGCCGGTTCGGACCGCGAAATTGCGGGACATGGCGCCGATCGATCCGGAAAAAGTTGAGAAGCATTGGCATCCAGAACCGATGCGTCCGAAACTCTTAAAGAAAAGCGGCAGATCGGCGAAAACAGCGGCAGCAACAGCAGTTCAGACCAAGGTGGGCGCGCAGGTCTCGGCGCCGACTCCGACCGGCGTCAGCTTCGAGGGCGTCGGTGTGGGACTCGGTGCGTTCAGCCCTTGCTGTAATCCGCCAGACACCAACGGCCGGGTCGGCGCGACGCAATACGTGCAATGGAACAACACCAGCTTCGCGGTCTTTAACAAAAACACGGGTGCGCTCGAGTACGGACCCGCTGCCGGTAACACGCTCTTTCAATCGCTCGGCGGCGTTTGCGCGTCACACAACGACGGCGATCCGGTCGTCTCTTACGACATCCTCGCCGGGCGCTGGGTCATTTCGCAGTTCGCCGTGGCTGGCGGGGATACCAGCTATTCACACCAGTGCATCGCTGTTTCTACGACGGAAGACGCGACGGGAGAGTGGTACGTCTACGACTTCGAAACCGACATGACCAACTTCATCGATTACCCGAAAACTGGAGTATGGCCGGACGGCTATTACATGAGCGCGCATGTTTATAGCGTAGTGCCAACGGACGTTGGGCCGGGATTGCCGGTCGCGCCGCCAAACGCGTTCATCCAGGGCCGCATTTATGTCTTCGAGCGCCAGGCAATGATCAATGGGCTTGCCGCTCGCATGCAAAGCCAGGATCTCGGAGCGGAGTTCGGATTCCTCCCGGCCGATCTCGACAGTTTGACTCCGCCGCCAGCCGGCGAAGCGGAGTTTCTTATCGGTCCTAATTTCGCGCTCACGAACCTGACGGATTCGTTCCGAGTGGCGATAACCTGGGACCCAGCTCCAACGATGGTTGTGACACCGGGTACGGCGATTCAACAGGGCATCGGTAGCGCGCCGTGCGTCAGCAATACCAACGGTCGCGACTGCGTGCCGGAGCCTTCACCCGCCGTTGGGACCGATTATCTCGACAACCTCGCAGGGCATTACATGTACCGGCTAGCTTACCGCAACCAGGGCACGCAAGCCTTAGCGGACGAGTCGCTCGTTGTGAGCGCTCCAGACGCCGGCAGCGACGCCAACCACGGCGCCGTGACCTGGTTCGAGTTCCGGAACAATGGAAGCTCCACGGCGACGCCCACGGTTTTCCAGTCTGGCACGTTTGATCCGGATACCGCCTATCGCTGGATGCCGTCGATCGCGATGGACAAAGATCGCAACATCGCGCTGGGCTACAGCAAGGCGAGCACGACGATCAAGCCCGGCAGCTACGTGACCGGCCGCCTCGCGACTGATTCGGCCGGCACAATGGGCGCCGAGACGCAAATGCAGGCGGGCCTCGGCGTGCAGCAAGGTGGCGGGAATCGCTGGGGCGACTATAGCTCGATGACGATCGATCCGATCGACCAATGTACCTTCTATTATACAAACGAGTACTTAAAGACGGACGGAGCCTTCAACTGGTCTACCCTAATAACGAGCTACAAGTTTCCATCTTGCGCCTCGGCCGCGAATTTGTATGGCACAGTCACTGGCACAATCACTTCGGCGCAGACAGGTGCTCCGATTGCCGGCGTGCGAGTGGGGTTGAGCAACGGCTACGCCAACGCCAGTGACGTAAACGGCGTTTACACCATTCTAGTCCCGGCTGGCACCTACACGGCTACGGCCGCAGACGCGGAGCGCGACTGCGCTTCGGCCTCGCCTGCTTCGGCCGTTGTCGCACCGCCGGGTGGCGGAACGGCTACCCAGAACTTCCTGATGACCGGTACATCGAAGCTCGAGGCGAACGGCTTCACGATCGACGATTCGTTAGGCAACAACAACGGCATCGTTAACCGGGCGGAATGCGTGAAAGTAAACCTCGGAATCAAGAACAACGGCTGCGCGAAAGAAACGGCGATCTCGGCCCAGCTTACGACCACGACGCCGGGCGTCACCGTGACCGACGCCAACTCGACCTATTCAGACAAGGAGATCAACGAGAGCGGCACGAACTTGACGCCGTTCAAGATCTCCGTGTCGAATTCGTTCAGCTGCGGCACCCCAATCGCGCTGTCACTTAACCTGACTTACGCGGGCGGATCGAAGTCGATCGCATTCACGGTGCCTACCTGCGCCGGCGGCCCCGACCAAACAATTCCATCGAGCTCCATTACGACGAGCGATGCGTCTCAGCCGGATCGTCTGGGTCGCAATGGCGTCCAGAGCCCTTGCTCAGGAAAGGCTTGCCCCGGGGCGATTAACTCCGCCGGCACCCGCAATTACAAGACATTCACCTTCACTAATACAGCCGGTGCGCCTCGTTGCTACACCGTCACGATCAACGCCGCTACCGGCGTAGCCAATACCGGTGACATTGAGAGCGCGGCATATCAGACCACATATACTCCGCCGACAGCCATGGGCGATGCGAGCGGAAATATGTGCATGAATTACCTCGGTGACAGCGGAATCAGCGGCTTGGGAACTACCGTGGGGAGCGCTAGCTACTCGTTTACCGTGGCGGCGAATTCGAATTTCGTCATCGTCGTGAACACCACCGCTGGCTCGACGAATTCGTCGACGTTCAGCGGCACCGTTTCGGGATTCATCGACAACACGCCGGGACCAGGCGACTGCGCGACGATACCGCCGGAGCTCACCAGTGTGGTCTCGCGCAAGACCCACGGCAATGGCGCCGGCACTTTCGATGTTCCTTTACCACTGCCGCCAAACGGCATTGGGATTGAATGCCGCACCGGTGGCGCGACAGGGGACCATACCGTGGTCGCTACTTTTGCCCTGCCAGTTACTGTGGCTGGAAATGGAACGGTCAAAGCGCAGGTCACCTCAGGGACAGGTCAAGTGGGGAGCGGGGGAACAGCCAACGGCAATGCCGTAACGGTGAACGGAGCGGTCGTGACCATCCCTCTGACCAACGTAGCTAATGCGCAACGGCTTGGCATTACCCTTTATGGGGTCAGCGATGGGACGCACAATGGCAATGTGGTTATGCCAATGGCCGTACTGCTTGGCGACACCACCGGAAACGGTGTCGTTAATTCGAGCGACATCTCGCAGACCCAGTCCCAGTCCGGCCAACCAGCGACTTCATCGAACTTCCGTGAAGACGTGACCGTCAATGGGTTGATCAACAGCTCGGACATCTCACTGGTTCAGTCCAAGTCCGGCACGGCTTTACCATAAATTAGCTCGCGACGGAGCTAATCGTCGTTGGCCAAGCTGAATTCGCGCGCAAAGAATGCGCCAAAGGCGACCATTTCTCGAGCGAGCTCCGATTAAGTGACTAACTCTCCGCATCAGCTCCAACCAAGCTGATCAAACTCGTTATGAAAAAGAAAAATAACTGCAAGTTCGGGATCTTTACGCCACGCCTGCTAGTAAGCTTTACTCTCTTTCTTGGGGCAGCTTGGATGGTGGCGCTCAGTTTTTCCAACGCGACCGCTTCGAAGCTATCGGGACGAAGAATTTCAAATAGTTCGTCGTCGTACGGAGTTGCTCCGGTGATTTCCGCGCCTTTGAGCGAACTTCCCACGACCGCCCAGATTGTTACTTCGCAAACGGAGCTGGGTGACACGGAACGGCGGTTGGTCGGAAGACAAACATCAAATTCACTGTTGCGAGACCCCGTGGTCAAAACGGCACCCGCGGCCGCGGCGATGCCGCCGGTCGGCGTTTCGTTCGAGGGAATGAATATTTCCCAGGGCTGCGGCGGTTGCTTGCCTCCGGATACAGACGGCGCGGTCGGTCCGAATCATTACGTACAAATGGTGAACACCGAGTTGGCAGTCTATAACAAGACTACCGGCGCGTTGATTTCCGGCCCAACACCGATCAAAAACCTCTGGTCGTCGGGTGAATGCGCGGTCCGCGACGATGGCGATCCAATTATAATTTACGATCAACTTGCCGATCGCTGGTTAATCAGCCAGTTCGTTTCCACTGCCGCACCGAACTACGCCGAGTGCATCGCGGTTTCGACCGGGCCCGATCCAACCGGGAGCTACTACGCCTACGAGTTCGATCAGAGTACGAGCGTTTTTCACGATTACCCAAAAATCGGTGTCTGGCCGGATGCGTACTATATGACGAGCAACGAATTTCCGAGCGGCCAAGAAACAAACTCCGGCGCCGGCGCGTTTGCCTTTGAGCGACCGAAGATGCTGGCGGGCCAACCGGCGCGTTTCATCTGGTTCGATGAATCCTCTATCGCCGTCGGTGTTGCATATGTTCCGGGTGGCCAAAATCCGACCAATCTCGACGGTAAAGTTCCACCGCCAGCCGGTATGCCTAACTACATCGTCGAAGTGGATGCTCAAGGGAGCACACCGACTACAACCGACACCAGTGCGGTCCTGGCGATGTTCAAATTTCATGTTGATTGGAATAATCCGGCAAACTCGACTTTCGGAACAGGCTCGACGACTCCGGTCGCAGTCGGCGGCGGTTTGTATATGGCCAGCGGCGGTCATCCGAGCTTTGAAGTTCCGATCGCAGACTTTGTTCCGGCGCAATGCGTTTATGGTGAAGGACCGAATTGCGTTCCGGAAAAGGCCGTTCCCGGCGTGCACACCGCGACTCTCGATACCCTTGGCGATCGCACTATGTTTCGTGTGACCTATCGCAACTTTGGCGATCACGAGTCGATGGTCGTTCATCACACAGTTGTAACCGCGGCCGATGTGATGACTGGCGCCACGCGGACAGGATTGCGTTGGTACGAAGTGCGCAATCTCAGCACCACGCCGACGATTTACCAACAGAGTACGTTTGCGCCGCTCGATCCGACCAACCCACTCTGGCGTTGGATGGGCAGTGCCGCGATGGACCACATGGGAGACATCGCGATTGGTTACAGCGCGAGCGGTCCTAATTATTTTCCGTCGATCCACTATGCCGGCCGGCTTGCGACTGATCCGTTGAACGACCTCACTCAGGGCGAGGCCGTCATGTTCGCGGGCCTTGGCATCCAAGGTTTTCCGCTTAATCGCTGGGGCGATTACAGCGATCTCACGGTCGATCCGAACGATGACTGCACTTTCTGGTACACGCAGGAATATCTGCCGGCCAATGGCACGACTGATCTGTTGCCGGTTAACTGGCACACTCGCATCGGCACCTTCAAGTTTCCGCAGTGCGTCGTTAATCCGCCGCCGTTGCTGACTGTTTTGTCACGCAAAGTGCATGGAATTGCCGGCACCTTCGATGTCAATCTGCCACTGACGCCGCCGTTCGGAATCGAACCCCGCAGTGGCGGACCGAATGGCAATCACGTGATTGACTTTCACTTTACGAACCCGGTCTTGTCTTGTGGAACCGCGTCGACCAATGCGGGAACCGCTACCAACGATCCAGCGAGTGGTGGCAACGATTGCATCGTCGATCTTACCGGCGTTCCCAACGCGCAGTACGTCACTGTGACTCTCAATGGCGCTGTGGATAATCAAGGCAATCAAGGCAACGTGCCTGTAACCTTCGGCGTTCTGCTCGGCGACACGACTGGAAACGGCGTCGTCAATTCGAGCGACATCTCGCAAACGCAGTCGCAATCCGGACAGCCGGTCACAGCCGCGAATTTCCGCGAAGACGTGACCGTGAACGGGCAGATCAACAGCTCGGATATTAGCCTTGTTCAGTCGAAGTCAGGCACAGCCTTACCTTGACCACGGAATCGGTTTAATTCGCCATTCTACGATTTCGAAGTCAGGGCATCCGGATCCGGATCGGTTTCCGAATTGAATTAAGTCAAACACCATGAAACCGCCCATTCGATCGCTTTTAATATTCCTGACTCTCATTGTCGTCAGCCTGCTCGCTTTTAGCGCGCAGGGAGCGAAAAGAAAGAAGTCAGCTGCACGCGCACCCACTCCGTCGCCCGCTGCTGTCGATGCCGCAAGTCTGCCAAATTGCACTTCACCGGGTGTGCTCGTCTTAACTGACCCCGCTAACGATCAACTCGGAAATCAAGGGGGCCAAAATCAACAGCTCGATTTTACCGCAGTCTATTTTGCTGAGCTCGGGGCTGACAGCCACACCCTGACCGTCACGATGAAGGTTCAGAACCTCAATGGCACGCTGACGCCGAACGCGACATGGCAGGTTTACATGAACGTAAAGGACACGAATGGCACGTTGCGGACGATTTTCGTGAACATGAACACGACCGATAATCCGCCGAATGCCGCCTTTAATTTCGGTTACAATTCGAGCGTCGGGGGCACCGGCAATGACACCAGCCAGGGCACGCCGGGCGTCGTCACTGGAAGTTTTGCCACCGACGGCACGATCACGATCAAATTGAACACGGCAAATGTGATCAGCTTTAATGACATTAGCGCGGCGCACCAGTTTGATGTCGACCTAAGGCAACCCGGAGTCAGTCTGAGTGGGATCAAGGGACTAACGACCGTTTTGGTCGGCGTACTGGGAAATGGCGTCACAACTACTGTTGACGATTCGTCTAACTCTACCGGCACTGAGAGCTATCTCACGATTGGTAACTCGGCTTGTGCTGGCAGCACTCCAACTCCTACCCCCACGGCGACGCCTACTCCTACTACTACTCCGACTCCGACCCCAACTCCGACACCAGTCGGTGGAACACCACGCTTCTTCACTTACATGTCGCCTCAAGGAGTTGGCGACAGCGCCGGCGAACCCAGCATTGGCAGCAACTGGACGAAAGAAGCAATCGACCATAACCACAACGTCAATGGATCGGTGAACAATATTCCGAATGGAGGCACTTCGCTCTACTTTGGCGGATTCCTTGCCGACATGCTGAAAGTAACCTGGGACGATTGCTCCTCTCCCGCAGGCATTACGTGGGACCTAAAACCTTTAGTCAGTGCGAGCACGCCGCGAGCAGCCGGTGATCCGATTCTGTTTACCGACCATATAACTGGCCGGACTTTTTGCGCGCAACTCGAGGGCCTCACGCCAGCCGGTGCTACGATCGATATTACCGATAATGATGGCGATTCTTTCACGCCGAGCGACGGCGTTATCCCGTCGGACGTCGATCATGAAACGCTCGGCGGCGGGATTTACCACGCGCCACTGACCGGCGGAGTCGATCCACTTTACCCAGATGTGGTTTATTATGCATCGCAAAGCGTCGTCGACGCGCGATGTCTGCGCAGCGATACCGGCGGTCTAGTTTTCAGTCAGGCGACTACGCCAATGTTCACCGCTGCCGATTGCGCGGGCTTGCACGGCCACGTGAAAGTTTCGCCGGCAGACGGCACCGCTTATGTGCCCGACTTTGCCTGCGGTGGGAGTTTGCCCTTCCATAACGGAGGAAAACAGGCGGTGGCCGTCTCTGAGGACAATGGCATCACCTGGACCGTCCGCACGATTCCGGATTCGTCGACCAGCGGCGTCATTCAGGAGCCCGTCACCCCAGGCACTGCTCAGACGCGTGACCCTTCAGTAGCGATCGCCACGGATGGCACAGTTTATTTTGTCTATCAGGCCGCGAACGGTCACTCTATGGTCGCTGTCTCGCATGACAAAGGAGTGACCTGGGCGCCGAGTGTGGACGTTGGCGCGAATGTCATCAATGGCGGACCAGTCTTGAACGCAACGTTCGTAGCCGCCGTCGCCGGCGATCCAGACCGCGCCGCCGTCACTTTCATGGGGACCGAGACCGGAGGCAATAACTGGGATTGCGGCAACGGAAACACGTGCGACTACGGACCGGATTTTACGGGTGTTTGGTATCTCTACGTCGCCGCTACTTATGATGGTGGCCATACTTGGATTACGCAGAACGTCACGCCGAGCGATCCAGTTCAGCGTGGTGGAATCTGTGGTGGCGGTACCTGCCGCAACCTGCTCGATTTCATGGACGCAAGCATCGACAAGGAAGGGCGCATTCTTGTCGGTTACGACGATGGATGCGTCACGGCGAGCTGCATTAATGGAGGACCGAATGACTTCACCTCGAAAGCAGCGATCGCGCGCCAGAGCGGCGGTAAACGAATGTTTTCCGCTTTTGATCCAAATGAACCGGCAGTTCCCGGCGCACCGCTCGTAACTGGTAGCCTCAATAGTGGGGGAACAGCTGCTACTCTGACGTGGCCGGCCCCGGATAATAGCGGAGCGCCCATAACTAGTTACAAAGTCTATCGTAAGGTCGGCAGTGGCGCCTTCAGCTTACTCGCGACTGTGGCAACAACTCTTTATACAGATAATGGGTTTGCCTCTGGCGACGTTTATCACGTAACCGCAGTAAACTCGAAGGGAGAAGGCCCGTACTGTCCTGATCTCGCTCCGGCGCAGGTCGTTTTACCAGACCCGTGCAAGCTACCCGGCGTTCTCGCCGTGAATGATAACGATGGCGATGCTGCGCCAAACACGCCGCCCGATCCCCGCGTGAACATTCAGCAGCTTTTCGTGGCCGAACCTGTGTTTAATCCGGTCGCCGATAAGCTTGTCTTCACCATGCAACTGGCTCCATCCACTGCGGGTGCTGCGCCCGCGAGCAGTCAATGGTACATCGTATGGAACCGGCAAGGGACCGATCCATCCGATCCCAGCGATACAAGCTATGACCGGATGTTCGTGGCCATGAAGACGGACGTAACCGGCGCAGTCTCGTTTAATTACGGGAAGTTCGGTGTCCCGCTCAATGAGGTGCCACCCCCACCACCAGATCCTAACGCGAACACACCGAAATCATACGGGGCCGCTGACAGTGGGAGCTATGACGTCGCGACTGGCGTTGTTCGGATCACAATTTCGAACGACAAGCTGCAAATGATTGACGGCGGTGCTAGCAAGTATGTCGCTGGAACGAATCTGAACGCGCTCAACGTTCGAACCTATTTGGCGAGACCCGATGCGGGCCAAAAATCCCAGAACAATGCCAATGATATTACTCCAAATGGCAGTTATACCCTTGTGGGCAATGCTTTCTGCGCTAAGCCCGTAGAATTGCTCAGTGTCGTGTCGACCAAGACGCACGGCAGCGCCGGTATTTTCGATATTAATCTGCCGCGAACTGGAAGCCCGGGCATTGAATGCCGTAGCGGTGGCGCCAACGGCGACCACACGATTGTGTTCACCTTCGTTAACCCACTGGTTAGCGTTGGTAGCGCGAGCCTGAGCGGCACTGGGATGATCGACATGAGTAATACTGGGATTAACACCAGCAATCCGCATGAGTACATAGTAAGTCTCACCGGTGTTGCCAACGCGCAGAAAATCACTGTCACATTGGCCGGCATCTCCGATACAACTGGCGCTTTCACAAGCAGTCTTTCCGCCCCGATGGGTGTGCTTTTGGGCGACACTACCGGAAACGGTTCAGTTAACTCGAGCGACATCTCTCAGACCCAGTCCCAATCCGGACAACCGGTGACTTCATCGAACTTTCGCGAAGATGTGACCGTCAACGGGTTGATCAACAGCTCAGACATCTCACTCGTTCAGTCCAAATCAGGAACCGCTTTGCCTTAGCACTTCGAGAATCGGATTTAACTTTCTCGGATCGTCTGCAGAGGGCGAGAAAGCGCCTGCCTTTGGCGTCGGGTTGTGCCCGGTACTAGATCGAGGATTCCTGCCGCGGTGGCATCCAGACACGGATTGATTTCCGAATCGGAAGTTAACAAACCCTATGTCTAACGAGCGAGAGCACTTCGATCAACAATCTCTCACCCGTATGGACAACTAACCACTGCCGTCTATGAAAAAGACCTTCGCTTCCACTTCGGGCATCTTTAACCCACGTATCTTTGGCGCATTCGTACTCGTGACGTTCGGCATATCTCTCGGCGTCTTCAGTTTCGCCGCGCCGACATCGGGAAAGCGGAACGCCGCGCGAGACAACACCAGCTTGGTCAAGCCAACCGTTGTCAACTCGACTTCCAATGCGGTCTCACCACCCGTGCGCGACCTGCCGCGAGCTCTGCCAAAGACCCAGCTCGCCGACCGGGAGCTGCCTCCGGTGAAACCCAATCATCCCGTGCCCACCAACTTTGTGGACAAAATGGTGCAGGCGGCGCTTAGCACGGCCGTGATGCCAAGTCCGATGGCCAATTTTGAAGGGCAGAGCGCAAACGATTCCGGATGCGGATGTATTCCGCCCGACCCGAACGGCGCGGTCGGACCAACGCAATACGTGCAGATGGTAAACTCGGTCTTCTCCGTCTATTCCAAAAACGGCACACGGCTGTCGGGACCTACCCAGATCAATAGTTTGTTTCAGACGCTGCCAGATACCTCCCGTTGCCACATCGACAACAACGGCGACCCCATTGTGGTTTATGACCAGCTTGCCGATCGGTGGCTGGTGAGCCAATTCGCCGTCGGTGGCGGAACCGGTCCAACCTCAAGTGAATGTATCGCCATCTCGAAGGGTCCCGACGCAACGGGCGAATATTACATCTACGACTTCGACCTGACCAATTCGAACGGCCAATTGTTTGAGGACTATCCGCATATTGGCCTGTGGCCTGATGCCTATTACATGAGCACACATGAGTTCAGCTTTGCATCCGGCAACCCGTATCAGGGCGCGGCCGCGTGGGCGTTCGAGCGTGACAAGATGCTGGGCGGGCAACCTGCACGGTTGGTCTACTTCAGGCTTGGCGCCGGCGATCCCGCGACAGGACAGACTTTCTTTGGTGGACAGCAGCCTTCAACTCTCGACGGGTTCACTTTGCCCCCCGCCGGTTCACCCAATTATTTCGCAGAAGTGGACGCCCTGGCCGATGGCGCTCGTCCGGATGGTGCCCCGGCTGCATCAGTGTTGGACATCTGGAAATTTCATGTGGACTGGTCGAATCCCGCCAACTCGACCTTTGGCGATAACAAAAACAACCCGGACACCAGAACGCCGGTGGCGGACTTCACTCGCCCAAACTGCATGAATGACGCTGCGGGCTGTGTGCCGCAGCTAGGGGACGCGGCTCAGTTAGATCCGATCGGGGACCGCATAATGTATCGCAATGCCTACCGCAATTTCGGCGATCACGAGTCGCTGGTCTTGAATCACACGGTGGTAGCGGCCGCGGTTAGTGGGCAGACGACACAGATGGGACCACGCTGGTATGAGTTCCGCAACCCTGGCGGCACGCCGGTCGTTTTCCAGCAAAGCACCTTCGGACCAACGGGGATGACCGACGTGCTCTATCGCTGGATGGCTAGCGTCGCCATGGATCGCGCCGGCGATATGGCCATCGGCTACAGCACTTCCTCGAGCGCGAATTTTCCCTCCATCGCCTACGCCGGGCGGCTCGCGGGCGATCCCGTCAGTACCCTCGCGCAGGGTGAAACGCAGCTGTTTGCCGGCGGCGGCCCGCAGCACGGAGAGTTGTTTGCCCCGCAGTTTGGCCGCTGGGGCGATTACACCGCCATGCGAATTGACCCAGTCGACGACTGCACGTTTTGGTACACGAACGAATACTACGCAGCAACCGACGCTCCAACCGGCATCTGGCATACGCGCATTGGCAGTTTCACATTCCCACAATGCACGCCCAGGCAAACGGGCCTTCTGGGAGGAGCAGTTACAGACGCTGGTACTGGTAACCCGATTGCCAAAGCGAGCGTGACAGCTGGCGGCTACACTGCGATCGCTGCTAGCAATGGCGCCTATCAATTCAGTCCGTTGGCGCCAGGCACCTATGCCGCCACGGCCTCGGCACCCGGATATTTCTCAAGTTCCCCCACTACGGTCACCGTGACAAACGGCGGTACCACTGTTCAAAACTTTGCGCTGACGCGTAACCCATCTCAGCCAACTCCTACTCCGACGCCAACTCCGCTTCCGCTGGAAACAGTCAATCCGCCAGCGCTAACTGCGCCCAGCGGCACGACTACGAACAACTCTTACACGGTAACATGGAGTCCCGCTGAGGTTACGGCTAATCTCGCTAGCTATATCGTGGAAGAGTCGACCGACTACGTGAATCCGCTTTTCGACAACGCGGACAACCCTGCGGCCCCGCCCGGACAGGCCGGGTCGCTCTGGGCCACCAGTTCATCCACGCCGAATCCGAATCCGTGGACACAGAGTCCGGCCTTTTTTCACAGCATGCCGTTCAGTTACTTTGGAAATGGAGCAACCAACGAGGCCGCCGGCCCGGCCGATACCAGTCTAACACTCCTTAACAATATCACGATTCCGGCTACGGTGGGCTCGGGACGCCTCACTTTTTGGAGTCGCTACTTCAATGACCCGGATGATACGGGCAATGTAGAGATTTCGACCGACGGAGGAACCACCTGGAACAAGCTCAAGGTGATTAATATTTCACCCGCATTCCCACCGGGAGTGCCGCCTGCCGACATGCGTATGCAAGCATACGAACTCGATCTCAGCACTTATCGAGGAACGCCCTTCAAACTGCAGTTCCGCTATAACAACGGTGCATTTATCTACTTCTTCATCCGAACTGTCGGCTGGTGGGTGGACGACATTAATGTGGACGGCGCGACCTGGAAGCAAATTGGTACGACTAATGGGGCGACGACATCTCTTAATATAACCAACAAGCCGGGTGGTCATTACTATTACCGCGTGCGCGGCGCCTACATGGACGGCTCCGGTACGGATAATAGCAACGTTAAAGACATCATCGTAAATACAGCTCTATCATTGACAAGCGTCGTATCCGAAAAGACTCACGGTGGCGCCGGCAACTTCGATGTTAATCTACCGCTCACCGGAACACGCGGCGTCGAATGTCGCGCTCCCGGCCAACTCCCCGGTGGTGCGGCTGGAGATTACCAGTTGATCTTTACCTTTTCGAACAATCTGCAAAGCGTCGCTAGCGCTAGTGTCTCCCATGCCCCGAATACAACGGCGTCGGTTGGTAGCACAGCGATGGGGCCAAAACCGAATCAATATACTGTGAACCTCACTAACGTGAGCAATGCGCAGTATCTCCAAGTCAATTTAAGTAACGTCACCGACAAACTTGGTAACACCAGCAGCGTCGTCTCTTCTCCAGAAATGGGGGTGCTTGTCGGCGACACCACCGCAAATGGCATTGTTAACTCGAGTGATATCTCTCAGACCCAATCCCAATCCGGACAACCTGTCACGGCGGGAAATTTCCGGGAGGATGTCACCGTGAACGGACTGATCAACAGCTCGGATATCAGCTTTGTTCAGTCGAAGTCGGGCACGGCTTTGCCGTCTTCACCGTGATCTGAGTTTCGAATTCAATTGCATTACTCCCAATCGATCAGGGCGAGGCGTTGCCGAGACGCCACGGTTTATCGTAGCCAGTAAAAGAACAGGTACGATACGTCCAGGACAGGGCAGCCCTCCGATTCAGCTGGCACAAATGACTTCGGAACCAACGGGAGCGGTAGAAAAAGAAACCTATCGGTCTCCGGCCGCTGTGTCGTTGCCACCGAAACGTCGTTCCCGCGCAGACTCGGCGACCAACTTCGAAGATCAGGAGGCGGACGAATCGATCGTTCCACCTATTTCGCCGGTCCGCCGCGGGCACAGACTGAAGCGCTCCGGCCGATTAGTTTTGCGATGGGTTAATCCGAAGTTACGTCCAGCGGCGACACAGGTTGCGTCCTACGAACCATAATTGCAATAAATATGATTGACTTTCTAGCGGCCTTTTGCCTACAACTGCGGACAACGTAGCCGGTCCGAATCAGTCACCGGCTCTTTAGATGAACACTCTTTCGCAACGACGCGGCGTTCCGTTCAATGATTATTCGTCGGCTGGCATCCAGCAATCGGTAGATCGCCGAATTCACGCGGTTACACACGTGGAAATCCAGTTCGGCGGTCAAGCGAAAAGAGAATTACAACAAGTTTACCAATGAAAAAAAAATCGTCCTCCAAATCCGGTTTCATTAACTCACGTAGTTTAATTGCTGTTCTGTTTTGCGCCGTCGGCATTTCGCTGGTGATGCTAAGCTTCAGCGCGACAGCATCGAGCCGAAAAACGACGCCGAAGCAACAGACTCCTACAAACATACACCCCGGTCGTGGTCCTGAATTGTCAGCGCTGCCAGCTGCTGGCCCGGCGCCTACCAGTGGCACCCTGAGCACGAGCAACCGCACCCTGACTTACACCGATCCCGTCGGTCCTGTGCCTAATGCCACCGGCGAAGGCGTTGGCTTCAGCAAGCCGACATGCGCGATGAACGGAGTTGACTGCAGCAACTACACAGTCACGCTCGATCCCTCAATTTTCAGCGCGGCAGCCGGCTACGATCCGACGAAATACAGCGTCGTGATACAACTTTCCTGGTCGCCGTCGGCCCTGCAATATGGTTCCTTCGTCGAAGATAAGAACGGCAACGTCATCGCGTCGAACACCGCGGGGCTGGATCCTGAGACGATCACGATTTCCGTTCCGACCATTAATCAAGCAAATGGTCCTTTCACCATTGTCACGACTCTGGAGATCGGCTCACCTGGCACCGGCTACACGGGAAAGGTCAGCTTAGTTTCTGGTCCCGCCTGCGCAGGGCCGGCAGCAGCAGCTTCGCCCGCTCCGCGCTACCAGATTTATCCTTCGACTATCCCTGCTAGCTCGACTAGCGGATTAGAGTCTTCAATCGGCGTGGACTGGAACCCGAACGTGGCCAGCCTGAAGCAGATCGCTCCCGGTAATTCATCGCACGGCCCGACTTTGCTCAATACGGGTGGCATGGTGATGTTTACGGAAACCTTTAACCAAGACCAAGTCAGCTTCGATGATTGTTCGTCGCCCGCCATCAATACCTGGACAAATACTTCCTTTGTCACACAACAAACAACCACCCTCGACGCCATTGGCTTCACTGACCACTTTACCAGTGCACAACTTGGAACCGCCACATACACGCCTGGGAATCCTGCTACACCGGGACGTACTTTTCATGGACAACTTACCGCTGGCGATAGTAACATGTCTTTTACGGATGATGACGGCGCCACACACATCCAGACACAAGGCGGCGGAGTACCACAAGGACCAGATCACGAAACTGTAGGTGGCGGCCCATACAATCCTAACGCGACTCCGCCACCTCCTCCAAATGCGGTCTATGCGAACGCCATTTATTATTGCACTCAGAATATTGCACCGGAAGCGGAATGCTCCCGGAGCGATGACGGCGGTCTAACTTTCGGACCAGGAATTCCCATCTACAATCCGCAGCAGTGCGTCGGCTCGATTCACGGGCACGTGAAGGTTGCGCGAGATGGCACGGTCTACGTGCCGAACTATTCGTGCACTCTGCCCGGGAGCAATCAAGGTGTCGCCGTTTCGACTGACAACGGAATTACCTGGACGCAGCGTAACGTCCCGGGAAGCGGAAGCCCGAAAGCCGGACTGGTTGACCCCTCAGTTGGAATCGGTTTAAACGACGTAGGCAAGCCGAACGGTCAGGTCCCAAATACCATCTACTTCGGCTACAACGACAGCGACGGCACGGCAAAGATCGCGATGTCGCACGATCGAGGCATCACTTGGAGCACGCCCAAGGATGTAGGGGCACCCTTCTGTATTGTGAACTCTACCTTCCCGGTAGTAGTTGCTGGAGATGACAACCGCGCCGCGTTTGGATTCCTAGGAACGACCACCGCGGGGAACTCCTCAACGGATCCGAACTTTCTGGGCGTGTGGCATCTCTACATTGCCACGACTTATGACGGTGGTAATTCCTGGGCAACGATCGATGCGACTCCGGACGATCCCGTTCAGGTAGGCCCGGTGTGTAACGGAGGCACGTTCTGCAGCACCCCGCGAAATCTTCTGGACTTTAATGGTTTTGATATCGACAGCCAGGGACGCGGAGTGCTCTCGTTCGCCGATGGCTGTGTCAACTGCACGAACAGCTCTGCTCCATCAGACTCAAATGCAGATCAGGCAACCGTCGCGCGGCAATCGGGCGGGCCAAGACTATTTTCGCATTTTGACCCGGTCGAGCCGATGCCTCCGGCCAATCCGCAGGCAGTTTCGGCCGTCAAAGGAGCCGGTGGCGTGCTCGTTTCGTGGCTGGAGCCAGACAATGGCGGAAACCCCGCCGTGTATCCAATTACGGGCTACAATATCTACCGCGGTACCAGCACCGGCACCGAAACTTTCCTCGCGCACGTTACAAACAGCCCAACCAACAAACACACAAAATATCTCGACACGACGACACTGCCGAGTGTGCCAAATTATTTTTATCACGTCGCCGCGGTCAATGACATTGGAGAATCCGGCTTCTGTCAGGAACTCGTGCTTGGTAGCATTACCTGCCCGCTCGGCGGAAGCCCGTGTACGGCCCCATTCACTACGGTAAACTGCGCCGGAGCTCTTCAAGCACCGTTCACAACCTCCGGCGATCCAACCTCGGGCGAACTGACAATCCAGAACGTTAGTATCGGCGAGCCCTTCACCAGCTGTACTGACAACTCGCTAACTTTTGTCATGCGTGTGCAAACGCTGGATCCGAGCGGCACAGGTATGGCGGTGTTGCCACCGAACTCCGAATGGCAAATCCTCTTTAGCGTAACTGACACCACCAGCAATGCCGAAACCATCTTCGTGGACATAAATACGATTCCGCCCAATTCACCCGCGACACCCGCTGTCACATTGGGAAGAAGAGACCCAAGAACCGGTGGCGGGACCATTGATAACGGACTCTGCACGCAAAGCGCCACTGCCACTTGTAGCATCTTATCGGGGGTCACGACGAAGGATGGAACGATCACATTCAAGCTTAATGTCGCGAACCTGGTCCACTTTAACGCCCCAGGCGCTCCCGGAATCGGAGTTGCCTTTGATTGGGACGCACGTAATCCAGGCGCAAAGCTGTCTAGCGTCGGCGGCAATACCTACCTCCTTGTTGGAGCAGGTGCCGGAGTCCTCGAAACCGTGACGACTACCGGTGTAACCGGGTCATACACGCGAGTTGGCAATATCAGTTGTTCGGAGAAACCGCCGATTGCGATCCTTTCGGCTAATCCGCTGTCGGGCAATGCGCCTTTGGCGGTCACCTTTGATGCCTCGGCCTCGAACGAGCCAAGCGGTGCATGTGGCACGATCAATTCTTACACGCTCGACTTCGGTGACGGTAGCGCACCTGTCACTCAGGATGGAGCCCACCCGATGTTTTCGCACAACTATTCGAAGCCTGGCGCGTACCCTGCCAGGTTGACAGTTGGAGATACGGCCGGCCTAACGAGCATCAATCCAGCGCAGGTCATTATTACAGTTAATTCAGCGGCCCCGCCGCAGTTAAGCAGCGTGAATCCAGTTGTATCGCGCATGACTCATGGCACTGCGGGTACGTTCGATGTCAACTTGCCGCTCACTGGAACGCGTGGAGTAGAATGTCGGAGCGGTGGTGCTAATGGCAATTACAGACTCGTATTCACTTTCGCGAACAATCTCACCAGCGTCGATAGCGCGACCGTGACGACTGGCGCTGGCACCGTGAGCAGCACCGTTCTTGGGCCTAATGCCGGCCTCAATCTAACCGCCAATCAGTTCCTGGTGAACCTCACCGGCGTGACCAACGCACAGTACATCGCAGTCTCGTTAGTTAACGCGAAGGATTCGACCGGCGCGATCGGCAACGTCATCGGGCCTCAAATGGGCGTGCTAATTGGCGATACAACGGCCAACGGTGCCGTGAACTCGAGCGACATCGTGCAGACCCAGGCGCAATCCGGCCAGCCCGCGACTGTAACCAATTTCCGGGAGGACGTCACCGTCAACGGGCTGATCAACAGCTCAGATATTTCCCTGGTTCAATCGAAGTCAGGAACAGCCTTGCCGACCAGTCCGTGAGGGGAAAACCAGCCTGGTTTAAAAAATCAGAAAACTAATAAAAGCAGGCATCCACCCGACCGAGGCAAACCGATTCAGAACCAACACCTTAGCAGAATGAGTGAAATTACTATAAATTTTTCTGGCTTTTTGGAGGCAAAAATGCCTAACATGAAAATGCCCATCAAAGCCTGCATTAACGTCAGCAACTGAACCACAATTCGAAAAACAAAAAACAATCGGGAGAACAACTAAATGAAGAAAACGATCCTCAGCCTCGCAGCCATCTCATTGCTGGCCATTGCTTCGGCTCCGGCCACGATAACGAGTGTCCTTCTGTCATTCGACAATGGCAGCGGCACGCCAACCTTAACGACGTCTAATGTCGGCACATTCAACTTCAGCGTTAATGTGTTCCTGACTTTCACCACGGACGGCAGTAATCCCAACATGCTTCAGGGTCTCTCCTATTGGTTGGAAACCGAACAAGGCGCGGCGTCTCACATTACGCTGACGAGCGAGACCTATTTTACGATCACGAGCCAAACGGATCCGAGTGTTAACAAAGTGTTCAACCAAACGGCTGGAGCAGATTCCGGATTTCGATCCAGTCACGATAGCGTGGCCAATCCAAATACTGGCACTGTCGACACGGGCGACCTTGGGGGAACGTTTCCCGCCCACGCTGCCGGCATGTTCGAAGTTGCCACGTTGAATTTCAGTGTCTCCGGTCTTGCCCCTGGCACTTATCATATTGAAACAACCCATCTGGCCGGCCTGACCTCTGAAGCGACAAATAATAATACCGACCCGACTCAGCGCGACAGCGCGATTCCGCAGGCGATTTACACGATCACCGTGATCCCGGAACCGGCCACCTTGTCACTGCTCGGTTTGGGCAGCCTCGGAACGGTGGGTTTGACGATGTTGCGCGCCCGACGCAGGGGATAACCTCGTCGTCCAGTTCTTCACGAAAACTGCGCTGACCCGGAAGGTCAGCGCAGTTTTTTTACCTCGAATTCGTTCCCGCCACGTCAACAATCTTTCCGAACTGGCGACCACAACGCCATTTCAATCCGAATAAGAATTAGCCTTAGAGAAAGGATCCCTATGAACCCCACACTGCGTTGGTCCGCATTCCTCGTCGCAATAACCACGACCGCGATTGGTGGTCTTTTTTTATCTGACGCTTTTGGTAAACAACGACGCGCCTCAAACAAGGAAGTGGCTGCCTATCGCATCGCGACTAGGATCATGGCGAGCAACTTAACTTTTAGTACGCCGAAAGAGTTGGTCCGTCCGCCCGTCCTCGCCATTCCCGGCGGAGTTGTGTCCCTCAAAGACCAGGACCTCGAACCCGAAATTAAGGTCGACATCTTTGGAAACATTTATATTACCGCCATCCACGGCGTCCCCGGCGGTGTCGATCTTTGGAAGTCGATCGATAAAGGCGCAACCTTTGTTTATCTGGGCGAACCCGATGGCGCACAAGATAAGTGTGATATCCAACCGGCGACCGTGCCGTGCACCGTTGGCGCAGGCGGCGGAGATGATTCGCTCGATGTTTCGAGCGGCGGGTATGTTTATCTGGCCAGTCTCTACCTGGGCAACACCACGATGTCGGTTTCAAAAGATGGCGGAACTGGTGGCACCGTGAACACCGATCAGGCCTGGTCGGTAAATCCCGCCTCCGCTGGAATTCCAGTCAACGATCGCCAATGGATCGCCGCTTACGGACCGCAAACGCTTTACATGACGTTTGATCAGGCGCCGGCCAACACCGGAATCTGGTTTACGAAATCGACTGACGCTGGAAAAACTTTTAGCGCTCCGCAAATGCTTACTCCCGTCGGCGGACTTTCGCGTGAGAACAATGTCGCGGTCGATCAGTACAACGGAAATATCTACACAACCTTTACACCGGCCGGTCTCCCGAATCAGTTGAACCTGCTCAAATCAATCGACGGCGGCGCGACTTGGGCGACCAGCAGCATCAAGACTTTTCCGGTCGGAAAAAGTGTCGAGAACACGTTCCCAATTATCGCGGTCGATCGCGGCGGAAACGTTCACGTTGTTTTCACACTATCCGATGGCACCACAAATCGCACCAACGCCCATGTCTTTCTGACGAGCTCGACCGATCAGGGCGCGACCTGGCTTCCGCCGGTTCAAGTCGATAGTGGCGCCGGTAACAACAGTACCGTGATGCCATGGATCGTCGCCGGCAGCCCCGGTGTGGTCGACATCACCTGGTACGGCTCGACCATGAGCTCGCCCGACAGCGTTCCAAATCCGGACGTGAACCAGGGTCAATGGTGGAACGTTTTCTTTGCTCAGACCACGAATGCCCTGGATAGCGTCCCAGCTTTCACTCAGATAAAAGTTGCTTCCAACGTTCATAACGACGCGATTTGTTCGCGTGGCGGTAACTGCAGCGGAAGCACCCGCGATCTGGCCGAGTACTACACCATGACGATCGACCGCGATGGCAATGCCAACATCGCTTACGTCGATGGAGTCAATGATTGCGTCGGACCACCAGTATCGAATTGCTACGCCAAGACTTGGTACACAAAACAAACTGCCGGCCCGAGTGCGGCCGTGCCCCCAGCGGCTCCAGCAGCGGCAACCTTCACTGCGAACATCGCCGTCGGATCTCCCGGTGGAGAGCCCGGCATCAAAGTCGATTCGCACAACTGCATCTTCACCACGACACCGGGCAATCCGTGGGTTTGGAAATCGGTCAATCTCGGCGCCAGCTTTTTGCCACCCGTTAATCCAGTCGCCGCTAACCCAAACGCGGGTGCCGGCGACGAGGACATTCTTCCAATTCTTAAACCTGGCGGCGCTCGACCCGACGATCTCTACTTCGCGGATCTCGCTGTCAGCGATGTGAACATTGAGAAGTCGACCGACGGCGGCTCAACGTGGAATCCGCCAGGCCCCGGCGGTGCAGGCGGCGTCGTTTCGGTATCCTCCGACCGGCAGTGGATGGCGTTCGACCACGCGCCGACTGCGGCCGATCAAACAATTTATTTGATGGACCATGAGTTTTCGAGTGAGGCGATTCGATTCTCGGCGATGACAAACGACGGCGGCTGGTCGCCCCCAACCAGCGGCATGACCGATCCGGAACTAATTCTTCCGCCAACATCAACATTCCCCAACACCAATCCCGGCCCCGTTTTCACCGATCCACGTAGTCACATGGTTTACGGCATCTTTAATGCATCGACCGTGAACACGAATCGCGCCAACCCGCCTTTCGGAAAAATGCCGAATGTATGGGAAGCGGTCGGACCAGCGCCCGCTGCGGCCGGCGCGCCCCCAGGACCGATGGTGAATCATCCCGTCTTCAAAGGCGTATTTGACTCGCCAACCACGGCGCCCACTCCGCCTCCGGGCACCACCACCTTCGGCAACAATTGTTCAAACGACTTCCCGTCCGGCGCGATTGATTCCGCCGGCAACATTTACGCCGTTTGGGCGATGAATAATGGGCGAAACAATGAGTACATGATCTGGTTCGCCGCATCGCATGATCATGGGAATAATTTTTACGGGCCATTCCAGGTCAGTCAGGGACCCGGCGCCGCAGAAATGCCATGGATCGCAGCCGGAGACAATGGTCGAGTCGACATAGTGTTCTATCAAACCAGCGCGACAAACCCGGACGGCACACCGCTCGATCCAAACACCGCGCCACTTTCGACACACTGGAATACGTTCATGGCACAATCGCTAAATGCGAACGCCCGCGAACCGGTCTTCACGACTTCGAAGGTGAGCGATCACGTTATGCATAACGGCAGCATCTGTAATCTGGGGCTGCTTTGTCTATTGAATAACGGAGACCGTTCGTTGCTCGACTTCTTCCAGGTCGCAATTGGACCGGATGGTCTGGCAAACATTTCTTTCGCCGACAATGGTTCGACTTCGACCCACGTTGAGTTTGCCAGACAGCTCAGCGGCCCGCTCGCGCTCAATAATCCCGTGGCCGTAACCTGCCTCGCGAATTCTTCGATTTTTCCGGTGAGTGCGGTCTCTCGAAAGACGCACGGCTCTGCCGGCGATTTCGACGTGAACCTTCCGGTTAGCGGAAGCGCTGGGATTGAATGCCGCACTGGCGGTCCCAACGGCAACCACAAGGTGATCATCAGTTTCGCGAATACGATCACGGTCGGTGGCGCATCCGTCGCGTCGTCAGACGGTCAGGCCATGGTCAGCAGCTTTAGCGTCAATGGACCGCTGGTGACGGTGAACCTGACGAAAGTCACGAATGCCCAGACTCTCACGATCACCCTTACTAATGTGAGCGACGGCACCGGCACCGGAAACGTTTCGTTGCCAATGGGCGTGCTTGAGGGCGACACCACCGGCAACGGCGCTGTTAACTCGAGCGACATCTCACAAACCCAATCGCAATCGGGACAGCCGGTCACCGGAGCCAACTTCCGCGAAGACGTCACGGTCAACGGTTTTATCAACAGTTCCGACATTGCGGTTGTTCAATCCAGATCGGGCACCGCTTTACCGCCGTAAATCGGCGGCGACCTTGTTTTTGCGAAGAGGCCGCTTCCTCGGAGGCGGCCTTTTTGTGTTATAGATTGATCCGTGCGGATTCTGATCATCGAAGACGAAAAGAAAACCGCGGCATTTCTCGCCAAGGGACTTCGTGAAGCCGGGTTCCGGGTCGATATCGCACCCGACGGCGCACTCGGACTAAATATCGCGCGAGAGCGCAAGTTCGATTTGCTCATCGTCGATGTAATGATTCCAAAAAAAGATGGTTGGACTGTGGTCGAGGAACTTCGCACCGCCGGTTTTCGGACACCGATCCTCTTTCTGACTGCCCGCGATAGCGTGCGCGACCGAGTTAAAGGACTTGAGCTCGGCGCGGACGATTATCTGGTAAAACCGTTTTCCTTCGCGGAGTTGCTTGCGCGCGTCCGTTCGTTGTTACGTCGGGTCCCGGCACCGCGCAGCGGGCAATTGCGCATTGAAGATTTAAGCATCGACACCCGGCGCCATCGGGCCACCCGGCATGGCGTCGCACTCGATCTCACGCCAAAGGAATTCCTGCTTTTGACTCAATTGGCTCGCGCGGCCGGCGAGGTCGTCTCGCGCAAAGAAATCGCGGAGCACGTCTGGGACATCGACTTCAACACCGATACCAATGTTGTCGATGTTGTTGTCCGGCGATTGCGGGCGAAAGTCGATGATCCATTCAAGAAGAAACTCGTGCACACAATTCGCGGCGTCGGTTATGTCCTCAAACCGGACTGAAGCCCGTTCGATCGCGACGCAGCTGGTGTTGCTCTTCACCCTCTGCGCCGCGCTTTTACTCTGCTGCGGGCTCGGCGTGTTTTACTGGATGGTTGTCCGCCACGCTTTTGAAGAAGACAACGCCGTCCTGGCCGACAAACTCGCCGCGATTCGCACCGATCTGAAGCAATCAGATGGGCTCAATACCGTCGATCGCGAATTGAAAAATCGCCGCGCCGGCGAACCGGTTGTCTACTGGATGCGCATTATCGATCCATCTGGAGATGTCGTAACAGAAACGCCCGGGATGGATCGTCTGCTGCCGCCAAAGATTTTTGCACCGCCGCAAACGTCGACATCCCTGCCCCGTTCAACCAAAGATTACCACAAGGAAGGGAAGTTATTTTCACTCACTGCGAGAAACGAAACAGTGAATGGCCAGCCTTACCTTCTTCAAATCGCTCAGGATCGCTCCGCCGACGAGCGCTTCCGAAAGGAGTTCGGCGCTCTGCTTGCGCTCGTGCTTGGTCTTGGGCTTATCGCATCCACTCTCGTCGCTATTATTGTAACTCGGAGGGCCCTCCGCCCGCTGGCGGAGATGAAGCGTTCCCTTGAACGCGTTCAGCCGGCGCATCTCAGCGAGCGCATCGAACCGACGCAATGGCCCCGCGAACTGCAGCCGGTGGTCACTGCTTTCGACGGTATGCTCGATCGTCTCGAAGATTCATTCACCCGTCTGTCTCAGTTCTCCGCCGATCTGGCTCACGAATTACGAACGCCAATCGGAAACATGCTCGGCGAGGCCCAAGTTGCACTCACTCGTGAACGCAGTTCAGAAGAATATCGCTCAATTATCGAATCGACTGCGGCCGAGTGCGAACGTCTTTCCGGAATCATTGATAATCTACTGTTTCTCGCCCGGGCTGAATCCGCCGAACAACAGATTGAGCGATCATTGTTTGACGGGCGCAGTGCGCTCGAAAAGATCGCCAGCTTCTATCAGACCGTGGCCGAAGATCGACATGTAACCATCACCCCCGATGGCGAAGGTCAAATCTTTGCCGATCCGGCGCTCTTCAACCGCGCGCTGAGCAATTTGATCGATAATGCGCTCCGCTTCACAACCGATGGTGGAAACATTCGCATTTCAATCGGCAGTCGTGATGGCCGCACCGACGTTTCCGTCCGCGACACCGGCTCTGGAATCCCCCCGGAACATTTGCCCCGAGTCTTTGACCGCTTTTATCGCGGTGATGCTTCGCGCAGTTCTGCTGGAACCGGTCTTGGGCTCGCCTTGGTCAAGTCGATTGTCGATCTTCACGGAGGCTCCGCCAGGATCGAGAGCGAATTGGGACGCGGAACGACCGTAACGTTGACCTTTCCCAATAAAGCGGCCACCAAGACAAAGTAACCGCGTCTTCCCCGAAAAAAGGCGGCCAAATCGCCCTTGCCTTTTCATTACAATTTTGTAATAATTGGCACCCAGTCGGGCCTTTCCGACTCGATCCGCCTTAACCGCATCATGATGAGATCAACTTCTTTCACCAGGCTATCCAAACGCGCTTCGATTGCCCTGGCTTCCCTGCTTCTGACATTGTCCGTTCGCGGCCAAACCGCGCAATCCGAGCATATCGTCATAGCCGCCGAACCATTACCCAGTGCCTATGGAGCGCCGACCAGTTTTTCCCAATCGCGTTTCTCGCCGCTGACCAACGCTTACGTGCTTCCACCCGGCGCCGTTTACGCCAGCCTGATTTACGAAGACGACGTCGTGCATTTCCGAAATCCTGATCATCTTTGGACACAGGAAGTCGAAGTCGGATTGCCTTATCGCATTAACGTGGCAATCGAAAACAATATTCAGCGCTACGATGGCGATCTTCAGGACGCGACCTTCAGCTTCGAGGCCCGGTATGCACTTGCCGACTGGGACAAGATCCCGCTCAATCCGACAATCTTTGCCGAATACAAAACGGGCATCGGCAACATTCTCCACGACGAGGGCGCGCCCACGCCGGCCCACAAGTTCGGCCCCGGCGGCTTCGACAAATCGATGGAGATTCCTGACGCTTACGAATTGCGGCTGCTTCTTTCCGAAGACTTTTTCGATCGGATCGAATGGGCGCTCAATACATTCTTCGAACAGGAAACCGCCGGAGATCGTGGCCGCGAATGGGGTATCGCCCAAAGTCTGGTTACGCCGGTTCATCTTTTTCATGAAGGATCGGCGTCGACCGATACGAAAGATTTGCGGCTGTCTGCTGCGCTGCTTGAAGAATTGAAAGCCGGAATCGAATGTCAGTTCCGCAGCTTTAGCGATAAAGGAAGTCGCGGCACGCCCTACAACAGCTTCGTCATCGGACCAACCGTTGCCTGGAGGATGCCGCACAACGCGCGGCTCGATATTTCACCGTTGTTCGGCGTGGATCACAAATCTCCGGTGATGGAGTTGTTCGTGGTCTTCTCTTACTATTTCGGCGGCGGACCAGGCGCCGAGGCAGGAGGCGAAGCACCCGCGTCCACTCGCAACCGCTAGTCCAAGGCTCTTTAGACAATGAGCAATTTCTCAATCTTCCAAAGCGGCGTGAACTTCGCCTTCTAAATTTGACGTGTAGGTCAAAGGGCGCTCCGCGGCGCGAGTGAAGAGTTGAGTGAGAACTTCAGCACCGCGCGCGGGGCGTCCGATCTATCTTCTCCGTTTTACCACCCTTGACCGGTTCCGTCCAGCCCCGTACCATTTTTGCGGAAAGGAGCACGCTGGGTGAAAACGGAAGTCTCGATTGAATATTGTGTAGTTTGAAACTACACCCCGAAGGCCGTCAGTTTGGCGACCAAAATTCTTGAACTCGGCGAACGCATCAAATCGCTTACGCTCATTCCTTCGGGCGGCGGCGCTTTTGAAATTCGCGCCAATGGCAAATTGCTCCACTCCAAGCTCGATTCCGGCGACTGGCCGGACTTCGACGCTATCGTCAGCGCGATCAAGAAAGCAAAATAACCGCCAGTCCGGTTCGGACTTTCACCTTTTCAGTCTTTCAGCTTTTCAGCTTTTTCTTAATCGGAGAGTGAAGGGTGCCTGGTGGTCCTCGCGGTCTTCAAAACCGTCGTCGGTTCGCAAGAGCCGGGGCAGGTTCGATTCCTGTCCTCTCCGCCATTCGATTTTAGATTTTCGATTGCCGATTTTCGACTTCAACGGATCGGCGTCGGCCGTTTCCCATTCCAAACTCGAAACTCGAAAATCGAAAATGTGGAAAGGAGGTGAATCGTGTCGCGCGAACAGATCCGTAAACTGACCTCGTTGTCGTCCTGCGCTGGGTGAGCAGCCAAGTTGAGCCAACAGGCCCTGGCGCAAGTTTTGCGTCAGCTACCAACTCGTCGCAATCGAAAGGTTCTCGTGAATTCGAGCACCTTCGACGACGCCGGCGTTTACCGTTTGGATCGACATCGCGCCCTCGTTCAAACCGTGGATTTTTTCACGCCTATCGTCGACAACCCGTTCGCTTACGGACAAATCGCCGCCGCCAATGCGCTCTCTGACGTTTTCGCGATGGGCGGCCGGCCGATCACCGCTTTGAACCTCATGGGTTTCCCAATGAATCTTGTTTCCCCGAAAACAATTGCATCGATTCTCCGCGGCGGACTTGAAAAGGCCGCTGAGGTTGACTGCGCGATCATCGGCGGACATTCCATTCGAAATCCGGAGCCTATCTACGGCCTCGCCGTTACCGGAGTTGTCGATCTGCGAAATATTCTCGCCAACGAAAACGCGAGGCCGGGCGACTTGCTTGTTCTCACCAAACCTCTCGGCACCGGCATCGCCACCACCGCGATCAAACGCGGGCTCGCGTCGCGCACGCTCGAGAGAAAAGTCATTGCGTTGATGTCCCTGACAAATTCCGCCGGCGCGGAGCTGGCCGAGAAACGTCATGTCCGTGCGGCGACCGATGTCACCGGGTTCGGATTACTCGGCCATCTCGCCAACATGTGTCGAGCGAGCAAGGTAAGCGCCGAGATTTTTCCAGACCGCGTGCCGGCGATCAGCGATCAGATCTTCAAGCTGATCGAGCGTGACTGCATTCCTGGCGGCACGCATGACAATTTGGCGGCGGCAATAAAAATCGCCGATTTGAAATCAGCGTCGCCAGTTCAGCGCGCTTTATTGGCGGATGCACAGACGAGCGGAGGTTTACTCCTCTGTGTTGGCGAGCCCGCACTGGCAAAAGTTCTCCGCGTCCTAAAGAAAGCTCAGACGCCTTGTGCCGCTGTCATCGGCCGCATCACTCGCCGGCGCAAGCAATTGATATGCACGACAAAGTAAAATCGCGATCGCGCCGCGCCATTCCGGCGGTGAGCAAAGTTCTCGATTCGTTAGGCGAACAGGCCGGTCCGGCTCGGACTGATTTGCCGCGGCCGCTGATTGTCGATCTTATCCGCCAGGAACTGGAGCAACTTCGCCGGGCCCGTGAAATCCCGGAATTCGCCGCTGTGGTCGAGCTTGTTCGCGCCTCAATCGAAAAATTTCGCGCGAGCCGCATTCAACCCGTGATCAACGGCACCGGCATTGTCGTTCATACCAACCTCGGCCGCTCGCCCCTTCCGCAAGGCGCCGGGGAAGTCCTCCGGAATATCGCCTCCGCTTATAATAATATAGAGCTGGATCTCGACACGGGTGACCGCGGCCACCGCGGTGCCTATTTGGAACGCGCTCTGAGCGTCCTTTGCCAGGCCGAGGCCGCCACGATCGTGAACAATTGCGCGGCTGCATTGGTCCTAATCGTTCGCCACTTCATCCACGGAAAACTCGACCGTTTTAAACGGTCGAGTTTACAGGCAGCCAGACCGGAAGTCGTTATCTCCCGCGGCGAACTGGTCCAGATCGGTGGAGGGTTTCGGATCGGCGAAATTCTCCAAGCGAGCGGCGCGAAATTGCGCGAAGTCGGCGCGACCAACAAAACGACGCTCGCAGATTATGCGCGCGCGATCGGCAAACAGACCGCCCTCATTTTAAAAGTGCATCGGAGCAACTTCTTCATGAGCGGCTTTGTCGAGTCGGTTTCAACGGCGGAGCTTTCTGCGCTCGCGGGCAAGAAACGTATCCCGTTTGTAGAAGACTTGGGAAGCGGCGCGATGAGCGCCACTGAGCAGATCGGATTGCATTACCACGAGCCAACGCCAGCCGAAGCTTTGAAGGATGGCGCCGACCTTGTTTGCTTTAGCGGCGACAAACTTTTCAGTGGACCGCAGGCCGGAATCATTGTCGGAAAGAAACGATTGATTGCGGCGCTCAAGAGCGAACCGTTCTTTCGGGCTCTGCGCTGCGACAAATTGGTTTTCGCTGCGTTGCAAACGACTGTCGATCTTCACCTCAATCAAGTGACGAGCGAAATTCCCGCGCTTGCCCTTTTGCAAATCCCGAAAGACGAATTGCGCGCCCGGGCGGCGGCGATAGTGACTCGTCTCCAGGGATTGCCGGTGAAAATCACGATCGGCAGTGGGACATCGAAAATTGGCGGCGGCGCTTTGCCGAGATCAATCTTGCCCTCGATCACACTCGAGTTTCTGCCAGCGAACGGCTCCGTCCAGAATTTTGCGCGCGCGCTTCGCCATTCTGTTCCGCCCGTCATTGGTTACATCAGCGACCGACGCTTCAAACTCGATTTGCGCACGATTTTTTCGCATCAGGACGATCTCGTCATCGACGCCATTCGCAGCGCGTCTACAACTCAATGACAAATTTCATTCTCGCGACTGCCGGTCACGTCGACCACGGTAAAACCGCACTCGTCAAGGCGTTGACTGGAACTGATCCCGACCGTTTACCGGAAGAAAAAGCGCGCGGCATGACGATTGATCTCGGCTTTGCCCATCTGGAGCTTTCTGTTCCCCTATCAACTCTCAACAAAGGCCAGTCCGGCTCGGACCAACCATCAACTTTTTCTGTCGGCATTGTCGATGTTCCGGGTCATGAAGATTTCCTTCGCAACATGATCGCCGGAGTCGGCTCGATCGATCTCGCGCTGTTGGTAGTCGCGGCCGACGATGGCTGGATGCTGCAATCGGAAGAGCACTTGCAGATTCTGCTTTATCTCGGTGTTCAGCGCATCGTCGTCGCCCTCACGAAAAGCGATCTCGCTAACATCGACAAAGTCACCGACCAAATTCGCGAGAAACTCAGCGAAACGAAATTCGCGAATGCGCAGATCATTCCGACGTCTGTCCGCACCGGCGCCGGTCTAGACGATTTGAAAGCAGCGCTTGCTTCTGAATTCGCAGCCTCGTTGCCGCTGCGCGATGTCAGAAAAGCCCGATTATTTGTCGATCGTGCATTCACATTGCGCGGAATCGGCACGGTTGTGACCGGGACGCTCACCGGTGGAGCATTGCGGGTTGGCGATACGATTTTCGTCCAGCCAAAGGGCACCTCTGCTCGTATTCGCTCGCTTCAGAGTCATGGCCGAAATGTCGATCTTGTTCTGCCGGGGACACGCACCGCGATTAATCTGCCGGACCTGGAAATCGGCGCCGATGTGAAACGCGGCGACGTCATCACCTCTCGACTGTTTGAGTTGAGTGCCACAATGGACGCTCTTCTCACCCGCTCGGCCCGATTGCGAAGCGCGGCGCCAATGAAATCAGGCGCCTCCGCCTACGTTCATCACGGCACAACGCGAGCGCTGGCAAAGATTGTTTTGGCAGAAAGCGAATCGCTCGCGGCTGGTGCGAGCGCGTTTGCCCAACTTCGATTGGGCGCGCCGCTGCTCGGATTCTTGGGCGATCGTTTCATCGTGCGAGATGCGTCTGAGCAGCACACGCTCGCCGGAGGGGTGGTGCTCAACCCGGATTCCAATCCGAACGATTTTCGATCCCGTGAGCAACGCGACCTCGTCGCCGCACGCGCGGCCAATCCGGACGATGTCGGTCTAGCCGTGTGGACGGAGATTGCGCGCGCCGGGATCGTTCAAGTCTCTCACTTACTCGAACGCTCACGGTTCAGCGCAGCGGAAATTGGAAGAGTTTTGCAACGCTTGTCCGATCACGGTGATATTTTCCTGCGGGATGACGTCGCTGGAAAGACGCTGGTCTGGCGCGGGCTCCGAGAGCGCGCAGCAAACCTCACCGATGCGGCTCACAAGGCGAATCCGGAGCGTCCTGGGCTTGAACTCACGGATCTGCGGGCTGAATTCAATTCAATTTTCCCCGGCGCTTTCGACGCGCTGATGGACGATCTTTGCGCAAACGGGTTTGTTCGCGCCGGATCGACGATCGCGCGCGCTTCGCATCGGCCGTCGTTGCCCGCGGAGATTGTGCCGGCAGCGGAAAAGATTCGTGCCGCCCTCGCCGAGAAACCATTCGATCCACCAAGCCGCAAAGATTTTTCCCAAGATCGAGATCTCCAGCAAGCGCTGCGTTTTTTGATCCAGCAGGGCGAGATCGTCGAGCTGAATGACGAAATTGTTTTGCTCCGCGACGCAGTCGAACAAATACGAAACGCGGTTGTTGATTTTATTACGGGCCACGGACCGGCCACCGCCAGTCAGCTCCGGCAGAAAATCGGCAGCTCGCGCCGCGTCATCATTCCTTTTCTGGAATATTTGGATCGCAGCGGTGTGACCCAACGCATCGGTGATTTGCGACAGCTGCGCGAAACGAAATCAGCAGCCGTCGCGCGGCGATAAAATCTGCTACCGTTAGCAGATGCCCCGCAGAAAGTCTGAGGAACCAAAAAGATCTGTTTCGTTACACATCGGGTCTTCTTTCGCCAGTGCCTGGGAAAGCGTTCTTTTGCCCTGGTTCGAGGAAGTTGGGCTGGCGTCGCTGGAAAGTAACGAGACGGTTGCCATCGCCACTCCATTTCCAAGCGGCGCTGCATTTCTGCGTTCGAAATTGTTGGAACATCAAGTTCCACTGCTCGGCGTAAAATTCATTACCCCGCCCCGCCTTCGTGAGCTGCTGTTGGCCGAAGGCGCTTCACTGCTGCCGTTGCGCGAACATCTTCGTTTACTCCTGGCTACCGCTGCCGAATCGGTCGCTAATCGCAGCTCGGACGATGTCGACGTCGTCGCGATTGCGAAATCGATCTCGCGGTCACCGGACAATCTGCTTCGGACTTTCGATCAGGTGAGCACGGCTGGCTGGAATCTTCAAGACATCGGCGCGTCTGCCGTGCGCGGGATCACGCAGGAATTTCAAGGCCTGGTTCGGCAATGCGAATTCAAGCTGGTCCATGAGGCTGATCGCGAAGCCCTTGCCGCGGCCAAATCTGCGCTACCGCGGCTTAGGCATCTGCTTCTCATCGGATTCACCGCGAAGCATTGGCCGCTCTGCCCGTTGCTCCAGGCGGCGGTTTCGTTCGCAAGCCGGGCGACCGTGGTTCTCGAATATCCACGCGAACAAACTCGCGCAGCCGACGAATCCTGGATCGGTACGTGGGAAGAACATTTCGATTCGGCGACGCCGATCGCGAACCGGACGGAACGGAGTCGACCGTTCATCCGTCTCAATCAACCGACAAGCAGCGAAACCGATTCTGACAGCCGAAAAGAGCCGCAATTTCTGGTCGGTCTCAACGCCACCGAGCAAGCGCAAGCGATCTGTGCCATCGCCCTCAAATTTCTGACGGAAAAATCGTGCACTCGTCTCGGCGTTCTCTTCCCGCGCGCCGGCGCTCTGGCGCGCCTTGTCTCGGAATTTCTGTGGCGGGCTGGTATTCCGCATCACGACGCGATCGGGCATTTGACACCGGGCGAGTTCGAAGAGCCGGCATGGAGCGCGTGGCTTCACCTGCAAGAAAATCATCAGCTCGAACCGGTCCTTCGATTCCTGGAAGCGAATCCCGATTCCATGGACGGGTTATCGATCCAGGAGGTCCGGGAGAATCTCCGTTGGGCTTATCGCCAGATTCTGATCGATGACATCAATGTGTTGCGCGAGTACTGCGCCCGACAGACGGAAAATGAGAAACTGATTCGGATTGCAAAGCTGCTGCGCTCAATCGCCTTTCTCCCGTCAAAGGCAACGCTTGCCCAGTTTCTCACCGAAACGGAGCCGACTTTTTCCAAGTTGAGATGGGATAATCGCTGGACCGAAATCGAACGGTTCGCCCAGCGATGGAGCGCCGCGATCCCGATGGAATTTTCGCGGGCAATCTACCTGCGCTGGCTGAAGGAGATTCTCGATTCGTTCACGATCGCCCGCGAGGCGCAGGGCGATCACGTTTACAGCCGGGTTCACCTGCTTTCTTATGGCGAAGCGGACGGACATGAGTGGTCGCATCTGATTCTGGCCGGTCTCAATCAGGGCGAATGGCCGCAGAGCCAGCACGAATCCGGCTTTTTGTCGGATGAGCAAATTATCGATCTGAACGCGCGTGTGACCCGTCGCGGGAAACAAGGCGAAGGCCATTCGGTTCTCGCGAAAGACAAAACATTTCTTCTCAGCGCGCAAGACGAGCGCCAGATCGCATTGCGGCAATTCAGTGCGGCTCTTGAATCGGCCGAACATGGGCTTGCGATCACAGCCAGTTTGCTCCAGGAATCGGCGCCGGAACGGGTTTGGAATCCGAGCGAGCTCTTCAGTCAGGCTTATTTCGTCGCGCGCAATGCGCCGCTTTCGCAGGAAACGATGTCGATCTTGCGCGAGAAAACTTCCGCCTGGCTGATGGATCAGCAGCTTTTCGAATCAGCGCCAGCGGCAGACGCCGAGATCGATCAAACCCGGATTGCCTATGAAGCCCGGCGAAAGGAGGACGTTCCATTTGGCGAATACGAATTTGCGTTGCGCGAGCCAATCGGCCGCGAGATCACGTTGCGCGCGACGGAATGGGACAAGGTTGTCAAAACCCCGGCGCTCATCTGGTTGAAAACATTTCTTGGAGTCGAAAACCAGGAGCCGGACCTGAATCAATGGAACGCGGCCACCGGAACGTGGGTACACGACTGGCTCGCCCGGATGGCCGCTTCCGAAGAGAAAAACACCTTTGTCGATTTCCCGACCGGCGACGAGATGTGCGAACGGATTGCTCGCGCCGCGGACAGATTCCGAAAAGCGATTGTCGATCTTTGCGCGGCCTCCGGCCGAATGCTGCCCGACTGGTGGAGCTCCGGATGGAGTAACGCCCTTGCTCTGGCTGATTTTCTCGCGAGCAAGCTGGCGGAAGTCGAAGGCTGGCCGCGAATGACGGTGGAGTGGAGACTGGAATCGCCTCAGTTTCTTTCGCTGAGCAACGGAAAAAAGCTTCGCGTCCGCGGCCGGATCGATCTCATTCTCGCCCAAACTCAGCCGAGCGATTCACAACTCACCGGCGCCGACGTGTGGGTCGTCGATTACAAAACCGGCAATGTAAAACCACTCACGCCGCCCGGAAAAACACCGGAAGCGCGCGCAGCGAATTTGCGAAAGAAACTCGTGCGCGGCGACGCCATTCAGCTCGGGCTTTACGGATTGGCGGCGCGTGAGCTCGGCGCTGCCGAGATTCGGTTAAGCATTCTGTCGTTGCGCACCGAGCTGGACCGACCGCAGCTCGACATGACCGCTCTTACCTCCGACTCCGATTTCTGGACCGAGCTTTATCGAATGCAGGAAACCGGAATCTTCGGACTGCGGGGACTGATTCGAAACGAGTTCGGCTTTAATCCGGATTACCCGATCGCTACCCTGCCGATCGATAAAGAGTTTCTGGATGAGAAATGGGTGCTGACGCATCCGCCGTTTGCCGACGACGAGGACGATCGATCATGAACGAGCCGATCGATCAGTCGAATCGCCAACGTTTCATTTCGGAGCTCGACCGAAATTTCTCGGTCGTGGCCGCAGCCGGCTCTGGAAAAACTCGTGCCATCACCGACCGCATTGTCCAAATTGCCAAGAGCGAACATGCGCGCGATTGGCTGCCACAACTCGTGGTCGTGGCGTTCACCAATCGTGCCGCGGACGAGATGCAACAGCGCGCTCGCGCCGAAGTTTTACGAGCGGGCGTTCCGGTGGAAGTGCTGGCCGCGTTCAACCGTGCTTTTTTCGGCACGATCCACGCCTTCTGCGTCCGATTACTTGAAAGCTACGGTCATTATCTCGGATTGCCGCCCACGTTCGATGTGATCACCGATGACGACGAAATCTGGAACGAGTTTGTGCAGCAGCAGACGGCGATCGGGCGTTCGCTTTCGGAGGAAAATCGCCGTGAACTGCTTCGTCACGTCCAAGCGCGCGCGTTGATGGAACTCGGTCGCCGCGCAGATTTGGGACCGGGCAATGCGCCCGCGGGCAAATGTCCGGACTCCGATTTCAGTGCAGTCTACCGATTTCAGCCAGATGGTAGATCGCTACACACGGCTTCGCGCTCTCAAAAAGAACTAAAGAGAGCGGAGCGAATCTGGCGTGAGGCCGCGGACTTCGTGCGATGGCCAATTTGTGCAAGCAAACCGCTCATGCCAATATGGCGAGAAGCCTTCGCGCCGGTCCGTCGCTGGATCGATCAAGCCGCGCTTTGTGTAGCGGCGGAAGTGCAGCGCGATTATCGCGAGTTTAGAATCGATCGTGGACTCCTGACCTACGACGACCAAATCGCGCTTGCGCTCGAATTAACGAAACATCCCAAGATCGGACGCGAAATTCGGGAAAAATCTTTTCGTGTTATTCTCGACGAAGCGCAGGACACCGATCCGCGGCAGTTTTCGTTTCTGCTTGAGCTGGCCCGCCCGCCAAACGCGACTGGCGATTGGCTCGAAACCAAAAACGACGGTCCCACCCCCGGGCACTTTTGCATGGTCGGCGATTTTCAACAGTCGATTTACCGCGACCGCGCCGATCTTTCCAGGTATCGGCGGATCCACGAGGCGCTGGTCGAAACGGGCGCGGCCGAGGCGCTCCAGTTTTCGGTCACGTTCCGGCTCGACACTGCCCAGGTCGATTTGGTGAATGAAACTTTCCGCGAAATTCTGAACGACCGCGAACATCAGGTCGCATTCGTCGAGCTGAATCCGCGGCCGCAAGTTTTGCCCGGGCAAGTGGTGCGGCTCAACTTGCAGCCGGCGAAGTTGCGCCCAGATCCGAGGGGCAAGGTGTCTGACGCGCGGAAAGCCGCTGAAGAAGCGCGGCAACTTGGGAAATGGCTTCAAGCGAACGGTCTGGCCAAACTCCGGGCCGAAAGCTGGCGGGACGTTGCCGTTCTCTGTCCGCGCAAGGAATGGCTTCAGACCTTGCGCCGCGGCCTGCGGGCGGCCGGAATGTACGTCCAAATTCAGTCGGAAAGGGAGCTGAAAGGCGACAGCCCGGCCTACGCGTGGTTGACCGCCCTCTTAATGGTACTGTCGCAGCCCCGGGCCGGTTACGAGATCGCCGGCCTTCTCCGGGAACTCTTTGGAATCTCCGATCACGACCTGGCGGTTTTCTCACAAGGCTACGGCGACCGCTTCCAAATCGAAACGCTGACCACTGGCGCCGACGTCGTTTCCAAAACGCTGAGCCTGCTCGCGCAGCTGCGATTGTCGATCCTGTCTTTGCCGCTGTTCGACGCGATCAACGAAATCGTCGGCCGGACACAATTGCGCGAGCGCCTGAACGCGTTGCCGAGAAATGACTTTGAAAATCTGGATGGCGAGCTGGATGGGTTGCTCGCGCTGGCCGGTTCGTCCGAAGCCGATGGTATGACGTTGACCGAGTTCGCCGAACACTTCCGAACGCATTTCGCAGATGCGCGCGAGATCCGTCCGTCGCGCCCGGACGCGATTCAATTGATCACGTCGCAAAAAGCAAAAGGCTCGGAGTGGCAGGCGGTAATCGTTCCGTTTTTGACCCGCGACGTCCGATCGGCTTCGCCACGTTACCCGCGTCTGCTCAAGATCCGCGAGACTGGCGAAACGATTGTTCTTCTCGATTTGTCTGACGCAACTGACGAAATCCAAGAGTTGCTCGAACGGGAGAATCGCCAGGAGATGGAACGCTTGCTTTATGTAGCGCTGACTCGCGCCCAGCACACGCTCGTGCTCGCGTTTGACAACGAATTGTTCGCCAAGAGTAGCGGCGAGATTCACAGCCATTCGCAATCGAAATGGCTGAAGGCCGACAAGAACGAGGTGAACGAAGCGGCGTTTGCTGCGGTCGCGACGGAACCAACCTTGTGCGCGCTCACCACCGAACGACATTGGGCAAGAGCAAGAGTTGATAAGATCGACATCCAGTTGCCGGGCGCGAAGATCGACAAGGCAGTCGCGATTCGAAACGCGAGTGTGTTTGCGCGCAAACTGAATCCAAGCGGTCTTCCTTCAGAAGAGTCTGCCGCGCTCGAGGAAATTAGATATGCGCAGTCCGCAACCGTCCGCTCGACGAGCCCGGCGTTACGCTACGGACTTTGGTGGCATGATTTTGTTCAACGACTCCAATGGAGTGAAAATCCCGATTCCTGGAATCGCGTTTTCGATCAACAAAAAAACATTTCGCCCGATCCGGCGCGTTCGATTCGGGAATGGAAGCTTCTTCTTGCTCATCTATCCGAGCCTGAAAATTTTCGGCGCCACTTTGACTGCGACAAATCGATTGTCCACGCCGAGATGCCGTTCTTCTGGCAAGTCGACAACAATCGATGCCTCGAAGGCGTAATCGATCTTGCCTTCTTTCAACGAAGTAACGCCAGTACGGCCCGCACCGGCAAGTGCCTGATCCTGGATTGGAAAACCGACCGGGTTCCGCCGGATAACACCGAGACTTTGCACGCGCGGTATCGTCCGCAGCTGGCCGCCTACTGGAAAGCCGTCAGCGAGATTGCCAAGGTCGATGTCGAAGCCGCGATTTACTCAACTGCCGCCGGCGCGCTCGTCCGTTACAAGACTGCCGAGCTTGACCAAGAATGGTCGCGATTAGAAAAACTGCCCCCCGACCAGTTCGATGTCGAAGTTGCGGCAGAGGTCGGTTCCGCATCGATCGCACCCACCACAAAACAGGTTCAGTTGGAATTTCCGGAATTGTAGCGCAACCGCATCGGTTGCCGGCAAGCGGCGCGCTTGCCCTACAACAACAACTCTCTCAACAGCTCAACGACTCAACATCTCAACTTCCCAACGGCTGCATCGCTCGGTTAGGCCTACTTCGACAGTTCGGCAACATACTTCAGATACTCTTTATCGGTCGCGTTGACGAGTTCCCAGGCTCGTTTGTAGTAGCCGCCCGGAAGCGCACTGTCCACCGCGACCACCTCCTTCAGCGCGTCCGGTTCATTGAGCTTTAAGAGGACTGCCTTTTGCAGCGCCAGCAAGTGCAGATGATCGCGCACTCGCTCGTCCTCCGCGGCATGCTCTTTCAGCAGGGCTGAGTTCTCGATCGGATGGCGAGATAGGAAGATGTGCAGAAGCTCGTGAAAGAGCGTGTCGACTTTGTAACGCATCGACACCGGCTCCGGCGTGAAGCTCTTTAGCGCATACCGCATGTTAATCGTGACGCGATCCTTGCCCGGAAAGGATTCCGACGGCGCGTTGCAAAGGGTAAGCCGGGCCGTGATCTCCTCTAAAGGGAAGTTCCGGCCAGAAATCGCCACCGTTGCGGCGAGAAGTTTGGGGCCTTCGGATCCCCAGAGCCTAACGAACTCTGGCTGGCGAGAGAGCAACTCCGCTTTCCATTCTTCTTTGATCGGACTCCCGGGGGGTAAGGAACAAGCCAGATCCTCAGAAGGACTGTACTCGATCTTTATCCGTGGCAGAGTTGCTTGGGACGAACACCCAAAGCCCAACAACGCTGCGAATAAGAACGCGTTTCGAATTATCGGCATGAGGCCTAACGAGAACAAGATAAGCTGCGGCCACTGAGACCGAGGCCAATCTGTGGAGGGAGAAAAGTAGTCATCAAGAAAGCATCTTCAAAACGTGTAGCGGTGGCCGTTAGCTTCATCGTCTGATTAGACCCACGCTCAATTAACATGCGTGATATCGAAATACATCGAGTGCTTCCCGTGATGAGCCGTCGAAAACGTGATCGTGGCAAGATAGGTCCGACCGTCAAAGCCAACGGCTCGGAAGAGCGGTTCGCACCTCGCATCGGGATATCGCTGACGAATACTGCGACAGATTTCCACGTCGGCAGCGGCACCTGGTCCTCGCAATATGATGGCGCGCGCAGGACTGGATCCATCGCGAGTCGCGTCAGCAGCTAAGCACGCAGCCGCGATGCTAATGGCTACGATGGCGCTCAGGAATCTCATGGGTCTAACGAGAACAAGCTGAGCGACCGCGAGCGGCAGCGAGCTTTGCTTTCACTTTATACTTCATAATTTCTAATTCATCCTTGCCGCGCAGCGGCTCGCGGTTCGCTCCAGCGCTTGGTTAGACCTATGATTCTGGCAGCACCTCCGACCATGATGCTCCCTCATCGCGCCACTTGCCTTTAACGCGTGTGATCACTGCGGCAAAGTAACCGCCATGGCTTCGCGACATCAAATGCAGACGAATCTCGTCGCGGCTTATGACTTCGATCTCGTAGATGTGACGGTCGGGGCCACCGGTCGTCCGCACCGCGAGCGCCGCACGTATGTCCGCTTCCGTGACATCCTTCGTGTGGCCATAGAGGAACGCGTCACCAAACTTCTGTGTCGCACATGACGCAAACAGCACCGCGATAAGCGCCAAACTTAACGAGCGCACCATAGGTCTAACGAGAAAGAGATAAGCCACGCGAGGGCGGGCTTGCAAATTCACTGATGTTTTCTCGCAAAGGGCGCGTTGGCTTCATCGTTTGGTTAGATGGTTCAGATGTCATCCCGGAGGATGCATTGGTGAACTAGGTCCCAACCATCTCGTCCCGAACGAGACAAATACGTCTACCACGCGGAGCGGACCTGGCTTTGCCCGCCAACGCACAAAGGTCTTCATCGAAATAACGTCCATCATGCGATTCGCGCTTTTCAGGAGGGTGATTGCGGAAACGGTGCCCTCCGGCGTCACCTCGAGGCGATAGATGCCGAGGTCAGCAGGGCGCAGACTGTCCTCCGGCTGGTACCAGTCCGGGAACTGCGGATACGGGAAATAAGTAAACACCTTTTTAGCCTCAGCGTCATTGTGGACCAGCAGATGAACGGCACCTTTGGGAATCGGCGGATCCACAATTTGGGCACCTGCTGCCCCTTTGGATTGAGCGCGAGTTGGAATGCCTACCGCCAGCAATATCATGGCTAGCGCCATACTTGGTCTCATATCACCCGCCATCTAACGAGAAAGAGATAAGCCGCGGCACATCGTTGAAAACAATACGGCGGGAGCGCGTGAGCGCGAAGACGCGAATCGCACTAGGGAAGCCGGGAACCGAGACGAAGTCGAGGGTGCTGCAACAACTTCTCTGACGTTGCATCGCAAAGGGGCGGTTGGCTTCATCGATTGGTTAGACCGCTCGCGTGGTGTGCAATCTGTGCTCCCATGCTGTGCTCTTTCGATATGCGAGCAAACTTGTGATCGCGATCCCGATGCTGACGAGGGAAACGAGGCCGGAATTAAGCCAAACATCTGCGCAGTATCTATCCCAGTGTTCGCGGTGCTGCATCGCGTAATCGGAGAGGCCAACGTATGCACACCACACCGCGAGTAACAGTGCGCCTGCGGCCAAAACGCCTGATGCGATCCGAAGAATTCGAGCTAGGGCGAACATGCAGTCTAACGAGATAAAGCTGAGCTGCGGCGACTGGAGCCGAGTGAAAAAATCGATCTAGAGGGTTCAGTCATCAAAGAAGAGTTTACACGACGGTCGCCGTTAGCTCCAGCGCTTGGTTAGGTGTCATCGGGCCGAAGTCTTTTTGAGAACCTTGCTGTCCGAATAAGGCTGGCCGGACTCTGTCATCCACTCAATCGTGCGATGGACTACCTCGTCATTGTCGATGTTGAAAATCACCCTCGCTGGGTTGCCGC